>LNAP01000009.1_pt1 | contig 204254 bp, 168 predicted proteins | sample 602601 | NCBI WGS metagenome assembly LNAP01 (sample SAMN02440304, study PRJNA202911) | soil metagenome | biome: Subtropical and temperate rainforests or woodlands; isolation source: soil samples (1 kg each in a 20% v/v slurry with milli Q water) were... ...
GCCGGCGCGGCGGCCGATACCGCCGCGGTCGCCGGGGGGCGGCCGGCGAACGGGCCCCGCTCCTTGTCGGCGCACGGACGGACCTTGATCTTGAACCCGTCCGGCTTGATCGTCAGCGTCTCCTTCAGATGCATCTGGTAGCGGTTGACGTCGATCAGCTTGAAGCGCTGCAGGATCATGCCGATCGCAAGCGCTGCTTCATGCATCGCAAAGCCGCGGCCGATGCAGGCGCGCTGGCCGTTGCCGAACGGCTTCCAGGCATTGACGGGACGCGCAGCCTCGGCCTCGCGGCTGAAATTCTCCGGATCGAACGCATCCGGATTCGGCCCCCAGACGCTGGGATCGCGGTGCAGGGCCATCACCAGTACCGTGATGAACGTGTTCTTCTTAAGCTTGTACTTGCCGCCGCCGATCGTCTCGTCCTGTAGCGGCGCGATGCCGTAGGCCGGCGCCGGCGGCCACAGCCGCAGCGCCTCCTTCAGAATTTGCGTGATGTAGGTAAGCTGCGTGACCTGCTGATACGTCGGCTTGGCACCGGTGTCAGGCCCGAGCACGCGATCGACTTCCTCATAAGCCTTCTTCAGCACCTCGGGATGCTTGAGCAACGCATAGATCGTGGATGACAACAGGCCGCTGGTAGTCTCATGTCCTGCGATCAGGAATGTATTGATCTGGTAGCGGATGTTGACGTCGTCGAGTTGTTCGCCGGTGGCGCGATCGACGCCGGTCATCATGGCGCCGAGCATGTCTTTCTTGGCTTCGGCAGCTTCGGCATTCTTGCGGCGCTCGGCGATGATTTCGTCGACCATCTTGTTCATGAAGGCGACGTCCTGTGCGAGGTACTGCCGCCGCTTCTTCAGCCAGAGGCCTTCGAACGGGATGCCGCGGGTCATCATGATGGTCTCTAACGAGCGCACCAGCGATTCCACGAACGGATGATAGTCGCGCCGGTAGAACGAATTGAACCGGTAGTCGAAGCCGCACAGCCCGATGGTATCGAGCGTCAGCGCCGTCATGTCGTGAACGACGTCGATCTCCTCGTCGCCGTTCAATCGCTCCCATTTCTTGACGAGCTGATCGGCGATATCGACCATGCTCGGATGATAGGACTGCATGGCGCGGTTGCCGAACGGCTGCAACAGGATGTTGTGCGCCTTGCTCCAGTTCGGCTCTGACGTGTCGGCGGTGAACAATCCGTCGCCGCCGACCGCGCGCACCCGGCGCAGCGAACCGCGCACCGCCTTGTCAAAGCGCTTTTCGTCAGAGAGTTCATCGATGAGATCGTGCCCGGAGACGATGACCAGCGGCGCGCCCATCATGTCGAGCCAGAAGATCGGTCCGAGCTCCTTGGTGAGCCGCACCAGATGCTGCACCGGCGCGTTCGCGTCCAGCGACAGCATGTTGCCGACCACCGGCTTCTTCGGCGGATGCGGGATCGGACTCAGTCTATTGGTCGACGCCATCTCGAACGTTTCTCCTGCCGCCTTGCCACTGTGTGCCGTCATTGCGAGGAGCTCTTGCGACGAAGCAATCCATGCTTGCCGCGTGGATGAATGGATTGCTTCGCTTCGCTCGCAATGACGACGCTACCCAAACCGCTTCCTACGCCATTCGATCAGCTTGGCGCTGACCTCTTCCGGCTTTTCCTGCTGCGTCCAATGGCCGCTGCCGCGAACCAGATATTTTTCGAGATCGGGAATGAGCTTCTCCATGCCGTCGGCCGAGGATGGCGGCAGCACGTGGTCGTTCTCGGCCATGATCATCAGCGACGGCACCCGTACGGTATGGTCGATGTCGGCCGAACGCTGCCAGTTGCGCGACATGTTGCGGTACCAGTTGATGCCGCCGGTGAAGCCGGTCCGGGTAAAGGTATCGACGAACACCTTCTTCTCGTCCGGCGACAGGATCGGCGTCCGCGGATCATGCCTGGCGTCATAACCGGCAATCATCTGCGGAAAGGCCAGATTGAGTCGCGGGGAAGCGCCGACGCCGGCAACGACCTCCTCGGCCGGCGCAAGATCGGGACGCGGCACCGGTTTTCGCATGAAGGCATCGAAAGTCTGTTCGACCCGGCTGCCGAAGATCTTATCGGGCTCGTGTCCGGGATGCTGAAACTGCACGATATACATCTGCTCGCCGAAGCGGGCACGCAGCAGCTCGATCGGATCGGCCCAGGCGCGGTTGGTGTGCGGCGTGTTGATGCCGACGACCCCGGCAACGCGATCGATATGCCGCAGCGGCATCTGCCAGACGACGAAGCCGCCCCAGTCGTGGCCGACGAAGATCGCCTTGTCGATTTTGAGATGATCGAGCAGGCCAACGAGATCGCCGGTCAGATGTTCGATATCATAGGCCTCGACCGGCTCGGGCCGGTCCGTCGCGCCGTAGCCGCGCTGATCGGGCGCGATCACCCGGATGCCGGCTTCGCCCAGCGCCTTGATCTGGTAGCGCCATGAGAACGCGATCTCCGGCCAGCCATGGCAGAGAATGACCAGCGGCGTGTCGGTTTTCGGACCCGCCTCGTAGTAACCCATGCGAATGCCGTTGGTCTCGGCAAATTGCAGCGGCGGCATTTCGATCATCGTCAGATCCTATTCGGCTGCGCCCTTGATCTCGGCGGGCGGCGGCGCAAACGCCGCTTCCAGTGCTTCGAATTCACGCGGAAGCATGTCGCACAGAACCTGGACGTGGGGAATGATGTTGGCGCCGGAGATGAAGCCGAAATCCAGCTGGTCGCGGTAGCTCTGCACAGTGATGTTGAGCGCGAGCCCATGGGTCGAGATCGACACCGGAAAGATATGCAGCAATTCCGCGCCCGCCGCATACAGCGTCTGGCGCGGCCCCGGCACATTGGACACCGTGATGTTCGCCGCCGGCGGCAGCACGTCCGACAGGCTGGAGCGGCTGTACAACAGCGCCAGGATTTGCACGACGATCGGCGCGCCCAGCATCGAGATATTGGAAACCTGCGGCATCAGGGCGCGCAGCGGATGCGACATCTCCTTCGACTTGGTGGATTGCGCGATGATCGCCTCCAGCCGCGCCTTGGGATCCTCGATGTTGGTCGCGATCGAGCAGATCATGCCGAACACTTGGTTGTTGGCGTCGGTGTTGCCCTCTTCGCGCAGCGAGATCGGCACCGCGGCGGTCATCGATTTCACCGGCAGCGCGCCGCGTTCGAGCAGATAGCGCCGCACCACGCCGGACGACAGCGCCAGCACCACATCGTTCAGCTTGCCGCCGGATTGTTTTGCGAGAGCTTTCGCCCGCGACAGCGAGATCGACACGCCGGCAAAACTGCGCTCCGACGAGATCGCCTTGTTGAGGATGGTCGACGGCGACACCATGCTGGCGATGCTGTCGCGCGACCGGGGATCGGAGACCTTGCCGACCACGTCCGAGACGCTTTTGAGCATGGTGGGAATGCTGCCGGCGAACTTCACCGCGCTTTCGATCTGGAACATCGCATTGTCGAACAGGATCGATCCGAGATCGCTTTTTCCCGAGCGCGGCAGGTCGATGCTCTTCGGCGTTGCGGAACCATCGAACGGCTTGAGCCAGAGCTGTTGATAGGAATCAATCAGGTTGGCGGCGATGTCGCGCGGCTCCTGCCCGACCTTCGCCCGCGCCGTCGGCGGGTCGATCTTCCGCGGAATCGGCGTCACGTCATAGATCATGTTGGTCAGCGCAGCCCCCGCGCCGCCATCGATGCAGGCATGATGCATCTTGGAATACAGCCCGATCTCGTTGTCCTTCATGCCTTCAAAAACGTAAAACTCCCAGAGCGGCCGGGCGCGATTGAGGAGCTTGGCATGCATCCAGCCGACGATCCGCTCCAGCGTGGCGCGGTCGTGCGGCGCCGGCAGGCTGCCGCGGAAGATATGGCGGTCGATATCGAACTGGTCGTCCTCGACCCAGGACGGATGATCGATGTCGAGCGGGGTTTTTTCCAGGCGGGCTTTGAGGATCGGCGCGATATGCAGCCGTGAGGCAATCATCGCCTTGAAGTCCTCGAAGAAGTCGCCCTTGTAATCTTCGGGCAGGCGGAAGATCGCCATGCTTCCGACATGCATCGGCATTTCCGGCGTTTCCAGGTACAGAAACGACGCGTCCATCGACGACAGCTTCCTGGCTTCGCTCATCTTTCCCTCCCCGCAATTCACGCGGCGCCTTGTGGCGCTTCTGGCGTTCAGGCGATCCCCGCTTTTGGGGGACCCTCCTTAGGATTGTGCTTTTTCCGGAGGCGCATATGCAAGGGCAAACGGACCCGACCGATCAAATTGCCGGAATTCGCCCTCGGGCTGGGCCAAACGATCTGCAACCGCCCACAGGGCGGCAGGGTTGACGCCGAGCCCGACATGGCTGGCGAGGTGGACTTCGATGTTCTCGGAGGTACCGGAGGGCTGCGACAGGCAGGTTCGCCAGTTCACGATGCCGTCGGTTCGGGAATAGATCGAGGTGGCCGGAACCGGCAGGTCGCCGGCGATGGCCTTGCCAAGCTCTGGGTTGTCCTCGACTGCTTCGCCCGACAGCATCTCATAGAGCCGTGTGGCATTGGTCGCTCTCACATCGTTGGCGAACGGACTGCCCAGCGTGATCACGGAGCGCACCATCTGCGGCAGTTGCAGTGCGAGATCGCGCGCGTAGACGCCACCCAGGCTCCAGCCGACGATGCTGACCTTGCGGCCGGTGGTCTCGTAAATTCCGGTCAGCCGGTCGCGTAACGCACTGCGCATGGCCGATACGCCGCCGAGATTTCGGCCCATGCCCCACGTGTAGGTGTCGTATCCGAGTTCTTTCAGATACCGCCGCAACGGCGCCATTGACAGATCGCTGGCGAGAAAACCCGGCAATGCCAGCATCGGATGGCCGTCGCCCCTCGGCGCGCGCATCAACAGCGGCGAAAGCAGCAGACTGGAATTTAATTCGAGCACGCTCCTGGCTTCGGCCAGCATCAGCAGCAGGCTCGGCGGACGCAGCCGGCGTTCCGAGGCTGGCGCGCGCTCGTCCATGACCGCCGCTACTTCTTGCTCTTGCTGGTACCGCCGAGGCCGGCCATGGTCACGAACATCTCCTGGAACCGTTCAGCGATCTTCGGATCGAAATTAAACCAGCTATGCATCAGCGCCTCGGGCGAGACCTTTTCGATATTGGCCATCAGTTGTTGCTGCAGGCGGTCCATCACCGCATTCTGCATCGGCTGCACGTCGGGAAGTCCGAAGAACTGCCGGGCCTCGAGCGGCGTGCAATCTATCTCTATGTTTACTTTCATGTCCGCTCCTGATCCGGTTCTCACAGCCCGCGCCAGTATCGCCGCGAGAGCCTGTGCGACGCAAGCGGCTGGTCAACCAAAACGTTCGACGGCGTAAGGCTTGGGATCGGCGAAAGGTGTCTCGCCGGTCATCATTTCCGCCAGCAGGCGGCCGGTAACGGGGCCGAGCGTCAGGCCGTGATGCTGGTGGCCGAAATCGAACCACAGCCCGGCGTGCCGGGGCGCCCTGCCGATCACCGGGATCATATCGGGCAGGCATGGCCGCGCGCCCATCCAGGGTTTTGCGTCGATCGCCTCTCCCAGCGGAAACAGGGTATGCGCCCGCGGCAGCGCCCGCTCGAGCTGGACCGGCGTCGCCGGCGCATCGCGGCGGGCAAACTCGACGCCGGTGGTCAGGCGGATGCCGCGATTCATCGGCGCCAGCAGGTAACCGCGATCCGAATCGAGTACGGGATGATTAAGTACGGCGTTGCCACGCGGCGCCAGATGCAGGTGGTAGCCGCGCTTGATACCGAGCGGGATGGAATATCCGAGCGGACCGAACACCAGGTCGGACCATGGCCCGAGCGCCACCACGGCTTCGCGCGCCACCGCCGCTCCGTCGCGCCCATTCACACGCCAACCGCCGCTGGCCTGTTCGAGCGTTCGCGCGTCGCCCACCAGAAAACGGCCGCCCTTGCGGGTGAAAAGCGCCGTGTAGGCTTTGGCCAGTCCGCCCGGATCGGGAACGAAGCCGGGCGCCGGCAAATAGACGGCGCCGGCGAACTCGCCGGTCAGATTGGGCTCGCGTGCTGCAATTGCCTTGCTGTCGAGAATCTCGCCCACAACGCCGTACTGCCTCGCACGCTCGAAATCGCTCGCTGCGTTCGCAAGCGTTGCATCGGAGCGAAACAGCTTGAGCCAGCCGGTTCGCCGCAGCAGCTCCGGCACTTTGGCCTCCGCGATCAGCGCCTCATGCTCGATCAGGCTGCGCTGGATCAAGGGCAGTTCGGCCAGCGCGCTGCGCAGCGCGCGATCCGGCGAGGACGCGAAATAATAGCGCGCGAGCCAGGGCAGAAACGTCGGCAGATCGGCGAAGCTGTAGCGCACCTGCGGCGCGAGATTCAGCGCATATTGCAGGAGCTGCCCGAAATCGCGGGGAAACATGTACGGAAATACGGAAGCGCATTCGATCAGTCCGGCATTTCCAAAACTGGTGCCTTCGCCCGCGAGTTCGTTCCTGTCGATCAGGATGACGTTCCGTCCCCGCTTCTGCAGGTGCAGGGCAGCGCCGACGCCGACCATTCCTGCGCCCAATACGAGAACGTCGGCCTTTAGTTCCGCCATCCGGCACTCCCGTTTGAATGTTAACTTGCTTTCGCTGCCCAAAGCGAAGCTAGTCATTGCGCCATCGTCGCGCAAATCAGTTTAACCTTGAAGGAAATCACGCTTGCGCCGCGGCCAAACTCTGGCAACATGGACCCGCCACGGTAGAAATAGAAAGTACGATACAGCGGAGAATGTAAACACATGTCGGTACGTCAGACTTTGCTTGCAGCGACCACCGTCACAATCGTCGCATTTGCGATGACACCGGCACCGGCCCAGACGCTCCGCTATGCCAACCAGGGCGACCTCAAGTCGCTCGATCCCTATACGCTCAACGAAACCACCACGCATGCCCACCTGGGACAGGTCTATGAGGGGCTGATTGCCCGCGACAAGGATCTGAAGATCATTCCGGGCCTGGCGGAAAGCTGGGAAACGCCGGAGCCGACCCGCTGGCGCTTCCATCTGCGCAAGAACGTCAAATTCCAGAACGGCGATCCCTTCACCGCCGACGACGTGGTGTTCTCGGCCGATCGGGTACGCGCCGCCGGCTCCAACCTGCAGACCCGCATTCCCAGAGATGCCAAGGTCGTCAAGGTCGACGACTACACCGTGGATTTCGTGCTCAGTTCGCCCAATCCCATCCTGAATTCGCAATGGGATACCTGGTACATCATGGACAAGAAATGGGCCGAGGCGAATAATGCCGTGGCTCCGACGCCGGCGGCGGCAACCACGCCGAGTTTTGCGTCACTCAATGCCAACGGCACCGGCGCCTTCTCTGTCGAGAGCCACCAGCCCGGCGTGAAAACCGTGTTCAAGGCAAATCCGAACTGGTGGCGCAGGCCCGAGCACAATCTCAAGGAAATCATCTTCACGCCGATCGGCTCCGACGCCACCCGCGTCGCGGCGCTGCTGTCGGGCGAAGTGGACCTGATCGAGCCGGTTCCGATCCAGGATATCTCGCGCGTCGATTCAAGTCCGAACGCGCAGGTGCTGAAGGGGCCGGAAATCCGCACCATCTTTCTCGGCATGGACCAGGCCCGCGACGAGCTGCTGTATTCGAACATCAAGGGCAAAAACCCGTTCAAGGACATCCGCGTCCGCGAGGCTTTCTACAAGGCGATCGACATCGAACTGATCAAGACGCGGGTGATGCGCGGCCTTTCGACCCCCTCGGCGCTGATGATCGCGCCGCAGCTTTTCAAGCTCTCGGGTGATTTCACGCGGCCGAAGTTCGATCCGGAGGGCGCCAAGAAGCTGCTGGCGGAAGCCGGCTATCCCGATGGTTTCGAAGTCACGATGGATTGTCCGAACGACCGTTACGTCAACGATGCCGCGATCTGCCAGGCGGTGGTCGGCATGCTGGCGCGCATCGGCGTCAAGGTGAACCTGCTGGCGCAGCCCAAGGCACAGTATTTCGCCAAGGTACTGAAGCCCGGCGGTTACCAGACATCGTTCTACATGCTGGGCTGGACGCCGGGCACCCTCGATTCCCACAACGTTCTCTACGACATCATGGGCTGCCGCGACGATCCGAAAGTCGCACGCGGAGAGGCCAATCTCGGCGGCTATTGCAACAAGAAGATGGACGAAGTCACCGACAGGGTGTTGCAGGAGTCTGACCCGGCCAAACGCGATTTGCTGATCAAGGAAGCGTTCGAGATCGCTGCGAAGGATTTCGCCTACATCCCGCTGCATCAGCAGGCGCTGGCGTGGGGCGTATCCAAGAAAATAAAAATGACGCAGCGTGCCGACAACCAGGTCCTGCCCTATTGGGTGACCAAACAGGAGTAGGCGGTCCCGATACCGATGTCCCGGCGGCTTTCGCGCTTCCGGGACATTTCGTTCGGGTTCGCAATGACGCACGCTCGATTTGAAGAAAAGTGAAAGGAACACATGCTCGCTTTCACTCTGCGCCGGGCAATCCAGGCCATTGGCGTGATGTTTGCGGTCGGGATCATCGCGTTCTCGATGTTCCGCTTCGCAGGCGACCCGGTCAACCAGATCGTCTCGCTGGATACGCCCGCCGCCGAACGCGAGGCGGTCCGCAAATCGCTTGGCCTCGACGATCCCGTGGTGCTGCAGTTTGCCCGCTATTTCGGCAATGCTGTGCAGTTCAAGTTCGGCGTCTCCTATCAGTTCCGCCAGCCGGTCGCCAACCTCTTGATGGAGCGGATGCCGGCGACGCTCGAGCTCGCAACCTGTGCGACCATCATCGCGATGGCGTTCGGCATCCTGATGGGGGTCTATTCGGCGCTGAGGCGCGACTCGTTTCTTGCCAAGGTCTTTCAGGCGGTCTCACTGATCGGAATCTCGCTGCCGACCTTCCTGATCGGCATTCTCCTGATCTATCTGTTCGCGGTGACCCTGGGCTGGCTGCCATCATTCGGCCGCGGCGACGTGGTGCGGATCGGCTGGTGGACCACCGGACTGCTCACGGTCTCCGGCCTCAAGGCGCTGATCCTGCCCTCGATCACGCTCGGCTTGTTCCAGTTGACGTTGATCATGCGGCTGGTGCGGGCCGAGATGCTGGAGGTGCTGCGTACCGATTATATTCGCTTCGCGCGGGCGCGCGGGCTGACAACGCGGGCGATCCATTTCGGCCATGCACTCAAGAATACGCTGGTTCCCGTCATCACCGTCGCCGGGTTGCAATTTGGCTCGGTAATTGCATTTGCGATCATTACCGAAACCGTCTTCCAGTGGCCGGGTATGGGGCTGATGTTCGTGCAAGCGGTGCAAAACGTCGATATTCCGATCATGGCGGCGTATCTGCTGATGGTGTCCCTGATCTTCGTCACCATCAATCTCGTGGTCGATCTCCTCTATACGGTGGTCGATCCGCGCCTGCGCTCGACCATCAGCCGCCCGGCCTGAACGCGAGATCTCGCATGTCCGACGCCGTCGTCCCGCACCAAGTCGAATCGAGCGCACCGCATTCGCCTTCCCGCGGCTGGTTTGGACGCGCGATCGAGAGCGACATGTTTTATTCGTTCCGGCGTTCCAAACTGACGATGATTGCGGCCGCCGTAACCATGTTGTTTTTTCTGCTCGCGATCTTTGCCTCCATTCTGGCGGTGCAGAACCCGTTCGATCCGGCCCAGCTTCAATTGATGAATTCACGGATCTCGCCGCTATGGACCGCCGACGGACAAAGTCCGTTCCTGCTCGGCACCGATGAACAAGGCCGCGACGTTTTTTCCGCCATCCTTTATGGCCTGCGAATTTCGCTGACGGTCGGCGTCCTCGGCGTATTGTTCGCCGGCACGCTCGGCATCGGCCTTGGACTGATCGCAGGCTATGTCGGCGGCGCCGTCGACGGCCTGATCATGCGCATCGCCGATGTGCAGCTCACCTTCCCGGCGATTCTGATCGCCCTGCTCGTCAACGGCGTCGCCAAGTCGGTATTCGGCAATCGCATGGACGCCATGAGTACGCTGGCCGTGCTGGTGGTTGCGATCGGATTGAGTTTCTGGGCGCATTATGCGCGTACCGTGCGGGGCTCCGTCATGGTCGAGAAGAACAAGGATTACGTGGCTGCAGCCCAGCTGATCGGCCTGCGCGCTCCCGTGATCATGCTGCGGCACGTATTGCCGAACGCGATGGGGCCGATCCTGGTGATCGCGACCATCAACCTCGCGCTTTCGATCATCACGGAGGCGACGCTGTCATTTCTCGGCGCCGGCATGCCCGATACCATGCCGTCGCTCGGCACCTTGATCCGGATCGGCAACAACTATCTGTTTGCCGGTGAATGGTGGATCGTCGCCTTCCCGGGCCTTGCCCTCGCCGCATTGATCCTCTCGATCAACCTGCTCGGCGACTGGCTGCGCGACGCGCTGAATCCCAAGCTTCGATGACCGTCCCCGTTCTTTCCGTGCGTAACCTTCAGGTGCAATTCGTCACCCGCCGCAGCACGCTGCGCGCCATCGATGGGATTTCGTTCGACATTGCCAAGGGCGAAGTGCTGGGCGTGGTCGGCGAATCCGGTGCCGGAAAATCCGTGACCGGTCTCGCGGTGATCGGTCTGATCGATCCGCCCGGCCGCATTGCCGGCGGCGAGATTTATCTGTCGGGGATGCGGATCGACAACCTGCCGCCGGAAGAAATGCGGCGTATCAGGGGAAAACGGATCGGCATGATTTTCCAGGATCCGCTCACCAGCCTGAATCCGCTGTATCGTATCGGCGATCAGATCGTCGAGACCATCAGGACGCACACCAATCTTTCGGAGCCGGCCGCGCGCAAGCGCGCCATCGACCTATTGGCCGAAGTCGGCATTCCCGCGCCTGAAAAACGCATCGACGCCTATCCGCACGAATTCTCCGGCGGCATGCGCCAGCGGGTCGTGATTGCGCTCGCAATCTGCGCCGAGCCGGAGTTGATCATCGCCGACGAGCCCACTACCGCGCTCGACGTCTCCGTTCAGGCCCAGATCATCTCACTGATAAAACGCCTCGGGCGCGATCACGGCACCGCCGTGATGCTGGTGACCCACGATATGGGTGTCATCGCCGAAACCTCTGACCGGGTCGCGGTGATGTATTCCGGCCGGGTCGCCGAAATCGGCCCGGTGAGGGATGTCGTGCAGAACCCGCTGCACCCCTACGCAAAAGGCTTGATGGGCGCGATCCCGACGCTGGCGGGCGAAGACAAGCGTCTGGTACAAATTCCGGGCTCAATGCCGCGGCTTTCGGCGATCCCGCCGGGCTGCGCCTTCAACCCGCGCTGCGCGTTCGCGTTCGATCGCTGCCGGATCGAACGGCCCGATCCGATCCGGCACGGCACGCAAGCCGTGGCCTGCCATCTCTATGACACAGCCGCCAAGGATACGGCGGCATGACGGCAGCGCCCTTTGTCGACGTCAAGAATTTGCGCCGCGCGTTCGACGTCTCGAAGCCGTGGCTGAACCGTGTGCTGGAAGGCGGCCATCAGGAGTTTCTTAAAGCCGTCGACGGCGTGACTTTCGACATTGCCAAGGGTGAGACGTTTGCGCTTGTCGGCGAATCCGGGTCCGGCAAGACCACCGTCGCCCGCATGGTCGTCGGTCTGCTGCCGCCGAGTTCAGGCGAAGTCATCATCGACGGGGTCTCGATGAGCGCCGCCGGACAGGCGCAGGCGCGGCAACGCTTGCGCCGCCGCATCCAGATGATTTTCCAGGATCCGTATGCGAGCCTCAACCCGCGTTTCCGGGTCGATGCCATTGTTGCCGAGCCGATCCGCGCCTTTGACTTGATCCAGGGCGAACGCAACATCCAGGCGCGCGTCGGCGAATTGTTGAGCCTGGTCGGCCTGCACGCCGACGATGGCTGGAAATATCCGCACGAATTCTCCGGTGGCCAGCGACAACGGATCGCGATCGCGCGAGCGCTGGCGTCGGAAGCCGAGTTCATCGTCTGCGACGAGCCGACATCCGCGCTGGATGTTTCGGTGCAGGCGCAGATCCTCAATCTGATGCGCGACCTCCAGGACAAGTTCGGCCTCACCTATCTCTTCATCAGCCACAATCTCGCCGTGGTCCGGCACATGGCGAGCCGCATCGGCGTGATGTATCTCGGCCGCATCGTCGAGATCGCGGAGGGACGCGAACTCTTCAACAACCCGCGGATGCCCTACACGAAGATGCTGCTGGGTGCAGTTCCCGATCTCGCCATGTCCGGCCGTCAGCGGATTCCGGTGAAAGGCGAAATCCCCAACCCGATCGATCCGCCGCCCGGCTGCGCCTTCAACCCGCGATGTCCGCTGGCGTTCGACCTATGCAAAAAACAAGCGCCGGCGCTGGTCGACGGCGTCGCCTGCCATGCTGTGAACAATCCGGCCAGCGTCACCGTCCCCGCATGATCACAAGGATGCGAGCTAGCCATGTCAACCAGCCGGTTGGCAGTCAGCCTCGGCTGTGGTCAAGTGCGGCCGCCGCGCAGCTCAAGCAAAATGTTGGATTCCCATGAGCAACGTCAATCCCGATCCGTTCACGACCAGGCCGGAAATCGAAGGCACTTTTGGCGTCGTCACCTCGACCCACTGGATCGCCACCGCGGTCGGGATGTCGGTGCTGGAAAAAGGCGGCAACGCGTTCGACGCCAGCGTCGCCACCGCGTTTACGCTGCAGGTGGTTGAGCCGCATCTGAACGGACCCGGCGGCGACGTGCCGATCATTGTACACGATACCAGACGCGGCCGCACCGAAGTGATTTGCGGCCAGGGTCCGGCGCCGGCCGGCGCAACCATTGCGCATTATCGCAGCGAAGGGCTGGAGATGGTTCCCGGCACGGGGCTGCTTGCAGCCTGCGTTCCCGGCACGTTCGAATCCTGGATGCTGCTGCTGCGCGATTACGGCACGCTGCGGCTGCGCGACGTGCTGGAGCCAGCGATCGCCTATGCCCGCGACGGTTACCCGCTGGTGGAGCGTGCGTCGGCGACGATCAAGACCGTCGAGCAGTTGTTCCGGAAATACTGGACCACATCGGCCGCGGTCTATCTGCCGAACAACGAAGTGCCAAAGCCCGGCACGCTCTTCACCAACAAGACGCTATCCGAAACCTATTCACGCATCCTCACGGAAGCCGAGAGCGCCGGCGCCGACCGCATCGCGCAGATCGAACGCGCGCGCCAGGCGTGGTCGCGCGGCTTCGTTGCGGAAGCGATCGACAAATTCTGTCGCACCGAGGAAGTGATGGATGTCAGCGGTTCGCCGCATCGCGGCGTACTCCGCGCCGACGACATGGCACGCTGGCAGCCATCCGTCGAAGCGCCGCTGACCTACGACTACGGCCGCTACACCGTATGCAAGGCCGGTGTCTGGAGCCAGGGCCCTGTGATGCTGCAACAACTCGCGCTGCTGAAAGGATTTGAACTCGACGGGCTCGATCCCGCAGGCCCGGATTTCATCCATCTGCAGGTCGAATGCGCCAAGCTGGCGTTTGCCGACCGCGAAAAATTCTATGGCGACCCAAAGTTCACGGATATCCCGATCGAGACGCTGTTGTCCGATGCCTATAATGACGAGCGCCGCAAGCTCATCTCAAAGGACAAGGCGTCGCTCGATTTCATCCCCGGCTCGGTCGAAGGTTTTGGTTCGATCGTAAAGCTGCGCCGCGCGGAAGGTAATCGCGAGGCGGTCGGCGCGATGGGCGCCGGCGAGCCGACCGTCGGCCGCTTCGGCGAGGTGCGCGGCGATACCGTGCATTTCGACATCATCGACCAGGCCGGCAATATGGTGTCGGCGACGCCATCCGGCGGCTGGCTGCAATCATCGCCGGTGATTCCCGAACTCGGCTTCTGCCTCGGCAGCCGCGCGCAGATGTTCTGGCTCGAGGAGGGTCATCCCGCGGCATTGGCGCCGGGCAAGCGCCCGCGCACCACGCGCTCAGCCCGACCATGGCGCTGCGCGACGGCGAGCCCTATATGGCCTGGGGTTCGCCCGGCGGCGACCAGCAGGATCAATGGACCACGCAATTCTTCTTGCGGCACGTGCACGCCAGGATGAACCTGCAGGAAGCGGTCGATGCGCCGGCGTGGCATTCCGAGCATTTCCCGATTTCGTTCTGGCCGCGTACCGCACGGCCCGGCGTACTGGTGGTCGAGAACCGCGTGCCGAAGGCAACCGTCGATACCCTGAAGAGCCGCGGCCATATCGTCGAGACCGGGCCCGACTGGTCCGAAGGCCGCCTCACTGCAGCCTCGAAAATCGGCCGCCGCCGGCGCGCTGCCGCCAATCCCCGCGGCATGCAGGGCTACGCGGCCGGACGATAGAGCATGACCTGGTCGATCATCGCGCGCGATCCTGCTACCGGCCAGTTCGGAATAGTTGTCGCGACGCGATTCTTCGCGGCCGGTGCACGCGTGCCGTACATCGCGGCCGGAGCCGGCGCCATCGCGACACAGGCGCTGCTCAATCCCTATTACGGCATCGACGGTTTGAAGCTGCTGCGCGAGGGACGCACCGCTCGCGATATCGTCGAGACGTTGATTGCGGCGGATCCCGGCCGCGAGAGCCGGCAGGTGCACATCATGGACGCCAATGGCCGCTTCGCAGCTCATACCGGCCGTGAATGCGTCGGCTGGTGCGGGCACGTCGAAGGCAACGGCTTCTCGATTGCCGGCAACATGCTCGCAGGTGCCCGCGTGCTCGATGCCACGGCCGAGGCCTACATCGGGAACGAAAAGCTGCCCTTCCCGCAACGGCTGATCGCGGCAATGCGGTCTGGCGAGGCCGCCGGCGGCGACAAGCGCGGCAAGCAATCGGCGGCGCTCCTGATCCACGGCGAGGAAGAATGGTCCGATCTCGACCTGCGGGTCGACGATCACGCCGATCCGCTGGCCGAACTCGAACGCCTCGAACAGGTCAGCCGCGAGCGCTGGGTGCATTTCCGGAACTATCTGCCCACGCGCAGGAACCCCGCAGGTGTCACCGATCGTGAGACCATTGATGCCGGCATCGAAGCAGCGATTGCAGGGAAGAGATGACGACCGGCCCGCTGATTGAAATCGAGGGCTTGCGCGTCGTCTTCCATGGCGATGACGGCCGAGCAACGCATGCGGTCGATAGTGTCGATCTCAGCGTGGCCAATGGCGCGACACTGGGCCTCGTCGGGGAGTCCGGCTGCGGCAAGAGCGTGACTTCACTGGCGATCATGGGCCTGTTGTCGAAACATTCCGCCGAGGTCAGCGGATCGATCCGCTTTGACGGTTTTGACTTGCTCGAAGTGCCCGACGAAACCCTGCGCGACTTGCGCGGCAACCGGCTGGCGATGATCTTCCAGGAGCCGATGACCTCGCTCAACCCGAGCTTTACGATCGGCGACCAGATCATCGAGACCATCCTGCGGCATCGCGGCGGCTCCCGGCGCAGTGCGCGGGAGCGCGCCGTCGATTTGCTGCGCCGGGTGCATATCCCCTCGCCCGAAAAACGCATCGACGACTATCCGCACAAACTGTCGGGCGGCATGCGCCAGCGCGTCATGATCGCGATGGCGCTGGCCTGCGATCCGCGGCTGCTGATCGCGGACGAGCCGACCACCGCGCTCGACGTTACCTTGCAGGCACAGATCCTCGACCTGATGCGCGAGCTCAAGGCGGCAAGCGGCGCTGCCATCATCCTGATCACCCACGATCTCGGCGTGGTCGCCGAAGTCTGCGACGAGGTCGCGGTGATGTATGCCGGCGAGATCGTCGAACGCGCGACTGTGGACGAACTGTTCGCTTCGCCCCAGCATCCCTACACCGTCGGCCTGCTCGGCTCGATCCCGCGGCTTGATCGCCGCGCCTCGCATCTTGCCACCATCGAAGGCATGGTGCCGAACATGGCCGATCCCCCGCCCGGCTGCCGCTTTGCAGCGCGCTGTCCCTTCGTCAGCGAACCCTGCGTTGTCGCACCGCCGCCGATGGTCGAGTTAAGCACCGGCCATTGGTCGCGCTGCATCAAGGCGCCGCTGGAAAGGCTGGTGTCGTGATGACCGCGTTCGTTCCCCGGGCGCGGTGCAACACAAGCGCAGCGCAGTGGTGCACCGCTGAACCGGGGTCCATTCCTCCGCGAGCTGGGTTCCGGTTCTGCAGCGCATCGTTGCACGCTGCGCAGCGCCCGGGACACGATGGCTCATGGGAGGAAAGCAAGTGACCGCCTTGCTCGAGGTCGAAGGGCTGGTAAAGCATTTCGTCGCCGATCGCACCGTGTTCGGGCGGCCGACGGCTTTCGTCAAAGCCGTCGACGGCGTCAGCTTCAGCGTCGAGGCCGGCAAGACGCTGGCGCTGGTCGGCGAATCCGGCTGCGGCAAATCCACCGTCAGCCGGCTGGTGCTGCGGCTGATCGAGCCGGATGCCGGAAGCATTCGTTTCGAGGGCCGCGACCTGCTGGCACTCGACGCGAACGAATTGCGCGCCTTCCGCCGCGATGCGCAGATCATCTTCCAGGATCCCTATGCGTCCCTCAATCCACGCATGACCGTCAGCCAGATCCTGACCGAACCGCTGGCTTTGCATGATCTGGTGCCCCCGCCGCGCCGCCGCGAACGCGTCGAGGAGCTGTTGCGCCTGGTCGGGCTGGAGCCGCGTTTCGCGCGGCGCTACAGCCACGAATTTTCCGGCGGCCAGCGCCAGCGCATCGCGATTGCGCGGGCATTGGCGGTGGAACCGAAACTGATCATTTGTGACGAACCGGTGTCGGCGCTCGACGTATCGATCCGCTCGCAAATCCTCAATCTGCTGCGCGACCTGCAGGACCGGCTTGGCCTCGCCTATATCTTCGTCTCGCACGATCTGGCTGTCGTCAAGCACATCGCCGACCGCGTCGCGGTGATGAACCTCGGCGGCATCGTCGAGACCGCGGAAGCGCAGGCGTTGTTCGCCTCGCCGCGTCACCCCTATAGCCGCGCGCTGTTGTCTGCGATCCCAGTGCCTAAACCGCGGGCAAAGCGCAGCCGCATTGTGCTGCAGGGAGAGATGCCGAGCGCGCTCAATCCTCCGCCGGGTTGCCGCTTTCATACGCGCTGTCCCTACGTAATCGAGCGCTGCCGCACCGAGGCGCCGCAGTTGCTGGCAGATGGCACCGAACATGCAACGGCCTGTCACCGTACGGCGGAGCTGCCGCCGCCGGAAGCGATCGTTCCGTCCGACGGCGGTTTCTCTCCGGCGCTGGAAAAATTGGTCGCCGCCTTTAGCGACCGCAGGGAAGGTGCCGGCTCCGCCGGGGTTGACATAGTCGGGACATCACCTACGGCGGTGTAATCGTGAATAAGGGGATAGGTGCGATGAAATTCCTGCGTTTGGCAATGACCGTGGCGGCCTTGTTGTTCTCGCTCGAGGCAACCGTTCACGCCCAGACTACGTTGCGTATTGGACTTGCTGAAGACCCTGATATTCTCGATCCCTCGATGGCCCGCACCTATGTCGGCCGCATCGTCTTCTCTGCGTTCTGCGACAAGCTGTTCGACATCGACGAGAAGCTGAACATCGTGCCGCAGCTTGCGCTGTCGCACGAGACGTCGGCCGACGGCAAGGCAATGACGATCAAACTCAGGCCCGGCGTGAAATTCCATGACGGCGAACCGCTCGACGCGGAGGCCGCGAAATTCTCGATCGAACGCCACATGACGCTGCCGACCTCGTTCCGCAAGTCGGAGCTCGCCAGCGTCGATCATGTCGAGGTGGTCGATCCCCTGACCATCAAGCTCGTGCTCAAGACACCGTTCGCGCCGCTGATCGCGCAACTCACCGATCGCGCCGGCATGATGGTCTCGCCGAAAGCGGCGAAGGAAGCAGGCGACAAGTTCGGGCTGCATCCGGTCTGCGCCGGCCCCTACAAATTCGTCGAGCGTGTGCAACAGGACCGCATCGTGTTCGAGAAGTTCGCCGACTACTGGAACAAGGACAACGTCTTCATCGACCGCGTGGTATTTTTGCCGATCAACGACGCCACCGTGCGGCTCGCCAATCTGAAGTCCGGCGGACTTGATCTGATCGAGCGCGTGCTGGCGACCGACATCAAGGAAGTCCGTGCCGATCCCAAGCTGAAGCTATCGACCGCGCTGGAGCTCGGCTATCTCGGCCTCACCATCAATGTCGGCAACGACAAGAACAAGGGGCCGCTCAGTCAATCCGAGAAAGTACGGCAGGCGCTCGATCTCTCGATCGATCGCGAGGCCCTCAACCAGGTGGTGTTCAACGGCGAGTTCACGCCGGGTAACCAATGGGTCAATCCGCAGCATCCCTATTACCAGCAGGCGTTTCCGATTCAGAAACGCGATATCGCCAAGGCCAAGGCGCTGCTGAAGGAAGCCGGTGTGACGCTGCCTGTCAGCGTCGATCTCATGGTGCCCAAGGGCGCCGAGAACGAAGCCGTGGCGCAGGTGCTGCAATCGATGGCGGCGGAAGCCGGCTTCGACCTGAAAATCCGCGTCATCGAGTTTGCGACCTCGTTCAAGCAGGCCCAGGCCGGCGAGTTCCAGATCTTCCAGATCGCCTGGAGCGGCCGGATCGATCCCGACGGCAATTCCTATGTCTTCATGCACACCAAGGCGCCGCAAAACGACGGCGGCTATTCCAATCCGGAAGCCGACAAGCTGATGGAGGATGCCCGGCTGACCTCCGATTTCGGCCAGCGCAAGGCGATCTACGAGAAGCTGACCAGGATATTGCTCAACGACCTGCCGATCATCTACCTCTATCATCGCAAGCTCCTGATCGCGCACACGACGAGGCTCGAAGGCTACAAGCAGATGCCGGACGGGCTGGTGCGCGTGGTTGGGCTGAAGCTGAAGTGAGGGGCTTGACTATTCTCTCGTGTCCCGGACGCGGTGCAGCGCCCGAGCGCTGCTCCGCAGAGCCGGGACCCACTTCTTCGCAAAGTACCCCGCCTCCGAAATGGGTCCCGGTTCTGCAGCGCACCGTTGCACGCTGCGCTGCGCCCGGGACACGAGCTGAGCCATGCTGAGCTTCCTTGCCCGGCGTCTCCTTCAGCTGATCCCGACGCTGTTCTTCGTCTCGATCCTGATCTTCTCGCTGCAACAATTGCTGCCGGGCGATCCGGCGCTGGTGATGGCCGGCGAGGAGCGCGATCCCGCGGTGATCGACCAAATTCGCCACCAGTACCACCTCGACCGGCCGATACCGGTTCAATACGCCTACTGGATCAAGGGCGTGCTGTCCGGCGACTTCGGCGAGTCGCTGCGCATCAAGGTGCCGGTGCTCAGCCTGATCGCACAAAAGCTTCCCGTGACGATCCAGCTGGCGTCGATGGCGATCGTGATCGCCTTCCTGATCGGCATTCCCGCCGGCATCGTGTCGGCAGTGAAGAAGGGCACGGCCTGGGACTATGGCGCCAACCTGTTCGCGCTGTGGGGCATCTCGACGCCGAATTTCTGGCTCGGCATCATGCTGATCTTCCTGTTCTCGATCAAGCTCGGCTGGCTACCGGCCTCGGGCTATGTGCCGCTTTCCGAAGACTGGCGCGCGAGTATTGCATCCACCATCATGCCCGCCTTCGTGCTCGGCAACGCGATCGCGGCGATCCTGATGCGGCATACCCGCAGCGCCATGCTGCAGGTGCTGGAAAGCGACTATGTCCGCACCGCCCGCGCCAAGGGCCTGTCCGAGCGCTCGGTCATCCTCAAGCACGCCATGCGCAATGCGCTGACGCCGGTCATCACGCTAGGTGCGCTCGAACTCGGCACGCTGTTGTCGGGCGCGGTCCTGACCGAACAGATCTTTTCGATTCCAGGCTTCGGCAAGCTGATCGTGGACGCCGTGTTCAACCGCGATTATGCAGTCGTGCAAGGCGTCGTGCTGGTGACGGCGACCATCTACATCACGCTGAACCTGATCGCCGATATCGCCTATATCCTCGTCAATCCCCGGCTGAGGGCGTGAGCGGCATGACCGACGCGACGCTCGGCCCTATCCCCCTCGCCGCTTCCGACGAACTGGAAAGCCCGGCGCGGCGCGCGCTGCGCCGGCTATTCCAGCGCAAGGGGGCGTTGATCGGGCTGGTGGTGATCGCGACCTTCATCCTGCTCGCGCTGTTTGCGCCCTTGATCGTGCCGTATGATCCCGTCGCGACCAGCTGGACGCTGGTGCGCAAGCCGCCCTCGGCGCTGCACTGGTTCGGCACCGACGACCTCGGCCGCGATATCCTCAGCCGCGTGATCTTCGGCGCGCGTGCCTCGCTCACGGCGGGCGCGATCTCGGTCGGGATTGCGCTCGGAATCGGCGTGCCGCTGGGGCTGCTGTCGGGCTATCGCGGCGGCTTCGTCGACGCCCTGATCAGCCGGATCACCGACGCGATGCTGGCCTGCCCGTTCCTGATTCTTGCTATTGCGCTGGCAGCGTTCCTGGGGCCGAGCTTGGGCAATGCCATGATCGCCATCGGCATCAGCGCGACGCCGATTTTCGTGCGTCTCACCCGCGGCCAGGTGATGAGCGTCAAGGTCGAGGACTATGTCGAGGCCGCGCGCGCCATGGGCAATCCGCCATGGCGGATCGCGCTGTTTCATATCCTGCCGAACATCATGCCGGCGCTGTTGGTGCAAGCGACGCTGTCGATTGCGGCTGCGATCATCGCCGAAGCGGCGCTATCGTTTCTCGGCCTCGGACAGCAGCCACCGGCGCCGTCCTGGGGCAGCATGCTCAACGCTGCCCAGCGCTTTCTGACCAGCGCGCCGTGGATGGCGCTATGGCCGGGGCTCGCGATCTTCCTGGTCGTGCTGTCGTTCAACCTGGTCGGCGACGGCCTGCGGGATGCGCTGGATCCGCGGGCGCGGTAACGACAGTTCGCCAACTCTAAGACCGTCATTGCGAAGGAAGTCCGCTAATTCGTTACGGGTAGCTCTTAAATCACGATCTCCCGCAGCACCCTTCGGCAGTCCATCTCGTATTCGAGGTCGATCACCGGCGGGCGGCAGAAATGCCAGGTCAGCCCCGAACGGGTGGCGCCGCGACGAACCAGCTCATCTGCTATCACCGGATGGAAGTCGTGCACGGTGTAGGCTTGCGCCGCGGTCGTGTCCTTCCAGCCAAAACCGAATTGGGCAAGGCGGCGCTCCATCTCGGAGGTCGTGAACCGGACTTTCTCGCGCCACGCCTCCGGGCTCATGTCGCGATAGCGCACGATGCGCTCGGGATAGCTGCCGCTGCCGCCGCGCGCTTCGGCGCCGCCGGCGATCACGAAGGACGGGGAGTTGATCGTGCTCGGCCGCGTGAACGAGAACGCATAGAATGACGGCTCGGCCGGCGGATCGATCTCGGGACAGACATTGCTGCGAGCCACCGGATTGGTGATGCCGTCGAACAGACCCCATTCGGTGAGCGTCTTGACATAGTGCAGATTGAAATTGCGGAAACCTTCCTCGGTGAACGCCGCCGGCGATCGCAGTTCGCAGGCGCAGAACGATGTCAGCGGCCGATCCGCGGCCTGGATGTACTTCGCGATCTGCGCAAAGCCTTCGGCCAGCGGCACCAGCCTGTCGAACCGCACGCGCTCGACTTCATAGCCGGGATTGGCCGCCGCGCCGCTTGAATACTGAAACACCGCCGGAATGAAACGATAATTGCCAGCCGGAAAATCACTTGTCATGTCTGCTGTGTCCTTTGATGATCTTATTCGAGTTGCATTCGGATGCCCTTGGCGCCGTTGAGCAGCCGCCTCAGGTGGAAGCCGGCCAGCGCGTCGTCGGCATGCTGTCCGACCAGCGCCGCAAACGCCGGCATCGCCGCCGCGTCGCCGGCCTCCAGCTTGGCAAAGGCTTCGGAATATTGCTTGGTGGCGGGCTCGTCGAATACCGCGGGCGGTAACGGCTCATAGGCCCGAAGCGGCTCGCTGCGCCCGCGCAGCACGAGATCGCCGATCGGCCGGCCCCTGAAATTCTTCGCACCGCTGGCCACCGTGGCGCTGACGCAAATGCGGGTACCGAGAAACTTGTTGGCGCCCTCGAGCCGCGCCGCGGTGTTGATGGTGTCGCCGTAGGCCGTGTAGTCGAAGAAGCGGCCGCCGCCGAAATTGCCGACCAGCGCAGGACCGGCATGAACGCCGATGCGGGTAGCGCCGAACTTCACGCCTTTTTCGTTCCAGCGTTCGCGGAACGCCTGGGCCCAGATATCGAGATCGTGGGCACAGGCGATCGCGCGGGTTGCGTAATCCGCCTGGTCGCCCGGTGCATTGAAGAGAACCTGGATCGCGTCACCGATGATCTTGGCGACCGTGCCCTCATGGGCGAACACGACATCGGTCATTCCGCCGACATATTCGTTCAGCAACTCGCCCAGCACGTCGGGCGCGACGGTTTCCACCAGCGAGGTGAAGCTGGTGATGTCGGTGAAAATGGTCGCGATCTCGCGCCAGTGCACCTCCATGCCATCGCTCTCGCCGTCGGCGGCGAGCCGGCTGGCGATCTGCGGCGAAAAATACCGCGACAGCGAGGCGTGCGCGCGCTCGGCCGCAAGCTGGCGGCGGCGCGCTTCGCGCAGCATCTCGACATGACGGATGGTCTTGTCGATGGTCAGTTCAAGATCGCTGAAATCGATCGGTTTGGTCAGGAAATCGAACGCGCCGCGGTTCATCGCGGTGCGGATGTTGCTCATGTCGCCATAGGCGGAAACGATGATGGTCGATTTCTTGTCCTCGGCCTCCTGCAGCCTCGCCAGCAGCGACAGGCCGTCCATCCGCGGCATGTTGATGTCGGAAACCACCATGTCGACATGCGGATGGGCCTTGATCGTCTCCAGCGCCTCCAGCCCGTCATGCGCAAACACGAACGTCACGATGCCGTCGCGGATCTGCCGACGGAATTTCTGCAGCACCAGAGCCTCGAGATCGGGCTCGTCATCGACAACGAGAATTGTTGAGGTCATGCGGCTTGCTCGAGCCTCGTATCGATTTCGCTGCGCAGTAACGCAAAGTCGATCGGCTTGGTCAGAAGACCGACGGCGCCGCGCTCGATCGCCTTGCGCCGCGTTTCGGCATCGCCATAGGCGGTGATCATGATGACGGGAACGTCGGGCCGCTCGGCGCGCACCTTCGGCAGCATTTCGAGCCCGCTCATGCCGGGCATGTTGATATCCGACAGGATCAGGATCAGCGACGGCTCCCTGACCTCGGCGGCCCGGGCCAATGCCGCGGGCGCGGACGGCGCGAACTCCATCGTGAACCGCCCGGACTTGAGATCGCGGCGGAACTGCTGCCGGAACAGGGCTTCGACATCGGGCTCGTCATCGACGACGAGTATGTAAACGCTCAATTTGTGCCTCCAGCATTCGCCCGCGTCGCCGCCAATGTCCGCGGCAGCGTGATAATGAACTCGGTATATGCACCTGGCATCGTATCGACGTCGATTGTGCCGCCGTGCTGTTTCACCACAATATCGTGGCTCATCGACAGGCCAAGTCCGGTGCCTTCGCCGGCGGGTTTGGTGGTGAAAAACGGATTGAACATTTTCTGTTTCACTTCCAAGGGGATACCGCTGCCATTGTCGCGGATCCGGATCTCCACCTTAACGCCGAGGCTTTTCGTGGTGGCGCTCAGCATCGGCTCGAAGCCCTCCTCGCCGGCTTGCTTGCGCTTGGTGGCGGCATAGAAACCATTTGAAATAAGATTGAGAAAGACCCGCGTGATCTCCTGCGGGTACAGGTCGATCATGCCGGCATTGGGATCGAGATCGCGCTTGAGCGTGATATTGAAGCCCGATCGCTCGGCGCGCGCGCCGTGATACGCGAGATTGAGACTTTCCTCGACGATCGCGTTGATATCGACAGGCCGGTGTTCGCCCGATCCTTCGCGCGAATGCAGCAGCATGTTCTTCACGATCGAATCGGCGCGCTTGCCGTGCTGCACCACCTTTTCGAGATTACCCTTCAGCATGTGGGTGAGTTCGTCGACTTCCTCCCGCGTCTTGGCGTCCAGCGCCGCCGGCTTCAGCACGTCGTTCAGTTCGTCGATCAATTCCGCCGAGAGCGCCGAGAAATTGTTGACGAAATTGAGCGGATTCTTGATTTCGTGTGCGATACCGGCAGTGAGCTGGCCGAGCGATGCCAGCTTCTCGGTCTGCACCAGGCGATCCTGCGCGGTGCGCAACTCGTGGAGAGATTGTCTCAATTCAGCAGTGCGCTGCTCGACCTTCTTTTCCAGGTCGGCATAGGATTCCTGCAACCTGGCGCCCATGTCGTTGAACTGGTCGGCGAGGCCTTCCAGTTCATCACCGGTCTTGATCGAGATGCGCTGGGTGAAATCGCCGCCGCCGATCCGTTCCGCGCCGGCGCGCAGGGCCTGGATCGGCCCGACCATGCGCCGCGCCAGGAATATCCCGGCCAGCACCGCGAAGATCGAGGCGGCCGCCAGCACGATGGCGAGGCGCTGCAGCGCCTGGTACAGCGACGCGTAGGCCTCCTTCACCGGAAGCTCGACGAACATGGTCCAGCCGAGCGGCGCGATCGGCGCGGAAGCCGTCAGCACCTGCTGCCCCTGGATATTCATCGACCCCCTGAGCGCGTCCTCCGCGTCCATGCTTCCGGCCCGTGCGACCTGTACCAGCTTCGACATATCGGTGTTGCGCAGCACCAGGCTGATGTCGGGATGCGCGATCAAGCGGCCTTGCGGGCCGACGACATAGGCATGGCCGTGCTCGCCGACCTTGATCTGCGATACCACGTCCCAGATCAGCTTGAGGTTGACCTCGGCGATGCTGACGCCGGCGTCCCTGCGGGTGCCGGCCAGCGCTAGCGTCATATAGGGCTCGGACTCACGCCGGAAATAGACCGGCCCGTAATAGACCTTGTGGGCGACCGCCTCGGTGAATTTCGGCTCCTTGGAGAGGTCGAGGCCGCTGTCGAGCACGTCCATGGCGAGCCGCGACACCCGCAACCGTTCCTTGCCGGTGGAATCGACCTGAGCCAGTTCGGTGATGGCCGGCACCTGCCGCAGCAACCGCAGCGCATCGAACCGGCGCTGCTCGATCGAGGCCGCGGACCATGGCAACTGCGTGGTCCAGCCCAGCTGGCTTTCGATTTCCTTGATGAACTGGCCGATCTTGGCGGCCGCCGCCTCCGCCTGCTCGTGCTGAATGCGGATCAGCGCCGCCTTGTGTTCGCGGTAGTAGAAGAAAACCTCGAAAATCCCGTTGGATAGCAGCGCCACGGCGACCACCGCGACGAACAGCGCGACGTACTTCGTGAACAGCCGGCTGCGGACTTTCGACGTGCTCGCCACCGGCGCCGTGCCCACGGCAGGCGGTGCCGCCAGCGTCCGGCCCTCGGGCGTATCGGGGTGCAGGGAAATGCTCATCCGGCCCAAACTAGCAAGAACCCATGGGGTTGTCTCTTGCCGCACTGCAGGAGGATCATTCGATCACCTCATCAGCAAGCGCCAGCAGGGTCGGCGGAATCTCAAGACCGATGCTTTTCGCGGTCTTCAGGTTGAGCACAAGCGGGTAGCGCGTCGGCTGCTCGAACGGCAGGTCAGCGGGCTTGGCGCCCCTGAAGATGCGATCGACCAGCGCCGACGCGCGCTCGAACGATTCCATCAGGTCCGGCCCGTACGACATCAGGCCACCGTCGCGGACCAGAAAATCGTATTCATAGATCGCGGGCAACTTCTTGGCCACGGCGAATTCAAACACACGCTTGCGATTAAGAACGGTGAGCGCGTCGGCCACCATCAGAATGGCATCCGGCATATCGTCATTCATCATGGAAAAGGCTTCGTTGAAGTCGTCCGGCTCGCGCACGCCGAGGGCCTGCACCGTAACGCCGATCGATCGCGCGCCCTTTGCCGACGCCTCGTAGCGCAGCGTCATTCCGAGATCGTCCCGGTTCCAGATCATCGCCACCTTTTGCAGCTTCGGCGACATTTCCTTCAATAGCGAAAGGCGCTTCGTTGACAGCGTTGCGGCCACATCCGAAATGCCGGTGATATTGCCGCCCGGATGCGCCAGGCTTTCAATCAGCCCGGTTTCGACGGGATCGCCAAGGCCATTGGCGCCGACAGTGGGAATACCCGTCGCTTTCGCGGCCAGCGCCGCGGGATAGCCGACGACAATGATGGCATCGACATTGCGCGCCTGCAATTCTCCGAGCAAAGAAGGGAGTCTCGCGGTTTCCCCCAGCGCTCCGCGGGCATCGAAAGTTAGGTTTTGACCGAGAACGTAGCCGCGATCGGCCAACGCATTGACGATGATTTTTCCGAACGGACTGGCGTCGCTTACCGGCTGCGCCGGATGCAGCGTCCCGAGGTGGTAGATACGGCCGGACGTCTGGGCCGTCGCCATGGCCGGGCCGGTCAGCGCGGCGCCACCGAGAATAGTCAAGAAATCGCGTCGTCTCATTGCCCTGACCTGCTTTTGGGCGCAGCCGTGCCGGCGGCGCTGGCTGAGCAGGATATCATGAGACAAAGCAAAGGCTGCAACGGCGATGGCCGTCGCCGCCTTTGCATCATCGGGAAGTGATCACGTCGGCTTTAGCGCTTTCGAATCGAGATCGAAGTCCGCGATCTCCTTGGTGCGCCGGGAGCCGGCCTTCGCGCGGTGGTCGGTCGCGATCGTCACATAGACCGCAGGCAGCACGAACAGCGTAAACAGCGTGCCGATCGACATGCCGGCAACGACCACGAGGCCGATCGAGAACCGGCTCGCTGCGCCGGCGCCGGACGCCGTCAACAGCGGAATCAATCCGGTGACCATGGCCGCCGTCGTCATCAGGATCGGGCGGAGCCGGATACGGGCCGACATTTCGATGGCCGAACGGCGGTCGAGACCCTCGTTGAGTTGCAACTCGTTGGCGAACTCCACCATCAGGATGCCGTGCTTGGTGATCAGCCCGACCAGCGTCAGCAGACCGACCTGGGTGTAGATGTTCATGGTCGCGGCGCCGAAGAACAGCGGGATCAGCGCGCCGACGATCGCCATGGGCACGCTGACCATGATGACCAGCGGGTCGCGCAGGCTCTCGAACTGCGCCGCCAACACCAGGAAGATGATGATCAGCGCGAAGCCGAATGTGATCGCGAGCTGGTTGCCTTCCTGCACATACTGCCTGCTATCGGAGAGATAGTCGTGGCTGAAGCCGGCCGGGAGCTTCTTCGCTTCGCCCTCGAGGAAATCGACCGCCTGTCCGACCGTCACACCCGGCATCGGCACCGCAGAGAACGTCGCGGAGTTGAGCTGGTTGTAATGCGTCAGCGAGTTCGGATCGGTACCGGTCTCGACCGACACGATGGTCGAGAGCGGAATCAACTGCCCGGTATTGGTCGGCACGTAATAGCCGCCGATCGCATCGGACGACAATCGTTTGGCGCGCGGCACCTGCGGGATCACCTGATAGGAGCGACCCTCGAGGTTGAAGCGGTTGACGTAGTTGCCACCGAGCAGCGTCGCCAGCGTGGCGCCGACCTGCTGCATGTTGATGCCGAGGTCGCTCGCCTTGGAGCGATCGATCTTGACCCGCACCACCGGCTGGTTGAAGTCGAGATCGCTGTCGGAGACGATGAACAGCCCGCTCTTGCGCGCTGCGTCCTTCAACTTGTTCATCGTCTCATAGACGGCCTGGAAGCCCGCGGTGGAATTGATCACCATCTGCACGGGCAGCCCGCCCGGCCCGCCCGGTAGCGGCGGCAGGTTGAAGGCGAAAGCCTGAACGCCTTCGATCTTGGAGAGTTCGGCCTGCACCAGCGGCTTCAACTTGATCGACGAACGCTCCCGCTCGTCCCAAGGTTTCAAGAGCATGCCGGCAATGCCGCCCTGCGGACCGTTGATGCCGTTCAGCACGAAGCGAAGGTCGGTCTCGGGAAACTTCTGGAACTCCTTGTCGAGCTTGTCGCCATAATAGTCGATGTAATCGATATTGGCGTATTTCGGCGCCTTGGTTACCGCGAACACGATACCCTGATCCTCTTCGGGCGCGAGTTCGGCCGACGTGTGCATGTAGAGGAAGCCGACAAGGCCGAGAATGGTCAGCGCGAACAGACCGGTGACGGGACGATAGTCCAGGGAGCGGTCGAGCTTGCGGCCATACCAGCGCGTCATCGCACCGAACACCCTGTTGACGACCCTTGCGAACCGTCCCTCTTCGGTGTTCTTCAGGAGCACCGAGCACATCATTGGCGACAGCGTCAACGCGATCACGCCCGACACGATCACTGAGCCGGCCAGTGTGAAAGCGAATTCGCGGAAGAGCGAACCGGTGAGACCACCGAGGAAGCCGATCGGCGCGTACACGGCAGCCAGCGTGATGGTCATCGAGATGACCGGCCCGACGATTTCGCGTGCGCCTTGCAGTGACGCCTGCACCGGCGTCTTGCCCTCTTCGAGATGGCGGTGGATGTTTTCCACCACCACGATGGCGTCGTCGACCACGAGGCCGATCGCCAGCACCATCGCCAGCAGTGTCAAAAGATTGATGCTGAAACCCATGATCAGCATCAGGCTGCAGACGCCGATCAGCGACAGCGGAATCGTGACCACTGGAATGACGACCGAGCGGAGCGACGCCAGGAACAGAAAGATCACCACAATGACGATCAAGATCGCTTCGCCGAGCGTCTTTTCCACCTCGTCGATCGAGGATTGGATGAACTTGGTGGAATCGTAGGCCACCTTCATCTTCATCGACGGCGGCAGGTTGCGCTCCAGTTCAGGGAACAGCGCGCGGACACCTTTCACGATCGTCAGCGGGTTGCCCTGCGGGGTCGACTGTACGCCGATGAAGATCGCGTGTTCGCCGTTGAAGGCGACGCTCGCATCCGTGCTCTGGGCGGCGAGTTCGACGGTCGCGATATCCTCGACCCGCACGAAGCCGCCCTCTCTGGCCTTGACGATCATGCGCCGGAACTGGTCCAGGTTGCGCAGGTCCGTGTTGGTCGAGACGTTCGAGACGGTATAGTAGCCCTTGGCCTGACCGGCCGCGGCCTGGAAATTGTTCGAGGCGATCGCCGCCGCGACGTCGGCCGGCGACACGCCGCGGCCGGCCATCTTCTCGGGATCGAGCCACATCCGCATCGCAAAGGTCTGGCCGCCGAGGATGTCGGCGGATGCGACGCCGTCAACCGTTGACAACACCGGCTGTACGACACGCGTCAGATAGTCCGAGATCGCCGATCCTGACAATTCCTCGCTGGAGAAGCCGAGATACATCACGGCCGTGGTCTGGCCCGTGGTCTTGGTGACAATCGGATCGTTGGATTCCTTCGGGATCAGGTATTTGACCGAGTTTACCTTGGCGAGCACCTCGGTGAGTGCCTGGTTGGGGTCGAAATTGAGCTTGATGTAAACCTGAATCGTCGAAGTACCGAGCACGGAGGACGAGGTGATGTAATCGACGCCTTCGGCAGACGCGACCGCCTGCTCGATCGGCGTGGTGATGAAGCCCTGGATCAGGTCCGCCGACGCGCCGGGATACACGGTGGTGACGTTGACGACCGTGTTGGAGAGTTTTGGATATTGCCGGATCGGCAACACGGTCGCAGCGCGCAGCCCGATCAGGAGGATCAGCAAGCTGACGACGACCGACAGAACCGGGCGTTTAATGAAAATATCGGTCCAGGACATCAGGAGGTCTCAATCGGTTAAGCTGAGCAATATATTCCGGAGAACCGGGGCCTGGTTCTCCGGGGCGCGCTAATAGCGCGGCGGCTTCTCGGCGATCGGCGGCGGCCCGTCGGTCGAGATCGCAACTGCGGCGCCGGACTGCAGCTTGAGCTGTCCGACCGCAACGACGCGATCGCCCGGCTTCAGGCCTTTCAGGATTTCGGCGCGGCCATGGATTCGATTACCAGCCTGCACAAAGGTGCGCACCGCCGTCAGGCTGGTCTTGCCGTCGTCTTCCTTCTTCTCGGTGAGCAGATAGACTGAATCGCCATAGAGCGTGTAGTCAACGGCGGTCTCGGGCACAGTGACGACCGGCGGCTTGTCCGGCAGCACCACCGTGGTGCTCGTGAACATGCCGGGCTTCAAGATCTTCTCCGGATTCTCGATCGTGGCCTGCACGCGGATATTGCGGGTGTCAGTGGCGACCTGCGGCTCGATGGTCGTGATCTTGCCCTCGAACACGCGGCCCGGATAGGCATCGACGTTGATGCGGACGGTTTGCCCGACCTTAAGTTGGGCGCTGTCTTTCTCCGGTACCGTGAAGTTCGCGTAGAGCATCGACAGATCGGTCAGCGAGACGATCTGGTTTCCGGCGGTGAGATACTGTCCGACTTCAATCTTGCGGACGCCAAGCTGGCCGTCGAACGGGGCGCGCACCAGTTTTTGCGAGATGATGGCTTCGGTCTTGGCAATGCCGGCCTGCGCCTGGTCGAATGCGGCCTGTGCTGAATCCACCGTCGCCTGCGGCCCGAATTGGCGTGCGGCGAGCTGCTTGGCGCGGTCGAGCGAAAGCTGAGCCACGGTTGCCTGCGCCTTGAAGTTGGCGAGGTCGCCCTGCTCGGGACGGTCGAACAACTGCACCAACGGCGTGCCCGCTTTCACGTTGGCACCCGGGGTGAACATGATCTCGGTGACGCGGCCGGAGACGTCGGAGGTAACATTGACCTGGTGCACGGCGGCGAGATCACCGACAGCGGTCAAAAGGTTCGGTATGACTTCGGACTTCGTCTCGGCGACGCTGACGCTCACCGGCGGTGGTTTGTTGTTGGCAAAGAACTGCGCAATCATCTTGCCGCGGAAGTAGTTGAACCAGACCAGACCGCCCACCAGCAATGCCAGCAACAGCCCGACGATGATGAACCAGCGCACCATCCGAACCGGACGCTTGCGCTGCTGCTCCACGATCGGCTTGCCCGAGATATGGGATTCGGTGACAACATTCATGTCATGCACTTTCTGCAGATACGGATTGTCCCGATGGCGGCGACAATTCGCGGTCCAGATGATCAGCAATTGCGGCTTCGTTAAGTCCGATTCCGCGCAGGATGAATTCACAGAGCTGGCGTTCAAGGCCGGCGGCATCGCCGTATGACAGACAAGGCGCGGCCGGAAGTCTCGTCAGCGCCGCCATCAGCACGGTGTGATGGGCAAACCAGAACAGATTGAGCGGCTCGCTTCCGATCCGCGAAGCTTCACCCGCCGCCACCGCGCGATCGAGCGATGTGGTAAACACCGGCCCGATCAGATCGCCGACCTTGCCGTAGAGCAGCCGCGCAAATTCTCCGTCATCGAGGTGGCTCGTGGTCATGAGCCGGAGCCGCTGCGCTTCCTCTTCATCGTTGGAAATGTGTACGAAATGGCCGACCATGCCCTTGACCAGTTCGACCAGTGTCGCGGTCGATGGCTCTTGCCCGAGCAGATGCGCCAGATCTGGATCCGCCTCGCACTCTTCCGCGAGGATTTCGGCGTAAAGCGCCGCCTTGGAGGGAAAGTGCTTGAACAGCAATCCTTCCGAGATGGCGGCAGCCGCCGCAACACTCTTGGTCGTAGTCCCGGCAAAGCCATTACGGGCAAAGCAACGCTTGGCGGCGCTCAATATCAATTGGCGCCGCAAATCACTGGTCATGCGCAAAGTAGACATGCGGCGTGAGTAATCACTCACCTTAACAAATGTCAAGGAAGTATTGCAGCGCAATAATGGAATTCGAGACTAAATCGGCATGAAGCCCAGGGAACCGCGAACGCGATTGACGATGAAGGTGCCGTCCCGGCTCGACAGCACGCGCTCCAGATTGGCGCTGTCGATCTTGATGCTGGCAAAGCGCGGCCCGCTGGAGACGTCGTGCATGGACCGCCCAAAGTCCTCGATCTCGGCCATGGTCGCAAGCGCGCAGGCATCCAATATGCCGCAAGCCCGGGCGACACCGACCAGATCGGTCGTGGCCGCAGTGTGGCTCGCCTGCCCGCCGGTCTCGCCATAGACCTCATTGTCCAGCACGACGATGGTGAGGTTGGCCGGTTTTTGCAGACCGACGGTGGCAAGGCTCCCCATGCCCATCAGCATCTCGCCGTCGCCGGTGATGACCACTACCGGCAGTTTCGGCTGCGCCAGCGCGATGCCCAGTCCGATCATGACGGCGCCGCCCATCGCGCCCCACAGATAGAAATTGCGGTCATGGTCGCCGGCCGCAGCGATGTCATAGGTCGAGGCGCCCAATCCGCCGACCACGATGGCGTCCTTGCGGTCGGCCAGCAGGCTACTAACGACGCTGCGCCGTTCGAGAAGGTTGGCTTTGCTCATTTGGTAAAGACCTTGGCGCCGATCAGGCGCTGCGACAACAGAACGGCGGTCGGCGTGCAGGCATTATAGGTCTGCCCCGCAGCAGCCTCGACGACGTCGCGGACCTCTTCCGGGTGCGAGGCGCGCAATACCTTGATTCCCGACAATTCGAATACGCCCGCAGTGCTCGATCCCATCGGCACCTGCCATGGATTGAACTCGCCCCATTCGCCCCGCATCGTCACCAGCGTCAGGAAGGGAAAGCGGAAAATCTGGGTCAATGACAGCATGTTCACGCAATTGCCGACCCCGCTCGATTGCATCAGCAACACGCCACGTTGACCACCGGCCCAGGCGCCTGCCAATAGCGCCACGCCCTCTTCCTCCGTAGTCAACGGAACCGCGCGCATCGAGGAAGCCCCCAGCACGCGTTCGATCAGTTGTGAATGTCCGGCGTCCGGCACGTAAGGCACCTGACGGACATCGAAGCGCTGCAGGATCGCGAATATATCCTCGGGCCAGGAAGGACCAGCCTCAGGCGTGGCTTCGGAAGTGGCTCCAGTGCGGGCGTGCATTTTTATTTCCAGTCGGCTGGCCGAGACTGTATTCCGGGATCAGACTGTAGACGGCGGCGCGCATTGCGCGAAAGAGCGAAAACGGCATATCGGTCTTCACCAAAGAGTATGACAGCATGGATATAAATGCGCGAGAGCTGGCGGCTGGTTTCGACCTCGAGAAACTCACACCGGATTTCTATGCCGACCCCTATCCGACTTATCGTGCACTGCGGGAGAACGAGCCAGTCAAGCAGATGCCGAACGGCTCCTACTTTCTGACGCGCTATGACGATCTGGTCACAGCCTACAAGAACACCAGACAATTCTCATCCGACAAGAAGAAAGAGTTCGCGCCGAAATACGGCGACAGCCTGCTCTACGAACACCACACCACCAGTCTCGTCTTCAACGATCCGCCCGCGCACACCCGCGTGCGGCGGCTGATCATGGGCGCGCTGTCGCCGCGCGCGATCGCGGAGATGGAGGCCGACCTGATTGCGCTGGTGGACCGCTTGCTGGACGCAATGGCCGACAAGGGCCGCGTCGAACTGATCGGAGATTTTGCGTCTGCGATCCCCGTGCAGGTGATCGGCAATTTGCTCGATGTGCCCGGGCAAGAGCGCGAACCGCTGCGCGATTGGTCGCTGGCGATCCTGGGAGCGTTGGAGCCTGTGATCTCGCCGGAGGTATTTGCGCGCGGCAACAAGGCCGTGAAGGATTTTCTTGCCTATCTGGATATCCTGGTGGAGCGGCGGCGGACAAAACCCGGCAATCCCGATCGTGACGTATTGACGCGCCTGATCCAGGGCGAGGACAATGGCGAGCGGCTGACGGCAAAAGAGCTGCTGCACAATTGCATCTTCCTGCTCAATGCCGGACACGAGACCACCACCAACCTGATCGGCAACGGATTGGTGGCGTTGCTGGATTATCCGGAGCAGAAGCAGCGCCTGATTGAAAACCCGGCGCTGATCAAAACCGCGATCGAGGAAATGCTGCGGTTTGAAAGCTCGAACCAGCTCGGCAACCGCATGACCGTGGAGCAGGTCGAACTCGGCGGCGTCACGCTGCCGGCGGGTACGCCGGTGACGCTATGCATCGGCGCCGCCAACCGCGATGACCGGCAGTTTACCGATCCTGAGAATCTCGACATCGGCCGCACGCCGAACCGGCATCTCGCCTTCGCCACCGGCGCCCACCAATGTGCAGGAATGGCGCTGGCGCGGCTCGAGGGCGCGATTGCGATCTCGCGATTTTTGGCGCGGTTTCCGAACTACACGCTGAACGGCGAACCTGTGCGCGGCGGCCGCGTCCGCTTCCGTGGATTTTTGAGTGTACCGTGTGCTGTCGGCTAGGTTCACCTGGCAGCAAGCGCGCGCTGGTTAAGGATCCCAGATTGTTGCTGCTTCGCAGCGCAATCAGATACAGGAATTAGCAGACGTTACATGCACTTGCCACCACTTGTCCGAATTCGGTGATATGATACCCTGCGCTTGGCGAAGTTCTAATCTTCGGGGGCAATAGTTCGGACGCCGTTTGCAGCTTGTGGAGACCCTGCCATGGGTGAAATCCGCGACTTCAAATCGGGCAAGCATGGTGAGCCGCCGGGCGGCCCAATGCCGCGCCGCCTTGCCGCGATCGTCGCTGCCGACATCGCGGGCTACAGCCGTTTGATGGAATTGGACGAAGAAGGAACGCACAGTCGCGTCAAACGGATCGAGCGCGATCTCGTCGAACCAAGCATTGCCGAACACCACGGAAGGCTCGTCAAAACCACCGGCGATGGCTTTATTGCGATTTTCGACAGTCCGCTCGAAGCCGTCCGGTGCAGCATCGTCATCCAGCAAAATCTGGTCGGCCGCAACGCTTCGCTGCCGAAGCATTCCTGGATCGAATACCGGATTGGCGTCAATCTTGGCGACGTTATCATCGAAACCGACGACGTCTACGGCGACGGCGTCAACGTGGCGTCGCGCCTCGAGGGCATCGCCGACCCCGGCCAAGTTTACATTTCAGGCGGCATCTACGAACAGATAAAGCACAAACTGGTTTGCGGATACGAATCGCTCGGCGATCGCAAGGTGAAGAACATCACCGATCCGGTGAGGGTTTACCGCGTGCTTCCGGACCCGGCCGCCTTTCACAGGCACCGGAAGCGGCGCGAGAACATTCTGATCTTTTTGCTGAGCCTTACCTTGCTGGTCATCGCGGGCGGCGTGCTCTGGTACATGCTGTCACAACCGCGCGGCAAAGTCGGCGATCAGGCATCGGCTCCAACTTCGTCACCGGCAGACGTACCGAAGGCTCCCACGCCGCCGCCCGCCGCAAAGCAAGCGGCGCCGCAACCCTCCGCGCCTCCATCTTCCACGCAAGAAGCCGCGCCTCAGCCACAGCAGATCCCTTCGCAAGCGCCGGCTGCCGCCCCGGCGGCGCAACAGGCCTCGGCAATCCGCGAGCCCGAAATGAGCGCGCTTCGCGGCGGCAGCTTCACGATGGGCGGCAATGACGATCTTTCGGAAAAACCGGTTCATCAGGTAACGATCAAGCCGTTCTCGATCGGCAAATTCCCCGTCACGGTACGGGAGTGGAATGATTGCGCTGCCGCAAAAGCGTGCGCCTTCACGGCAAGCGGAAAAGATGATGCCCCGGTCGCCAATGTAAGCTGGAGCGATGCCAAGCAATATGTCGCGTGGCTCGCGAACGCCACGCGCAAGCCCTACCGGCTTCCGAGCGAAGCCGAATGGGAATACGCCGCGCGCGGAGGAACACAGACGAAATATTGGTGGGGCGACCAGATGCAATCCGGCATGGCCAACTGCAAGGACTGCACGGACATCGCGGCCACCGAGCAACCGGTCAAGGTCGGCAGTTTCAAGCCCAATCCGTTTGGGCTCTATGACATGGGCGGCGGCGTCGATCAGTGGGTCGAGGATTGCTGGCACAAGAATTACCAGGGCGCGCCGACGGACGGTTCACCGTGGGTCGGTGGAGATTGCCCCTCGCACGTCATCCGGTCCGGCTCCTGGAAGAACGACGCACGTTATGTGCGGCCGGCCAACCGCGACAGCTACGACACCAATGTTCGATATCCGACCCATGGATTCCGGATCGCACTATCCCCCTAGAAGCGCGCTGAAGGAGCGTGTGCCATGAAGATCGCTCGCCTCGTGATGCTATCGATAGCGCTGGTGCTGCTGCTGCCGAGCGCTGCCGATGCTCAGGGAAAGCCTGCACCAAAAGACGCCTTGCTGTATTTCGTTTGGCCGCAGAACGGCGCCACGATCAAGGGAGCGTTCTGGTGCCGTTTCGGTCTGCGCAACATGGGCGTAACCCATGCTGGCGATAATTTTCAGAACAGCGGCCATCATCATTTGCTCATCGATGTGAACGAACCTCTCAATCCCAACGAACCGATCCCATCGGACAAGGCTCATCTGCACTTTGGTGCGGGCCAGACAGAGGCCCGCATCGAGCTGCCGCCCGGCAAACATACCCTGCAACTCGTTCTGGGCGATGCCGATCATTATCCGTTCAGCCCGCCGGTCGTCTCGGAAAAGATTACCGTCAGAATCAAGTAGGATTGATTTAGCGCGGGTTTAGCCGCAGGCAGCGAAATCCTCCGTCATGATAGATCAGCGGGGCGCTGTCGCGTTCACCCGATGCGATCACTCTTCCAATAAAGATCGAATGAGTACCGGATCGCATTCGTGATTCCACCAGACACTCCAGGAACGACGTGCAATTGTCGATGATCGGACATTTGTTGAGTCCCAGGGAATGTGGAACGGTGGCGAAGGGTGCGATTGAGCTTGACGCGAAATGGGAAGCAAGCTCTTCCTGCGAGGCCGACAGGACGTTGACGGTATAGGCGCCGGATTGTTCGATCAGCGCATGTGACCGGTTCTCCTGGTTTACCACGATCAGGACGGAAGGCGGATCGGCCGACACGCTGCATACGGCCGTTGCGGTCATGCCGTTGAGCACGGTGCCGCAACCGCTCGTAATGACATTGACCGTTGAAGCAAAGCGCCGCATCGCGGTCTTGAAATCTGCCGCACTTACGCTGGCAAGCGAATCCACCTCGTTCGTGCGCCGGGACATCGGCTCCTCACGCGGGTACGTCGGCGATACCGAGATGATCGCGTAGCGTGACACCTTCGTAGTCGCGGCGAAAAAGTTTCTTGTCCTGCAGGAGCGGCACCACGCCATCGACAAAATCTTCGAACGTGTCGGGAAGAAAAGCCGGCGAAATCACGAAGCCGTCCGCCGCACCGGAATCGAAGATCGCCGCCATTTCATCTGCGATATCCTTCGCCGTACCCACCAGCCGCGGACACATCACGCCGCGGCCGTAAATGCGACCGGCATCGGCGATGGTGATCGATTTGCCCGCCGCAATACTCTTCAGGGCGGTAATATTTCCCTGGCTGCCTGATGACGTGACTGCCTCGACGTTTTCGTCCAGCGCCAGGTTCGAAAAATCCGCGTTGGCATGGGCTCCGAGCGTGGAGAGCCCCACCAGCGGATCGACCAGGGAATCGTGCAGATCACGCTTGTCCTCGGCCTCGGCGCGGCTCTCGCCGACGAACGGCATGATCGCCATCAGGATCCGGCTGGCATTTTCGGCGCGCCCCTGCTGCGCGAGCGCGGCGTGAACTTCGGCCGTAAAGAGACGCATGCGCTCCATGCTCGGCTGCAGGGCGAAGATCACTTCCGACCAGCGCGCAGCAAAAGCCTTGCCTCGCCCCGATGAGCCTGCCTGGATCACGACCGGACGGCCCTGCGGACCCCGTGGGATATTGAGCGGGCCGCGCGACTGAAACCATTTTCCGACATGATTGAGGTAATGCACCTTGTCGGGATCGGCATAGATGCCGCGCTCGCGGTCGAGGACGAGGGCATCGGGATCCCAACTATCCCAGAGCCCGAATGCTACTTCCATGAATTCATCGGCGCGGTCGTAACGCTCGTCGTGGCCCAAATGCGGCACGTTTCCGAAGTTCAGCGCCTCGCCGTCGTTCATCGACGTCACTACGTTCCACGCCGATCGTCCGGCAGAGATGTGGTCGAGCGTGGCGAACTCGCGCGCAATATTGTAGGGCGCGTCGTAGGTCGTGGACCGTGTTGCGCCGAGGCCAATACGGCTGGTGGCCGCCGCGAGTGCGCCCAGGATCGGCAACGGATCCATGCGGGTGGCGTCCTGATCGCCGTGGCGTATGCCGGCCACGTGGCTGGCGCCATAGCGATCGGCGATGGCGAGCCTGTCGGCGAAAAACAGGAAATCGAACCGGCCGCGCTCGAGCACTTCGGCGATGCGCGTATAATGGCCGAGGCTGAGGAAATCCGTCTTGTGCTTCGGATTGCGCCAGATCGCATGGCTGTGAACCACCGGCCCCGCAATTAGGAAACCGCAAAGATGCATCATTTTCGATTTGGCCACGTCGTCCTCCTGAATTGTTCTTCGTGAGGCGCGTCGGCACCGCCGACGCGCTTGTTCGGTGCCAGCCTCTAGCGCGTCAGGTGACTACTTCGACGATCCGGTTCTTGCCGTTCTCGATGACCTGATGCAGGAACGAGCGGTTGATCTGATCGCCGCGCTCGTCGAAATCGACAGTGGCGCCGGCGCCGACAAAGTTGATCTTCTTGCCGGCCCGAACCATCTCAAGCGCACGCAGGATGTCATCGACCTCTTCGCCCGGAGGATTGCAGACCTCGCGAATCGACTTCGCCCAGACCGCGCCCTCCGAATTTTTGGCGTGCTCCATGGCGAGCGCCGTCACGCAGACCTGATCGTGGGTATTGCCTGCAAAAAGAAAGGCGGTGCCTTCCGGCGCGCCCATCAACTTGACGAATTTCTTGTAGGCCGCGGAGTCCATCGGCGGCGCCGGCTGAAGGTGATGGATGCCTTCGGCCACTTCCGGCGTAACGCTTTTCAGATAGGCACCATCCGCATCGGCGCCGGTGCCCAATCCAAGGATCTTCGACTTGAAGCCGCCGCGATAGACTTCCTTGGTGATGGCCACGAAATCCGTCAGCAGCGCGAGACAGAACACGCCGTCGGGCTCCGGCCCGAATGCCTTCTCGACTTCGGCGCGATACGAGGCCTGGTCCGGATTGTACTGGATCACATCCATGACCTGACCGCCTTGCTTGGCCATCTCGGCCTTGAAGGGTTCGATCATCGAGATCACGAACGGATTCTGCTGCGCCAGGACCGTCACCTTCTTCAGCTTCAGGCCGGCCATAACCTTGGCGCCGGCGGGGCCCCACTGGCTGCTCTTGGCCTGAAAGCGATAGACCAGCCCCTTGGTATCGCCATCGGTGATGCCGTTGGCCGCGGCGGACACCATCTGCACCTTGTTGGCGGTGAGGATCAGCGGCTTCGCCGCCAGCGCGATCGGACTGCCCCAGAAGCCGCCCACCAGTTCGACCTTGTTGACCTCAAGCAACTTTCGCGTCGCGGCGACGCCAACGGTCGGGTTGGTCTCGGAATCCTCGATATACAAATGCAGCTTGCGGCCGCCGAGAATGCCGCCACCATCGTTGATGATCTTGACGACGATATCGGCCGCCTTCTTCATGTCTGCCCCATAGGGACCGGTGGCGCCGGAGAACGGCAGCACCATCCCGATCGGCACTTCGGCCCCTTGCGCAAAAGCCGGCCTGCCCGCCAGGCCCACCAGCGAGGACGCCCCGAGTCCGGCGATCACGTGCCGCCGATTGAGCAGGGTGTTTGAATCAATCATTGCTAGTCTCCGTTGTCGCGGGGTGAGAGGTGAGATCGTCCAGTCGAGCCGCCGCGATGCCGTCGTCGATCTGCAGCGCGTCGTTGAAGCGATTGAAAAAGCCGGCCAGCGCAATGCGCAACGTCAGTTCGACGATCTGGGCCTCGCTGAAATGAAGCCGCAGCCTTTCGAACACGCCGTCGCGGATACGCCCCGCGCTCTGCGTCACCAGCGTCGCATATTCGATGACCAGCCGGTCGATATCGTCGAGTTCGGGATGATCGGCATTTGGAAGCTGCGCGATCGCCGCCGCCGACAAGCCTTCGATTGCGAGCACCGGCGAATGGCTGGCCACGCAATAGGAACAGGCGTTGAGCTTGGAAGCGACGACGATACCGAGCTCGATATAGCGCCATGGCACCGCCTGGCGGGCCTTCAATTCCATGAGCATCCGATAAAGATGATCGAGCGCCGGCGGCACATGCGCCATCACGGCAGCCTGGTCCGCAAACGGACCATAGGCAGTAAAGCGGTCATAAACTTCTGCAATAGCAGGCGGCAGCGCCGTCGATGGCAGGGCGGTCACGCGCGGCATCAGTTGCATCCTCCTTTGTCCGGGAAGAAATCGCGGACACGCCGCTGCGGTTCCGGCAACAGCCCTTGCGGCCGCAGGATCAGCAGCAGGACTATTCCAACGCCGATCAATCCGAGGCGCAGCGCAGCCAATTGCGGGCCGTCGATGACCTCCACCGCGTCCTTTAGGAAGCGAGTACCTTCCAGCAGCGCCATGATGGTGCCGGCGCCGAACAGAAGCCCGAGATTGGAACCCCGGCCTCCTGCGATCACGGCCATGAAGGCGTAGGCGGTAATGATCGCGGTAAACTGACTGGGATCGATGTAGGTCAAATAGAACGCATGCAGCGCGCCGGCGACGCCCATCACTGCGCCGCCGATCGCGAAAGCCTTGATCCGCAGCACCAGCACCGGCTTGCCGAGCGCGGCTGCTATGGTGGCGTCATCCCTGACCGCGCGGAGCGCGCGGCCGAACGGGGAGCGCACGAGAATTTCCAGCAGCGCGAACACACCCGCCACCAGCGCGAGAGAAAAACACAGCAGGACGAAATCGTAGCTGGCCGGCGACACCAGATTGACGAACGGCCTTGGAATATCCGGGATGCCCACGGCCCCGCCGGTGAGCCACGCTTCGTTGAGAAGCAGGATACGGACGACCTCGCCGAACCCGATTGTCACAATCGCCAGATAGTTTTCCTCGAGTCGAATCGACAGGAACGCGAGCACGGTGCTGACGATCGCGCACAGCCCCGCGGCGACGATCATCGCGCCGCACCACCCGAGCGCCGGTGCCAGCAGCGCGGTCGCATAGGCGCCAAGCGCAACGAAGCCGACAACGCCGAAATTGACGAGCCCGGCAACGCCCCATTGCAGGTTGAGCGCAAGGCCAACGAGCGCGGAAACGGCGACCAGCACAACAAGCGTGGTGAGATAAGCGATCATTTGCGAACCGCCTTGGCGCCGAACAGGCCTTGGGTGCGCACCAGCAGCAGGCCCAGGATCACCGCGAAGCTGACGACCTGCCGGTAGTTGGTGGGAAGGACCAGGGATGACAGTTCCTCCGCCAGCCCGATCACGATGGCGCCGACGATCGCGCCCGTCGGACTTCCAAGTCCGCCGAGGATCGCGGCCGCGAAGATCGGAATCTGGTAGTTCCAGCCAAGCAACGGGTCGACGGCGCGATCGAGGCCGGCCAGCACCCCCGAAAGCGCAGTAAGGCATCCGGCAAGGCACCAGGTGATGCGCGCGATGGTCTGGCGCTCCACGCCGCGCACCGCAGCCAGCGACGGATTATCGGCGACGGCGCGCATGGCGCGGCCCAGCGGCGAGGCATACAGTAGCAGCTGAATCAGTATCACGCAGGCAATGACCACGATCGCCGTGATCAATTGCTCCTGATTGATGCGCAGGCCATGCCAGCGGATCGGCCGCGCGACATCGAATGCGAAGTTGCGTGTCGAATTGCCGAACCCGAAGCGGCAGATGTTTTCAAGGATCAGCGAGATTCCCATCGAGGCGACGAGCAGCGTCATCGAACCGCGGTCGCGCAACCGCGAGAACACCAGAAGGTCTGACAGCATCGCTACCGCCGCCATTGTCAGCGCTGCGAAAACGGCAGCGACGGCGAGCGGCATTCCGAGCAGGCTGTTGCCGATCCAGGCTGCGTAGGAGCCGAGCGTCAGCATCGAGCCGATAGCGAAGTTCGGAAATTTGAGAATGCCGAACGTCAGCGTCAGTGCCAGCGCCGGCAGCGCCAGCAAAAGGCCGGTGACAAATCCGTTGAGGACGAGCTGCGCGATCATCTCAGCCCGCCTTGGCAAAAAACAGATCGGCGAGATCCGCGTTGGAAATATCTCCGGCGGGAGCGCGCAGGCTTTGGCGTCCGGCCACGAGAACCATCACCTCGTCGGCGACACGCAATGCCGCCGCCACATTCTGCTCGACAAGCAACACAGTGACACCGGATTCGCGCACCCTCGCCACCGCTTCCATGGTCTCGCTGACGAATTTCGGCGACAGACCGGCCGATGGTTCGTCAAGCAAAAGCACTTCCGGATTGGCCAGCAGCGCGCAGGCAAACGCCAGCATTTGCCGCTGGCCGCCGGACAGGTCGCCGGCGAGCAGCTTCGGCCGCTGGGCGATTTCCGGAAACAGATTCATGACCTGGGCGGTCTGCGTGGGACCGACGCCGGTCCGGCCGCGCAGGAATTCGGTGGCGAGCTTGAGGTTTTCCCGGATCGTCAGATTACGGAAGACATTTGCCTCCTGCGGGACATAAGCCAGGCCGGCGACGACGCGCTTGGCCGGCGACAGATGCGTGACGTCGTTGCCGGTCACCGCCATCGTGCCGGCGCGTGGCCGCAGCAGTCCCGCCAAGGTCTTGACGAAGGTCGACTTGCCGGACCCGTTCGGGCCGATAACCGCGAGAATGGTTTCCGGCGCCTGATCGAGATCGATGCCGCAGACGATGTCGCCACCGCTGCCATAGCCGGCGCGCAGACCATGCACCGAAAGCGCGGGGGTAACCTCGGCCGCAATCATATCGCAAATCCGAGATAGGCGTCGATGACGCGGGCATCGGCAGTGACCTCGGCGAAGCTGCCAGAGACCAGCGTCTTGCCTTCCGCCAGCACGTGAACGCGGTCGCAGACCTCTCCAATAAGGTGCATGTCGTGCTCGACGATGCCGAAGGAGATGCCCTCGGCCCTGAGTTCGCGAATGAGTTCGATGATGTCCTTCAGCAATGGCGGCGCGACGCCGGCAGCAGGCTCGTCGAGAAGCACCAGCGTCGGCTCCAGCAGCAAGACGCGCGCGAGTTCGAGCAGTTTCTTCTGACCGCCGGATAGCGCCGATGCCGATTGATCGGCCAGCTTCCACAGACCAATCCGCTTCAGGATGGCGCGGGCCTTGACCGCGTTGCGCTGTTCCTGCTCCCTCACCGCAGAACGCCCGAACAGCGTCCCGGTGATGGCCTCGCCGCGCTGATGCCCCGGCGCGAGCAACAGGTTCTCCAGCACAGTCAGCCCGCTCAATTCGCGAACGATCTGGAACGTCCGTGCCAGACCGAGCGATACGACGCGGTGCATCGGCAGCGCGGTGATGTCGTGGCTATCGAAATGCACCGTTCCGATGTCGGGCTTGACCAGACCTGAGATGACGTCGAGCAGCGTGGTCTTGCCGGCGCCGTTGGGGCCGATCAGTCCGGTCACGAGGCCCTTGCCAAGAGACAGCGAGCATCCGTCAAGCGCAGCAACGCCGCCAAAATGCTTGCCGACATGTTTGACTTCAAGCAGCGGCGTCATGGATACGGCCGCGACCCGGCCGGTGTTGCATCCAGTTTCTGTAATGGGAAATGTTGTCTAATAAATAGGCGCATCTGCTCGCTTCATGTGCATAAGCCATTTATATCATTGGAGAATTTATCCAGGCGCACCATCACTGGCAAATTTATTGTGCTTCGCGAAAAGCAAAGTTCTGCTTATGCTTGGTCATGCGCGGCCCCCTGGAAATCACGCTGCTCCGTACCTTCGTGATGCTCGTTGAGGAGCAGAGCGTCACCCGCGTCGCCCGGCGGCTGAACCGGACCCAACCGGCAATCAGCCTTCAATTGGGCCGGCTGGAAGAGGCAGCGGGCCAGCAGATTTTCGAACGCGACCATCGCCATCTGCGTCTGACCCGCCACGGCGAAATGCTGCTGCCCTACGCAAGGCTGATGCTTAAGTTGCATGATGACGCGCGGGACCGGCTGGCCGCGGAGCAGATCGCAGGGCGGGTGACGCTGGGCTGTCCGGACCTCTATGCCGCTTTTCTGTTGCCGCAGACCCTGGCGCGCTTCCGCGCCTCTTATCCCGGCGTTGAAGTCACGGTGCGCTGCGCGCTGAGCGCCCAACTCGCGGAAGAAATTTCCAATGGGCGGATCGATATTGCATTGGCCACGCGCATGCCGAGTGTTCATCCGAATGTCGGCAGCGTCACACTGCTGCGCCATGAACCGCTGGTGTGGCTCGGCTCTGCAACGGGCAGCGCGTTCAAAGATCGCACCTTGCCGCTAGCCATGCTGCCTGAAGGCAACCTCTACCGCGATTATGCCTTGGCGGCGCTCAATCAGGCTGGCCGGCCATGGCGGATCTCCTGCATATCGGAAAGCATCGCCGGAATGGAGGCCATGGCGCTCGCCGACGCCGCCGTGATTGTGCTCGCGGAATCGGTCAAGGTGAACGGGTTGCGTCGTCTCGACGCACAGGACGGGATGCCGCCTCTGCCCGACGTCGAACTCATGCTTTGGCGGCGCGCACCCGGGGCATTGCCCGCCGCCGATCATCTCGCAGCGTACATCATCAACGACGTCGGAACGGAGGCGGCGAATCGATCCGGGGCCTTAGACGGCTGAGCGGTGCCGTTCGATGCAGGTCCGCAAGACCTCGTCCATCGGCTTCTCCCACCAGTCGTTGGAAAAGATCTCGATCTCGGAATAGCCCGCAAAGCCCTGCGCCTCGACCGCCGATCGCACCGATCGGATATCGATCACGCCATCGCCCATCATGCCGCGGTCGTTGAGGATGTCCCTGGTCGGCACCAGCCAGTCGCAGACGTGAAACGCCAGCAGACGATCTTTCCCGGCCCGCTCGATCTGCGGCAACAATTCGGGATCCCACCAGATATGATAAACGTCGAGCGCGACACCGAGCGCGCCGGTGCGCTTTGGATCGAGGCTGTCGCAGATATCGAGCGCCTGTTTGGTGGTGTTGACGCAGGCGCGATCAGCGGCATAGGCCGGGTGCAGCGGCTCGATCGCAAGCGGCATCTGCGCGTCGCGCGCGTAGTCCATCATTTCGGCGATGGCGTCGTGCACCTGCGTCCGGGCATGGGCGATATCTTTCGAAAGCGCGCTGCCAGGCCGCGAATATTGCGGCAGACCACCAACCACCAGCACGATGCAGGGCGCGCCGAGGGCCTTTGCTTCGTCGACGGCGCGGCGATTGTCGTCACGCACCTCGACGCGGCGCGCGGCGTCCGATGTGAACATGCCTCCGCGGCAATAGCCCGACAACCCAAGGCCGGCGTCGCGCACCGCGCGCGCCGCGCGATCGAGCCCGATGGCGGCGACCTGATCGCGCCAGGGATCGATAGCGCGGATGCCGTGCCGCACACAGGCATCGATGATCTGCGACAGATCGCCCTGCTTGCGGACGGTCGCCGTGTTCAGCGACAGCCAGCGATGATCGACCGAAAAATCGCGCATCACGCCTCGATGCCGCGCGTTGCCAGCACGGCCTTCATCCGCCGCGTCGCAAGCTCGGGATTGGCAAGCAATCCTGCTCTGTCGGCCAGCCTAAACAATTCCGTAAGATGCAGCGTCGAGCGCGTGCTCTCCTGCCCGCCGACCATGGTGAAATGATCCTGATGGCCGTTGAGATAGGCCATAAACACGATTCCTGTCTTGTAGAACCGCGTCGGCACCTTGAAGATATGCCGCGACAGCGGCACCGTCGGGCCCAGCACATCATGGAAACCGGCCTCATCCCCGGCAGCGAGTCGCGACAGCGCGTAGGAGGCCGCCGGCGCGATGGCGTCGAAGATACCGAGCAGCGCGTGGGAAAAACCCTGTTCGTCGCCGGCGATCAGTTCGGCGTAGTTGAAATCATCGCCGGTATACATTTTCACGTTCTTGTCGAGCCGGCGGCGCATATCGATCTCGCGCTGTTTGTCGAGCAGCGAGACCTTTACGCCGTCGACCTTGGCTGCATGGGCGTTGACGATGCCGACCGCGATGTCCATCGCCTCATCAAGGCTCGACGTACCCCAATAATTCGCCAAGGCCGGATCGAACATGTCGCCGAGCCAGTGGATGATCACGGGCTCGCGTACCTGCGACAGCACGCGATCATAGACCTTGACGTAATCATCGGCGTTGCGGCCGAGCTTTGCCAGCGCGCGCGAGCACATCAGGATGATCCGGCCGCCGGCCTTCTCAATCGCCGCGATCTGTTCTTCATAGGCGCGGATCACGTCATTGATGGTCTTGGCATCTTCCAGTGCGAGGTGATCGGTGCCGGCGCCGGAAAACACCAGCGCATTGCCCTTCGCCTTGGCTGCCCTGACCGAGCGCTGGATCAATTCCAGTGAGGTCGGCCAGTCCAGCCCCATGCCGCGCTGCGCGGTGTCCATCGCTTCCGCAACGCCGAGGCCGAGGTCCCAGATGTGTTTACGAAACGCGATCGTCCTGTCCCAGTCGATCGCCCCCGTGAGCCACGGATCGATATCGGCCAACGGATCGGCCACCACATGAGCGGCGGAAAATGCGACGCGATTGAGCACGCCTTCAAGCTTGGCTGGAAAGGTCCGCGACGCCGCGAGGCGATAGGTCTCGATCGAACGGTCCGGGTTCGGCAGCTTCAGCGACAGCGACGAGACAGGCAAAACCGGTTTGTTCATGGCGTCCTCACACCTTGATCGGGCCGACGTCGATCCAGCGCCGCTCGCGCCAGCTTTGCAGCGCCAGTTCCGCCAACTGCACGCCCTTGGCGCCTTCCAGCAGCGTGTATTTATACGGCGCGTCCTCGCAGACGTGGCGGATGAACATTTCCCACTGCTCTTTAAAGCCGTTGTCGTAGACCGTGTTCTCCGGCAGCTTCTGCCAGTCGGCATAAAAATCGTGCAGGCGCTTCTCGTCCGGATTCCACACCGGCCGCGGCGTCGCCTGGCGAGCCTGGATCACGCAATCGGACAGTCCTGCCACCGCCGAACCGAGCGTGCCGTCGACCTGGAAGGTGACGAGATCGTCGCGGTAGACCCGCGTCACCCAGGACATGTTGATGTGCGCGATCACGCCGCCCTTGAGGCGGAAGGTAGCGTAGGCGGAATCATCCGCGGTCGCCTTGTACTGTTTGCCCTTCTCGTCCCAGCGCTCGGGGATATCCGTGCTGCCAAGGCAGCTCACGCTTTCGACTTCGCCAAAGAGATTGTCGAGCACGTAGCGCCAGTGGCAGACCATGTCGAGAATGATGCCGCCGCCGTCTTCGCTGCGATAATTCCACGACGGCCGCTGCGCTTCCTGCCAGTCGCCTTCGAACACCCAGTAGCCGAACTCGCCGCGCACCGCGAGCATCCGGCCGAAAAAGCCGGAATCGCGCAGGAAAGCGAGCTTCTTCAGGCCCGGCAGGAACAGCTTGTCCTGCACGGTGCCGTGCTTGACGCCCTTGGCGGCGGCGAGCCGGAGCACCGCCACCGCCTCCTCAAGGTTGGTCGCAATCGGCTTCTCGCAATAGACGTGCTTGCCGGCGTTGATCGCTTTGGTCAGCAGAGACGGCCGCGCCTGCGTGGTCGCGGCATCGAAGAAGATGGTGTCGTCCTTCGCGGCCAGCGCCTTGTCGAGGTCGGTGCTCCAGCGCGCCACGTTGAACTGTTTTGCCAGACGCTCCACCTTCTCGGCATCGCGGCCGATCAGGATCGGATCGGGCATCATGCGGTCGCCATTGCCGAGCAGCACGCCGCCCTGATCGCGGATGGCGACGATCGAGCGGATCAGATGCTGGTTGAGCCCCATGCGGCCGGTGACACCGTTCATGATCAGGCCGAGGCGTTTGGTCGTCATAGAGCTTGCTCCTGCAGGATTTTTATTGTTGGCCGCGCGAGCGGCGACATCGTGGACCAATCCGGGTGAACGCCGGTGGCAAATCCCGGCGAAGTCAGTGATCCAGTCAGGAGATCGCCGCCGTGAATGGCGAGACGAACCTTGCCGCCGCCGCGCATGTAAAGATCGGGATGCGCGGCGAGAAACGCCTCGGCTTCCGTCGCCGGCGTATCGCCAAAGCCGTCGACATAATGATGGCCGTTGCGCTCGGCGTGGGTGACGCCGATCAGCGCGCCGAGCGCTAGGTCCTGCTGTACGGCCAGGCCGGCCTGACAGGTGAGATCCTCTCCCGAGACGAAAAACTTGTCGCCGCCGGCGCTCCATTTGAAGGCCCGCGTCGCGTTGACGACCGACTTGTAGATGCCCTTGCACGATTTGGAGGAGATGCCGCGATAGCCGAGCGTGCGAGCCGCCGGGAAGGTATCGTAGGAATCGTCGGCTTCGTCGATGATGAAATCGCGGCCGGCAAGCCCGCCGAGCGGAGACTGACGGGTGATATCGCGCGGCATCGGCTGTTCGATATAGAGCAGTTTGGCCGCGATCGGCCTGAGCGCGCTGTCGCGATCGAGACGGTCGACCAGCGCGCCTAAAGCGGAGAGATCGGCATATTGCTCGTTGGCGTCCAGCGTGACGCTGTAGTCATACGGCAGCGTGGCGAGTTCGTTGCCGATACGGGTCAGGCGCTCCACATCATGTACGGGATCGCCGTTGAGCTTGAGCTTGAAATAGCGTGCGCCGGCGTTTTCGTTTGGATCGGCAACCCCGCCAGCGCCCTCAATCCGATCATCCAGTCCCACTGTATGCCTGATCGCGACGCGATCGAGCCGCTGACGTCCCGCGAGGAATTGCACGATATCGTCATCGCTCAGATCGCGGGACAGGCGCGCATCGATGCCGGCGATATTATCCCTCATGCCGTCGAAGAAGTTCACACCCGCGGAGCGCAGCAGCGCATCCACGATCGCCTTGTCGATTTCAGCCGGTCCGTAAGCGGCGGCAAGCGGCGGGATATCTTCTCTTGCGCAGGCCTCGACCTGCGCCCCGGTGCACGCCGCATGCAGGCCAAATGCCGTCTCGAATCCTGAGTGGGACAGATAGAGTTCGCGCGCGATCAGCAGCGAACGCCGCAGTTCATCCACCGTCTCGTCCGGTGAAAGATGCGGGCGCTTATCGAACCATTTCGGCACCAGAAACTCGGCGCTGGCGCCGGTCGATGTGCCCTTGCCTTCGACCTCGATCTCGACCCGCACAAACGCCTGCGGCGTCGCATTGATGACCACGGCGCCAAACCGGAACGGCCGGGCAAAACGCACCGGGCGTTCAAAGAAAGCAATATCTCGTACGGCCAAACGCAGCGGCATCGCGGTCCGTTTCAATCCAGCGCGCTTTGGGTGAAAAAGTGCTTGCGGATGCGCTGCACCAGTTCGGTGAAGGCGGGATCGGCCATGGCATCGAGCGAGCGCGGGCGCGGCAGCGGCACGTCATAGATCGCAGCAATCGCGCCGGGCCGCTCGGTCATGACCAGCACGCGATCGGCGAGGAACACCGCTTCGGGAATCGAGTGGGTGATCAGCAGCACCGTCTTGCCGGTCTCACGCTGGATCCGCATCAACTCGACATTCATGCGCTCGCGCGTCATGGCATCGAGCGCGCCGAACGGCTCGTCCATCAGCATGATCTTGGGATCGTGCACCAGCGCCCGGCAGATCGACGCGCGCTGCTGCATGCCGCCGGATAATTGCCAGGGCAGCTTCTTCTCAAACCCCTCGAGTCCGACCAGCTTCAACAGCTCCTTGGCGCACGGCAGATATTTGTCGCGCGGCAGCCGCTTCATGTCGATCGGCAGCATGACGTTGGCGAGGATATTGCGCCACGGCAGCAGCAGCGAGTTCTGGAACACGATGCCGACATTGCCGTGCGGCTTTGTCACCGCTTCGCCCTCGACAAAGATCTCACCGGTCGATGGCGCGAGCAAGCCGGAGATCATCTTAAGCAGCGTGGACTTGCCGCAGCCGGAGGGCCCGACCACGACGAAGAATTCGCCGGCATTGATATGAAAATCCAGCGGACGCAGCGACGGCACGTCGCCGTCGCGCGACCGGTAGGTTTTCGACACGCCGGAGAGCTGGATGCCCGGCGCACCGCCAGCGGCGCGATCCGACACCAGGCGCAGATGCGCGCTTGGTGAGTCGATACCGGTTGGTTTGATCGCCGGGTTCATTCGGCGACACTCACTTCGGCAAATAGTCGTTGGTATAGAACGACTTCGGATTTTCCTTGGCCTTGGCATCGAGGCCGCCATATTCGACCATCAGATTGACGGTATCGACCATGTTCTGGTCGGTGACCTGGAACGGCCGCTTGGCCTTGGTTTCCGGCGTGCGATAGAGCGGGATCGTCAGCTCAAAGCCTTGCGTCAGCGTATCGATCTTGCCACCCTTCGGATTGGCATCGAGGATCGACTGCGCCGCGCCCTTCGGGTCCTTCTCGGCGGCTTCGACGGCCTTGGTCGTCGCCGCCATGAAGCGTTTTACCACATCGGCGTTCGCCTTGACGTAATCGGTATTGGCGATGATTCCCGAACTCACCATGTGGATGCCGTAGTCGGCGAATTTTATCGGATAGACATCCTTGCCGGTCGCATCCTTGATCTTCATCGACTGGTCCATCACGTAGCCCAACAGCAGATCCGCCTGCCCGTTGATCACGGCGTTGAGTTTGGTCTGGCCGTCGCCTGCAACCGTGGTGAAATCGCTTTCCTTCAACCCGGTCTTCTTGAGAAACAGCGGCCAGATCTGCGTCATCGAATCCGCCGGAGTGATCGCCACCGTCTTGCCCTTGATGTCCTCGGGCTTCCTGATGTTCTTCTCGACAAAGCCCATCGCCGACATCGGGCTGGTCTGCAGCAGCACGCCGGTCGCGACCACAGGCGCCCCCTTCACGGCCGCGCGCATCATGGTCGGCACGTCGACATAGCCGAAATTGGCGGTCTTGGCCGCGACCGCCTGCGTGGTTGCTGCCGAGCCGCGGCCTTCCTGGATTTCGAGATCAATATTTTCAGCAGCGTAGATGCCCTTGGCCTTGCCATAGTAGAACGGCGCGTGCTCGCCATAGACGTACCAGTTCAGCATCAGCACGACCTTGTCCGCAGCCCTTGCCGGAACTGCCGCGAGCGCCGTCCAGATCAGCGCCGCCGCAAATGCCGTTATCAATCGCATCATGTTATCCTCCCGTTGGCGTTTTCCGCGGCCTTTTTGCAGGCCGTTTTTCTTTCCTGCCGCTCACGCGGCAACGATGAGATCTTCGCGCTGGCTGACATGCCAGGGAATCACAAAGCGTTCGATCCGGTCGACGATCCAGAACAGGACAACGCCGAGCAGCGCCAGGATCACCAGCGCCGCGAACATGGTCGGCAGGTCGAAGGTGCCGATCGAGCGCTGCAGCACATAGCCGATGCCTGAATTGGAGCCGACGAATTCGCCGACGACGGCGCCGACCACAGCCAGTGTCACCGAGACCTTCAGCCCTGAGAAGATCGCCGGCATCGCATGCGGCAAATTGACCGCGCGGAACACATGGAACCGGCTGCCCTGCATCGCGCGCGCCAGATCGACCATATCGGGATCGACCGACTTGAAGCCTTGCACCGCCGACACCACCACCGGAAAAAATCCCAAAAGGAACGCCGAGATCACTTTCGGGATGATGCCGAAACCGAACCAGACCACGAACAGCGGCGCGATCGCGATCTTCGGCACCGATTGCGAGAACACCAATAGCGGATAGACGTAGCTCTCCACCGTCTTCGAGCCCGCGATCAGCATCGCCACGGGAATGCCGAACACTGCCGACAGCAGGAAGCCGCAGATCGTCGCATAGGTCGTCGGCCAGGCCTGCCGCAGCAATTCCGGCCAGTCGGCCCACAATACCGCGACGACATCGGCGGGTGCTGGAATTTGATAGGCGGGAATGTGGAACAGCCGGATGGTCACATCCCAGGCGACCACGATGAAGATCAGGAACAAAAACGGCCGAACCCACGCCGCATTCAGCGCTCGCGACACGCCTCTGGGGGCTTTCGGCTCCGCCACGTTTCTCTCCCGTTTTAAGACTTCTCGGGTCAGAAATTAACCCGCTGGATAAATACTGTCTAGCGGTTTCCGAACGACAATGGGCGCGATCCCGCTTCCCCACTCCTGTCGCCCCGGCGAACGCCGGGGCCCATACGCCGCGGCCTTGCGATTAGAAGATGGAGCTAATTGCTTCCGCTACAATCAATATCGGTGGTTATGATCCCTGCTTTCGCAGCGACGACAAAAAATCAAACCGTGTGATGCGCCGGCGCACGCAGTTTCGGCGCTCTGTTCTTCCCAAACACCGCCGTGGATTTCCCGGTCAGGGCCGCCAGCACCAGCGCGACCATGTGGTCGAGGCGCTCGTCCCTTGCCTCCTTCTTGAGGAGGTCGCGTCCGAAGATCACGCTCAGCGTCGCTGAGTTCGACAGATAGAAAAAGCTCAACGCCGCGATCGAGATGTAGAGTTGGACGGGGTCGACCGCGACCTGGAAATCACCGCCTTCGACGCCGCGCGTCACCACGGTGCGGATCATCTCGACAAACGGCGAATGCATCGATTTGACCTTGGTCGAGCGCTTCAGATGCCGCGCCCGCACCAGGTTCTCCGTGTTCAACAGCGCCAGGAATTCCGGGTTGCGGATGAAATAATTCCAGGTGAAGTCGATCAGCCGCTCGATCGCCTCGGGCGGGTCGAGATGCTCAAGATCGAGCCCACGCTCCTCAGTCCTTATCTTCTCGTAGGCGCCTTCGAGCACCGCGAGGTAGAGATCGTCCTTCTTGCCGACATGGTAATACAGCATGCGCTTGTTGGCCCCGGCCTTGGCCGCGATGCGATCGACCCGCGCGCCGGCAAGACCGTGCGTGGCAAATTCCTGCTTTGCGGCCTCGAGAATGCGAATCCGCATGCCCTCGGGATCGCGCTGCCATTTCAAAACTCGCTTTGCCTTGGCCAAATCGGGTGCTCAATGATAACGGGAAGACGGATGTAACACATGTTCTGTCATCCGTGCGCGTCCCGCGGCGTCCGCTCCACCAGCAAGGTCGGAATACCGCAGGTGCCGCTGCGCACCGTCAGCACCCGCGTCCCCGGCTTACGGCCGGTACGCACTTCGGACACCTCGATACCCGCGGACAAAAGTCGTGCCCGGGTCGCCTCGGCGTCCGCCACGCGCCAGCTCAGGCCATAGAGCTTGTCATGCGTCTTGTCCGCCGTGGCGTCCTTGCCCGGCCGGTGCACAACCTCGACGATGAGATCGCCGCAGCGGAAGAACATCAGCCGGCCCCAATCGGGATGCGACCGGTCGAGCGCCATGTCGAGCCCGAGCCGTGCGCCGTAGAGCGCGGCGGCCCGCTCGGGATCCGGCGTCGAGATCACCACATGATCCATCGCGGTGATCGAGGCGACAGTGGTTCGCACCGACAGCGGGCGCTCCCTGGCCAGTTCCAGAAAGAACAACCGGACGCCGCGCGTGGCATCGGTTGCCGCGCGGGTGCGCTTCCACGAGATGGTGGCGCCCGAGGTTGTGTCGCGACTTTCGGCCTCGCCGACCGGCTCCGGCTTCAAGGTGAGCCGGCCAAGCCTGCGATGCATCTTCGCGATGTCATTGGTGCGGAAACAGATGCTCGCTAGCCCCTCGCCCTGCTCGGCAAGCACCGCGCGGATCCGGTCCGCGGTCGCACCCTCGCCGCTCGGCGACATCAATTCCAGCGTCATGTTGTCGAGCGTGAACAATACGCGCTCCGCGCCGTCGCTATTGTTTCGCCACGCCGCCGTACGGGCAAACAGCGTCTGGTAAGCCGCTGTCGCAGCCTCGATGTCGCTGACGAGAACGACGATATGATCGAGCCCGGTAATCACGGGAAAAGTCCCCGCGTGTCCTTGGCGGCGCGGACTTTCTCCACGCCGATCGCCATCGCGGCGGTACGGTGGGGGATATTGTCGGCCTTCGCACGCTTTATCATCTGGTCGAAGGCGCGATCGAGGATCTGATATTCGCGGCGCATCACTTCCTCTTCTTCCCAGAACAGTTGCTGCAGGTCCTGCACCCATTCGAAGTAGCTGACCACGACACCGCCTGAATTGCAGAGAATGTCCGGTATCAGAAACACCTCATCGCGGCGCTTTTCCAGCACGAGATCGGCGTCCGGCGTGGTCGGGCCGTTGGCTCCCTCGGCCAATACCCGGCATTTGAGGTTTTCCGCAACCCGCGCATCGATCACGCGCTCCATCGCCGCCGGCACCAGCACGTCGCAAGGCAGCGTGAGGATTTGCGCGGGATCGAAATGCAACTCGTTGGAAAAGCCGGCGATGCTGCCATGGGTAGCGGCGTGCCGTATCAGCGCCGGAATATCGAGCCCGGTCGGATCGTGCAGCGCGCCGGTATGGTCGCTGATGGCAATCACCTTGAGACCGAAGCGGTGCAACTCGAGCGCCGCGTAGGAGCCGACATTGCCGAACCCCTGAATCACCGCAGTGGCGTTGTTCAGGTTGATCGAAAGCTCGTTCATCACCCGCCTGGCGAGATGAGCGACGCCTCGGCCGGTCGCTTCGCGCCGGCCCAGCGTGCCGCCAGATGACACCGGCTTGCCGGTGACGATCTCGGTCACCGTGCGTCCCTGGTACATCGAATAGGTGTCCATGAACCAGGCCATCACCTGCTCGTTGGTGCCCATATCTGGCGCCATCACATCGGTATGCGGGCCGACGAAGGGGATCATCTCCTGCATATAGCGCCGCGACAGTCCCTCCAGCTCGCGTTTGGAAATCTTCGTGACGTCGACATTTACCCCACCCTTGGCGCCGCCATAGGGCAGGCCGACCAGCGCGCATTTCCAGCTCATCCAGATCGCAAGCGCGGCCACCTCGCCGATATCAACCGAGGGCGCGAACCGCGTGCCGCCCTTGGTCGGACCGAGGGTAAGGTGGTGCTGCACGCGATAGCCTTCGAACACCGCGGTCGAGCCGTCGTCGCGATGGATCGGACAGGAGACGGTGACCGACCGTTTAGGCATCAGCAGGCGGTCGCGCTCATCCATTGGGATCGACAGGTGGTTGGCGATCACGTTGAATTGGTTCACCGCCATGTCAAACACTGGGCCGGAATAGACAGTCATCATCCCCCCTTTTCGCCTCGTTATCAGGAACCCGGAGTGGCCGCAGGCCGTTGGATCGGCCGTGCGCAACAGGGCTGGAAGCCGGTGGTAGACCTGCCATATTCCGATCTCAAGCGATTAAAGACGGCGGCATTGCGAATAATTTTAGCGAATATCCTGACATAACCGGTGCTAGTGTGTCATTGCCGGCCGGGACCACCCCTCAGCCACGACGGAAAACGAATGCAGGCCCTCTTTATCGGACAGACCTATATCGACGTCACCTTCATCACCGACCACATGCCGACCGGCGACGAAAAGCACGTCGCATCGGCCTACGCGGTCTCCTTCGGTGGCAACGCCGTCACGGCGGCATTTTGCTGTGCCAAGCTCGGGATCGTGCCCGACTTGATCGCAACCGTAGCAAATGACTGGCTCGGCCGCATGTTCCAGGACATGAGCGCGAAATATGGAATCTCGATCCATCCGCGCAAGGTCAACTCCTCCTCGCTGTCCTTCATCATGCCGAAGGACGGCAAGCGGGCGATCGTGCGCTGCCGCGACGACGAGCATATCCATCCGTTCCCGCTTCTGAACCTTGGTGGCTGCCGCGCGCTGCATGTCGACGGCCACCAGCCGGATGCCGCGATCCATTACGCGAAACTATGCCGCGAGGCGGGTATCCTGACATCGCTCGATGGCGGGGGCCTGCGGACCAACACCCACGAGCTGCTCGAATTCATCGACGTCGCCATCGTCGCGGAGCGGCTGTGCGAGCAGATGGACCTCACGCCGGAAAAGATGCTGGACTATCTCAAGAGCCGCGGCTGCCGCGTCGGCGGCGTCACCATGGGAGAGCGCGGACTGCTGTGGTACGACGAGACCGGCGCCACCCGCACACTGCCAGCACTTCCGATCCCGCGCGCCCGCGTGCTCGATACCAACGGCGCCGGCGATGTCTTCCATGGCGCCTATATCTATTCTTATCTGAGCAATCCCGGCAAAAGCTGGCACGACCATTTCGATTTCGCCCGCGCGGCGTCGACCTACAAGATCCAGCGTCTCGGCAACGAGGCTGGATTGCCGACACTTCCCGACATCGAAGCTGTGCGGCAGGAGTTTCAGGTCGGGGCGTAATTTGGAAGCTCGGGAATAGCATGGGCCGCGTTTTCGTCGCCGGCAGTATCAATATGGATGTGGTGGCGACGGCCGGCCGGCATCCCCGCATCGGCGAGACCGTCGCGGGTGAAGCGGTGCTTTATTTTCCCGGCGGCAAGGGAGCAAACCAGGCCGTCGCGGCGGCGAAATTGGGCGTGCCGACGACGCTGATCGGCCGGCTCGGCCGCGACGCGTTCGGCGGTGAGCTGAAAGCGTTCCTCGCCGGACAGGCGATCGACTTTTCCTTCGTGCAGGAGACGTCCGAGGCCCATACCGGAACGGCCATCATCACCATTGCCAATGCCGACAATACGATCGTCGTGGTGCCCGGCGCAAATGCGCTCGTGACTGTCGCCGATGTCGCCGGACCGACGCTTGCAAAAGGCGACATCGCGGTCGGCCAGTTCGAGATTCCCCTGTCGGCGATCAGCGCCTTCTTCGCACGCGCCAAGACGGCGGGCGCGACGACGATCCTCAACCCGGCGCCTGCGATCGAATTTGGGCAGGAACTACTTAACATCGTGGATATTCTGATCCTCAACGAAACCGAACTCGGCTTCCTGACGAAGACAGAACTTCACGGGACCGACGCTCAGGCACGCTTCATTGCAGCGGCGCGGTCGCTGCACATCGGCAACAACAAGATCATCTGTGTAACGCTGGGCCGGCGCGGCGTGCTGGCGCTTGTCAACGGCGAGCCGATGGCCATTACGGGACGCATCGTCGAAGCCGTCGATACTACCGGTGCCGGCGATTGTTTTGTCGGTGCCGTCGCAGCGCAACTCGCAGCCGGAAAGCCAGTTGGCGACGCGCTAGCCTATGCCAACGTTGCGGCGTCGATCTGCGTGCAGCGGATGGGGGCGGCGCCGTCCATGCCGACAGACGCCGAAGTCGGCGCCGTCCTCGCCGCCGAGCGCCCTGGACAACGGTAAAGCTAACCCAGTGCCGCCTTCAAATCGAAGCTGGTATCTGCCGCCTGCTCCGGCGTGATCGAGCCGTTGGCAGCCAGCAACCTTCGTCCGAACATATGATCGCCGGCACGGTTGATCGATTCGATGCCGACCAGTTGCCCGGACTTGTAGCAAAAGGCGGAGAACGATCCCTGGGTGCGGTCACCGCGCACCACGACCTGATCGTAGCCGGTGGTCAGGCCGGCGATCTGCAGCTTGTCGGGTCCCTGGTCGCTCCAGAACCATGGCAGGCCATCATAGGGCTTGGCATCGCCGGTCAGCCGCGCCGCAACGCAGCGCGCGTGATCGGTCGCGTTCTGCACGGACTCCAGCCGCAACGATCCGCCGAAGCGCCCGCTTGCGAACAGCGCGCAGTCGCCGACCGCCGAGATATCGGGATCGGTGGTCAGCAATTGCTCGTTGACGATGATTCCCGCGGCGACCGGCAGGCCGGCCTCCGCAGCCAGCTCGACATTCGGCAGCACGCCGACGCCGACCACCACCAGGTCCGCCGGGATGTGCCGGCCGTCGCTGAGGCTGACGCCTGCGACGTTGTCGCCCTTGGCTTCGATGCTGGTAGCCTGCACGCCCAGATGGATGCGAATACCCGCCGCGCTGTGCCGCGCTTGAAAAAAGTCCGAGATTTCGGCAGTCACCGCCCGCGCCATGACTCGGGCTCCGAGTTCGATCACATCGACCTCAAGGCCCTTGCTTCGTGCGGTCGCCGCAAATTCCAAGCCGATAAAGCCTGCACCGATCACCACCACGTGTTTGCGCAGCGCGATCCGATGCCGCAGCGCTTCGCTTTCATCGAGCGTCCGCAGGTAAAGCACATCGGGCAGATTGGCATTGGGAACGTCAAGCAGCCGGTTGCGCGCACCGGTGGCCAGCACCAGATGGCCATAATCGAGCGACGAGCCGGATGCCAGCAACAACCGATGCGCGGCGCGGTCGATCGCGACTGCCCGCCCCTCGATCAGATCGATATTCTGCTCGCGATAGAATTTGTCCGGCCGGAACATCAGACTGTCCGGACCGCCGGTGCCCTTGAGATAGGCCTTGGACAAAGGCGGCCGCTGATAGGGCAGATGCGCCTCATCGTTGATCAGGCCGACACGCCCGTCAAAACCGTGCTGCCGCAACGAGGCCGCAAGCTGGAAGCCTGCATGACCCGCGCCGACAATGAGAACCGGCCCCTGTGTCATCGGGACAACCCAACTGCGAGCACACAGGAATCACCCATGTTGTCACCTTTCTCCGCCGATTTAGGCTGGTTCGCCTCGTCGTTTGAGGAGCAGCGCTCGTGTCCGCGTCCCAAGCGATGGCGACACTATTTGGCCTCATGGTTCGAGGAGACGCAAGCAGGTCTCTGCCCAAAAGGCACGTTAGGCATTTTGCAGACCTGGCCGGGATTGTCACCCCTCCCCTTCTGCTATTTAAATGCCGGCCGAGCTTATCCCATTCGGAGGCTTTCAGATGCCGACACCAGATCGTACCGCCATCCCTGCCAGCGATCCGGCGCTGCTTCGGATCGACGGCCCGATCGCCACCATCACACTCAACCGGCCGGCCGCGTTCAACTCGATCGATCTTTCGATCGCGCAGAGGCTCGAGGAGCTCGGCGCGCAGGTCGAGGCCAATGACGATGTCCGCGTGCTCGTGATCGGAGGCGAAGGCCGGGCGTTCTGCGCCGGCGGCGATCTGCAGACCATCGGCGCCGCTGCCGCCGCCGACAATGTTGCGCCCGTGGTCGGCGAGCTGCTAAAGCACTATCACGCGTTTATCGAAACAGTGCGGCGGATGCCGAAGATCGTGTTGTCGAGCGTACACGGGTCGGCGGCCGGCGCCGGCATGGGCTTGGCTTTCATAGCCGACCTCTGCATCGCCGCCGACGATGCGAAGTTTACGCCGGCCTACGCCAAGATCGGCGTCTCGCCGGACGGCGGCAGCACCGTCGGGATGGTCGGCACCGTGGGCGTTCGCCGCGCGCTGCAGATATTCCTCGGCGAGGACAGTTTCTCCGCGCAGCAGGCATATGACTGGGGTTTGGTCGCCAAAATCGTTCCGGCGGCAGAACTGAAGGCGGCGACGAGACAATTTGCCGAGCGGCTGGCGCAAAATCCACCGGCCGCCATCAGCGGCACCAAGTCGCTGGTCTACCAGGCCGCCGTGACCCCGACCAAACAGCAACTCGATGCCGAAGAAGAAAAGATCATCGACGCCATGCACACCGATGAGTTTCGTGCGGCGGTGAAGAAGTTCACGAGCAAAGGGAAGTAGCCTCATTGGGTCGTCCCCACGAACGCGGGGACGGGTCGTGGATGGTCAACGCAGATGGGGTCCTACGCCCGCGGTCACTTCCCCTGCCCGCGCATAAAATCAAAATCGCAGCCTTCGTCGGCCTGCAGAATGGTCTCGTTGAACAGATGCGCGTAGCCGCGCTTGGCCCATTCCGGCGTCGCCGCAGGGGCCAGCGCGGCGCGGCGCTCTTCAAGTTCGGTGTCGTCGACCAAAAGATCGATGCTGCGTTTGGCAACATCGAGCCGGATCATGTCGCCGTTCCGCACCAGCGCCAGCGGACCGCCGACGGCGGATTCCGGGGTGATGTGCAACACGATGGTGCCGAAGGCCGTCCCGCTCATCCGGGCGTCCGAGATCCGCACCATATCCTTGACGCCGTCGCGCGCGAGCTTTTTCGGAATCGGCAGATAGCCGGCCTCCGGCATGCCCGGCGCGCCCTTGGGGCCGGCATTGCGCAGCACCAGCACGTCGTCGGCGTTGACGTCGAGGTCGGGGCTATCGACCCGCAGCGTCATATCCTCTACCGACTCGAACACCACGGCGCGGCCGGTATGTTGCAGCAATTTGGGGCTCGCCGCCGAATGCTTGATGACGGCGCCGCGCGGTGCCAGATTGCCGTGCAATACCGCCATCGCGCCTTCCGGCTTGATCGGGTTGTCGCGCGCACGGATCGCATCCTGCCCCGGCACTTCCTCGGCGGTGGCAACCACATCGCGCAACGTCGCGCCGGTGATGGTTTTGGCGTCAAGGTCGATCAGCTCGCCGAGCTGCGCCATCAGTTTCGGTACCCCCCCGGCATGATGGAAATGCTCCATGTAATGTTCGCCTGACGGTTTCAAGTCGATCAGCACCGGCACCTCGCGGCCTAATTTGTCAAAGGCTTCGAGATCGATGCGATGTTCGGTGCGGTTGGCGATCGCGGTCAAATGGATAAGCCCGTTGGTCGAGCCGCCGATCGCCTGCAACACCACCTGCGCATTCCTGAATGCGGCCTTGGTCAGCAACTCGCTCGGGCGCGGCCCCTTCGCGATCGCCATGGCGGCGGCGACCCTGCCGCTGGCTTCCGCCGAACGAAAGCGCTCGGCATGCGGCGCCGGGATGGTCGCGCTCATCGGCAGCGACAGGCCGAGCGCTTCGGTAATGCAGGCCATGGTTGAGGCGGTGCCCATCACCATGCAGGTGCCGACGGAAGGCGCGAGCCGGCCGTTGACGGCCTCGATCTCGACGTCGTCGATTTCGCCGGCGCGGTATTTCGCCCACAGCCGGCGGCAATCGGTGCAGGCCCCCAGCACCTCGCCCTTGTGATGCCCTACCACCATCGGCCCCACCGGAATGACCACCGTGGGCAGATCGGCGCTGACGGCGGCCATGATCTGCGCCGGCAGGGTCTTGTCGCAGCCGCCGATCACGACCACAGCATCCATCGGCTGGGCGCGAATCATCTCCTCGGTATCCATCGCCATCAGGTTGCGCAGGTACATTGAGGTCGGATAGGCAAAACTTTCGGCAATCGAGATGGTCGGGAACACCATCGGCATTGCGCCGCTCAGCATCACGCCCCGTTTCACCGCCTCGATGATCTGCGGCACGTTGCCGTGACAGGGATTGTAATCGCTGTAGGTGTTGGTGATGCCGACGATCGGCCGGTTCAGCGCGTCGTCGGAATAGCCCATCGCCTTGATGAAGGCCTTGCGCAGGAACAGGGAAAATCCAGCGTCGCCATAACTCGTCAGTCCCTTGCGCAGTCCGTCAGCCATCTCAATTTCCTTTTGTGCGTGGCGATCTTACGTCGTCGCCCGTCCAACATGTAGTCGTCATTTCGGGGCAGCCTACGAAGCTGCCCCCGGAATCTGGAGATTATTAGCCCGAGATTCCGGGTTCGCGCCAATGCACGCCCCCGGAATGACGGCCTGGAGTGGCGAGCGACCTTACTTCATTTCCAGTCGATGATCCCGCTCTTGTCGCCATCGAATTCCATGCTGCAGAACGCGCCGCCCTGGTAGAAATCGCCGACCGGGTCGGGCGGAAGCTTGGCCTGTTCGGCCATCGCGTGTTCGCGGAAATCTTCGCCGCGGCCGGTCGGCCGATAACCGAGGTCATAGGCGCGGTGGTTGTCCCACCAGGCGCGTTCATTATACGACGCGCCGTAAAAAATCTCGAAGCGGATGTCGGGATGATCGAGCCCGATCCGGCAGAGCTGCACCAGATCTTCCGGTTTCAGCCAGATCGATAGCCGGCGATGATCCAGCGGCTTGTCGCCGAAATTGCCGATGCGGATGCATGTCACCCCGAGCCCGTGCTTGTCGGCATAGAGCGCGCCCACTGCCTCGCCGAACACCTTGCTGACGCCGTAGCGGCTATCTGGCCGCGCGGTCACGTCGGTTCCGATCCGGTGATGGCGCGGATAGAAGCCGACCGCATGGTTCGATGACGCAAACACGATGCGCTTGACGCCCTTTTTGCGCGCGGCCTCGAACAGATTGTAACAGCCGATAATGTTGGACTGCAGGATGTTGTCCCAGGGCCCTTCGACCGAAAAGCCGCCGAAATGCAGGATGCCGTCGATGTCCTCGCAGATCGCCTCGACCTGCGCGAGATCGGACAGTTCGGCCGCCTTGAAGTTTTCGTTCTTGCCGAGATCGGCCGGTGCTTTCAAGTCGCTCAACAGCAGGTCCGGATAGATCGGCGGCAACAGTTTACGCAGGCTTGTGCCGATTCCGCCGGAAGCCCCGGTCATCAATATGCGTGGCATTTCATCCCTCGTTTCTTGTGGCTTGAAATGAGTATGGCGTGGCGATGACATTGCGGCAAGGTTGCCTCATCGTCATTGCGAGGAGCGAAGCGACGAAGCAATCCATTCTTTCTTTCCGCGGAGAGATGGATTGCTTCGCTTCGCTCGCAATGACGCTGAAACAGCGGTTACTTGCTGCAGAACCGTTCGGATGATAGCAAATGACCCGCGAGGAAACGCAACAACGAGAACAGCAAATGTCCGAGACAAAACTCCGCGCCGGCTGGCAGCCGGCCACCTATTATCCCGATCCGGCGATCCACGCGCTCGATCCGCGCTTTGAAAAATACTGGCTGAAACTGTCGGCGGTGGAGCGGCTGGCCACGGGGTTGCGCTGGGCCGAGGGCCCGGTGTGGTTCGGCGACGGGCGCTACCTGTTGTGCAGCGACATTCCCAACCAGCGCATCCTCAAATGGGAAGAGGAAACCGGCGCTGTCAGCATTTTTCGCAAACCCTCGAACTTCGCCAACGGTAATACCCGCGACCGCCAAGGGCGGCTGGTTACCTGCGAACATGGTGGCCGCCGTGTTGTCAGAACCGAATATGACGGTTCGATTACGGTGCTGATGGACTCCTTCGACGGCAAGCGGCTGAATTCGCCGAATGACGTCGTGGTGAAGTCCGACGGCTCGATCTGGTTCACCGATCCGATATTCGGCCTGCTCGGCAATTACGAAGGCTACAAGGCGGAATCCGAGATCGACATGAACGTCTACCGGATCGACGGCGCGACCGGAAAAGCCACCATCGTCGCCGACGGCATTTTAGGGCCCAACGGGCTATGTTTTTCGCCTGATGAGAAGATTCTTTACATCATCGAATCCCGCGGCGTGCCGACCCGCAAGATCCTCGCCTATGATGTGTCGCCCGGCGGCGACACCATTTCCAACAAGCGCGTATTTGTCGATGCCGGTCCGGGCACGCCCGATGGCATGCGCGCCGACATCGACGGCAATCTGTGGTGCGGGTGGGGCATGGGCGATCCCGAACTCGACGGCGTCGTGGTCTTTGCGCCCGACGGCGTGATGATCGGCCGCATCGCGCTGCCCGAACGCTGCGCCAATCTTTGCTTCGGCGGGCTCAAGCGCAACCGGCTATTCATGGCGGCGAGCCAGTCGATCTACGCGTTGTATGTGAACGCCCAAGGCGCTTTGGGGGGATAGTTCTTTCCGTCGTTCCTGCGAACGCCAGGGGCGACACTGAGTGTTGTTCAACGCCGTCCCCACAAAAACGCCGGAGCGGTTTCCCGCCCCGGCGCTCCGATCTCGTCTCTCGTGTGAGCTTACGCCGCGTTGTAACCCGCGACGGCCTTCACTTCGAGATATTCTTCCATGCCATAACGGCCCCATTCGCGGCCGTTGCCGGACTGCTTGTAGCCGCCGAACGGCGCGGTGCGGTCGTTCGGCACGCCCTGCAGGTTAACGTTGCCGGCGCGAATCCGGCGGCCGACCCGGCGAGCGGTCTCCACCGTGTCGGCGGAGACGTAACCCGCGAGACCATACGGCGTGTCATTGGCGATCTTGACTGCGTCTTCCTCGTCCTTGGCGCCAAGGATCGTAAGTACCGGTCCAAAGATCTCTTCGCGCGCGATCGTCATGTCGTTGGTGACGTCGGCGAAGATGGTCGGACGCACATAGAAGCCCTTGTTGACGCCCTCGGGGAGTCCGGGGCCGCCGGCGACCAGGGTGGCACCTTCCTCGATGCCCTTCTGGATCAGCGCCTGGATCTTGTCCCACTGGATGCGGGACACGACGGGACCGATGGTGGTGCCCTCGGCGCGCGGATCGCCTGCCTTGGTCTTGTCGGCGACGCCCTTGGCTATGGCCGCCACTTCCTTCATCTTTGACAACGGCACGATCATCCGCGACGGCGCGTTGCACGACTGGCCGGAATTGTTGAACATGTGCATCACGCCGCCGGTGACCGCCTTGGCAAGGTCGGCGCCTTCGAGAATGATGTTCGGCGACTTGCCGCCGAGTTCCTGGCTGACGCGCTTCACTGTGGGCGCGGCGCGCTTGGCGACATCGACGCCGGCGCGGGTCGAGCCGGTGAACGAGATCATGTCGATATCCGGATGCTCGCTCATGGCGGCGCCGACTTCAGGGCCGAGGCCGTTGATCAGGTTGAACACGCCCTTTGGCACGCCGGCCTCATGCAGGATTTCCGCGAAGATCAAGGCCGAGGTCGGGGTAAATTCCGACGGCTTCAGGATCATGGTGCAGCCGGCCGCAAGCGCGGGCGCGACCTTGCAGGCGATCTGGTTCAGCGGCCAGTTCCACGGCGTGATCATGCCTACGACGCCGACGGGCTCGCGCACCACTACGGCTGTGCCGACATTCTCCTCGAAATGGTAGTTCTTCAGGACTTCCAGCGTAGAGGCGATGTGGCCGAGCCCAGCGCCGGCCTGCAGCTTCTCGGCCATCGGCAGCGGCGCGCCCATCTCGTCGGACACGGCAGCACCGATATCTTTCATGCGGGTCTTGTAGACTTCGACGATCTTGCTGAGCAGCGCCACGCGCTCCTCGCGGCTGGTCTGCGAAAAGGTCTCGAACGCGCGCTTGGCGGCGGCGACCGCCTTGTCGACATCGGCTTTCGAGCCGAGCGCAACCTCATACATCGGCTCTTCGGTGGCGGGATTGACGACGGGCGTTGACTTCTTGACGACGGGATCGACCCAGGCGCCATCGATGTAGAATTGCATGCGATTGACCATCGTGAACCTCTTGATTCGGGGACAAATGGAGGGGAACGGAAGCGTTCGGCAGGCATCCTCGCACGAAAGCATCAGAAAATGAACCCGCCATATGCGGGACGCCGCACTGCAGCGGGTGCGGCATATAAGGTCAGGGCTGTGAAAGTGGCAAGACGGGCATTCCGTCGTCTTGGCACCGCGTCAACGCTTGTTAGGCACCTTGGCAGGCGCCTTCCAGGATAATCGCCGCCGCGGAGCGGCAGCGTTCGCCGGCGCGACGATGGCTATACCGCCATTTTGCGGTGCCGCACGGGAGCGCCAGCGGTAATGGCTTCGGCGGCATCGATGATGGCGTTGGCGTCCATGCCGTGGTGGCGGTAGAGATCATCGATCGTGCCGGTCTGGCCGAAATGCTCGACGCCGAGCGCCTCGACGCGGTGCCCGCGCACGCTGCCGAGCCAGCCGAGCGCAGCGGGATGGCCATCGATGACAGTGACGATGCCGCAGTCGCGCGGCAGCGGCGCCAGCAATTTCTCGATGTGGCTGAGATGCGCCACCGCGCGCCGGTCACGGCGCAGGCTGCGCGCGGCGGTCCAGCCCGCATGCAGCCGGTCGGCGGACGTAACCGCCAGCAGGCCGATATCCCGACGGCTCTCGCCAATCAACCCGATTGCCTCGATCGCCTCAGGCGCAACCGCGCCGGCATAGGCGATCACCACTTCGGCGTTCGGTCCCGGCTTGCGCAGCCAATAGGCGCCGTCGGTGATGGCTTTTTGCAGATCGGGCGTCATGATCCGCTGCGGCTGTTCCACTGTGCGCGTTGAAAGCCGCAAGTAGATCGAGCCGCCCTCACCGCTTTCGCGCTGCATGTGCTGGAATCCCCAGCCCATGATCACGGCAAGTTCATCGACAAAGGCCGGCTCGAACGACGCCAGGCCATCCTGGGCCATGCCGATCAAGGGCGTCGCGATCGACTGATGCGCGCCGCCCTCCGGCGCCAGCGTAATGCCCGACGGCGTCGCTGCCACCATGAAGCGTGCATCCTGATAGCAGGCGTAGTTCAGCGCATCGAGGCCGCGCTCGATGAAGGGATCGTACAGGGTTGCGATCGGCAGCAGCCGCTCGCCGTTGATCGCGTGCGACAATCCGAGCGCCGACATCAAGATGAACAGGTTCATCTCGGCGATGCCGAGCTCGATGTGCTGCCCCTTTGGCGAAAAATCCCAGTTGAAGGTCGAGGGGATCTTCTCGCTGCGAAACAGATCGGCCTTCTCGGCACGCGCAAACAGCCCGCGACGGTTGACCCAGGCGCCGAGATTGGTCGACACGGTGACGTCGGGCGACGCCGTGACGATGCGTGAGGCGAGTTCGCTATCGCCGCGCGCCAATTCGTTGAGCACAAGCCCAAAACCTTGTTGTGTCGACATCTGCGGCGCCGGTTTAAACTCAAGCCGCTCGGGCACCTCGACAACGGGCGCAGACAGGCGGCGGCGGCCGTCGCGGTTGAACGGCACGCCGGCGAGAAAGGCTTCCACCGTTGCAGGCGTCTCCGAAAGTCCTTCGAACTTCTCCCACTCATGTCCCGGCCGGATGTTCTGCGCCGCGCGCCACTTCTCCATCTGCGTGACCGTCATCAGTCCCGCGTGGTTGTCCTTGTGGCCCTGGAACGGCAGCCCGACGCCCTTGATCGTGTAGGCGATGAAACAAACCGGACGGTCGTGATCGATCGATTCAAACGCCTCGACCATGCTCGCCATGTCATGTCCACCGAGATTGGACATCAGCGCCAGCAGCTCGTCGTCGCTGCGCCGCTCGATCAGTTGCGATACCGGACCCTGATCGCCGATCTCGTCGCGCAGATGCTTGCGGAACGCGGCGCCACCCTGAAAGCACAGCGCCGCATACATCGCGTTCGGGCAGGCATCGATCCAGCGCCTCAGGGCCTCGCCGCCGGGCTCGGCAAATGCCGCCTGCATCAGCCGGCCATATTTCACGATCACCACGTCCCAGCCGAAATTGCGGAACATGGATTCGAACTTCTCCCACAGCCCTTCGCGCACCACCGCATCCAGGCTCTGGCGGTTGTAGTCGACCACCCACCAGGTGTTGCGCAGGCCGTGCTTCCAGCCTTCCAGCAACGCCTCGAAGATATTGCCCTCGTCCATCTCGGCGTCGCCGACGAGTGCGATCATCCGCCCCTCGGGCCGGTCCTTCATCCAGCCATGCGCCTTGACGTAGTCCTGCACCAGCGAGGAGAACAATGTCTGCGCCACGCCGAGCCCAACCGAGCCAGTCGAGAAATCGACATCGTCGGTGTCCTTGGTGCGCGACGGATAGGACTGCGCGCCTTTAAAGCCGCGGAAATTCTCCAGCTTGTCACGGGTCTGATGGCCGAACAGGTACTGGATGGCGTGGAACACTGGGCTCGCATGCGGCTTCACGGCGACGCGGTCTTCCGGCCGCAACACTCTAAAATACAACGCCGACATGATGGTCGCGAGCGACGCTGACGAAGCCTGATGGCCGCCGACCTTCAGGCCGTCGGTGTTGGGCCGGATGTGATTGGCATGATGGATGGTCCATGACGACAGCCACAACACTTTCCGTGCCAGCGCGGACAGGAGTTCAAGGCGTGCGGGTTCGACAGGCATGGCCGTACTCCGGACAGTAAGTTTATACGCCGATATTAATGGGGCCGCTGCCGCGAAAAATCTCAAATACCCGCGACATACATCGATAAATTGGGATAAATTACCAAGCCGAAGCCTGGAACCCAGAGTTCATCCCAATGCACACCTTGGACGCCATTGACCGCAAAATCCTCGCCGTGCTGCAATCCGACAGCCGCACCACCATGGCCGAACTCGCCGACAAGGTCGGACTGTCGGTGTCGCCGTGCCATCGCCGGGTCAAGCTCCTGGAAGAACGCAGCGTCATCACGCGCTATATCGCCACCGTCGACCAGAAATCGCTGGGCCTGCATGTCAGCGTCTTCATCTCGATCAAGCTGGCGCGACAGAAGGAGGAGGACCTCAACCGGTTCGCGAAAGCGATCTCGAAATGGGAAGAGGTGCTGGAGTGCTATCTGATGACGGGCAACCGCGACTACCTGCTGCGCGTGGTCGCCGCCGATCTGTCGTCCTATGAAGCGTTCCTGAAAAACAAGCTGACCCGGCTCGACGGCATCGCCTCGATTGAATCGAGTTTTGCGCTAAGCCAGGTGAAGTATTCGATCGCGCTGCCGGTGTAACGTCGTCCCGGCGAAGGCAGCGACCCATAACCACCGGCCATATTTGTTTAGCAAAGCCGTCCACCATCTCGTCAAACAACAACCGCCGCGGCGTATGGATCCCGGATCGCGTTCGCTGCGCTCACTTGTCCGGGACGACGGGAGAGAGGCGCCACACACCCAAGCTCTTGTCGCGCCAACCGCCGCCGGCTTCGGTGCAATTCTCGTTGATCAATTCAACCGGCGGTCCCCACGCAAACGGTGCGCGCTCGAAATTGAGGGCGCGCCAGTCGCCGTCCTCACAATCGGCATTGGTCTGCCACTCCGGGAACGTGGTCGCGATCAGCCATACCGCGCCGGAGCGACGGAAATTTACCAGCGCGCGTCGGATGTTGGCAAATGAGAGATGCACCAAGCAGTCACGGCACAGGATCGTGTCGCATCGTGGCAGTTCGTCCGCCGTGATATCGGCGAGATGATAGTCTCCCTTGATTTCCCCCGCCGCGGCGCGCACCTGAAGTTGCTCGATCAGCGACGGCACGATGTCGATTCCAGTATAGCGCACCTTCAGACCGGCATGATTGATCCAGCCCGCGTCGCCGCAGGGCGCGTCGAGCAGCGAGGTCACGCCAAGTTTTTCCAGCAATCGCGGCAGTTCGGCGCGCAGCGCGGCGGTTGCGTCCATCTCCGAGCCCAGTCCGGAAGCCGATGCGGGAGCGCCCCACAAATTGGTGTCGTGGATGCGCTGGAAGCGCTGTTGCAGGCCCATGCCCGCAAAGGATTCCCGGTCATCGGCAAAGCGCTGATGCGCGAGCACAGGTGGGCGGTCGGAATCGCGAGAGGACATGGCACATGATATCGCAGCTTCCTCACCAGGAGGAAGCCGCAACGCGGCGCTCTCCTAACCCGTGCTCTCCGGCACCGGGACGTCAAACGTATTCAACGTGACCGACACAAGACAATACAGCCCCACGAGATACGACAATTCCGAAGCGCCATGCTGGCCGAACTGCTCGACAGCCGCGCGGTAGGTCAGCTCGGGCAGAACGCCGCCGCCGACAAGCGCCGAGGCAACGTCGTAGGCGACCGCTTCCTGCCGCGTCAGATCCACCGGGCGCTGGCCCGCGACGATGGTCGCGAGCTTCTCGTCCGACAGGCCGCGGTGTTCGGCCACGATGACGTGCGCATAGAGTTCATAGGCCGATTTGAAATGCGCGCCGGTGACGAGAATGGCGACCTCGCGCACGGCCGGCGGCAGCGATGGTTTTGATACCATCGCTTTTGTCAGCTCCCACACCGGCTTGCCGAATGCCGGTTCGTGGATCCACGGATTCCACGGGCCGAGCAGCGCGCCGTCGTCACGGATATTGACAAAACCCTGAAAATTCTTGGCGATGCCCGCTCGCATGTCATCGTAGAGCGATTTCTGTTCGGAGCTCAGCTCCGCGGGCGGAACGATCGGCAAACGCATGTCGCAATCTCCATTTGGCCCGGCACGCAGGATGATCGCCGCTCCACGATGCGATGGCAAACGAATTGGACTTTTGGCGACACTGGCTCACGCCGATGTGAGAGAATGCGCAGCGCTCACGCGTTGGGAGACGGCTCGGCCTCCATCAGAAGCTTCGATCGCCTGAGACGCTCGCGGTGCGCGGTGTAGAGACCGCTGGCGACGACGAACACGGCGCCGGTCACGGTCCAGATATCAGGCAACTCAGCGAAGATCACGAAGCCGAGAATGCTGACCCAGAGCAATTGAGTGTACTGGAACGGGGCGAGCACGGAAGCGTCGGCATAGCGAAACGCCAGCACCACGATCCACTGCCCGGCGGTCGAGGCAACGCCGATCAAGATTCCAAACAGGATGTCGTGCCAGGTCGGCGCGACCCAGACGAAGGGCACCAGCGCCGTCAGGATGCAAACGCCGACGATCGATGAATAGGTCATCGTCGTGATGGCGCGTTCCCTGCCGCTCATCATGCGCGTCATGATCAAGGTGCAGGCCCAGGCCATCGCCGAGACGATCGAGAAGAACGCGGCCGGGTGAAACGCGCTGGTGCCCGGTCGCAGGATGATCAGCACACCGATCAAGCCGACCGCGGTCGCAATCCAGCGGCGCAGGCCCACCCTCTCACTGAGAAAGAAGATCGACAGCGCCGTGACGAACAGCGGCGAAACGAAGGCCGTGGCGGATGCCTCCGCGATCGGCAGAAACCGCAAGCCGGAGATGAAAAACAGCGACGACGCCAACAGCGTCACACCGCGCACAATTTGCAGACCGAGGCGTTCGGTTCGCAGGGCGAACAGCGGCGACCCCGGCAGCATCGCCGGAACCATGATCACCGCAAACGCCAGGAACCTGATCCACGCGATCTCGATCGACGGCAACGTCGCCGACAGATATTTCGCAGTCACGTCCGAGACGCCGAGGAACACGGTCGACACAAGGATCAGCGCGATGCCCTTGAAAGGATGATCGGTACGCGCCGGCGCGGTTCGGCCGGCTGATTTCTTTTCGGGCAAAGGCAATGGGACGCTGTCCAGCCTGGCGGCTGCGGCGGGTGGCGGGGTCACGGCTAATAACTCGGGCGTAAAAATCGATTCGGGGCGAATGCCTAAAAAGACGACAATTGACCTTCATGACAAGGTCTGAAAACAGGACACCGATATGCGCGATTGCGCGCGGCGGGCCGCCGCACCGCCAGCGCGGGTGCATGCCGCGACCCTTGAAACAATTCGTTAAGAACTGTGTCCGCTACAGCATTGGCAGACCGTGCGGGTTCGGACCGCGCGGAAAGGCTTTGTCCAGCGCAGCTATCTCGCTATCGCTTAGCGTCAGTTCCCCCGCCGCGGCGTTGTCGGCGGCGTGTTCCGCCGACGAGGCTTTTGGAACGGCGAACACCGAAGGCCGGCGCGTCAGGAAACTCAACGCGACCTGGCGCGGCGAAGCCGCATGCGCCTCGGCAATCGTCTGGAGCATCTCACCCGCCTTGCTGCGCGGCGACGGAAATTCGTTGTGACCGAACGGCGAATAGGCAACCACCGCGACGCCATGCCGTTCGCACCACGGGATCACCGCATGCTCGATCGCGCGCTCCTGCAAATGATAAAGCACCTGATTGCAGGCCATCTTGCCTTTGCCTGAAACCGCCAGCATCTGGTCGAGATCGTCAGCGTCGAAATTGCTGACGCCCCAGGCGCGGATTTTTCCAGACGCGATCAGTTCTTCAAACGCAGCGACAGTGTCCTGCAGCGGATACGATCCGCGCCAATGCAAGAGATAGCAATCAAGCCTGTCCGTCTTCAGCCGTTTCAGCGAACGCTCGCACGCCGCGATGGTGCCGCGGCGCGATGCATTGCTCGGCAACACCTTCGAAACCAGGAAGACGTCGTCACGCTTTCCGGCGATCGCGTCAGCAATCACGAGTTCCGCGTCGCCATACATCTCGGCGGTGTCGATGTGGGTCATGCCGAGGTCGATGCCACGGCGCAACGCAGCGACCGCGCTCTTGCGGTCGCCGCGATCGATATACCAGGTGCCCTGCCCGATCACGGGCACGTCAGGCCCGCCGCTGCCGAATTTTTGTCCGCGCAAGATCGCCCTCGTTCGCTCAGAAGCCGCGCGCGACTTTAGACGAACTTGCGACCCGTGTCCTCTCGGAACCACAGCCGTCGTCACCCGCGAAGGCGGGTGATCCAGTATTCCAGAGACAATGAGAAAGCCGTTAGGCCGTGGCGCACTGGATCGTCCGCCATCAAGCCGGGCGATGACGGCTTAGTGATTCAATGGCTGATCATCCAGGGACGCGCGGTCGGAAAGCTCTTGGCGCCGCTCCTGGTTTGTTTCACCAGCCGGGAGGGTTTGGTCGAGCAGCAACCGCAACCCGGACCGTGCGAGGCCTTGTACTCGCCGAGCGTTTTCGGCGCGTTGCGGCTGCGCTCATTGGTGGCGTGGGCCTTGCGTTTGTCCGAGGGCATGCAGAAAAAATTTGGCGCGGTGAGGATGACGCGCGGCGATTCGCTTTCGCATTGCGGACAGCCTTGCGGCGCGTCGCATTCGGCCATCGGCCGCATGTCGGTGAACGGGCCGCAGTCGTTGCAGAGATATTCGTAGACGGGCATCTGGTTTCCTTGCGCAATCGCACAGATGGAGATCAGCGACGGCGGATGCGGGGCGGCAGGTACTCGGCCGTCCCGCACCCCGTCGCGCAGGGAACTATTTGTCCTGTGACAGCGGCATCTGGATGTCGCCCTTGATGTGTTTGATCGGACCTGCCGACGACGGCATGATGTCGAAGTCGAAGATTTCCGTCGGCAGCCACAGCGTCGCGCAGGCGTTGGGCACGTCGACCACGCCGGAGATGTGGCCCTGGCACGGCGCCGTTCCCAGGATCGAATAGGCCTGCGCGCCCGAGTAGCCGAATTTCTTGAGATATTCGATCGCGTTCAGGCACGCCTGGCGATAGGCGATATGCACGTCGAGGTAATGCTGCTTGCCCTGCTCGTCGACCGAGATGCCTTCGAAGATCAGATAGTCCTTGTAGTTCGGCGTGATCGGCGACGGCTTGAACACGGGATTCTTGATACCGTATTTGGCCACGCCGTCCTTGATGACGTCGACCTTGATGTGCAGCCAGCCGGCCATCTCGATCGCACCGCAGAAGGTGATCTCGCCGTCGCCCTGGCTGAAGTGCAGGTCGCCCATCGAGAGGCCGCCGCCGGGCACATAGACCGGAAAATAGATTTTCGAGCCGCGCGACAGGTCCTTGATGTCGCAATTGCCACCATGCTCGCGCGGCGGCACCGTGCGCGCTCCTTCGGCGCCAATCTTGGCCTTGACATCGCCCTTCGCCTGACCGGCATGCGTGGTCGGAGCAAATGGCGGGTTGGCCAGTCCTGGCACGCGCGTCGGATTGGTCGCGATCAACGCGGCCTCGCGCTCATTCCAGGTCGCCAGCATTTTCGGATCAGGCAGGCAGCCGATCAGGCCGGGATGGATCAGGCCGGCGAAATTCACGCCGGGAATATGGCGCGACGACGTGTAGAGGCCCTTGATGTCCCAGATCGATTTCTGCGCCAGCGGGAAATGGTCGGTCAGAAAACCGCCGCCGTTCTGCTTGGAAAAGAAGCCGTTGAATCCCCAAAGCGACTCCTTGAGCGGCCCGACGTCAAGCAGATCGACGACGAGGAGATCGCCGGGCTCAGCACCCTTGACGCCGATCGGGCCGGAGAGGAAATGCACGATCGACAGATCGATGTCGCGCACGTCATCGGCCGAATCGTTGTTCTTGATAAAGCCGCCGGTCCAGTCGACGGTCTCGATGATGAAGTCGTCGCCCGGTTTGACCCACTCCACGATCGGGATCTCGGGGTGCCAGCGGTTGTGAATCTTGTCGTTGTCGTAGGCCGACTTCGAAAGATCGACCTTGATCAGTGTATCTGGCATTGCAAGCTCCCCTTTTACAGACTTAAGGCTATGGTTCAGACGGACAGATATTTAGAGATTTGCGCGGCATCGACGCTGGCCCGCGCGTCGTCGCGCACGATCTCGCCATTCTCGATGACGAGCACGCGATCGGCGACATCGAGCGCGAAGCTCAGCACCTGTTCAGAGACCACGATCGACAGGCCGCGCTCGTCGCGAATGCGCTTCAGCGTGCGCGCCATATCCTTGATGATCGACGGCTGGATGCCTTCGGTCGGCTCGTCCAGCAGCAGCACTTTCGGCTTGGTCGCGAGCGCGCGCGCGATCGCAAGCTGTTGCTGCTGGCCGCCGGACAGATTGCCGCCGCGGCGGTTTTTCATTTCCAGCAGCACGGGAAACAGCTCGTAGATGCTGCCCGGTACTTCCGATTCGCCCGATACGACCAACCCGGTCTCGATGTTTTCCTTCACCGTCATGGTGGAGAAGATCATGCGGCCCTGCGGCACGTAAGCGAGGCCCTTGGCGACGCGCTCGTAGCTGTGCAGCTTGCTGAGCTCGGCGCCTTCCATGGTCACCGAGCCGCTCTTGGTGGGCAGAATGCCCATCAGCGACTTCATCAGCGTGGTCTTGCCCATGCCGTTGCGGCCCATGATGGCGACGATCTCGTTCGCCGCGACCGATACGTTGAGGCCGTGCAACACCTCGCTCTGGCCGTAGGCGACGTGAAGATCCGAGATAGCCAGCATCACGTTCTCCTCAATGACCCAAGTAGACTTCGATGACCTTGGGATCGTTCTTGACGTGCTCCATGGTGCCTTCCGAGAGGATCTGGCCCTGGTGCAGGACCGTGACCTTGTGGGCGATGTCCTCGACGAATTTCATGTCGTGCTCGATCACCAGCACCGAGCGGTCCTTGATGATGCGATTGAGCAGTTCCGCGGTCTTGGCCCGCTCGCTGACGCTCATGCCGGCCACCGGCTCGTCGAGCATCAACAGGTCCGGATCCTGGATCAGCAGCATGCCGATCTCGAGCCATTGCTTCTGGCCGTGGCTCAACTGGTCGGCAAAGGTGTCGAGACGGTCCTTCAGGAAGATCATCTCGGCGACTTCCCCGACCCGCGCCTTCACCGCGGCATCGCGCTGGAACGCGAGCGAGCCGAATACGGTGCGGCCGCGCGGATAGGAAATCTCCAGATTCTCGAATACCGTAAGGTCTTCAAACACCGACGGCGTCTGGAACTTGCGCCCGACGCCGGCCTGAACGATCTCGTTCTCGCGCAGCTTGGTCAGTTCCTTGCCGCGAAACTGGATCGAACCCGACGTCGCCTTGGTCTTTCCGCAAATCAGGTCAAGCACCGTGGTCTTGCCGGCGCCGTTGGGGCCGATGATGACGCGAATTTCGTTTTCCTCGACGTAGAGAGAGAGATCGTTGACCGCTTTGAAGCCGTCGAAGGAAACCGTGAGCGCCTCGACCGCGAGCAGGAATTCCTTGGGCTGATGACCTACGAGCATGATGATCTCCTCACTCCGCCGGTGCGCCGTCGGCGACCGAACTGTCGCGCCAGCCATTGCCGGACTTTGGCTTGCGCGACGCGAACAGCCGGTCGATGTGCGGCTGCACATAATCCTGCCAGATGCCGGACAGCCCGTTCGGGAAGGCCAGCACGACCGCGATGAACAGCGCGCCGAGGCCGAACAGCCAGAGCTGCGGGAACGATTCCGAGAGGCTGGTCTTGGCGAAATTGACCAGCAACGATCCCCACACCGCGCCGAAGATGGACATCCGTCCGCCGACCGCGGTGTAGATCACCATCTCGATCGAAGGCACGATACCGACAAAGGACGGCGACATGAAACCGACTTCGAGGGTGAACAGCGCGCCACCGATTGCGGCGAACACGGCGGCGGCGCAGAACGCGAAGATCTTGAAGTTCGCGACGCTGTAGCCGGAGAAACGGACGCGGTCTTCCTGCTCGCGCATCGCCACCAGGATGCGGCCGAGCTTTGTCAGCCGGATGAATTGCGCGGCGACAATGCAGGCGAACAGCAGCACGACCTCGACGAAATACAGGATGAACTTGGCGTGGTCGGTGCGGATGTCCCAGCCGTGCAGCGTTCGCAGATCGGTGATGCCGTTGATGCCGCCGGTATAGCCCTGCTGTCCCACGATCAGGATGGTCATGATGGCGGCGATCGCCTGCGTGATGATCGCGAAATAGACGCCGCCGACCCGGCGCTTGAACATCGCGGCGCCGATGATGAAGGCGAAGATCGACGGCACCAGGATGATCGCGAGCAGCGTGAACGGGAAACTCTGGAACGGCTTCCAGAAGAACGGCAATTGGGTGATCTGATTCCAGTCCATGAAGTCGGGGATGCCCGGCGTCGACTGGATCTTGGTATTGGCGACGCTGGAGGCCTCCAGCTTGAGATACATCGCCATGCAGTAGCCGCCGAGGCCGAAAAACACGCCCTGCCCGAGGCTAAGAATGCCGCCATAGCCCCAGCATAAAACGAGGCCGATCGCGACAAAGGCGTAGGTCAGATATTTGGCGACCAAATTGAGGCGGAATACATCCAGCGACAGCGGCAGGATGACGAACAGCAGAAGCGCCAGCGCGACAAAGCCGATAAGCTCGGATCGATTGAAGAAGCGCGAGTTGATGATCATGACCGTGCTTTCTTGTTCTTGCCTGCTGCTGTTATTTGCGGACCTTGAGCGCGAACAATCCTTGCGGCCGCACCATCAGGATCGCGACGATGGCAAGCAGCGTCAGCACCTTGGCCATCGATCCCGACAGGAAGAACTCCATGGTCGACTGGGCCTGCGAGATGGTGAAGGCGGACGCGATGGTGCCGAGCAGGCTCGCGGCGCCGCCGAACACCACAACCAGGAAGGTGTCGACGATGTAGAGCTGACCCGCCGTCGGACCGGTGGAGCCGATCATGGTGAAGGCACTGCCCGCGATGCCGGCGATACCGCAGCCGAGCCCGAAGGTGTAACGATCCACCTTCTCGGTGTTGATGCCGACGGCGCCGGCCATCACGCGGTTCTGCATCACCGCTCGAACCTGCTTGCCCCAGCGCGATTTGTACATGACATAGCCCACGCAGATCGTGATCAGCAGGGTCAGCGCCATCACGAACATGCCGTTGATCGGAATCTGGATGGCATCGGTGACCTGCCACGATCCCATCATCCATTCCGGCAATTCGACGCCGACTTCGCGCGCACCGAACACCGAGCGGTAGGCCTGCTGCAGGATGAGGCTCAGCCCCCAGGTCGCGAGCAGCGTATCGAGCGGACGCCTGTAGAGATGCCGTATCAGCGCCCACTCGACCAGCATGCCGAGCGCGCCCGAGGCGATGAACGCCAATATCATTGCGATGAAGAAGTATCCCGGGAACAGCGACGGCAGATATTGCTGAAATCCATTCGACGTCAGCCAGGTGACGTAGGCGCCGAGGATCATGAACTCGCCATGCGCCATGTTGATGACGCCCATCTGGCCGAAGATGATGGCCAGACCGAGCGCCATCAGCACGTACACGGAAAACAGGATAAGTCCCGCAAAACCCTGCATCGCAAAGATCGCGCCGAGATCGCCGATCGAATAGTCACCGAACATCGAACCAGTCTCCGAGGTCGTGAAGGCCCGCGCCGCGAACAACTCGCGACGCCGGATTTTCGGGCGTAGACGGACGGTCCACGCCGGCATGGCTTGAGAGCAGCCCCGCGTTAAGCGGGTGGCCTCACTGATAGCCCTTGGGGAACGGATCCGGCTCGACCAGATCGGCGGTCTCGTAGACCAGCTCGTACTGGCCATCGGCCTTGGCCTTGCCGACCCGCGTCTTCGACCAGAGGTGATGATTCTCGTGGATGCGCACGTAGCCTTCCGGCGCGCCCTTGAACTCGACACCCGGAGACGCGGCAGCGATCTTGTCGATATCGAAGCTGCCGGCCTTTTCGGCGGTTAATTTCCACAGCCACGGGCCGAGATAGGCGGCCTGCGTCACGTCGCCAATCACGGTCTTCTCGCCCCACATCTTCTTGAACGCCGGCACGAAGGCCTTGTTGTTGGCGTTGTCGAGCGACTGGAAGTACTTCATGCAGGCAAAGGCGCCCGCGATGTTTTCACCGCCGATGCCGTCGATCTCGTCTTCGGTCACCGAGATGGTCAGCAGCGTCTGTTTCGACAGGTCGATGCCGGCCGCCTTCAACTGCTTGTAGAAGGCGACGTTCGATCCGCCGACGATGATGGCGTAGATCACGTCGGGTTTTGTCAATTTGATCTTGTTGATGACCGAATTGAACTGGGTGTGGCCGAGCGGGAAGTATTCCTCGCCGACGACTTTGGCGCCCTTCAAATGCCCCTCGATATGCTTGCGGGCAATCTTGTTCGAGGTGCGCGGCCAGATGTAGTCGGAGCCGAGCAGATAGAAGGTCTTCGAACCCTTCTCCCTGTTGACCCAGTCGAGGCCGGCGATGATCTGCTGGGTGGCTTCCTGGCCGGTGTAGATGACGTTCTTGGATTGCTCCAGGCCTTCATAGAAAGTCGGGTAATACAGCATGCCATTGTACTGCTCGAACACCGGCAGCACCGCCTTGCGCGAAGCCGAGGTCCAGCAGCCCATCACCGCGGCGCATTTGTCGTTGACCAGGAGTTTCTTGGCCTTTTCCGCGAAGGTCGGCCAGTCACTGGCGCCGTCTTCCTGGATGAACTTGATCTTGCGGCCGAGCACGCCGCCGGAAGCGTTGATCTGCTCGATCGCGAGCTTCTCGGCTTCCACCGATCCGGTTTCGGAGATCGCCATCGTGCCGGTGACGGAATGCAGGATGCCGACCGTTACTTCGGTGTCGGTCACCGCAAGACCCGTGGTGTTGACGACGGAGGTCGCGGGAGCTTCCGCGAAGGATGGGCGTGAAAACATCGATATGGCCGGCAGCGCCGCCATTCCCATGAGCAGTTTGCGGCGAAGCGGAGACTGCAGGCCCCGTTTGATCTCGTCTGACATGAGCACCCCATTTTTTGTTCGAGAACGCGCTTATTGATCAGGCAAGGATTGCTCGGATTGTGCAGTGCACAGATACGCAAGATCGCGTATACTGCACCGCAAAATAGCGACGTAGGCTTTTGCAGGCGTTTTCCTTTGGGGGTCAGGAGTGCGGAAGTGGCAGGGCGGCAGCGGATAGACCGCGTCAGGCGCCAATATAATCAGTGGGTTGCCAACCAGACGCTGGAAGACTACGCGCTGCGCTTCACGGCCAAGAGCGCGCGGCGCTGGTCCGCCGCCCGCGTCGCCAACACCGCTCTGGGCGCGATCTCATTCCTGGCGCTGGAAGCGATCGGCGGCACCATCACGTTGAACTACGGCGTCACCAACGCCACCGCGGCGATCCTGGTCGTCAGCGTCATTATTTTCTGCTGCGGCCTGCCGATCGCCTACCACGCCGCCAAATGCGGCATCGACATCGATCTCCTGACGCGCGGCGCCGGCTTCGGCTACATCGGCTCGACCATTACATCGCTGATCTACGCGTCCTTCACCTTCATCTTCTTTGCGATCGAGGCGGTCATCCTGGCGGCCGCGCTCGAGATGTGTTTCGGCATCCCGCGACCGATCGGCTATCTCATCAGCGCCGTCGTCATCATTCCGCTGGTGACTTACGGCATCACGCTGATCAGCCGCTTCCAGCTATGGACGCAGCCGCTCTGGATCGTTCTTCACATCATGCCGTTCGCGGCGATCGCCTACGCCAATCCGCACTCCTTCACGGAATGGCGAAAATTTGCCGGTGAGCATGGCGACCCCTCGGGGCATCTCGATCTGCTGCTGTTCGGCACCGCCGCTTCAGTCGTATTCTCGCTGGTGGCACAGATCGGCGAACAGGTCGACTTCCTGCGCTTTCTTCCGCGCGACCGGCGGACGTCGAGAATTTCCTGGTGGATTGCCATGCTCAGCGCGGGCCCTGGCTGGATCATCCTCGGCGCGCTCAAATTGCTGGCAGGATCATTCCTCGCCTTCTTTGCGCTCAGCCATGGCGTCTCCACCGAGCATGCCGCCGAACCCGCGCACATGTATCTGGAAGCCTTCCGTTACGTGCTGTCGCAACCGGACCTCGCTCTCGCCCTGACAGGCACTTTCGTGATCGTGTCCCAGGTCAAGATCAACGTCACCAACGCCTATGCCGGCTCGATCGCCTGGTCGAACTTCTTCTCGCGCCTGACGCACAGCCATCCAGGCCGCGTGGTCTGGCTCGTCTTCAACGTGATCGTGGCGCTGCTGCTGATGGAGATCGGCGTCTACAAGGCGCTCGAGCAGACGCTGGCGCTTTACTCCAACGTCGCGATCGCCTGGGTCGGCGCACTGGTCGCCGATCTCGTCGTCAACAAGCCGCTGGGCCTGCGTCCGCAGCACATCGAGTTCAAGCGCGCGCATCTCTACGACATCAATCCGGTCGGCGTCGGCGCGATGCTGATCGCGACCATCGTCTCCATCAGCGCGTTCTACGGCCTGTTCGGACCGACGGCAAAGGCGCTGTCGGCCTTCGTTGCGCTGGCGGTGGCGTTCGTCACCGCGCCGCTGATCGCCTGGGCCACCGACGGCAAATACTACATCGCGCGCAAGCCAAAGCGGAGCTGGCAGAATCTCGAGGCGATCCAGTGCTGCATTTGCGAGCACTCGTTCGAGCCCGAGGACATGGCGTCATGCCCGGCCTATGCTGGTCCGATCTGCTCGCTCTGCTGTTCGCTCGACGCCCGCTGCCATGATCTTTGCAAGCCGCACGCACGGATCCAGGCGCAGGTCTCGGAAGCCCTCGGCAAGCTCTTGCCACAACCGATCTATGCGCGGATCAATTCGCAGCTCGGGCACTATCTCGGCGTCTTTGCGATCTCGGCAGGGTTGGTCGGGCTGGTGCTCGGCCTGATCTATCTGCAAACGTCAGCGACGGTGCATGCCGATAATCTGCAGCTATCCGAAGTGCTGTGGAAGGTGTTCTTTGCGCTGACCATCATCATCGGCGTCGTCGCGTGGCTGTTCGTGCTGGCACAACAGAGCAGGCGCGCGGCGGAGGCCGAAACCCGGCGGCAGACCGCGCTGCTGATCCAGGAAATCGACGCCCACAAGCGCACCGATGCCGAGTTGCAGCGCGCCAAGGAAGTCGCCGAATCCGCCAACCTCGCCAAGAGCCGCTATGTCGTGGGCTTGAGCCACGAACTGCGCTCACCGCTCAACGCGATCTCCGGCTACGCGCAATTGCTGGAGCAGGATGCGAGCCTGCAGGCAAAACCGCGCGACCAGGTGCGCGTGGTGCGCCGCAGCGCCGATCATCTCTCGGGACTGATCGACGGCATTCTCGACATTTCGAAGATCGAGGCCGGCCGGCTGTATCTGTCGCGCGATGAAGTTCGCTTCAGCGATTTCCTCGATCAACTGGTCGGCATGTTCCGCCTGCAGGCGGCCGCCAAAGGCATCGATTTCGTTTTCAAGCGCCCGGCGGTATTACCCGTCGTGGTCTACGCCGACGAGAAGCGCCTGCGCCAGATTCTCATCAATCTGCTGTCGAACGCCATCAAATTCACCCAGACCGGCAGTGTGCACTTCGTCGTGCATTACCGCAGTCCCGTCGCCGAGTTCGAGGTGATCGATACCGGACCCGGCATCCAGGCAAGCGACCTCGAACGCATCTTTGCGCCGTTCGAACGCGGCGCCCTCGGCATCTCGCAGCCGCAGACTGGAACCGGCCTGGGCCTGACGATCAGCCGCTTGCTTGCCGGTGTGATGGGCGGCGACATCAAGGTCACGAGCACAGTCGGAGCCGGCAGCACCTTTCGTGTCAAGATCCTGCTGTCGGAGGTGACCAATCCCCGGCGGATCGCGCCGATCGACGCGCCGGTGTTTGGCTATCATGGCCCACGCAAGACGATCCTGATCACCGACGACGATCCCACCCACCGCGATCTCCTGCGCGAAGTACTGACGCCGCTCGGCTTCATCCTGCTCAGCGCACCGGATGGACCCGGCTGTCTCTCGCTCGCAGCGCATTGCCGGCCTGATCTGTTCCTGCTGGATATCTCGATGTCCGGCATGGACGGCTGGACGGTGGCGGAGACGCTGCGCTCGACCGGCCATCACCAGGCCCGCATCCTGATGGTGTCCGCAAGCGCGCTGGAGGCCCACGGCACGCCGCTCGCGCAGCCGTTCCACGACGGCTATCTGATGAAGCCGATCGACATTCCCAAATTGCTGGAATTGATCCGCCAGTTGCTCAAGCTCGAATGGCAATATGAAACCGATCAGATCATTGTCCCACACTGGAAGCCGGACAATGGATCGCGGCCGCCGGTGAGGCACGTCGAGGAACTCATCAGCCTCGGGCAGATGGGCTACATCCGCGGGATCCAGGTCAAGCTCGATGAAATCGGAACCGATTATCCCGAGCACGCGGCCTTCGTCTCGCAGATGCGCTCGCTGATCGACCGCTTCGATCTCGATCAGTACATGGCAACCCTGAAGACCCTGCACAGCTATGACCACTGAGCCCAACAAGCGAGATGTCGCACTGGTCGTCGACGATTCACCGGAGACATTGCGGCTCCTGACCGATGCGCTCGACGGCGCCGGCATGACGGTCATGGTCGCGATGGACGGCGCCGCCGCGATGCGGATCGTCGATCAGATCACGCCGGATATCGTTCTGCTCGATGCCGTCATGCCGGGCATGGATGGCTTTGAGACCTGCCGGCGCCTCAAGCGCGATGCGGGCCTAAATAACGTGCCCGTCATTTTCATGACGGGCTTGGCGGAAACCGAGCACATCGTGCGCGGCCTCGAGGCCGGCGGCGTCGATTACGTGACCAAGCCGATTGTCATCGAGGAGATGCTGGCGCGGATTCGGGTTCACCTTGCCAATGCGCGGATGACGCAGAGCGCGCAGACCGCGCTGGACGTTTCCGGCCGGTTCCTGATGGCGGTCAACCGCCAGGGCAAGCTCATGTGGGCAACGCCGCAGGCGCAAAAACTGCTGTCGGACAATCTGCCGGCCGGTTCCGGCGACGAAGTGGTATTGCCGCAGCCGATGCTGCAATGGCTCGATCAGGCGCAAAAAGGCCAAGCCGGATCGAAGACGCCGGCGCTGGCCTCATTCCCGCACAACGAACAGCTGCGGCTGCAATATATGGGCAAGCTCGGCCCCAACGAATTTCTGTTGCGGCTTGCCAAGGAGCACGGCTCCGACCTGCCCAGGGAGTTCAGCAGGGATCTGGGCTTGACCACACGCGAAGGCGAAGTGCTGGCGTGGCTGAGCAAGGGCAAGACCAACCGGGACATCGCGCAGATCCTGGGCTTGAGTCCGAGGACCGTCGACAAGCATCTCGAGCAGATCTATTCCAAGCTCGGCGTCGAGAACCGCACGGCGGCCGCGGCCATTGCCGTGAACACGACCAACCGGAAATCGTGACGGCCTTCTCCCTCGCCCCGCCCTTACGCGGGGAGAGGGTCGGGGTGAGGGGCTGCTTCCACGTACACCGAATGCGCGGAGAGTCCCCCTCACCCGGATTGCTTCGCAATCCGACCTCTCCCCGCAAGCGGGGCGAGGTGAACCAAACCTCCACATCGATTCAAGAAGCTCTAGCCCGCCAGCGCTCCAATATCCGCAACCAGCACCGTCCCCGTCACCGACTCCGTGATGTAGAGCCGATCGCGGCTGTTGCCGCCGATCGCGACATTGGTGCAGCCTGGCCCCGCGCAGGATTTGATCCGCGCGATCAATTCGCCGTTGGGCGCAAACACGAACACATGGCCAAGCGACACATGCGCCACGAACAGGCGGCCTGCCTGATCCATTGTTATTCCGTCCGGGCCGCCGGCGCCGAAGGTCGAACAGAAGCGGCCGACCTTGGAGACGCTGCCGTCCCTCATGAACGGCAGGCGCCACACCGCGTTGTCGCGCGTCATCGCGACGAACAGCACGCTCTCGGTGGGATCGAGCACCAGGCCGTTGGGGCTGATGCCGGTATCGATCAGGCAGTCCAGCCGACCACCCGGCGAAAGCCGGTAGACGCGGCCGGTCGGATCGTGCAGGCCGGTCTGTCCCTGGTCGGTGAAATAGATGTCGCCATTCGATGCCAGATGCAGATCGTTGCAGCCCCTGAAGGATTCGGAATTGCGCGCCGTCAGCACCGGCAGCATCCGCGCCTTCGCGGCATCCAGTTCCATGATGCCGTGCCTGTAGTCGGCAACAAAGATGCGGCCGTCCGCCCGAATCTTCAGGCCATTGGGCCAGCCGTCGTACTCGACGACGAGCGACCACCTGCCATCGGGCGCGATCCTGAAGATGCGCCCGAACGGGATATCCACAATGTACAGATTACCGTCAGCGTCGAATGAGGGACCCTCGATGAAACAGTCGGTCGGATGGCCCTGCCGGTTGGCGTCGGCCCAGTCCGTCCGCGCGCCCTTGCGACGGAATTCGTCTGGCATCGCCGAAAACACTTTTGTTTCGATAAGGCGCGGCGGCGCTTCAAGATACATCATCGGATGATTTCACCTGTGAGAGACCGGCCGCACCATAAATGAGCCGGTCCGCCCCGTCGATATCGTCCGGTACACGAACGCAGCCCATCGAAAAGCAAGATGCTTCAATACGGCATGACGTTCTTGCCCCACTACTGTAGCGTGCCCGACGTCAGATCGTGGCGGAGCGGACGGCCGGGGCCATCAAGGGGGAATGCTTCCGGGCGACGATTTTAGCTCGCAGCCGCCGCCAGCTTCTGGTCATCGGCCGGCGCTCCAACCTGCGCGATCAGCCGCTTCAATTCCGGAATGCATGAACCGCAATTGGTACCGGCTTTCAATTGCGCGCCGATTTCGGCGGCCGACGCTGCGCCCGCCGCAATCGCATTGCAGATCGTGCTGCGACCAACCCCAAAACAAGCGCAGACGATCGGGCCGGCACTGGCTAGGCCGTCGGCGGATTTGCCCGATAGCAGCATCCGGCGCTGGTCGTCGCTGAGGGCATCTGCCGCGAACAGGTCCTTGACCACATTCCAGTCGCCCGCATCGCGCGCCGGCCCCAGGAACAGGCATGCCTCGATGCGGTCCCCGGCAAACGATGCTGCGCGAAAAATGCCGCCGCCGAAATCGTTGTATTCAGCGAGATCGCTGCCGGAGACGGACCGCAACCAGGATTGCCATCCGACGAGATCGCCATTGTCGGCGAGCAGATAGCCATAACCGCCGGGAACGGCCACGCGTGCCCACCAGGCGTGCGGCGGCAGTTCGAACGGCGTGCGCGACAAGGCAAAACCGCGGAAGACGTATTCATAGGGCACGATCGATACCGGCGTCGCCTTGTTCTCGGGCTGTCCGGAAAACGCATCGGTGAACGGCGCCACCAGCGCGCCGACACGCGCGGCCGACGACGTCGCTTCGCTCCAGTGAATTGGAGCGAACAGCATTCCACGCTGCTGTCGTTCACTGACGACGACCCTCAGCGTGCACTGTCCGTAGTCGGTGGTAACGCGCGCGAAGCCGCCATCAACCACACCGTACTTCATGGCATCATCGGGATGAACTTCGACGAACGGCTCCGGCAGGTGCTGGCCCAGCCGCGGACTGGTGCCGGTCCGGGTCATGGTGTGCCATTGATCACGGATACGGCCGGTGTTCAGTCGCAACGGCCGGCCGGCCGTGGTTTCGGTGCGCAACGCCGGGATTTCCGGGGCGATGAAGCGCGCCTTGTTGTCGTTTGAAAAGAAGCCGCCTTCGGAGAAAAAGCGTCGTTGCGGCTGCTCGCCTTCGCGTACGGGCCACTGCACCGGCGCCATCGTATCGAACGCTTCATCCGACAACGCCTTCAACGCACCGATATCGAAATCGCGGCTGCCGTTGTTCTCGAATGCCGATAAGCCCGCATGCTCGCGGAACACATCCGCCGCCGAATTGAACTCGAAGGCCGCGCCAAAACCGAGCCGCTTTGCGACTTCGCCGACGATCCACCAGTCCGGTTTGGCCTCTCCCGGCGGTTTGAGGAAGGCGCGCTGCCGCGAGATCCGCCGCTCCGAATTGGTTACCGTTCCCGATTTTTCGCCCCACGCCTGCGCGGGCAGCAGCACATGGGGACCGGCGCCGACGGTGTCGTTCGAACGCACGTTTTCCGAGACCACGAACAATTCGAGCTTCTTCAGCGCGGCGCGGGCGGCGTCGGCGTCCGGCAGCGACACCGCAGGATTGGTGCCCATCACCCACAATGCCTTGATCTCGCCGCGCGCGATCGCCTCGAACATCTGGACCGCTTTCAACCCTTCATGGGTCGCGATATGCGGCGCCTTCCAGAACCGCCGCACGCGGTCGATATCCGGCGGCGTGAAGGCCATATGCGCGGCAAGCTGATTGGCGAGCCCCCCGACTTCGCGCCCGCCCATCGCATTGGGCTGCCCGGTCAACGAAAATGGCGACGCGCCCGGTTTGCCGATCCGCCCGGTGGCGAGATGGCAATTGAGGATGGCATTGACCTTATCGGTGCCCTGCGCCGACTGGTTGACGCCTTGCGAATACAGCGTAACCACGCGAGGCGTCGCCTTGAACATCTGGAAGAAGTCGGCAACGTCCTGCTCGGAGAGGCCGGTCGCCAGCGCGGTTGCACCCACACTGCGGGCGATGCTCCGTGCTCGCGCCAGCGCCTCGTCGAAACCGGAGCAGTATTGTTCGATATAGTCACGGTCGAGCGCACCGTGATCGGCGAGATGCGCCAGCAAGCCTGAGAACAGCGCGGTGTCGGTGCCGGGCTTCAGGCCCAGGAACAGGTCAGCGTCTCCCGCCGTATCGGTTCGGCGCGGGTCGATCACCACGATACGCGCACCGCGACGCTGCTTGTTGGCGAGCATGCGCTGGAACAGCACCGGATGGCACCATGCCGCGTTGGAGCCGACCAGCACCAACAGATCGGCCTCGTCGAGATCCTCGTAACAGCCGGGTACCGTGTCGGCGCCGAACGCGCGGCGATGGCCCGCAACCGACGACGACATGCACAGCCGCGAATTGGTATCGACATTGGCGCTGCCGATGAATCCCTTCATCAGCTTGTTGGCGACGTAGTAATCCTCGGTCAGCAACTGCCCCGAGAGATAGAACGCCACCGCGCCGGGACCGTCGCGCATGACGATATGCTTGAAGCGATGCGCGACATGGTCGAGCGCGTCGGTCCAGGCCACCTGCTCCATGGTGCCCTTGCTGCAGCGGATCATCGGATAGAGCAGCCGGTTTTCAAGACCGAGCGTTTCGCCGAGCGCTGAGCCTTTGGAGCACAGCCGCCCGAGATTGGCGGGATGTTCGGGATCGCCGGAGATCGCCGCGCCGCCGCCATTGTCCGGCGTCGCCAACACGCCGCAGCCGACGCCGCAATACGGACAGGTGGTGCGCGTGGCGCGCAAGGCGGGATCGACACTGGTCATCAGGGCCATGGGCTCACGCTGCCTCGGACCGTACGGCAAGCGAACGGCCGAACATCATGTCGGCGCGAATTTTGGCGATCGGCTCGCGATTGCGGATCAATTCGAGATACCACAGCGCGTCGCCGACATCGCCGACCAGCACGGCTCCGGTCAGGCGTCCCTGCGATATCACCAGCTTCTTGTAGGTGCCGCGCCTGGCATCATTGAGCACGATGGGTTCGCTTCCGTCCGCGCCGATGAAGTCGCCGGCGGAGAACACGCTGACGCCGGATACCTTCAGGTTGGTTGAAACGACGCTGCCGGAATAGGCCGCAGGGGCGCCTGCGAGATGCCGGGCCAGAACCCGCGCCTGCTCGTAAGCCGGCTCGACCAGGCCGTAACAGATGCCGCGGTGCTCCGCGCATTCGCCGAGCGCGAAGATATCCGGCGCGCTGGTTTGCATCACATCATCGACGACGATGCCGCGGTTGACCGGAATGCCGGCGTCCTTTGCCAACGCGACATTCGGCCGGATGCCGGCCGCGAAGATCACCGCGTCGGCGTCGATCCGGCACCCGTCCGCGAGTTCGACACCCTCGACGCGCGTCTCGCCATGAATGCGCGCGGTGTTGGCGTTGAGCAGGACCTTGATGCCCTTGCGTTCGACCAGCGATTTCAACAGCTGCGCTGCCGGACCATCGAGCTGGCGCTCCATCAGCCGGTCCATCAGATGGATCAGCGTCACCGGCGCACCGGCCTTGGCGAGGCCGTAAGCCGCTTCCAGCCCCAGCAACCCACCGCCGACCACGACGACGCGCTTCTTCTGGGCGGCGAGCGTCAGCAGCAGGTCGACGTCGCGGCTGTCGCGGAAAGTATGCACACCGGCAAGATCGGCGCCGGGCACGTTCAGCCGCAGCGGCGTCGAGCCGGTGGCAAGCACCAGCCTGGAGAACGCAATGCTTTCGTCATTGGCGATCTTGATTTCGCGGCGGCCTACATCGATCTCCGATGCGCGGCAGCCATATTTCAGGGTGACGCCGCGGTCGCGCCACCATGCCGCTGGCCTAAGCTCAATCTCATGCGAGGCGGTCTCGCCCGCGAGCACCGACGACAGCAGCACGCGATTATAGGCAAGCCGCGGCTCTTCGCCGATGACGGCGATGGCGTAGCGTCCAAGGGCTACCTTCGCCAATTCGTCGACCAGACGTGCGGCGGCCATGCCATTGCCGACGATAACCAGCGGCTCGCTCACGGCGTATCCTTACTCGGCGGCCTGAGACTGGCTGCCGTACGCTTCGGAGATCATGAAGCCGGACAACGTCCCGTAGGCCGCCGTCCAGGCGGACGCCACCTCGGGCGTCCACGCATCGCCAAGTCCCTTTTCCAGCGTCCACAGCAAGGCCGCACCCACGACGGGATAGTGCTCCGCCTGCGCGCCATAGGTGACATGGCGTTTTGCCAATGCACTGGCGGCGGGCAGCACGGATTCAATATCGCCGAGCCCGTTCACCACAACGGCCAGCGTCGCCATCAGCTTCTTGCGCTGCTCCTTCATCTCGGAAGGAAACATCGCCCTCACTTGCGGCGCGACCTCGAACAGGCGATCGTAGAACAGGACCGCCGCCTGCTCGGAGATCGGAGCGACCTTGATGAAACTCTGCTGCACGAGCGCGACTTGATCGGGTGTCATTGGCTCCTCCATCTCCATTCGTCATGCGCGGGCCTGACCCGCGCATCCATCAAGAAAAACTCTTCCGCCTTCGATGGATTGCCGGGTCAAGCCCGGCAATGACGAAAGCGTTTACGCCGCCTCGACGAAACGATGCCGCTCGTAGAGGAATTCCAACACACGCTGCCGGCATTTCAGGTACGCGGCGTTGGTCGAGAGTTCGAGCCGCTTGCGCGGACGCGCCAGCGGCACGTCAAGGACTTCGCCGATCCGCGCGCTCGGTCCGTTGGTCATCATCACGATACGATCCGACAGCAGCACCGCCTCGTCGACATCGTGCGTGATCATCAGAATGGTGTTGCCGAGCTTCTGGTGCAGCGCCATCACCGAATCCTGGAGATGCGCGCGGGTCAGCGCATCGAGCGCGCCGAACGGCTCGTCGAGCAGCAGCACCTTCGGCTCCATCGCCAGCGCACGCGCGATGCCGACACGCTGTTTCATGCCGCCGGATATTTCCGCAGGCCGCTTGTCCTTGGCGTGGGCCATCTGCACCAGGTTGAGATTGTGCATCACCCAGGCGTCGCGCTCAGCGCGGGTCTTGCTCTTCGCAAAAACCTTGTCGACGCCGAGCTTGACGTTCTCATAGACCGTGAGCCAGGGCAGCAGGCTGTGATTCTGAAACACCACCGCGCGATCCGGACCCGGCGAATTGACTTCGCGGTTTTCCAGCAGCACGCAGCCATTCGTGGTGCCGGTAAGGCCGGCCACGATGTTGAGCAGCGTGGATTTGCCGCAGCCGGAATGGCCGATGATCGAGACGTATTCGCCCTGCTCGATCGTCAGGTTGATATCCTTCAGCACTTCGGTCGTGGCATTGCCGCGGGTGAAGGTCTTGTCGATGTGGTCGAGCTTCAGATAGGCCTGCATGACATGTTCCTTCAGTTCGCTGCGGTGCCGCGGGTCACGATCTTCCCCAGTCCCGCGATCATGCGGTCGAGCACGAAGCCGATGATGCCGACGTAGAACAGCGCCAGGATGATTTCGCTGATGTGGGAGGAATTCCAGGCATCCCAGATGAAGAAGCCGATGCCGACGCCGCCGATCAGCATCTCCGCCGCGATGATGGCGAGCCAGGAGAGACCGATGCCGATGCGCAAACCCGTGAAGATGTAGGGCGCCGCGGCCGGGATCATGATCTTCCAGAAAAATTCCAGCGGATTGAGCTGAACCACCGCGGCCACGTTGCGGTAGTCCTGCGGAATGTTACGGATGCCGACCGCGGTGTTGATGATGATCGGCCAGATCGTGGTGATGAAGATCACGAAGATCGCAGACGGCTGGCCGTCACGAAATGCGGCAAGCGCCAGAGGGAGCCAGGCCAGCGGTGGAATCGTGCGCAGCACCTGGAACAGCGGATCGAGCCCGCGCATCGCCCAGACCGATTGTCCGATCAGCGTGCCGAGCGCAACGCCGACGACCGCGGCCAGCGAATAGCCAAGCGCAACGCGCTGAAGGCTGGCGGACAGATGCCAGAACAGCCCCTTGTCGATGCCGCCGTGATCGAAGAACGGATCGAAGATCAGTTCCTTGGTGTCCTTGAAAACCTTCGACGGCGGCGGCAGGGTCGAGCCGGCCCGGCGGCAAACCAATTCCCAGACCAGCATCAACAGCGCGAGCACGATCAGCGGAGGCACTACGCGCACCGCGACGTCCTTGGCCATCTTGATATATTTGTCGGCACGCGGCGGCCGGTTGGGCTTCATCGTGACGACCGGTGCCACTGCGGGTGCTACAACCGCCGTGGCGTGTTCGGTTTTGATCGCAGGCATATTCATCGGAACTGCATCTCCGTGTTCAATAGGCGGACCGCCCGCCAGCAGGCGGTCCGGCTCGGATCAGACATCAACACGCTTGATCGACAGGGACTTCAGGTACGCCGCAGGGTTTTCCGGATCGAACACCTTGCCGTCGAAGAAGGTCTCCTTGCCGCGCGACGTCGAGGCCGGGATATCGGAGGCGGCTACACCGAGTTCCTTTGCCGCGTCTTTCCAGAGATCTTCGCGATTGACCTTGGCGATCAGCGCCTTGGCGTCGTAACCGGCTTCATATTTGCCCCAGCGGATATCCTCGGTGAGGAACCAGAGATCGTGGCTCTGGAACGGATACGATGCCTGGTCGGCCCAGAACCGCATGATGTGCGGGCTATTCTCGACGACCTTGCCGGTGCCGTAGTCGAACTTGCCCTTGACGCGATCGGTGACGTCTTCCACGGGGCAATTGATCCACTGGCGCTTGGCGCAGATCGCCGCCACTTCCTCGCGGTTGGCCGGGTTCTCGCACCATTGCTGCGCTTCCAACACCGCCATCAGCAGCGCCTTCGCCGCCTTCGGATATTTGTCGACATAGGCGGCGCGCATGCCGAAGGATTTTTCCGGATGCTTGTTCCAGAGTTCGCCCGTCGTGATTGCGGTGTAGCCGATGTTCTGATGAATCAGTTGCAGGTTCCACGGCTCGCACACGCAGAAGCAATCCATGGTGCCGACCTTCATGTTGGCAACCATCTGCGGCGGCGGCACCACGATGGTCTCGATGTCCTTGTCGGGATCGATGCCGCCGGCGGCGAGCCAGTAGCGGATCCACAGATCATGGGTGCCGCCGGGGAATGTCATGGCGGCCTTGATCGATTTGCCGGAGGCCTTCTTCTTCTCCAGCGCCACCTTGAACGGCGTAGTGTCAACGCCGATCTTGAGGTCGGCATATTCCTTGGCGACCGAAATACACTGACCGTTCAGGTTGAGCCGCGCCAGGATGTACATCGGCGTCGGCTGATTGTTCTGCGTCACCTTGCCGGCCGAAATCAGATACGGCATCGGGGTGAGGATATGCGCGCCGTCGATGCCGTTGCCTTCCGAGCCGAGCACGAGGTTGTCGCGCGTGGTGCCCCACGACGCCTGCTTCTGCACTTCGACGTCGGGCATGCCGTATTTGGCGAAGATGCCCTTCTCCTTGGCGACAAACAGCGGCGAGGCATCCGTCAGCGCAATGAAGCCGAGCTTGGCGGCCTTCACTTCAGGACCCGCGCCTTGGGCGAATGCGCCGGCCGGGAAATTCAGCTTGGCCGCAGCGAGCAGTGCTGCGGTCCCAGCGCCGGCCTTCAGGATTTGGCGGCGGCTAAGACCACGGCATGCAGTGGGGTTGGTCGGCTTCGTCATGAGGGCTGTCGTCCTTTTCCGTCTGAATGGCTGTCCGTCCGGTGCAACGCAGGCGCATAGCGGCGCGCTCTGGGGAAACCCCAGGCTGGTGGCGTCACAATTCGGATGATTGGTTTTCGAGGGACGGCTACAATGGCGTCAGTACAAGCTATTCAAGCTTCGTGCCAAGCCGCGGCGACGCGAAAACGATATGTTTTAGAATAAGTTAAATGTTCAGCGTGACCGGTCTCCAGACCGCAACCCGCATGGAAAATTTGCGATTCGCTCATTTCTTGTGCGGCGCACAAGAAATGAGCATGGTAAAATGGACTGTTTCAGGCGTGCTCGGTCACCTTGGCCATCATCGGCTTCGGCGCGGTTCCTTCGCCCGGTTTCATGCGGAACTCATACGTCATCAGGTGCCACGGCTCGGTTGCGGGCTTGCCGTCGGGCATGACTGGATCGGTGCGTTTCTCGATCCTGGCAATGAGTTCGTCTTTCACCCCGAATACCACGTCGGAATCGAGGTACTTGTCGCCCTCCATGAAGACATGCGTGATCAGCGGCTGGTAGCCCGGCGCATCGACCAGGAAATGCACATGCGCGGGCCGCATCGCGTGACGCCTGGTCTGGATGATCATCTCGCCTACCGGACCATCGGTCGGAATGGGATAACTGCAAGGCAGGATGGTGCGGAAGAAGAACCGGCCGTCGGCATCGGTGATGAAGCGCGCCCGCGACGACGGCCCCTGCGTGGCATAGGTCGGTTTTTGCGAATCGTAGAAGCCATCGTCATCGGCGTGCCAGACGTCCACGGGGATACCGGACAGCGGCTTGCCCTTGAGATCGGTGACGCGACTCTGCACGAACATCCGCTCGCCCGGCAGCGTGGCCGAGATGTCGGTGCCGTGCGGCGTCGTCCTGTGCTCGCCGACATAGAACGGGCCTAGCACGGTGGTCTCGGTCGCGCCGTCCCGCTCGCGGTGGTTCACTGCATCGACCAGCATCGAAACCCCGAGCACGTCGGACAGCAGGATGAACTCCTGCCGGATATCCGTGCATTTGTGGCCGGTGCGGGTCAGGAAATCTATCGCGTATTCCCATTCCTCGAAGGTGAGATCGGTCTTGCGGACATATTCGTGCAGCGACTTCACCAGTTCCTGCAGCAGAAATTTCACGCGCGGGTCCGGCGTCTGCTCAAAACTGTGGATCACGGCGGCAGTAAGCTCGGTGTCGTTGAATTGGGGCATTTTTGCTGTCCTGCGGGTACGCGATTGTCCACACAATCCTACACCACCCGTCACGGCGAAGTAAGCGCGGCGCGGTTGGAACGCTGCGCACTTTTCGGCTATCAAGGCTGACCAAGAACGCCCGGAGGAGACCCGATGCTAGCCCCCACCCCCGCCTCACCCGAATCCGCCGGCATGTCCAAGGCCGCCTTCGATCGGATCGAGGCGCATCTGAAGCAGCGCTATATCGATGCCGGCCGCTTTCCGGGAACGCAGCTCCTGGTCTACCGCCGCGGCAAGGTCGTCCACAGTGCTGTGCAGGGTTTTGCCGATATCGAGCGCAAGGCGCCGATGAAGGACGACACCATCTTCCGCATCTATTCGATGACCAAGCCGATCACCAGCGTCGCCTTCATGATGCTGTTCGAGGAAGGCCGCGTTGCGCTCGACGAGCCCGTCCACAAATACATTCCGGAATGGAAGAACCTCGGCGTGTTCCAGGCCGGAACGGCGCCTGCTTTCCTGACCAAACCGCCCTCGCGGCCGATGCTGATCGTCGATTTGCTGCGGCACACCTCCGGTCTCACTTACGGCTTCCAGCAGCGATCGAACGTGGATGCCGCCTACCGCGAGAAACAGATCGGCGCAGTGGAGAAGGCCGGCACGCTGCAATCGATGATCGACGACCTCGCAAAAATCCCGCTGGAATTCTCTCCCGGCGAGGCCTGGAATTATTCGGTCTCCACCGATGTCGTCGGCTATCTCATCGGCAAGATCAGCGGCGTGCCGTTCGAGCAGTTTCTCAAGGAGCGCATCTTCAATCCGCTCGGCATGAACGACACCGACTTCTTCGTGCCCGCCGACAAGGCCCACCGTTTCGCCGCGTGCTACTCGGCCGATCCGCAGGGCGCGATGACTTTTCACGCCACCGAGCGCAAGGGCAGCCTGACGCTGCAGGACGACCCGGTGACAAGTTCGTTCCTTGCCCCGCCGGCGTTTATTTCCGGCGGCGGCGGATTATGTTCAACCGCAGGTGATTATCTCACCTTCTGCCGTGCCCTTCTCAATGGCGGGGAACTCGGCGGTGTTAGGCTGCTCGGCCCAAAAACGCTGGCATTGATGACATCGAACCATCTGCCCAACGGGCTCGACCTGCCGGCGATGTCGAGATCGCTGTTCTCCGAAGCGGCCTATAGCGGCATCGGTTTCGGGCTCGGTTTCTCGGTCACCATGCGCCCCGCCGAGACGTTGATCCCCGGGAGTGCCGGCGAATATTCCTGGGGCGGTGCGGCGACGACATCATTCTGGATCGATCCCGCGGAAGAACTGATCGCCATCTTCATGACCCAGGTGCTGCCGTCGAGCGCCTATCCGCTGCGACGCGAACTGCGGACCATGGTTTATGCAGCCATTACCGACAGTAATCTTTAACGCCAGGCGGCAGGTTCGGCAGTGCACAAGGGGGCAGTCTAAACCGTGCGAAGCATTCGCCGTGTGCCGGATGCCGAAGTCCAGTCCAGCGCATGACGGTGCGCTGTCGCTGACCAACGCCCGGCGGCGAAGCCATGGTCGGTTTTCTGCCGCGCGGCGGCGTCTGCACAACAACCTGTTCGCTTGAAGACGAACGCTAGCCGAAATTCTGCAGTGCCGGAAAGGTCTCCAGCAGCCAGATGCTGACGGACGATACCGCGCCGGTCAAAAAGCCAATGCCGGTGATGACCATCAAGACGCCCATCGCCCGCTCGACGCTGGAAAGGTACCGCTTCATCCGCGAGAACAGCGACGAGAACTGCTCGACCATGAAGGCCGCAATCAGGAACGGAATCCCGAGTCCCGCCGAATAGACCGCGAGCAGGACGGCGCCCTTCGTCACGGTAGCTTCGGCGGCGGCTACCGACAGGATCGCCGCGAGGATCGGACCGATGCACGGCGTCCAGCCGAACGCAAAGGCCAGGCCCATTACATAGGCGCCCCACAGGCCCACTGGCTTCGGAATCGGCAATCGTCCTTCCCGCATCAGGAACCCGATCCGCGTCAGCCCGAGAAAGTGCAGTCCCATGGCGATGATGACGATCCCGGCGACGATCGAAAGCTCCGCCGACCAGGCGCGGATCAGCGTTCCGATCAGGGAGGCGCTGGCGCCAAGCATCACGAATACGGTGGAGAATCCGAGCACGAACATCAGCGCCGACATCATCACGGCGCGCTTTGATGACGCGACCTCTTCGTCGTTGGCGACGTGTTCGATGGTTGCGCCGGTGAGATAGACCAGATATGGCGGCACCAAAGGCAGCACGCAGGGCGACAAAAAGCTGACGATACCGGCAATCAGCGCCGCGGGAATCGAAACATCGTGAGTCATGCAGTCATTGCCGTCCCTGATAGCGTTCGGGCGCTCCCGCCGGACCAAAACCGGCATCGGCAGCGCCGGCCGATCCGGCTCTGCTGTAACGGATGCGCGAGCAGTTTATCTATCAACAATGCGGCATCGCGATAGGCGAACGAACATCTCGTGCTCAACCGGCGCAGCGGACGGAGCAGAAAGGATTGACGCGTTCGGAAAAAACGGACCGGCGTAAGCCTTGGCGCTATTTGACCAGTTTCAGCAGCACCGGACGACGCCGGCGCTGAGCCGGCTGGAGCTTCGGATCCTGCAATGGCTTGTCCTGCAATGGCTTCGCCGGCTCCTCGTCCGGCGTCATCACATCGCACAAGGCCTTTAGCTCTGAATCTGAAATTCGATTAAGTTTCATCCGAAGCTGGAGGATTGACACCGATAGGAATTGTGCCGTCTCCCAATCTCCGAATTCGATAAGGGTTGCCCGTGACGCCTCAAGCGACATCAGGACCGAATGCAATCGTTCTTCTGAATATGCCACCAGCGTTTTCCGTTACCGAGTTCGCAACGCAGAACGGCGTTGCACCACGCAGACGCTTCGGGCATGCCGACAACGTGACCACAGCCCGATCCCATTAGATGATCCAGAACTTTTCGGCAATTGTCCAGCGTGCGATCGATCCAAGGCTGGCGCTGGGAGCCGTACCTTGCGAAACTGCTACCACTGCCCGGCCCCAAGACGATCCCGTTGGCGACGGATCTGGCGTTGGAGCCCAAGGTCCGCATGGACCGGTGAAGGCGAGCTGGCCGAAACTTTCAAGCTCCGAAGCCCTATCGGAACAAGGCTACCGACTGGGGTATTATGATACCGTCAACGCTACGTTGTGAAGGCGGCTATTCCTCTGTAAGATTTAAGAGCCTACGGCGAATTCATCCATCAGGACGAATTTAAATGGGTATATAAGTGTGAATCCCTGACCCATCTGTTCAGGGGCACTCGAAGGGACGGTAAAAGCAGAATGAAACAATCAGCAGCAAAGAAGATGAAGCAACGCAGTGCGGGAAAGCCCGACATTGAATTGGGAAAGCGAATCCGGCTGCGGCGCGTTGAGCAACGAATCTCGCAGGCGGAGCTCGGCGACAAACTTGGCGTCAGCTTCCAGCAGGTTCAGAAGTACGAGAAGGGCGTCAATCGCGTCGGCGCCGCTCGTCTTCAGCAGATTGCCACCGCGCTCGATGTGCCCGTGACGTTCTTCTACGATGGCGATGGCAAGGCACGCGAAGTTGAAAGCCTGCTGTTTCTCGACAGCGCATTCAGCCTGAGATTGCTGCGCGCCTATAGCAAGATCAAGGATCAGACGGTGCAGCGTCAGCTCGTGTCCCTGATGGAATCGATCGCCGCGAACGAGGATTAGTTTGCAGCACCGCGGATACGGTCGATCAGCGCCAGCGGATCGGCCGGCACGCGGCCGCCGCGCCAGGCCACGTGTTGGTCCGGCCGCGACAATACGAGTCCCCCGCCGTAGAGAACGGCGGTACTTGGTCCTTCGATATCCAGGAGCTTGAGCGGCACACGCCTGTGGCGCGCCGCGGCCTCAAGTGCTGTCACATCTGCCGAGGGGTCGCTCCTCAACAGCGTGAACTCCGATCCCATGGCGTCGTAGAGCGAGCCGCCGTCTTCGCGCCAGAAATGCGGAGTCCGGCAGCCGGGCACGGTCGACGGCGTATAGCTGTCCATCGTGTAGGCCGGCTGTTCTGCCCCGTCATAGGCAATGATCGGCGAACGATCGTAATAGGTACCGAAGTTGAGGCCCGCGCAGGCATATTGCTGGACATTGACCTCGTAGGCGAGTCGCCCGACCTCGCTCCGCGCATGTTCGCCATGCTGTCCCGCCTCCTCGATTTCGTCAGGGATCGCACCGCGGCGGCGAATCTCGGCCTCGGCATGCGACATCGCGAACCGCGAGACCTGGCTGGTGATCGGCCAGCGCTCGGCTTCATAGGCATCGAGAATGGAAGCCGGAGCCCAGCCATTGAGGTGTGCAGCCAGCAGCCATGACAGGTTCATGGCATCTGCAATGCCGGCGTTCATGCCGTAGCCGGCATAGGGCACCCAGATGTGGGCAGCATCGCCGGCGATGAAGGCGCAACGGCTGCGAAACTTTTCTGCGATCAGGCGGCGCCCGTACCAATCCTCCTTCGAGATGATGTCGTATTTGAAATCCGCATCCACCCCCAGGATGGTTCGGATGCAACCATCGCGATCCACTGAATCGAAATCCGTTTCGCCGGGCTTCAGATAATTATGCACGAGCCATCGCTCGCGGCCGTCGATCGCATACACCATGCCCGAACGCCGCGGGTTGATGGCGCCGGTGCCCCAGGCGCGCTCGTGCCGCTGACGATCGATAAGCCCGGGCGCGCGGATATAGGTCGATTGCACGCGCTGCACCACGGCGTCGCCGGTCAGTTCGGCCCCGATCGCCTTGCGGACGACCGAGCGCGCACCGTCGCAACCGATCAGATAGCGGCAGCTCACACGCCCGACGGTGCCGGTGTCGAGATCGCGGAGGCCTGCGGTCGCAGACGAATCCCCCACGTCCACGGCTTCGACGGCGGTCCGGTTGATGATGCGGATGCGCGGTTGTGTCGCGGCATGCTCGAACAGGATTGGTTCGAGAAATATCTGGTTGATGCGATGCGGCGGCTCCGGCGTCGGCCAGTTGCAGTCCGGACCGTCCTTCATCGTGAAACGATCGCGCCGGCAGGGAATCGGAATTCGCGTCAGTTCCTGCCCGGCAAAGGTCGTGCGATAGCTGATGTCGTGCGGATAGTCTGCGGGCAACCCGGCGTTGCGTACCTTCTCGGCAAGGCCGAGCCGCCGGAATATCTCCATGGTGCGGGCGGAGACGTGGTTGCATTTCGGTTCCGGAGCTGCGGCACGGGCGCGCGCCTCCACGATAGTGACATCGATCCCACGCCACGCCAGATCGATCGCAAGCGTAAGCCCGACCGGGCCTGCGCCCACGATCAGTACGTCAGACTCGATCATTTTGGGCACAGGCCACACCTTCTTGGGTTGGGATTCACCGGCGTCATTCCAGTTGCGCGCCCGAGTTCCTGACGATGCCGGCCCAGCGGTCGACCTCGGTCCTGACGTAGTCCGCAAAACTGTCCGGTGTCGATGCCGGCAGAGGCTCCAGTGAAACCGTCGTGAACTTGTCGCGCGTGGCGGGATCGGCAACCAGCGTTCCGATCTGCGCGGCCAATCGCTCGACAATCGCGCGGGGAAGACCGGCGGGCCCAACCACGCCCTGCCAGGCCACCAGTTCGAATCCCGCCAAACCGGCCTCGGCCAGCGTCGGGATGTCGGGAGCGGCCGCGACCCGCTTCGGCGTGGTCACGCCAAGAACCCTCACCTTGCCTTCGCGAATCTGCTGCAGCGCCGGTTGAAGGTCCACCACCATGAATGGAACATGTCCCGCGATCACATCGAGCATCGCCGGTACGCTGCCGCGATACGGCACGTGGCGGATATCGATTCCCGCCGACGCCTTCAGCATTTCGGCGCCCAGATGCTGCGGACTGCCATTGCCGGCCGATCCATAGGCCAGCCCCGGCTTCGATTTGGCGTAGGCGATGAATTCAGACAGGCTCTTTGCCGGAACCTGCGGGTTGACGATCAGCGCGAACGGCACGCCGGCCACCAGCGCGATCGGCGAAAAGTCCTTCACTGGATCGTAAGCCAGATTCTTGTAGAGCGTCTTGTTGATGGCGAGCGTGGTCGAGGTCGCCATCAACAGCGCGTAACCATCCGGCTCGGCGCGAGCCACCTGCTCCGCTCCCAGCGTCGTACCGGCCCCGGGCTTGTTCTCGACGACGACCGTCGCACCAAGACCGCTCTTGAGCTGATCCGCGACGAGCCGGCCGAGGAAATCGGTGGTACCGCCCGCCGGATAAGGCACGACCAGCTTGATGGTTCGGCTCGGATAAGCGTCCTGGGCGAGCGCCGGCATCGCCCTCAACAGGAACAGCCCGCCGCATCCGGCAATCGCTTCGCGGCGCGTCAGCGGCATGACGTTCTCCCAAACATTACCTGGCGTCTTCCTGATCGCCGTTGCGACCACAATAACGGGCGCACCGGGTTTCAGGCAATGATGACGCTGGCCTGACCACCGCAAATAACATCCCCGCGCGAACGAATGGTGAGATAAAATTAGTTCGGCTGGCCTTCGCACGGGCGAATATCGGTCCTCGCCTGCTGAAGCGAGAAATATCCTTCGTTCACGAAAGCACCCCGATGCTGGATGTCCCGGAGCATACCGACAAGTCCTTCGCCGAAGGCAAGATCCTGCAAAGCGTCACCGACGGCATCGGCAACATCACTTTCAACAATCCCGACAAGCGCAACGCCATGTCGCTCGACATGTGGGAGGGGCTCGGCAGTGCGCTGATCGAATTGCGCGACGCCCCTGATGTGCGCGTGGTGATCCTGGTCGGCGCCGGCGACAAGGCGTTCGTCTCCGGCGCGGATATCAGTCAGTTTGAGAAGACCCGCCACAACGCCGAGGCATCAGAAGAATATTCAAGACGGAGCGCCGCACAGCGCGCGCTGCTGGCGGATTATCCGAAACCGATCATCGCCTGCATCCGCGGCTTCTGCCTTGGCGGCGGCATGCAGGTCGCGATGATGGCGGATATCCGCATCGCTTCCGACAACAGCCAGTTCGGCATTCCCGCGGCAAAACTCGGCATCGCCTATGGCTATGACGGTCTCAAGAATCTGGTCTCGCTGGTCGGACCATCCTGGGCGCGGCTTTTGATGTACACGGGCATGCGGATCGACGCTGCCGAGGCCGTGAGGATCGGTTTGGTTGACCGCGTGCTGCCAGATGCCGAACTCTGGAACGCGACAGTGGAAATCGCCCGCACCATCTCCGGCAACGCGCCGCTCGCCATCCAAGCAGCCAAGATCACCATCGCGCAAGTGCTGAAGGATCCCGACCGGCGCGACATGGACGCGATCAAGGCGATCGGCACCGCCTGCATGGACTCGGAGGATTTTCGCGAGGGCCGCACCGCATTCATGGAAAAACGCAAGCCGCGGTTTACGGGCCGATAAGCACACGCCATCGTTGCGGAGCGATGCGCCAACGTCACGCTCCGTCATTGCGAGCGAAGCGAAGCAATCCATGCCGCCACCCAGAATGGATTGCTTCGTCGCAAGTGCTCTTCGCAATGACGGCGTCGACGCCGACCTCCTGCAGATCGGCTCCTACAGCGCGGCCAACACCGCCTTGGCAATATCCGCCGTACCGTTACCCCCACCGAATTCCATCGGCTTGATACCGTCCGCATAGGCGTTGTCGACCGCGCGTTCAATGCGTTCGCCGGCTTCGGCGGCGCTTTCGAGGCCGTGCTTGTCGGCAAGCCAGTCCAGCATCATCGCAGCCGACAGGATCATGCCGGTGGGATTGGCCTTGCCTTGGCCCATGATGTCGGGTGCAGTGCCGTGGCAGGGCTGGAACACTGCATAACGATCGCCGATATCGGCCGACGGCGCCATACCCATGCCGCCGATCAGGCCGGCCGTCATGTCCGAGAGGATGTCGCCGAACATGTTCTCCATCACCATGACGTCGAAATCCCAGGGCCGCTTGACCAGCAGCGCCGAGCAGGCGTCGACATAAAGCCGGTCCGTCCTGACATCGGGATGGCGTTTGGCGGCTTCGTCGAACATCTCGCGAAAGAACGCAAATGCCTTGAACACATTCGCCTTGTCGACGCAGGTCAGCCCTCCATTTGTCCGCCCGCGCGCCTTGCGGCGTTCAGCCAGGCGGAACGAAAACTCGAACAGCCGCTCCGAGGTCTTGCGCGTGATGACCAGCGTCTCGCGGGCTTCGGTATCTGTGACGACGCCCTTCCCCATCGAGGCGAACAGGCCTTCGGTGGATTCCCTGATGACGACGAGGTCGATGCCGCGCTGGTCGGCGCCGACGATCGGGCTGGGCACGCCGGGAATGAGGCGCGCCGGACGCACGCCGGCATAGAGGTCGAAATGAAAGCGCAGTTCGACCTGCGGCATGATCTCGGTGTTATCGGGGTAGCGCACCGAAGGCAGCCCACAGGCGCCGAGCAGGATCGCATCCGCCTCCTCGCACAGCCGAATTGTACTGTCGGGCATCGACTTGCCGGTTTCGCGATAGTGGTTGGCGCCGGCCGGCGCATCGGTGAAGCGAAATTTCAGGTCGGTCGTCGCCTCGATCTTGCGCAGCACTTCGAGCGCCGGAGCCATCACTTCAGGGCCGATGCCATCGCCGGCAAGCACGGCGATGTGGAGCGCGTTGTTAGCGGACATGGGATTTCCTTGTGAAATTCGGCGTGTCATTCCGGGGCGATGCGAAGCATCGAACCCGGAATCTCGAGATTCCCCGATGCGCAATTGCGCATCTGTGGTCTGGTGCTAACGCACCATCCCGGAATGACGAAGAACTTGATACCTACGGCGTCAGCACCGCGCGTCCGACCAGCCTGCCCTTTTGCAACTCGATCAGCGCTTCGTTGGCCTTGGCGAGCGGCATCGGCGTCACCGGGATCGGCGCGATCCTCTTCGCGCGCACGAGATCGAGCAGTTCCTGGGTCTCCCTGAGATTGCCGACATAGCTGCCCTGGATCGTGATCGCCTTGATCGGAATCAGCGGCAGCGCCCATGGCGCGCCGCCGCCGAACAGACCGACCATCACGAGCTTGCCACCCTTGCTCAGGCAATCGAAGCCGAGTTGCGCGGTCGCGGCGTTGCCGACGAGATCGATCACCGCGCGGATCGGGCCGCCGGCGGCCTTCGCAAGTTGCTCCAGCGCGTCGGGCGCCTTGCCATCGACGGTCGCAAGCGCTCCGGCTTTCTCGGCGGCTTCGCGTTTCTGTGCATCGATATCGACGACGATGGCGCCCTTGCCGCCCATCGCCTGCAACAGCGACAGCGCCATCAGGCCAAGGCCGCCGGCGCCGAAAATGACGATCGGCGTGTTGAAATGTGCTTCGACCTTTTTCAGGGCGCTGTAGGTGGTGACGCCGGAGCACGCGTAAGGGGCCGCGGTCAGGGGATCGAGCCCCTTCAAGTCGAGGAGATAACGCGGGTGTGGCACCGTCATGTGGTCGGCGTAGCCGCCATCGCAATAGACCCCGAGCGAAGCTGGCTTCATGCACATATTCTCGTCGCCAGCGAGACAGGTCGCGCACTTGCCGCAGCCGATCCAGGGATAGACAAGTGCGACGTCGCCGACCTTGAGACCACCGGTTTCATCCTTGGCATCCGGTCCGAACGCCAGCACTTCGCCGACGGTCTCATGCCCCATGGTGCGCGGCAGCGATACGCCGCGGTCCTTTAGCGAGAGCGGCTTGCGGCCGTGGCCGAGATCGTAGCCGCCTTCCCAGATGTGCAGATCGCTGTGGCAGACGCCGGCCGCCTTCACCTTGATCAGGACCTGCGTTCCCGACGGCCGCGGCGTCGGCTGCTCCACTTCTTTCAAGGGGGCATTGAAATCGGCTACCTGGAAACTCCTCATCGCTTCTCTCCCGTTGAAGTTCTTGATGTTGTAGCGGACATTGCCACGTCCGGGTGACCGAGACAAACCCGCCGACGCGCTGGCGTGAGCGCTGTGCTGACATCAGGGCTGCCCACGAAAGCTGCTATTTCGTCTTCAGACAAGCCGGTTTCCCTGAGATAGCCGATCGTATGCTCGCCGAGCGTCGCTATCCAAGCGACTTCGAATCGAGAACGAGACTGTTCTTTACATTGAGCTGGCGGAAAGCTCTGCTGCATACATTGCGGGCCGCCGGGCGGGTTCGCATCATCTCGCCTTCGTCCGCCTCGACGTTGATGACCTCGGCGCCCATGTCGGCCAGCATCGGCATGCAATGGGGTCGGGCGATCGTGGTTGAGAAGTCGAGCACGCGAAGGCCATCGAAGCTCCCCGTCAAACAGCCCTCATCGTTTTCGGCCATGGTCATTCCCTGAGCTCCCTCCGCCGTCATTGACGGGTCATTGCTCTGGTCCCTATCTGGAGCCCTACAGAAACTGGAATTATTCTTGCATACTCCAAGTTATTGCTGGTACGAGGGGCTTTCTTGAGGGTCTTGTTCGTCACTACGGAAATGGACGATTTCGTCCGGGTGGGCGGCCTTGCAGCCGTTTCGGCGGCCCTCCCCCGTGCACTGCGGCGCTGGAGTGACGTCCGCATCCTGCTCCCCGGATACCGTGACGTCGTCGAGCAATTCCTGCACATCCAGATCGTCGGGAAATGCCCGCCATTGGCTGACATGCCCGCATGTTCGCTTGGGCTGACAGCGACCAAAGACGGGCTTCCGGTTTACGTCCTGCTCTGTCCGCAGCTCTATGACCGCCCAGGCAATCCCTATGGCGATACGTCTGGAAAGGACTGGCCGGACAATGACGTGCGCTTCGGGCGATTTGCCTCCGCCGCAGCCCAGTTGGCGGCAGGCATGTTGGACAAGAATTGGGCAGCCGACCTCGTCCACGCCAATGACTGGCAGGCCGCGCTCGTACCGGCCTACCTCGCCTGGAACGCCGTCAACATCCCGAGTATCCTGACCATCCATAACTTGGCCTATCAGGGCCTGTTTCCCAAGGAGTCGCTGCGGCGTATCGGCGCGCCGGAGGCCTCCTTCCATATCGATGGCCTCGAATTCTACGACAAACTGTCCTTCCTCAAGGGCGGCATTGTCTACGCCTCGCACCTGACCACCGTCAGCGAAACCTACGCCCGCGAGATCACGACGGCGGAGCTCGGCTGCGGGCTTGAAGGCCTGCTGCGCCAGCGCTCGGATGCCGCGCAATTGACCGGTATCTTGAACGGCATCGACGAAAGCTGGGACCCCCGGGTCTGCGCCCAACTGGCGCAGCCGTTCGCTGCGGGGGACTGGGAGGGCAAGCGCGCCAATTCGGATTACGTCCGCCAGCAGTTCGGCCTGGCGCTGTCGCGCGGTCCGATCTTCGGCCTGGTCGCCCGGCTGGTGCACCAGAAAGGCGTCGATCTCGTCTTGGCCGCCGCCGATGAGATCATCGAGGCCGGCGGGCAGATCATCGTGACCGGCAGCGGCGAGCGCGAGATCGAGCAGGCCTTGGTCGATGCGCATCGCCGCCGGCCGGACGCCATCGGTGTCGCCATCGGATTCAATGACGCGCAGGCCCGGCGGATTTTTGCCGGCAGCGATTTCACGTTGATGCCGTCGCGCTTCGAGCCCTGCGGGTTGAGCCAGATGTATGCGCAGAGGTTCGGCTCGCTGCCGATCGGCCACCAGACCGGCGGGTTGGCGGAAACCATTCTGGATGGTGAAACCGGCTTTCTGTTCGCGCAGCCATCGACCGAATCGTTTCTCGGCGGCATCCGGCGTGCGTTCACGACTTTCGTGGCAAAGGATCGTCTCGACCTGATGCGCCGCAGCGCGATGGCGCGATCGTTCAGCTGGAACATCGCCGCCGGCTGCTATGGCGCGCTTTACCGGAAGGCCGTGTCGCCCTGAATGTTCCGCCGCGTTTCCGGCATCACCAGCCAGATCAGGGCAAGTCCGATCGCCGCGACCCCGGCAAGCCCGAGGAACGCGACGCTGCTGCCCAGCTTGTCGCTGACATAGCCGGCGAGCACCGTGCTTAACGAGGCGCCGATGCCGGTCGCGGTGCCGACAATGCCCTGCGCCAGATTGAAGTGACCGCTGCCGTACGCGACGTCGGCGACGATCAGCGGCACCATGACGCTGAACACCGCTGCGGTAATGCCATCGAATACCTGCACTGCGACCAGGAGATACGGGTCCTGCACGGTCGCAAACAGCACGCCGCGGATCGCGAGCGCGGCGAAGCCCAGCAGCAATAGCGGCCGCCGCCCCCATTTCTGCGCCTTGCGTCCGACCGAAGGAGACGTCAGCGCCACGATCGCCTGCGGCACGATGATACACGCGGCAATCAGGACCGGCGCCCATTGGCTCGACCGGGTGGTGACGACGCCCGCCATCAGCGGCAGCATCGCTGCGTTGGCGAGCTGCAGCAGAAGCACGGCGCCGGCGAAGATCAGCAGCGGCCGCTGACGCATGAGCTTCCAAACGCTCGTCGCCTTCGCATCCGGCACCTCGCGCGCCACCGCGCCGTGGGCCTGCGCCGGATCGACTTCGCGTTCGCGAATCCGCGCGAGTGACAGCAAGGTTGGGATAGCCATAATGAACGTGACGAGAAACACCGAACGGCTCGACAGGAAATAGCCCGTGGTGCCCATCACGGCCGCCGCCGTTCCGTTGCCGAGCGAGGCGAAGCGGGCATTGCGCCCGAGCCGCTCGCCGATCGCGACCGGCCCCACCAGGCCGAGGCTGATCGCCGCGATGGCGGGACCGAGCACGCAACTCGCCGCGGCGTGCACTGTCGCGGCCGCGACCACCACCGGAAAGATCGGCCACAGCGCGTAGCCGAGCGCGCTGGTGCCGATGGTCGCAACCGCAAGGCTCGCCACCAGCCGTTCGGAACGGACGGCATCGACGATGGCGCCGCCGGGCATCTGCCCGATCAGGCTGATCAGGCCGCCGATCGAGAGCACAAAGCCGATTTCAACCTGGGTCCATTTCTGCGTCGTCAGATAGACCGCGACGAACGGGCCGAAACCTGTCTGCACGTCGGCGAGAAAGAAAATGAACCAGTCGAGGCCGCGCTGGCTCTCACGCGAGGGAGCTGATGCAGGCTTTTGCTCTACTCGCTTGGGTTCAGGTGTCACAGGCGCAGCACCACCGCGGCCAACCTGCCGCTCAGGGCGATCGGTGTCAATCTGATCGGCCGGGTGAGATGAGCGCGCAAACAGGATGCTTCTCCGCCGTCTTCAAGGGTCGAATTGCAGCGGCTTCAAGCTGCCCGCAGCGCCAAGCACGACAATAGGCGTATCCTCCTTGTACTCGGGCGCCGCCATCACCTGCTCCTTGGTCAATTCGAGCGTGATGCTGTCGCCCTTGCTGGCGACGCGCCAGAAATGCAGGGCATTCCAGTCGACGACGATCTTCCGGCTGCCGACCCCGAGGAAGCCGCCGAAATCGATGACGGCGGCGCGTACCGTGCCGTTACGATCGACCAGCACATCAACCATGCGTCCCATGTCCTCGTTGGCGGCGCTGCGGACGTCGCGGCCCAGCACGCCGTGCACGTCCCTGGCGCCGATGATGGTGACCGAGGGCGGCGGCGCAGGTTCTTTCGTCGCGGCCGGCGGCGCGGTGGCCTTCGGCGCCTGCGGCCGCACCTTCTGGTCAGCCTGCGGCGGCGTATCACCCTGCGCCCAGGCAGCCGCAGCCGTTGCAAGGACTGCAAGGAACGTCATCGGAAGTCTTGCGCGCATAGGGCCTCCTGAAATCCCCTGACCGAAAGGGGCATGGGTTGGAGCGTGGCGCGTGGCGTCCCGCCTTAATGCGTCAACACGATCGACACTTGAATCTGGCCGCGCGTGCGCAACACCTCGAGCGACACGTCGTCGCCATGGCGCCGCAGGCGGAGATCGACGCTCGAGGGACCAAGCTGCAGGTCACGCACGAGCACCTCATTGAGGAACGCCGGCAGGCGCGGGTCACGCAGGCGGATTTCACCGCGGCTGGCATCGAATTCGAGACCGAGCGCCGCTTCGAGCAACGTGAACGGCGTCGCGCTGGCCCAGGCCTGCGGCGCGCAGGCCACCGGATAGAGCGTCGGTCCGCGCCGCCGCTCGCGCTGGAAGCCGCAGAACAGTTCGGGAAGCCGCCGCAGATCCATGTAGCTCGCAGCATCGAACAGCCCCTTGAACAGATGCGCCAGCGAGTGCTTCAGGCCGTAGCGCGCAAGGCCGAGCGCGATCAGCGCATTGTCGTGCGGCCAGATCGATCCATTGTGATAGGACATCGGATTGTAACGCGCCTCGCCGCGCGCGACGGTGCGAATGCCCCAGCCCGAGAAGAATTTCTGGCTCATGAGATCGCTTGCCACCATGCGGGCCCGCTCCGTGCCGGCAATGCCGGTGAACAGAAGCTGTCCGGCATTCGAGGTCCGCACCCTGCACGGTTGCTTGGTCCCATCCAGCGCAAGCGCATAAGTGCCGAGGTCGTCGCACCAGAACGCATCCTCGAAACGTTCAGCGAGAAGCCGCGCGTCGGTCTCCAGCTTTTGCGCTTTCTTGGATAGTCCGAGGCGGAGCGCGCAGCGGGCTGCCAAACGCTTGCCGGCGAACACATAGCCCTGAACTTCCGCCAGCGCGATGTAGCCTTCGGCGAGACGGCCGTCGGCGTGGAAGATGGCGTCGTAGGAATCCTTCCAGCCCTGGTTGGCAAGCCCCTGTTCCGATGCGCGCTGGTACTCGACGAATCCATCCCTATCGGGATCGCCGGGGCCGTCGATCCAGTCGAGCGCCGCTTCGATCGCAGGCCACAACTCGGCGAGCGTCTCTTCATCCTGCGTACGTTCGACATAGAGACCGGCCAGCAGCACGAACAGCGGCGTCGAATCGACGCTGCCGTAATACTGCGCGAACGGCACTTCACGCAGCGCCGCCATCTCGCCGCCGCGCATCTCATGCAGGATCTTTCCGGGTTCGGCGTCGGCGAGCGGATCCACCGACTTCGCCTGGTAGAAGGCAAGCCGCTTCAAGACGCCGCGCGCGATCCGGGGGTCGATCCACAGCATCTGCAGTGCCGTGATGAGGCCATCGCGGCCGAACGTCGTCGAATACCAGGGAATTCCTGCATAAGGATACCTGCCCTGCGGTGTCTCCGTCATCAGCATGTTGAGGTCGGCCATCGCCTGGCACAGCACCTCGTTGAAGATGTTGTTGGATGTCTCAATGCTGGTGATGCCTGCCGTCGCATGGCGCATCTCGCGTCGATGCGCCAATAGACCGCGAAAGAACGGTATCGGCTTGTGCATGACCGGCTTGTTGCAGGACACCGCGACGAACAGCGAGGTGATCTCCTTCGGCGGCAGATCGAAGTGATAGGTCGCCGCGTTGACGGTGAGCTGCATCGGCCGCGGATCGAAATGCAGCGCCGTGGTCCGCCGCGAGCCATCCAGCCCGCTATATTCAAGGACGACGTCGGTGGGACCGAGCATCTTGCCGGAGCCCACGCCCCGGCGCGGACGGCGTTCGCCACGCACCTCAAACAGATCGGCGAAGTCGTTGTCGAACAGCAGCGTCAGGTCGAAGCTCGCTGGCCGGTCGCCATGATTCTGCACACCGATCCGCTGATAGAACGTACCGCGCCACAGGAAGATGGTGCGCACGATGTGCAGCATGTCCTTCTGCAGCAAGATCCGCCCGTTGCGGTAAACGTCGGGATTGGTGAGGTCGACCGCCAGCGCCGAGTTGTCGTCGCGCAAATTCGACCCGAGCAGCAGCGGCTGCACGTCGTCCAGCACCAGTTCGAGCCGGGCAAGATAACGGGTGTCTGCATTGAACAGGCCGTCGGGCCCACCGGCGGACGCGCCGATATCGCCATGGCTGTCGAGTACGATGAAAGTATCGTCATGCTTGAGCGAGCGGCGGGGCCGCGCGGCCGGCCCCGTCATCGGAATGTAGAAGGGCGATTCCTGGACCAGTTCGAGGCCCCGCGCCGGCACGATTTGGGTTACGACTTCGGCTGACATTTGACCTCGAGCGGATTTGGGTCTTGCGAAAGACGCAACTTGACTTAATCAACAACCGCTACACATCAAGCCGCATGTGCTGCGAGACGGCCCATTTCGCGCGACACCAATTCCCGGTACGGGCCCTTGCCCTGCATCAGAATATCCGGGGGGCCATCCTCGATGATCTTACCTGCCTGCAACATCACCACACGGTCGAAATTCCGCAGCGTCGCCAGGCGATGGGCGATCGCAATGACGGTGCGTCCGCGCATCAGACGGCCCAGCGCTTCGCGTATCGCCTCCTCCGATTCGCTGTCGAGTGCGGCGGTCGCTTCGTCCAGCAGCAGGATCGGCGCATCCTTCAGAAACGCGCGCGCGATCGCAATGCGCTGGCGCTGGCCGCCCGACAGCTTGACGCCGCGGTCGCCGACCATGGTGGCGAGGCCTTCCGGCAAGGTTTCGACAAAATCGCAGCGTGCGGAGATCGCCGCGCGCAGCACCTCGGCATCGGTCGCAGTCGGCCGTCCATACCGGATGTTCTCCAGGATCGACCGCTGGAACAGCGATATATCCTGCGGAACCACCGAAATCGCCTCACGCAGGCTCTGTTGTGTGACCTTTGAAATATCTTGGCCGTCGATCGTGATGTTGCCGTGCTGGACGTCGTAGAACCGCTGCAGCAGCGTAAACAGGCTGGATTTTCCACCGCCGGATTGACCGACCAGCCCAACCCTTTGCCCGGGTTGAATGCGCAGGCTGAATTTGTCGAACACCTGGACGCCACCGGGATAGCGGAACGAAGCATTGTTGAAGGCAATGGCCGCACCGCTCCGGACCAGCGGCTCGGCTTCGGGGTGGTCGCGCAGCTCATGCGGCAGCAACAGGGTCGCAATCGCTTCGGTCAGGCGCGCGACATGCTGGGTCACGTCGACCAGCGCCACCGCGAGATCGCGCGTGGCATTGAGGATCGAAAGCCCGAGCGTACAGACCAGCACGACATCGCCGGTGGTGGCGGCGCCGCGCTGCCAGAGCACGATCGCCCACGCCAGCAAAGCGATGGTCAGCGCAACGGTGACCGCGGCGTGGGTGAGGCGGAGCTTTTCCAGGTAGCGGAGGCTGCGGCCCCGCGCCGTCAGTTCCCGGCCGACAGTGGCGTCAAACCGGTCGTGCTCGAAGCTCAGGCCGCAAAACGCCCGCACCAGCGGCATATTGTTGATGACGTCGACCATTTCGCCATCGACCGCGGCGGCCTTGTCGGCGAAGTCGTCATGCAACGGTTTGCCGCGGGCGGCGAGATGGAACATCCCAATCACCATCGCGCCCGCGATGACCATCAGGCCCGCTGACATCGACAGGCTCACGGTCCCGATCAGGGCGATCGCGGCGACCGTCGCAATGCACGGCGGCAACACATTCCATACGAACATATTCTCGACCGTGAAAACGGCGTTCGAGGTCGCCGTGATCCGGCTTGTCAGCATTCCCGGCAGCCGGTCGGAGAAATAGCTCGCGGCGTGCCCGGTGAGATGGCGGAAAATGTCGCGCCGCAAATCTCCGGTCACTCCGACAAAAGTGAAGCTCGCGGTCCAACTGGCGATCCGCCACAGGAAATTGTCCGCAGCGATGAGCGACATGAGAAAAACGAATGCCAGCCATACGCTGCCGGCGCGAGCCGGTCCCTCCGACAGGCCGTCGACCAGGGACTTCACGCCATATTGGGTGCCCACCGAACAAGCAACCGCGGCGACAACGGCTGTCAGGATAACGACGTGGGATGCGAGACGCTGGCGAAGATAGCGCAGCACAAATGGGAACGGACGGTTCGCGTATCCTGAAAGATTGTCCATGTACCTGCAAAACCCCTTGGAGACGCGAAAATCCTGACCGGATACGCTAGCTGCGATCGAACGACGAAGCCGCTCTTATAGTTCCCATCATGCTGCCATCACTGCGCAACAATCCTGCAGCATCAGCACTTGGAGGAAACTGATCGGGCCTGATGGCATCAGCAAGACCACGGTGTGGAAGAAGTGGGCGTCTTTTGGGAACTTCGCAGATGCAAAAACGTTCCCTGAGCGGCATGCCGGTGCCAACCGAAACGCGGGGGCTTTGTTGTCCACGATCACAGACAGGAGACGTTAAAATGCGCATCGCGCAGATTGCCCCGCTCACGGAGGCCGTTCCCCCTAAATTATATGGCGGCACCGAACGGGTAGTGCACTGGCTGACCGAAGAACTGGTGGCTTTGGGAAATGACGTCACCCTGTTCGCCAGCGGCGATTCCAGGACGTCGGCTAAACTCGATGCGACATGGCCGAAGGCGCTCCGCCTCGACGGCTCCGTCCGCGATCCCAACGCGTTGCATATGGTGATGCTCGAGCGCGTGCGGCAGAAATGTGACGACGGGGAGTTCGATTTCCTGCACTTCCACCTCGACTACTATCCGTTCTCGTTATTCGCTCGGCAACCGACCCCGTTCGTAACCACGCTGCACGGCAGGCTGGACCTCCCCGAGCACCAGCCGGTGTTCAACACCTTCCACTCCGTTCCCGTGATCTCGATCTCGAATGCCCAGCGGCGCCCGGTGCCGCGAGCCAATTGGGTGCAAACCGTTCTGCACGGATTGCCGGAAAACCTGCTCACACCCCGGCCGGCCAAACAGGAATATCTCGCGGTGCTCGGCCGGATCGCGCCGGAGAAGGGCGTGGATCGCGCCATCCGAATAGCCTCGCGCTGCGGCATTCCGCTCAAGATCGCTGCCAAGGTCGATCGGTCCGACCAGGAATATTACGACGCGGTCATTCGTCCGCTGATCGATAGCAATCCCCTTGTCGAATATATCGGCGAGATCGGCGATACCGAGAAATCGGAGTTCCTGAGCGGCGCAATCGGGCTGCTCGTTCCGATCGACTGGCCGGAGCCGTTCGGCCTCGTCATGATCGAGGCGATGGCATGCGGCACGCCGGTGCTCGCCTACAACCGCGGCTCGGTACCGGAGATCATCGAGGATGGCGTGACCGGCTTCATCGTCGAGGATGAACTCAGCGCCGTTGCCGTGGTCGATCGGCTGTCTCGATTGAGCCGGGACGCGATCCGCAAGCGCTTCGAGGCGCGCTTTACGGCGCGCCGCATGGCGCTCGACTATATCGCCGCATATCACGGTCTGATGGAAGCCGCAAAGCCGCGCATCAAGCTGGTGAGCGGCGCCGAATAGTGGTTTGGATCCGGTGTTCAAACAGCCTCGCGTCATTGCAACGACGGCAATGGAGCCGCTCCACACGGAACTGTCATACCCCGCGCATGCGGGGTATCCAGTACGCTGCGGCTTTTCGATTCAATCATCAGCGTCTCTGGAATACTGGATCGCCCGCGGGCGATGACAAGTGAGGGTGTAGCGCGTCCGTGCTCGCCAAAATCGTCATTGCGAGCGCAGCGAAGCAATCCATTTTTACTTTCTTTGCTGCATGATGGATTGCTTCGCTGCGCTCGCAATGACGGTACTCCATTCCAGATATGCCTTCGCATTCCCGCGGCGTGATGCGCCCGAGTTTTACAAGAGCAATGACCCTCGAAAATCAAGAGGGCGCAGGGAATGCCGGGTGCACGCTGCACCCAGCGGTCTCGTGTGCAAATCGTGCATAAAAATGGCGCACACGAGCATACAGGGGCAACGGAGGCAGTCCGGCATTCCCTGCACAATGGCTTTACGGCTTATGCCGGGCTCTCCTCGGCGACGAATTCGTCTTGTCACCGTCGCCGGCGGATTGATGGTTATGCGGACTCGGTTGAGTCCACAAAACCTCCACCGGCTTGACACCAGCAACGGGTGCCAGGACCACACGGTTTTGCCGTACGCTTCAGCGCCGTTCGTCTGCGCGCCCTGATCGCTCACAGGCTTAAAACCCGCCCTGCGATCACGTCCACGCGCCCGACGCTGCCGCGTCCACCGCATCCTGTTCCCAACGTTCGTGACGATGGCCAACGCCCCTCTCTGGGGAACGGGACAGCGCGAAATATGCGGTTGATTTGGGGTCTTGGCGAAGCGATTTATTTGTGCAGGCAAGACTGGACAGGACAAATCAGCTTGATTTGCCTCGTGAAATTCGACTGTACGCGCACGCGTTGCGGGGGGCGGGCAAAGCGACTTCCTGGTCGCAGCTCTCAACGAGCGAGGGCGGAAGCGTGCCCACCATTCCGGGCGGAGTGCCAAGATGGTGGGCACGGCGCCAACTGCGCCCTTTGCTCATCGTCACACCCCCTACGCAACCACCGTCCGCTTCGGCTCGACGATCTCGAACATGCGTGGGAATTCGTCCATCAGGCCCATCAACTCGGCAAGGCGCATCGCATTGCCGGTGAACTTGACCTTGCCGTTGGCGACGGCTTCCGGAAAGCTGGTCAGCTTTGCGATCACCTCATCGAGCGTCGCGCGCGACAGGGTAAAACTCGCATCGGCGTCGGCTGCCTGCGCGCCCGCGATGTAGGTCAGCGCGCAGTTCTCCAGCGTCAGGACAAACGTCTCGCTGGTATCCGTAAAGCTCCAGTTGAGCACGATGTGCTTGCCTTCGGCCTTGGGGCCGTTGAGCCTGATGCCGAGCACGTCCCACAATTGTTCGGTGCGTAGCGCGGCCACCGTCTCCCGCGGCATCGGCGGACGTGGCGGCGCCTTCGGCATGCCCATGCGCAATTCCTGCGCCCCGAACAGATAGGCGTTGCGCCAGGTCGCGCTTTCGGCGGCGTAGCCGAGCTGCTCGAAGGTGTCCGCAAGCAGCGCGCGAGCCGCCTGGTTGTCGGGATCGGCGAACACCAGATGACTCAACGCCTGCGCGATGAAACGAAATTCGCCCTTTGCGAAATCCCTGGCCGCGCGTTCGAGGATCGCATCGGCGCCGCCCATATACTCGACATATTTTTTGCCGGCTTGGACCGGCGGCAATGGATCGAGATTGACGGGATTGGCGTCGTACCAGCCGAGATATTTCTGGTAGATCGCTTTCACATTGTGCCGGATATGGCCGTAGTAGCCGCGCGCGTGCCAGGCGCCGTCGAGGCTTGCCGGCAGCTTTATCACCTCCGCGATTTCAGTTGCCGTCAGGCCGTGGTTCATCAGGCGGATGGTCTGGTCATGCGCGAACTTGTAGAGATCGCGCTGCTGCCGGATCATGGTGTCGATGCGCTCGAAACCCCAGACCGGCCAATGATGCTGGCCGCACATCGCATCCGCCTTGCCGCCCCACATCTGCAAGGCTTCGCCGAGATACTTTGACCAGGCGAGAGCGTCGCGCACGTCGGCGCCGCGGAACGGCAGCAAATTGTGGAAATTATGCGTGCAGTTCTCGGCAAGGTTCAAAAGCTTGTAGCGCGGCACGAAGAAATGCATCTCGGCGGGCGCTTCAGAGTTCGGCGCCATCTGGAATTCGAACTCGAGCCCGTCGACGGTGCGCTTGTCGCCGGTGGCGATGATGAGATCGGTCGGTCGCAGCAGCGCCACCGAACCCGCCGCCATCGACTTGCCGAGCCCGCAATCGACCTGCCCGCGCGGCCCCTTGGCCAGAAACGGCCCGAACTGGTATTGCGCGCGCCGCAGCATGGCGGGACCGGCGATGATGTTTTCGGAAACCGCATGCTCCAAGAAAAGATTGGGCGCGATGATCGGCACCCGGCCGCTCGCCAGCACATCTTCTTCCAGCACGCCGCGCGCGCCGCCCCAATGGTCGGTATGAGTATGGGTGAAGATGATCGCGGCAACGGGGCGCAAGCCGCGATGCTTGAAATAGAGTTCCATCGCGGCGCGCGCGCCTTCGATCGAGGTCAGCGTATCCACCACGATCACGCCGCGCTCGCCTTCGATCAGCGTCATGTTGGCGATATCGAGCCCGCGCACCTGGTAGACGCCGGGCACCACCTCGAACAGGCCGTGGTTCATATTGAGGCGTGACTGCCGCCACAGGCTGGGATCGACCGTCGACGGAGCGTCCGCGCTGGACAAGAAGCCGTAAGGCTCGAGACTCCAGACCACCCTGCCCTGCTCTGTCGTGATCCGCGCGTTCTCCACCGTGCCGAGGAAGCCGCGCGTCGCATCGTCGAAATCACGCGTGTCCGAGAACGGCAGCGCTTGCAGCGTCGCCGCGTGCCGCGCGACCACCGGAGCAGTGGCGTCCTTGGCGTCTGCCTGGTTCATGTTCATCCCTCCCGCTGCCCCGACCGGTCGAATGCGGCCGCGATCCATGGAGAGGGATTATGAGAAGCTGGGAGCGCGCGTCAATCTCTCGTCATGGCCGGGCTTCGTCCCGGCCATCCACGTCTTTCTTCAACATTGAGAAGACGTGGATGCCCGGGACATCTAGCGCGAAGACGCGCTTCGCGCCTTTGCCCGGGCATGACGAGCTATCTCACTTCTTCACCTTGCTCGCATCCATCTTGATGCTCTGGTCGAGCAGCTTGGTCGAGAACGCGGTTTCGACGGCGAACGGCTTCTCCATGCCCAGATAGGTATGCACCAGTTCGTAGTCCTTCTTCATCCGCTCGGCGTCGATCCAGCCCAATGCCCTGGTCGTGGTGAACTCGTCGGTCATCAGGAATTTGATGCGCTCCCACTGGCGTTCCTGGTTCTCCTTGTCGAGGCCGGACACCTGGTCGAGCAGTGCCTTCAGGCACGGGGCGACGTCGGCGACACAGGCGGCATAGGCCTTCTGGCTGATGCGCACGAAATCTTCCGCCAGCTTCGGATTCTTCTGCAGGAACGCGCCGTTGACGATCAGGGAATTGCCGTAGGGATTGAGCCCGATGTCCTTCCAGTTGACATAGCCGAGGTCGCTGCCGAACTCGATCACCTTCAGATCATGCTCGTTGTAGAAATCGCTGATGATATCCACGGTGTGGCTCTTCAGCGCCGCGATCTTGGCGGTCGGTCCGACATTGACAAAATTCACCGCATCCGGCGCGATGCCCGCCGCTTTCGCAAACGCCGGCCACATCACCCGCGACGCGTCGCCCGGCGGGTTGCCGATCTTGTGGCCCGGAAAGTCCTTGGCGCCGTTCACGCCGTAGCTCTTCAGCCAATAGAAGGTCTGCCCGGTGTTGGCGTAGATGCTCATCAGCGCCACGACATCGGCGCCCTTGCTGCGCGCCACCAGCATGGTCGCGAGATCGGCGATGCCGAACGGCGAGCCGCCGGAGCCGACCTTGAGCGAGGAAACCCCGGAGCCCTTGCCGGTCTCGATGGTCAGATCGATGCCGGCCTTCTCGTACCAGCCCTGCGCCTTGGCGTAATAGAACGGCGAGTGATCCGCGGTCGGCGTCCGTTCAGGATCAGATTGACGGACTCGGCCGCGGCGCAGGGAACGGCCGGCGCGACAAGGGCGAGCGCCAATCCCGCGATCCTCAGGCTCTTCATGCAACTCTCCTCGTTGGTGGCTGACGGCCTTGTCGTTGCGCGCCGGTGGGTTTACCAATGCAACAAGGGACGCATCGAATTGTCAACTATCTGGTTGGAAATGCCCAAAATAACATCAAACGGCACCAAGCCGCAGCGGCGCAATCCGGCGGCGACGCGAAAGAAGCTGCTGACGGCGGCGCGGCGCGAATTCGCCAGGAACGGGCTGGCCGGGGCCAGGGTCGACGAAATCGCCGAACGCGCCGGCGTCAACAAGCAACTGGTGTATCATTATTTCGGCGACAAGGACGCGCTCTACCTCGCCGTGCTCGAATGGGTCTACGAGGAAATCCGCGCCCAGGAGCGCAAGCTCAACCTCGAAGGACTGCCGCCGGACCGGGCGATCAAGAAGCTGATCGAGAGCTCGTTCGATCACCTCGCCGCGCATCCTGATTTCATCGTGTTGTTGAACGACGAGAACCGCGGCGGCGCCCGGCATGTGCGCGGCTCCAGGCGGCTGGAGGCGATGCATTCGCCGCTGGTCAGCATGGTCTCGAACATACTGGCCGACGGCGTGCGCAGCGGGACGTTCCGCAAGGGCGTCAACCCCGTGCATCTCTACATTTCGATTGCGGGCCTGAGCTATTTCTTCTTTTCGAATACGCCGACATTGTCGGCGATCTTCGGCAAGGATCTGAGCAGCCCGGCCGCCAGGCGCGCACGGCGCAAGCACGTGGTCGATCTGGTCATGCAGGCGCTGCGGCCTTGAGCGCTAATCAACTGGATGGTTGAAAGATAGCCGGGGCCGGGATAGGTTGGACCATCTGCTCCCGCCGACACGCCGGAGCGCGACCGGGAGTACCAGGTGTCAGGCGACGGAATACGATCCATGCGCTCCTTTGCGATCATCCTGGTCGTGCATCTGGCCGTGATCGTGCTCTGGCAGGTCCTGGTCGACGCCTTCCAAGTGCCGAAATTCATCCTGCCCTCGCCGCTTGCCACGCTGGCGACGCTGGGTTCGGCCAAGTACGCTTGGCTTTCGAATCTTGCCGTGACGGCGATCGAGATCCTCGGCGGCTTCGCGCTCGGCGCGCTGGTCGGCGTGGCCCTGGCGGTGGTCTTCTGCTGGTCGCCGCTGGTCAGTCTGTTGCTGTTGCCGCTGTTCGTCACGCTGAACATGATTCCCAAGGTGGCGCTCGGCCCGCTGTTCATCGTCTGGTTCTCCTACGGAATCTTTCCGAACATCCTGATCGCGTTTTCCATCTGCTTCTTCCCGATCCTGTTGACGACCGCGCGCGGGCTGAGCGAGGTCGAACCCGATTTGCTGGACCTGGTAAGATCGCTGCGCGGATCGCGCTGGACGCTGTTCCGCAAGATCCAGTTGCCGGGCGCACTGCCTTACGTGTTTTCCGGAATGAAGGTCGGCGCCATCCTGGCGGTGGCCGGCGCCATCGTCGGCGAATTCATCGCCTCCGAACGCGGGCTCGGCTACCTCATGATCCAGGTGCAGTCCTCGCTCGACACGCCGGCCATGGTGATGGCGGTGGTGCTGCTGACGCTGCTCGGCGTCGCCCTCTACGGCCTGGTGCTCGGCCTCGAACGGCTGTTCGTGGTCCGGGACGTGCGGTTGCAATAGGAAGATCAGGGAAACAACATGCTGCTTACACGCGACACTCTGCCGGATACCATTCCCGATATCGCAGCACTCGATGACTTCCTGTGCCGGCCGAGCCAGGCGCTGATCGACGACCTCGCCAAGGTCGACGGCGACATCATGATCCTCGGCGTTGCAGGCAAGATGGGACCGACGCTTGCCGGCCTCGCCAAGGCCGCGCAGCCCCATCGCCGCGTGATGGGCGTTGCGCGCTTCAGCGATGCGAGCGCCAAGGCCTGGCTGCAGGCGCGCGGCGTGGAGACCCTCAGTTGCGATCTGCTCGATGAAGCCGCCATCAAGGCGCTGCCGAAGGTGCAAAACATCGTATTCATGGCGGGGCGCAAATTCGGTGCGGAAGGTGATCTGTCGCTGACCTGGGCGATGAACGCCCATGTGCCTGCCCTCGTCGCGCAGGCCTTCCCGAGTTCGCGGATCGTGACGTTCTCGACCGGCTGCGTCTATCCGTTCGTGCCGGTGAACGGCAAGGGCGCCGACGAGAGCGTGCCGCCCGATCCGCCCGGCGAATACGCGCAATCCTGCGTCGGACGCGAACGCATGTTCGAATATTTCTCGCGCAAGTTTGGCACGCCCGGCCGCCTGTTCCGGCTGAACTACGCCATCGACATGCGCTACGGCGTGCTGCACGACATCGCGACCAAGATCCTGCAGGGCAAGCCGATCGACGTCAGCATCGGCCATGTCAATTTCATCTGGCAGGGCGACGCCGCGGCGCAGGCGCTACGCTGCCTCGCGCATTGCGAAACGCCGACGTCGCCGATCAACGTCAGCGGCCACGAAATCCTCAGCGTGCGCGATCTCGCCGCAAAATTCGGCGCGCTGCTCGGCCGCGATCCCGTTATTGTCGGCGACGAACAGCCCACCGCCTGGCTCACCGACACCTCGCAATCGGTAAAGCTGTTCGGCCTGCCGGTCGTCGACACGGCGCAACTGATCGCCTGGACCGCGGACTGGGTCGCGCGCTCGATGCCGAGCTTCGGCAAGCCGACCAAATACGAGGTGCGTGATGGACGCTACTGAGCGCCTCCCGATCGTTCCGCTCAGCCATAGCGACGCGCTCGCCGGACTTGCGCTATCGACCGAAGCGCACTGGAACCAGAATGAGGCCGACTGGCGTTTTTTCCTGACCAAGGGAACGGTGTTCGGCGTGCGCGACGACGATCGCCATCTGGTCGCCACCGCGGCGTTGCTGCCATACACATCGGGCAATGCGTGGATCAGCATGGTGCTGGTCACCGCGAGCTGGCGCCGCCGCGGCCTTGCGACCAAGCTGGTCGACCTGTGCCTCGATGTCGCCACCAAGCAGGGCCTCACTGCCTGGCTCGATGCGACGCCGGAGGGCGCGGCGGTGTATGGCCCGCTGGGTTTTACACCGACGCTGCAATTGCGCCGGTTGCGTCTGCAAACACCGCCGAAGGCAGGCGCGCCGCAATCGCTATCGGCTTGCGACGTCGCGCAATTCGTCACGCGCGACCTCAGCGCCATGGGTTTCGATCGCAGTGCATTGCTGGCCGAGCTTGGCGGACGCCCCGGCTCGCGCCTGGTGTCGAACGGCGATGCGGTGGCGCTGGTCCGCGACGGCCGCACGGCCCGGCATATCGGTCCGCTGTTTGCGGACAGCTCGGATCGCGCGCTGGCCCTGGTCGATGCGATCGTCCGGTCCGAAACCGGACCGGTGCTGATCGATGCCGTCAGCACGCAAGACGAGTTTTTGAACGGTCTCACCAACACCGGCTGGGCCATCGAGCGGCCGTTTCAGCGCATGCGGTTCGGCCGCGCTACCGCACCGGCAGTAGAACTGCCGTTCGCCGTCGCCGGCCCGGAATATGGATAGGGATTGCCGCCATGCATCATAGCGAGATGAAATCCGAGGTGCGGCACCTGATCGCCGAGGGCACGGTCATCCCGGCGCATCCGCTGGCGCTCGATGCCGGCCGCGCGCTCGACACCGTCCATCAGCGCGCGCTGACACGCTATTATATCGACGCCGGCGCCGGTGGCCTCGCCGTCGCCGTCCACACCACGCAGTTCGCGATTCGCGATGTCGGCCTGTACCGGCCCGTGCTGGAACTTGCCGCGGAGACGGCGGCTAGCTGGACCAAGCGCCCGCTCGCGATGGTCGCCGGGCTGGTCGGCCCAACGCAGCAGGCGATCGCTGAAGCGAGGATGGCGCTCGGCATCGGCTATCATGCGGGGCTGCTCAGTCTCGCGGCAATGAAATCCGCTTCCGAAGACGAGATCATCGCGCATTGCGAGGCGGTGGCGCGCGAGATACCGCTGGTCGGCTTCTACCTCCAGCCCGCGGTCGGCGGCGTCATCCTCAGCGCCGATTTCTGGCGGCGCTTTGCGGCGATCGACAATGTCATCGCCATCAAGATCGCGCCGTTCAACCGCTACCGCACGCTCGACGTCTTGCGCGGGGTTCATGCCGCCGGCGCGCTCGACCGGGTCGCGCTCTATACCGGCAATGACGACCATATCCTGCTGGACCTGACGCTGCCGTTCGACCTGCGCGACAAGGGCGTCACGACCCGCGCCTGGTTCCGCGGCGGCCTGCTCGGCCATTGGTCGGTATGGACCGCCACCGCGATCAAGCAGTTCGAGATGTGCCGCGCCGCGCGCCACAAGGACGCGGTGCCGGCGGACCTGCTGGCACTGGATGCGCGGGTCACCGATTGCAACAGCGCCTTCTTCGATGTCGCCAACAATTTCCATGGCTGCATCGCCGGCTGCCACGAAATCCTGCGCCGGCAAGGTCTGCTCGAAGGCATCTGGTGCCTCGATCCTGCCGAAGGGTTGAGCCCCGGCCAGATGCAGGAGATCGACCGGGTCTGCCGCGAACATGCCGATCTCAGCGACGATAGCTTTGTCGCAGACAATCTGCAGAAATGGCTGGCATGACGGCAGAGCCCTTCATCCGCCTGCGGAACGTCCGCAAGGTCTACCGTTCGCAAGGCCAGGAGTTCCTCGCAGTCTCCGACGTCACCATGGACGTGCAGGAAGGCGAGTTGATCTCGCTGGTCGGCCCGTCCGGCTGCGGCAAGACCACGGTGCTGAAGATACTCGCAGGCCTTCACGATGCCGATGGCGGCACCATCCAGATCGGCAATGCGCGCACGCCGTTCGATCCGGCGCGCGATATCGGCATGGTATTCCAGCAGGCGCTGCTGCTGAAATGGCGGACCATCCTCGACAACGTTCTGCTGCCGGCCGAGATCGTCGGCCTGCCGATGAAGGCCACGCGGGCGCGAGCCCGCGAACTGCTCAAGCTGGTCGGGCTTGCCGGCTATGAAGACAAATATCCGCAGCAATTGTCGGGCGGCATGCAGCAGCGCACGGCGATCGCGCGCGCCTTCATCCATGACCCAAAGCTGATCCTGATGGACGAACCGTTCGGCGCGCTAGACGCGCTGACCCGGGAACAGATGAATCTCGAAATGCTGCGGATCTGGCGCGAGAGCGGCAAGACCATCATCTTCGTCACGCACAGCATCCAGGAAGCGGTGTTCCTCGCCTCGCATTGCGCGGTGCTCACCGCGGGTCCGGCGCGAATGGCGGAATATTTCCCGATCGACCTGCCGTTCCCGCGCGCGCTGCCGATCAAAACCACGGATGAATTCGGCGCCTATGCAAGGCGGATTTATGCGAGTTTGGGGTTGGGTCCTACTGCGTAGGGTTTCCCTCCGTCATTGCGAGCGACGCGAGGCAATCCGGCTTTTCGTCATTCCGGGATGGTGCGTTAGCACCAGACCTCAGATGTGCAATTGCACATCGGGGAATCTCGAGATTCCGGGTTCGATGCTGCGCATCGCCCCGGAATGACGGCTAGATAAACGCTCGCAATGACGACTCATCTCACCTCTCCACCTTCCCCGCGTCCATCTTGATGGCGGGGTCGAGCAGCTTGCTGGTGAACGCGCTTTCCACCGGGAACGGCTTTTCCATGCCGAGATAGGTCTGCACCAGTTCGTAGTCTTTCTGCACCCGCCCGGCGTCGATCCAGCCCAATCCCTTTGTCGTGGTGAATTCGTCGGCCATCAGATATTTGATCCGGCCCCACTGCAATTGCTGCTCTTCGCGGTCGAGGCCGGAGACCTGGTCGAGCAGCGCCTTCAGGCAGGGCTCGAAATCGGCGACGCAGGCGGCGTAGGCCTTTTGCGTAATGCGCACGAAATCTTCGGCGAGTTTCGGGTTCTTTTCCAGGAACGCGCCATTGACGATCAGGGAATTGCCGTAGGAATTGAGCCCGATATCCTTCCAGTTCAGCGAACCAAGATCGCTGCCGAATTCCTTCAGCTTGATGTCGTGCGAGTTGTAGAAATCGCTGATGATCTCGACGGTGCGGCCTTTCAAGGCCGCGGATTTCGCGGTCGGTCCGACATTGACGAAGGAAACGGAGTCGGGCGCGAGGCCTGCGGCCTTGGCAAAGGCCGGCCACATCACCCGCGAGGCGTCGCCCGGCGGATTGCCGATCTTGCGGCCGGCAAAATCCTTCGGCCCGTTCACGCCGTAGCTTTTGAGCCAATAAAAGGTCTGGCCGGTGTTGGCATAGATGCTCATCAAGGCGACCGCGTCGGCGCCCTTGCTGCGGGCGACCAGCATGGTCGCGAGATCGGCGATCCCGAAGGCAGCGCCGCCCGAGCCCACCTTGAGCGAGGAGACGCCTGAGCCCTTGCCGACTTCGATGCTGAGATCGATCCCCGCCTTCTCGTACCAGCCCTGCGCCTTGGCATAATAAAACGGCGAGTGGTCCGCGGCCGGCGTCCAGTTCAGAATGAGATTGACGCTTTGACCGGCCTGCGCGGCAACGGGCGACACGAGTGCAAGAACCAGTCCGGCAACACCCCAACGTTTCACAATTTATCCCCTTCGTTCAGGTCGATGGTCAGTGCATGCCAACCTATCGATCCGGTTGCGCCGTGTCACCTTGTACGAGGCTTTGTGTGCGATCGGGGCTGCGACGTTCACCATCGCTAATCGTAAGAGGGCAGTCCCGTATCGCGATAGGCCCAGCAGCCCTCGCGCGACAGGGAAACCGGCGTCTCGACTCCGACCTGGTGCCGGGCCGCGGTGCCCAGCTCCAGCACTTCCAGCCGGCGGCCGAACAGATCGATCTCGTAGACGGTCTGCGTGCCCTGATAGCGGCGATCGACGACGTGAGCGGAAAATCCGTTGGCGCCATTTTGTTTGCCGATGCTGATGTTTTCCGGCCGCAACGCAATCCGCACCTTGTCGCCCAACGAGAGCGCATGCAGCAGCGCCGCCTCTCCGCGCCGCCCATCGCCGAAATCGATCACGCCGAACTCGCCGCTGCGGCCGACCAGGGTGCCCGTCAGTTCGTTGGTGGCGCCGGTGAAGTTGGCGACGAACAGATCCGCCGGCCGGTTATAGATCTCGTCCGGCGTACCCATCTGCAACAGCTTGCCGTCGCGCATCACGCCGATGCGGTCGCCGAGCACGACCGCCTCGGCCTGGTCGTGGGTGACGTACAACGCGGTCATGCCGGTCTGCTTGAGGATGATGCGGAGATCGTCGCGCAGCCGCAGGCGCAATTTGGCATCGAGGTTCGACAGCGGTTCGTCCAAAAGCAAGAGCTGCGGCCGGTATACGATGCTGCGCGCCAGCGCGACGCGCTGCATCTGGCCGCCCGACAACGACACCACCGGCCGGTCGGCATATTCCGACAGGCCGACCAGCTGCAGCGTCTCGTCGACTTTACGATTGGCATCGGCGCGGGCGATCTTGCGATGCTTGAGCGGGTAGACCACGTTCTGCCGCACGGTCATGTGCGGCCAGACCGCGTAGGACTGAAACACCATGCCGAGGTTGCGCTGCCGTGGCGGCACCAGGATGCCGCGCTCTGGCGACGACACCACGCGTCCGGCGATGCCGATCTCTCCGCCGGTCGGATGCTCAAGACCTGCGACGCAGCGCAAGGTGGTGGTCTTGCCACAGCCGGAGGGACCTAGCAGGACCACGATCTCGCCGGCCGGCACGGCAAAGCTGACGCCGTCGATGGCCGGCCGGCCGATGGCAAACTGCTTGCGCAGATCGGTAACGTCGAGCGTCGCCGTCATGATTGCACCGGCTTCACGGGAGCGACGATCACTGGCGGTAGCCGAACGTCTTGTCCCATTCCGCGACCCACGGCCCGTGCAGCTTCACATAATCGTCGAACTTGGGCACCCAGACCTTGACCACCTTGGGATCGAATCCTTCGGGGTAGAACGGCGCCACTTTCAACGTGGTGAGATTGCCGAGTTCCTTGATCATGAAGGTCTGGCCCTCCTTCGACAGGCACCAGTTGAGGAAGAGCTTTGCGGCATTGGGATGCGCTGCGGTCTTCGGAATTCCCGTTGCGTAGGGATTAACCGGCACGCCCTCGGGCGGGAAAATGATCTTGACCGGCGCGCCGTCCTTTTGCTTCGGATAGATGGCATTGTAGAGCAACGGACCCATCGCGACCTCTCCGCGCACCAGCGAGTCCGACATCGGCGCACCCGATGGATAAAGAATCGGATGGGTCGCGGCCTGCTTCGCCCAATAGTCCTCCCCGAGCACCTGGCGCTCGAACATGATGCGGGTCCATGTGGTGCCGCCGGATTGCGCGAACACCTGCCCGGTCATCTTGTCGTATTCGGGCTTGGTCAGATCCATCCAGCTCTTCGGCGGATTTTTCACCAGTTCGGTGTTGTAGGCGATCGACCAGACCACCGTGGCGCGCGGCCACAGTTTCGGCGAGATCAGCGCCTCCGGGTTGTAGTCGGCGGCATTCGGCGGCGCATAATCCTGGAACAGGTCGACCAGCGGCAGCATCAGCGCGCGGTCCGAATGATCGACCACGTCGGCTATCAGCTTGCCGGCCGCGGCCTCGGTCTTGACGCGGGTGATGAGCTGGCCGCCCGGCGCGCGCACCATCTCGACCTTGATCTCCGGGAAGCGCTTGTTGAAGGCCTTGATGACCTCCTGTTCGACTTCGGCGAAATTCGCCGTGTAGAAGACCAGCTTGCCTTCGGCCTTTGCCGCCGCAATCAGTTCCGGCGAGCCGAACTCCTGCGCTTTTGCCGGCACGCCGGCCAGCGCGATGCCGAGACCGGCGATGGCTGCGATGGCAGCGAATTTGGTAGCGGTCCTCGCGACGTTTTCTTTATTCATAGCCAATCCTCCCTTTGGTTTTTTATCCGGTGCGGGCGACGCTCCGCTGGGCTGCTCCCCTCGACAGCCAGTTGGCGCCGCCGATGAGAACGCCGAGCAGGACCGTCTGCACCAGGCTGAATGCCGCGGTCTTTCCGAGATTGCCGCCTTCGTAATAGTCGAGCAGCAGCACCGACATCACCATGGTGTTGCTGGTATAGAGAAACAGCGAAGAGCCGAGTTCGCGGATTGCCAGCACGAACAGCAGCGTCATCGCAGCGAGCACGCCCGGCCGCGCCAGCGGCAACACGATCGTCCTGATGGTGCCGAGCATGCCCTTGCCGCAGACCCAGGCCGCCTCCTCAAGCTCGCGATGGATTTGCAGGAATGAAGTCGACAACGCCTTGACGGTATCCGGCATGAACCGCGCGATGAACGCCAGCGCCAGGATCCAGATGGTGCCGTAAAGCCCGCCGGGAATGCCGATCCAGGCCCAGAGATAGGCGACGCCAACCACGAGGCCGGGAATGGCGACCGGTACGGTCGACACCAGATCGATGCTGCGGCGGCCCGGCAATCTGGTGCGATGAATGGTGTAGCCGATCGCGAAAGCGAGCGCGCCGCCGACCACCGCCGTGATGACGCCGACTTCGACCGCGTTGTAGATCGACCGCATCGTCAGCGGGTTGTCGAAGATGCTGTAGAAATGCATCAGCGAATATTGCCGCATGTCGAACAGACTGGCGACGTCGCGAATGAACATGAACTTGCGGAACGCCGCCACGGTCAGCGCCAGGCTCGGCAGGATCACCACGACCAGCAGATAGACCATGCCGAGGGAGAAGGTGAACCAGCGCCACCGCCCGAGATCGAGATTGCGCGGACGATAGGCCTTGCCGGCCACGGTGGTATAGCTGCGGCCGCTCAGCACCTTCTGCTGCAGGAAAACCAGCGCGCCGGTGACCACCATCAGGATGATCGCAACCGCAGCGGCGGTGTTGTAGAGCGGCGGCGACCAGTTGGTGAGCTTGAAGATATAGGTGGTCAGCACGGCGAGATTGGTCGGCGCGCCCAATACCGCCGGAATGCCGTAGATGCCGAGCATCACGATGAACGACAGCAGCATGCCCGAGACGATCGCCGGCATGATCAGCGGGAACGTGACCGAGAACAGGGTCGCGAAGGCACTGGCGCCGGAAATTTCCGCGGCTTCTTCCAGGCTCGGATCCATGTTGCGCAGCGCCGACGAGGTAAACATGTAGACGTAGGGCGCGTAGTAGATGCCGAACACGAACACCAGGCCCCACATCGAGTAGAAATCGACGCGCCAGTCGAGGTTCATCCATTTGAACAGGGTGTTGATGAGGCCGGTCTTCGGCGAACCCAGGATCGCCCATGCCACGCCCGCGACCAGCGGCGGCGCGAACAGCGGCAGGATACTGGCCGCTGCGATGAAACCCTTGAACGGCGTATTGGTGCGCACCACGATCCAGGAGAACGCCAGCCCGATCACCACCGCGATCAAGGTGCCGCCGCCGCAGGCAATCAGTGTATTGAACAGCGCTTCGGCGACATTCGGATTGGCCAGTACGGTGAGGAAGTGAGCGATCGAGAGATGGCGCAGGCTGAAGCCTTCGAGCACCGGATTGGTGTCGGTCAGGGCGCCCAACAGCAGTGTGAGGATCGGATAGACGACGAGGAAGCCCAGGATTGCGAGCAACAGCGCAATCCAAGAGCCGGCCAACACTTGCCGACGAAACCCGTCACCGCCGCTGCGCGTGACCTCGATGCGCCGGCCCGCCTGTTCCTTCAAAGCGTTTTCCCTTCGCCGGCGGCTCGGCTCTATTCATTATTATCATGGCCGCATGCATCCCAAGCCTAGGCGATCGCGCGTAGGCTGAAAAGTAGCAGAAAGTCGCGCGTCCGGAGTGCCATCGGCACATGTGGAATTATTCCTCGCTCCGCGAACGCAGAATCTTGATTTGAACGATTTGATCTTCCAGTCCAGCCTTTCGCAGACGCGGTGTTCAAGTCATCCAGGGGACCATGATGGCAAATCTCACGATCAACGGCAAAGCTTTCGATGTGGATGTCGAGCCGGATACGCCACTGCTTTGGGCAATCCGGGAAAATGTTGGGCTGACCGGCACCAAATATGGCTGCGGCATTGCACAATGCGGCGCCTGCACTGTTCATGTTGACGGCGTTGCAATGCGTTCCTGTGGCGTTCTGGTCAGTGAGGCCGACGGCAAGCAGATCACCACGATCGAAGGACTGGCTACCGACGCCGGGCTGCACAAGGTGCAGCAGGCCTGGATCGACAACGATGTTCCGCAGTGCGGATACTGCCAAAGCGGCATGATCATGGCGGTGGCGGCGCTGCTCAAGGAGAAGCCAAAGCCGACCGATGCGGATATCGACGAAGCCATCACCAACATCTGCCGTTGCGGCACCTTCAAGCAGGCGCGTGAAGCCATTCACGCCGCTGCCAGCGCTTGAGGAGATGGCCATGAATCAGCACGTCATGCCGCAACCCACTCGCCGTGCCTTCGTGATAGGCACCGCTGCCGCCGGCGCAGGCCTTGCGCTCGGCTTCGATATTCCCCTCGGCGGTCCAACCGCGGTGCACGCGGCCGATACTTCGCCCGAAGTCAACGCCTGGGTGGTGATCCGTCCCGACGATACCGTCGTCATCCGCATCGCACGCTCGGAAATGGGACAGGGCACCCTCACCGGCCTCGCCCAACTCGTTGCCGAAGAGCTCGAATGCAACTGGTTGAAAGTCACCACGGAATATCCCACGCCGGGACAAAGCGCGGCCCGCAAGCGCGTCTGGGGCGATTTCTCGACCGGCGGCAGCCGCGGCATCCGGTCCTCGCAGGATTATGTCCGCAAGGGCGGCGCCACCGCGCGCATGATGCTGGTACAGGCCGCGGCGAATGAATGGAAAGTTCCGGTGACGGAATGCAGTGCCGCCAACAGCATCATCACCCATGCGCCATCTGGCCGCACCACGACCTACGGCAAGGTGGCCGAAGCCGCGGCCCGGCTCGCGCCACCGACCGCGGTCAAACTGAAGGACCCCAAGGACTGGAAGCTGATCGGCAAAGGCGTCAAGCGGCTCGATACCGCCGACAAGACCACCGGCGCGATGATCTACGGCGCCGACGTCAAGCTGCCGGGCATGCTCAACGCCGCGATCAAGGCCTGTCCGGTATTCGGCGGCAAGCTGAAAAGCTTCGACGAAGCCAAGGTCATGGGCATGAAGGGCGTCAAGAAGGTGGTGCGGGTCGACGACAACGCGGTTGCGGTCGTTGCCGACACCTGGTGGCGCGCCAAGGCCGCGCTCGATGCGCTGCCGGTGGTGTGGGACGAAGGCGACAATGCCCACGTTTCCAGCGAGACGATCGCCAAATGGCTGGCCGAGGGCCTTGACAATGCGGAGCCGGCGTTCGTCGGCAACCAGAACGGCGACGCCAAGAGCGTGATCGCCGGCGCGGCGAAAAAGGTCGAGGCGGTCTACAATTATCCCTACCAGAACCACGCCGCGATGGAGCCGCTCAACGCCACCGCGCTTTACACCGCCGACAAATGCGAGGTCTGGACCGGCACGCAAAACGGCGAAGCCGCGTTTGCCGCAACGGTCGAAGCCGCCGGCCTGCCGGCCGACAAATGCGACGTGCACAAGGTGATGCTGGGCGGTGGCTTCGGCCGTCGCGGCCAGAGCGATTATGTCCGGCAGGCGGTGCTGATCGCCAGGCAGATGCCGGGCACGCCGATCAAGCTGTTATGGTCGCGCGAAGAGGACATGCAGCACGGCGCCTATCATCCGATCACGCAATGCAAGCTGACCGCGGCCTTCGACGCCGAGAACAATCTGACCGGATTGCATATGCGGCTGTCGGGACAATCCATTCTCGCCGCGCTGCGTCCGGCGGCGTTGGTCAACGGCATGGACCCCGCGGCATTCCAGGGTCTCGGCGCCAAGGGTGAAGCCGCGTTCGGCTATTCGGTGCCGAATTTGCTGATCGAGCATTCGATGCGCAATCCGCCGATCCCGCCGGGTTTCTGGCGCGGCGTCAACGTCAATCACAATGCGATCTACCTCGAATGCTTCATGGATGAGCTGGCGCATACGGTGGGACAGGACCCGCTCGAATTCCGCCGCAAGCTGATGACAAACCATCCCAAGCACCTTGCCGTGCTCAATGCGGTCGCCGACAAGATCGGCTGGGACACGCCGCCACCGAAAGGCGTCTATCGCGGCATCGCGCAGCACATGGGCTATGGCAGTTATGTCGCCGGCGCGGCGGAAGTTTCCGTCACCGACGGCAGCAAGATCAAGGTGCTGCGGATCGTCGCCGCCACCGATCCCGGCTATGCCGTCAATCCCGCCCAGATCGAGCGGCAAGTCGCCGGCTCCTTCGTGTACGGGCTGTCCGGACTGTTCTACGGCGGCTGTACTGTAAAAGACGGCCGCATCGAGCAGACCAATTTCGACACCTACAACTCGATGCGGATCAGCGAGATGCCGAAGGTGGAAACGATCATCATGCCGAGCGGCGGCTTCTGGGGCGGTGTCGGTGAACCGACCATCTGCGTCGCGGGGCCGGCGGTGCTCAACGCCTACTTTGCAGCCACCGGAAAGCGCGTCCGTTCGGTGCCGCTGCGTGACCAGAACATCGGCTTTGCCTGACGCTTCGGGCGGCGGGCATCGCCGCCGCCCGCTCGACAGCCCCGTCGCCGTCCTCTAAGAAAAATCAACCAATAAACATGAGGAAACGACATGACGAAGGGGTCAACCGTACGAAGCGTCGACATACTGAGCTGCGATGCCGGCTGGAGAAACTACCACTTCGTCAAGGTCACCACCGAAGACGGCATCATCGGCTGGAGCGAATTCGACGAAGGTTTTGGCGCGCCCGGCGTCGGCGCCGCGATCCAGCGCCTTTCGACGCGCGTGGTCGGACAGAACGCCTTTCAGCACGAGCGGATCTATGCGGAGCTGTTTTCCGCGACACGGCCCGCGGCCGGCGGCGTCGTAGCGCTGGCGCTCGGCGCCATCGAGAATGCCCTGCTCGATGCCAAGGCCAAGCTGTTGGGAGTGCCCTGCTACGAATTGCTCGGCGGCAAGATCCGCGATCGCATTCGCGTCTACTGGTCGCATTGCGCCACCTGGCGCATCAATCATCCGGGATGGTACAAGCCGGCGATCACCGACCTCGATGGCGTCAAGGCGATCGGCAGCGAGGTCCGCGAGAAGAAGTTCACTGCGCTCAAGACCAACATCTTCACCTACGATGCCGGCAAGCCGACGGGCTGGCGGCCGGGATTCGGTTCACCCTTCCAGCCCGAGATCAACGTCGACCGCAAGGTGCTGCGCGATCTGCGCATGCATCTCGAAGCGATCCACGACGGCGCCGGGCCTGACGTCGACATCCTGCTCGACCTCAACTTCAACGCCAAGACCGAAGGCTACCTGAAAATCCTGCGAGAAATCGCCGACCTCGACATGTTCTGGATCGAGATCGACAGTTTCAGCCCGGAAGCGCTGGGCTATATCAGGCGGCAAAGCCCGCACCCGGTCTCGTCATGCGAAACACTGCTGGGCCTGCGCGAATTCCTGCCCTATTTCCGCGAACAGGCGATGGATGTCGCGATCATCGATACGCCGTGGAACGGAGTGTGGCAGTCGATGAAGATCGCCGCGGCCGCCGAGGCCTGCGAGGTCAATGTCGCGCCGCATAATTTCTACGGCCACCTCTGCACCATGATGAACGCCCATTTCAGCGCGGCAGTGCCGAACCTGCGGATCATGGAAACCGATATCGACCGGCTGGAATGGGACCATGAGCTGTTCACCCATGTGCCGGACATCCGGGACGGTCATCTCGTCATTCCAGACCGCCCCGGCTGGGGCACCGAACCCAACGAGGAAGCGCTACGGGCGCATCCGCCGAAAGGAACCGGCGGGTTGTTGAATTATGGCCGCAAGGGATAGCGCAGCAAGTCTTGGAGCGCTACGACAACTCCCTCGTCGTCCCGGCGAACGCCGGACGACAGCGGCGTTGTTGCTACCGCCGATCGTATTCGTCCGGCTCCATCGCCCAAAGCCATTGATCGTGGCCATAGGCGTAATTGCGGTTGGTTTGCGCCGGGTTGCGGTTGACCAAGGGCCGCATGTACATCGGATGCGTGGCGCTGCGCACCTCGTGCTCGATGGTGAAGAGGTGTTTTCCGTTCTCCAGGTCGACGATATCGCGAAAGCGGTACTGGTATTGGTTGTCTTCGCTGTAGATCAGGTTGCGTTGCCCTAACCGGCGATACGGACCGGAAAAGTTCGTGATGTACATCTGCACATGATGGCCGTCGTAATCCGGCTGCGGCCAGTCGGTCTCGCGGAACCGCAGGTACTGGTCCCTGCCCATCTTCACGCGCGCCACCGTGCCATCGCCGTTGCCGAGCTCGGCGGGCATCTCCATGATCTCTGGATAGAACGCGCAGATGCCCCGCGCGGTGCCGACCGGAACGTCGAACTCAACATAGGGGATGCCGAGCGTGATGCGCCCGAAGCGGGCGGCATCCGGCTCATAGCAGCGCACGCGATTGCCCCATGGACATGTCGCCTCGACATGGTCGTTGTGCTCGCTGAACGCGAACGCCGTGCCCTCGAGCTTTTTCGCGACGGACGCCAGCCGGGCGAGCAATGCCTCACGGCCCGAGATGACGAGCCCGGTATGGCCGCGCAGCACCTGCGCCTGACCGCTTGGCAGATGGAACTGACTTCTACCGACGTTCACCCACATGTTGGTGTCGGACACCATCAGATACGGATCGCGCGTGAGCCCGAGGCCGGCGACATAGAACAATGTCGCCAGACGCTGATCGGGCACCTGCACGTTGACGTGTTCGAGATGAACCGAGTTACCGAGATCTTCGGCGGCGCGATCGAATTTCTGATGCATGGGCGCGGTTCCGGAGCTGGGTCGCCCGCTCATTATAGTGCAACACCAAACGCTATTCCAACAATTCCACGGAAACCCTTGCAGATCACCGGCTCCACCATCGCCAAACTTTAGCGTTGGACTTGGACGATGCCTTCGATCTTCCGCAAGGCAGGAACTGCAAAATCGATAAATGCGCGAACTGTCGGCCGCAAGAACTTCGAAGACGGATAGGTCAGAAAGAGTTCTGTCGGTTTGATCTCGTATTGCGGAAGTACGCGGATCAGCTCACCGCTTTTCAATTCCTCTGTCACAAGCAGAACCTGCGCTGTACCAATTCCCCGGCCCGCCTTGATGGCGTCGACGAGAACTTGCGCATTGTTGGTCGTGAGCTTCGGGCGAACGGAGATATCCTCAGCGACGCTCCCCTTGCGAAGGTTGAGCAAGCGCCCCCGCGAGAGAGAGGCGTCCGTCACGATCATATCATGGTCGCCTATTGCCCGCCGGCTGCGAACGGAACCGCGACGCGCAAGGTAGTCAGGCGAGGCGACAAGAATTCGTCGGCTGAACCCAATTCTTCGCACAATGAGATTCTGGTCCGTCGGGCGCCCCATTCGGATGGCAAGATCGACGTTTTCATGAATGAGATCGACCGAACGGTTCTCAAGCGTCAGATCGACAGCCACGTCGGGATGCCTGTCCTGAAAGTTCATCACAATTCGATGCAGGTGCCGTTCGCCAACACAGGCCGGTCCGTGCAGCCGCAGCTTTCCGTTAATCGCTCCCGCATCGTTGCGGGCACCTTCGATCGCCGCATCAATCGCCGAAAGGGCTCCGCCCGATGCTTCGTAAAGACGAAGTCCCTGCGTGGTGGGGCGCATCGCACGCGAACTTCTTTCGAGCAACCTGGCACCCGTATGGGCCTCCAGGTTGCTCAGAAGCTTGCTCACTGCGGGCTGCGAGATACCCAGATCCCGGGCGGCAGCGGTCAACGAGCCTCTCTCAACGATGCGAACAAAAGTGCGCAGAGCCGCAGTCAGGTCCATGCATAACCAAAGGTTATAGAAACTGTTTCATCATAATGGATAGACCGGCTGTTCGAACCGGGCAACCCTTGTGTCCCCTAGAAACAGCCGTGAGGGACCATGAAAGTCGAAAGCATCGGGCGTCGTGAATTCATCCTTGGAGCATCGCGTGCCGCGCTCGGGGCAGCCGCGTTGGCCGCAACAGACGGCGCGGTCGCCAAACCAATTGCTTCAAAGACGGCCGGACCCACGCGGCTTCCCAAAGGTGGGACCAGTCAATTCGCGCAAATCAACGGCATACGAATGCACTACGTCACTGCCGGAACTGGTCCTGCCGTCATTCTACTTCACGGGTGGCCTCAAACATGGTTCGCTTGGCACCGAACGATGGGGCGACTCTCCCAACGGTTTACGGTCATCGCGCCTGATCTCAGGGGCACGGGATTATCCGAGAAAACTGTTTCCGGGTATGACAAACGCACCATCGCCGCCGATATTCATGGCTTGATCGCCCATGCGGCAGCAGGACGAGCCAACGTAATCGCACACGATATGGGTGGCAAGGCGGCCTATATGCTCGCCCATCTGCACCCTGAATGCATTGAACGCCTGGTTATGGTCGATTGCCTCGTCCCCGGAACCGAATACACCGATGCACTGCGGGGTGGCGCGTGGCACTATGGATTTCATATGACGCCGGTAATCCCCGAGATGCTTACCAAGGGTCGGGAGCGAGAGTACATCAAGGCTCAAATCCGCTCGTGGTCGTATCGAAAGGACGCTGTAACCGAGGAAGCTATCTCGGAGTTTGCCCGGCACTACGCGTCTCCCGGCGGCATGACGGCGGGTTTCAACTACTACCGGACACTCCGGGAAGACGCCGCGTTGGCAGCGTCGTTCAACGGTCGAACGCTTGGCATGCCCATCCTGGCGATCGGCGGCCGCCATGGCGTGGGGACCAAGCTCGGGGATGCGTTGCGAGACCAGTCCGGCAAGCTCACGGCTGTTATCGCAGAGGACAGCGGTCATTTTGTCGCGGAAGAAGTGTCGGATTTTTTCTGCGATCAAGTCGAGCGATTTTTCACGGTTTAACGGTGCCACCGAGGGGTCAATGCGCCCGTTCGTCGCCAGGTTGATCGCAAGCCTTTCGAATGCGCGAACTGGTTACCGATCGCTTCGGTGCTCACCGCTCGCAAACACCACACGATTTTACGGACCGCATCAATCGTCCCGCAACCAGCGCGGCCGATGAAAACAGATATCGCTTGCGCGAAGTGCCGATGCCCGAATACTGCACCTTAAGCGCGAATCCGTGAGAATCACGGCATAACTTGGCGGAGTCCGGACATGAAGTGCTACCCTTGCGTGGCAATCGTGATGTTGCTGTGCGGTAGCGCGGTTGCCAGCGCGCAAACTCTTCCAGAGTACATGGCACCGATCTCGGGCAGGACCACCGCGACGGCGGCCGATATCGCGACCAAGGACGTGCTGGCGCTCAACACCGGCATGTTCGAACTCTATGGCGACGCCGCCAAGCTCTTTCAGAAGAACATCCTGGGCAAGCATCCGGTGATCCTGGCGCTGTTCTCCGGCGCCGGCGGCAAGATGATCCTGTACCGGCCGGGCAAGGCGCCGACGGAAGCGCCGCAGGTTCCGGTCGTCTATCAGTTGCTGAAGTCGGTCGGTCACAGCACGATGGCGCTGGCGGAGGTGGTCGGGCCTTATGTCGACAATGCCGACGATAAATCCTGGCGCGGTTCGATGCTGGCCTATCGGAGCCGGATGCAGTCGGCGCTCGACGGGCTGGATGCCACGCCGATGGAGCCCGGCTGGCGCGACAACAACCACATTATCCTGCAGAACAATCTCGCCTTCATGGACGAATGCCTCGCCAAGGGCGTCATCCCCTTCGCGACGCTGGAAGCCTTCGGCAAGAAACAGGCGCCGTACCTCGCCAAGAACGTCGCATGGGCGGCGCAGACCCAGGTCGGCCACTGGATGACGGTGCTTGCCGACTGGAAAGCCCAACTCGGCGCCGACTGGGACAAGACCTATGCCGCGAGCAACACCATCTATGTGGCGCGCCAGAACAACGTGCTGTTCAGCGTGCTCGCGCAGTTCTTCGGCCCGGACGCCATCAACAGCCGCCTGCTGCTGATCGAGACGGTTTCGTTTACGACGACCCCGGCGGACATGCTGGAATCGCTGACGCGCATCATCGCCGATCGTTCGGTCGGTTCGCTGTTCTTCGGCAACTATCACCTAATGGACTATGAACTGATGGGCGGCGATGCGCGCGTCGCGATTGCGGCGGAAACCGGCAAGCGCGGCATGACGACATTCCTGCCGCCGGTCGTGCCGTTCGGCTCGAAGCAGTGGCCGACATTGATCACGGCGGGCCCCGGCCCCGCATCGATCGCCGACTTGCGATAATGCCGCCAGATAGCCTTCGTGCGTACTGACGATTCTCATATCGAACGCCCGTCACGGCGTTGACCGAGAGGTAGGATCATGCGGCCTTCGCGACGTGAGTTCGTGAAGTGGGTCACGGCGAGCGGTATCGTGCTCAGCCTGTCGCGGCTGGGATCAGCCGCACAAGTCGAATTTCCGGCGCGCGCAACGCTGCCGGGACGGCAAGGCTGGAATCCGGCGGTAGATGGCGCCGGGCGGATTGACGGCGTCGTCAAGGTGACCGGCGCAAAACTCTACGCTTCGGATTTCCGTGCTGCGGACCTGCCGGGATGGCCGGCGGCGACATCGCACGCGATCCTCGTCCGCGCTCCCGATGCAACACGGGTCTATACCGGCATGGATCTCGGCCGTCTTGGCGGCGCGTTGAAGCCGTCGGTGGTGGTGACCGCGGAAGACCTGGCAAAAATCAACGCCCGCGTTCCCGAATTCTATGCCGGCGATCTGTTTTGCCCGGTCGGCAGGACGCCGCTCTATATGGGACAGCCGGTCGCGCTGTTGATCTTCGAACAATTCGACGCGTTCGACCGCGCGCGGCTGGCGCTGCGTGACGGAACGTTTGTCAGGTTCGGCGAGGCGACGGGGCCCGTCGTCGCCCCCAATTACGGCGCCTTCCGTTTCACGCGCGTCGCCGGGCCGACGCCCGAATCCCCCGATGTCTACTCGCCGATACAGGCGGGCTGGGTCTCGCCCGGGCGCTCACAGAATACGGCGCTTCCGGTCTGGTCGGCCTTCGCAAAGGAAACCCGGACGCCCTATGGCAAGGCGGCGATCCTTGGCGAACAGATCCGCGCCGAGCTCGAGGCGAAAAATCCGTCCTTGCTCGTGCTCGACCGCAGCTTCGAGACCCAGTCGGTCGACCCGATGTTTCTCGAGCCGGAAAGCGGTCTCGGCTGGTACGACAGGAGAGACGAGAAGCTCGAACTCGTGCTCGGCGTCCAGTCGCCCTATGAGGCCACCGAGTCGATCGCGTTCCTGCTGGGCCAGGCCCGCGCTCCCTTCAAGCCCGCGCGCATCAACACCCAGTTCACCTATATCGGCGGCGGTTTCGGCGGGCGCGATCACACGCCATTCGTGCTCTACGTCGCGCTCGCCGCGATGTTCTTTCCGGGCAAGCCGGTTCGGCTTGCGCATGACCGCTACCAGCAGTTTCAGGCCGGCATCAAGCGCCACCCGATCAAGATGCGCACGCGGATAGGGATCGACCGCGCCAGCGGCAAGATCACGGCCTTCGCCGCCGACCATGTGCTGGATGGCGGCGGCCTGGCAAACTTTTCAGTTAATGTCGCGACCGTCGCGGCAACTGCGGCGATCGGCATCTACGACATTCCAAAAGTCGACGTCACCACGGTTGCGATCCATTCGCGCGGCGTGACCGCGGGATCGATGCGCGGCTATGGAACGCTGCAGACCCTGACGGCGCTCGAGACATTGATCGATGAAGCGGCTTCCGCTTTGCCGCTCAATCCGATCGAGTTCCGGCGGCGCAATGCGCTCAAGCAAAATGGCCGGACCATGACCGGAAATCCGTACAGCGTCTCGGTCCGCACGCCCGAGATTTTGGACAAGCTCGAAATGCATCCGATCTGGCGGCAGCGTGCGGAGGAAAAAGCCCGCGTCCGGCAAAACGGCACCCTGGTCGGTACCGGTGTCGCCTGCGTCACCAAGGATTACGGCGCCGGCGCCGATTGTTCGCTCGGGCGCGTGGAAATCAGTGCGGACGGCCGCATCTCGATCGATTGCGACCATGTGGAGATGGGCAACGGCATCGGAACTGCGTTGGCCAACCGCGTCGCCATCCATCTCGGAGCCGTGGCCGACGAGGTGTCGGTCGCACGGGTCGATACCTACGATGCGCTGGCACTCGTCACCTCCGGCGATCCCTACACGATGGATCAGAAGACGCAGGACGCCGCGGAGAAAAATCCGCGCTGGGTGCCCGCGATCAGCTCGGCCACCAGCGCCTCGGTCGGTGCGCATGTCGGTACTCATTCGGCGGCAGAGGCCGCACGCGTGATCTTCCGTTACGGCCTGTGGCCGGCGGCGCTCGAACTCTGGCGCATTCCGCCCGCCGATCCCCGAGCCAGGGATTTTGCAAAGGCGCGCTGGAAGGACGGCCAGCTCGTCATGCCCGGCCTGACGCCGCTTGCGTTGCCGGCGCTTGCCGCCGCGGCGCATGCGCGCAACTTCGTCACCGGCGCCATCGCTCACAGTTTTTCCCGCTGGGCCTGGTCGCGCGCGCGCTTCCAGTTTGGCGCCGAACAATACCGGGCCGAGATCGATGCGCTTGCCGTGCGCAAGGGCGGCGGAAAATTCGCGGTTCTCGATCGCGTCAGCGTCAAGTTCCCGCCGACCGTCAACAACCAGTCCGGCAATACCTACACCTCGATGTGCGGCACACTGGTTCGCGTCGAGATCGAACGCACCACCGGCGCGTTGCGTATCGCCAAGGCCTACAGCGTGCTCGAATGCGGGCAGGCGCTGGTGCCGGAAGTCGTGCTCGGCCAGTCGCAGGGCGGGTTCGCGATGGGCGTCGGTTATGCCCTGCTCGAAACGCTGCCGCCTTATGAGGGCGGCCCCGGCAATGGGCAATGGAATCTCGGACAATACCTGGTGGCGCGCGGATCGGACCTGCCGCTGCGCGACCTCGAGATCGAGATGCTGCCGCCACTGACACCGGACGAGCCGCCAAAGGGCATGGCGGAAGTCGTCATGGTCCCGGTCGTGCCGGCCATCCTCAACGCCATCTTCGATGCCACCGGCCGCCGCTTCCGGTCGCTGCCGGTCACCCAGGCCATGATCAAGGGAGCGATCGCGTGACGACGCTTGCCATCACCATCAACGGCCGCGCGCTCAATCCGATGGAGGTGCGCGACGACCTCTCGATGAACGATTTCCTGCGCGAATATCTCGGCATGACCGGCACCAAGTTCGGCTGCGGCGCCGCGCAATGCCTGAGCTGCGCTATCATCGTCGATAACCCGGACGGCACCAGCTACACCAGCCCGACCTGCGTCGTGTCGGCGGTGAGTTTTGACGGCAAGGCGATCCGGACCGTCGAAGGTCATGCCAAGAATGGCGAACTGTCCGCGCTTCAGAAAGCCTTCATCCATCACTTCGCGTTCCAGTGCGGCTACTGCACCGCCGGCTTCCTGAACGAGGCCCAGGTGCTGCTGGAGCGCCTGGCGAAAAAGCCTGTGGCGCGCGCCGAGCTCGAGACAACCATCGCCGAGGCGCTCGACGGGCATATCTGCCGCTGTACCGGTTATATTAAGTACCACGAGGCCGTGCGTGACGTGATCCTCGCCGATCCCAAGCGCTATCTGGCTTGACCATGACATCAGACACGCGGTTTCGGATTCTCGTTTCGGTCACGGCGCTCGGCCTGAGCATGCTCACGGGCTATGCGGCCTCGCAAACCGCGTCGGACATGCTGGCTTCGCCGGATAGTTTTGCGTCGATCGCCGACACCGACGCGCGGTCGGCAGCGATCTTCACCGAGCTTGGGAAAGTGCTGACGCATCCGCGCTGCACCAATTGCCATCCGGCCGGCGACCGCCCGCGCCAGGGAGATGAGAGCCGGCTGCATCAGCCGCCGGTCGCGCGCGGTGTCGACGGGCACGGCACGGAAGCGATGCGGTGCTCGATCTGTCACGGCAATGCCAACTTCGAACCCGGCCGCGTGCCGGGTCACCCGGAATGGCATCTGGCACCGCGCGAGATGGCGTGGGAAGGCAAAACGATCGCCGAGATCTGCGCCCAGATCAAGGATCCCGCACGCAACGGCGGCCGCAAGCCCGCAGACCTCATCCATCACATCGGCGAAGACACGCTGGTCGGCTGGGCGTGGCACCCCGGCTTCGGCCGGGAGCCTGCCCCCGGCACGCAGAAAGAAGCCGGCGCACTTGTCGAAGCCTGGGTGAAAACCGGCGCGGCGTGTCCGGCAAGCTAGCGGCCGAAGCGTGACGATCGAACTTTTGAATCAGCCCCGTTCTGCCGGCGAAGCGGTCATGGCCGGCACCTCCTGCGCCGGGGACGGGGACGCCGGCGCGGCGCGCTTGATGTTCTGGTTCAGGGAAAAGAAATTGGTCGGATCGTATTTGGCCTTCAACGCGACCAGCCGCGCGTAGTTGCCGCCAAACACCGATCGCATCATGTCTTCTCCGACGTCGCTGGTCAGAGTGAATATCTGGCCGCCACTCGAATAGGGCTTCAGCGCGTCCCAGAAGTCGCGCACCCAGCCTGTGTGCCGGGCGTTTTCCGCCGCGTCGGTCCATTGGGCCGGGATAATGACGTTGTACTGCGCTTGCCGCTGGGCAAAGGCGGTGTCGCCGACCCCGACCCGGGTCACCGCCCCGCCATAGAATTCGATGATGACCCCGGACAGCGGAGACTGCGCGCGGTTACCGTGTTCGACGATCACGTCAAGCGCCTTGTCGCTGATCTCCTTCAGGAATGTCGACTTCCAATAATTGTACGTTCCCTCGGGAAATGCGCCCTCGAGAATTTTCTGCATGACCGGGAACGGCATCGGCTGAACGGCATCGAGGAGCGGCGAACCGAATGTTCGGAGCGGAAGAAGAACGCGCTCGCCCGCGTCCAGATCGCCGCAATAGCAAACAGCGATGCCAACCACCGGAACGCCTTCCGGCGTGGAGATCAAGGCGGCATAGGCCGTCAATTCTTCCGGGGCTGTCGTCATGAAAGCCCGGTAGTGACGCAGCACGGCGTCAGCCTGATTGCGCGGATAAAGAATGAGGCCGCTCAGCACCGTCGAGACCGGATGAGCCCTGAACAAAAACGAAGCCACGATTCCGAAATTGCCGCCGCCGCCGCGCAGCGCCCAGAACAGATCCGGATTGATCGTCCTGCTGGCGGTCAGCAATTCGCCGGCAGCGGTGACGACCTCGCACGACAACAGGTTGTCACAGGTCAGTCCGTATTTGCGCACCAGCCATCCGACGCCGCCGCCGAGCGTCAGGCCCGCGATGCCGGTCCGGGAAACCGTGCCGGTTGGTACCGCAAGACCATAGGCGTGCGTCTCGCGGTCGACATCGGCCAGCGTCGCTCCACCCTGCACCCGCACCGTCTGTGACTGCGGATCGACCACGACGCCTCTCATCGCCGACAGATCGATGACGATGCCATCGTCGCAAAGCGCGCGGCCCGCGACATTGTGACCGCCGCCGCGAACCGACGCCGGCACGTCGTTCGCGCGCGCAAACTTCACCGCGACGACGATGTCGGCCACTCCCGAGCATCGGGCGATTACGCCGGGATGTCTGTCGATGCTTGCATTCCAGATTCGCCGCGCTGAATCATAGTTCGAATCGCCGGGCTGGATGACCTCTCCGGCGAAGTTGTCCTTCAGGATGTCAATCTGAGCCGGATCGATCGCCGCAGTTTTGCGGGACCTTGCTTTCGAATTCGCCATGCCGTTCCCCTGCTGCGAGGTCATCACCGGCCAAACAAGCTAGATGGCGCTTCCTACGTGTTGACTACGCCCTGACACTGTCGCGTTACAGGCGTAGCCTGAAGGCGATGGCATTCATACCGGCAGGATGGCAGGCGCTTCGGTGGCTGCTAAAGCAATGCTCCGCTCTCAAATCCCATCACCGAAACGCTGACGGTATGCCGCGATATAAGCTTCCGGCGCCGGCTTGAGGTGACGCCGCGTCAGCGCCATCAGGTCGTCCCGCCGCGAGTTCCGAAGCATTGCGATCATCTCGACGTGTTCCTGACGGACGCCGTCCAGCGAGCCCGACTTCAAGTGGGCATACGAGCGAATGCAGGAAACCTTCTGCGCCAGATGTTCGATGGTTTCGATGAGGCACGTATTTCCGCACAGACCATAGAGCGCGCGATGGAAGCGGATGTTGCTGTAGAATATGCCCAGCAGATCATTCGCATCGACCGCTTTGCTGTGCTCACGCTGCAGCGCCTCGAGTCTTTCGATGTGCGCCTTCGGCACCGGAAATGGCAGAATCCGCACCGCCATCACCTCGACCTCCTCGCGCACCGCGTAAATTTCGCTGACCTCCGTGGGCGTCAGATCGCGTACGATCGCACCGCGATTAGGGATACGCTGGACGATCCCCTTCTTCTCCAGTTCGAACAGCGCAAGCCTGACATCACCGCGATGGGTGTCGAAGTCCGCAGACAAGTCATGTTCGACGAGACGCTCGCGCGGATGACGCCGGCCAAGGACGATGTCCTCCTCCAGCTTCCTGGCGATCAGGCCGGCGATTGACGGTTCGCGCGAACGAATATCGCCGGCCGGCGAAGCGGCGCGGGATGCACCGGCACCCGCCTTGGCGCCTTTCTTGGCACTTGGCTTGGCGCTTTTGCGAAACGCGGGCTTTTGCGGGGTCTTGGCGGTAGCCATCGGGACAATCTGCCAGTCCCCGTAATTGTATACAATCTAAAATATCATCTTGTTAACATCCGGGATGCCGCCGATACTGGGCTGCCGGAGGAGCTGACCTCCGGCGCACGATCTGCCGCAAAAGACGGCGACATAAACGGGGGAGGATTAGGGATGGCCGCTTCACGGTACCTGCTGCTCGCGCGCGGCATTTTGCTGGGCGCTGCGTTGGCGATGGCGTCTTCCGGCGCGTTCGCGCAAAAGCGCGAGTTCTCATTCGCCTATGATCAGCCGAAGAACAGCGGCTACGGCATCGGCGCCGAACTCTTCAACAAGAAGCTGATGGAATTGAGCAAGGGAACGCTCTCGATCAATCAGTATCCCGGCGCCCAGTTGGGCACCGAAGCCCAGACCATGCAAAAGGTGCAGACCGGAGACATCGACTTCGTGATGCTGTCGACCGCCAATGCATCGACGGCGCAGCCGGAATCGGGCGTGTTTTCGATTCACTTCATCTTCCGCGACGAAGCGCACGCCATCAAGGTGCTCGGCGATCCCGCGGTGATTGCGGCGATGAAGGAACTATACGCCGCCAAGATCAAGGGCGCGCATATGCTCGGCCTGGGATCGCAGGGCCTGCGGCACATGTACGGCAAGAAGCCGGTCGAGAAGGTTGCGGATATCAAGGGCGTCAAGATGCGTGTGCAGGCAACCGTCACCGAAGACACTCTGTTCCCGGCCTACGGTGCCCAGGTGGTACATATGCCGTTCGGCGAGGTCTACACCTCGCTGCAGACCGGCGTGGTCGACATGGCCGAAAACGGCATCAACAACTATCTCGTCAACAAGCACTACGAACCCGCCCCGGTGCTATCGCTTACCGAACACGAGGCCAACAATGCCGCGTTGTTCATCAGCGACAAGGCCTGGAGCAGCCTGTCCGACGAGCAGAAGAAATGGGTGCAGGCGGCCGCCGACGAAGTCAGCCGGAACGAGCCGGCCGCGGCCTTCAAGCTGGAACATGAGGCGCAGGCGAAGCTGGAGAAGATCGGCGTCAAGGTCGTCAAGAACGTCGACAAGAGCGGCTTTGCGCAAGTCAGCAAGCCGATCCAGGACAAGCTGGCCCAGGATCTCGGACCGAACGCCGTGAAGGTCCTCGCGCTCGTGCGCGGCGTGCAATAGAAGCCGCGAAACAGGGAGCCCCGCGGCTCCCTGTTCTGTCTTGACCACTCGTCTGGAAGTACGCGATGTCCTCCGATTACAGCCTGGTCCTGCTGGAGCAACGCCATTTGAAATGGCGCGCACTCGACCCGCTGGAACATGTCCTGATGATTCTATGCGGTGTTGCGATCACCGGATTCTCCGTGCTGGTGATGTGCGATATCGTTACCCGCACGATCGGGCATCCCTGGCTTTGGCTCCAGGAAGCGACGATGACCTTCTTCATCTATGGGATATTCATCGGGGTCGGCGCAGCTACCCGCCGCAACGACCATCTGTATCTCGCGGTGCTGGCGGAATCGCTGACCGGCAACAAGCGGCTGTTCTTTGAGATGTTCAACCGGCTGGTCGTGCTGGGCGTCGCCTTCTGCATGATCTATTTCGGCTACCTGAACTTTCTCGACGGCTTCAAGAGCTTGCGCATGCCCTCGATGACGCCGCTGGCGAGCCTTTACGCGGCTATTCCCCTGTGCGGCATCCTGGTCTCGATTTTCGTCATCGAGCAGATGGTCAACGGCTGGAAGAACGGTTTCGCCGGTACATCGCACCCTGATGAGAAGAGGACCGTGCTGTGACTGCCAATGGCGGCCTCATATTCCTGATGGGCTTTCTGTTTCTGGGCCTCGGCTATATGGGCGTGCCGGTGGCTTTCGCGCTTATCGCGGCCGTGCTGGTGGTGACGGCCTTCACGCCGGTCAGCCTCGCTTCGATGATGGCGCAACTTTTCAACGGCATGGACACCGAAGCCTTGCTGGCGGTCCCCTTCTTCCTGCTGGTCGGCGACCTGATGACATCGGCAAACGTCACGGTCCGCATGATCAAGCTGTCGCAGACCATGGTCGGCCATCTGCGAGGCGGTCTCGCACAGGTCGTGACGATCTTCAGCATGTTCTTTGCGGGTATCTCCGGTTCATCCGCGGCGGATGTCGCGATCCTCTCGCGAACACTTGCGCCGGAGATGAAGCGCGAGGGATATGACCTGGCCTTCACGGCAGCCCTCATCGCCTCGGCCTCGACGATGGCGAACCTCATTCCGCCGAGCATCATGGCCGTGGTCTACGGAGCGACCGGCAACGTGTCGATCGGCGGGCTGTTTCTCGGCGGCATCGTGCCGGGTCTGCTCGTGGGCCTTGGCCTGATGATCTACAGCTATTTCTTCGGCCCGGTGGGCGTCATGCGCCAGCGTGCGACGTTCGGGCAGTTCAGCACGGCCACCAAAAAAGCGGCGATACCGCTGATGATACCGTTCATCATCATGGGTGGCATCCTCACGGGCCAGTTCACGCCGACGGAGGCCGGCATCATTGCCGTGGCCTACATCGTCTTCGTGGCGATCCCGTTACTCAATCCTCGGCATTACCGGCATTTGCCGCGCGATATGGCGATGACGGGACTGCTCTATTCCATTCCGCTGATCACGATCGGCGCGGCTTCGGTATTCGGCTGGATGCTGGCCTATCTACGTGGCCCGGCCGTGGTCTCGGGCTGGATTTCGTCGGCAGCCGGCGGCGATCCGTTCATGATCATGCTGCTGCTGGTGCTTCTGTTCGTCATTGTCGGCGATTTCATCGACGCCATTCCGGCGATCATCATCTTCATGCCGATCATCAGCGACCTCACCCAGGCGACGGACATCAATCCGGTTCATATGGGCGTCGTCATTATCGTGACGCTTGCGTTCGGACTGATCACGCCGCCATATGGGCTGGCGCTGTTGATGGCATCGAAATTCGTCGGTGTCCGCTTCAGCAAGGCCATGCTGGCTTCGCTGCCGATCTACATCGTTTTCTTCGCGGCCATCGTCTTCTGCATCTTCTTTCCGGAGGTCGTGCTTTGGCTGCCGAGGAAGCTGCTGCCGGAATCGGTCGGCTGCTTCAGGAATCCAAGCGGCAGCGGCTTTATCTGTCCCTGAACGAGGACGAAATTCGGGGAAGCAGTTAGCGTTCCGCAAACGCCTTCTCGACCACGAACTGGGCCGGCTCGCCGTGATTGCCTTCGACAAGCCCTTTGCCGTGCAGCAGTGCGCGGGTGTCCTGCACCAGCGCCGGACTGCCGCAGATCATGACGCGGTCATGTTCTGACGCGAGCGGGGCGAGACCGATATCGCTGAACAGCTTGCCTGAATTGATCAGGTCGGTGATCCGGCCGCGATTGCGGAAGGGATCGCGCGTCACCGTCGGATAATAGATGAGCTGGTTGCGCACGAATTCGCCGATCAGTTCGTCGTTCGGCAATTCCTTGGTGATCATCTCGCCATAGGCGAGTTCGGCGACGCGGCGGCAGCCGTGCAGCAGCACCACCTTCTCGAAGCGCTCGTAGGTCTCGGGATCCTTGATCACGCTGAGGAACGGCGCCAGCCCGGTGCCGGTGCCGATCAGATAGAGGTTGCGGCCGTCCTCGAGATTGTCGATCACCAGCGTGCCGGTGGCCTTGCGGCTGACGATGATCTCGTCGCCCTGCTTCAGGTGCTGGAGACGCGAGGTCAAGGGACCGTCCGGCACCTTGATCGAAAAGAACTCGAGCCGGTCCTCGTAATTGGCGCTGGCGACGCTGTAGGCGCGCAGCAGCGGTTTCTCGCCGACCTTGAGCCCGATCATGGTGAACTCGCCGTTGCGGAAACGGAACGATGGATCGCGGGTGGTGGTGAAGCTGAACAGGGTGTCGGTCCAGTGATGGACGCTGAGGACGCTTTCCTGGTTGAAATTGCTCATCGCACCGATTTCCGTGATTGCCAGCGGTCAAATCATTCGTATACGATCATTCGTATACAAATGAATAATCCAGCTTGATCCGAACGTCAAGCCGCGCGCAAGATGCGCGGCGAAGGCATTGAACAAAAAGGATAAACCATGGCGCATGATGCACCCCAGGCAGCCGGTCTGAGCAAGCTGGTGATCCGCAATATCGGGCTGTTGCTGTCCGGCGCGCTGGAGAAGCCGATCCTCGATGCCGATACGATCGTCGCGGAAAACGGCAAGATATCAGCCATCGGCCGCGCCAAGGACGTCGATGCCGAAGGCGCCACCACCATTGTCGATGCCAACGGCACCACGGTCGCGCCCGGCCTGATCGACAGCCATGTGCATCCCGTCGCCGGCGACTGGACGCCACGGCAGAACCAGATCGGCTGGATCGACAGTTTCCTGCATGGCGGCGTCACCACCATGATTTCGGCGGGCGAGGTTCACATGCCCGGCCGGCCGCGCGACGTCGTCGGACTGAAGGCGATGGCGATCTTTGCGCAGCGCGCGTTCTGGACGCTCCGCCCCGGCGGCGTGAAGGTCCATGCCGGCGCGCCCGTGATCGAGACCGAAATGGTCGAGGAAGATTTCAAGGAATTGGCCGCAGCCGGCGTCAAGCTGCTCGGCGAAGTCGGGCTCGGCGGCGTCAAGGACGGCCCGACCGCACGCAAGATGGTGGGGTGGGCGCGCAAATACGGCATCCAGAGCACGATCCATACCGGCGGCCCCTCGATTCCCGGTTCCGGCCTGATCGACAAGGATGTGGTGCTGGAAGCCGATACCGACGTGATCGGCCATATCAATGGCGGCCATACGGCGTTGCCCGACGACCAGATCCGCTGCATCTGCGAGGGCTGCAAGCGCGGCCTGGAGCTGGTCCACAATGGCAATGAACGCTCGGCGCTCTACACGTTGCGGATCGCGCGCGAGATGGGCGACCTCGAGCGTGTCATCCTCGGCACCGACTCGCCGGCGGGCTCCGGCGTGCAGCCGCTCGGCATCCTGCGCATGGTGTCGCTGTTGTCAGCGCTCGGCGAGGTGCCGGCGGAAATCGCGTTCTGTTTTGCGACCGGCAATACCGCGCGGATGCGCGCGCTCGATTGCGGCATCGTCGAGGTCGGGCGCGCGGCCGACTTCGTCATCATGGACAAGGCGCAACACTCCGGCGGCAAGAACATCCTCGACAGCGTGCAGCTCGGCGACCTCCCCGGCATCGGCATGACCATCATCGACGGCATCGTCCGTACCCAGCGCAGCCGCAACACGCCGCCGGCGACCAAGGTGCCGGAGATTGTCGGGCGTTAGCCGGCGACCAGGCAGGCCGGTGTTCAGGGGAGCACTTCCGCGACAGCCTCTCGCGCGAGTTCGTTTTCCCCGGGCAGGCCGATCGAGATGCGCGCCCAACGATCGAGCGGTGGAAACGCCCGGCCGATGTCGGGCGCTCTATCCGCAACAGGAGAGAACGATTGTACAAGCAATTGCCGGAGCCGGGCGCGGGCCATATGCTGCCGGCACTTCCAACGCCTTGGGGGCCACATGACCGCGCCGCTTGATCCCGTGATCGCCCAGATCATACCGCTGCTGCCGCTGCGCGATCCCACGATGATGACGCCGCAGAGCGCCCGCGATTCGCTGCTCGCGCTTGCTGCATCGCGCGCTGGCGTTCCGCCGCCACCGGTCACGAGCGCTATCGATACCGAGGTAAAGGGAGCGGCCGGACCGCTCGGCGCACGCGTCTATCGCGTCTCGGACGGAAAATCGCCGACGGTGTTATTCTTCCACGGTGGCGGCTGGGTCGCCGGCGACCTCGAAACCCATGACCGGCAAGCGCGCCTGCTGGCTATCGAGACAGGCGCAGTCGTCGTCTCCGTCGACTACCGCCGTCCGCCGGAAACACGCTTCCCCGGCGCATTCGAGGATGCGTTCGCCGCCACGCGCGACGTGATCGCGCGCTTGACCGAATTTGGCGGCGACAATACGCGCGTCGGCGTCGCCGGCGACAGCGCGGGCGGCAACCTGGCGGCCGCAGTTGCGATCGCCTGCCGCGACGCCGGCATCAAGCTATCCGGGCAATTGCTGGTCTATCCCGTGACCGATGTGGCTGGAAATTTTGCGGACACAAAGGAAAACGCCCGCTTTCCCTCCCGCGCGGAAAACGCGGAAGGCTACTTCCTGTCACGCGCAGTCATGGAATGGTTTTCCGGCCATTACCTTGAAGACAAAGAGCACGGCACGGACTGGCGCGTTTCACCGCTGCGCGCAGCAAATCTGGCGGGGCTTGCGCCCGCGGTCGTTTGCACGGCGTGGTTCGACCCGTTGCGCGACGAGGGCAAGGCCTACGCCGACGCGCTTGCCGCCGCCGGGGTCGCGACAAAGTACCATCACGGCCCCGGCCTGATCCACGGCTATTTCGGTCTCGGCGACGCCTCGCCACCGGCCCGGCTCGAAGCGCAACGCGCCCGCGCCGATTTCAGGGCCATGCTCGAACGGGGTGCGTGAACGTCGAAGATAGTTCTCTTTCCGTCATGGCCGGGCTTCGTCCCGGCCATCCACGTCTTTCTGCCTTGATGAAACCAAGACGTGGATGCCGGCACGAGGCCGGGCATGACGAAAGGAACTCCTCACCGCAACTTGTTCAGCAGCGCCACCAGCGTCTCGCGCTCCTTGGCGTCGAGCGGCGCCAGCGTTTCCCTGGTGATCGCAAGCGCGTTGGGTGCGGCCTTTTCGGCGACCTGCTGACCGGCGCGCGTCAGACTGACCAGCAGGCGGCGGCCGTCGGTGGGATCGGCGCTGGTCTCGGTCAGGCCGCGCGCGGTGAGGCGGTCGATCACGCCCTTGATGGTGGCGACGTCCATCGCCGTCAGCCGGCCGAGCTGGTTCTGCGAGCAGGGTCCGGTCTCGACGAGCTTGGAGAGCGCCGCCCATTGCGTCGGCGTCAGGTTGATTCCGATTTCCCTGGCAAAGATCGTGGCGTGGCGCTGCCACACCTGGCGCAGGATAAAGCCGATCTGGTCATCGAGGATGTAAGCCGGCCGCGAAGGTTTCACGCTCCGTTTTGGCGAAACATTCCTGGTCATGTCCTTCCCTGCCATCCTCTTGCCGGCGCTCACAGCGCGAGATGCGCGTCGCGGATATCCGGCCGCGCGTCGAGTTCGGCCATGGTGCCGCTGAAGCAGATGCGGCCGCGCTCAATGATGTAGGCGCGGTCGGAGATCAATTTCGCGAAATGCAGGTTCTGTTCGGAGACCACGATGCTGACGCCTTCCTTCTTCATGGTCAGGATCGCTTCCACCATCTGCTCCACGATCTTCGGCGACAGTCCTTCCGAGGGTTCGTCAAGCAGCACCAGCGACGGGTTTCCCATCAGGGTCCGCGCGATGGTCAGCATCTGCTGCTCGCCGCCGCTCATGCGGCCGCCCGGACGGCCGCGCATCTCGCCGAGATTCGGAAACAGCGTGAAAAGTTTTTCCCGGGTCCATTGCGGCGCGTTCGGCCTCACCGGCTGCCGGCCGACTTCAAGATTTTCCTCCACCGTCAGGTCGGTGAAGATGCGACGCTCCTCCGGTACATAGCCGAGCCCGGCGCGCACGATCGCATGGGTCGGCTCGCCGGAGACATCCCTGCCCTCGAACACGATGCGGCCGCTGCGCTGCTCGACCAGGCCGACGATGGAGCGAAACGTCGTCGACTTGCCGGCGCCGTTGCGGCCAAGCAGCGCGACCACCTCGCCGTCGCCGACCTCGAGCGCGATATCGAACAGGATGTGCGCCGGGCCGTAATGACTGTTGAGCCCCTCGACGGAGAGCTTCATGCCGGCGCTCCCTCGCGGTGCCTGCTGTCATAGACCAGGCCTTCGCCGAGATAGATGGCGCGGACCTGCGGGTTGCGCCGGACTTCTTCGGGCGAGCCTTCGGCAATCAACGTGCCGCGATTGAGCACGAGGATGCGGTCGGCATGCTCGAACACCACATCCATGTCGTGCTCGGTGAAGAGCACGCCGATCGATTGCTCGCGCGCGATCTGTGCCGTCAACCGCATCAGCTCGATCCGCTCGCGCGGCGCCATGCCGGCGGTCGGCTCGTCCATCAGCAGCAGCTTTGGCTGGTTGGCGAGCGCAATCGCCAGCTCCAGCCGCTTGAGATCGCCATAGGCGAGTTCGCCGCAGGGGCGTTCCGCATAGCCGCTCATGCCGACCAGCTCGAGCAGCCGGCCGGCTTCGTCCCGCGCAAACTTTGGCGTCGAACTCCAGAGATTGAACAATTGGCGGCCATAGGACACCAGCGCGACCTGCACGTTTTCGCGCACCGTCATGGTCGGGAATGTCGCGGTGATCTGGAAGGTGCGGCCGACGCCGAGCCGCCAGATCTCGCGCGGCTTCCGGCCGGTGGTTTCCTGGCCCAACAGGTGGATGCTACCCGAATCCGGGATGTTCTGGCCGTTGAGCATGTCGAAGCAAGTGCTTTTGCCGGCACCATTGGGGCCGATCAGCGCGAGGATTTCGCCGGCCTTCAATGCGAACGAAACGCCGCGCACGGCATGGACGCCGCCATAGGATTTGCTCAAGCCTTCGACCGACAGCAATGTGGGCGTGATGCTCATTCGGCGGTCTCGATGCGGGAGGTGAGAAGCGCAGACTTTGCTGATGACGCGCGGCGGCGGTTCCTGATCGTCTCCAGCATACCGACGATGCCCTTGGGAAAGGCGACGACGATGAGGACGATGACGCCGCCGAGCACTAGTTTCGACAGGTCGGTCTGGCTGACCAGCCAGATCGAGAGCGCCTTGTAGACGATGGCGCCGATCACCGCGCCGGAGACGGTCTCGACACCGCCGAGCAGCACCATGACCAGCGCATCGACCGACAACGAGATGCCGAGGCTGTCGGGAAACACGCTGCCCTTGAGATAGGCGAACAGCGCGCCGGCAATGCCGGCGACGGTGCCGGCAATGACAAAAGCGGTCCACTGGATGCGCTTGCCGTCGATGCCGATGGCTTCGCTGCGCAGCAACGAGTCCCGTGTTGCCCGTAGCGCATAGCCGAAGGGAGAGAACACGATAATGCGAAGCGCTGCGACCGCGAGGGCTCCGACGCCGATCGACAGCCAGTAGAAACTCGCAGGCCCGGCCGCCCATTTCTCGGGCCAGACTCCCAGAATGCCGTTGTCGCCGCCGGTCACCGCAACCCACTGGAACGCAACCGACCAGACGATTTGCGCAAAGGCCAGCGTCAGCATCGCGAAATAGACGCCGGACAGCTGGACGGCGAAAAATCCAAACACCGCAGCTCCGAGACATCCGAGCAACGGACCGAGCAGAAGACAGAGGATCATCGGCAGGCCCGCCATCTTGGCGAGGAACGCGACGCCGTAAGCACCGAGACCGAAATAGGCGGCATGGCCGAACGAGGCGAGACCGCCGACCGACATCAGGAAATGCAGGCTGGCGGCAAAGATCACGAAGATCGCGATCTCAGAGCCGACGGTGAGTGCGTAGTTGCCGCCGACGAGCGGCAGTGCTGCCGCCACGGCCAGCGCGGCGATCGCCGCAAGACGTTCGCCGGATGTGAGCGGGCGCCACGGATTGACGGTCAAGCCGGGCGTGCGGCGCGCGGGCGCCTCCTGCTTGCCGAACAGGCCCCAGGGACGCACGATCAAGACCGCGGCCATCACCAGGAACACCAGGATGATCGATATCTTCGGGAAAATCAGGATGCCGAATGCGTTGAGCTCCGACACCAGCACGGCCGCGACAAAGGCGCCGATGATACTGCCGAGCCCGCCGATCACCACCACCACGAACACGTCGACGATGATCCGCAGATCCAGCGCGTGGTGCACGGCGTCGCGCGGAATCTGTAGCGCGCCGCCGAGTGCGGCGAGAAAAACCCCGAGCGCGAACACGCTGGTGAACAGCCATTTCTGATTGACGCCGAGCGCGGCCACCATATCGCGGTCCTGCGTCGCGGCGCGAACCAGGATGCCCCAGCGCGTGCGCTGAAACATCAGCCACAGCAATCCCAATACGATCGGACTGAGCGCGATCAGGAACAGGTCGTAACTCGGAATGTTCTGGCCGAAGAAATCGACCGCACCCTTGAAACCGGGAGCGCGGCGGCCCAGCAGATCGCTCGGTCCCCAGATCAGGACCACCAGGTCCTCGACCATCAGCGTCAAGCCGAAGGTCGCCAGTAATTGGAACAGTTCCGGCGCGTGATAGATCCGCCGCAGCAGCACCATCTCGACGAGCACGCCGATCGCGGCGACGGCCAGCGCGGCCACGACGATGCCGCCCCAAAAGCCGAGGGCGCCGGAAAACCGCTCGGTCAGCGTGAACGCGACATAGGCGCCGAGCATGTAGAACGCGCCATGGGCGAAATTCACGATCCGCGTCACGCCGAAGATGATCGACAGGCCTGAGGCCACCAGAAACAGCGACGCCGCGCTGGCAAGGCCGGTCAGGAACTGGACGAAGTAAAAGGCCATTGGCGGTCCGGGCTAGAACATGATGCCATCGAGTCACCTCTCCCCGCCTGCGGGGAGAGGTCGAAATTCGCGCTAGCGAATTTCGGGTGAGGGGGACTCTCCGCGAATTCGACTCGTGGAAATCCCCCTCACCCCGACCCTCTCCCCGTAAGAACGGGGAGAGGGAGAGGTTCAGTGCCCCTCTGCCCTAGAAGGGCGGGGGAGAGGGAGAAGTTGCGTCAATCCTTTGGCCGAAGCTTCTCGACTTCGGCATCGCTCGGCAGGTAGTCCGAGCCCTTGCGATAGACCGAGTCCACCATCACGCCCTTGCCGTCCTTCAGCGCGGTCTTGCCGACATAGGCGCCGAGCGTCGATTGATGGTCGATCTTGCGGAAGGTGATCTCGCCGAACGGCGACGGCACCGACAATCCTTCGGCCGCTGCGATCAGCTTCTCCGGGTCGGTCGAGCCCGCCTTGGCCAGGATCGCCGCTGCCGACTTGATGGTCTGATAACCGACGATCGAGCCGAGCCTCGGATAGTCGTTGTACTTGGCCTGATAGGCTTTCAGGAACGCATCATGCTCCGGCGTCTTGATCGAGTACCAGGGATAGCCGGTGACGATCCAGCCTTCGGGCGTTTCGTCCTTCAGCGGATCGAGATATTCCGGCTCGCCGGTGAGGAAGGAGACCACCTTGCGATCCTTGAACAGGCCGCGGGTGTTGCCTTCGCGCACGAGCTTTACCAGATCCGCTCCGAAGGTGACGTTGAGAATGGCTTCCGGATTCGAAGCGGCGACGGCCTGCACCACCGGGCCCGCGTCGATCTTGCCCTGCGGCGGCCACTGCTCGTCGACCCATACGATGTCCGGCCGCTTCTCCGACATCAGCTTCTTGAACACGGCAACCGCCGACTGGCCATATTCATAGTTCGGCGCGATCGTCGCCCAGCGTTTGGCCGGCAGCTTCGCGGCCTCTTCCACCAGCATAGCTGCCTGCATGTAGTTGGAAGGACGCAGGCGGAAGGTATAGCGGTTGCCCTTGGCCCAGGTGATGGCGTCGGTCAGAGGTTCGGCCGCCAGGAAGAACACCTTCTTCTGGTTTGCGAAATCGCTGACCGCGAGACCGATGTTGGACAGGAACGTGCCCGTCAGCATCGCCACGTTCTCGCTCGACACCAGTTCGTTGGCGGCGGTCTGCGCGTCGGCGGGTTTGCCGCCGTCGTCCTTGGAGATGACCACAAGCTTCTTGCCGCCGATGCCGCCCGCGGCATTGATTTCCTCGACCGCGAGCTGCCAACCCTTGCGGTAGGGCTCCGTGAACGCCGGCAACAACGAGTAACTGTTGATTTCGCCGATCTTGATTTCACTCTGGGCAAAAGCGGAATGCGCCATGCCCGCGACCATGATCGCCAATCCCGCGCCTAAAAAATACCTGCTCCGTCGCATCCCAACCTCCACTGTTAAAAGAAACTATCGAAGACCGTCCTCGCCCTTGACTTCCGCGACCGTCAGACCGCCGACCCGCGGCAGCGGCCGGCCGCTGTCGGTCACCGCGACCGCCACCATGATCTCGTTGGCGCGCGGCGCGTCATTGATCTGCACCTCCATGCCGTCGAAATGGCTGCGCACGAAGGCCGCATCCTTGTGGCCGAGCGGAATATCCAGTGTCGTGCCCGGCCCGCTGCGCTTTTTCGATGACGGTATCAGCGCCGCGCCCTTGCCCAGCACCTTCCGCACCGGCGCGCCCATCTTGGGATGCAAGATCGCGGCCGCGTGTTCGAGTTCGCCGTTTTCGCCGACGGCCGCCGCCTTGCCATAGCTCTGCGCCCTGGTTCCATCGATCCCAAGCGCGGCCACCGCCTTTTTCGAGAGCAACTCGCCGAGTTCCTCGCCAATCGCGATCAAGGGCGAGAGGTCTTCGACGTAGCGGCCCGCGAACGGATTTTCGATCACGGCGATCGCCGCCGCACGCCGGGTCGGCGGCGCGATGGTCTTGCCCATTTCCAGGTGCGTCTCCTCGACCACCGTGACGATCTTGCGTATGACGGCGCTCATCGTGTTCCGCCTCGTTGTTTGATGGCCTCAGGCATCGACCATACCTTCTACTTCGCGCTTGTGGACCGGCCTTCGCGATCCCGTCACGTCGATGCCTCTCGCGACGATGACAGTCTCGCGATGCAACTGCAACGCGGCGCCCTCGATCAATCCCGCCGCAAGCAATTTGCGCGCGAGAGCTGCGCCCGCTTCCAGCGCGGCCATAACTTCATTATCCGACAACCGGCCGACGTCGCGGGTAACCAGGCGCGCGCCAAGATCGCTGTCGGGCTGTAGCTCATTGGCCGGGCAGCGGACAATCGCGGGATGGCCGGGCAGATCGACCGCATTGGCCACGACGGTGGCGGCGGCGTCGGCCTGCGACGCGGTGCGTGCCAGCACCGTGACGGCATCGGCGATGCCCAGCGAAAAACTGCGGCCGTGGCGTCCACTGGTGGCGACCCCGCGCGCGGGATCATCGGCTTCGACGATCATGGTTCGCATCAGACCCTGCGCGTCCGGCCGATCCATCAGACCCACGGTGAAGCGTTCTCCGTCAGCCAGATGCAGCGCGATGTCGCCGCCATTGTTGACATAGGCGCGATCGAGACGGGCCTCGCGCAGCATCGCGCCGAGGATCTCTTCGGCCACCGCGCCCGCCACCGCCGCCATCGGCGTGATAAAATGCCCGGCGGCAAATGGTGCCACCGCCGCATGCATGCGGCGCGCGACCACGCCTTGCAGCGGACAACGCAATGGATCGGCCCCCTGCCGCAAGTCGGGCAATTCGCTGCAGAGTTCATCGAGCAAACCGGCAAAACGCCGCGCCGCGGCGTCGTAAGCCGCACGCATTTCTGCTTCGCGCCCGCACGCCTCCACGATCAGGTCAATCGGCCCGTCCTGCAAATGAAGCCGCCTGCCGTCAGCCAGAAACCTGATTTGCGCTCTCGTCATGCGCGACGCCCTGAGGGAGAGGATTGCAGCGGCATCTGGCGGATTTCGGTGTTGTCCTTCAACGAGGCCAAGGGCCGCACATAATCCATGTGGCCGCCCAGCGCTGCATAGTCCGACAGTTTTAGCGTGAACTCGATCGGCGCGACCAGCGCCGGCGTCGGCACATAGCCGAAGGCGCCTGCCGGCAAGCGCGTGACATCCACCATGAACGTGATACCGCCGCCGGGCCAGACATACACCGGGGCGCCGCCGCTGGTAACCCGCGTCAGCGCGTCCTTGACCGATCGCGTCAGACGTACCGGATTGTCGGTGACGCCGGCGCGCAGCGATCCGCCCGCCCCGGCCATGAACAGCACCGTGCACAGCGCCGGTTCGCAATTCTCCTGGATCCGCTCGACCGATAGTTTGAGATCAACCGGCATCGGCTGCTCGACCGGCGTCAGCGCCGCATCGAGCTCGTAATAGGCCGCGTGTTCGCCCGTCGTAGAGACCATCAGCATGGTCATGCCGGGACGGGCCCTCTTCGGATCGAACGGCCCGAGCACCGACAGCGGATCGGAAATCATGGTGCCGCCCCAGCCGGTGCCGGGCTCGGCAACCTGGAAATAACGGCCCGGCGTCGAACGCCGTCCCTTCATCTTGATCCCGGTATCTGGAATATCGAGCAATTTGCCGGCTTGGTGCTCCGAGAGAACGCCGGTAATGTGGTCGTCCACCACAACGACTTCGTCGACCTTGCCGTGCCACTGCTTGGCGAACATGCCGATGGTCGCCGAGCCGCATCCGACCCGCATGCGCTCCTCGGCAACGCCGTTGACGATCGGCGGATATCCGGCCTGCACCACCACGGTGGCGCCGCCGTCGATCGTGAGTTCGACCGGCTTGCAGTTGCTGAGATCCATCAGCGCGTCACAGGTGACGCGGCCTTCCTTCTTGGATCCGCCGGTGAGATGATGCACGCCGCCGAGCGACAGCATCTGCGAGCCATATTCACTGGTCGTGACATGGCCGACCGCCTCGCCCTGCGCGCGCACCGTCGCGGTCTCGGGGCCGAGATAGCGGTCGGTGTCGATCTTCACCTTGACGCCGCAATAGCTGAAAATGCCTTCGGTCACCACCGTGACCATATCGACACCGTCGATCTCCGACGAGACGATGAACGGCGCAGGCTTGTAGTCGGGATAAGTCGTACCAGCGCCGATCGCCGTGACAAAAACGTCCGGCTCATGAACGATCTTGCCGTCCCAGTCGCCGCCAGCCTGGAACGGCACCAGCCGTCCGCCATGCGACACCGTTCGCTCCAGCACGACATGCGGATCGACGCGCACCAGCTCGCCATTGTGATTGGCATAACGATCGCACGCGCCGGCCGCGCCGGGCCGGATGTAGCACATCACCGGACACGCATCGCAGCGGATCTTGTCGTCAGCGGCAGCAGCCGTCGTATCGGTCAGCATGAACAAGCTCTCAAGGCCGGCATCAGACTGTCGAATCATCCGTATTGGTAACGACACCTGGTATCGCAGGCTCAGTAGCGTGAGGGCATCAGGTCGCACGCCCGCTCGCGTTTGTTCGTATACGAACGATGTTGCGCGTGCCGCGGAAACCTGTCAAGCGCCGTTCGAAGCGAAAACCGCCGCTGCCGATTAAAGACGCAGATTGCCTCCCGCTTCTGTACACAAACCGGGCAGCGAGCTGCACCGCAGGATGGCGCGCTTGCACGTTTGTATGCAAACGGTATCTTGCCGTGGTTTCTTAACGCGGATTTAGACGCGACGTTTGCAGCGCAACCATCGGAGCGGAACCAACCACATGACGGAGCCCACGATCCGCCTCACCGTCAACGGCAGGATCCATGACGTCACCGCCGCCCCCGACACCGCGCTGCTGTATGTATTGCGCAACGACCTCGAATTGAACGGACCGAAATACGGCTGCGGGCTCGGCGAATGCGGCGCCTGCGCCGTGCTCATCGACGGCGTCGCGGCGCGTTCCTGCGTCATCCCGATCGAAGGCTGTATTGGGCGCGACATCGTGACGCTCGAAGGTCTCGGCTCGCGGGAGCATCCCGACCCGGTGCAGGAAGCATTTATCAAGGAGCAAGCCGCGCAATGCGGCTATTGCCTCAACGGCATGATCATCAGCACCAAGGCGCTGTTGCTGCGCAGCCCTCGCCCCTCCGAGAGCGAGGTGATGGAATCGCTCCGGTATAATTTGTGCCGGTGCGGCGCGCATATGGAAATCATGCGGGCCGCGATGCACGCGGCAGGTCACCTCGCCGAGGCGTCGGATTGATGACCGCTCCCGATATTCCGGATCATCGCGAAATTCGGCCGGGATCGCTGGCGGTTGTGCGCGCCGCGGGTTCGGGCGCGGAAACCATTTTCGAGACCTTCATCAAGATCACCGCGGATGGCTCAGTCACCGCCTATAACGGCCATGTCGATCTCGGCACCGGCATCCGCACCGCACTCGGCCAGATCGTCGCCGAAGAACTCGACGTGTCCTTTGCGCGTGTCGTCGTCGTGCTCGGCGACACCTCTCTCGTGCCCAATCAAGGTGCGACGATCGCAAGCGAGACGATCCAGATTACCGCCACGCCGTTGCGCAAGGCCGCGGCGCAGGCGCGGCATTTCCTGGTGGCTCGCGCCGCGGAGCGGCTGGAGCTTCCGGTTGATAATCTCGTCATTGAAGACGGCTTGATACGCGGCCCCGACAATCGCAGCGTCAGCTACGGCGAACTGATCGCGGGCGAAACCATCCGTCTGGAATTGGCGGACGACGTTCCGGTGAAGGCGGTCAGCGCCTACAGCATCGTCGGGCAATCGGTTCCGCGCGTGGACCTGCCGGCAAAGGCCACCGGCGAGCTGGTTTATGTGCACGATGTCCGTGTGCCCGGCATGCTGCACGGCCGCGTGGTGCGCCCGCCCTATGCCGGCGTCGATGCCGGGCCGTTTGTCGGCACCAGCTTGATTGCGGTCGACGAGGCTTCGGTCCGCCATATTGCGGGAATGGTCGCAGTGGTCAGGATCGGCGATTTCGTCGGCGTTGTTGCCGAACGCGAGGAGAACGCGGTCAGGGCGGCTGCGCAACTCAAGATCACCTGGAAACCAACGCCAACGCTGCCCGACCTGAAAGACATCGAGACCGCGCTGCGCGCCAATCCGTCGGCGCCGCGCACGCTGATCGACAAGGGCGATGTCGATGCCGCGCTTGCCGCCGCCGCAAAGCCGATCGCGCGGACGTATATCTGGCCGTACCAGATGCACGGTTCGATCGGGCCGTCCTGCGCGGTTGCGGATGTTCGGGATGGTCTTGTCCGGGTGTGGTCCGGCACGCAAAATCCGCATATCCTGCGCGGCGACCTGGCGCTGCTGCTGCAACAGCCGGAAACCGGAATCGACGTGATCCGGATGGAGGCGGCCGGTTGCTACGGCCGCAACTGCGCCGACGACGTGTCCGCCGACGCGGTCCTGCTGTCGCGCGCGGTCGGCCGTCCCGTCCGCGTGCAGTTGACGCGCGAACAGGAGCATGCGTGGGAGCCAAAGGGCACCGCGCAATTGATGGACGTCAAGGGCGGGCTGGACGCCGACGGCAATGTCGCCGGTTACGATTTTGCCACGCGCTATCCATCGAACGGCGCGCCTACCCTGGCGCTGCTGTTGACCGGCATGATTGCGCCGGAGCCGGTAGTGTCAGAGATGGGCGACCGCACCGCGATCCCGCCTTATGACTATGATGCGATGCGTGTCGTGGCGCACGACATGCCGCCGATCGTGCGCGCATCATGGTTTCGCGGCGTGTCGGCGCTGCCCAATACGTTTGCGCATGAATCCTATATCGACGAACTTGCAACGGAAGCTCGTGTCGATCCGATCGAATACCGCCTGCGCTACCTGAAAGACCAGCGCGCGGTCGATCTCGTCAAAGCCGTCGCCGAACGCGCCGGCTGGACTTCCCGTCCGGTATGGAAAGAACCGGTGCCGGAGGGCGACGTCGTGCGCGGCCGCGGCTTTGCCTATGCGCTGTATGTGCACAGCAAGTTTCCCGGTTACGGCGCGGCGTGGTCGGCATGGATTGCCGATGTCGCCGTCGACAAGGCCACCGGCGATGTCAGCGTGACCCGCGTCGTGGCCGGCCAGGATTCTGGCCTGATGATCAATCCTGAGGGTGTCCGCCACCAGATCCACGGCAACGTCATCCAGTCGACCAGCCGCGCGCTGATGGAAGAAGTCTCGTTCGACCGCACTTCGGTGACCAGCCGCGAATGGGGCGCCTACCCCATCATCAAATTCCCCGACCTGCCGAAGATCGACGTGTTGATGCTGCCGCGACAGGATCAGCCGCCGCTTGGCGTCGGCGAATCCGCTTCCGTCCCGAGCGCCGCGGCGATTGCCAATGCCATCTTTGATGCGACCGGCGTGCGCTTTCGCGAACCGCCGTTTACGCCGGAGCGCATCCTTGCGGGATTGCGGGGCGAGCAACGCACGGCGGCGATCGCGCCGCCGTCAGCGGCGCCGAAGCGATCGACCGGCATATGGCAAAATCCATTTGCCAAGCGCCGTGGTGCGCTCGCGACCGCAACGGCCGTGGTCGCCGCGGCGATCGGCATCGGAGCCGCCGTACTGCCGTGGCGATCGATCGCGCCGATCGCACGGCCGGATGCATCGACTTACTCGGAAGCGACCATCGCGCGCGGCCGGCAGCTCGCGGCGCTCGGCGACTGCGCCGTCTGCCACACCGTTGCGAACGGTATCGTCAATGCCGGCGGACGTCCGCTCGAGACGCCGTTCGGCATCATCTACTCGACCAACATCACACCCGATGTCGAGACCGGGATCGGCGCGTGGTCCTATCCGGCCTTCGAACGCGCCATGCGCGAGGGCATTCATCGCGACGGGCGGCATCTCTATCCGGCATTTCCATACACGCATTTCGCCAGGACCAGCGACGCCGACCTGCAGGCGCTCTACGCCTATCTGATGGCGCAGGCGCCGGTGCGCGCCGACACCCCGAAAAACAATCTGGCGTTTCCGTTCAACCTGCGTCCGTTGATGGCCGGCTGGAATGCGTTGTTCCATCGGGCGAGCGCGTTCGCAGCCGACGCGACCAAATCGGAGACGTGGAATCGCGGCGCCTACCTGGTCGAAGGTCTCGGCCATTGTGGAGCCTGTCATTCGCCGCGCAATGCGCTCGGCGCGGAGAAGGCTGGCGCCTATCTCGCCGGTGGTTTCGCGGAAGGTTGGGAAGCGCCGGCGCTGACCTCGCTGTCGCAGGCGCCGATCCCCTGGAGCGAGGACGAACTCTACGCTTACCTGCGGACCGGTGAATCCCGCTTTCACGGCGTCGCCGCCGGGCCGATGGCGCCGGTGGTGAAGGAACTCGCTGTGTTGCCCGATCAGGATATCCGCGCCATGGCGGTCTATCTCGCCTCCTTCAATACCAATGCGATCGATGGGCCGGCGCAAGATTCGCTCGCCGCCAAACTCGAAGCATCGACCGGCACCCGGGCGATTGCGGCATCGCCGCTCGGTGCGCGGATTTATGAAGGCGCCTGCGCGGTCTGTCATGCGGTCGGCGGCGCGCCGCTGTTCGGCAGCCGGCCGTCGCTGGCACTGAACAGCAACCTGCACAGCGACGTGCCCGACAACCTGATCCAGGTGATCCTGCACGGCATCGCTTCGCCGGCCTCGAGCGATCTCGGCTATATGCCTGCCTTCAAGGACAGCATGACTGACGGTCAGGTCACGGAGCTTGTGTCCTACCTCCGGGCGCAATTCGCCCCGGACAAGCCGGCCTGGACCGGCGTCCATGCGGCCGTAAGCCAGTTCCGGCAAACGGTGGCGCGCTGATCACGTTCGGCCGAGCGGCCGATATTAAATAATCTTTTCATTTTTATTGCCTCGGCCCTCCCCATTTCTAGGGGACGCCCATTTCCTGGCGCCCCCAAAGGTTCCATGCCACCGACGCGACCAGCCCGATGAGCACGCCGCACGAGATTGCCCGAGGCGGCGGACAGACCGGCACCGCAAATCGCCGCCGGGTGCTGTCGCTGGCCGCCTTTACCGTCATCGTCGGCTTTGTCGCCTGCCTCCATCTCGCCTTCTGGGCGCTGAAAAAGCCTGATACCGCAGCGGCTTCGGTCGACGACAAGCTGCCGAGCCTGTCCTATAACCGGTTTGGCCAGAAGACTTCGGCCGGCCTCGAGATACCCGAAGCGCAGATCCGCACTGATCTAGCCGTGATAGCCGCGCACGCCAAGTCGGTGCGCACCTACGCTTCGACGCAGGGCCTGGAACGCGTGCCCGAAATTGCGGCAGAGCTCGGGCTCACCGTCACGCTCGGCATCTGGCTCGACAAGGATACCGCCCGCAACGAGCGCGAGATCGCGATCGCGCTCGATCTCGCCCGGCGCTATCACAACGTCACCCGGTTGGTCGTCGGCAACGAGACCTATCTGAGGCACGAGCACACCGCGGCCGAACTGGCCAAGATCATCCGGCGTGTGAAGCGGCAAAGCCCGGTTCCTGTCGCGACCGCCGATCACTGGAAGACCTTCATCGACCATCCGGAGCTTGTCGATGCTGTCGATCAGGTGTTCGCGCATATCCTCCCTTATTGGGAGGGCATGCCGAAACAAACCGCGCTCGAAGGATCGCTCGCGCTCTACGACCAGTTGCGCGCCAAATATCCCAACAAGAAGATCGTGATCGGCGAGTTCGGCTGGCCAAGCGCGGGGCACAATTTCGAAAAGGCGGTGCCCGATCCCGTAACCCAGGCGGTGCTGCTGCGCAATTTCGTGGCCAGCGCCAATGCGCGCGGCATCGACTACAACATCGTCGAAGCAATCGATCAGCCGCAGAAAACCTTCGAGGGCAATGTCGGCCCCTATTGGGGAATCCTCGATGCCTCGCTGAAACCGAAATTTGCCTGGAGCGGACCACTCGTCGATGCCGACTACTGGAAGACCGCCTTCCTCGCCGTTCTCATTGGTATGCTGCTGTCGCTTTCGATCCTGGTGTTGCGCGGCGCGACCGCCAGCCAGGCCATCTTGCTCGCCGGCGCCGATCATCTGACCGGGCACTGGTGCGCGAGCGTGCTGGTATACTGGCAGGACCACTATCTCCTGTATGGCGAGGTGATCACGTTCGCCATCGCGCTTCCGCTGCTGGGCCTGCTGGCGCCCATCGTGCGCTCGCGGTTGAACGAGATGGCAACTGTTGCACTGGGCCACGAGCCGTCGCGGCTTCTGACCGCCTCGTCGCCGGTGCCGAGCGCGAACACGCCGAAAGTCTCGATCCACATTCCCGCCTACCGCGAACCACCCGAGATGCTGTTGCGCACGATCGACTCGGTGGCGCGGCTGGATTATCCGAATTTCGAATGCGTGGTCGTCATCAACAACACGCCCGATCCCGCATTCTGGCTGCCGATCGAAGCGCGCTGCCGCGAACTCGGATCGCGCTTCAAATTCGTCTGCGTGCAGAACCTCGAAGGCTTCAAGGCCGCCGCCCTGCGGCTCGCGATGGCTGAGACCGCCGACGATGCCGGGATCATCGGCGTGATCGACGCCGACTATGTGGTCGATCCAAATTGGCTGCGCGATCTGGTCCCCGGTTTCGCCGATCCCAAGGTGGGACTGATCCAGGCGCCGCAGGATCATCGCGACGGCGACCGCAGCGAGATCCATGCCGCCATGAACGCCGAATATGCCGGCTTCTTCGATATCGGCATGGTCGAGCGCAACGAGGTCAACGCCATCATCGTCCACGGCACGATGTGCCTGATCCGCCGCACCGCGCTGGAAGCCGCCGGCGGCTGGTCCAGCGACACGATCTGCGAGGACAGCGATCTTGGCCTGACGATCCTCGAACTCGGCTGGCGTGCCCATTACACCAATCGAAGATACGGCTGGGGACTGTTGCCGCAGGACTATCTCGCCTTCAGGACACAGCGGTCGCGCTGGGCCGGCGGCGCGGTACAGATCGTCAAGAAGCACTGGCGGCAGTTCCTGCCGGGCACCAGCCTGCTCGACCGCGACCAGAAGCGCGAATTCGCGTTCGGCTGGCTGAGCTGGTTCGGCGCCGAAATCATTGCGGTTGCAGCCGCACTGCTCAACCTGATCTGGGTGCCCTTCGTCGCCTTCAAGATCGTCGCGATCCCCGATCCGCTGTTGACGATGCCGATCATCTCCGCGTTCATCGTCTCGGTCGCCCACTTCGTCTGCGCCTACCGGCTGCGCGTCGGCGTGCCGTACCGGCAGATGTTCGGCGCGATGGTGGTGTTCATGTCGGTGCAGTGGACGGTGGCGAGCGCAGCGTTTCAGGCGGCGCTGCCGGCATATCGCAGCTATTTCCATCGCACCCGCAAGGGCGACGGCGCGGCCGTCGGCACCCGCATCATGACGATGCCGGAAACCGTGCTCGGCGCGCTCCTGGTGATCGGCAGCCTCACGATCTATGCAACGAACTTCTATCGCGTGCTTGAGGCCGATCTGTTCGCAACCATTCTGTTGATCCAGAGCCTGCCGTTCCTCTCGGCTGTCGCACTGGTGTGGCTGGAGCGCGTACACGAGCGCCGGCCGCGGAAACTCGCGGCGGCCAACGCCGGCGTCAACCCGATTCTCCGGAGGCGTCCATGAAACGCTTGCTGCTCGTCACGATCACATCGGCCTTGCTCGGCTGCGGCCCCGCTTTCGCCCAGGCCACGACCGGCACCGGCATTCCGCTCGGCGTCACCTCGCCGCTTGGAATCGGTCCCGGCGCATCGGTCGGCAACGCCGGAATTCCATTGGGTGCCACCGAACTTGCAACGCCGGGCGTGAGTCCAACCACCGGCGGATCGTCGCTGGCCGGTCTATCCACGACCACCACAACGTGTTTCGGATCGACCGGCCAATCCGCGTCAGGAACGGAAATACAAACCGCCGGCATTTCGGGCGTGGCGACCGCGACCGGCGCGGCGCCGACGGCGCTCTTCGACGGCGCCGGCATGTCCGGCGGGACGGCTTCGGGCACCTGCGCCACCGGCAGCACGGCTTTGTCGAATTCCACTGCGTCGGCATCCTCGCCGGGTTCGGCTTCCAGCTCGGGTGTTGGCGGGGTTGGAATTCCGATTGGCTCGACCGAGCTGAATACCGGCGGCGTCAGCCCATTGCCCGATATCACGCAACAGGGCGCTGTGCCGATGGTGTCCCCGGGCACCATGCCGTGTCCAACAACCGAAACGACGGTGACAGCGGAAACGTCAATGTCCGGTAGCTGTTGAAGGCCGCGCTTGCGACGAGGTTGTGAGGCATAAGGGGCGCCGCGCGACAGGCCACCGCCACCCGGCCGAGCCGATATGGTGCACTGCCCATCGCCTCCGATACTGCGCTGACCTGCCATGCCCGCCTGACAAGCCACTGGTTGCAGGGCTTTCGGCGGGCTAGAGTTCCACCATGGCAGTTACAGATATTGCATCCCGGACCTACAACCATGGCTGGCGGCTCGACCCCATCGTTCGCAGCCTGCTTGATACTGATTTTTATAAGCTATTGATGCTGCAGATGATCCGGGAATTCTACCCGGCTACCCGCACGACGTTTTCGGTCATCAACCGCAGCCGCCATGTTCGGCTCGCCGAGATCATCGACGAAGGCGAGCTGCGCGCCCAGCTCGACCACGCCCGCACCATCCGCTTCAGCAAGAAGGAGCTGATCTGGCTCGCCGGCAACACGTTCTACGGCAAGACCCAGATGTTCTCGCCGGATTTCATCAACTGGCTCGCCTCCTTCCGCCTTCCCGAATATGAGCTGCACAAGGTGGACGGCCAGTACGAGCTGCATTTCCACGGGCCGTGGACCCATACCACCATGTGGGAAATCCCTGCGCTGGCGATCCTCAATGAGCTGCGCTCGCGCCAGGTCATGAAAGGCCAGGGCCGGTTCGCGCTCGATGTGCTGTATGCCCGGGCCAAGGCCAAGCTGTGGGCCAAGGTCGAGCGGCTACGAAAGCTGGAAGGCCTGCGGCTGTCGGATTTCGGGACACGGCGGCGGCATGGCTTTCTGTGGCAGCGCTGGTGCGTCGAGGCCGTCAAGGAAGGCCTTGGCGCCTCCTTCACCGGCACCTCCAACGTGCTGCTCGCGATGGACAACGACCTCGAGGCGATCGGCACCAATGCGCATGAACTGCCGATGGTGGCGGCGGCGCTCGCGAACGACGACAGCGAACTGCGCTGGGCGCCCTACCGTATCCTCGACCAGTGGCGCCATACCTATGGCGGCAATCTCCTGATCGCGCTGCCCGACGCGTTCGGCACCAAATCGTTCCTGCGCGATGCGCCGGAATGGGTGGCGGACTGGACCGGCTTCCGGCCCGACAGCGCGCCGCCGATCGCGGCGGGCGAGGAGATCATCAAATGGTGGAAGCACAAGGGGCGCGACCCCAGGGAGAAGCTTCTGGTTTTCTCCGACGGTATGGATGTCGGCTCGATCGAGGAGACCTACCACCACTTTGCCGGCCGCGTCCGCATCAGCTTTGGCTGGGGCACCAACCTGACCAATGATTTCGTCGGCTGCGCGCCCGATGGCTCGGTCGACCTCGATCCGATTTCGATCGTCTGCAAGGTAACGTCGGTCGACGGCCGCCCGGCGGTAAAGCTATCGGACAACCCGGAGAAGGCGACCGGCAGCGCATCCGAAGTCGAACGCTATCTGCGGGTGTTCGGCAATGCCGGCCGCGTGCGCGCCGCGGTACATGTGTGAGCGCGGCATCAGATTGCGAAGCTGGGCGGCGCTTCTGATCGGCTTGCCGTGATGAAAGAGGCTGAAGCGAGGCAATGCGGGACGCTCCCTAATCGAGCGCCCCGACATTGAAAAGTCAGTTGCTCCGATTTATCGCGATGCGGCGGACGTTCTCGCTTGCTTCGCTGGATTTCGGCAATGCGATCGTCAAGACACCGTTCTTGAACGAGGCGGAGGCTTTGGCCTCATCGACGTTCTCGATCGGTATCCGCCGTTCGAACCGGCCGTAATACCGCTCGCTAAAGCGACGGTTGTTGTCCTCGGTCTCCGATTTCTTTTCGCCGGAGATCGAGAGCACGCCGTTTGCAATCTGCAAACTGATGTCCTTTTCATCAAGGCCGGGCAGTTCGGCCGTGATGCGCATCTCCTTGTCGGTCTCATCGATATCGATCTGGGGCCAACCCAGCCCGTCAAAGGCTCTGACGCTCCCAAACGGCGCAAGATCGAAACCGCGAAACACATCATCGAACATGCGATTCATTTCGCGGTGCAATGCGAGAAAGGGATGCGTTTCAGCGCCACGGTGCAAGCCGACCTCGCGGCCTCTGTTATTCCAGGGTATGAGATCCTTGATAGCCATGTGCTTTCTCCTTCCAATCCACGACTTCCGCCGACGATATGCCGATGGGGTAGTCGACTGGTTCGCAGCACGCAAAAAACTAGAAACAGTCGTTCCGGTTTCAAGGGATGCCTGAAAATCTCGAGCTGGACCGCGCCGCGCCCCGGATACTCAAACGTTAAAGCTTTCGCTGATCGCCGACAGACCCCGGCCCCAAGCCTGCCGGGCATAAAAAATTTTGTACCTGCCCTTGAAACCAGATCAGGCCTTTCTAATTTTCTTGTCGCCGCCGCGAGGCGGTGTCCGGGCAGCCTTGGGGCCTGGGCTGAGACGGGCACCGGTCGTGTCCGGTGCCGCTCGTAACCAACTTGCTCATTGGAGGATTTGGCTATGCGCAGTTACGACTTTTCACCCCTCTGGCGTTCGACCGTCGGCTTTGACCGCCTTTTCGACCTCGCGGAAGCGGCCCAACGCGCTGGCGAGGACAACTACCCTCCTTTCAACATCGAACGGCTGAGCGACGATCGCTACCAGATCTCGCTGGCAGTCGCGGGCTTCTCGCCTGACGAGATTATCGTCACGGCCGAGCCGAACGCCGTCACCGTCGAGGGCAACAAGGCGCAGAAGGGGGAGCGCGAATTCCTGTACCGGGGAATTTCGACCAGGAGCTTCAAGCGCCAGTACAACCTTGCCGACTATGTGCAGGTGAAAAGTGCAGCCTTTGACAACGGCCTGCTGAAGATCGAACTGGTCCGGGAAGTTCCCGAGGCCATGAAGCCGCGCCGCATCGCTATCAACGGTGCACCGGCCAGCAACGTTCAGCAGCTCGAAGCCAAGGCGGCCTGACGGCAAAGGCGGCTTGATGGCGCCTTGAATGCTCCCGCTTTGAAATCATGCCGCGCGCGGGTTCTGCGCGCGGCACCCAACCTCGTCTATGAATGGAGGAGACCATGCGGCCGACGACCGCGTTCGACGACAATGTACTCGACTTCAACGCCCTGCTTCATCCCGGCACGATGTTCGACCATCCAAGGGATGTCGTGGCCCACCCCGCGCTCACTGTTTCGGAGAAGCGTGCCATCCTCGCCTCCTGGGCATCGGATGCTTCCGCGATTGCCTCATGCCCTGCCCTTCGGGCGCCGTCGGGACTGAGAGCGCCAGTCAGTATCGACGATATCCTGGAAGCGCTTCGCGAACTCGATGCCGGCCCGCCGAATCCACCTGGCGGCAAACCCTATCGGCTGCAGTCGGCTGAGCGGGCCATGGCGGCATAGCAGGGAGTACCATCATGGAAGAGATCAAATTACCGCGCCATCTCATCGACAGCGTAGAGCGCCGCTGGATGAACAAGCTTGAACAGGCGGCTCACGCCTGGAAAAGCGATCAGCAAACGCGTCCCATCCTCCATCGTGTGGCGTCAGGTGAAGGACAAAGACATATTCCGGTTGTCATGCGGCGGCGCACCGGCAACCGATCAGGAACTCTGGCGCAAGGTCATCCGCCCGTGCGCTCCACATCGCATTCACCGGGAGTTGCTTGATTCTCGCGATGCTTGCTGCTGTTCACATTAAAGGCCCGGCGTACGAGACGCCGGGCCGGCACCCCTCATGCAGAAACGGTCAGGCGACCCTGAATGCCATTCTGTTCTTGCGCCGATAATGCAGGAAGCCGACACCGGCGAAACCCAGGATCATCATCGCCCAGGTCGCCGGCTCCGGCACGGCTTCAACCGATTGGATCAGCTGGAATGAAACGCCGTCGATGAGCGGGTCGTTGTTTCCAAGATTGGTGGTCGAGAACAGCGTGAAACTGATCGGGGTGAAATCCGAAGTCGCGACATAATCGATGGTCGTCAGCTCAAGCGGCATGCCGAAATAGTTGGAGTCATCGGCGACCAGGGTGATCTGGGTGACTTGCGAGCCGATGGTGACATTGAGCACGCTGGTTGCGCCGGGAGCATTCTCGTCCGACACCCCGAAGGTCAGGCGATAGGTATTGCCGATTCCCGTAGCAACCGTTTGGGTGATGCCGTCCCCAATATTGGCATAACCATTCGCGCCCGGCCCGCCCAGCGAATAGAAATTGAGACCCTCATAAGGGGTGAGCGTCCCGACCTGCGCATAGGTAACGATGCCGTCGGTGTGGCCGATATTGGTCCAGCCCGGTGGCGTGGTAAAGCCGCTGCTCGATGCTTCGAAACCGCCGTTGACGATCAATTCGACCGCACCGGCAGCGCTGCAATGAAAGCCCAGAGCGAGCGCGACGGTTGCCGCGCAGGCAAGTTGTTTCATCGGAGAAGCTCGTCCCAGCCACAACGCAGATTTCCCATTCATTGAAGCACCTCGATGTTAAAGGGAGCGGTAAATACAATTAAATAAACGCCCGCGCCTCGACAGATGGAAAAACATTAACTGGAGATTAACGCCGATTAAATTGACCGGAATGCTTAAATCCGGACAATTTGGTCCTAGGACCTTTAGTCCGCCGCCCACGTCCTGACGGCCTCTTCCGGCAGAGGCCGATTGCGCGCCTGCCAAAGCTGAGCAACAACGAGCGACAGGTCGCGCCACGTGCGGCGGATTTGTTGGAGCTGAGCCAAACCGGCATGGAGCGATCGGCCGCATTGGAGAACAGGCTGCGTGCCGAGCAAGTGGCCGCACTCTTTCAACATGTCACCTTGGGCGTGATCGGTGCCGCTTGCGGTGCGCTGGTGCTGGCAAGCGCGATGATCCATCTCGGCGCGCTGGACTGGATCAAGGGCGTAGCCTGGATAGGCTATATTTTTGCCTGCGCTGCCGCCCATATATTGCTTCGGCTGCTCTACCAGCGGGCCCGGCCCGGCGACGATCAATGGAAGATCTGGGCGGTTTCTTTCACCGCGATCGCTCTCGCGGAAGGGATCGGTTGGGGTTGGGGGTCCGTCTCACTGGTCGGCGACAGCGACCGCTTCTCCCTCGAGATGCTGGTGATGGTGGTGACGCTGAGCGTCGCGGGAGGCGCCATTCCTGCTTTCAGCTCTTATCTCCCTGCATTCTTCGCGTTGTTTGTGCCCACCACAGTCCCCAGCATTTTCTGGAGCGTGGCGTCATGGAACCTGTTTCCGGAAGCGCCGATGATGTTGTTCCTTATGCTCGTCTTCATAGCCGCGATGGGCGGCCTCGGTGTTCGAGCCAACCAGAGTTTCAAGGAACTCGTCGGTCTCAGAATACGAACCAACGAACTCGCCAACGATCTTCGCAAGCAGAAGGAAGTGGCAGAGCAGGCGAGCCTGGCAAAATCGACATTCCTCGCCGCCGCCAGCCATGACCTGCGCCAGCCGGTTCACGCGCTCGGATTATTTGTCGGCGCGCTGCGAGCTGTTGCGCTGCCCTCCGAAGGAATCCGCCTGGTCGAGAGGATCGAAGAATCGATCGTGGCCATGGATGGCCTGTTCAGCGCGATACTCGATATCTCCCGGCTCGATGCCGGGGTCATCGACGTGCGGCCCGAGGCATTCGCGATCCAGCCGCTGCTGGATCGCATCTGTGACGACTACGCGAGTGAGGCCGCGGAAAAGTCGATAGCGCTGATCCGCTGCCCCTGCAGCGCGACCGTTCTCACCGACCCGCCGTTGATGGAACGTATCCTCCGCAACCTGGTCTCGAATGCGGTACGCCACAGCCATTCCGGCCGGGTTGTCGTGGGTTGCCGCAGGCTTGCCGGTAGCATCCGCGTGGAGGTTTGGGACACCGGACCGGGCATCCCATTGCCCGAGCACGACAAGATATTTCAGGAATATTTTCAGTTGCAAAATCCCGAAAGGGACCGCGCCATGGGGCTCGGGCTCGGACTGGCGATCGTCCGGCGTCTCAGCATTCTGCTGGGTTGTCCGGTCGGCCTGCGTTCGCAGCCCGGGCGGGGCTCGTGCTTTAGCGTTGAGATCCCAACAGCAGCCGCCAAACCCGGCCCCGCGGAATCCGGCACCCACGCCCTCACCGCCGAGCCGGTCCGCGGCCTGATCGCGGTGATCGACGATGAAGCTGCGATCCGCGACGCCATGGAAAGCCTGCTTGCGGGCTGGGGCTATGCCGTTGTCGCCGCCGGCTCGGGGGCGGAAATGGTCGCCCGGCTGGCGCAACATACCGTGCGCCCCGACGTCATCGTTTGCGACTACCGGCTGCGCGGTGAAGAAAACGGAATCGACGTTATCCGGCAGTTGCGCGCCGAGTGTAACGAAGCGATCCCGGCCATGTTGATCACAGGTGATACCGCGGCCGATCGGCTGATCGAAGCTCAAGCGAGCGGACTGCTCCTGCTGCACAAACCCGTGCCGAATGGCAGGCTGCGCGCCGCTATCGGCAACCTGATGGCCGCTTCCAATATCGACGACGTTGCCGACGAATTGACGGTCAAATAATTCCCGCTTTGCGACCAGCGACAGCCGCTTGCGTGCGATTGACGACGTTCAATGCCTTGAAGATCGCCGTGATATGCACCTTTACGGTTTTCTCGGAAAGATCGAGGGTTGCCGCAATCGTCTTGTTCGGCATGCCTTCGCTCAGCAGCAGCAGGATTTCAACCTGGCGTTCGGTAAGTAGCGGGTTACCCCCGGCTTCCCCTCCCCGCGCTCTTTGCCCGGCTAGGCGCGGCTGCTCGATCAGAATGAGCGGCGGAACGTAGATATCGCCATTCAGAACCAGCCGGATCGCCGAAAGCAATACATGCTGGCTGGCGGATTTCGGAACGTAGCCCAGCGCTCCCGCGGCCAGCGACTGGCGGACATGGCGCGGATCCTCGGAAGAGGAAAGGACGATCACCGGAACGTCCGGCCGCCGGCGTCCAAGTTCAGAAAGTGCCTGCAATCCCTTCATTCCCGGCATTTCGAGATCGAGCAGGATAACGTCCAGATCGGGACAGCCATCTGCTAGCGCGAGCCCTTCGTTCGCATCCCGCGCCTGAAGGACTATCGTATCCGAACCGGAGTGCTGGAGCAGAGCTGCCAGTCCATCCCGCAATACAGAATGATCGTCGACAATCAAAAGCTTCATATCAAAGACATCAATCAGCCCGGGAGCGGGCAAAATAAGCACGTTGCCTTAAGACACCAATCGCCCGCCACCGTGTCAATGACTTCGGAGCGGATTTAGAACGGAAATTGGGAGGAGTCCGGCCAGCCTGAGTAAAGAAACAGCATCACATCGATTGTGACTATTGGTGTCACAAAGCAACAGCCGATGCGAGGACATTAACCGCGAGCACGGGCGACCGAGTGTGATTTCGAGCACGGAGCACTGCTGGAAGCGCCGGACCGCAGATTTGGAATCACGGCGGTTTGATCGGGTCGAAGGGGCCATTGCGCCGCGGGGGGGGGGACCTTCTCCTCGACAGCAATGGCTGATCTACAATCTGTTCATGCGCAAGGCATCGCAGACCGAAAATATCGATTCAATCGAGCCGGCAACCGCGGAGCCGGACCTTGCGCCGATGCCCCCCATCCTGCCGGTCAAGCGCGAATGGCGCACGGCCGTGCTGGAAGCATCGGGTGGACCGGGGCCTCATATGAGCTGACGAACGCACCACCGCTCCTCTCCGACGTCGCGATAATCGTCGTGCAATCGGGCAATCAGACGTGCGTAGCGGGAAGATGCGGCCACGCCGGTTTGCGACCGTCGCCCGAAAGCAACGACTATCGCTGCGCATGCGCATCGACGATTTGGCTGACCGACTGTAACTCGCATACGAGGGGCTCAATCATGAGCAAGAAAGTAGCCGATGTTCTGGTCGAGACGTTGCAGGCGGCCGGGGTAAAGAACTGTTACGGAATCGTCGGCGATACGATGAATCAGATCGCTCATTCGATCGATCGCAGCGACGTCGACTTCGTTCATATGCGGCATGAGGAAGCTGGCGCCTTTGCGGCAGCAGCCGACGCTCTGCTGACGGGCCGTCTCACGGCCTGCGCCGGAAGCTGCGGCCCGGGCAGCCTTCACTTCATCAACGGTCTCTATGAGGCCAATCGAAATCGCGCGCCGGTCGTGCTCATCGCCACCCAGATCGTGCGGAGCGATATCGGCTTCCAAAGCATTCAGGAGGTTGACCTCACCGAGGTGTACAAGGGCTGCAGCGTCTTCTGCGAAATGATCCTGACGCCGGAGCAGGCTCGTCGCAAAACGGTGGCCGCGTGTCAGGCGGCGCTGACCAAGCGCGGCGTGGCCGTCCTGGTTGTGCCCGCGGACGTCGCCAACGCTGCCGCGCATGATGAGCTGCCTTATGCCGTCCACGTCAGTCGGCCGATCATACGGCCGAGCGACGAGGAACTCGATCAGATCGCCACCGTCCTTAATGCCGGCAAAAAGATCACGATCTACGCCGGATCCGGTTGCGAAGAGGCGCACGATGAAGTGGTGGCCATCGCCGCGCGACTCAAGGCGCCGATGGCGCACACGTCACGCGGCAAGGACTTCCTCGAATACGACAACCCCTACAATGTCGGCATGACCGGGTTGATCGGCGCCGCCGCGGGCTATCACGCCATCCTCGATTGCGACGTATTGCTGCTGCTAGGCGCGGACTTCGCTTGGCCGCAGTTCTACCCGAACAAGGCGAAGATCATCCAGATCGATATCGATCCGACGCATTTGGGCCGGCGTCATCCGGTCGCGATCGGCGCGGTCGGCAACATCAAGGCGGCGCTGGACGCCTTGTTGCCACGCCTCAAGCAACATGAAGATGATGCGTTCCTGACGGCCTATGTGGAGCGTCATCAGGAGCAGAGAGACTCAGACGGGGCCGAGAGCGTATCGGGCCCGGATGCTGCCATTTCCGGCACCTATCTGACCAAGCTCATCAACAAATATGCGGCCGAGGACGCCTTGTTTGCTGCCGATGACGGCACGCCTGCGGTCTGGACAATGCGCCACATCGACACCGGCGGAAAGCGCCGGACCTTCGCCAGCCTGCTCCACGGCACGATGGCAAGCGGGATGGCGTCGGCGCTCGGACTGCAGAAGTGCCAGCCGGGCCGGCAGGTGATTGCGCTTGCAGGCGATGGCGGGTTTGCCATGCTGCTCGGCGATCTCTTGACGACAGTGCAGGAGGACCTGCCGATCAAGATCGCCGTGTACGACAACGGCAAGCTCGGCTTTGTCGATATCGAACAGCGGGCAGCCGGCCTGGTGCCGGTTTTCACCGACCTCAAGAACCCCGATTTTGGCGCGATGGCCAAAGCAGCGGGTCTGTGGGGTCATCGCGTGTCGAAGGCGGACGAACTCGACGAATCTGTCCGGACCTGGCTCGCGCAGCCCGGCCCGGCGCTGCTGCATGTAAAAGTGAAACCGATGCAACTGGTATCGCCGCCCTCGCCCTTCGTTTCGCCCGAGGCCGTCATCGGCATGGCCGTCTATACCGCCAAGGCCGTATTGCAGGGCAAGGGCCACGACGTGTGGGAAATGGTCACCGACAACGTCTCCTGAGAGGCTATCGAAAGTCCGATGCCGAGGCCGCCGCAATGATCCCGGTAAACCCAGGGTCCGTTGACCGCGTCGTTTCCTGTAATACGCTTCCAAGCTTGTGGCTGAGGTCGGTCTGATGCGTTCGCTCAAACAGCAGGCAGGCGTGCTATCCGCGCCGTTGCTGCCGTTGATCCTGGGTGGATGCTCGCGCATCGGCGCGCCGTCCTTCGTCCTTTTCGGTGCGTTCTTCCCCGATTGGATGTTTTGCGCGCTCCTTGGCATCGCGGTGGCCGTTGTGGCCCGCATCGTTTTCCTTGCCACGGGACTTTCGGGTATTCTGCCGTATCAGCTCTTCGTCTGCTTATCGATCGGGCTTATCTTCGCATTTATCGCATGGCTGCTCTGGTTTGGGTGAAGCCATGAAAGCAGCAGGCACCGCTCGCCGCTCACCCCCGGTTGGCAAGCTGATTTCCCTGGCAATCGTGGCGATCGCCATCGGGCTGGGATTTTACGCGCTCCGGCGCAGCGCTCTTTTGCCGTCAACCGATGCCGCAACGATCGACGCCGATGTCGTCCACGTCGCGGCTTCGGTCGGTGGCCGGATCATCAGCATCCCCGTGACCGAGAACATGCTCGTGTCCAAGGGAGATCTGCTGTTTCAGATCGATCCCGTGCCTCATCGCCTCGCGGTTTCGCAGGCTGAAGCCGATCTCGACCTGGCCGTGGCGGCGCTCGCAACGCAACGGCGTGTGCTGTCGACGCAGCGATCGACGGCGGCGGTTGCAAAGGAACAGACGCTGCGCGCTACGACGAATCTGGAGCTTGCGACCCGTACCGTCGAACGGCTCACTCCGCTGGCAGCAAAAGGTTACGTTCCGAAGCAGCAGCTTGACCAGGCCGAGACCGCCCAACGCGACGCTGAGACTTCGTTACGGCAGGCCCGCGAGCAGGAAGCCGCCTCAGAACGCGCGATCGGCACCGAGGAGGGAGCCGAGGCGGCGGTTCAGGCCCGCAAGGCCGCGCTCGAAATCGCACGGCGCGCGCTCGAAGATACAACGGTTCGTGCCCCGCATGCGGGCCGGGTAACGGGCCTGACGGTTTCTACCGGAGAAGTGATCGCGCCATCTCAAGCGCTCTTTACATTGGTCAACACGGAAGAATGGTTCGCTGTTGCGAATTTCAGGGAGACCGATTTGGCCGAGATCGCGCCCGGCGACTGCGCCACGGTATTCTCGATGATCGATCGGCGGGTGCCGATCAGGGGGGTCGTGCTGGGCATCGGATACGGCGTGCTCGATACGGATCGGGTCAACCTGCCTCGTTCGTTACCCTACGTTGAGCGATCACTGAATTGGGTAAGGGTGGCGCAGCGCTTTCCGGTGAGGGTTCGGCTCGAGAAACCACCGGAGCAACTCGTGAGACTTGGCGCCAGTGCAGTCGTTGAGGTGAAGCATGGTTATGCATGCAAATAGCCTCCGCCGCGAGTTGACCGCCGTCTTATCGTTGCTGCGGCCATTTCCCGGGAGATTGGAGTTCGCGGCCAGGCTGGCGCTGATCTGTGCGCTGACGACGCTGATTGCTGAAATCTATCAGACCCCCGAGCCCGCGCTGACGACGTACGTCGCCTTCTTCGTCATGAAGCCGGACCGCGCCACCAGCGTGGTAATGAGTATCGTCTTGGTGCTGCTGATCTCGATCGTTATCGGGCTCCTGATACCGGTCAGCATGGCCGTGATCGATCAGCCAGCCTGGCGTGTCGCCAGCATGGTTCTGATCTCGTTCGGGCTGCTATTTCTTGCCTCCGCCAGCAAACTGAAGCCTGTTGGTTCAATCATCGCGCTGATTGCGGCCTATGCGCTTGACCTCTTGAGCAAGGCGCAAATCGGCGAGATCGCAACACGAGCGTTGCTTTATGCCTGGCTTTTCGTCGGTATCCCCGCTGGAGTTGCAATTGCGGTAAATCTTTTCATCGGTCCGCCGCCGCGGCGTCTCGTGGAGCGGGCTCTCGCGCATCGTCTAGCGTTGGCAGCCACCATGCTGCGATCGCCCGATGGCCGTACGCGAGAGACTTTCGCTCAAGTCATGTCGGAAGGAACCGGCGAAATTCCAGGCTGGCTGAAGCTGGCCGGAGCCGAGAAGACTTCGCCAGCCGAAGATATCGCGGCTCTGCGCCAAGCAACCGCGTCGATCGTGCCGATCCTGCTGCTGGTCGACCTGGTGGATCGCAGCCCCGAGGGCACATTGCCTGCTTCGCTCAAGCTCCAAATCGCCGACCTGCTTGACGAAATGGCCTCCATTCTGGGAGCCGGCGGATACCCGATCGAGATTTCGCTGCGAGAGGACGACGCCGGCGCGCCGCTGGCGCCACCGGCGGCCGCGATCTGGGCCGAGATGAAAGAGGCACTGGCGCGATTTGCCGAGGCGCCGTTGCCTGATGCGCCACCGCCATCGCCGGAGAAGGCGAAAGCGGGCTTCTTTCTGCCCGACGCCTTCACCAATCCCGAGCACCTTCATTACGCATTGAAAACGACGGCTGCGGCGATGTTCTGCTACATTACCTTTACGCTGCTCGATTGGCCGGGAATCCATACCGCCCTGATCACCTGTTACATCGTGTCACTGGGCACGACGGGAGAGACTGTCGAGAAACTCACGTTGCGCATCCTGGGCTGCTTGCTCGGCGCCGCGGCGGGTATCGCGGCCATCGTCTTTCTGATGCCGCATCTCACGTCGATCGGTGCGCTGATGGCCGTGGTTTTTCTGGCGACACTTGGATCGGGGTGGATAGCCGGCGGCAGCCCTCGCATTGCCTATGCCGGCTTTCAGATCGCCTTTGCCTTTTTCCTTTGTGTGATCGAAGGCAGTTCGCCGGCTTTCGACATGGTTACTGCGCGCGATCGCGTGATCGGCATCCTGTTCGGAAACCTGGTCGTCTATTTGCTGTTTGCGAATATCTGGCCGGTGACGGTTGCGCGGCGGGTCGATACCGGCATTGCTACCCTGCTTCGGCGTCTCGCTGCCATGATGACAGCGGTGAACCGGTCGCAGCGAAGTTCGCTGGCGTCGGAGGCCAGCGCAGCCCTGGGCACGGCGGAGCAGGATCTCGAGTTCGCCCGATACGAACCCGCCTCGGTACGCCCTGCGAACGATTGGCTGAATGTCCGCCGCCGAACATTGGATGCGATCGCCGGGTTGATCGGGCCGCTGTTGCTGCGCGCCAACCAGGATCCTTCTCTCCGCGGCGAACTCTCACTTCGGCTCGGCGGGCTTGCCGAGAGCTTTGGTGACCATCCCAGGGAGGGGGCTGCGCGGACCGCTGCGGATGCTGCGTCCGATGCGCCGAACTTGACGGACGAGCAGATTGTTGAGCACCTTCAAGCCCTGGAGCGAGCTTTGGCGTTGCGTTCTGTGGAAGAGGGGGTGGCAAGCCATGGGCCGGCTTAAGCGAGCAGTCGCACTCGCCATCTCTTCGATCTGGCTTGCCGGCTGCGCGATATCCGCCCTGGACATGGCGCCGGAGCATCCCGATCAGCCATGGAATCCCGCCACCACGGCGACCGGCGAGATCATTCCGGGCGCAAAGGCGCCGCCGGACGCTTCAGGCCCAAGCTACGTGCTTCCATCGAATGCCGAGGTTGCCGCAGTGCCGCCACCTCCGCCCGGCGTCGACCTGCGCAGGGCCTATACGCTGCCGGAGTTGATCGACATCGCGCAAATGAACAACCCGCTGACGCGCACCGCCTGGAACGATGCACGCAAGGTGGCGTTGGCGGCCGGCATTGCGGAGAGCACTTATCTTCCGAGGATCACCGCCGCCGCCGCCGGCGCCTTTTTGACCAGCGAGGGCAACAATTCGGCCGCAGTGACGGCTGGCCCTGTCGCGGTCGGCACCAATACGAGTGGCAGCAATTCGGCGCGCGGAACCATCTCGGCGGTATCGCTGCAGTGGCTGTTGTTCGATTTCGGCGCGCGCGAGGCGACCATCGAGGCGGCGAAGCAGGCTTCCGTAATCTCCAACATCGCGTTCACCGCAGCCCATCAACAGGTGATCTACGACGTCAGCGCAGCGTTCTACGCGAACGCTGCGGCCCGCTCCCGCGCTGCTACCGCGGGCCAGACGCTGACAAATGCGCAGGCCGTTGAGGCGGCCGCCAACGACCGCTACAAGAATTCGATCGGGACCGTGGTCGAGGTCTCGCAGGCCCGCCAGGCCACGGCGCAGGCGCGATTGGCGGTGGTGCAGGCGACCGGTGGAGCGCAAAACGCCTATCTCAATCTGATTTCGACGATGGGCATCTCGCCGCTCACCAAGCTCAAGATCGCGGACATTTCGCGGCGCAGCCTTTCGCCGGGCATGGCGACCTCGGTGGAGCGCATCATATCGACGGCCTTGGCGCGACGCCCGGACATCCTGACGGCCTACGCGGCGCAGAAGGCAAGCCAGGCGAATTTCCGCGCCTCCGCCGCCGAATTCCTGCCGAAGGTTTTTCTCGCCGGCACCAGCGCGTGGAATTCAGGCAATCTGAACGTCACCGCGCTTCCCGGCATCGGTCAGGAGGCCCCGGTGGTCAACCTCTCCGGCAATCGCTCGAGCAGCAGCGTGTTCCTGGGAAGCAACGGTACCGCTCTATGATGCAGGCGTACGCGCCGCGAGGGTGACGCAGGCACAGGCCGACATCGACAATGCCAATGTGATGCTGGTTCGCCGGCAGAACGAAGCCGTCCGCCAGATCGTGCTCGCCGACAACGCGCTACGCACCAGCCTTTCCGCCTATAGCGCCGCGGGCGAACTCTCAAAGGCCGCCCAGACCACCTTCGATGCGGCTCTCGCCGCCTATCGCAACGGTGTCGGATCAATCACGGATCTCAACATTGCGAGCACCCAGCTACTGCAGGCGAAAAACGCGGCGACCGACGCCTATAGCACCGCATTGTCGGCGGCGGCATCGCTCGCTCTGTCGGCTGGCGTGCTTGGCGTCAGTCCGCCTTAAGCATCCGATAGCCGGATCGCTCCAGCTCGTTTGATCCGCTTTGGATCAAACGAGAGAGGCAACGAACGCCGTTGCCCCTCTTGACCCATCACTCGCTAACGTTATTCGGCAGGCACCGCCAGCGGCGTCTCCGGATGCGAGGCGGCCGGCGCCGCGCTCGCGCCAACTTTTTCGATCGCGAGGAAACCGATCGCCACCACAGCGTAAGCCAGCGCGACGCTGGGCGTGACGCCCAGACCGCCGCCGATGCCGACCGCTTCGCCGTGCATGAAGCCGAAATAGGTCAGCACCGCGCCGGCAAAGGCGAAGGCCGCCGCCTTGGTGAAGTCGCGCTCGATCACGAACACACCGATCGCGCCGAGCACGAGCCCGGTGAGGATCGAGCCACCGCCCATCACATCGAGCCCGTGATAGAGCACGCCCTGCTGCGGCAGCGCCGCGATCGCCGCGGTCTTGACCGCCCCGACCTTGTCGGCGGCGAGGCCTCCGACGCTCTGGGCCGCGGTGATGGTCGACCCCAGCATGGTATCGATCTGCAGCTTGGCCCACGCCGCCAGATGCGGCGTCAGCGCCAGCACGATCGCCGGCGCATGCTTGATCGGCGTGGTCTGGAACGCCTGCGCGCCAATCAACATGCCGATGTAGAGCAGGATCGGCGAGATCGCGACCACCGGCACCAGCGCCAGCAGCACCGAGATGATGCCGAACCAACTGAGCACCACCACCATGATTCCGGTAGCAGCCGAATAGCCGATCCGGCCGCCCATCGCCTTCCATCCGGGATGGCCGATATAGACGGCGTTGATGAAGGGGTTGCCCATCAGGCAGCCGATCAGGCTGACGACGCCGTCGGCGGTCAGGACGCGCGTGGTCGGATATTCGTCGCCCGCAGCCTCGGCGCTTTCGACATTGTCCATGGCCTCGACGAGATCATAGATGCCGAACGGGATCGCCGTCACCAGGATGATGCCGAGGAATTCGAAACCCGAGAAGACCTGGCCGAACGCTGGCAGTGGCACCGAGAAGCCGAAACTGGCAAACGCGTCGCCGACACCTTTGATGCTGAGGCCGCCGAGCCCGAGGCCGAACAGGTTCGATCCCCACGCGATGATCATGCCGACCGCGATGGCGACCAGGCCGGCGGGAATGCCCTTGTAGTAACGGATGCCGCCGAACCAGCTCGCCAGGATGATGGCGAAGCACACCAGACCGATCTGCGGCGTCATGTACATTTCGAGCGCCGGGCGCATCGAGATGAAGGTCACGGAGACGCCGGCGAGCGTACCGAGCAGCGCGGCGCGCGGGGTGATCTTCCGGATGAAGGGCGCGATGAAGCCGCCGATCATCAGGATGAAGCTCTGGAAGAACACCCAGACCAGACCCGCAGACCAACCCTTCATGGGATCGCCGGTCTTGATCGTGATCGGCAGCATGATCACGAAGGTAACGATGAACATATGGGGGACGCTGACGCCGGAAGGCAGCGCGCAAACATCGCTGCGGCCGGTCTTCTGCGCCAGCCGGTAGGCCAGCCACGCGTAATAGAAAGTGGAGAGACACATCATCAGGCCGAGCGCCGGCAGGATGCGGCCGAACACCAGGGAGTCCGGCATCTTCAGCACGAAGCGCAGCAGCCCTGTCAGGACCAGCATGTTGACGAGGATGTTGGTGCCGAAGCCGAAAAATGCATTCCAGTCGCCCGGCGTCCATAACACCGGTTTGAAGTCACCTTTGCCCGTAGCCGTTGTCGCGCTCATCGTTAGGCCCCCACCGCCAGTTTGTTTGAACTCTCCGCTGCCATTGCCTTGAGAACCGCGGCCGAGTCTGCGACCCAGCCGAAGATGCCGCCCTGGGCCTTGATCATCCGCAGGCCCATGTCGTGGAATTCGGGGAAATACGACGCGCAGCCGTCGGACAGCACCACGCAGCGATAGCCGCGGTCGTTGGCCTCGCGCACGGTGGTGTTGACGCAGACTTCGGTGGTGACGCCGCACACCAGGAGGTTCTCGATGCCGTATTTCTGCAGGACGTCGCCGAGCTCGGTGGCGTAGAATGCGCCCTTGCCGGGCTTGTCGATCACGATCTCGCTGTCGAGCGGGTAGAGTTCGGGAATGATGTCGTGGCCGGCCTCGCCGCGAATGAGGATGCGCCCCATCGGACCGGGATCGCCGATGCGCTTGCTCGGCGCACCGCGCTCGATCTTCGCCGGCGGCGCGTCGGACAGGTCGGCGAGATGGCCCTCGCGGGTGTGCACGACGAGCAAGCCGCTCTCGCGGGCCGCAGCCAGCACCGCGGCGATCGGTTTTACCGCCCGCGCGAGCTGCGAGACATCGTTGCCGAGCGTTTCGCCGAAACCGCCCGGCTCCATGAAGTCGCGTTGCATGTCGATGATGACCAGGGCGGTGGTCGACCATTCGAGATCGATCGGCTCCGGCTCCGCCGCGACGGTGCCGCGGGTTGTATACTTTGAGTTCGCCATGATGCTTACGCTCCCCGAGCGAAAGAACTCTCGGGGTGAACTAAGCAAGGCCTATGCCATTGTGTACAATGCCCGCGGACGCTTCATCGAAACGAAATCCGATGTATTTTCAATTTGTTGATTGTCCGATCCTGTGCTGCTCATTCCCTGTGCGTCGCTTTCCCGACGTGCATTTGCTCATTCTCTGAGCGCGCTTTCCACCTGCACTTGTTTTTTGCTCGGCACGCTTGAGAGCGGATGGTGGCCGGCGCTTGCACCCGCATCGCGTGGAGAAACGTGGCTTAGCAACTGCGCTTCACGACGTCCTCGCACACAGTGAAGGAGCGCAACATGGGTCCACCGGCGGTTGCGGCTGGCATGCTTGTTGCTCGTTTTGTCTCCAAAATTGTCTTGAACATCGAGGAGCATTCGATGACGACGATCGCCACGACAGCGCCTGTTGCGCGGAAGCCACTTTATACCTCGCTGTTCGTCCAGGTCCTGGTGGCGCTGCTGCTCGGAATCGTGCTCGGCATGGCGGTTCCCGATTTCGCCATCGCGTTGAAGATCTTCAGCGACGCGTTCCTGAAGCTGATCTCGATGATCGTGGCGCCGATCGTGTTCTGCGTGGTCGTGCATGGCATCGCGGGCGCCGGCGACCTCAAGAAGGTCGGACGCGTCGGCGTCAAGGCGCTGGTCTATTTCGAGGTGATGACCACGGTGGCGCTGGTCGTCGGGCTGTTGCTGGCCTATCTGTTCGGGCCCGGCCACGGCATGAACATCGACCCGTCGACGCTCGACTCCAAGGCGCTCAACACCTATGCCGACAATGCGCACAAGCTGCAGGGCGGCGGCATCGGCAGCTTCCTTCTCAACATCATCCCGACCACCTCGTTCGACGCGCTGGCGCGCAACGACGTCCTGCAGGTGCTGTTCTTTGCCATCCTCTTCGGCATCAGCCTCGCCTTGGTCGGCGGCGAGAAGGGCGAGAAGATCTCGTCGTTGATCGACGCCGTCTCGACAGTGCTGTTCCGGGCGATGGGGCTGATCGTGCGGCTGGCGCCGCTCGGCGTGCTCGGCGCGGTCGCCTACACGGTCGGCAAATACGGCGTCGGCTCGCTCAAGCAACTGATCTCGCTGGTCATGCTGTTCTACGTCTCGGTCGCGATCTTCGTGCTGGGTGTGCTCGGCGGCGTGATGGCGCTCGCCGGACTGAACATCTTCAAATTCCTGGGCTATCTGCGGGAGGAACTGACCATCGTGCTCGCGACCGCTTCGTCGGATGCGGTGCTGCCGCAGATCATGCGCAAGCTGGAACGGCTCGGCGTCAAGGATTCCGTCGTCGGGCTCGTGATCCCCACCGGCTATTCGTTCAACCTCGATGCGTTCTCGATCTATCTGACGCTGGCCGTCGTGTTCATCGCCCAGGCAACCAATACGCCGCTGTCGTTCGGCGACCTGCTGCTGGTGCTCGGCGTGTCCCTGATCACGTCCAAAGGCGCGCACGGCGTGCCCGGTTCCGCGATCGTGATCCTGGCGGCGACGCTGAACGCCGTGCCGAGCATTCCCGCCATCGGGCTCGTGCTGGTGCTGTCGGTGGACTGGTTCATCGGCATGGCCCGCGCACTCGGCAACCTGATCGGCAACTGCGTCGCCACCGTCGTGGTTGCCGCCTGGGAAGGCGATCTCGACCGCGCCAAGGCCCACCAGGTTCTCGACGGCGAAGAACTGGTCGATGTGACGGCGGGATAAGACCTGGTGTTTCAGACGACCTGCTTTTCTCAGTGAGCAATCAGGAGCGGAACGGCGGTATCTCGCAGCAAGGACCGTGTCACGCCGCCAAAGATCATTTCGGCCGTTCGAGCGTGACTATAGGCGCCAACAACGATGAGATCGGTCTTGTGGCGCTCGGCATAGGCCAGGATTATTTTGGCCACGGGATCACCATGCGACCGCACCCGTTCCACGACAACCCTGGCGCCGTGGCGGGTCAGGTAATGAGCCACGTCCGCGCCGGGCTCGTCGCCATGGCTGGGATTTTTCTGAGGATCGACCACGAGGATGGTGACGGACAGCGCACCGACCAGCAACGGAAGCGCATCCGCTATCGCGCGCCGCGCCTCGCGGCTGGCATTCCAGGCGACGACCACATGCTCGGCAACGGGTCCCGCCCAAAGCTCCGGCAACAGCAGAAACGGCACGCCGGTGGTGAGAAGAAGTGCTTCGGCCGACCAGTCACGCGGCAATCCATCCGGGTACGAACCACCGACGATCACCAGATCGGCATGCAGGGAATTCAGCGCAGCGCTGTTATCGACAGCATCCTGGCGGAAGGATCGAAACTCGAAGCTGACGCCTTCACGCGCGCAGCACGCCGAGAAACTTCTGTTCGCGGCCTCCGACGCTGCGGCTTCACTCGACCGGTGGCTGGCAATGACCTCCCGAACAGCCTCCTGCCCTCGAACAAAAGATTCCGAGGGACTGTCATTCCAGCAAGACGGCACCGCGAAAATCCCGATGAGGTGGGCCGCATGACGCGTCGCCATCCTTGCCGCATAGGCGGTTCGCGCCTCGCCGGCTGGCGAGGGATCGACAAAGACAGCTATGCTTTTGAACGGCATCAAGGAAACCCCTATCGCGACCGCCAGCTTCGATCGGTCTGTTGCGATCGGGTAGCATGGCTGCCGAGGCACTTCTTGAGACATATCAAACCGGCTTGGAACCCTGATCCTATTTGGCCGGGGTATCGCCTTTCTGCTTCCTGACGTGCTCCGCGCGGATCGGCCCGAACGGTCCGTACATGTGTTGCTGCTGGTCAAATCCGTCAGCATAGGGGCCGTAGGGCGCATCGACGGGCTTGGTCAGAAGGTCTGGAAAATCCTTATCGAGACCCGCTTTCACCGGGCGCGGCTGGGAGATCATGTAGGCGGCGACATCCCATGCCTGCTCCACGGCGAGTTGCGGATTCAGGTAGTCCGTTCCGTGCGGCATATTGAAGTGCACGAAATTCGCCGCGGTGATCAGCCGGGCCATGCCGGCACCATTGTTGAAACTGTCCGCGCCCCACAGCGGCGGCACCATATAGCCGAGATCGGTGGTCGGCAGGCTGCGGCGGATTCCGGAGCCGTCGGTATTGTGACAAGACAGACAGGCATTCGCGTAGATGGCTTTGCCGCGAACCGGATCGGCCGCCCGATCGAGTTCAGGCATCGAGCCGGCGCCGAGGCCGGACAACACTTTGCCGGCCGGGACCCCCGACGACAGAAACTTGATATACGCCACGATGGCCTGCATCTCCGGACTGTCCAGCGGCAGCGCGCGGCCATTCATGCTGCGCGACATGCACGAATTCACCCGGTCCTCGATCGTGATTTCGGCGCCGAGGCGATTACTGTATTGCGGAAACAGTTCGACCAGCCCGAACAGCGGCACGCCGAATTTCTTGGTGCCGGCGTCGAGATGACAGTTGCCGCAGGCGAGGTTGTTGCCGGCAAAGCGCCTGGCCGGATCCGATACCTCCGGTCCGATATGGGCGTAGGTCGCAGTGATCAGGTCGCGCCCGCGCCGCACCAGGCGGCCATGATCGTCATTGGGCAGCGCGCCGACTTCCGGCACCGTCCAGACCGGAGGGGAAACCGGCTGCGCGCGGCCCGCATTTGTCGCAGCTATTGCGATGACAACGGCCGCGACCGCGCGCACCGTCCAGAAGCAGAGAAGCACAACAGGATTGGGATTAACCATCGGTCTCTCCTCGTTGGTTTTTGGCCTGTGCCAGATCAACGCCATTGTCCGCCATCCGCGGTTAACACCGGGTTCCGCGCATCAATTCCACACACAGATTTGCACAGATTTGCCATCTCGCAGCGCGCCGCGCCCGAGTCATGCAAACCATTTTGCGCCATGAAAAACAGAGGCGCAGGGAAGACCGGGTGCGCGCTGCACCCGCGGTCTCGTGTGCAAAGCTGTGCAAAAAAATGCACACGAGCATACAGGTTCAGCGGAAACACTCCGGCCTTCCCTGCGCAATGGTTTTACGGCTTATGCCTTGCTCTCCCCGGCGACGAATTCGTCTTGTCACCGTCATCGGCGAATTGACGGTCTTGCGCCCCCGGTTGGGTTCGCAAAAACCTCCGCCGACTTGACACCAGCAACGGGTGCCAGGACCACACGGTTTTGCCGTCCGCGACCCGTCTTCACCAGAGGCTTCGCCGGGCTGTGCACATCCGGTGAAGCTTAAGTGAAGGCGGAAGCAGCGCCGTCGTCAGCGTATCGTTGATTGCTCACAGATCGTAAGACCCGCCCTGCAACCCCGTTTCACGCCTGACGCTGCCGCGTCCACCGCATCCCGTACCCAACGTCCGTGACGATCGCGATACGCCCCTCTGAGGGACGGGACGAAGTGGATATGGAGTGATTTGGGTATGTCGAAAACAGAAATATTTTTGCAAAAGGGGCTGGACAGCCAAATCACTGATTTGCCCGTCGGGCGCAAAACGTGCGGCCCATTGTGGCGAAACCACCACATGAAGGTGATGGGTATCCAACTTGAGTGCGTGAATGTGCAATGGAGCGGCGCGTAGCCGCCTGCCGCCAACCTCGTTCGGCAAACGGCGTCAGGCCGAACTCGACAGTGAGGCGCTGCTTCCGGGCGCACCGGACAAGCCACAAAATTCCGCGATCACCCTCTAAGCGGACATGCCAAGACGACGCGAATGAGCCGAAGCTGACCTGAAGTGACTTCCGGGCCAGCCAAGGACTCACGAGAGGCCATGGGAGGACTCGTGCGGCTAGGCCGCGGCAGACGGTCCGAACCAAGTTGTTAGCGCGTCAGCGAGTCCCTGCTGGGTTGAATCCCCCAACCAAGCCACATATCCATCTGGCCGAATTAGTACGGCGTCGGAAGCAGTGATCGCACCAAGTGCAGGAAGTTCCCACGCGCCGTCGTATTTGGCGTCGATCTGCTGAACCCGATCCGCCCACGGAGTGATGTCGAAGCCGCCGAGCTCGCCAAGATTGAGCAGCACCGGCCGGGCCTTGTGCAGCAGGGTGTAAACGCGCAGCGGGCCGTCGGCCGCGACCAGGTCGAGATCGGGCATGCGGCGTCCGAGCAGCGGATGTCCCTCGCCGAGATCGTAGCGGATATCCAATCCCGACTGCATTGCAGCGAAACGCTTGCGAGGCTCCTCCATGCCAAGGAGCTGCAATACGATTTCACGCAAAGCTTCAGTGCGATCATCGGTACGTTGCAATGCGACCTGTGCCATTGTCGTGCGCAACACGCGGACCGCAACCGGATGCCGCTCGACGTGGTAAGTGTCGAGCAAACCTTCAGGCGATGTTCCTTTCACCACTTGGGCCAGCTTCCAACCCAGATTGACTGCATCCTGCACACCAGTATTAAGGCCTTGTCCGCCCACCGGAGAATGCACATGTGCGGCATCGCCAGCCAAGAGAACCCGGCCCTTGCGGTAGGCCGCCGCCTGCCGCGACATGTCGGTAAACCTGGAAATCCAAGTTAGACTATGGATTCCGTAATCTGTTCCGCATACGGCGACCAGTGCTTCGCTGAGATCGCGCAGCGTGGGCTCGGTCGTGGCGCCGACATTCTTTTCAGTCACCATGATGCCTATGGGACCTTCATTGGCAAAGACTATCTCGCCGTCGCGAATTTCGTACTCCTCCCTGCCGAAGGCATGGATACCAAGTGCTGTGCGATGGATGCCTAATGGCGGCTCCTCCGCCATCTCGGCCTCGGCGAGAATGCTGCTGGTCGTCGCATCCCATCCTCGAAACTCAATGCCAGCGGCTTTGCGGACCAAACTGCGGCCTCCATCGCACCCGACGAGATAGCTTGCCCGCAGTGACGCACCATCGGACAGTTCGATGGTGACGCCAGTGTCGTCCTGCGCGAAACATGTTAACTCACGGCTGCGATAGATCGGCACCGCCAGCTCGCTGACCCACCCAGCGAGAATGCGCTCAATATGCTTCTGCCTCAGCGCCAGCCCGTAGTTATGCCGGGTCGGGAAATCGCTGATGTCTAAACGCATGACCGCGAATCCCGTGACTTGGGCTATTTGTCCTTCCGCAAGGAACCGGTCCACGATTCCGCGCTGATCGAATACCTCGAGAGTGCGTGAGCTCAGACCGCCAGCACGCGAACCGGCAAGCTCTTGGTTAGGGCGGCGTTCGACGATGGCTACGTCGACGCCAGCCAACGCTAACTCGCCTGCCAACATCAATCCTGTCGGACCTCCGCCGACGACTACCACCGCATGCTCGGACATATGCATTTGTCAACTCCGTAGAATCCAGCTTGGGCAGTCGTTTTACGGGATGATCGGGGTCTTGAAGCAAGTCCCTTACGCCCCACATATTTGAGTGGGAGAGAGTTGATATTCTGCTGAACAAGTCGCTTCGGAGCGCCGCAAATCAAAGTGAGCATTCGCCTGATCCGCGATCATCAGGTTTGAAGATCCGCCTCCGGGCGGCTTTTTTTGGCAACTCGTGAAAACGCGACTTCCAGACCGCTCCCTTCCCATTGAACAGCCCAGCCCCGTTCTCATGAGCGAAACCGACGAACGCTGAGCGACAAAACACGGGCGCAAACCGTGCGGGCCATTGCGCCGAAACCACCACATGAAGGCGTGGGTTTCCCTCAACTCATCCTGACTGCTGTGCCCCCAGGACTTCGGCAAACCGTTTTGCGGCTGCGCAATTCCTGGGCGAAGCAGTCAACTAGACCAGCGAATGCAAAGCGATGACCGCGGCCTCGCGACTCTCGACAGGAATAAATAAATTTACCGAATGCGGCGACAAGACATATTTGTCGGCGATAATCCCGTGATGCTGCAGAATCCGGATCGCCCTGAATGGCAAGTCTGAAGCAACGCCGCCGAAGCAGGTGAGGCTCACCGAACTCAAGGTCTCGCGCTGTTTGCGCAAGTCCTTGCTCCCTTCCAGCGTGCGCAGCAAAGCATCGAGCGACTCCGAATCGCAGGTCAGCATGATGCGGGTTTTTCCGGCGGTGAAAGCCGAGGCGAGCAGTTGCGGCCAGGACAAGCCGTTTTGCTCGAGGTGCTGCGCGAACTTGTCAAAGCCTTGATTGAGATCCGCCGAATCGATCTCGACATGCTCGATGCGCGCCATCGAATTGACGGCCAGGACTTTTCCGCTTTCCATTCCCGTAACCTCTCTCATCACTTGCGTGCTGTGTTCGGTGCTGCCCCATTTTTTCAGAACCAAAGGCACATTCCGGCTTTGCGCCAGCTCTACGCTGCGAAAATGCAAGACCTTGGCGCCCCAGAAACACATTTCGGATAACGACGCAAAATCGAGCTGACGCAAGGATTTCGAATTCGCCACGATGCTCGGATCGGCCGAGCAAACGCCGTCGACTTCCTTGATGATTTCGCAGCACTCGGCCTGTAGCGCCGCGGCCATGGCGACCGCAGTGGTGTCGCTGCCGCCTCGGCCCAGCGTGGTGATTTCCCTGGTCACGGGATTGACGCCCTGAAAGCCCGCCAACACCACGATGCGTCCGCGATCGAGTTCTTCGCGCACGCGAATTGGCCGCACATCCAGGATGCGCGCGGAGGAATGGGATTCGTCGGTCATCACTCCGGCCTGGCTGCCGGTAAAACTGATCGCCGGCACGCCGAGATCCGACAGCGCCATGCTCATCAGAGACATGCTGATACGCTCACCCGTGGTCAGCAACATATCGAGTTCACGGCGATTGGGATGCGGGCTTACCTGATAGGCCATCCTGACGAGTTCGTCGGTGGTCTTGCCCATCGCTGAAACGACCGCGACGACACGATGACCGCGGCGATGCAACCCGGCGAGACTGCCGGCGACCGCGCGGATTCTTGCCGGTGTTTCAAGACAGGCACCGCCGTATTTTTGCACGATGATGGAATCGTTGCCCATTCTCCTTACAGAAATACCTTGAGAACGGCCTGCATGCCAGCGCGAACGAAAAATGCCGATTGCCGAGCGCCAGCAATGCACCGCAATCCTCGCTTCGCCCACCCGCCTAAAGTTCCGCGCGCGGCTGGAACTATCATGACCAGATGCTCGTTGATTGGAGTCTGTGGCAAGGAGGCCGAGGTATGAGGATAATGAACATAGCTCTCGGAACGGCCCTGGTCCTGTGTAACCTGGGGACGTTTAGTGCCGCCGCGCATGCGCGGAAGGCCAAAGTCGTTCATGAACCACGGGAGAGGGTTCTCATCAGGGTACCCGTCGTAAGGACAACTCCTTACTGGGATTATTATATTGTTCCACGATATCGTTATCGCCCTGAGGACGACCGGATCGATCCATACGGCCCGCCCGTAGCGCCGGTGGTGAGCTATGGGGCGCAAGAGTATACGCTACCTGGTTTTGCCGGTACTTCATTTCCTCGTTAGCGACACGATGTTTTGCGATTGCTATTAGGTCGCCGCGCGCGGACGGAAATTCTCGATGAGCCGCAGCAGCACGCGGGCGGCTGCGTCGGCGTCGGCCTTCTCGACATGCTCGTCGGGGTGATGGCTGATGCCGCCGCGGCAGCGCACGAACAGCATCGCGACATCGGCGATGTCGATCATCGCCATGCCGTCGTGCCCCGCTCCGCTCGGCAGTTCGAACACGCGATAGCCCTCGCCTGCAATGGCCTCCGCCACCTGGCTCTTGAGCCATGGCGCGCAGGGCACGGTGCGGTTCTCATGGGTGACATCGAGTTGCAGCGCGAGCTTGCGGCGTTTTGCGATTGCCTCGATCCGGCGCACGATATCGGCGACCGCAAGCTTGCGGTGCGCGTCGGTGGGGGCGCGGATATCGATGGTGAAGGAGACCTGCCCCGGAATGACATTGGTCGCGCCCGGCATCGCATGGATATATCCGACGGTGCCGACCAGCCCGTCTTCGTCGGTCCGGCAGAATTCCTCGATCTCGACAATGCATTCGGCGGCTCCCGCCAGCGCGTCGCGGCGCAGCAGCATCGGCACCGTGCCGGCATGGCCGGCCATGCCGGTCAAGCTCGCGGCGAGCCGGGTGGCGCCTGCGATCGCTGTCACGACTCCGACCGGCAGATTGAGGCCTTCCAGCACCGGACCCTGCTCGATATGAAGTTCGACATAGGCCAGCAATTCACTGCGCGCCCTCGCCGCCGCCCCGATATGATCGGGATCGAGACCGAACTGCACCAGCGCATCGCGCATCGTAATTCCGGCGCTGTCCTTGGCGCCGAGCACACTCTCGTCGAAGGTGCCGGCGACGGCGCGGCTGCCGAGCAGCGTGGAAGCGAAGCGGACACCTTCCTCGTCGGCAAACCCGATGACTTCAATGGCGAACGGCAGCCGCCGTCCCCTTTTGTGGAGATCGGCGACGCATGAAATTGCCGTGATCAGTCCGAGCGGGCCGTCCCATTTGCCGGCATCGCGGACGGTGTCGTAATGCGACCCCAGCATCAGGCACGGCAATCCCGGCCGCTCGCCCTCGTAGCGGCCGCAAACATTTCCGATCGCATCGAGATGCGCCTGCATTCCCGCCGATCGCATCCAGCCCAGGATCAGCTCGGCGGCGGCGCGATGCTCGCCGGTCAGGAAGATGCGCGCCAGATGCTCCGGCGTCTCGGAGATCGCGCCGAGCTCATCGATGCGGCCGACGATCTCATCGCCCAGCGACGACGTTCCAGGCCCGGCCATTTCCGCCTCCATCTCACCCATGCTTTTCCAATGACGGAGCCAAGGCCGATCCGCACGCGCTTTTCCAACGATCGATACAAATTCGGTGCCACGGGCGACAGGTGCCTGGCATTCCTGATTGCCCAGCCAACAAGCGATCCCGGCCGGTTGCCCGCGGTCTGTCGCTAGATCAATTCGGCTTACAATGCGGTAATGACGCCTGAATTCCAGACTTAAAACGGCTTGCACACCTTTTAAATCGAAGCTCTTCCACAAATATTCAACCTATTTCGGTATGTTAAGGAACAAAGCCCGCCAAAAGGCTCCGGCACGAAGATTGGACATGTCGGTCCAAGTCCCGCTGAACCGGCGCGGCTGCGAAATCGGCGGCGGTGTGTCCGCCCATTGGAGGAACCAATGGATTTTGGCAAAATTTCAAGACGGCATCTTTTGCAAGGTAGCGCCACGGTGGCGCCCGGAACGGCTTTCGGCGGGCGTTCCGGCGCCAGCGGCGAGGAAATGCCGGCGGGACATTGATGGCGGATTTCACAACGCTTACCCCTGCGGAAATCGACGCGCATTTCCTGCGGCGGTCGTTCGACGTCGCCCGTCGCGCCCTCACCCATGGCAACCATCCCTTCGGCACCATCCTGGTCGATCACAACCGCAACGTGCTGATCGAGACCGAGAACGGCTATATGCCCTCGCATGACGCGACCGCGCATGCCGAACGCCTGCTGGCAACGCAGGCCTGCACGACGCTGAGCCCGGATATCCTGCGCACCGCCACGCTGTATTCCTCGGCCGAGCCGTGTGCGATGTGCGCCGGCGCGATCTACTGGGCCGGGATCGGACGGCTGGTGTATGGCCTGAGCGAGCACCGGCTGCGCGCCATTACCGGCAATCATCCGGAGAACCCGACGCTCGACCTGCCCTGCCGCGAAGTGTTCGGCAGCGGACAACGATCGACCGAGATCGTCGGGCCGCTGCTCGAGGACGAGGCCGAAGCGCTGCACGAAGGCGTCTGGAACAGATAGCCTCAAGGCTGAACTCAGCTCGACTATCGAATTTCAATCGCCGAAAAGGCGATGGCGCCGCGGGCACGTCGCGGCGCCATCATTTTCACGTGGAGTGGTATCGAGCTAGAACTTCACCGTGATGCCGGCATAGGCGGACTCTTCCGTGCAGGCTCCGCTCGGACGGGTGACGCCGCCCAAGGTAACAGAGCAGGCAACGGAGGGGGCGTTGTGATCGAGGCCGAACTTGTTCTGCCAGTAGCGATACGCCACCCAGACGTCAACGAAGTGGGTGTATTTCGGGCCCCAGATCGCCTTCGAAGCGTCGAACGTCAGCCGGATCGGCTCCGAATTGAATTCGACCGCGGTGTCGAAGACGTTGTTCGCCGGATTGATCGGCAGTTTTTCGGTGTCCGAACCCTTGTTGCCATACCAGGCCGCGCGGCCGCTGACCGAGAAGAACTGCATGTTCTCCGGCAGGAAGCCGAGATCCATGTAGTAATTGATCTCAACCGCCCAGGTCGGCTTGTAGGAGACGTTGCCGTCGCTCAGGCAGGTCACGCCCGGTGTCGGTCCGCTAAAGCCGCTGTTGCATTGGGCAAACGCGTTGTGGTTGAAAAACTCCCAGTACACCAATGGAGCGACGTTGATATAGCCCTTGTAGGGAAGGTCGAAGGCAAACTGCAGACCGGCGACCACATCGCGCTTGGCGGCACCAAAGAATCGGTTCTCCGTGTTGGCGTCCATGCCGACTTCAAGCGACACGTTACGCAACGGTCCAACACTGAAGGCCTTGGTGTTGAAGATCTCATTGAAGCCGAATGTCGAGCGGAACAGGCCGTAGATTTCGGTGGCACCCGCGCAGTCAGCCGGAGCGAAAGTGACACTGACACCGGCGTTGATGCAGGGCGCGGCCGGGTCGTTGTGATCCGACTTGAACAGCGAGATGGTGAAGAAGTTGGTGCCGTAGGCCCATGCATCGAAATGGGTGAACGAGTAGACCTGCTTCGCCGTCTTGGCGTTGACCGTGCCATCCGGGTTGACGGAAAACATGCCGGGTTGGGCAGCATCGAAAATGTAGGAATACGTCAGCCGGTTATCGATCACGAAGAAGAACGGGACATCGACAATCGGCTTGACCGCCTTGACGGCCATATCGGCAGCGCTGGCAAAACCAGCCGGTGCGAGCGTGGCAAATGACAGCGCCGCTGCTGCAATTGCTCGGCGTAGATAGGACATCCTGATTACCCCCAAGTTGATGATCCCCATTGATCAAGGCCCTTGGAAGCGACAGTTGCGCCGTTCTCAAAACCTGAGAAGCCTCAACTTTCCCCATGGCTTGCTGTAAGTTTCATCAAGAACATCCTTTAGATCAGCGACTTACACACTGCCGACGCAAAGCACCGACGATCTTCTTCGGCTTGCTTTGGCCGATGCAGCGCCGTGCAGTTGTGCCCGTTTCCGTTGGCTTTCTTGCGGCGATCCGCCGCAGCGAACGCTCACGACGAGGCGCGCGCAAAAATGATCGCGGAGATTGTATCGCCGAATTGGATGATGTTGCTCATATTCGCAGCAGACCTGCCTCCGCCGTTTCGATTCGTCTTCACAGTTACAATTCTGCCACAGCCCGTCTCGCCGGCCTTCGTCGGCGAGACGGCAGCTGCTGCCGCGAAGCCAACGGATGTAGGATGCGGACGGCAGAATCACCTGCCAAAGGGTTGAGCAAGGGCTGGCGCTTTTTCTCTACTTACGCAGGTGTCCAAACTGGCCCAGTATTGAGGTATCAACCCTTGCATGCGTGACCGCGAATGCTAGATCCGACGCCCACCGGCCTGCGTCCCGGCGAACCGCCGCTGCTTCAGACGATCGGCCTGACCAAGCGCTACGGCGCTTTTCTCGCCAACGACAGCATCGACATCGATATCCGGCCGCAGCAGATCCACGCGCTGCTCGGCGAGAACGGCGCGGGAAAATCGACGCTCGTCAAAACCATCTACGGACTGATCCAGCCGAGCGAAGGCGAAATGCGCTGGCAAGGTCAGAAGATGGTTCTCTCCGGACCGTCGGAAGCTCGTGCGCGCGGCATCGGCATGGTGTTCCAGCATTTCTCGCTGTTCGACAATCTCACCGTCGCCGAGAACGTAGCCCTTGGCCTCGACGGCAAGGAATCGTTCAAGGACATGTCCGCGCGCCTGGAGCAAGTATCCAACGTTTACGGGCTTCCGCTCGAACCGAAGCGCGAGGTCTGGCAGTTGTCGGTCGGCGAGCGGCAACGCATCGAAATCGTCCGCGCGCTGATGCAAAACCCGAAATTCCTGATCCTCGATGAGCCGACCGCGGTGCTGACCCCGCAGGAAGCCGACCAGCTCTTCACCGTGCTGGATCGCCTGAAGGCCGAGGGCCGCGCGATACTCTATATCAGCCACAAGCTGGAAGAGGTGAAGCGGCTGTGCGATACCGCCACGATCCTGCGCGGCGGCAAGAAGATATCGACCTGCAATCCGCAATTCGAAACCGCGGCATCGCTCGCGCGCATGATGGTCGGCGCCGATATCAAGGAAGTGAAGGCGGCCGCAGGCCGGCAAACCACGATACCGCGCCTCGTCGTCAACGATCTCTGCCTCGAGCCGGACGATCCTCACGGGGCGCGGCTCCAGCACATCTCCTTCGAACTCAAGGGTGGTGAAATCTTGGGCATAGCCGGCGTTGCCGGCAACGGACAGGATGAGCTTTTCGCAGCACTTTCAGGCGAGCGGCTGGCCCAGGACCCCGGCACGGTGGTGATCGACGGTCACGCCGCCGGCCATCTTTCGATCACGCAACGGCGCAAGCTCGGCGCGGCCTTCGTGCCCGAAGAGCGCCTCGGCCACGGCACCGCACCGCGTATGAAGCTTTCCGAGAACGCCCTTTTGACCGGCCACGCCGCCAGCGGCATGGTCAGGCACGGCTTCGTCAACACCGCTGCAACGTTAAAGACGGTCGACCTCGCGACCGAGACGTTCGACGTGCGCAAGGCCAAGCGCGATCCCGAGGCGGCAAGCCTCTCCGGCGGCAATCTGCAGAAGTTCGTCGTCGGCCGCGAAATACTGCGCAATCCCGTGGTGCTGGTGGTCAGCCAGCCAACCTGGGGCGTCGACGCCGGCGCCGCCGCCGTGATCCGGCAGGCTCTGCTCGACCTCGCCGCAAATGGTGCTGCCGTGCTGGTGACGAGCCAGGACCTCGATGAGCTTGCCGAGATCACCGACCGCATCGCCGTGATGTTCCACGGCCATCTCTCCGAGCCGCTCAAGACCGCGGACGCCAATCGCGAGAAGCTCGGCCTCCTGATGGGCGGCAGCAGTCTCGAGCAGAAGGAGACGTCGCATGCAGTTGGTGCTTGAAAAGCGTGCCGAACGATCCAACACGATCGCGCTGGTGTCCCCGCTGATCGCGATCGGGCTGACGATCGTGACCATGAGCATTCTGTTTGTCATTCTCGGCAAGAACCCGATTTCCGCGCTCGGCGTCTACTTCATCGTTCCCCTGACCGACAGCTATTCGCTGCAGGAGATCGCAGTGAAGGCAACACCGCTGGTGATGATCGCGATCGGGCTGTCGCTCTGCTATCTCGCCAATGTCTGGAACATCGGCGCCGAAGGCCAGTTCCTGGTCGGTGCCGTCGCCGGAAGCTGGCTCGCCGTAAAAACCCAAGGGACCGACGCCGGGCATTGGGTGCTGCCCGCGATGCTGCTGCTCGGCGCGGTGGCGGGAGCGCTATATGCGTTGATCCCGGCGATCTGCAAGGTCCGCTTCGGCGCCAGCGAGATTCTCACCAGCCTGATGCTGGTATATGTCGCCGATCTCTTTCTCGATTATCTCGTGCGCGGTCCGTGGCGCGATCCCGCCGGCTTCAACTTTCCGACCACTGCCGAGTTCGACCCGGTCGCAACCGTGCCGGTTCTGATCGAAGGCGGCCGCCTGCATCTAGGCGCGGTCATTACGCTCGTGGTTGTCGCCGCGGCGGCGGTCATGCTTGGACGCACCATCAAAGGCTTCGAGATCCGCGTCGTCGGCGCCGCGCCGCGCGCCGCGCGCTTCGGCGGCTTCAATTCCAACCAATTGATCCTTCTGACCTTCGCCATCTCCGGTGCACTGGCCGGACTCGCCGGGATCATCGAGGTCGCAGGTCCGATCGGACATCTGCAGCCCGGCATTTCGCCCGGCTATGGGTTCACCGCGATCATCGTCGCGTTCCTCGGGCGGTTGAACCCGATTGGGATATTAATAGCGGGTCTTTTCCTTGCACTCACCTTCATCGGCGGCGAGCAGGCCCAGATCGCAATGAAAATTCCGCTTGATGTCACCAAGGTGTTCCAGGGCATCCTGCTATTCTTCGTGCTCGCTTGCGACTCTCTCATTCTCTACCGCTTCCGGCTGATTTCCTCGTCGCCAAAGGTGTCCCGTGGGACTGCTTGAAGCGATCGTCCTCGCCATACTGGCGGCATCGACCCCGCTGCTGATCGCGGCGACGGGAGAACTGATCACCGAGCGCGCCGGTGTGCTCAACCTCGGCGTCGAGGGCATGATGATCGTCGGCGCGGCCTGCGGGTTCGGCGGCGCGTTCCTTTCCGGCTCGATCATCGTCGGCGCCATCTGCGGTATCATCGCCGGCGCCGCATTGTCGCTGATCTTCGCGGTGATGACGCTGGGCCTTGCGGTCAACCAGGTCGCCACCGGACTTGCACTGACGATCCTCGGGATCGGATTGTCCGGCCTGATCGGCTCTGGCTTCGTCGGCGAAAGGATCACGCCGGCGCCGCATCTCCATATCCCGGGACTGACCGATATCCCCTTCCTCGGCCGCATCCTGTTCGGCGAAGATGCATTCGTCTATCTGTCGCTGGCGCTGGTCGTCGGCGTCTGGTGGTTCCTCTACCGGACACGGGCAGGATTGGTATTGCGGGCCGTCGGTGACAATCACGTTTCAGCGCACGCGCTCGGCTATCCCGTGCTGAAGATACGCATGCTGGCGGTGATGTTCGGCGGCGGCTGCGCAGGACTGGCGGGCGCGTATCTGCCGCTGGCCTATACGCCCTTCTTCATCCCGGGAATGACGGCGGGACGCGGCTGGATCGCGCTCGCACTGGTCGTGTTCTCGTCATGGCGGCCGGGCCGACTCGTGATCGGCGCCTATCTGTTCGGCGCGGTCACCATCCTGCAATTGCATGCGCAGGGCGCAGGTTTCGGGATTCCATCTCAATTCATGTCGGCATTGCCGTATCTCGCCACGGTCATCGTTCTCGTTCTGATTTCGCGCGCGCGAACCGGCGGCTCGACCGCACCGGCAGCATTGGGAACGGTGTTCGTGCCCGATCGATGAATGTATCCAAAGCGCGCGCGACGGGGCGCCGCGCCGTGGGAGAGACAGTCCGCCCGTTAATGTCAGGAGAAATATATGAGAAAAATCCTCATTGCCGCGACAGCAGCATTGCTGGCTACAGGCGTCAACTTCGGCGCATCCGCCGCCGACAAGCTGAAGGTCGGCTTTATCTATTTGGGTCCGGTTGGCGACCTCGGCTGGACCTATCAGCACGACCTCGGACGCCAGGCCATGGTCAAGGAGTTCGGCGACAAGGTCGAGACCACCTATCTTGAAAACGTCAGCGAAGGCCCGGACTCCGAACGTTCGATCGAGCAGCTCGCGCGCGCCGGCAACAAGCTGATTTTCACGACGTCGTTCGGCTACATGGAGCCGACGCTGAAGGTCGCCAAGAAATATCCCAACGTGCATTTCGAGCACGCCACCGGCTACAAGCGCAGCGCGAACGTGTCGACCTATTCCGGCAGATTCTATGAAGGCCGCTACATCCAGGGCCAGATCGCGGCCAAGATGTCGAAGGCCGGCGTGCTCGGCTATATCGGCTCATTCCCGATCCCCGAGGTCATCTCCGGCATCAATGCCACGATGATCGGCGCGCAGACCGTCAATCCGAACATCAAGATCAAGATCATCTGGGCCAATTCCTGGTTCGACCCGGGCAAGGAAGCCGACGCCGCCAAGGCGCTGCTCGACCAGGGCGCCGATGTCATCATGCAGCATACCGACTCGCCGGCGGCGATGCAGATCGCGTCCGAGCGCGGCAAGCTGGCGTTCGGGCAAGACTCCGAAATGATCAAGTTCGGGCCGAAAGCGCAGCTCACCTCGATCATCGACAATTGGGGGCCCTACTACATCGCTCGCGTCAAAGCCGAACTCGACGGCACCTGGAAGTCGGAAGACGAATGGGGCGGGCTGAAGTCGAAGATGGTCGTCATGGCGCCCTACACCAACATGCCCGACGACGTGAAGAAGGCGGCGATGGAAACCGAGGCAGCCATCACCGAAGGCAAGCTGTTCCCGTTCAAATGTCCCGTCGTCGCACAGGACGGCAAGGAAGTGGAGTGCAAGGGCGGCGACCATCTCTCCGACGGTCAGGTGCTCGGCATGAACTTCTACGTCAAGGGCATCGACGACAAGATTCCGGGGAAGTAAGGCTCGGGCATTTCCGGGATCAGGGTTCGGGCAGCGATGCCCGGACCTTTTTTCGTATGAGTGATGCGTTCCCCGGATGCTGCGCAGCGCGCCGCCTTACGGCGTGGTGCGCTGCTGATCCGGAGTCCATCTTGTTTGGCCGCGGCCGTGGGTCCCGGCTCTGCGGTGCACCGCGAAGGCGCGCTGCACCGCGTCCGGGACACGCCTCAAAACTCATTGTGCAATCTCGTGCCCCGGATGCTGCGCAGCGCGGAGCGATGCGCTGCCAAGCCGGGGCCCATCGTGCGGCACACACAAAGCCTCATCCCACCTGCATCCTGTTCGCGGCGGCGCTGTGGCGGCGGATCAGGCCGGCTATGTCGAGCCCGGGAATCATGCCATCCGATACCACCCAGTGTCCCCCGACCATCACGCGGTCGGCGCGGTGCGCGCCGCACAGGACCAGCGCGGCAAGAGGATCCCCATGGCCGGAGAAACGCAGTTCATCGAGCTTGAACAATGCCAGGTCGGCCGCCTTCCCGACGGCGATCTCGCCAAGTTCGGGCCGGCCGACGCAGGCCGCCGAGCCCTTGGTGGCCCATCGCAAAGCGTCCTTGTGGCTGACGCGGCCGACGCCGTAGCGCGCCCGCTGCAGCAGGAATGCGGCGCGCACTTCCTGCATCAGGTTGGATGCATCGTTCGACGCCGAGCCATCGACGCCAAGTCCGATGGCAACGCCGGCCTCCTCCATGTCGCAGACCGGGCAGCAGCCGGACGCCAGAGCCTGATTGCTGCAAGCGCAGTGGGTGATGGCGGTCCCGGCCTTCCCCAGCCGCTTCATCTCGGCCGCGTTGAAATGGATGCCGTGGGCGAGCCAGGTTCGCGCGTTGAGCCAGCCGCATTGCTCCAGATAATCGAGCGGCCGGCAGCCATGCACCTGCTCGCAGAATTTGTTCTCGTCTTCCGTCTCGGCCAGATGGGTGTGCAGGCGGACGTCGAGCTTTTCGGCCAGCGCCGCGGTCGCGCTCATCAGCGACGTCGTCACCGAAAACGGCGAGCAGGGAGCGAGCGCGATCTGCACCATGGCGCCCTCGCCGCGCTGGTGGTACTTTGCGACCACGCGTGCGCTGTCGGCGAGGATGGTGTCCTCGTCCTGCACCACGCTGTCCGGCGGCAGGCCGCCGTCGCGTTGCGAGCGGTTCATCGAGCCGCGGGTCATCAGCACGCGGATGCCGAGGCGCTGGGCGGCGGCCACTTCGATGTCGACGGCGTCCTCCAGCCCGGCCGGAAAAACATAATGATGATCGGTCGTGGTGGTGCAGCCGGACAGCAGCAGTTCCGACATTGCAACGGTAACGCCGAGGTCGAGATTTTCAGGCGTCAGCCGCGCCCACACCGGGTAAAGCGCCTGCAGCCATGGAAACAATTCGCGGTCGAGCGCCGCCGGCAGCGCCCGCGTCAGCGTCTGGTAGAAGTGATGATGCGTGTTGATCAGGCCCGGCAGCACCACATGGTCGCCGGCCTCAAAGAACGCCGCCGATGTCGCCGGCTGCCCGCCTTTGGGCACCAGTTCGACGATCTTGCCGTTTTCGACGACGATGCCGCGTTCGGCGCCATCGGCGAGAATGGCCAACGGATCTTTGATCCAGATCGCCCGTTTTCGGTCCATGATGTCGCCATCTCCCACAAATCTGAATTGCCAACCGCGTCGCCTTGCCATCCCTGCAATTCAAAGACCAGCCGATCCATGAGAGAGTTGCCATGAGACCCTTGAAGGAACTTGGCGTCGGTCTTGCAGGATTCCTCGAAGGAGATGCACCTCGTTGAAAGCGCTAGCATAATCCATGGACTTGAACACCATTACCGAGGTGGCTCACCCGCGAACGCGAGCGCAATTGCCCGTTTGGACAGCAGGCGACGCTTGGCTCGCGGGCGGAACCTGGCTGTTCTCGGAGCCTCAGATCCATCTGACACGGCTGATCGACCTCACCGATCTCAAATGGCCGGCGCTGACGATCGGCGAGAGCCATTTGACGATCGCTGCGACCTGCACGGTCGCGCAGCTCGATGCGTTCGCCTGTCCGCCCGGGTGGATTGCTGCGCCACTGGTCAACCAATGCTGCCGCGCGTTCCTGGCCTCGTTCAAGATATGGAAGACCGCAACCGTCGGCGGCAATATCTGCATGTCGTTACCGGCCGGGCCGATGATCTCGCTCACCTCGGCACTCGAGGGCGTCTGCACGATCTGGAAAGCCGACGGCAGCGAACAGAAGATCGATGTCGCGGATTTCGTCACCGGCAACCAGCGCAATGTGCTGGCGCCGGGCGATCTGCTGCGCAGCATCGACATTCCGCTCGCGGCGCTGAAGCGGCGCTCGGCGTTTCGCCAGATTTCGCTGACGCCAGTCGGCCGGTCTGCGGCACTGCTGATCGGCAGCATCGATGGCGACGGAGCTTTGGCATTGACGGTGACGGCATCGACCGTGCGGCCAGTTCGACTGTCCTTTGCTGGAATGCCGGGAGCAGACAAACTGCGCGAGGCCATTCTCCAGCGTATTCCCGACGGTCTCTACCATAACGACATCCACGGCAAGCCTGCGTGGCGCAAGCACATGACGCTGCGGCTTGCGCAGGAAATCCGCGCTGAACTGCAAGGCGTGGCGCAACCATGACCTTTCAGATCAACGGCAAGGAGTTTTCGGAAAAACCACACGCCGGCCAATGCCTGCGAACCTTCCTGCGGGAGCTCGGGCATTTCGGCGTCAAGAAAGGCTGCGACGCTGGCGACTGCGGCGCCTGCACGGTGCTCCTTGACGGCGAGCCGGTGCATAGCTGCCTGATCCCGGCGTTCCGTGCCGAAGGCCACGCCGTCACCACCATCGAAGGCTTCGCGCCCGACGGTGGCATCCATCCAATGCAGCAGGCGTTCCTCGATGCGCAGGGTTTCCAGTGCGGGTTCTGCACCTCGGGGATGATCCTGACCTGCGCGTCGCTGAACCAGGCGCAGCGGCAGGATCTCGGCGCCGCGCTAAAGGGAAATATCTGCCGTTGCACCGGCTACCGTGCGATCGAAGATGCCCTTCACGGCAGGAAAAATATCGAAGACGCCGCTGCCGGCACCGCGTTCGGCCGCAGCCTGCCCGCTCCGGCCGGACCGCAGGTGGTGCGGGGCGCGGCGCGTTACACGTTCGATACGGAGATCGAAGGCCTGTTGCATATCAAGATGCTGCGCTCGCCGCACCCGCACGCCAGGATCATCTCGATCGACAAGACCGCGGCGCTGGGCGTTCCCGGCGTGCATACGGTGCTGACTTTTGAAGACTCGCCGGATCGCCTGTTCTCGACCGCGCAGCACGAACGAATCTGGATGGATCCGGACGACACCCGCGTGCTCGACAATGTCATCCGCTTCATCGGACAAAAGGTTGCCGCCGTGGTCGCGGAAACGGAAGCCTCGGCCGAAGAAGGCTGCCGCCGCCTCACGGTCGAATACGAAATTTTGCCGGCGGTGATCGATCCCGCACAGGCAATCGCGCCGGGCGCGCCCGTGATCCACGGCGACAAGACGCCGGAACAGCGTGTGAGCGACGCGCAACGCAATATCGTCGCCGAAACCCACGGCGAATATGGCGATGTCGCCACAGCGCTGGCGCAAGCCGCGGTGACCTATGAGGGCACGTTCACGACCCAGCGTGTCCAGCATGCCGCGCTGGAAACCCATGGCGGCCTGGCCTGGGTCGATGCTTCAGGAGTCCTGAATGTGCGATCCAGCACGCAGGTGCCGTTCCTGACGCGGCGTACGCTGGCGGATATCTTTGACCTCGCGCCGGACAAGGTGCGTGTGTTTTGCGAGCGCGTCGGCGGGGGCTTTGGCGGCAAGCAGGAGATGTTCGTCGAGGATATCCTGGCGCTCGCCACGCTCAAGACCGGGCGGCCGGTGAAGTTCGAGCTGACGCGCGAAGAACAGTTCATCTCGACGTCGACGCGGCATCCGATGCGCGTCACGGTGAAAGCCGGCGCCGACAAGGACGGCAAGTTGACGGCGCTGCAGCTCGACGTGCTCTCGAACACCGGCGCGTACGGCAATCACGCCGGTCCGGTGCTATTCCATGCCGTCGGCGAGTGCCTCGGAGTCTACAATTGCCCGAACAAGAAGGTCGATGCGGTCGCCGCCTACACCAACACCGTGCCGGCAGGCGCTTTCCGCGGCTATGGCTTGCCGCAAACGCTGTTTGCCGTGGAGGCCGCGATCGACGAACTGGCGAAGCAACTCGGCGTCAGTCCCTTCGACATGCGCCGCCGCAACATCGTGAAGCCAGGCGACCCCATGCTGTCGCCGCCGGAGTCCCAGTATCACGATATCTTCTATGGCAGCTATGGGCTCGACCAATGCCTCGACCTGGTCGAGCGCGCCATGGCCGCCGAGGCGCCGAAACCTGAACTCACCGCCGACTGGCTGATCGGCGACGGCATCGCGCTGACCATGATCGATACCGTGCCGCCGGCCGGTCATTTTGCCGACTGCACCATCTCGCTGCGGGACGACGGCGGATTCGAACTGACGGTCGGAACGGCGGAGTTCGGCAACGGCACCAGCACGGTGCACCGCCAGATCGCCGCCACCGCACTGGCGACCACCGTCGACCAGATCCGTTTGCGGCAATCCGACACCGCGCACGGCGGCCACGATACCGGCGCTTACGGCAGCGCGGGCATCTTTGTCGCCGGCCGCGCCACGCAGGCCGCGGCCGAGAATCTCGCAAACGAGATCAAGGCATTTGCGGCGCTTGCGACCGGCATCAACGAGTCCTGCGTGCTGGAACAGGATGCTGCGGTCTGCGGCAAAGCGCGCCTTCCCTATGCCGATCTCGCCAGGTCGGCGCGCCAGCAAGGCAAGACGCTCCGTGCGAGCGGCACCTCGGCGGGCTCACCGCGGTCGGTCGCGTTCAATGTGCAGGGTTTTCGCGTTGCCGTGAACAAGTTCACCGGCGAGATCAAGATCCTGAAAAGCGTGCAGGCGGCGGATGCCGGCCGGGTCGTCAATCCGATGCAGTGCCGCGGCCAGGTCGAGGGCGGCGTTGCACAGTCGCTCGGCGCCGCGCTCTATGAGGAGATGGTGATCGACGAGAGCGGCCGCGTGTTGAACCCGAAATTCCGCGACTATCATCTGCCGTCATTCGTCGATATTCCGCGCACCGAGGTCTACTTCGCGGATACCACCGATACGATCGGGCCGATGGGCGCGAAGTCGATGAGCGAAAGTCCTTATAACCCGGTGGCGGCCGCGCTCGGCAATGCGCTTACGAATGCCACCGGGATCAGGTTTACGGCGATGCCGTTCAAGCCGGATCGCTTGTGGCCAGCACTGCATGAGAGGTTTGGGTAGACACTATCGTGCCCCGGACGCCGCGCAGCGCGCAAGCGGTGCGCTGCAGAGCCGGGGCCTATCTCAGCCGACACCGTGTGGGTCCCTGTGTCTTGGAAGTCTGTCAGAATGGGGTTGGGCGGGAAGCCGTTGGGTCCTTGGCGCTTGACGCCGTGAGCCGGCTCGGTCTCCCGCC
>LNAP01000081.1_pt1 | contig 203788 bp, 191 predicted proteins | sample 602601 | NCBI WGS metagenome assembly LNAP01 (sample SAMN02440304, study PRJNA202911) | soil metagenome | biome: Subtropical and temperate rainforests or woodlands; isolation source: soil samples (1 kg each in a 20% v/v slurry with milli Q water) were... ...
CGAGTTTGAATTCTTCCGTGAACCGGGCCGTGCTCATAATCATCTCCTCAGTGAGTATTATGAGGCTAAAAAGTGTCTAGCAAACCCTGGCCGATTCAGTGTTCCTGAAATTAACGAGCTCCCTTCCCGTATGATCGGAGTTCTCACACAACAACCAATCGGAAAGGGAACCTTTCATGGGCATGGAAAGTCTTGTCATACTTCACCCCGAAACAGTGGCGAAGCGCTTATTTCTGGCTGCGGTACCGTTGCTGCCGGACAACCCACTGACCCACCATCCAAGGACACTAGAAAGCCCGGAGCTGTTGCAGGTAAAGTGCATACGGATCGAGGCCACGGCGTATGGTCTGGTGCGGCTGATACTGAAAGACGATGATCCACCGGTTTCGGTAGCTGTTCGGCCCGAGCTAATCGTTGCGGTGCTCGATGTAGGGGAAGGACTGCCAGTAGGCTTTCTGTCAGACCCGGACTGATAGGTAATCCCCTTTTTTAACGACCGTTAAAAGGGGGATTACCAGACCACTACAAGAGGCCCTCGGAATGTGAATAACGGCTTGCGGCTACAACCATATATCGCCAAGCGAGGGCGAAAGCCGCCCCTTCTGGAATTAATAATGCCCGTCCCATTCATATCAATTTCGGGTCGTTCTCGTCACCTGGAATATTGTCCGACTCATCCGGGCGCGGAGGATCGCCTGGGCGACGCTGGGGGTGCACATCCGAATCAACTTCCCGCTTAGGAGGCGGGTGTTCTGCAGGCTGATCTTGATTCGGCTTTTCAGGCGTTTTCGGAGCGTGGTTTGTTGAGTTCATTGTTGCCTCCTGCCAAATCACAAATCTAGCTCGAATAAGTCCTCGGGTGAAATTCAAATTGAATCATGCCGTAAGCGATAGTGAGTTAAGGCGAAACGCGGCTGCCGGAACAGCCGTGAATCACAGAGCGGAGGCTACTCTGCCGTCCTTTTAACTTTATCCACGCTGAACCCATGGGTACTGGCGTACTCGAGCAGCGCATCAACGACCGCCTCATCGGCTTGTTGATCGCGAGAAAGCACCCACAGGTACTTGCGATCTGGCGTACCGACAAGTGAGTACTGATAGTCGCCCTGCAACTTCATGATCCAGTAGTCGCCCCAGACCATGGGCAGCCAGGATGTCCACTTGGGCGCGAATCTAACTTCCAGCTTTGCCGGGTCACGCGGATCCGCAGCGTTGGACAGTCTGCCTTCGCCCTTTGCCACCTTGGTGCCGCCGTCCTTTGCGCGACACTGATTGGTAACGCTGATGGAATTGTCGGATTTTAGTTCATAGTCGGCCCGCACGTCACCAGCGCAATCTTTTTGAAATCGATTCGGCAGGCGCGCTTGTTCGTACCAAGTACCCGCGTACTTATTGAGGTCCACCCCGGCCTGGGTCGGCAGGCTGGTGTTCGACGTAGCGCAACCGGCGAGCATGGCAACAAGAGGCACAGCAAGAATCTTATTCATTTTTTTCTCCGACAGATCGGCTCAGGCCCGTTTAAATCACCACCAAGAACCCGAACTGCGGCGCAGCTTTCTGGCGGCGGCCCGATTCAGGTCTTTCGCCTCTTGCTCGGCAAACTCTTCCTCGCCCGGTTCATACGCACCCTCGTGCATGCAACTGCTGGGACTTATCTTGCACTGGACGCTACGACTCGACCCTCCCGGACCGGTTGAAGCGCATCCGGAAACAAGCGCAACAAGAAACAGCGACAAGCCGAATCGGCTCAATATTTGAATGGGCATTTCCCTATACCTACAGAGTTGATGGGAACATCTTATCTCAGACTATTGAACGACGTTTCTGGTATACGTATTAAAACGTTTCTCCGCCCCCCCAGATCGGGCCCATACTGTTTTTCCGCCTGCTTCAGGTCGGTGGTTACAATGAAGGATTACCTAAGGAGTCTTATGTTGGAACTTCAGCCCGGAGCACGGGCGTACCTATCGGAAATTCGGGCCCTCTCGACAGACGGAGACAGCAACGAGGTGTTTGTCGGCATGACGATCAAGGAGTCGGTCTGGTACCAAAACTATCTCGAAGAATCATTCAGCGGAACGGCCGATCGATCGGATGGATCGCAGGAAAAGTACCTCGCTCTACACGACAAGCACGAGGAAGCGCGGCGAACTGTATTAGCCGGCGAGTCTCTCATGCGATTTCAGAATCCCGCTGCTCAATAGCACTTGCCGTTCGCTTGCTTCTCCCGGCGCATCCTGCTCACTTCGGCTGTTAGCTATATATCGGGCTGGACCAGCTGAACGGGGTCGCCGTCAGCCGTCCCGCCCACGTTCACAAGTTCGTTTCGGGCGTCGCAACCCGGGCAGGTGAAATAAAAACCATTGTCATCGGCTTCCGACTCAACCGCCCCAAACAGAATTTCCAGACCACAATTTCTACACGTCCACATAGCGCTCCCCTGAGTGTTAAGAGAAATACCTGCGATATCGGTAGGCGTAACCCGTTTGACAAACGGATAGAGCGAAAGGCCGCTGCTTCGGCTGGCCCCGAGGCACCAACGGGGGAATGATGCTTCGGAAGACCCCGTGTCTTAGCAGTTGCCTTTCTTAGCCTGCCCTGGCGGACAGAAACCGCCTCGGTCGCCTCCTCCATACGGATCCACAACAACCGATCCGGATGGCGTATAAACAGCGCACGCTGACAGGACGGAAACCGCAAAGGCCAGCAGGACGATTAGTTTCATTTATATCTCAAAAAGTGGAATCGACTGCGATTCTAGCGATTTACATTCGACCGCGCCCTACAAAACGTAACTTTTGGAACTGGTCTGCCCTTATCCAAAGAATCATAAACGTTCTCTGCCCCACCCTTACTTATCCCCATCAACTGTGAACAACTCCATGGATAACCCGGGGTTACTTCGCTCAAACCCAATAAACACGCGCCTTGCCGCCCCCTGATCAAGAAATGACATCGCCCGGGTTATTTGGTTCCTCGCCGCCGCTCTGACGGCGCGGATGATGGCTTCTGATTACCGCTTGATGCGACGGAGCAAAGAGGTTGGCTGTTAAATGAACGGATAGGCCTGATGATGTACCATTTTCAACTTCAGACCATATGGGAACCGCAATGACTGCCGTTATTTTTGACACTGAAACCACCGGTACGAACGAGCCGCAAATCATTGAGGCGGCTTGGCTGCGTCTGGACTCGCCGGCCACCCTGACGGTGACGGAGCAATTCGAGCAGCGCTATCGTCCCAGCCAGCGCATCGCCTTGGGCGCTCTGGCCGTCCATCATATCTACGACGAGGAACTGATCGACTCCCCGCCGCATACCGACTTCAAGCTGCCAGCCGATGTGCAATACATCATCGGCCACAACGTAGACTACGACTGGAAGGTCGCCGGGCAGCCGAACGTCAAACGCATCTGTACGCTGGCGCTGTCCCGCAGTCTTTACCCGGAGGCTGACAGCCACAGCCAGTCTGCCATGATTTACCTCATCGACCGAACCAATGCCCGGAATCGGTTGCGCGCGGCACACTCCGCGCTGGCTGACGTGCAGAACTGCCGGTCGCTGCTGGCAAGTCTGATCAGCCTTTCCGGCCTGGTAACGGACTGGGAAGCCTTGTGGCAGTTATCGGAGCAAGCGCGTATTCCGAAAGTCATGACCTTCGGCAAGCACAAAGGCATGGCGATTGCCGACGTGCCCGCCGATTACAAACGCTGGCTGCTGGGCCAGCCCGATGTGGATCCTTATTTACGAGCGGCGTTAAGGGCTTAAGGCGATGGCCATGCCTTAAAGACTTCCTCGCCGGTCATTTCACGGGTGGCATTCGAAAACTGATAGTTTCCGGGTTTTTCATCAATAAAAACCTGTAGCTCAAAGGGCCAATTGCCCCCGTCCTGAAACAGCCCGACGGGAATGGCATAGAACTCATCTTTGACGAGTCGATAGAACAAATGCGTGCCGCATCGCGCGCAAAACCCCCGCTCCGCCCAGTCAGACGAGGCGTATGTGCGCACATGTTCCGCGCCCTCGATTTGCGGGGCCGCATGGTGCTCCAGGGTCATGAGCGGGCCGCCCGCCCAACGACGACAAATGCTGCAATGACAAGCGCTCATAGACGGTTTATCGTGTCGAAGATGCAGTGATACCGCGCCGCAAAGGCAGTTGCCTTGCAACACTGATCCTGCTTGATCATCAGCCATACGTATCTCCCGATTTACCTGCTCGCACTATGCCAGCTATCAGGCAATTCTAAATCCGGTCACTCGAATAGCAAATACCGTCATGCTTCGATTGCCATCTCAATCGCGTTCCGACGGCCCTTGCGAAAACGAGCCCAAAGCTTATCGTGCAGAGGCATCAGGCTTACATTACAGATCGGCTCGACTACCGCCGCCACTCCTCCCACCGCCAGCGAGCCCGTGAAGACATAAGTCACACTAAAGGCAACGCCCATATGAAGGCACAACTGACTGGTTTTAAAGGCAATGATTCGCATGACAACTCCTAAATCGACCCCTCCATATTAATGCGAATAAATCTTATTACCAGAAAATTGTTTTTACTATTGTCATAGCTCAAATCTATTAGCAACAGCCGCCTCATTCACGATGACCGCGTCCGTTTGGCGGCTCGTACCGAGCCGGGCCAAAAGGACAAAACGAATTATTTCAATAAACGCCACTCACCATTCTTGACGGTAATCAGCTCGCGCCCCCGCTCATCGAAGCCGCTGTGGTCTTCCGGACTCATGTTATAGATACCTTGAGTAGCCACCAACTCGCGAGTTTGCTCCAGCGCATCGCGTAGCGCACTGCGAAACTCGCGGGTTCCAGGGGCGGCGATCTTTTCCGCCTGGGGAATCGCTTCTTCAAGCAACAAACCAGCGTCGAACACATTGGCGCCGAACGTGGCAGGCGCAGCGCCATGCAGTTTCGTATAGCGCTCAACGTAGTCGGCCGCTATCTTCTTGGACGGATTGCTGTCATCGATTTCCGGCATGACCAGCATCAGGCTGGCCGCCAGGATGGTGCCCTCAACGTCCTTGCCGCCGAGCTTCAGGAAAGCGGGCAAGGCCGCGCCATGCGTCTGGTAAATAGCGCCCTTATAACCCTGCTTGACCAACGTGGCCTGGGGCAAGACGGCCGCGGTGCCTGTGCCGGCTATCAGCACCACGTCCGGCTTGGCGGCCAAGATCTTTAACGATTGCCCCGTGACTGACGTGTCTGAACGCTGATAGCGCTCGGTGGCAATAATCTTGATATTGTTTTCGCCCGCCAGCTTGGTGAAAACATTTCGCCAGTTTTCGCCATATGCGTCATTAAAGCCAATAAAACCGGCCGTCTTTACCTGTTGCGCAACCATGTGATCGACCAGCGCCTTGGCGATAATATCGTCGTTCTGAGTGGTTTTGAATACCCATTTCTTTTCCGGCGTCATGGGCAGAACGACCGAGGCTGTGCCCACAGGCGCCAGCATGGGTGTGCCCGACTCCGCCGCAAACTGAATCACCGCCATGGCATTGGGCGAACCGGTTGGCCCAATAAGCGCATCGATCTTTTCTTCGGTGATAAGCTTCTTGACGGCGGTAACCGACAGTGTCGGGTCGCTGGCATCGTCCAATGAAATGTACTTGACTGTCAGGTCGCCGATTTTCTCGGGCAGCAAAGGCACCGTATTTCTTTGGGGAATGCCGACCATTGCCGTCGGCCCGGTGGACGACGTAATCACGCCGATCTTAACCTGCGCCACCGATGCGGTGGCAATACAGGCGGCAAGTACGGCAAATGTCGAGGTAAAAATCTTTTTCATCATGGCGTAGTCTTCTGATGTGGCGGGTTAATCGGCAACATGCAAGTATAAGATAGATGGTTACGAACTTGTGTGCAGATGGGCAAGCGGCCTTCGCCGGGGCGGGATGGCATAATAAGCCCGCCTTTTAATACTGACTGCATTCCTATTCTTTTGACTGCGCCTACCTCGATTAAATTACTCAAAGCCAATCCAATGAAAAAAGCCACTGCGATAACCAAGACCTTTATTTCAATGACCTTGCTGACGGCCGCCGGTTTAGCCCATGCCGCCTACCCCGCCCAGCCCATTACCATGATCGTGCCTTTCCCTCCGGGGCAGGCCACCGATATCTTCGCCCGCATCCTGGCCGAGAAGCTGGCCGAAGCGGTCAAGCAACCCGTCATCGTGGAAAACAAAGCTGGCGCCGGCAGTAATATCGGCATGCAATTCGTCGCACGCGCCAAACCCGACGGCTACACGCTGGTCGTGGGTGGCAGCGCCGCCGCCGTCAATCAAACACTTTATAAAAACATTGGCTACAAACTGGCCGATGATTTCATCCCCATCAGCGGCATCTTTTCGGTACCCCTGATTTTCCTGGCCAATCCCAAGGCCAACATCACCACCATCAAGGAACTGATCGAACAGGCCAGCGCCAACCCCGACCAGCTTGCGTACGCGAGCGCCGGCATCGGCGGCACGCAGCACCTGTCGGGCGAAATGTTCAAAGAGGCTGCCCAACTTCAAATCCGGCACATTCCATACAAAGGCAGCGGGCCGGCACAAGCGGACTTCCTGGGCAACCACGTTCCCCTGATGGTCGATTCCGTCACCGCCGCCCTTCCCCATATTGAATCCAAATCGGCCATCGCGCTGGCCGTTACAACGAAAAAAAGAGTGGCGCAACTGCCTGACGTGCCCACCATTGCCGAATCGGGATATCCCGGATTCGAGGCCATCGGCTGGGCCGCCTTGTTTGCCCCCAAAGGCACCCCTTCAGAAACAGTCGATTACCTGAATAAACAGGTCACTCAAATACTGAACTCGGCGGAAATGAAAAAGGCACTGCAAGGACGAGGCGCACAACCCATGCCCCTGACCCTGGACGAAGGCAAGCAATTCATCTCGACGGAAGTCGCCAAATGGGGCAAGGCGGTCAGGCAATCGGGGGCGCTGGTCGATTAGTTTTTGCGATTAAACTGCGCTGTCATGGGCGACTGGGCTCATGACGTTATCTTCCTCATAAATTCTAGCAATGTCGATTTTGCTTGTTCGTTCAGGTAGCCGGTATTCAGTCTGAACCATGGGCTGGGCATGCTTGGGGAAGGATGGAACAGCCCTCCTGGCGCGAAGGCCAGATGCCGGTCATAGAAATGACGTGCAAGCGCTATAGAATCCTGCACACACGGATGTGGCTGGGCACGGACTTGGAAAAGCTCCCCACGTAAATAGAGCTTTCGATCAACGCCTATTATGCTGACGCCGCTAAAAACCTGCAGGGAGTCTTTGAACAATAGCCCCCCTAACCTGCTGATTCACTTAACACTCTCTTTACCAACTTGAACCGCCCCCAAAAAGTTGGACATCCACTCAACTTTTTGGGGGTGTTTTTATGCGAAAACACGGGACGGCTCATTCAAGCTAAGAACAATGATGCAATATCTCTTGGGTAACTTAAAGCACCGTTACTTGTGCCACGAATCAGAGCCTGGCATCCTCTAAAATCATTTCCGCCCCTTTCTCCGCCACCATCATCACCGCGCCCTGTGTATTGCCGGAAACCATCTTCGGCATTACCGACGCATCGACGATACGCAGCCCTTGCAAGCCGTTAACGCGCAACCGGGCGTCGGTCACGGCGCCTTTGTCGGCGCCCATTCGACAGGTACCGATAGGGTGATAAATGGTCTGCCCGTTCTGACGTGCGAAATCGAGCCATTCGTCGGAAGTATTGACATCGCTTCCCGGATTCAACTCGCGCTCCACATAAGGCTGCATGCTCGGCTGCCCAACAATGCGGCGGGCGATTTGCATCCCCTTGATCAGAGAGTCCTGATCGGTTTTTACGCTTAGAAAATTCGGCCGAATCGCCGGCCCTTCGTAGGGATTCGCCGATTTAATGTGTATGGTCCCCACCGACTCTGGCCTTAACTGCGCCACACCGATAGTCATGCCCGGCTGCGTGTCCAATATGCGTTCCGCTGCATTGGCGTAGCTGGCATGGACAAAGAAATACTGGACATCCGGCGTGGGCAATTCGGGCGACGTCTTGACAAAGCCGTGGACCAGCCCGGTTCCCAGGCAAAGAATGCCTTTATGGGTCGTATAGTATTTGGCGACCTGGGCCGCCAGACGCCACCCCCGCGACATTTCGTTCAGCGTCACCGTATTTTTGACTCGCCAGTTCATCCGAGTGGCAAAGTGATCGATATAGTTTTCCCCGACGTTTTTCTGCGCATGAACAACCGGAATGCCAAACGATTGCAGGATATCCGGGTTGCCCACGCCGGACAGCTCCAGGATTTGCGGCGTCTGGATGGCTCCCATGCACAAAATGGTTTCCCTGTTGGCCCGAACAGTGAACTCTTGCCCATTCTTGCGATAGACCAAACCGGCACAGCGCTTGCCTTCAAATATCAGCTTGATGATCTGGGCACCGGCCTCGACAGTCAGATTGGAACGGTGCCGCACGGGTGCAAGATAGCCGTCGACCACGCTCCAGCGCTTGCCTTGCCTTTGTAAAACTTGGTAGTAGCCAAAACCTTCCTGATCCGGGCCGTTGTAATCATCGTTCAGCGCTTGTCCGTCTTCAGACGCCGCGGCAATAAACGCGTCGGACACGGGGAAGCGCTCACCTACCTGCTCAAGATGCATCGGGCCGTTTTTGCCGCGGCCAGCACTACCCTGCGCATAGTTTTCTATTTTGAGGAAATATTTTTCAATGTCTTTAAAGCCCCAGCCGGAAGCTTCCCACGCATCGTAGTCTTGCGGCTGGCCACGCACATAGATCATGCCATTAATCAAGGACGACCCGCCCACACCCTTGCCGCGCGGCACAGAAATGGTGCGATCGTACAAATTAGTTTCGGGCTCGGTGTGAAACCGCCAATTGAACTTGGGATTGGTCAGCAACTTGCTAAACCCCGCGGGAATAGAGATCCACATATTTGTGCGCTCGTCGCCCGCCTCAAGCATCAAGACCCGATATTTTCCGTCTTCGGTCAACCGGTTGGCCAATATGCAGCCTGCGGTGCCGCCGCCGGCAATAATGAAATCATAATTTGTCATCGTTCATACCATCCAGATTTTCTGTCCGCCCACTTGTAAGTGGCGCTATTTTTTTCCCTGAATCCCCAGAAACCCGGTCATCAGCTCGAGCTGACAGGCCAGCATCGGCGCGCCATAATGCACTTTGCAGCCGCGCTCCTGGGCCGCCCGCAATAATGCCGTTTCCTCGGGCTGCATGATTACCTCGCATACCCATTGCGACGAGTCCAGCCTGGATGTGTCCATCGGCAACGGGTCCCCTTCCTTCAGCCCCAACGACGTCGCATTGACCACTACGTCGTGACCCGATGGATCTGGCGTGCCGACATGAATCTGCGCCTTCGGATACAAATCCAGTATCCGCGCCTTAAGGTCCTCTGCTTTGCTTGAAGTACGATTTGCAATGGTCAGACTGGCCACGCCCGCCTGCACCAACGAAAACCCAATGGCATTGGCAGCACCGCCCGCCCCCGCCATATAGGCCGTCTTGCCTTTAAGCTCTATGCCATTAGAAAGCAGCCCGCGCGCAAAACCTTCGCCATCCAGCATATGCGCCGTCAGTTTGCCGTTGGCCTCACGCCGCAACACATTGGCCGCGCCAATCTTGCGGGTTACGTCGGATGCGTCATCGCACAGATCCAGAATGGCCGTCTTGTGCGGCACAGTAACGATCAGTCCGCCCAGATTTTCCATATGACGCAGAGCGGCCACCATGGTGGCCAAATTCTCCGGACGCACATGAAACGGCACCAAAACCCCGTCGTACCCAATCTTGGCAAAATGCTCGTTCATCCTTTGCGGCGTCTTCACATGGTGAATGGGGTCGGCCAAAATACCAAACAACTTTGTAGCGCCAGTAATTTCGTTCATTTCCTTCACTCTTATTTATTTAGATTTTCATTTGTTCTAACGCAACCTGCCGAATACCGGCCGCGTCCAGGCGGTAATGCGCGTATAGCGCGGCCGGCGGCGCAATCAGGCTGTATTCGTCATAAATTCCATGCCGGTACAGTCGGGTTCCGGCGCCGACATCAGCCAATACTTCCGCGATCGCGGAGCCCAGCCCTCCCATAACATTATGTTCTTCCACAGTCATCACGATTGTCGATACGCCTGCGGCGTCCAGCACAGCGGCACGATCCAAAGGCTTGATCGTAGGCATATCGATCACGCCGACAGAATAGCCTTCCTTACACAATTGCTCCGCCGCATCCAGTGCGGGCTTGACAGTGATGCCGCAAGCAATAATCGTCAGATCGCTGCCTTTGGAATGCACGATAGCCTTGCCGAATTCAAATCGGTGGCCCTTTTCGTATACGTCCGGGTCGCGCCCACGGCCAATGCGAAAATAAATGGGCTCTGGCCAATCCACCGACGCTTTAATGGCACTGGCCAGTTGATGACCGTCGGCCGGCGACACGACGGTTAGTCCGGCAATCGCGCGCATGGTCGCAATATCTTCAGTTGCATGATGCGAGGTGCCGTAAAAGCCCAGACTAATGCCCGTGTGATGACCTATCAACCGGACAGGCAATTTGGTATAGGCGACGTCCATCCGGATTTGCTCACAACACAACAGCCCCAGAAAGGACGCAAACGTCGCCACAAAAGGCATATGCCCAGTTGTAGCCAAACCCGCCGCGGCCGACACCATGTTTTGCTCGGAAATACCGAACTGGATATAGCGGTCTGGATAAGCCTGGGCAAAACGATTCAAGCCATTGGAATACTGCAAGTCTGCCGAGCCGGCAACAACAGGATGCCCGGCTTGCGTCAGCTCTATAAGCGCATCCGACAAGAAATTCAGACCTGGATTAACGGCGTTCAAGGCACGATACTGCCAAGAATCAGGGGAAAGAGTTTGTGTCATTATTAGATCTCCCGGGACATGATTTCTTCAATTGCGAGCTGGGCGTCGTCTGGCGCCAGATAGCCCAAATGCCAGCCCGGTTCGGTTTCCATGAAAGACACCCCCTTGCCTTTGACCGTTTTCGCTATGACGCATGCCGGCTTGCTTCGACCCTGATCCGCTTTCAGGCGGCGCAAGAGCCACGTCAAATCGTGCAGGTTATGTCCGTCGACCTCGTGGACCTCCCAGCCGAAGGACGTCCATTTGTCTTTCAAAGACTCGACCCCCATGACGTCATCGACCTTGCCATCAAGCTGATAACCATTGCGATCAATGACCGCAATCAACTTGGACAGCTTGTTGTGCGCCGCAAATAAAGCAGCCTCCCACACTTGCCCTTCTTGCATTTCGCCGTCGCCCAACATGACAAACACATTGAATGGCAGCTTATTCATGCGGCCGCCCAGGGCCATGCCCACCCCATTGGACAAGGCATGGCCGATCGAACCCGAGCTGAAGTCGATTCCAGGAACTTTGGTCATATCGGGGTGGTCGCCCAGTGGACTACCCAGCCGGGTATAGCCATCAAGTAATACCTTGGGAATGAATTCATGATCGGCCAGAACGGGAAACAAGCCCACCGCCGCATGTCCTTTCCCCATCAGGAACCGATCGCGCCCCGCCCAGCCCGGTTCGCCTTGGCGCAGGGTCATGACGTCGTAATATAAAGAGGCAAAAATTTCGGCGCAGGAAAATACGGAGCTATAGTGACCGACCTTGGCAATTTCGATTAAGCGTATCGTTTCCAAACGAACAAAACGTGCTTTTTCCCGCAACACCTGGATTTCCTCTGGCGTAGGGGCCTGCGAGGCATACGACATGGCTGATTTCCTTTCTGGTTTTATAATATATGATATATATTAAAGCATTATTCCTTGCAAATCACGCATCCCGAGCTAGAATCTGCCATCTTCCAATACAGTCCAACGGTCTTTAAAACATGTCGAGCCTGAAACCGGTAAAAAAAGAAAACCTGTCCATCAGGGTTTATCATGAAATACGCGATGCTCTTATCAATGGTCAATACGAACCAGGGGAGCGCCTGATTATTGGCGAACTAGCCAAAGAAATGGGTGTTTCCATCACGCCGGTACGCGAGGCTATCTTCCGCCTGATCAGTGAACAAGCTCTGGAAATACAAACGGCTACAGCCATCTATGTACCCTACGTAAACTCAGAAAAATACTGGGAAATCCAGCAAATCCGCTTTCACCTCGAAGGCATGGGCGCAGCGGAAGCCGCCAAGAAAATCAACAGGAAAGAACTGGAAAACCTGGTTGCGTTGCAAAAGGAGTTTGTGGCAAACACCGCCGTTGACCCCAAGCGCGCCAGCTATCTAAATCGGGAGTTCCATTTCGGCATTCTCGAGGCCAGCAAAATGCCCGTCCTGATCAACACCGTCCAAGCGCTCTGGATCATAACGGGCCCCATCCTGAAGATCTTCCACGTGAAGACAGCCAATCTGGATTATTCGGGCGGCCGTCATCGACATGAGGCTATCTTGACCGCCTTGGCGGCGCACGATCCGCAAGCCGCCGCCCTAGCCATTCAGGAAGACCTGCTGTGGGGTGGAAAAATCATGTTCGACTGGCTTGTCGAACGAGAAAAAGAGCAAGAATCTCAATCTGCGACAAACAAATAAAGAGGCCATGGTCATGTTAAAGATTTTCGGAGCCCCAAGCCGCTACATCCAAGGTCCGGACGCCATCGATACGCTGGGCGCATCGGCCTCCTTGTTCGGCAACCAGGCCGTATTGGTCATTGATAGCTATATTCACAAACTGCTCGGGGAAAAACTGACTGCCCTGTGTGCGTCCCACCATATAAAACTATATAGCCTGCTGCTGGACGGCGACCTGACACCCGCGGTCATTTCCCGCCTATGTGCGCAAGCCGAAAAAATGGCGCCGCCTCTGGTCATCGCTGTGGGCGGCGGCAAAGCCATCGATGCGGGAAAAGCGGTTTCGAAAGCTTCGAACTGCCACTTGATCACGGTTCCGACCGTTGCGTCCAATGACGCTCCCACCAGTAAAAATTACGTACTTTATGATGAAAGCCACAACCTGCTGGCCGTCGAGCACATGCTGTTCAACCCGACCATGGTCATTGTGGACACCGCCTTGATCGCCACCGCACCTGCGCATTTTTTCCGTGCCGGACTCGGCGATGCGATTTCAAAAAAATTCGAGGCCGAGCAATGCTTTCGCAATCAGGGAAAGAACATGTTCGATGCCTCATCGACGCTGACTGCCCAATTGATTGCCGACGGCTGTTTTCAAACGCTGCTGCGCGAAGGCGAAGAAGCCTTGGCCGTGGCCGGTGGCGGCAAGCCAACGCCCGCATTTGAACGCGTTGTCGAAGCAATGATTCTGATGAGCGGCCTGGGGTTTGAAAGCGGCGGGCTGTCAATTGCTCACGCCCTTACACGCGGCCTGCCCTGCATACCCGGTGTGGGCAATAGCCTGCACGGTCTGCAAGTAGCTCTGGGTTTACTTGTGCAACTGGACCTGGAAAATCGGCCAGACACTATGCTGACCGAACTTAAGCACTGGTACAAAAAAACGGGGTTGCCGACCAGCCTGGCTGATATCGGCGCAACAAGCATCAATAAAGAACAGCTCCGGCAGGCCGCGGCCCTTACCCTGAAGGCCCGCCATGCAAGCAATTTCGATTACGTGCTGACCGAAGCGAAGCTCACTGACGCCCTGCTTCGGTACGCGCGATAAGCCCGTTAAAAGTTGACGTTGTTTTTTCCTTTCAAGCCGAGCTTGGTTCGCGCCTCATCGGGCGTCGCCACTTCCAGGTTGAGCGCCTCCAGGATGGTTCGGATGCGTTCGACCTGAACACGATTGGATTGCGCCAGTTGCCCGGGCCCGATCCACAACGAATCTTCAAGCCCGACACGAACGTTCGAGCCCATGGCGGCGCCCATGGTTGCCAACGACATCTGGTTACGGCCCGCCCCCAGGATGGACCACTCGTAGTTGTCGCCGAACAGACGGTCAGCCGTGCGCCTCATGTGCATCAAGTCTTCAGGATCCGGGCCGATGCCGCCCAGAAGACCAAAGACAGACTGGATAAATGGCGGCGACTTGATCAGACCGCGGTCCATGAAGTGCGCCAAATTATATAAATGGCTGATGTCATAGCATTCAAATTCAAAACGGGTACCGTTTTCATTGCCGATAGTCAGAATGGTTTCGATATCCTTGTAGGTGTTGCGGAAAATCAGCTCGCGACTATTTTCCAGGTGCTCACGCTCCCACTCGAACTTGAACTCCTTGAAGCGGTCGAGCATGGGATAAAGACCAAAATTCATGGACCCCATATTCAACGACGCCAGCTCAGGTTTGAACGTCGTGGCAGGTTTCATACGCTCCGCCACCGTCATATGCGGACTGCCGCCGGTCGTAATATTAACGATGGCATCGGTTTGCGCCTTGATCCGTTCCAGAAACGGAGTGAACAACGCAGGGTCTTGCGAGGGCTTGCCGGTCAACGGGTCGCGCGCATGCAAATGAATAACGGCAGCGCCCGCCTGAGCGGCGCCGATAGCGGCCTCGGCAATTTCATCGGCCGTAACCGGCAAATACGGAGACATGCTGGGGGTATGAATCGCACCCGTCACGGCGCAGGTAATCACAACTTTTTTTTGGGTCTTAGTCATTCGTCTCTCCACTTCCATATTTATGACACAACAATTGCATTAGTTTTTCGTCACGCCAGAACCGGCGCGCAGGCAAGTCTTTCTCGTCGAGCAGCGCCCGGCGCTGTCGGGATAAATCATCAAGCAACTCGCCTTCCCAGGCCACGCATGCCTCTTGACTGTCGCCAATTGACCGATAAAAGCCCGCATAACGCGTACAGTAGTCGGCGATTCCCCCGGGAGCGTTAAGATCGATGGTCTCAAAAGGCCCCATGAATGACCAGCGCAACCCCAATCCGTCTTTGATGGTGACGTCTATATCTTCTGCGCTGGCAATACCGGCCTCGACCAGGCGAAACGCTTCGTGCAGCAGCGCCCCCTGCAGCCGATTCAAAACGAAACCTTCAATTTCCTTTTTCACGACCACCGGTTTTTGACCGACATCCAACATAATCCGCCGCGCCGTTTCTACGGCGTCGTTTGAGGTCCATGGCGCCCCGCTGATTTCCACAACGGGAATCAGATAAGGAGGATTAACCGGATGAGCGACAAGACAGCGATCCCGATGCTCCAGATGATCCGTAAACTGACTAGCCGGAATACTGGACGTAGAACTTGCAATAATTGTGCTCAAGGAACACAACCCGTCAAGCTCGGCAAAAAGGGCTTTTTTGACCTCGACATTTTCAGGCGAATTTTCCTGTACATAAGCTACGCCCTGTACAGCGCTCTGCAAAGATTCAGCGATCGAAACCCGTTCGCCTATTTTCTCCGCATCGACAAGCAATCGATGCTTTTGCAGTTCATACAATTGTTGCTGGATAAGGTTTTTCGCTTCGGCCAGCTTGCTTTGATCGGTGTCGAAAAGACGAACCTGCCAGCCGGCCCGCGCGAATACGATTGCCCAACCCTGGCCGATCAGACCGGTCCCAATAATAGCGGCAGTTTGCATGGCATGCTCCCTGATCAGTACAGCTTTTGGGTAAAGCCATCAACAGCAATGGCCTGCCCGGAAACATTACCCGCCGCCTCGCTGGCATTGAATAGCGCCATGTTCGCAATATCCCGGGCCGTCACCATGCGACCTAATGCTGCCTGGTTTTCATATTGCGATGCAACCAGATCAACAGGTTGACCCAATGTTTGCGCCTTTGCTTCGATTACCGCACGAATACGCGGGCCGTCTACCGCCCCCGGTAAAATGGCGTTGACGCGAATACCGAATCTACCCAGCTCGATAGCCAAAGATTTGGTAAAACCGATGACCGCCCATTTCGTTGCGGAATACACGGATCGGCCGGCAAAACCCAGGTGCCCGGCAGCCGATGACATATTAATCATTACCCCCGCCTTGGACTCTTTCAATAAAGGTACAGCCTGACGCGCGCATAAGAACTGCCCGGTAATATTGACCGCCAGTGTCCGGTCCCAGTCCGCTTTGGACAAGGTTTCAACATACCCTGTAGGACCGGCAACGCCGGCATTATTTATCAAGATATCCAAGCCGCCCAGCTTGGCTCTCACCTGCTCAAATAGCTTGCCCACGCTGGCCTCCTCGGATACATCGGCCACGACCGTGTAAATAGCAGGCAGCTCTCGATTCAAGTCCTTCAACCGACTTTCATTTACATCGCAAACCAATACCTGCGCGCCAGCGTCGTGGAACACCCGGGCCATTTCAAGCCCCAAGCCATCGGCGCCCGCTGTAATCAAGACCTTTTTCCCGTTGTAATCGACTTCTTTGAACATGCGTATGCCTCCAGTTGCCCCATCAACTTCCTGGAGCCAGAACAATGAAAACCACAGAAGATGGAAATAGAATATACGATATATTATTTATTTGGAATTGGGTTTTACCACTTGGTACGCGATACATAACTGTCTTTTGCAACAGATACTTATACTTCTCCGGTGCATTTCCTTGAATCAATAAAGAGGCTGAAATACATTCATTTCAGCCCTGCTAGGGAAACCACCGATTCGCAAGAGAACCAAGGCAATTAGAATAAAACCCGGTTGTTCTTGGCCTTTTAAAGAATATATCATATATGGAATGCGATCTATTGCAAGAGATTCCCTCTCTATCCGCACACACTAACAGCAGGAGCGTATACATGTTCAAACTCAAGAAATTAGTTTTGGCTACGGCGGCATGCGGCATATTGGTCACTGGCGCCGCATCGGCCGAAGTGAAAGTCGGCGCGCTATTTCCGTTCAGCGGCGCTCTCGCGCTATTGGGTCAAGAAAGTTATCGCGGAATGGAGCTCGCTGTTAATGAGTTCAACGCGGCAGGCGGCTTGAACGGCGAAAAGATCAAAATCGTCAAAGCGGATGCCGTCGATCCGACTCAGGCCGTATCCGAAACAAAACGTCTGATTTCCGACGGTGTGGTCAGTGTATTCGGCAGCTACGCCTCCGGTATATCGTACGCCGCATCGCCTGTAACCGAACTGGCAGGCGTCCCTTACTTTGAAATGGGTGCGACCGCGCACAAAGTCACTACCCGCGGTTATAAATATTTGTTCCGAAGCAACCCGAACACCGCCGTATACGGGGTGGCAGTCGTCAACGCGCTGCATGAAATCGTAGCGCCAGGCATGGGGTTGGATGCGAAAGACATCAAGATTGGCATCATTCATGAGGACGGGCCTTACGGCACTGACGTTGCCGCCACCGAAAAAAAACGCGCCGCGGAACTCGGCTATAAGGTGGTCGAAACACTTCCCTACTCGGCAAAAGCGGTCGACCTGTCATCCCTGATACTGCGTTTGAAGGGCGCCAACGTCAACGTCGTCTTGCAAACCGCTTATCAGAACGACTCAATCCTGTTCTTCAGGCAAGCCAAGGCGGCAGGATTCAAACCTGAAGTCATTATCGGCGCGGGAGGCGGCTACTCCCTGGCTGATACCGCCAAGGCTGTCGGATCCGACATGAACGGCGTATTCGACCTGGATTTTCCCCAGGCGTCCATCAATCCGGCCGGCGCGCCTGGCGTAGAGAAATTCCTTCAGGAATACAAAAACACTTACAAAAGCGATCCGCAATCTGGCCACAGCCTGACCAATTATGTCGGAACAAAGGCTTTTCTTGAAATTATGGCGAATGCCAAATCCACCGATAAAGACAAAATCCGTGCCGCGGTATTGGCCTACAAAAAACCGGCAGGGGAAACAGCTAACGGCTGGGCATTTGACTTTGGTGAAGATGGACAAAACAACGCTTCCACGTTCTACACCATGCAATGGCAAGACGGGAAACTGGTCACCATCGCTCCTAAAGGGCTTGCTCTAGGCCAGCCAATTTTCAAGAAATAAGAAACAACGCCAGACAGAAAGTTCGGGCCTCCCTTGCCGATGCCCGAACTTTCTTCATATTAAGAGGTTGTTAAATGGAAATTTTCATTCAGTTGCTCATTAACGGCCTATTGCTGGGCGGAGCTTACACCATTATCAGTCTCGGACTGACCTTGATTTTCGGGGTGGTGCGTGTCGTGAACTTCGCCCACGGCGAATTCCTGATGATAGCCATGTACATGGTCTATCTACTTGCCGCACACCTTGGCGTACACCCCTATCTGGGCCTGATTCCCATTGCGATCATTCTGTTCGCACTCGGGGCATTGACGCAAAGAGCCATCATCCAGCCTTTGCTGGACGCGGACGAGAGCATCCAGATCTTCGCCACTGTCGGCGTGTCGATAATTCTGATGAATTTGGCGCTGGTCATTTTCGGCGCCAACGTTTACCGCGCACCGGTCGAGCTTGGCACCGACGCCGTGAGCATCGGTTCTTATACCATTGTCACCGGGCAGCTATTCACTTTTGCCATTGCAATCGTCCTGGCCATTTTGTTGCACCTGTTCATGCACCGTACCTATCTGGGGCGTGCTCTGCGCGCCGTTGCGCAGCATCGCTACGCCGCCATGCTGATGGGCGTAAACGTCAATGCCGTCTATGTCATTGCATTCGGCCTGGGCACTTCGTTCGTGGGCATCGCAGCCGGCCTGCTTTCGCCTCAGTACCCCGTCTTCCCCACAGTGGGAACCTATTTCGTCCTGACAGCGTTCGTCATTGTGGTCTTAGGGGGCATGGGCAGCTTATATGGCGCTGTCGCAGGCTCGATGATCATCGGAATTGTCGATACGCTGGCTGGTTACTACATTGCTCCGGATCTAAAGGAAGTCGTCTATTTTGGCATTTTCCTGTTGATCCTGGTCCTGCGCCCAACGGGCCTGTTTGGCACCGGCACAGAATAACAAGGAGTACATATGTTTCCTGACATCCGCAACCCCAAAACATACATCAGCCTGATCCTGCTGGCCCTGATGTTCCTTATACCTTTGTACATCGACAGCGCATTCTGGACGAATCTGTTCGTTTTGCTGTTCGTCCTTTCAGCCCTGTCGGTCGCCTGGAATATCGTAGGCGGATATGCAGGCCAACTTTCCCTGGGCCATGCCGTGTTCTATGGCATCGGCGGCTACACCGCCACACTGTTGACACAAAACTTCGGCATTACCCCCTGGATCGGCATGATAGCGGGCGCCCTGATTTCCGGCGCTGTCGCCATTGTCATCAGCTACCCCACACTGCGGCTGAAGGGTCCGTTCTTCGCCCTGGCAACCATCGCCATCCTCGAGGTCATCCGCCTGCTGGTCATCCACGAAGAAAGCTGGACCGGTGGATCCAGTGGCATCAGCCTTCCGCTGAATATTGGCTGGACCTGGATGGTCTTCCGCGAAAAATTCAACTATGTAATCATTGCTTTTTCGCTCTTCCTGATCGTGCTGTGGGTTTCCTGGTATATCCGTAAATCGCGCCTGGGCTATTACCTGATAGCCATCCGCGAACGCGAAGATGCCGCCCGAGCGGTAGGCGTGCACACGGTCAAAATGAAAATCCTGGCGGCCGTAATTTCAGCCATGCTGACCAGCATTATCGGCACATTCCATATTACCTACCTGACTTTTATCGATCCGGCGTCCGCATTTTCCCTCGATCTATCCATCCAGATCGCCATGTTCGCCTTGATTGGCGGCTTGGGCACTGTCAGCGGCCCTATCGCAGGTACCTTCCTGGTGCTGCCCATCGCCGAACTTGCACGAGGCTGGCTAAGCGGTGTTGGCAACGGGCTGCACGGCCTGATCTACGGGCTGATCCTCGTCGTCGTGGTGTTGACGATCCCTCGCGGCATCGTGGGTGCATTTGGTCCTATCGTAGAGAAAATACTGGCCCGGCTGCCCTATCTGGGTACACCGAAGGCCAAACGCCAATTCGATAATCCCCAGTCCGAAGGCCATGTTCTGCAAACCAACAAACCGGTTCTGAAGGCAGAGAATCTATTCAAGAATTTTGGCGGCCTGCGCGCCACCGACAATGTGTCGGTGACGCTGAACGAGAACGAAATTCTCGGGATGATTGGGCCTAACGGCGCTGGCAAAACCACCGTCTTCAATCAGTTGTCGGGTTTTCTCATGCCCGATAAAGGCACGATTACCCTGCTCGACAAGAAAGGCCATTGGATCAGTTGCAAAGCGCCCGACAAGTTTGCCCACAAGGGTCTGGGCCGCACATTCCAGATCGCGCAACCGTTCACCGGCCTGACCGTGCTGGAGAACATCATGCTGGGCGCGTTTATCAACACCTCCGACTTGGACGAGGCCAAACAGATCGCTTTGAAGGTTGCCGAACAGACCGATCTGCTCAACCAAATCAACATTGAAGCCCGCAACCTGACCGTGGGCGGCATGAAACGCCTGGAAGTTGCCCGCGCTCTGGCGACCCAACCCAAAGTGCTATTGCTGGACGAAGTAATGGCGGGCTTGAACCCCACCGACATCGAAAAAGCCATCAAGATGATTCGCCGCATTCGCGACTCGGGCGTATCCATCCTGATGATCGAGCACATGATGCAGGCGATCATGGCGCTGTCGGACAGGATCATCGTCATCAATGAAGGCAAGGTTCTTACCAGCGGCTCGCCACAGGAAGTGGTCGACAACCCCGCCGTTATCGAAGCGTATCTGGGCAAGGAGTACAGCGATGCTTAAAGTCTCAAATCTATGTTCCGGCTACGGAAAAAGCCAGATCCTGAACGGGCTTGATTTTGAAGTAAATCAGGGCGAAATCGTTACACTTATCGGCGCCAATGGCGCAGGTAAGACAACGACCCTTAAAACCATCTGCGGCGTGATCCAGGCCACTAAAGGCAGCGTCACCTTTGAAAACCGGGACTTGGTCAATAAAACATCGTTTGGCATTGTAGAGGCCGGTATCACCATGGTTCCCGAGGGCCGGCAGCTATTTCCCAACTTTACCGTTAAAGACAATCTGATCATGGGGTCGTACAAACGATCCGCCCGGCCTATCGTCCAGCAAAAGCTGGAAGAAATGCTGGAGATTTTTCCGCGCGTCAAAGAGCGTCTGAATCAACTGGCCGGCTCGTTGTCTGGCGGCGAACAGCAAATGGTTGCTATCGCCCGCGGCATGATGTCGGATCCCAAGCTGTTGATTTTCGACGAGCCTTCGCTGGGCCTGTCGCCCATTCTGGTGCAGCAAATGTTCGACATCATCCGCCACGTAACGGCTCATGGCGTCACGGTCTTGCTGGTCGAACAAAACGTTTTCCAAACCTTGCGTCTGGCTGATCGAGGTTATGTCCTGGAAAACGGCGCCATAGTGCTGAGCGGAACCGGCCAGGAACTGCTCAGCGACCCGCACATCAAAAAGGCCTATCTCGGGCACTAATTTTTCACAGGACATTCACACCATGTCAGTAGCATTCAAGTTCATCGATCACGGTCGGGGCGGTTCGCCCGACTGCATGAAAATTGCCGTGCGCAGCCGGGAACAACCTGTCGCCCGACAAGTCCTGATCGAAGTGCAGTATGCGGGCGTCAATCGTCCGGATATTTTGCAGCGCTCAGGCTCCTACCCGCCTCCCGCAGGGGCCTCACCGTATCTGGGGCTGGAGGTCTCGGGCGAAATTATCGCTGTCGGGCCTGATGTCAAAGAACGAAAGGTGGGCGAGCTGGTTTGCGCGCTGACACCGGGAGGCGGCTACGCGGAATACTGTCTTGCCGACGAACGTCATTGCCTGCCCGTACCCAAAGGCATGGATATGCGCGCCGCCGCCTGCATTCCTGAAAACTATTTCACCGTCTGGACAAACCTCTTCGAACGGGCCAAATTACAAGCCGGCGAAAAAATCCTGGTTCATGGCGGGTCCAGCGGCATCGGCCTGACCGCCATCCAGCTGGCCAGCGCGTTTGGCGCCGAAGTCTGGACTACGGTCGGAAATCAGGAAAAAGCCGATGCCTGCATCAAAGCCGGCGCATCCCACACTATCTTGTACAAAGAACAAGATTTCCAGGCTGTCGCCAAACAGACAACCAACGACTACGGCATGGACGTCATCCTTGACATGGTCGGTGGTAAATACATCAACAAAAACATCCATACGTTGGCGCTCAATGGTCGCCTGGTCCAGATCGCCTTTCTGGAAGGCAGCCAAGACACCATCGACGCCATGCCCATCATGACCAAGCGCCTGTCTTTCACTGGGTCCACCCTGCGCCCGCGATCCGATGAAGACAAGGGTTTGATCGCCCGGTCTCTAGTTCAGAAAGTATTTCCACTGATGGCTCAAGGCAAGTGCCTGCCGGTGATCCACTCCACCTTCCCGTTGGCCGAGGCCTACAAAGCCCATGAGCTAATGCAGAGCAGTACACACATTGGCAAGATCGTCTTGCAAGTAAAGGATCGACCATGAGATTTGCCAACAAAACCGTCATCGTTAGCGGCGCCCTGGGCGGCATCGGCTCGGCTATCGTCCAGGCGTTTCTGGCGGAAGGCGCCAGTGTGGGGCTGATTGACCTGAACGCAACGGGCGGCGCCGAGCAGGAAGCCAGTCTCAAGGCGGCAGGCCACCGGGTGAAGTACGTCAACGCCGACGTTTCCAGCTTTGATGAGTGCCAAGCGGCTTTTGACGCGATTATCTCCGAACTGGGCGGGGTCGACATTTTGGTCAATAACGTGGGCATTTCGCCCAAGACCAACGGCAAGGCCTTAAGGGTTTGGGAAATGTCGCCCAAAGAGTGGGAAACAGTTGTCTCGGTCAATCTGAACAGCGTGTTTTACATGACCCATTTGGCAACGCCGCACATGATCCAGAAAAAGGCTGGCCGGATCATTAATATGTCTTCCGTTGCCGGCAAAGCCTATTGCGACATCGTTGCCGGGCACTATGCCGCCACCAAGGCGGGGCTGATTGGGCTGACGCGCCACTGGGCGGCGGAGCTGGGCGAATACAACATCACGGTCAACGGTTTGGCGCCAGGCCGCATCAGCACTCCCTTGCTGAAAACCGTACCCAAAGAGATCAACGATGCGGTAACCCAAGTGACGGCGTTAGGCCGGCTGGGAACCCCCGAAGAAGTCGCCGACGCCTGCCTGTTCTTTGCCTCTGATCAGGCTCGCTTCGTAACAGGCCAGGTTCTTGACGTGGCGGGCGGCTGGCTGATGACCTGAAAACGGCTCAACTATTATAAGAAGCCAGACGGCTTGCCGCATTATTCAAATGTGTGCTTGCCGCCAGGCTGGCCTGATCGGCATCCCCCGCCTCGATCGCTTTCAAAATGGCTTCATGTTCCGACTGCACCTGCCAAACCAGTTCCTGCGAGCGATTTCGGGTGTTTCTTCGAGCGGCACGAATCAGACGGCGCACCCGTCCATCCAGAAAATTGGCGAATGCAATGAAATACTGGTTATGGCTGGCGCAAATGATGGCCTTGTGAAACTCTTCGTCTTCATCGGCGCCATCCAGCGATTCCTGCGTAGCCCTGTACAGACGCTGATAACTGTTTTGAATTCTTTCAAGATCCGCCGAAGTGCGGCGCTGCGCCGCGAGGCGCGTCGCTGACACTTCGACAGATTGCAGGAACTCAAATAACTCATCCACGTCTTCGTCCGTATCCATGGCGGGCTCAAGCCGGAACACATTGCTGCCTTGCGGATTGACGAACTGTCCGCGCCCCTGATGAGAAATGATCAAGCCCTCGGACTTAAGCAGAGAAATAGCTTCACGAATGACGGGGCGGCTTACGCCGTAAGCCTTGGCCAGCGCAGCCTCGGTAGGAAGTTTATTGTTACCCTCGACAATCTCCCGATCCTGGATGGCGGCACGCAACCTTTCCGCAACCTCGATAGGCAGGCTTGATCCTCGGGGAATGTGGTTCTCGCCCAATGAATCCAACATCGCCTGGATCGGCTTGGCGTCCATATGCTTGTCCTCTGTCACACCATAAGGTGCCTGATCTTTGCTATCGTAGTTCGTCAAATTCCCGCCATGCACATGTATTTAATGACCAGATAGTCATCAATGCCATAGTGCGACCCCTCTCGACCCAGGCCCGATTGCTTGACCCCCCCGAAAGGCGCCACTTCGTTGGAAATAATGCCTGTATTAATACCGACAATACCGTATTCGAGCCGCTCGGCGATACGCCATACCCGGCTCAGATCACGCGAATAAAAATAGCTGGCCAGACCGAACTCGGTATCGTTGGCCATACGGACGACATCATCCTCGGTTTCAAACTTGAACAGCGGAGCAAGAGGGCCGAAGGTTTCCTCGCGGGCCACCGCCATGTCTTGGGTCGCATCCACGATTACCGTGGGTTCAAAAAAGCTGCTGCCCAGACTGTGGCGCTTGCCGCCAATCAATACACGGCCTTTTTTCGACACGGCGTCGGCGATATGGCTTTCAATTTTCTCGACGGCTTTTTCGTCAATCAACGGGCCTACCTGAACGCCAGCCTCTACGCCATTACCGATTTTCATTTGCTTTACGGCGGCAACCAGCTTTTCAGCAAAGGCATCATACACACCCGCCTGAACATAAAGACGATTGGCGCACACGCAGGTTTGCCCGGCGTTACGATATTTAGAGGCCAGCGCCCCCTGAACCGCAGCATCCAGGTCCGCGTCGTCAAACACAATAAACGGTGCGTTACCACCCAGTTCCATCGACACTTTCTTGATGGTCGATGCGGTTTGCCCCATCAAAATACGGCCGACTTCGGTCGAGCCCGTAAAGCTGACCTTGCGTACCAGCGGGTTCGTGCAAAGCTCGGTGCCGATTTCAGAGGCACTGCCGGTAATGATGGAAATAACCCCGGCCGGGATACCCGCCCTTTCCGCCAGCACGACCAGCGCCAAAGCGGTCAGCGGCGTCTGGGACGCGGGCTTGATGATGGTGGTGCATCCCGCCGCCAAGGCAGGGCCGACCTTGCGCGTAATCATGGCCGCGGGGAAGTTCCAGGGCGTAATCGCCGCAGTGACGCCGACCGGTTCTTTGGTCACGATGATGCGCTGGGTCTTGTTGGGCGTTGGAATGATATCGCCGTAGACACGCTTGCCCTCTTCGGCAAACCATTCGATAAAACTGGCCGCATAGACAACTTCGCCCGCGGCTTCGGCCAGCGGCTTGCCCTGCTCGGTTGTCATGATCAGGGCCAGGTCGTCCTTGTTTTCCAGGATCAAGGCATTCCATTTCTGCAGATAGGCAGAGCGCTCTTTGGCGGTCAGAGCTTTCCAGGACGGCCAGGCGCGATCAGCCGCCTGGATGGCCTGCGTCGTTTCGTTCTTGCCAAACCGGGGCACATTGGCAATGTGCGCGCCGGTAGCAGGGTTCGTTACGGCAATGACGGCGCTGGAGCCTACCCATTTACCGTCTATATAACACTGTTCGCGCAGCAATGAAGGATCTTTTAATTTCAACATATCACTTCCAATAAAAAATGGTTTCGATATTCGAGCAATCAGCCTGAAACATACAGGCCGCCGTTAACGTGCATGACTTCCGCCGTGATAAAGCTGGCGTCGTCACTGCACAGGAATGCAATGGCTGTAGCCACTTCGCGTGCCGAGCCGAATCGTTTAAGAATCGTTTGCTCTTTCGATTCGACCCCACGTTTCTGCAACAGGTCGGACGTCATCGGTGTATCGATAACGCCGGGAGACACTGCGTTGACCCTGGTTCTAGGGCCCAGTTCACGGGCAATGCTTTTAGTAAAACTAATTAATGCGCCTTTGGAAGCGCTGTAATGTGCATTGTAGAATGCACCACGATGCGCTGCCATCGAAGCCAGGTTCACGATAGCGCTATTCTCCCTGAGTAGGGGTACCAAACGGCGCGTAAGGTAGAACACGCCGTCAAGATTGACACTCAACGTTGCTCGCCATTGCTCGTCCGTCATCTGAGCGAACGGCTCGGCGCGATAAATACCCGCCGACGGAATCAGAAAGTCGACGCCGCCAAACGTGTCCTTGACCTGAGCGGCCGCCTGTGACGCGGCTTCAGGCTTGGACGCATCCATACCCATTGCCCGGACACGGCCTTTACCGCCGCTCAAGCCGCCCGCAAACTCATCCAATGCCCTCTGGTCCAGATCGATCAGAAACAGATTGGCGCCATTTTCGTAAAAAACCTGGGCAACGGCCCGGCCAATACCACCATTGGCTCCAGTCAGCACCAGAGTTCGATTTGAAAAATCATATGTAGCCATGACGTCTTGAACCTTTAATCATTAAACATGCAACGCGCGGCCGTAGGCAGCCAGTACAGCCTCGTGCATGGATTCGGAAACCGTCGGGTGCGGGAAAACCGTGGACATCAGTTCGACCTCTGTCGTCTCAAGTGTCTGCGCAATCGCGTAGCCCTGGATCATTTCCGTCACCTCTTCTCCGACCAGATGAGCGCCCAACAGTTCGCCGGTCTTTGCATCGAACACCACTTTGGCAAAACCGGTCGCGTCGCCCAGGGCCATGGCCTTGCCGTTGGCCGAAAACGGAAATTTGCCAACTTTGACCTCATAACCCTGCTCGCGCGCCTTTTTCTCGCTCAAGCCAACACTGGCCACTTGAGGATGACTATACGTGCACGCAGCAATGCCAGCGGCATTCAAGGGATGCGGCTTCAATCCGGCGATATGCTCGATGCAGATAACACCCTCGTGGCTCGCCTTATGAGCCAACCAAGGTGCGCCCGCGACATCGCCAATGGCATAAACGCCGGGTTCGTCCGTTTCGCAATTCGGCTTGGTCACAATATGAGTGCGGTCGATCTTGATCCTGGTTTGTTCCAGTCCCAGGTTTTCCACATTGCCCACGATACCGGCAGCCACCAGAACCACTTCAGCGTTTAACGGCGGCAACCCGCCGGACAATTCGATGCTCCAGCCGCCTGTTGACTTCCATGCCTTCTGAATGCCGGCGCTTCGCATGACCTTTATACCCATCTTGCCGATTTCCGACGCCATTAATTCGGAAACATCCTGATCTTCTTGCGGCAGGATATGGCCGGCCATTTCCACCAGCGTGACGTCCACGCCAATAGTGCGATAAAAACAGGCAAACTCAACACCGATTGCTCCCGCTCCAATGATCACCATCGACTTTGGCAACCGGGGCGGGTCAAGGGCTTCGCGATACGACCAGACTGTTGTCCCGTCAAACGGCAAAACCGGTAGCTCGCGTGCCCTTGCGCCCGTTGCCAGCACGATATGCCTGGCGCTGACCGGCTGCTTGCCTTGTGCGCCGGTTACATCCAGTTTGCCGGGGCTGGCGATCTGCGCCCGACCTTTGACGACCGTCACGCCGTTCTTTTTCAACAGATAATCGACACCCTGGCTTAGTCGCCCCGCCACTTGGCGCGAACGCTTGATCATTTCGGGCACATTCGCTGTAGGCTCGCCCGCCTGGACCCCAAAGCTGGAAGCCTGTTTCACAAGACGAAACACGTCGGCCGAGCGCAGCAACGCCTTGGTCGGAATACAGCCCCAGTTCAGGCAGATTCCGCCCAGGTCGGCCTCCTCGATCACACAGACCTTGAGGCCAAGCTGGCCCGCCCTGATCGCAGCGACATACCCACCTGGACCGCCGCCGACAATGGCCACATCAAAGCTTAAATCCTTTGTCATATTGCTTCCCGTCAGACCAGTATTGCAATCGGATTTTCTATATAACCCTTGAACACAGACAACCATTTGGCTGCCAGCGCACCGTCGACAGCACGATGATCGACCGATAAGGTGCAACGCATGACTGAAGCGATCTGAACCTCATCGTCTACCACGACAGGCACTTTCTGGGTGGCGCCAACCGCCAGGATTGCAGCCTGGGGGGGATTGATAATGGCAGCAAAATCAGATACGCCGTACATGCCCAGATTACTGATGCAAAACGCCCCGCCCTGATACTCATTGGGCATAAGTTTCGAAGCGCGGGCACGCTCGGCAAGACTGGCCATGGTCGAACTGATCGATGAGAGGGTTTTTTCTTGAGCCGCGTGCACAATCGGCGTGATCAGTCCGGATTCGGTAGACACGGCCACTGAGATATCTACATTGTGATAACGATGCATTGCCTCTTCTGTCCAGCTCACGTTCATGTCCGGCATATCGTGCAACGCGCAGGCGGCAGCCTTGATGATGAAGTCGTTGATGGAGATTTTGCGCAGCGCAGTACCATTGATTTGCTTTCTCAGCGCCAGCAAAGCGTCCATGCGACATTCCACATTCAAATAAAAATGCGGGATGGTGGTCTTGCTTTCAGTCAGGCGGCGAGCGATGGCCTTGCGCATGCCTGTGTGGGGGATAACATCATGGCCATCAGCCCCCGTTGCTGTCTGGACTATTGCCGGGGGTTGACTGTGCCTCGCCGTATTCTGAATGTCGTGCTTGACTATCCTACCGTTGGGGCCCGAGCCCTTGACGTCAGCCAGATCAATGCCTTGTTCCTTCGCCAGGCGTCGCGCCAGCGGACTTGCGAAAACCCGCCCACCCCTGTCTGTGCCGGCAGGCGGCATCGAGACGGTAGACGCAATTGCGCTCACAACGGCTTGCATTGCTTGCGCTGGCTGCGTCGACTGTGTCGCAGACACCGTCTCAGTTGCCGCAACGTCTGCGGCTTGCGCCAGCAAGACGTCAACATCCGCCTTCGACTCACCCTTGCCGATCAGAGCCGCCACAGGCGCGCCAACCGGCACGTTCGTTCCCGCGGCAACCAGCAGCGCCCCGATCACGCCATTACTTTCCGCAGCCAGCTCCACCACGGCCTTGTCCGTTTCGATTTCAGCCAGGCAATCGCCAGCGGAAACAGCATCGCCCTCTTTGACCGACCAGCCGATCAATACAGCATGTGTTGCATTGGCCGCTATCTCCGGCATACGAATAAGAGTTGCCATTACACGCCTCCTTTATTCGCAATAATCTGCTGCAAACCGACCACAACCTCTTCCGTGCGGGCCGTCGCAGCCCTTTCCAGTACTTTCGAGATGCTTGGCGAGGCATTCCCACCCGTGACACGCTGCACCGGTTGATCCAGCCAATCAAAGTAGCGACGCTGAATTTCGTCGGCCAGCCAACCTCCATAAGAAGTACCACGTGCGCCTTGCTCTACGATCAACACGTTATTCGTCTTGCGTATGCTGTCCCCTATGGTGTCCCAGTCCAGGCTGGCTCGATCCAACCAGCGCAGATCAATCAGGTCGGCTTCGATGCCGGTCTGCTCTAGCGCCTCGGCTGAATGCCGCACCATCGACAAATAGGAAATGACGGTCAGTTCCGAACCTGTTCGGCGCAAAGCTGCTTTACCCACGGGCAAGAAATAGTCGTAATCGTCTTCGGGACCCGTACCCGTCGAGTTGTATAAATCCACGTGTTCAATAACCAGGACAGGGTCTTTGCACTGCAATGCGGAATTTAGAAGACCGACGTAATCATACGGATTGGACGGCGCCACAATACGCCAGCCTGGGCTGGTGGCGAAAATCCCCGCAGGATCCATGGAGTGCTGCGAGCCATAGCCCGTACCCATGGCGACCTTGGTGCGCAGGACTAGCGGCACATTGCTTTCCCCGCCGAACATATGCCTTGCCTTGCCGATTTGATTGAAAATCTGATCGGCCGCCACCCACATGAAATCCGGATACATGAATTCGACCACCGGCTTGAAACGCCCGTCCAGCGCAATCCCGCCGCCCAGACCGGCAAAGGCGTTCTCGCTGATAGGAGTACCCAGACAACGATCCGGATAGCTGTCGCTTAAACCCCGCGTAGCACCGTTCGTTCCGCCTTTCAAGCGATGCACGTCCTCGCCCATCACGACAATGGACGCGTCTTGCTCCATGCGGCGGGTCATGACATCGGCAACCACATCGATGAACTTGCGTTCGACAATCTTGCCTTTATGCTGGTGTTCGTCTTCGTAGCGCAGGCCGTCCATTTCCGACAGATCGCCCAAAATGCCCACATCGCGAAAGTCGGGACGGGGCCACAATTCAGGTTTGATACGGCGCTTGCCCGCCTTGCCTTCCGGATCGGCCTCAATCAGTTCCGCCACAGCCAGTCGCATTGCCAGCTTGATACGCTCTTGCAAGCCATCCACCTGCTTCTGGGTGATCAGCTTGCGCTTGATCATTTTCCGCGCCAAGAGAATCAAAGGATCGCGTTCGCGCCAGGCCTTTTCCTCTTCCTTGCTCCGATAGCCAAACGCACTGCCGGGAAAGGGACCGTTCTGATGAAAGAAACGGTATACGTCTGCTTCGATAATGGCGGGGCCTTTGCCGGAACGCATATGCTCCAAGGCCGCTTGCATCGCCAGATGCACAGCCAAAGGATCCATGCCGTCCACTTTCCAGCTGGCAATATTGAAGGCCGATCCGCGCGAGGACAGGCGCGGTTCAGCCGTCGCCTCCTCCACCGTCGTGGACACCGCATAGCGGTTATTTTCAATAAAGAAACACAGCGGCAATTTCCAGGCCGCCGCCAAGTTCATCGTTTCGAGCACCGAACCAATATTAACGGCGCCATCGCCGAAATACGTAACGACAGCGGCATCGGTCTTGGCAAACTTGTTCGACCACGCCTGGCCTGCCGCCAGCGGCACGCCGCCGCCCACGATGGCATTGGTGCCTAACGCGCCGGCTTGCGTCCACTGCAGGTGCATGGAGCCCCCGCGCCCCTTGCAAAAACCTTGCGCCAACCCCAGAATTTCAGCCAGCGTTTTCTGCAATAAAGGCTGGATATCCTTTGCGAGTTCGGCCTTGGGATCGATGCCATCGGGACATACATATCCCAGAGCCTTGGAGAGAAACTGATGGTGACCGCGGTGTGATCCGTTAACGCCATCGGCTGCAGTCAAGCCAACGATGGAACCCGCCGCGCCACCCTCCTGGCCGATACTGGAATGCGCCGGCCCATGAACCAGCCCTTCGCCCGCCAGCTCAAGCACCGTTTCTTCAAACCCACGTATCAAATGACAGTGAGCCAACAGCGTGCCCAGCAGTTTGGGGTCGGCCTTGGCCCAATCCGATTCAGTGGTTTTAAGCTCCGTCCACGGCGACTGGGGCGATAGATTGGTCAATCGAGGCATAAAAATCTCTCTATGGAAAATAGGAATCAATCAGATTGCAATACAGGGATCAGAGATAGCCGTTGGCAGTCCAGCCGCCATCCGACAACAAAGCATGGCCGGTCACAAAAGCAGACGCATCCGAAGACAGGTACAGCGCCACTTCGGCAATTTCCTCGGGCGTGCCTAAACGCCCCATCGGTGTACGAGAGCACAAGCGCTGCGCATCCAGAGCGCCGCGCTGGATCAAGTCGTCGACCAGCGCGGTACGAACGTAGCCTGGGCATACCGCGTTGACCCGAATATTGTATGGAGCCCACTCAACCGCCAGCGACTTGGTCAGGGCAACCACGCCAGCCTTGGACGCGCAGTAGGCGGCACGTTCTGGCGCAGCAACAATGCCATACATGGAAGCGGTATTCAAAATAACTCCACCCCCCGTTCTGGACATAATTTTGGCGGCTTCCTGGCAGCAATAAAAAACCCCCGACAGATCGATATCAATCGCCTTGCGCCAATCGCTGGCGCTTAACTCAAGCGAAGGCTTATTCATTGAGATACCCGCGTTGTTAAGCAGAACATCAACAGTCCCAAAGTGCTTTTCTATGGCCTGAAAAGCTACCGACATGGCGACATCGTCAGCGACCGAGCCCGCCAAACACAGAATATCCAAACCCGAGTATTGCGCCAGGATTTCCGCCTTGGTGTTTTCCAGGCGCGGCATATCTAAATCCATCAGAACCAACTTTGAACCGTGCCTGGCAAAACCGTCCATCATTGCACGGCCAATCCCGCTGGCCGCCCCGGTACAAACCACAACTTTACCCATCAAACCGGCAAAAACCGTTTGCAAACCTGCTGCGCCCGAATCCCCCATTCCTTTGACTCCTCTTGAATAATATTTATTGATGTGAGGAACTATTTGGTCGTTTAGTCTTCATCATCCAGCAAGTTTATCGGGTTATCAGCTCGTCTTACAAGTACGTATAAACCCTTGGAATTGTTCCTTAATGGTTGTTCCCGAGCCGGTACGCCGCGCCCATGACTGGCAGCCGGCTGTAAATATCAGAGGGGGGTGTACGGCTATGCATTTGCGCACCGCCGATAGCCGGATTGACCGGCATACTGTCGTCAGCTGAAAGCCTATAAGCCCGCAGGCCGCTCTGTCAGCGAATCTTTGTAATCGCCCGCATATCCGAAATGCGGGGCTTCGACGGGCTCGGCCATCCAGAAATCGGTAAACGGCGCCACGTCGGGCTGGCAATGCCAATAAGCCTTGCCATTGGCATCCATGGCCCACCATCTCGCAAGCGCCGGGGCTTGCGCCCAATCAACCAAATCGTACGCCATGACGGCCTCCGAATTTTTTGATTCAAAATACAATTATGGCTGCATCCAGCGATTCTGGCATGGCAAAACGAGCTTTTTTAAGCCCGTAAGACTCGGCAGGCTAAGCCAGCGCCGAGCGTATCACGGGCCATAAAAATATCAATACAAGCCCCAGAATGGGCAACCACCAGCCTGGCCGTCCCGCCCTATATAAAGAGACCGTGCCAACGCCGGTTACCCCGACAAGCAGCACGACCATGATAACCATTTGAGCAATCTGAGCATTCGTCACGAATTGAGGACCTTAAGTGCATGAAAGGCGCAATTTTACCCTCGGATAAACCGATTCGAACCGTCGCAAAGCCCATTACGGCGATTCGATTTTATCGTTAGGCGAATTCATTTTGTCGACGAAGCTTTTAGCCTGCTTCAGTGCGTAATTATGGGCCGATTCGCGATCGACAAATGTCGACTTCTCGGGCAGCTCAAGCGTTGCCCATTGGCGCCCAGGCGCACCAGGCCCCCGGCCGGTGACACGAACGTCGGCCAAAAAATGCCCCTTCGATTCGCGCGTGGTGATTTCAATCCAGTTGCCTGCGTAAGCAATTTCTTCCAGTTCTTTCATAGGTCGCTCCAATAGGGGTGGAGGGACTATCGTACCTCAACCCCATAAACGAAGTCATTCGCTCTCGGTGCTGCCCGACGCACGGGCCAGGCATTGACCCGGCAATGTAGCTAAACTACAATAAAACTGAGACAGCTCCTCTTCCTATAGGATTCAATGCCGTGGAAATCAACGAAAAATTAAAGCTCGTCACAGAGCGCATCGCAGAACGTAGCAAAATTACACGAAATCGGTATATGCAACGCACCCGATCGTCCTACGGCTCCAAAGTGGAACGCAGTCAACTGGGGTGCACCAATCTGGCCCATGGGTTTGCGGCCATGCCGGTCAATGAAAAGCTGCGTTTAAAGGAAGTGTCGCGCCCGAATCTGGCCATTGTTTCTTCCTACAACGATATGCTGTCTGCCCACCAGCCCTTCGCGGCTTTCCCGGAGTGGATCAAACATGCGGCATTCGCCGCCGGCGGCACCGCTCAATTTGCGGGTGGGGTTCCAGCCATGTGCGACGGCGTTACCCAAGGGCAAACAGGTATGGAGCTGAGCCTGTTTTCGCGCGATGTCATCGCCATGTCCACCGCCATCGCGCTCAGTCATCAAATGTTCGATGCCGCGGTTTACCTGGGTGTCTGCGACAAAATTGTTCCAGGCCTACTGATCGGCGCACTCAGTTTCGGCCACCTGCCTGCTGTGTTCATCCCGGCCGGGCCAATGAGCACAGGCATCTCCAACAGCGACAAAGCCCGCACCCGCCAACTTTTCGCGCAAGGCAAGGTCGGGCGTGAACAATTACTGGAATCCGAATCCCAGTCTTATCACGGACCCGGCACCTGCACTTTCTACGGCACTGCCAATTCCAATCAGATGCTCATGGAAATCATGGGCCTGCATTTGCCCGGCAGTGCGTTCGTATCGCCCAATACACCGTTGCGCGAAGCCTTGACCCGCGCGGCTGCCCAGCGAGCCATACAGTTGGGTGCACAGGGCGCACAGTTCACGCCGGTGGCTGAAGTGATCACTGAAAAGGCCATCGTCAATGGCATAGTCGGCCTGCTGGCAACGGGCGGGTCCACCAACCATACCCTGCATCTTGTCGCCATCGCGCAAGCGGCGGGCATTGCCATTAATTGGGACGATTTTTCAGATCTGTCGGCCATCGTGCCTTTGCTCACGCGCATCTATCCCAACGGCGGCGCCGACGTCAACCATTTCCATGCCGCGGGCGGCATGGGTCTGATCATTGCGCAGCTGCTGGATGCGGGACTCTTGCACGAGGATGTGAAAACCGCCGCCGGGAACGGGCTGCGCCACTACACCCAAGAACCCTGGCTGGATAACGGCGCCCTGGCCTGGCGGCCCGCCGCGGCGGAATCGCTCGATACCGACGTCATACGTCCGTTCAGCCAGCCATTCAGTCCCGACGGCGGCCTGAAACTGTTGCAAGGCAATCTTGGCCGCGCCATGATCAAAGTCTCGGCGGTCAAGCCTGAACACCGCGTGGTGCAGGCGCCGGCACGGGTATTCGACAGCCAGGATGAACTGCTCGCCGCTTACAATAAGGGCGAACTGGCGTGCGACGTCGTCGCCATAGTGCGCTATCAGGGACCTCGCGCCAATGGAATGCCCGAACTGCACAAGCTGACGCCGGCGCTTTCCGTGCTGCAGGACCAAGGCCATCAGGTCGCCCTCGTCACCGACGGACGCATGTCGGGCGCGTCGGGCAAAGTGCCCGCCGCCATCCATGTCAGCCCGGAAGCGCTGGCGGGCGGCCCGCTGGCGCGGATTGCCAACGGTGATATCGTACGGCTTGATGCCAATACGGGGGAACTGGCCGTTCTGGCCCCCGCGAACTGGCAAGAGCGCCCAGACACGTCCATTAGCGTCGAAGCGCACCAAACTGGTTACGGGCGTGAACTGTTCGCATCGGCGCGGCAGAACGTCGGTACTGCCGAGTCCGGCGCCGCTATATTTCAACATCCCGACTGGGCTTCGCCTTCGGCCTGACCCAATCCTTCTTTAAAAGAGAAACCAATGAACGCTCTTGAGTTACTGCAACACAGCCCCGTCATGCCGGTCATCGTGATCAAAGATATCGACAGCGCTGTCGAACTGGCCCAGGCGCTGGTATCGGGCGGCGTGCGCAGCCTGGAAATCACGCTGCGCTCCGATGCGGCCCTGGAAGCCATCAAATTGATCAGCCAGGCCGTTCCCGATGCGCTCGTTGGTGTGGGGACGGTGCGCTCGCCCAAGCAACTGGACGCGGCCGTTCAAGCTGGCGCCCGCTTTGCGGTCAGCCCGGGCCTTACACCCGACATCGCTTCTGCGGCCCGTCAGGCCGGCATTCCTTTTCTCCCCGGCATCTCGACCGCCTCGGAATCGATGTATGCCGCTGAACAAGGCTTTGCCGTGCAAAAACTGTTTCCGGCCGAAGCGGTGGGCGGTATCGGTTTACTGAAGGCGCTGTACGGCCCGCTACCCGAAATCATGTTTTGCCCCACCGGAGGAATAAATGCCGCCAACGCGGGCCAGTACCTGGCCTTGCCCAACGTTCAATGCGTCGGCGGATCCTGGCTGACGCCCGATGCAGCCATAGCCGCTAAAGACTGGAATGCGATTACGCGGCTCGCCCAGGAAGCCTGCCAGCTTCAAAAGCGTTAAAGCACGGCAGCGTTGCGGCACGGGCGAGGCTGTAACGCTTAAGCTCAGATACGCGGCATCAGCAAAACGCCGCCGTTTTACCCGATGGGATAAAACGGCGGCGCTTTCATATCAAACCCAGCTGTCTTTCTTTGTATCCGGCTTTACGGCCTTAATTAGCGCCCTGCTTCGTCTAGCTGCACGCGGGTAGGCAGGCCTTCCGTATCCCCCAGCACTTGCACCGCGCGAGCACCGATCCAGGCGCCGCGTTCTACCGCCTTGCGCACCGGCAGGCCTTCAAGCAAGGCGCTGATGACTCCAACCGCAAACCCGTCGCCCGCGCCAACGGTATCCACGACTTTATCGACCGGACATCCGTCGACATAGCCCTGTTCGTCGCCGGCACTGTAATAAGCCCCCTTGGCGCCCAATTTGACCACCACCACACTGGCGCCCTGCTCACGATAAAAACGAGCAATATCTTCCGGAGTCTCTTGGCCCGTCAACAAACGGCCCTCGTCGATGCCCGGAAACACCCAGTCCGCCGCAGACGCCAGCTCGTTGATGGCATCGCGCATGCGCTCGGCCGAGGGCCAAAGGGTCGGCCGCAAATTGGTATCGAACGACACCGTCTTGCCCGCCGCGCGCATCAGCGCCATGGTTTTGCGCGACACTTCAAAGCAATTATCGGAAATGGCGGCAAACACACCGGTGCTGTGCAGATGCCGGGCGCTGCGCAACCAGGGCTCGTCGATATCGACCGGCTGCATTTGACTGGCTGCCGAACCCTTGCGGTGATATTCCACCGCGGGGTCGCTGCCGTCGATAACCCGGCTTTTAAACTGCATGGCTGTGCGCTGCGACGGATCGACAATCACATGCGAACAATCAATGCCTTCGCCCCGCATCGCCGAAAGCAAATAGCGGCCCATGGAATCGGATCCAAGACGGCTGGCCCAGCCCACCTTGAGCCCCAACCGGGCCAGCCCAATCGCCACATTCGTTTCCGCGCCCGCCGTGCGCTTATGGAAAACCTGCACATCCTCGAGCGGCCCGGGCTGATCCGCTACCAGCATCATCATGGCTTCGCCAAAAGTGACTACGTCTAATGCACCACTCACACTTGTTCTCCGGATAATTTCAGTCGGCATTCCCAGCCGGACTTGCTGGGGCCACACACCCTCAACGCAATTCAGTCAGGTTTGTAGAGGTTTTTAACTTACGGCAATACTGCGCAACTGGGCGATTTCAGCGCGAGTCACAGCCAGCAAATCCTCGCCCATCAGGGGGTATTCGATCGCGCGCGGCACGTCCTGGGGCATGGCGCGGAAAATCGAACGCCATGGCGCAGCCGACTCGGCCAAGGGCACGGCAACCCAGCGGTTCGGCTGGCGCTGCACGCCCTTGCAGTGCACATACCGCACACGCGCGGCAAACAGCGCGGCGGCCTGGACGGGGCATTCGCCCACCCAATGCCAGTTGCCCATATCGAACGTCATGCCCAGAGTCAAACCGACCTGATCGGCCAGCTCGAAGAAGGCCTGCATGGCGTGCACCGAACCCGCGCTAACGGTTTGATCATTTTCGATCAGCAAGCGAACGCCGGACGGCTCCAGCTTTTGCGCCAGTAGCGCAAAGCTGTCTTTCGAATCGGCCGAAAAACCGCCAATAGACATTTTTAGCACGGGGGCATTGAGCGTCCGCGCACTGGCCAAGCCCCTATCGAGCGCGACAAGGTCGAGCGCGCCCGAAACGTTCCAAAGCATCTCGGGGCTGGAGTAAACGCAATCCAGGCCGGTATCGCGCACGATGCACGCCAGCTCATCCAGCTCAGTGGCGTGGCCCTGCAGCAGCTCGCCGCGGATCTCGACGCCGTCCGCCCCCGCCTGCCGGCACAGGTCGACAAACCAGCCCTGCCCGTGACGGCGCACTTCATACGCGCCGAACGAGGTTAAGGAAACAATGATTCTATTGTTTGAATTCATAATTGCGCATCTACCGCCCAGGGCGGCCCACCAACGACAAAACACGGCGACTCAAGGCCGCCATAGGGAAATGCACTTAGGAGTTCAGGATCTGCCCAAGGAAAGCACGCGTTTTTTCTTCCTGGGGGTTGCCGAAGAACTGCTCTGGCGCAGCTTGCTCGACAATCTTTCCGTCGGCCATGAAAATCACACGGTCGGCGACGCGGCGGGCGAAACCCATTTCGTGGGTCACGCACAACATCGTCATGCCGTCGTCGGCCAGGCCGATCATGGTGTCGAGTACTTCTTTAACCATTTCAGGATCAAGCGCCGACGTAGGCTCGTCGAATAACATGATTTTTGGCGTCATGCACAAAGCGCGCGCGATCGCAACGCGCTGCTGCTGTCCGCCCGACAACTGACTGGGGTATTTTTTAGCCTGATCGCCAATGCGTACGCGGGTCAGATACTTCATGGCCAGCGCTTCGGCTTCCTGCTTGCTGATGCCGCGCGAACGCATGGGCGCCAACATGCAGTTTTGCAAGACCGTCATGTGCGGGAACAGGTTGAACTGCTGAAACACCATGCCGACTTCCTGGCGCACGGCGTCGATCTTGCCCGGATTGGCCGTCAGCTCGATGCCATCCACCGAAATTCGGCCTTTCTGGACTTTTTCCAAGCCGTTGATGCAACGGATCAAGGTGGATTTTCCGGATCCCGAAGGCCCGCAAATGACGATGCGCTCGCCGGTGGTAACGGTCAGGTCGACATCCGTTAATACCTGGAACTTGTCGTACCATTTATTGATCGCTTCGATTTCGATAATCGTCCCGCCGCTGGCGGCGGGACGATTCGAGATATCGACAGCTTGCGTAGTCTGTCTTTCTGTCATGGATAAATATCGCTATTCAATCAGGATGCTTTCAGTGCGGGCAAGGGAGTGCCCAGCCATTTTTCAAACAGTTTGCTGAACTCGCCGTTTTTGATGTGCTTGTCGACCGACTCGTTGACCGCCTTCAAGGTATTGGGCTCGCCCGGACGCATGGCGACAGCCATCTCTTGCTGCAGCAAAACGAATTTGTTCTCGAAACGATCCGGAGAACGCTTGGCGATCTGGCCCGCTACGGTGGTGGAGCAGCCGATGGCGTCAACCTGGCCGGACAGCAGGGCCTGCATCGCCGATGCGTCGTCGTCAAAACGACGAATGTTGGCGTCTTTAGGGGCTACCTTGGTCACGGCAATATCTTGCGTGCTGGCGCGAGCCACACCGATGCGCAGGCCCGACAAATCTTCAGGCTTGGCAATTTTGGCGTCTTTGCCGCCGAAGACGACAATTTGCGCTGCCGAATAGGGGTCAGAGAACTGGACCTGCTTGGCGCGATCCGGGGTAATGGCGAGCGAAGCGACCAGCATATCGACCTTATTGGTCAACAAGAACGGAATACGGTTCGGTCCGGTCACAGGAACGATATTGACTTTGACGCCCAGATCCTTGGCCAGCAGCTTGGCGACATCCGCGTCGTAGCCGTCGGGTTTGTTTTCGGTATTCATGATGCCGTAGGGCGGAAAATCAACCAGCATGCCAATGGTGAGTTCGCCTTTCTCTTTGACCTGATCGATCGTTTCCGCGCCTGCGGTGGCTGCGCCAAACGCCAGCGCGGCGCAGCCGGCCAACAAGGTCGCGCCAACCAGACTGCGCATTTTTTTTGCTACAAACATGTTATGTCTCCAGAATTGAACAAAAAAACATAAAAACCAAGGGGGTAAGCGCCCCCTACTTCGCCTACCGCGACAGCGATACTGAAAGCCGCCGCTCCATATATGCCGCCAACAAAGACAACGGCCAGCACAACAAGAAATAGATCGTCGCCACAACCGAGAACACCACCATGGGCTCAAAGGTTGCGTTGTTGATGATCTGGCCGGCGCGGGTCAATTCGGTAAACCCGATAATCGCGGCCAGCGAAGTGCCTTTGACAATTTGCACCAGGTAGCCGACCGTAGGCGGCACCGCAATCTTGAGGGCCTGCGGCAACACCACATCGCGCATCTTGTCGCGATACGACAGGCCCAGCGCCTCGGCGGCTTCCCATTGCCCGCGTGGAATGGCTTCGATGCAGCCGCGCCAGATTTCGCCCAGAAAAGCGCCGCTATTGAGCGTCAGCGCCACCGCGGCGGCCAGCCAGGGATTGATGTCCAGGCCGATGACCGGTGCACCGAAAAACACCAGAAACAGCTGCAGCAACAGCGGCGTGCCGCGAAACAGCTGAATGAAGGCGATGGATAAACCGCTTACGGTTTTATTTTCGGAAATTCGCGTCAGGGCGACGATCAGCCCGACAATCCCGCCGCCGATGAACGCCATGATAGAGAGCAGGATGGTCCATTGAGCCGCCTCAAGAATGAACCAGAAATCGGAATAGCCAAATGTACGCATTATCGACGCCCCGGGTAATTGAGGCCCCACTGGAAAACCAGCCGGAACAGAAGTGAAAACGCCAGCGTTAGGAATAAATAAATGCCGGTGATGACAATATAGATTTCAAAGCTGCGGAAGGTTTCCGATTGCAGATTGGCCGCCACCGAGGTCAGGTCGTCGGCCGAAATCACGGACACCACGCTGGAAGCCAGCATCAGCAGGATGAACTGGCTGGTCAGCGCAGGGTAAATGGCCCGCAGCGCCGGCTTAAGAATGATGAAACGGAAGATTTCCAGGCGCGACAGGTTCAAGGCCAGGCCCGCTTCGACCTGCCCCTTGGGAATGGATTCAATTCCCGCCCGCACGATTTCCGTGGCGTAGGCGCCCAGGTTGAACACCATGGCGGTCAAGGCCGCGGTATAAGGCGACCAGCGCACGCCAACGGCAGGCAGCGCAAAAAAGAAGAAAAACAGCTGTACCAGAAAAGGCGTATTGCGAATGACTTCAATATAAATATTGATCAGCCAGCGTGCCGGAGCCGGTCCCGACGTCTTGCCCCAGGCGCACAGAATGGCCAGCAACAAACCCAACAGCATGGCCAGGAAGGACAATTGAATTGTCATCCAGGTGCCATGAAGCAGCAGGGGCCAGGCGTCGAACACCGGGCCAAATTGAAAAGAATAATTCACGTTATCTTCGAACCTTAGGTATTGCCGGCGGATCAAGCATACCGCGCGATCTCATATAAAACCAACCCTGAAACCGGTTTCATATCTTTTTTTGAATTGGCCGAAAGTATATCAGTACTTCACCACGATTTTTTTTCAGCCCATTAGTAAAAACCCTAGGCGACTCACAAAAAACGGCGAGCCGACACGCCGCGCCCAAGCGCTTGCGCCGGCTTCAGGGCCGCGACGACCCGCGTACCACCAGCGCGCCGGGCAACAGCGTCCTGCGCGCGGGAATATTCAAGCCGGATACGCGTTGCATCAGGCAGATGGCCGCCTTGCGCCCCAACTCGTTGGTCGGCTGTGAAACAGTACTGATGCCTGGCCCTACATACGGCGCCCACTCGGTATCGTCAATGCCGACGAGTCCAATATCTTTGCCCAGGCGCCAGCCAAGTTGCGCCAGCGCCGCCACCACCCGCAAAGTCACCACGCCATTGCCCGACAACACGGCCGGCAGACGTCCCTGCGCCTGCGCCCGCTCCCTCAAGGCGAGCAAAGCAGCGACCAGGGCCTCGGGGTTCTCGGGCGCGCTTTCGAACAATCTACCGGCCTGGGCTAATGAGTGCTGCTGCATGCACAGACGAAAAGCCTGCGTCCGCTCGATCCGGGAGCTGACATTGCCCACGGGCTCGGTCACCAGCAACAGTTCGCCATAGCCCGACTGCAGCAAGTGCTCGGTGCACAGCCCTATCGCCTGCGGGTTATCGAGCGAAACAAAATCGACATTCAGACCGTTATACAGACGATCGATCAGCACCATGGGCTTGCCTTGACGCGCTGTTTCCAGCGCGGCGCTCACGTCCTGGCTCATGGCGTTAAGCATGAAGCCTTCCACACGGTAGGATGACAGCGCCTGGATGCCTGCGCTTTCCTGCTGGCTGTCGTTGCCCAGATTGAACAGCATCACCAGATAGCCGGCTTCGCGGCAAGCCTGCTCGGCGCCGCGCAATACGGCCACGGAATAAGGATTGGTAATGTCGGCCATGATCAGCCCGATCAACTTGGAACGCCCCCGTTTCAGCGCTTGCGCCATGGGGCTGGGCACATAACCCAGCTCGGCAATGGCGATCTCGACCTTGAGTGCAATCTCGGGCGATAGCAAAGCATCGCGGTGATTCAGAAAACGCGAAACCGTGGCTTTGGAAACCCCCGCCTTGGATGCCACATCGGCAATCGTGGCGCGGGTATGGAGTTGAGTCATGGATTTTTCCGGCGTAACGCAGATCCGACAGGGATCAGCCGACCATCATTGTAGCCAGCTATCCGTTCAATTTGACCCAGGCGCTGTTGGCTTCATGACTTCGAAGCGCCGACTCGATAAAACGATGGCTCGCCACGCCGTCTTCCACCCCTGGCAGCCCGTTCGAATCGCTTGGCAATGCCTGGCCCGACTCCATCGTCATGATCCGGTCGGCGGCATCGCGGTATAGCTGCGCAAACGCTTCGATATACCCTTCCGGATGGCCGGCAGGAATGCGGGTGGCCTGGTTGGCCGCTTCCCCTGGCACTCTGCCGCGGGTAAGCCGCTGGGCGGTGCCGCCCTGCGGCGTAAACCACAGTTCGTTGGGGTTTTCCTGCTCGAACCGCAATTGCGCCTTGGTGCCGTACACCCGCAGCGTCAGGGCATTTTCGCATCCCGTAGCGACCTGGCTGGCCCACAAGGTGCCGCGCGCGCCATTGGCGTAGCGCATCATGACCTGGACATGGTCGTCCAGCAGACGCCCCGGCGCGAAGGTATGCAGTTCGGCCGCGATTTCAAGCGGCTCGCATCCCGTGATATAGCTGGCCAATTGATAGGCATGTATGCCCACATCGCCCAGCGTCCCCACGGGACCGGCGATTTGCGGATTGCCGCGCCAGCCGCCATCGCCCGTCAGTGCATCGGTTTGCGCCCACCAATCCTGCGAGTATTCCACCTGCAACAGACGCAGCTCCCCAATTGCGCCCTCGGCGACCAAGGACCGTGCATGGCGCACCATGGGGTAGCCGGTGTAAGTATGGGTCAACACGAACAGCGCTTTGCTTTGCTTGGCCAAGGCTTGCAGTTCGAGCGCCTGTTCCAGCGAAACCGTGAGCGGCTTGTCGCAGATAATATGTATTCCCTGGGTCAGAAACGCCTTGGCAATGGGCGCATGCAGGTGGTTGGGTGTCACGATGGACACCGCCTCGATGCCGCCCTGCCCGCTACGCCGCAATGCCCCTTCCGTTTCCGCCATTTCCTGCCAATGGGCGTAGCTGCGCTGCGGCGCAATGCCCACATCGGCCGCGCTATCGGCCGCCCGGGCCGGGTCGCTGGACAAGGCCCCCGCCACCAGCTCGAAGCGATCATCCAGGCGTGCCGCCATGCGATGTACAGCGCCAATGAACGCGCCGCGACCGCCCCCCACCATGCCCAGTTTTATACGCTTATGCCTCATAGTCATGCTTTCCGAATTCAGATCAGTCGATGCCCAGCAGTTTTCTGTGCTGCGCGCTTGAAACGCCGCTCCGGGCGAAATCGTCAAAGCCATGGTCCGTCACCTGGATAATATGACGGGCGATGAACGCCGCGCCTTCCTGAGCGCCCTGCTGTGGGTGCTTCAGGCAGCACTCCCATTCCAGCACGGCCCACCCGGCATAATCGTACTGCGCCAGTTTCGAAAATATCGAAGAAAAATCCACCTGACCATCGCCCAGGGAACGGAACCGCCCGGCGCGATCGACCCAGTCGGCAAAGCCGCCATAAACGCCTTGACGGCCATTAGGACGAAACTCGGCGTCTTTGACGTGAAACGACTTGATGCGCTCGTGGTAGATATCGATAAACGCCAGGTAATCCAGTTGCTGCAACATGAAATGGCTGGGGTCATACAAAATATTGACACGGCGGTGCCCGCCCACGGCATCCAGAAAACGCTCGAAGGTCAGGCCATCGTGCAAGTCTTCACCAGGGTGCAATTCGAAGCTCACGTCAACACCCGCTTCATCAAAGGCATTGAGCACGGGCAGCCAGCGCCGCGCCAGTTCGGCGAAAGCCTCCTCGACCAGGCCCGCTGGCCGTTGAGGCCAAGGGTACAAATAAGGCCAGGCCAAGGCCCCTGAAAAGGTGGCATGCGCGCTCAAGCCCAGCCGCTGCGAAGCCCGGGCGGCCAACAGCAACTGCTGATGCGCCCATTGGGTGCGCCCTGTCTTGTTTCCCCTTAACTCCAACGGCGCAAAACCGTCGAACAGACTGTCGTAGGCCGGATGCACCGCCAGTAACTGCCCTTGCAAATGCGTCGACAGCTCGGTAATCGCCAGGCCGTGCTCGCGCAGCATGCCTTGCACTTCGTCGCAATAAGTCTGGCTTTGGGCCGCCTGCTGCAAATCGAACAGGGCCGCATCATTGGTGGGGATCTGCACCCCCTTATAGCCCAGTCCGGCCGCCCAGGCGGCCAGATTGTCCAGGGTATTGAAAGGCGGCTCGCCGCCCGCAAACTGCGCCAGGAAAATACCGGGGCCTTGTATCGTTTTCATGAAAAAGCTCGCTTTCAGACTGAAAAAAAGATAGCCGGAATCCAGGCCCGGCTATCACAACGCTGCTTTTTAGAAAGGAGAATCGGGGAAGTAAAACTCTTTGGCGTTCTCCTTGGTGATCAGCACCGAAGGAATAATCGTGGTTTCAGGCAGTTTCTCGCCTTTAAGACGCGCTTCGGCGGTCAACTTGATGGCGTCATAAATAAACTTAGGCGAATACGAGACATCGGCTTTGATCAACGGATTGCTGCCGTCGATAATGGTCTTGACCATGCCCTTGGCGCCCGCGCCGCCGAACACTTCCTTGATATCGGTGCGCTTGGCTTGTTCGATGGCCTTGAGCACGCCAAACGCCATGTCGTCATCGGCCGCCCAAACGGCGTCGATATGAGGGAAGCGGGTCAGATAGTCTTGCATGACCTTGAAGGCATCGTCACGGTTCCAATTGCCGTAGCGGGCATCCAGCAGCTTGATGTCGGGGTAGTTTTTCATGACGGCGTTAAAGGCGTCCATGCGCTCGTTATCGAGCGTCGTCGCAATGCCGCGCAAGGCCACAATATTGCCCTTGCCGTTAAGCTGCTTCGCCAGATATTCGGCGGGCAAGCGTCCAAAGGCGGTGTTATCCCCGGACACATAGGCATCTTGCGCACTGGTGTCGGTCAAGCCGCGATCGACCACCGTGACGTACACGCCCTTCTTCTTCACTTGCGCCACGGGCTGCGTAAGCGAGGCCGATTCAAACGGCATGATCACCAGCGCATTGATTTTATTGACCGTCAGCAAATCCTGCAGTTGATTGGCCTGTTCAGGCGCGCCGCTGGAGGTCTTGACGATGACCTTAAGATTGGGATGCGCCTTTTCAAGCTCGGCCTTGGCCTGGTTGGACCACCAGACCACGCCCGCCGTAAAGCTATGCGTGGCCGCCGGTATGGACACGCCCAGATTGACTTTTTCCTGCGCCGATGCGCCAACGGACAGCCCCAGGGCCGTAAGGGCCGCCACGCTTATCGCCAGCCTGCGTAGTGAATATTTCATTGTTGTCTCCTAAACACTGCTGAAAAAAGCAACACTCGGTTGCGATGAACACTAAGAACGCCGGCGCTGCATAAAAGCCACCACAATAATCACCAGGCCTTGCACGGCCGCGTTCAGATACACACTGATGATGCTGGTCAAGTTAAGAATGTTGCCGATGACGGAAAGCAACACCGCCCCCACCACGGTGCCCGTAATGGTTCCGGCCCCGCCCTTGAGCGCGGTGCCGCCCACGATCACGGCCGCAATGGCTTCCAGCTCCCACAACAACCCGGTCGTGGGGCTGGCCGACCCCAGACGCGGCACATACAGCACGGTCGCAATGCCGACACACACGCCCAGCAACACATAGGTCAGGGTCTTGGTCAGGTCCACGTTGACCGCGGCATAGCGCGCCACCTGTTCGTTGGAGCCGATGGCCTGCACGTAGCGGCCGAATGTCGTCCGATTCAGCAGCAGCGCCCCCAGCAAAGCGATGGCGACAAACACCCACACCGGAATCGGGATGCCCAGCAGGCTGCCGTAATACACCGGACTGTAGGCGTTGGATACATCGTTGTTCAGCGTAATGGCGCCGCCGTCCGACAGGTAAGTCAGGTAGGCGCGGAAAATCCCCAAGGTGCCCAACGTGACGATAAACGGCTCGATGCGCCCGCGCGTAATCAACAAGCCATGCGCCAATCCCAGCACCGCGCCCAACCCCATGGCAAACGCCATCCCCAGGACAATCACCAGAACCGGCGACGCAATGGCGGCCACCAGTGCATTCATGATCAAAATCATGCTTCCCGCGATCAGCGCCGCCATCGATCCGACCGACAGATCGATGCCGCCGGAAATAATCACGAAGCACATGCCCACGGAAATAATCCCGATAAACGATGTGCGCGTCAGCACATTCATGATGTTGTCGACATCGGCGAAGCTGCTGTTAAGCAAGGTGCCGGCCAGGCACAATAACGCCAGCCCCACAATCGGGCCCATGCCGTGCACCCGCCCCGCCCAGCCGGACGCCGTCTTGCCGCGCCCCGGCTTGCGGGCATTACCCGCCTGCAAAAGCGGCGCCTCAGTTTTAATGTGTTCCGGTGGCATGGGCAATCAGCTCCTTTTCGTTTAACTGCTCCGACTCAAGCACGGCCTGCAATCGGCCGGTACGCATCACGGCCACGCGATGGCATAAGCCGATAAGCTCCATGAGCTCGGATGAAATGACAATGACCGCCAGCCCTTGTTGGGCCAGATCGTGAATCAGGAAATAAATATCGCGCTTGGCGCCGACATCGACACCGCGCGTGGGTTCGTCCAGAATGACCACGCCCGGCCCGGGGTGCAGTACTTTGGCCAGCGCGAGCTTCTGCTGGTTGCCGCCCGACAGCGCCGAGGCCAGGTTGTCGGCGTTGCCGGTGCGAATACCGAACGCTTCAATGGCCGTGCCTAGCGCCCTGCGTTCCTGCGACGCATTGATCAGCGGGTGGGCGTAGCGCTCCAGCGCCATCAACGTGACGTTCTCGCGCATGCCGAAGGCCAGTAAAATCCCTTTCCCCTTACGATCTTCACTCAGGTAGGTCACGCCTTGACGGGCAGCCTGCCTCGGATTATCCAGACGACACTCGCGGCCATGCAGGAAGACCTGGCCGCCACTGCGTTTTCGCAGCCCCAGCAGACCTTCGAATAACTCGGTGCGCCCAGCGCCCACCAGGCCGGCAAACCCCAGGATCTCGCCGGGGCGGACATTGAAGCTGATGTCGCTGGCCCAGCCTGGCACCGACATGTGGCGTACGTCCAGGGCGGCTTGCGTGGCCGTGACATCGCTTTTGGCCGGAAACAGGTCCGCCAGCTCGCGGCCCACCATCAGATTGGCCATCTGCTGGCGCGTCACGTCGCCCGTTGCCGCCCGGGTAATGTAGCGGCCATCGCGCATCACGATGATGTGGTCCGTAACGCGCTCGACTTCGTCGAGCTTGTGCGAGATATAGATAATGGTGACACCGGCCTGATGAAACTGATCGATCAGCGCGAACAGGCGCTCGGTCTCGCCCGGGGTCAGGGTGGCGGTGGGCTCGTCCATAATCAGTAAGCGGGCGTTCTTGGCCAGCGCCTTGGCAATTTCCACCAATTGTTTTTCCGCCACGATCAGGTTGCCTACACGCGTATCAGGGTCGACATGCAAGCCCACCTGCTCCAGGAAAACCTGCGCCGCCTGACGCATCGCGCTGTTATCCAGCAGGAGACCGCGCTTCCTCTCGTGGCCCAGGAAAATATTCTGCGCAATGGTCAGGTCGTCGGCCAGATTGATTTCCTGGTGAATGAGCACAATGCCCTGGGCTTCGGCCTGGCGCAAGGAAGTGAACGTAACCGCCTGGCCATTAAGCAGCAAAGCCCCTTGCGTGGGCCGTTCATAGCCCGCCAGAATTTTCATGAGCGTGGATTTGCCGGCGCCGTTCTCGCCCAGCAAACCATAGACATGCCCACGTTCAAGCGTAAAACTCACGTCATGCAATACGCGAACGGTTCCAAAGTCTTTGCAGATCGACTGGAATTCGACAGAAATGCTCATCAGGCGCTCTCCCGGAGGACCATGCGGTGCGGCAAGATAACGCCGGCCAACTTGCGCGTCGGGTCGTCGAGCCGGGCCAGCAGCAATTGGGCCGACTGCCGACCCAGCTCATTCATGGGCTGGGCAATCGTGCTTAATGAGGGGCAGGTCTGGCTGGCCAGTGCGATATCGTCAAACCCCATGATGGCCATGTCTTGCGGTACCCGCAGACCGGCGTCGTGCAGGCCGCGCATGACGCCAATGGCCAAGGTATCGGAAACCGCAAACACGGCCGTGGGCCGGGGCTGCAGGTGGAGCAGCCGGCTGACAACCGATTTGCCGGCGGAAAACCCCAGGCTGGCCACCTCCACGCAAAGCTCGGAAGCCAGATCCAACCCCGCCTCATGCAAGGCATCGGCATACCCTTGAAGCCGCTCGCGCGCATACATGAAACGCGTATCGGAATTAACAAAGGCAATGCGCGTGTGACCCTTGCCAATAAGATAGGAAACGGCGTCGCGCGCCGCCGCGCGGTTGTCGATGCCCACATAGGGAATCGGCGCCTGCCGATCGAACTCGCAGCACGCCACCCACGGAAACTTCATGCCCTGCTCATGCAGGGCTTGCTGCGCCGTATCGGGGTCCAGGCATATTGCGCCATCGGCGCGGCGCGCTTCCAGCAAATCGAAATAACGTCGCTCGCGATTGGCGTCGCCGCCAGTTTCGCATAGCAACACGGCATAGCCCTCGCCTTGCACCACGCCATCTATACCCTGAATAATCGGCGCATAAAACGGATTGCCGATGTCGGGAACCATGACCAGCAGCAAGCGGCTTTCGTCGGTGCGCAAGCTGCGCGCCAGTTGATTAACGCGATAACCGGTGGCCTGAATGGATTGGCGCACACGCACCCGGGTTTGCTCTTTGACGATTTGCTTGCCGTTCAGCACGCGCGATACCGTTGCCACGGAAACCCCGGCATGCTCGGCCACTTGAGCGATCGACACGCTGCGGCCGGCCCGGCCCGCCAGGGCGGACTCAAGCGGCATGAAAACCATGGCGATGACCGACGAAGCTGGATGGTTCCAAAAACGAGATAAACACGGCTTGCGACATTGAATACCCCTTGCACAACAAAAATGTAATCGATTACATTATTCCATCCGGTTCCCAACTATTCAATTAAGTGCTTACCCTTAAGCTGCCGCACCCTCTTTACTTGGCGGGAAACATGTAGCTTAATTACAAGGTTGCCCCACATACCCGGGCATCGCTACGCTGCTGCCGTTTTTTAAAAGGAAGTTCGCCCATGGCCACCACAGCCCCTTTCGACATCGTATTTTTCGGCGGTACCGGCGACCTTGCCCTGCGCAAGCTATTACCCGCCCTGTATCAGGCGCACCGCACCGGCACCCTGCACGAAGACGGCCGCATCTTTGCCCTGGGTCGCCAGCCTATCGGGCTGGACGGTTACCTCCAATTGCTGGAGGATCGGGTCAAGGCAAGGCTGGGGGTCAATTTTGACGACGCCTCGTGGGCCACCTTCCTTGGACGCGTCCGCTTTCATCCGCTCGAAGCCAACAACGCCCCCGACTACACCACCCTGGCCCAGGCCCTGGGCCAGGACGATACCCGCATCACCGTGTGCTATCTGGCGACGGCGCCGCAGCTGTTTACGACTATTTGCCAAAACCTGGCAAACGTAGGATTGAACCACGCAAATGTGCGCGTCGTGCTCGAGAAACCCCTGGGCCACGACCTGGAATCCTCCAACGCCATCAATGCCGCCGTGGGCCGCAGCTTTACGGAAAACCAGATCTACCGCATCGACCACTATCTGGGCAAGGAATCCGTACAAAACCTGATGGCGATTCGCTTTGGCAACACGCTTTTTGAGCCTTTATGGCGACGCGAATGGATCGACAATGTCCAGATCACGATTGCGGAATCGCTGGGAGTGGAAGAGCGCGGCGAGTTCTACGATAAAACCGGCGCGCTGCGCGACATGCTGCAAAACCACCTGCTGCAGCTTTTATGCATCGTCGCCATGGAACCGCCGGCCAGCCTGGCCGAAGATGCGGTGCGAGACGAAAAGCTCAAAGTGCTCAAATCGCTAAAACCCTTCACGACCGAGGACGTGTTGACTAAAACCGTGCGCGGCCAGTACCGCAACGGCGCCATTAACGGCATGCCGGTGGCGGGTTATCGCGACGAACCCAATGTCGCGCCAGACAGCAACACGGAAACCTTTGTTGCGCTTCAGGCCGAGGTCTCCAACTGGCGCTGGGCCGATGTGCCGTTTTTCTTGCGCACCGGCAAGCGCATGCAGGAGCGCGTGGCTGAAATTGTGATCAACTTTCGCGAAGTACCGCACAAAGTCTTTCCGTCGCCCATGGGGCTGCATTCAGCCAATCGCCTTGTCATACACCTGCAGCCCAAGGAAAGCGTGCGGCTGTATTTCCTGGCCAAAGAGCCTGGCGACGCCATGAATCTGCAGTCCACCTACTTGAATCTGGATTTTCACACCATGTTCAAGGCGCGCTGGGCCGACGCCTATGAGCGCCTGTTGCTTGATGTCATCCGCGGACGCCTGGCCTTGTTCATGCGACGCGACGAACTGGCCCAGGCCTGGTCCTGGGTGGAACCCATACTGGAGTGCTGGAGCCAGCAGGCGAGCACGCCCAAGAGCTATACCGCCGGAAGCTGGGGACCCGCGGCTTCCAGCGGCCTGCTTTCGCGAGCCGGCGTTGTATGGCATGAAGAAACCTAGCAACGCGCCCTTTCATCCGACCACGTAAACCGGAGTCCCCTTCCATGTCTACAGGCACGCCAGAACGCCCGCGCCACCTGATCGCCGACATTGGCGGCACGCATGCGCGCTTCGCTTTATGCTCTTCGGTTCAAACCATAGAGCAAATCAGCATTGTCGCCACGGCGGACTACCCCACGCTCGAAAAGGCGATCCGCGCCTACCTGCAACGCTGCGGCAACCCGCCCGTCAAGCGTGCCGTAATGGGCATTGCCAACCCCGTGCTGGGCGACCACATGAAAATGACGAACTCGCCGTGGGAGTTCTCGATTGAAGAAACTCGCCGGGCTCTGGGTTTCGACTACTTGCACCTGATCAACGACTTTACCGCGCTGGCCCTGTCGCTTCCCCATCTGGCCGCCGCCGAGCTCGAGCAAGTGGGCTCGGGCACAAGCGTTCCCCATACTCCGTTAGGCCTGCTCGGCCCCGGCACGGGCCTGGGCGTATCGGCGCTGATACCCGGCCAAAGCGGCTGGACTCCGCTGGCCGGCGAAGGCGGACACACCAGCTTCGCCCCGAGCAATGAACTGGAACTGGAACTGTGGCAACAGGCTCACCGTGCTTACGGCCATGTTTCCATGGAACGCCTGGTATCCGGGTCCGGCCTGCAGTTCATCTACCAGGCCCTTTGCCGGCTGGCCGGCGCCACGGCCCAAGACTATTCGCCCGCCGACATCAGCCGCCAGGCGCTGGCCGGGACGTGCGAACAATGCCGCGAGGCCCTGGACACGTTTTGCGCCATACTAGGCACCGCGGCCGGCGATCTGGCAGTGACGCTGGGCGCGCGCGGCGGCATCTACATCGGCGGCGGCATTGTGCCGCAATTGGGCGGCTATTTCGCGCAATCGCCCTTTCGCGCCCGATTCGAAGACAAAGGCCGGTTTTCAGCTTACCTTGCGGCCATTCCTGTTTTCGTCATCACCAGCGCCAATCCCGGCCTGCTTGGCGCGGCCGCCTATGTCGACGCTTTCACCAACGAACAATGAATAAATCCATACTGGTACAAATAGAACAAGGATTGCCGCGCTACAGTGCGGCACAAGCCAAGGTCGCGCAACTCATACTCGGGCAATCCCATCTTGTCGTTAAGTCGGCACTCGCCGACGTCGCGCGTATGGCCCAGGTCAGCGAGCCAACCGTCATACGCTTCTGTCGCCTCTTGGGCTACAACGGATGGCCCGACCTGAAAGTCAAGCTGGCGGCCAGCCTGATGGTTGGCGTGCCTTATGTGCACTCATCCCTGAGCGCCCAGGACGGCACCGCCATGCTGGCCGCCAAAGTACTGGACAACGCGGTATCGGCGCTGTTGCGAGTTCGAAACGACATCAATGCCGATTACCTCGATGCGGCTATCGCGCTGTTGTCCTGCGCGCGGCGCATCGAGTTCTACGGCGTGGGCAATTCGGGCATTGTCGCCGCCGACGCCCAGCACAAATTCTTTCGTTTCGACTTGTCGACCGTGGCCTATGCCGACACACATACCCAACTGATGGCCGCGTCACTGCTGGGTTCCAACGACGTACTCGTGGCCATCTCGCACTCGGGCCGTTCAAAAGAACTGCTGGATGCCGTCAAGATCGCCCGTCAAAACCAGTGCCCCGTGGTCGCCATTACGGCGTCGGGCACGCCGCTGGCCGAACTGGCCACTGTCGTGCTGCGCGCCGACACCCAGGAAGACACCGAACTGTATAGCCCCATGATTTCCCGGCTCGTGCACTTGGCCATGATCGACATCCTGGCCCTGGGCGTCGCACTGAAGCGCGGCACCGACATCAGTCTCGTGCTCGAGAAAACCAAAGAAAGCCTGCGCGGCAGGCGCGAACCTTAACGCCATCGGCATTTGCCAGTATGGCCTGCCGCGGCATAAGGCCGTAGAATGTTTTTTCCAGCCGACGTCATGAGTGAAGGAACAGGCCATGCCCCGAGAAATAGCCACCCGAGAACAGTTGCAGGCGAAAATCAGCGAAGAAGCCGTCCGGCATGCCCCTTGCGCCGGCGTTCAGTTCGGCGGCGTCTACTGGCATGAAGCCGACGAAACGGGCTGCAACTGGAGCGTTTCAATTGTCAGCGGTCCCGAATGGACTGACTGCTTCGTCGCCATGGAAGGGTTTATATTCGATCTGCGAACGCACTACAATATCCCCGAAGCCGACTGACTGATCTCAATGCATCCATTGAACCTTGGGAAGGCGTGCTTATTAGGTCCGGGCAAGCTACCCCACTCTTTTCCCCAAGGTTATACACAGGAAGTGGGGATAACTGCACTACTCTCTTAAATGGCACCATTCATGACCATCAAAACAGTCTCCTGCTTGTCGATGCTGCTCTTCGCCCTGGCCGGCTGCGCCTCGTCCGAAGCGCCCCGTCTCAATAACGCCGCCTCGGGCTCAGCGGTATTGACCAACGAGGAAACGGAAGGTGAAGGCATTTGCAACGCCGACCGCGCCGGCCCCGTGGTGGGCCAAACAGTCAACGCCAGTACATTGCAACAGGCCAGCGAACTTTCAGGCGCCAAAACGGTCCGGGCCCTGCGCCCCGATCAGGTCGTGACCCTGGAATACAACTCGCAGCGCCTGAACCTGCGCATCGACGCTCAAAACAAAGTGACCAGTGTGGATTGCGGCTGACGCCGCCCGTGTATTTTATTTAAGAACGATGCGCGGCAACAGTCCCCCTACCCGGGCTCCGATCACCATTTCCGTTATCCAGCCGACCAAAATCGAGGTATAGGCGTGCTGGCACGCCTCATCGCTAAGACCGTGATCGGCGCCATCCACGATACGATGCGTCAATGAATGGGAACTCCGAAACGCGGCGCGGTAACTCATGATCGTGGCGTGCGGCACCAAATGATCGTGTTCCGATTCAACAATCAGCACGTCGCCCGCAAAGGCCGCACAGGCCGCCAAGGCGCGATTTTCTTCAGGCGTCACAGGCGAGCCCCGATAGACGGCCAAATCCTCACGATTCAGCTCGCACTTGGGCACGGTCCATTCTGCATCGCGATACAAGGAAGGCACCCGCAGCGAAAGCCATTTGACCGACCGATAAGTAGTCAAAATAGTCGCCAGATACGCGCCATAGCTGGTTCCAACCACAGCAATGGCCGAGGCATCAATACCCGGGTGCTCAATCAGCACATCATAGGCAGCCAGGATATCGTGCAAATTGTCCCGGCGGGTGACCCGCTTTTGCCATTCCCGTTCAGCCCCATGCCCCCGCAGATCAATGGTCAGGCAGATACAACCCATTCCGGCGATGCCCTTGGCCCTCTCCAGGTCCCTTTTTTGGCTCCCGCCCCAGCCGTGCACGAACAGCACGCCCGGCACCTTGGTTTTCGGTGACAAAAACGTGCCGGAGATCAGTTCATTGTCCACAGGAATATTGATTCGTTCACTATGTGTCGCCATAAGCCGTTACCGTTACGTATTTGCAAATATGTCCAATTTCATCGTCAGCGCCCTGAAAAACAATCACGGCGTCGTCGGGTATGCGAGCCCCTTTGCCAAACACCTCGAATGTCGAGGCCCGAACGGCATTCAGCGTAGCCGACGCCTGAAAGGCCTCGATGGCCGCAATTTCCGCCGCGCTTGCGCCACCGGTTCGCCACGACTGCTCCAGAACGCCCGAGCGTTTTCGATGCCCGGCATCAATCCCTGCCGCAATATCGTAGTTACGCCGGGAAGCGAAAAAACCGGGAAAAAACCGGGTGGCCGCCTCATCGTAAAGGCGCGCCTGGGCAATAGCCTGGCGCCCGGGCTGCGGCAGGTCGAGCCTCAGCAACGCATCGAAATCGCCTCGGACTACTAACAGATCCGAGCCGCCATAAACCTCGACGCCCGTATTGTCCGGAGTCAGGCGCTGAGTTCCGAGGTAGGTGGCAATAATCGGACCGATCCGCACCCGTCCCACGCTATAGGTCACAACCTCGTCAAGGTGCTCTTCGAGCACCAGTCCGTAATGCCCAAGCTCGACGACGTTGAGCTCCTGTAACGCCTGCGCAAGCCGGCCCGCATCGGATACCAGAACCTGGCCACGCCCGCCGGTGCCTCGCACAGGTTTCAGGCGTAGCGGCCCATTCTTAAGAAGCCGCTCTGCCGCCACCCGCGCGTCATCCACCGTAAACGCGGTGAATCCGCGCAATACCGACTCCGATACCGTTTGCGCAAATCCGCGAGCCCATCCCGGCGGCGCATAGGCCCTGGACGATACCAGAGGATGGGTGATGGCTTTGGTCGCCACGAAAGGATGAGGCGCGACCCCGCCAAACAGATCCATCTCACTTCTGATTCCCAGGCGCCGTGCGGCTTCGATGCCAATGAGCGTGTCCGTCGGCAAAAAATAAACCCGCCCTTTGTATTGCTGCCGCGGATCGTAGATGCCAGCGAAATCCAGGCCCTGCAATACGCTCAGTCTTTTCCCGAGCTCGACGTGAACCGCATGTTCATGCGGGGGCTCCTTTTCACGCATCCGATGCACTACCACTACGCCTTCGCATGGCCGCCCTGCTCGAGGTGGAAAAATCATCCTGTGCACCGCTCCGCAATGAAGTCATTCGAGGCGCAGCAATCAGCGTTCCCGGAAAACGGTAAATGGCGCTCAGCTCAGGAACGGCAATTGCGACAACCATGGCCCGCAGCAGCCATGACGCTGCTGAATACACCCTCTTGGAAAAAGAGCCACCTGCTGGCCTTCGGCCCAAGACAAAACGACAAACTGATCGGGCTTGATCCTGAGCGATAAAAATTACCTGCACGGTGCAAAACTTACCCGGACACGTCGAACAGACAGCCGTCCACACGCCTACAAGGAGCCTGATCATGACAGACACCCCAGCTAAAGACTCAAAACAGAAGCAAGATGACGATCGGCTTCGCGAACAGCAGAAAAGCCATCGCGACCAACAGAACCGCAGCAAAAAAGACGGCCACACGAGCCAGATTGGAAGCGGACAAGACCAAACCAGCCAGCGTAACCGCGGCCCCGGCGCGCGGCATTAGCATTAGATTAAAACAACTCAACACACCAAGCGAGGTATGCGTTACCGTACTCAAACAACCCAAGGAGATGACATGATCAAACACGCTTCAGCAATCTGGAAAGGCAGCCTCAAAGACGGCGGCGGCACCCTTTCAACCGAGACCGGCGTCCTTAAAGACGCGCCCTACGGCTTCAAGGCCCGATTTGAAGACGGCCCGGGCACCAACCCCGAAGAGTTGCTCGGCGCGGCTCATGCCGGGTGTTTCTCAATGGCGTTTTCACTCATGCTGGGCGAGGCTGGCCTGACCGCCGATCAAATCGAAACACAGGCCGCCGTCACACTCGAAAAAACGGCTGAGGGCTTTGAAATTACAGCCAGCCACCTGACCGTAACCGCCAAGATTCCCGGCATTACCCAGGCTCAATTTGACGAAATCGCCAACAAAGCCAAAGCGGGCTGCCCGGTATCGAAGCTTTTCAAGGCCAACATTACCATGAGCGCTACGTTACAATCGTAAGATGCAAGCCGAAGATCTACAGCTATTGGTCACCAGCACCATGCCTTACGGCAAATACAAAGGCCGCCTGATCGCCGATCTGCCAGGCCATTACCTGAACTGGTTCGCCCGCGAGGGCTTTCCTCGCGGCGAACTCGGTCGTCTTATCGCTCTGATGCAAGAGATCGACCACAACGGACTTTCCGGCTTGCTCATTCCCTTACGACAAAAATAAATAGTCCTCACATGGTTGCACCCCCGGCGTCACACCCCCTTTTCCCCACCGTTTCCCACACCGACGTTCGCTCCATTGTCATAGGCCTGATGCTCGCCATTTTGCTTGGCGCCATGGAGCAAACCATTGTTTCAGTGTCGCTTCCCATGATGTCGGCCGATCTGCAAGGCGTCGACTTGCTGGCGTGGGTGGTTTCGGCCTATTTGATTACCGTTGCGGTAACCACGCCTATCTACGGCAAGCTCGGCGACCTCTATGGGCGCCGCTTCATGCTGAGCACAGCGATCAGTATTTTCCTGGTCGGCTCGGTGCTGTGCGCCCTGGCCACCTCAATGCCCATGCTGGTCGCCGCTCGCATCGTGCAAGGCATTGGCGGCGGCGGTCTGATTTCCCTTGCGCAGACGATTATCGGCGACGTCGTCTCACCGCGCGAACGGGGCCGCTACCAAGGTTACATCAGCGGCGCCTTCGCCTTGGCCAGCGTCTCCGGCCCCGTACTAGGCGGGATGCTGACCCAGTATCTTTCGTGGCGCTGGATATTCTGGATCAACCTTCCCCTGTGTGCGGTGACCCTCATTTACACACGCCACGTTTTAAAACGGCTGCCCACGCGTGCGCAAATAAAGCACCCTATCGATTACATTGGCGCCATCTTGCTTACAATAGGCCTGACTGCGCTGCTGGTGGGCGTGACCCGCGTCGGCCATGGGACCGCCTGGATCGAGTCTGCCAATCTGATGCTGTTTACCCTGGCGCTGATCTCGATTGCCCTGTTTATCTGGCAGGAGCAACGCGCCATCGAGCCGATTATTCCGTTATCGCTCTTTCGCAACACCACGGTGGCGCTCTCATGCGCCATCATGTTTATCGCCTTCATCCAGATTATTGCCCTATCGGTACTGATTCCCTTACGCCTCCAGATGCTGACCAATCTGGGAGCGGACGGAGCCGCGCTGCAACTTGTGCCCATGTCGCTGGGCATCCCCTTCGGCTCATTCGTCGCGGGCCGACTCGCCTCTCACACAGGGCGTTATAAACGACTGCAACAAACCGGCGCCGGCCTTGTACCCCTGCTTATACTGGCCCTGGCCCTCACCACGCCACACGCCACCGTGCTGAACCTGGTCTGGATGGGACTGGCCGGGTTCACTCTTGGGCTTCAGCTACCGACCTCGCTCGTGGCGATCCAGAACGCCGTCGAGTATCGCCATATTGGGGTGGTAACGGCCGTGGGCGCATTTTGCCGCTCATTAGGCGCTGCCGTAGGTATTGCAATCTTGATGGCGCTGCTGCTGGCCACCCTTCAGTCCCAAGCGCCGGAGTCGCTGAGCTCGTTATCGGGCGGCCAGATCATCAATGCCATGGTGGGCGATACGCTGATACGCATTGAGACCGCGGTGCGTCTGGAGTTGGCGGCTACGGTCGAAAGCGCCTTCAGCTATGTGTTCATCGCCAGCGCGGTCATTGCCGCCCTGGCCTTCGTCCTAAGCCTGTTTATCGCCGACGAGGCATTAAGCGATGAAGCGCCGTCTTTGGCTTAAACGGCTCACGGCTTGATTTGGAAGTGAGCTAATACGGCGGGGCGTGCTTAACACGTCGTAGCAGCCTCTTCTAAACATGCCGTGGCGACCTCTTCTAAACACGCCGTGGCGAACTCTTCTAAACACGTCGCGGCGAACTCTTCTAAACACGTCGCGGCGAACTCTTCTAAACACGTCGCGGCGGTGGCGGGGTGGGCAGGCAGGGCTTCGCGCGGGCGGCCCCTGGCGGGGCTCCCCGGGCACTGAACGCAAATGGCGCGTTCGCACAACTCGCCCCGCCGACAAGCGATGCTTGTCGTAGCTTGCGGGGCTCAAACAGGTGCTCACTTGCATCGCCATTTCCGCCCATTGCCCGGCGCCCACGAAGTCGCCCCGCCTGCCCACCCCGCCACCGCCACGACTGCGAAAGGGATTGTCGGAAGAGGACTTAGGCGCTTAGGCGGGACGCAATCGATGGTTAGAGATGGGGTTTATCGCTGGACTGACTTGAGCAGCGGCCGGTTGCCTTGGTGACGTTAGCTATCCCAATGGCGGACTGCAACCGGCTTCATCTACAAATTAGGTCAGTTTTCTTAAGCCAGCCCCCTAGCCAGCAGCTACTCAACGACCCCAAACCAGCCAAAGGCGCACCAAAGGTCCACTACGCGAGTGGGTCGGGGTCGGTGTGCCGGGGCCCGGACCTTTGAAGCCCGAGCCAGCGGATGCGAACGCAGCCCGTACGGGCGGAGGAGCGAGCGCAGCGGCGCTCGGCGCCGCAGGGCGACGAACCGGGCTGATGGTCCGGGCCCCGGCACATCGACCCCGGCACACGGGTTAAGAACCGAGCACGAAGCACCAAACACCAAGCCCCCGTCCTTACGCACAAAAAAAGGAACAAGCCTTACGACTTGTCCCTTTTCATACCTTACCACCAAGCGCAGGCCCAGGCCGCCATACAACCAGCGGCTTCAGCCCTTTACGACACTACTGCCCTTCGAGAAAGCTTTTCAGCTTGTCAGCACGGCTGGGGTGACGCAACTTACGCAAGGCTTTCGCTTCGATCTGGCGAATACGTTCACGCGTGACATCGAACTGCTTACCGACCTCTTCAAGAGTCTGGTCCGTGCTCATTTCAATACCAAAACGCATACGCAGCACCTTGGCCTCGCGCGGTGTCAGCGAATCGAGAACCTCTTTCACGACATCGCGCATCGACCCATGCAGCGCCCACTCTGACGGCGAAAGCGTACCCGTGTCCTCAATGAAGTCGCCCAAGTGCGAATCGTCATCGTCACCGATAGGCGTTTCCATCGAAATCGGCTCTTTGGCGATCTTCAGGATTTTGCGGACTTTATCTTCCGGCATATCCATTTTCTGCGCCAGCGTAGCGGGATCAGGCTCGGCACCGGTTTCCTGCAAAATCTGACGATTGATACGGTTCATTTTATTGATCGTTTCGATCATATGAACCGGAATCCGGATCGTGCGGGCCTGGTCGGCGATCGAACGCGTGATGGCCTGGCGTATCCACCAAGTCGCATAAGTCGAGAACTTGTAGCCGCGACGGTACTCGAACTTGTCCACGGCCTTCATCAGGCCGATATTGCCCTCCTGGATCAGATCCAGGAACTGCAAGCCACGGTTTGTGTACTTCTTGGCAATCGAAATAACCAGGCGCAAGTTGGCTTCGGTCATTTCGCGCTTGGCCTTGCGCGCCTTGGCTTCGCCCGTGGCCATGCGTTTGTTGACGTCTTTAAGATCTTTCAACGGCAACACAACACGCGTCTGCAGGTCGATCAGTTTTTGCTGAAGTTCCTGCACGGCGGGTATATGGCGCTCGAGGGTTTCCGAATAGCTATGCGCGGCAGCGACTTCGTCCAGCACCCAGTCAAGATTGGTTTCGTTACCAGGAAACACCTTGATGAAATGGGCTCGTCCCATGCCAGCACGGTCGACACAAGTATGCAACACTTCACGCTCGAGTTTGCGTACCTCGGCAACCTGGGCACGCAGCGTATCGGCCAGCTTCTCGACCATTTTGGCCGTAAAGCGGATACCCATCAGCTCGGTCAGAATCGCTTCCTGAGCCTGCGTGTAGTCCAGCGCTTCGTAACCCTGGGTTTCGAAGGCCTTGCGCATTTTTTCGAACCAGACGCCGACGATCTCGAATTTCTTCAACGACTTCGTACGCAAGTGCTCGATCTGCTTGCTGCTCATGCCACCCGCAGGACCGTCTTCGTTCTCGTCGTTGTCGACCGAAACGCCGGCGCCGGCGTACTCTTCGCCCTCTTCGTCGATCAGGCCGTCAACGACCTCGTCGATTTGCGCAGCGCCCTCACGCACACGCTGTACGTGGGCCAGAATTTCGTTGACCGTCGTGGGGCACGCGGCAATGGCCATGACCATGTGCTTCAGGCCGTCTTCGATGCGCTTGGCGATCTCGATCTCGCCTTCGCGAGTCAAAAGCTCAACCGTACCCATTTCGCGCATATACATGCGCACCGGATCGGTTGTACGGCCAAAGTCGGAATCCACCGTCGTCAGCGCCGCTTCCGCTTCGTCTTCGACATCGTCGTCGCTGGTGGCAACCGGCGCGTTATCGCTCATGAGCAGTGCGTCGGCATCGGGCGCCTGGTCGTAGACCGAAATGCCCATGTCGCTGAACGTGCTGATGATGCCGTCGATGGCTTCCGCATCGACCAGGTCGTCAGGCAAATGGTCGTTGATTTCACCGTAAGTAAGGTAGCCGCGGTCTTTACCGAGCTTGATCAGTACTTTCAGGCGATTACGACGCGCCTCTTGCTCTTCGGGTGTCATCTGATTGCGCGCGGGGACGTCTTTGTCGCCCTTGGCCCGCTTGCCGCCGCGCTTTGGCAATGGCTTGAGCTCAGGGATGACCTCGGCTTCGCCATCGACATCATCATCGCTGAAGTTGGCGGCATCGTTATTCGCCGCCTTGGCGGGACGACCAGGACGTCGACCGCTAGGAGCAGGACGGGAAGCCGTCTTGGCGGCACCCGTTTTAGCGGCTGTTTTAGCCGTCGTTTTGGCGACGGCTTTCTTTACCGCTGTCTTTTTTGCAGCCGTTTTCTTTACAGCAGGCTTAGCATCGGCAGCCGAATCGGCCGCGACGCCCCCCCCAACCTTAACGGCCGCTTTCGTAACGCTTTTCGTTGCGGCGACAGTTTTAGTTTTTTTCGCAGCTTCTTTTTCAGCTGCCAAAAGGGTCTTACCAGTAGCTTGAGTCATAGTGGCTTCCGTAGGCGCAAAAGCACTCGATAAACATAAGGCTAACGAGTCTTGCAGGGCAAATCTTACTGATCGAAAAAGAGCGGCATAGAGTGCAAAAACGCTGACGCCTCATGCGACGGCCGAATAATTAAATGTCCTTGACCTGAGCGGTTGCAAGGCGGGGCGGCGGTCGAATATTCGCACCATTGTTCCTGCGCCTGGCATAACCCGCACTGCAAGCCGCCGCTACGCGATACGCGGCGCAAGCCTTGTGCAAATCCTGCCAAACTCAAAATGCAATTCTTTTTACGAAACTTTCTATTTTACAGCAGTTAACGCGAAGTAGCATTACTTAGCAATGCCAATCGGCGCGTCAAGGTTTGGTATCGTTCACGCGACGCATCGTCTTTCAAGCCCGTCTGGATCAAGACGGATTGCTCGGCCTTGATCGCCTCGAGCTCAATGCGATGCAGCGCGTCATTCCATTCCGTCAGCGGATCAGGCAAATCCTCCTGGGTTAACAGTTCGGTGCTTAACGAACTAAGCACGCCAGCAAGATCCGAACCCGGATCAGCGGCTTGCAACAATGCGCCCACATGGCGCGCACCGCTGGTATTGGCCAGCGCAATCAAATCCCTGACAAGAGCTAGATGGGGGCCTTGCTCAAGAATTTCAAGCTGCTGGTCTCCCAGCGCATTAACCAGCTCCGGATGCGAGATCAGCAAACGCAATAGACGCTTGGCCATTGGCGTTACCGCACGCGAATTGCCCGGTCGGCCAGCGGCCCGGCCTCTGGCGCCGTGCGAGGGCGCCATTTGATCGGGATAAGGCTCGCCCGGCTCGAAGTCAAACGCCGGGCCATCGTCCATAAAACCGGAAGGCTCTTCATTGCTGAACCCCCAGTCACCTGCCGGCGCCTCGGGCGCAGGTCCGCCGGACGCCGGCGTCGGGGCTGGCGGCCTTGCTTCCGTCGCCATCATCTGCGTCAGTTCTTCGGGCGTCAGCAGGACGCTTTTAGCAAACTCGCGCTCTATCTGCACCCTGAATGCGCCATCAGGCAGCATCGCCAGAAGCGGCTTGGCCTCGTGCACGCAAGCGGCACGCCCTTCGGCCTCGTCCATGGCATGGCGCGACGCCAGTTCGTCCAGCATGAAGCGGGACAAGGGCACGGCTTCGCTCGCCGTTGCGCGAAACGCCTCGGCACCGAACTCGCGAATATAGGAATCCGGATCATGCTCAGAGGGCAGAAACAAAAACCGAATCGACACGTCGTCGCGCAACAAGGGCAAACAAGCCTGCAATGCGCGCCACGCGGCACGCCGCCCCGCTTTGTCGCCGTCGAAACTAAAAACCACTTTGTCGCTTACACGCAACAGTTTCTGAATATGGTCCGGCGTCGTTGCGGTACCCAGCGTCGCGACGGCGTTGTTCACGCCCTGCTGCGCCAGTCCCACCACGTCCATATAGCCTTCAACGACCAGCACGTGGCCTTCGGAACGAATCGCCGCGCGCCCCTCCCAAAGACCATATAGCTCACGGCCTTTGGAAAACAACGAGGTTTCGGGCGAATTCAGATACTTCGGTTCGCCTTTGCCAATAATCCGCCCGCCAAAACCAATTAAATTGCCTTTGGTGTTGCGGATAGGGAACATCACGCGCTCACGAAAACGATCGTAGCGGCGTCCGTCTTCAGCCTCGATGACCAGGCCGGATTCGACCAGCAGAGGCTCCTCGTAATGGGGAAAGGCTTTCGCCAGCCCCCGCCGATCCGTGCCCGCCCAGCCCAGCCCAAAACGCGCCGCGATCTCGCCGGTAATGCCGCGTTGCTTCAAATAGCGAATAGCCGGCTGCGAGGCTTTCAACTCGGCCAGGTAATGAGCCTGCGCCGTATCAAGGATTTGCTGCTGCCGCGACGCTTCTTCTTTGTAGCGCTGCGACGCCGCCCGCTGACGCGGGCTACGCTGCTCTTCGGGCACAGTCATACCGGCGCTTGCCGCCAACGAGCGAACCGCCTCGGGGAAACTGGCTCCGGTATGTTCTATCAGAAACGAAATAGCGCTGCCATGCGCCCCACAGCCAAAGCAATGGTAAAACTGCTTGGTGGGACTTACGGTAAACGACGGGCTTTTTTCGTTATGAAACGGGCATAGGCCAAGCAAGTTGGCCCCACCCTTACGCAACTGTACATATCGCCCTACGACATCAACAACATCAACCCGGGCGAGTAAATCCTGGACAAAGGATTCAGGTATCAATACAGACGCGGAGGCAATTGTTGGCTGCGAATGCGCTTGTAGTGACGCTTCACGGCGGCAGCATGCTTGCGCTTACGCTCGGCCGTAGGCTTTTCGTAGAATTCGCGCGAACGCAACTCGGTCAACAGGCCGATTTTTTCAATAGTGCGCTTGAAGCGGCGCAAAGCGGCTTCAAAGGGCTCGTTTTCTTTCAGACGAACGATAGGCATGTAGTCTTAAGCCTTCCAGGTAAATGGTAAATAGGGTTAAACGGTAATCTGGGATTCTACCACGAAACGATCAACTACGGTTACCCTTGCGCACCCACGCTTCCAGTTGGTGGGGCCTTAAGCTGTCATAGTCTTCGAACGGCTGATGAATCCAGGGGTTGGTAGGCAGCTTTTCAACGTAGTAATCGGGACTGGCCTGCGAATGCCCCTTCCACCACAAGACCGCGCTTTTCATCTCGGTAATGGCGGGAAATTGCGTCAGGAGGTGCTCGCCGACCCGATTGAAAGTCATGCCGGTGTCGACCATGTCGTCCACCAGCAGCACGCGCCCATCAAGGGTGCCGCGTGTAATTGTGATGAACTTGGCAATATCGAGCTGCCCCTGCTGCGTTCCGGCGGCTTCGCGGTAGCTGCTGGTGGCCAGTATGCCCAGCGGGATATCGAAAATACGGGAAAGCACATCGCCGACACGCACCCCGCCGCGGGCAAGACACACAATTTTATCGAACTGCCAGCCTGATTCGTGCAGATTTAACGCCAACCGCTCGATAAGGGCGTGGTATTGATCCCAGCTGATCCAAAGATCGCGGTCCGTGCTTGGTGGCACACTCATGTGGATAGCTCCAGTATTTCAGGTTAACAAGGCAAAGTGGCTAATAATAAACCGCCGCAGCCTCGGCGAAAAGGCTTGCGGGCCCTTAAAAACAAAAATGCCCCTGGCAAAGGGGCACAGCCAGCGACCGCAAAGGGTCGCCAGCCCGGCTGCGCGCCGCAACTACCCTTTGAAAGGGTGGCGCAGCACAATGGTTTCAAGACGGTCAGGACCGGTCGAAACCATATCGATGGGCACATCGCAAACTTCGGCAATGCGTTCCAGATAGCGACGCGCGTTAACAGGCAAGCGATCGTACTCGGTAACGCCTACGGTCGACTCCGACCAGCCGGGCATGGTCTCGAGCACGGGCTCGGCCTCGGCCGCCGCATGAGCGCCATAAGGCAAAGCGTCAAGGAACTCACCCTTATAGCGATACCCTACTCCGATTTGGATCTCGTCAATGCCGTCAAGCACGTCGAGCTTGGTGACGCAAAGGCCGGAAATTCCGTTGATCATGACGGAGCGCTTCATGGCCGCGCCATCGAACCAGCCGCAACGACGCGGGCGCCCGGTAACCGAGCCGAATTCCTTACCGACACTGGCCAGACGCTGGCCGACCTCGTTCTGCAACTCGGTCGGGAACGGACCCGAACCCACGCGCGTGGTATAAGCCTTGGCAATACCGAGCACATAGTCCAGGCTTTGGGGGCCGACACCCGCACCCGCAGCGGCGGCGCCGGCGACGCAGTTGCTGCTGGTAACGAAGGGATAAGTACCGTGATCGATATCGAGCAACGCGCCCTGGGCGCCCTCGAACACCAGGCTATGGCCGGCTTTCTGGGCCACGTACAAATTATTGGAGACGTCCGCCACCATAGGCTGAATCTCGGTGGCAAGCGCCATGGCCTGATCACGCACTTCGCTGGCTGAAACGGCTTGGGCGCCCAGGTACTGCGTCAGGACGAAGTTATGATAATCGAGCGCTTCGGCGAGCTTTTCGTCGAACACGGCAGGCTCGAAAAGGTCTTGCACGCGCAGCGCGCGGCGAGCGACCTTATCTTCGTAGGCGGGACCAATGCCCCGACCTGTCGTGCCGATCTTGCCGTCGCCCTTGCGCAATTCGCGCGCCTGATCGACCGCAATGTGGTAGGGCAGGATCAACGGACACGCCGGCGAAATCTGCAAACGCGAACGCACATCGAGACCAGCCAGTTCAAGCTCGGCAATTTCCTTGAGCAAGGCCTCGGGCGAGAGCACGACGCCATTACCGATGTAGCACGTTAAATTCGGGTGCATGATGCCCGACGGAATCAGGCGCAGAATCGTTTTCTGGCCGTTGATCCAAAGCGTATGGCCCGCATTATGGCCGCCTTGAAAACGCACCACCCCCTGGGCGGACTCGGCGAGCCAATCAACGATTTTGCCCTTGCCTTCGTCACCCCATTGAGTGCCGATAATTACAATATTCTTACTCATGTTACGTATCAAAAAAGTTCCAGCCCCGGGCGCCCACTAAAGACATGAGGCTAAAAATGGTTTAAACCACACGATAAAAAAGGCCTGCAGCAATGCCCTTACTGAATCGCTCTTACCTTCCATGTTCCGCCATCGAGGATCATCTCTCGGTCGACGGTAAATTCATCCAGACGATGAGACTGCCCAGGCAGCGCCTGCACCACGATCTCACCCGCTTCGCGCAATTTTTGCAATTCCTGCACCAGCAGGGGATCAGTTCCCCATGGCGCGCTGATCGCCCTGGCCTGCTTTGCCTGCGGCAAGCCTGAAGACAGCTTGCGCAGGTCCAGGCTAAAGCCGGTGGCCGGACGAATCCGGCCAAACGCCTTGCCAATGCCATCATAACGGCCACCCTTGACCAGGGCATCGTGCCAACCTTCGGCATAAATGGAAAACACCACACCGGAGTGATAACCGTAGCCGCTGCCCATATCGGCCAGATCGACGCTGAAATCGTAACCCGGCAGCGCGCTCATGAGCGTCTGCAAGTCGGCCAGGGCCGCCTCCACCGCGGGCAAGGCAGGCAATACCTGCTTGGCCCGAGCCAATACCTCGGCGCCGCCATAGAGCGCCGGCAATGCCAACAAGGCCTGCATACTGCCCGGCCTCGCATCCGGCAAGCGCCGACCCAGTTCGACCAGACCGGGCACGTCTTTAATACTAAGCAAATCGGCAATTTCATCGGCCGCGCCGATCAGCGCAGGATCGGAGTCAATAATGGCCCGCACCACGCCGGGGTGGTTCAGATCGAGACGAGCATGCTTGACACCCGCTTTCCTGACACTTTGAAATGCCAGCTGAATAATTTCGATGTCGGCCTCGACGCCCGCATGGCCGAAAAGCTCGACACCGATCTGCAGCAACTCGCGATCAGAGAACAAACCGGCGGGACGCGCATGCAAAACCGTGCCGCAATAACAAAGCCGCGTAATGCCTTCGCGATTGAGCAAATGCGCATCAATACGCGACACTTGCGGCGTGATGTCGGCCCTTACCCCCAAGGTGCGCCCGGACAACTGATCGACCAGTTTGCACGTACGCAGATTCAGATCGCTTCCTGTGCCGGAAAGCAAGGAGTCAATGTACTCAACCAAAGGAGGAGCGACAAGCTCGAACCCATAGGTACGATACAAATCGAGCAGATCGCGACGCAACTCTTCGATGCGTCGCGCTTCGGCAGGGAGAATATCGGCCAGATTCTCTGGCAACAACCAATTGGACATCATGCGGCCCTGAAAAATACCGTTGTAAATGTAGCAGCCAAACAAAAAGCGACTTGGGGCGTAAGCCCGCCAAGTCGCTTGCGGATGTAATCAAACTTACGGGATATTGTACCGTAGTTACAGCGCTATTCCAAAATGACCGGGCGCTCCTGTGGCGCGCCCGGTCATTTAAAGGCTTAGCGCGACGCCGGATTGCTCGAAGTCGAAGAGTTCCAGAATTTGAAAAACTCGGATTTCGGGCTTAGCACCAGCGTATCGTTTGGCTTGGAGAACGCCGAACGATAGCTTTCCAGGCTTTTGTAGAAGCTGTAGAAATCGGGGTTTTTGCCATAAGCTTCAGCGTAGATTGCCGAGGCTTTTGCATCGCCTTCGCCCTTGACCGCCTGAGCTTGCGCATACGCCTTCGCTAAAAGTTCCTGGCGCTCGCGATCAGCCTGGGCGCGAATCTTCTCGCTATCGGCCGCACCGGTGGCACGCAGGCGGTTGGCCTCTTCTTTACGCTCGGCCTCCATGCGGCGATAGACCGATTCGGAAATTTCCGGAGCAAAATCGATACGGCGCAAGCGTACGTCCACCACCTCGACGCCCAACGGTTTCGCCCGGCTGTCGACGGTCTGCAGCATCTCTTTCATGATATTGCCGCGCTCGTTCGAGACCACCTCTTTGACGGTGCGCACGTTCACCGACGCGTTAAGCGCATCGCGAATCTGGGCTTGCAGACGCTCTTCAGCGGCACGCGTATTGGCGCCGAATGTCACGTAGAACAGGCGCGGATCGACAATGCGCCACTTCACGAACGAATCGATCAGCAGGTTTTTCTTTTCCGCCGTTTGAATACGCTCGGGATCTTTGGTTTCAATGGTCTGCAAGCGCTTGTCCAGCAGCACGACGTTCTGAAACGGCGGTGGCAGCTTGAAGTACAGACCTGGCTCGCTAATGGTTTCGCGCACTTCACCCAAGGCAAAAACCAGGGCGGCATCACGCTCGCGCACCACGAACACACAAGACGAAAGGACAGCCAGCGCAATGACGAGGCCAACTAGATAAGGAAAGAAACGTTGCATCACAGGCCTCTGGTTAACGTGAATAACGATTCATGGACAATGAATCTTGCGACGGTGTGCCATAAGGGCTGGCGGGCCGTGCCGGCGTCGTACCTGCCGCACCGCCCGCCTTGGCGGGCGGCGTACCTGCCGCCGAGCCTGCGGCAGCCGCACCCGTGGTCGTCACAACAGAGTCGGACGGAACTTTCGATGCCTGGCTCATGATTTTATCGAGCGGCAAATACAGCATATTGTTGCTGGCTTGCGAGTCGATCATGATCTTGCTCGAATTTTCGAGAATTTCCTGCATGGTCGATAAATACAAGCGTTCGCGTGTAACACCGGGTGCCTTGGCATACTCGGACTCGATACTGGAGAACCGTGCCGTATCACCCTGCGCATCGCCCATTACCATGGCGCGATACCCTTCCGCTTCCTGAAGCATGCGAGCAACCTGCCCTTGCGCTTCCGGCAACACCTGGCTGGCGTAAGCATTACCTTCGTTGATTTGACGCTCGCGGTCCTGACCCGCCTTTACCGCATCGTCAAAGGCCGCCTGCACTTGCTCAGGCGGCTGGACGTTCTGAATAGCCACGGTGCTGATCTGAATGCCGGTCTGATAGCGATCAAGGATATTTTGCGCGAAACGCTGCACTTTGGCGGCAATTTCCGTACGGCCCGAATACAAGACCGAATCCATGGGCTGCTGACCGACCACTTCACGCATGGCGGTTTCCGCCGCTTGGCGAACGGACTCGTCGGGCTGGCTGGTTTTAAACAAATAATCGGGCGCGCCGTTAGGCATCAAACGATACTGCACCACGAATTGCAGGTCGACGATGTTTTCGTCGGTGGTCAACATAAGGGATTCAGGCAGTACTTTGTTGCGCGCCGTGCCGCGAAAGCCCACTTCAAACGTTCTCAATTGAGAAATATTGACGGACTGGTGCGCCTCGATGGGATAAGGCAGGCGCCACTGAAGACCGGGATTCAATGTTTTGGTGTATTGCCCAAAGCGGGTCACGACGGCTACCTGACCTTCCTGCACCACCAGGAATCCGCTTGCCAGCCACAACGCGATGACAATAAGCGCAACAAAACCAAACATCCGGGGCGAGCCTTTGGGCATTTGAATGGGCGAACCGCCATTGCCGTTGCCGCCGCCAAAATTACCGCCGCGTTTCGACTTGCGTCCGAACAACGACCCGAGGCGATTGTTGAAATCGCGCCAGACCTCGTCCAGATCGGGAGGGCCATCACCGTTATTTGGACGGCGAGGCGGCTCCGAACCATTATTATTGCCACGACCCCAACCGGGATCATTCAAATTAAACATTTTCGATATTAAACGCATTATTTCCCGCGATCTGACCTGATTCGACAATTGCCCCACGCAACCCATCTAAACCGGCGCGCTTTAGAGCGCTAACAAACACTCGCGCAATGGTACCATGTTCATTGCGCTCCACTCGGGGCTCGTACCCCGCCTCATCTATTTTGTTATACACCAAAATCCGCGGGATTTGATCCGCACCGATGTCAGTCAGAACTTTATCGACCTCGGCAATTTGCTCGTCGCGCTGGTGGCTTGACGCATCCACCACGTGCAGCAGCAAATCCGCCTGAACGGTCTCTTCCAAAGTGGCCCGAAACGCCGCAATCAGGGTCGGCGGCAGGTCTCGTATAAACCCCACGGTATCGGACATAACCACCTGCCCGGCCCCTTCGATCCATATACGGCGGGTGGTGGTATCGAGCGTGGCGAAAAGCTGATCGGCTGCATAAGCGCCGGCACGAGTCAAGGCATTGAACAAGGTTGATTTGCCCGCGTTGGTATAGCCCACCAGCGAGACCGACATAATGCCGCCCCGCGAACGTGAGCGCCGCTGCGTCGTACGCTGGCGCTGAACGCGTTCCAGACGCTCCTTGAGCAAACGCACTTTGTCGCCGATCATGCGCCGGTCCATTTCAAGCTGTGCCTCGCCCGGCCCGCGCATGCCAATGCCGCCCCGCTGCCGCTCCAGGTGGCTCCACATGCGCGTCAGGCGGGTCGACAGATGCTGCAACTGGGCGAGCTCCACTTGCAGCTTACCTTCGTGGCTCTTGGCCCGAAGTGCGAAAATATCAAGAATCAATGCCACCCGGTCGACCACGCGGCGGTTAAAGCCGCGCTCGAGGTTGCGCTGCTGGGCCGGAGTCAGGGGCTGATCGAACAAGATGATGTCGGCGTCGGCTTCGTCGGCCATTAACACGCCTTCCTGCAGCTTGCCCGACCCGATAAAGTGGGCCGCATCGGGCCGCTGGCGCCGCGCGACAAGCGTTCCGACGATTTCGGCGCCGGCGCCTTTGGCCAGCATGACGAACTCATCGGCATGCGCCTGGAAATCAGGATTGCCTAAGTCAACACTGATAATTAATGCTTTCATAGATTCCTTATAAATGAAACGCCCGCCGGCGCAAGGCACACGGCGGGCTTTTCATTAGGCGGGAAACCGGGCTGATTACTCAGCAGCTTCGTCCACCTGAAAATTGACTGGGCGAGCCGGCACGACGGTGGAAATAGCGTGCTTGTATACCATTTGAGTTACGGTGTTGCGCAACAGTACGACGTACTGGTCAAACGACTCTACCTGCCCTTGCAGTTTGATCCCATTGACGAGGTAGATGGATACGGGCACGTGATCCTTGCGTAATGCATTTAAAAATGGATCTTGTAGTGTTTGCCCTTTATTGCTCATTGGCTTAGCTCCAATTGTGTTGTTATTTAAAATAGTGTACCTAAAGCGTGTACTTTACAGGGTTTTCCCTTGATGTGCCACGAAAGAGGAGGATTTGGTGTATATTTTTGCGCGCTCTAATTTAATGGCCGCTACGTAGAATTTGAGCAAGCGCACTACATAGACGCTCGCCGTCGTCCGAAGTTCCCACGGTAATGCGTAAAAACTGATTTATGCGCGGCAAATTAAAGTGGCGCACCAAAATGCCCTGCTCGCGCAACGCGGCGCTAAGGGTATCAGCGGAATGACCCGGATGCCGCGCAAATACAAAATTGGCCTTACTGGGCAATACGTCGAAGCCCAGGTCAAGCAAACCTTGCACCATCTGTTCGCGCGCCGCGATAACCGCCTGCCGGCTCTGCTCGAAATAATCCGTATCCTGAATGGACGCCAATGCGCCGGCCTGCGCCAGGCGATCCAGAGGATAAGAGTTGAAGCTGTCTTTAATGCGGACAAGGCCCTGAATAATGGCTGGGCTGGCGATGGCAAAGCCGACACGCAAGCCTGCCAAAGAACGCGATTTGGATAATGTCTGGATGACCACGATATTTTCGTAGCGATCCAGCAAAGACACAGCCGAGTCCGCGCCAAAATCCACATACGCTTCGTCGACCACCACCGGCGTATCGGGGTTGGCGGCGGCAATCTGTTCGATTTCAGCCAACGACAAGGCAATGCCGGTCGGCGCATTCGGGTTCGCGAAAATAATCCCCGCGGGCGGCACGGCGCGCGGCGCGGTGTAGTCGGCCACGCGAATGCGGAAATGCTCGTCCAGCGGAATGATTTCGTGCTCGATTGAATACATCCGGCAATAAGTGGGATAAAAGCTGTAGGTTATATCGGGCACAAGCAAGGTTCTTCCGGCGCTGCGGAACAAGCCATTAAAAATATGCGCCAGAATTTCATCGGAACCGTTACCCACAAAAACCTGATCGACATGAACCGAATTGAGCTCGGCAATTGCCGCCCGCAACGCGGTCGAGTCGTAATCGGGATAAAGCCTGAGCCGGTCGTCAGCCGCTTCCTTGATGGCTTCGATCGCACGCGGCGACGGCCCATACGGATGCTCATTGGTATTGAGCTTAAGCAGGTCGGCCACCTTCTTGGGCTGCTCGCCAGGCGTATACGGCGTCAAATCGGCGACATGATCGCTCCAGAAACGGCTCACTTGGACTCCTGTACGTAGGGGTTGTGCGATGACTTGAACTCGATGCGCAGCGGCGTGCCATCCAGATCGAACGCCTTGCGAAAGCGTGCTTCCAGATAGCGGGTGTACGATTCGGAAATCGCATCCAGCGCGCTGCCGTGAACTACGATCAACGGCGGGTTCTGGCCGCCCTGATGCGCGTAGCGCATTTTCGGACGGAAAATTCCCTTGCGCGGAGGCTGTTGCTGCTCGACCGCCGCATGCAATTCGCGCGTCAGCTTGGGCGTAGACAACTTGGCAAAGGCGGCGGCGTGCGCCGCATTGACCGATTTCATCAAGGACTTGACGCCCTGCCCCTTCAGCGCCGATACCGTATGCATCTTGGCAAACGACAAAAACCGCAGTTTGCGATCGAACTCGCGCTGAATCCGCTCGCGCTGCTCGCTGTCCAGGCCATCCCATTTATTGATCGCCACCACCAGGGCGCGGCCGCTTTCCAGAACGAATCCGGCGATGTGGGCATCCTGGTCGGAAATTTCAGCTTGGGCATCCAGCATCAGCACCACGACGTTGCACGCCTCGATGGCCTGCAGGGTTTTAATCACCGAAAACTTTTCGACCGCCTCGAACACCTTGCCGCGACGGCGCAAGCCAGCCGTGTCGATCAGGGTGTACAACACCCCATCCTGTTCGAATTCGATTTCGATGGCATCGCGCGTGGTACCGGGCATATCGAAGGCAATCACCCGATCTTCGCCAAGCAGCGTATTGATCAGGGTCGATTTACCGACATTAGGCCGTCCCACAATGGCCAGCTTGACCCGATGATCGACGAACTCTTCTTCCGCCTGCGCCTCACCCGAATCGTCCGCATCGTGAAAATCGACATCGGCGTCATCCAGGCCGGACCCGCCTTCCTCTACGACCGGATCCAGATACGACAGCGCGCGGTCGATAAGCTCGGCCACGCCATCGCCATGAGAGGCTGAAATGGCATGAGGTTCGCCCAGACCCAGCTCGTGAAATTCCGCCGTTGCAGAACCGTAGCGCATGCCTTCGGCCTTATTAACCGCGAGGAACACCCGTTGCCCCGTACGCCGCAACAAACGGGCGATTTCGTGGTCGTGCGCATTAACGCCGGCCCGCGCGTCGACCAGGAAAATGACCACATCGGACTCGGCAATGGCCTGCTCGGTTTGACGCGCCATTTCGAGCAAAATACCGTCTTTGGCCACCGGCTCGAAACCGCCGGTATCCACCGCCAGAAAGGGACGGTCACCCATACGGCCCTCGCCATAATGGCGATCGCGCGTCAGCCCCGAAAAATCGGCAACCAGGGCCGCTCGCGAGCGGGTAAGCCGGTTAAACAACGTAGACTTCCCTACGTTGGCGCGGCCCACCAGAGCCACCACCGGTTTGTACGTGATTTTATTCAATTGACACCAACTAAAACTAGATTACCGTTGCCGGTTTGAACCAATATGCCTCTGTTGCCGGCCACCAGGGGCGAGACAATAGCCCCGCCGCCCACCTGGACCCGGCCCAATAAACGGCCATCGGTGCGTGATAAGAAATGCACATAACCTTCGTAGTCGCCAACGGCCAACCCCTGCGGCACAACGGCCGGACTGGATAAGCGACGGTTGCGCAAGCCTTCCTGCTTCCATACTTCGTGCCCGTCAGCCAGCGCGAAGGCATAGACGACATCACGCTGGTTGGCCGCATACGCCTGCTGGCTGTCCATGGTCATGCCGCTCACGCTGGATATCGCCTGATCCCAGATTGGGCGACCGCCCTGCGAAAGGTCAAAGCAAGCCATGCGCCCCTGGTAGCTAACGCCACACAAAAGCGGGCCCTGCAATTGCGGCGCACCGACCACATCGCTAATGCGTTCAAGATCGGTCGCGCCCTGGGACACAGAAACCGTACCTTCCCATTGGACCATACCGTTACGGACATTGATCGCGATCAACCGGCCATTGGGCAAGCCTGAAATCAACAGGTCGTCGACGATCAGCATTTGCATCGCGGTTTTCAATGCCAGCGCCGGCCCCGGACGTTGAACGTTCCAGAGCAATTCGCCGCTGTTTTCATCAAAGGCCTGAATGCGATAGTCGCTGCTGCGAACCACGACGACGCCGGCACCCACCGCTGGCGGGATGCTGACCTCGCTGGACGCCTTGACGCGCCATTTCTCGGCCCCCTGCGCATCGAACGCCACGACAGTGCCGTTCGGCGCCGCAACCGCCGAGGTGTTTCCATCGGAACCTACGCCGGCGGAAAGATCAATATCCGTTTTGACCTGCCACTGCACGGCACCCGAGGCCAGATCAAGCTTGGAGACCGTGCCATTGGGCGCGGCCGTGTAGACGGACTCGCCCACCACATGCGGCACGAAGCCATAGCCGCTACCGCTGCCAATATTGGCTGACCAGACCACACTGGCCGATACCCCCGGTGCATACTCGGTTAGGGGCGCCGGGTCGTAACGAGGGTTGTCGCTTGAAAACAGCGAACAACCGGCCAGTGCCGTAACACTGAGCGCCAATAACGCATTACGCAAAACACGAAGGGTAACGGGGGTTGGCATAAAGTTAAACTCCACCTAACGCATCAATTTTCAATTGGATAATCTGTGCAACCGGGTCGGCGCCCAACAGCTTGACTGCTGACTCCCACGCTTCTTTGGCCTCGGCTTTCTTGCCTTGCGCCGCCAGAATATCGCCACGGCGATCCGCGTACAAACCACTAAAAGCCTCGGCGGGGCCATTTAACTGCTCCAGGGCCTGATCAAACTTCTTTTGCTCGAGCAAGACGCCGGCCAGCCGCAGCTTGGCCAGCGGTATCAACGCGGCATCGCTTCCGCTTTTAACCAGCCACTCCAGCTGTTCTTGCGCGCCGGCCAGGTCGCCCCGCTGCTGCAAGGCTTCGGCAGCGACCAGGACGCCACGAGAGGTATAACCCGTTTTTGAGAAATCGCTACGCAAGGTTCCGCTGGCGGCCTTGATGCGCGCCACCGCATCGTCGCCCTCTTGGCCCGCTGCGTTTTCAAGCGCCTCGAAGTAGCCCATGGCTTGTGCGGATTGATGCCCCTGATACCACTGCCACCCGCGCCAGCCCAGTACCGCAACCACCACGGCAAACGCCAGTACAACACATAATGTGCCGTAACGCTCCCACCATGCACGCAATGCGTCCAGCTTTTCCTGTTCTTCTAAATCGTATGCCATGCGTTAAACCTTTAATTTTAATTCTTGAACCAATTGATCCAGAGGGATCGTTTCCTGTTGAGCCTTGTTATCAAGCGACTCGGTCCTTAACCATTTGATACTGGCCGTTTGATTGCGTAGTTCGTCTTCGCCAAGAATAACGGCAACCGTCGCCCCGCTGGCGTCGGCCCGCTTGAACTGCGACTTGAAGCTCACAGAACCTGCGTGCACAATCACCTTCAACCCGGCATCGCGCAACTGTTCAGCCAGGGTCGCGGCCACGCGCTGGGCCTCGTCCGACTGATAGGTCAAGTAAACCTGGCATTCGGGCTGCGCCGCCAGCGCATTGAATTGCCCGCACAGGTCGAGCAGGCGCTCCATGCCAATGGCAAACCCTACCGCGGGCGCCGCTTTGCCGCCCAGCAATTCGATCAGGCCATCATAACGACCGCCGCCGCACACCGTGCCCTGGGCGCCCAGCAGATCGGTCACCCATTCAAAAACCGTCAGATTATAGTAATCGAGGCCGCGCACCAGGCGCGGGTTCAAGCGGTACTCGATCCCGGCGTCGTCGAGGCGTTTGCGGACGCCGTCAAAATGCGCCAGGGACGCTTCGCCCAGAAAGTCAAACAGGCGCGGTGCGTTATTGGCCATTTCCTGCATGGCCGGATTTTTAGTATCCAGCACACGCAGCGGATTGGTGTACATGCGCCGCAACGCTTCTTCATCCAGAATGGCCTTATGCCCCTCGAGATATTGAATCAACGCCGTGCGGTGGGCGGCTCGTTCTTCAGCCTGACCCAGCGAATTGAGCTCCAGGCGAATATCCTTCAAGCCCAGAATCTTCCAAAGCCGCGCCAGCATCACAATCAGCTCGGCGTCGATATCCGGCCCGGCAAAGCCCAGCGCCTCGACGTCGATCTGATGAAACTGGCGATACCGGCCGCGCTGCGGCTTTTCGTGGCGGAACACAGGACCCATGGCATAAACGCGATGGGGCCGGTCATAAAGCAGATTATGTTCAATCGTGGCGCGAACCATGCCGGCCGTGAACTCGGGCCGCATGGTCAGCTGTTCATTGTTCAGCGCATCGGTGAACGAATACATTTCTTTTTCGACGATGTCGGTGACTTCTCCGATGCCGCGCGTGAACAAACGCGTATGTTCGAGAATCGGGGTGCGCATATTGCGATAGCCATAACCGGCCAGCCATTGCCGAACGGTTTCCTCGAGATGCTCCCACTGAGCACTGGTATCAGGCAATACATCTTTCATGCCAGTTATGGCATGGACTTTCTTAAACGACTGCGTCATAAATACTCTGCTGAAACCTGTTGCGCCTTAAACGCCTTTATTTTAATTTGAGCCGTGAGCGCCGTACCGCCTTTCGACGTACTGCTCAACAATAGCCTGAAATTCTTGCGCAATGGTATCGCCCTTAAGGGTAACGACACGCTCGCCATCGACATACACCGGCGCCGACGGCACTTCGCCCGTACCTGGCAAGCTGATGCCGATATCCGCGTGGCGGCTTTCACCGGGGCCGTTGACCACACATCCCATGACAGCCACGTTCATGGATTCGACGCCAGGATAACGCGCTTTCCAGAGCGGCATTTGCTGGCGCAGGTACGTCTGAATGCTATCGGCCAGCTCTTGAAATACCGTGCTGCTTGTGCGGCCGCAACCCGGGCAGGCCACCACCATGGGCGTAAACGCACGCAGACCCATGGTTTGCAGGATTTCCTGGGCGACGATCACTTCGCGCGTACGGTCGCCGCCAGGTTCCGGCGTAAGCGAAATACGGATCGTATCGCCAATGCCTTGCTGCAACAGGACCGAAAGCGCCGCCGTCGAGGCAACAATTCCCTTGCTGCCCATGCCCGCTTCGGTCAAGCCCAGATGCAAAGGGTAATCGCAGCGTGACGACAGGTCTTGATAGACGGTAATAAGGTCTTGCACATGGCTGACCTTGCACGACAACACAATGGAATTGGGCGACATGCCCAATTGCTCGGCGCGCAGCGCATTGCTGATGGCCGAGACGACCAGGGCGTCGCGCATCACGGCCTGGGCGGTCCAGGGCTCGGTGCGCTGATTGTTTTCGTCCATCATGCGCGCCATGAGCTCGTGATCGAGACTACCCCAATTGACGCCAATACGCACCGGCTTGTCGTAGCGGCATGCAATTTCGATCATTTGGGCGAAATTGTCGTCACGCTTCTTGCCCCCGCCCATATTGCCGGGATTGATACGGTATTTGGAAAGCGCCTGCGCGCATTCGGGAAACTGCGACAACAACTTGTGGCCGTTGTAATGAAAGTCGCCGACCAGCGGTACAGACACCCCCATCCGATCAAGGTGTTCGCGAATGGCGGGCACTTCTTTCGCGGCTTCGGGCGTATTAACCGTTATCCGCACCAGCTCCGAACCCGCCAGGGCCAGCTCTTTGACCTGGATCGCCGTGGCGACGGCATCGACCGTATCGGTGTTCGTCATGGACTGGACCACAACCGGCGCCCCGCCGCCGATCCGCACCGACTGCTGGCCCCATTGGACCCGCACGGGACGCGTTTCGCGACGCGCTGCCGCGCCCACCGACAATGGAACGGCGCTGGCTAATGCTATGTTTGGAATCTGGGTCATTTGTTCAAGTTCTTAAGCCAGTCGAACACCAGCCATGAGTCTGGAACCCAGTTGCGGTCGACTGCGTAAAAGCCTGCAATAAACAATAAAACGAGAATAGCGATAAGCCAACCCCAGGGGCGGCCTGCCGCTTCGGCTTGCACCGGAAGATCAGCACGCCCCAATGATGCGCTGCTTTTAAGCACGACCGTCTTGAAATTACCCGCGCTGGCCTGATGATCGAACATGACGAGCAAGGAATCAACGTCTGTCTCGAGAAAGCGTCCGTAATTCCTGACCATGCCGCGCAGGGGCACGCCGTGGGGAAGATTTTCCCACTCTTCGTTTTCAAGCATTTCAATTTGCCGGGCCGAAAACTTCAGGCGGCTTGAGACTTCGCTTAACGACAGCCTTTTGGCTTCGCGCAGCGCCTTAAGCGTTACGCCGACGCCGCCTTGAACACTTGATGACGGTTCGGACTCTTCTTTCAACAAAGCTTGATTCATGCACGCTCCTCTTTGATGACAATGGTGGCACGATTGGGCAGACGGTCGTTAATACGGGTGCGGTCTTTGACATCGCCCGCCAATTGCCCGCACGCCGCGGCGATATCGTCGCCGCGTGTTTTACGTACGGTAGTTACCACGCCGGCATCCATAAGACGTTGTGCAAACAAACGCACGCGTGCTGCAGGCGAGCGGGTAAGGCCCGACTGCGGGAAAGGGTTAAAAGGAATCAAATTAAACTTGCATCGCACTTGTTTTGCAATAGCAATCAGTTCGCGCGCATGCTCGTCGGCATCGTTGACCCCGTCAAGCATAATATATTCGAAAGTAATAAAGTCGCGTGGCGCGTGCTCAAGATAACGATTGCAGGCGGCCAGCAACTCGGCCAGCGGGTGCTTGCGATTAAGCGGCACCAGCTTGTCGCGCAGCGCATCGTTGGGCGCATGCAGCGAAACGGCCAGCGCCACGGGGCAATCTTTGCCCAGGCGGTCCATCATGGGCACAACGCCCGATGTGGACACGGTGACGCGCCGACGCGATAAACCGTAAGCATTATCGTCGAGCATAAGACGCAGCGCGCCCAGCACCTGGTCGTAATTGAGCAAAGGTTCGCCCATGCCCATCATGACCACATTGCTGATGACGCGCACCGTCCCTTCCGGCGCACTGTCGGCCGAGCCGGCAATACGGGCGCTTTGAACATCGGCCTCGAGCACGCGCTTGGCATGCCACAACTGACCAATGATTTCAGCCGTGGTCAAATTACGATTAAAGCCCTGGTATCCGGTTGAGCAAAACGGGCAGGCAACCGTACAGCCCGCCTGGCTTGAAATGCACAATGTGCCGCGATCGTCTTCGGGAATGAACACCGTTTCGACCGCGTTATTCTGGCCTACATCAAACAGCCATTTACGCGTGCCGTCGGCCGAACGCTGCTCGGTCGCCACGCTGGGCGCATGAATCGAGCAGTGTTCGGTCAACTGGCCGCGAAATTCCTTCGCCAAGTCAGTCATTTGATCGAACGAATCCGCGCTGCGCTGATGTATCCAGCGCTGCAACTGCTTGGCTCGGAACGGCTTGCCCCCCCACTGTCCGACCAGGTCGGCAAGGGCGGCGGAATCGAGGCCTAAAAGATTGATGGGTTCGACTAAGGACATGAGTATTGACGCCAGGAACTGGCGTACCTAAAAAATTAACGGCTGTGAATATTGCTTTCTGGGAAGAAGAAGGCAATTTCAACCGCAGCGGTTTCAGCGGCGTCGGAGCCATGCACGGCGTTGGCATCGATGCTGTCGGCGAAATCGGCGCGAATGGTGCCGGCCTCGGCTTTCTTCGGATCGGTTGCGCCCATCAGGTCGCGGTTGGTTTGAATGGCGTTTTCGCCTTCAAGAACCTGAACGAACACGGGACCGGAGATCATGAAATCGACCAGGTCTTTAAAGAAGGGACGCTCGCTGTGCACGGCGTAGAAACGCTCGGCGTCGGCGCGCGACAATTGCTGCAGGCGGGCCGCAATTACTTTAAGATTGGCTTTCTCAAAGCGGGCAACGATTTGACCGATGACGTTTTTTGCAACGGCGTCGGGTTTAATAATGGAAAGAGTGCGTTCGATAGCCATAAAAGATCCAAAGTAAAATCGATGGTTTATGCCGGTTAAAAGGACGCTAGTATAGTGAGCCGACCTACACGGGGCCTGTTAAAGACAAAAACCGTTGGTTGTGAAAATGGTTTTTTCAATAAAAACAACAACTTTGATTAAGTTTTTGTTAACCGTGTATTTTAACATGCCCTTGAGCCCGCACTCCATCATAAAATGATGGCCAAAAATCGACTTCGGCCAGATCTGTCATAGTACCCATGACGCTGACGCCAGACCGCTTTACGAATCAACCTATTTCCGGGCGCTGCCGCGCCCCACTGACTTTATCACCATGACGACAAATTCCGCATTGAATGACCCTGAACAGCTATCCAAAAGCTTTGAACCACACGAAATCGAATCGCGCTGGTACGCTCAATGGGAGCAGCGGGGTTACTTTAAAGGCGGGCAACACGTAGCGCCACTCTCAGAGCGAACCAGCCAGCCTTTCACCATTCAGTTTCCGCCGCCCAACGTAACGGGCACGCTGCACATGGGCCATGCCTTCAACCAAACCGTCATGGACGGCCTGGTGCGCTACCACCGCATGCGCGGTGACGATACCGTATTCATTCCCGGCACCGACCACGCCGGCATTGCGACCCAAATCGTCGTAGAGCGCCAGCTTGATGCGCAAAAAATCTCGCGCCACGACCTTGGGCGCGACAAGTTCATCGAGAAAGTATGGGAATGGAAGGAACAGTCCGGCAGCGCCATCACCGAGCAATTCCGCCGCCTGGGCGCCTCGGCCGACTGGGATCGCGAATATTTCACCATGGACGACAACATGTCGCGCGGGGTGATTGAAACCTTTGTACGCATGCACGAACAAGGGCTGATTTATCGCGGCAAGCGTCTGGTCAACTGGGACCCGGTGCTGGGCACGGCCGTTTCCGACCTCGAGGTCGTGAGCGAGGAAGAAGACGGTTTCATGTGGGAAATCCGTTATCCGCTGGTCCAGCCCGACGGCGAGCTGACTCACTTGGTGGTGGCGACTACCCGCCCCGAAACCATGCTGGGCGACGTGGCTCTGATGGTTCACCCTGAAGACGAGCGTTATGCCCACCTGGTGGGCCGCAACGTCCGGCTGCCGCTGTGCGATCGGGAAATCCCCGTGATCGCCGACGACTACGTCGACCGCGAGTTCGGCACCGGCGTGGTCAAAGTCACTCCCGCCCATGACTTCAATGACAATGCCGTTGGACAGCGTCACGGACTGCCGCAAATCAGCATCCTGACTCTTGACGCGAAAATCAACGAGAACAGCCCTGCTCCCTATCAGGGCATGGATCGCTTTGCCGCGCGCAAGCAAATTGTGGAAGACCTGAAAGCGCTGGACCTGCTGGTTGCGGCCAAACCCCACAAGCTGATGGTTCCGCGCGGCGACCGCACCAACACCGTTATCGAGCCCATGCTTACCGACCAGTGGTTTGTGGCCATGAGCAAACCCGCGCCCGCCGGCACGCTCCACCCAGGAAAAAGCATTACCGACGTCGCGCTCGAGGTCGTGGCAGACGGCCGCATTCAGTTCTACCCCGAAAATTGGACCACCACCTACAACCAGTGGCTGGAAAAAATTCAAGACTGGTGCATTTCACGGCAACTGTGGTGGGGCCACCAGATTCCCGCCTGGTACGCGGAAGACGGCCAGATCTTTGTCGCACGCAATGAAGACGAGGCAAAACAGAAGGCGGCGGCCGCCGGCATAACCGGCCCGCTCACCCGCGACCCCGACGTTCTGGACACCTGGTTTTCCTCGGGGCAGGTTCCTTTCACCGACCTGGGCTGGCCCGAAAATACGCCGGACCTGGCGCGCTACCTGCCCTCCAGCGTGCTGGTCACCGGTTTCGACATCATCTTCTTCTGGGTCGCCCGCATGGTCATGATGAGCATGCACTTGACCGGAGAAGTGCCCTTCCGCACGGTGTATGTGCACGGCCTGGTGTGCGACATGGATGGCAAGAAAATGAGCAAGTCCAAGGGCAACACCATTGACCCGGTCGACTTGATCGACGGCATTGACCTGGATTCGCTGGTGGCCAAACGCACCACGGGCCTGATGAACCCGAAACAAGCCGCCAGCATCGAGAAGAAAACCCGCAAGGACTATCCGGACGGCTTCCCCGCCTACGGCACCGATGCGCTGCGCTTTACGATGGCCGCCTACGCCACCCTGGGCCGCAATATCAACTTCGACCTGAAGCGCTGCGAAGGCTATCGCAACTTCTGCAACAAGCTCTGGAACGCCACGCGCTTCGTTCTGATGAATACCGAAGGGCAGGTCCTGACGGGCGAGGAAAAGAGCGAGCTGTCGTTTGCCGACGAATGGATCATCAGCCAGTTGCAGCGCCTTGAAAGCGATATCGAACGGGGTTTTAGCGACTATCGTTTCGACAATATCGCCAATGCCCTGTACCACTTTATCTGGGACGAATATTGCGACTGGTACCTGGAATTGGCCAAGGTTCAGATTCAGCATGGCACGGCCGAGCAGCAGCTAGGCACGCGCCGCACGCTGATCCGGGTGCTTGAAACGCTGTTGCGTTTGGCTCACCCGATTATTCCGTTCATTACGGAAGAGCTGTGGCAGAAGGTGTCGATCGACGCCGGCAAGCGCCAGGCCGACGAAGAAGCCAGCCTGTGCGTGCAGCCCTACCCTGCCGCCAACCTCGAGCTGATCAATCCCGAGGCCGAGGCCAAGATTGCGGAGCTTAAGGCGCAGGTGGAAGCGGTGCGCGCCTTGCGCGGCGAGATGAGTCTGTCGCCCGCGCAACGGGTGCCGCTGATTGCCTTGGGCGACACGACCGTTTTGCAGCGCAATAGTCTGTATTTGGCGGCGCTGGCCAAGCTGAGCGGTGTCGAGATCGTGAGCCAGTTGCCTGATGTGGGCGCACCGGTACAGGTTGTGGGCACGACCCAATTGATGCTGCACGTTGAAATCGACGTCGAAGCCGAACGCGCGCGCCTGGGCAAGGAGATCGCCCGTCTTGAAGGCGAGATCGCCAAGGCCAACGGCAAGCTATCGAACGCGGGCTTTGTCGAGCGAGCGCCGGCGGCGGTGGTGGAACAGGAAAAGCTGCGTGTGGCGCAGTTTGGGGAAACGCTGAATAAGGTCAAGGAGCAGTTTGCCAAGCTGGGCTGATTGCGTTTTTGATTATCTGTTCAAGTGAAGAAAGGGCCTGCGAGGGTCCTTTCTTTTTGTGTGTGCGGTTCTTTACCCGTTGCGGCGGTAGCGGTTCTGGCGGACTGGGCTAGCCGTGAGCGGCCCCTGACGGGGCTTCCCGGTGAATGGGCTGAAATCGCGCGTTCGCACAACTCGCTGGCCGACAAGCGGTGCTTGTCGAAGCTTGCCAGCTCGGACAGGTGCTCACTTGCATCGCGATTTCAACCCATTCGCCGGCGCCCACGAAACCGCCCAGCCCCCCAGAACCGCCACCGCCGCAACTGCATAATGGATTAATGAAAGTGTGTTGGAATCAGATTAGTCTTAGCGTTTAACTTTCACCTATAGCACCACGGTACCTACCTGTTTTGTGACTTCCTGCAGCGCGCCCAGCAAAGAAGACAGCGCATCTGGATCGGCTGCCGTGCCCTGCCGGGTAATGAACGATACAGCGGGAAGCGCGACGACCGGACTTACCGGCAACACTTTCACAAGCCCAACCTGCACATCATCCATGACTTGGTGCGCGCGCGTCAGCGCAAGCAGGGTAGGGTCACAGCGCAATAGCCACCGAACGGATTTAAAGGAGACGCACTCAATCGCCGGCCGCGGCGGTGTCAGCCCCTGATCCAGGCAAACGGCCACAAAACGCTGGCGGGTCAGTGCATCGGGTGGCGATAGCACCCATTGCTCCGACACCACATCGCTCCACTGCAACGAGTCATGCCCCGCAAGCCGGTGCTGGGGCGAAGCGACCACACACATCCAATCAGCCATGACAGGCTGCAGACGTATGCTCTCCACTTCCGATGAGGAAAGAATATCTGGCGGCAAAGGCGCAAGAGCGCAGTCAATTTCCCCTGCCATTAGCCGCGTAATCAATTGGCGGGGCGGCTCATCCCAAACTCTAAGCAACAGGGACGGCATCTGGCGGCGCAGCGTTACCACGGCCTGGGACAACAGGGGCATCGTTGACGAAGAGCCCACATTTAGCAGCGCCGAAGCACCAAGCTGCATCGCCTGCAACTGCTGTCCGGCGGCATCAAGCTGATGCACCGTCAAGGTCGCATGCCGAATCAAAAGTTTCCCCATTTCCGAGGGCTCAATACCCCGGCGACCACGATAAAAAAGCTGCGCCTGGCACACCTCTTCAATTTCCTGCAACATTTTACTGACTGCGGGTTGCGACAAACTCAATTTGGCCGCCGCCGCACTTACGGTGGCAACTTCACCCAATACTTGCAGCAACTCGATGTGCCGAAGCCTGAGTCGTCGTAAAGCCTGATTAGTGAAATTTTTTTCAAATATTGGAATCATGTCAGCATCCTGCTCAGCAGAAGCAATGTGGTATAGCGATTCGTAATGGAACGATCAATATATATGACTTATGGAGAATATACTTTCTGCAGATAATAGTCTCCAGAAAGATGAGTCCTGGCACCGAACATCATGGTTCAAGCGCCTTCCATATTAAGGAGACAATAATGAAACTGATCAATTACACACGATGGGGCCTGGGCGGGCTTGTCATGGCCATGGCGGCCGTAGCCAGCTTCCCTGGTTACGCGAAGGATACTATCGAGAACTACCCCGACAGGCCCATCCGCATGATCATGGCGCAATCGCCGGGCGGTGCCCCGGACATTCTGGCCCGGATACTGTCCGATCAGGTCGGCAAAAAATCAAGCACTTCTATAGTTATTGAATACAAGCCATCTGCCGGCGGCGTCATTGCGCAAAATTTAATTGTAAATTCACCCGCCGATGGCTATACCCTGCTATTTGCCACGCCATCCATGCTGGCTGTTGCCCCCTATCTCCACAAGTCGTTGCCATTCGATCCATTCAGTGATTTCCAGCCCATTACGATCATAGGTCAGAGCGCCAACATCCTGGTCACCAGTTCCAAGGTCAAGGCCAATAGCATCTCGGAACTGATCGCATACGCAAAAGCCAATCCCGGAACATTACGATATGCCTCTTCAGGTATTGGCACCCCCTCACACCTGGCAGGAGAACTGCTGGCCGCAAAGACGGGAGCGCAAATGCTGCATGTGCCCTATAAAGGCGCAGGCCAGGCATTGAATGACCTGGTTGGCGGCACCGTCGACCTCATGATCACATCGCCTGCTGCGGCAAAATCCTACTTGCGCAGCGGCCATCTCAAGGCCCTGGCCACTACTGGCCAGGTACCCGATCCCCTGCTCCCTGATCTACCGCTGATGAGCAAAACTGTGCCAGGGTACGAGATTACACAGTGGTGGAGCATCGTGGTCAAGGCCGGCACGCCAAAGGCCATTGTCAACAAAATTCACTCGGCAATCGTCGAGTCACTGAAAGAGCCAAAAATCGTCCAGCACTTCAAAGAACAAGGCGTTCTCGCCCGCTCCATGTCCGTCGCCGAGTTCACCAGCTTCATCGACTCTGAGCGCAAGCGCTATCAGGAACTTCTCAAACTGGCTAAAGTCAACGTAGAAAATTAAGGCTGACAATAATGAAACCAAGTAATCTGCTTTTTATATTTTCTGACGAGCACAACAAAAAGGTGACCGGCTGCTACGGTAATGAGTTCATCAAAACACCCAATATCGACAAGCTGGCGGCAAACGGCACACGCTTCACGCAGGCCTACACCAATTGCCCAATTTGCGTGCCCGCACGAGCAAGCCTGGCTACCGGACGCTACGTCCACCAGAACCGGTGCTGGGATAACGCCATTGCCTACAAAGGTGCCCAACCAAGCTGGGGGCACCGCCTGATCCCGCAGGGCCACGATGTCGTGTCTATCGGCAAGCTGCACTATTCAGGCTACAACCCATCCCAGAATGGATTCACAGAAGAAATACAGCCGTTGCACATTGTTGACGGCCTGGGTGACCTGCTGGGCCTGATCCGTCAAGAGTGCCCTCTTCCGGTTCGCAAGGGCTCGGCAATGCTGGGACCTGAGGCCGGCCCGGGCGAATCCGACTACACACGTTACGATCGCGCCGTGCGCGATGCGACCATCCAGTGGTTAAAGAACCGAACCAAAAACATAGGCGACAAACCATGGGTGCTTTACGTCGGATTCGTTGCTCCTCACTTCCCGCTGATCACTCCACAGGAGTTTTTTGATCTGTACCCTGAGCATCGCATGACGATGCCCAAGCAATATCTAGACGAAGACCGGCCAACGCACCACCCTTTCATTCAGCAATTACGAGAATCACAAATCTTTGATCAAGGTTTTACCGGGCAGGAAATGGTACGGCGTGCATTGTCCGCTTACTATGGGCTGGTGAGTTTCCTTGACGATAACATCGGCAGGATTCTATCCGCTGTCGAGGAGTTTGGCCTGTCCGATTCGACGCGCATCATCTATAGCTCGGATCATGGCGACAACCTCGGTGCACGAGGGCTGTGGGGTAAATCCACAATGTATGAAGAGTCTGCAGGCATTCCATTAATCATCTCCGGAGAAGGAGTCCCCAAAGGAAAACAATGCAATACGCCTGTCAGCCTGGTCGATCTGTTTCCGACAATAGTGCAATGCGTTGGAGCAAAGTTGAACCACGAGGACAAGGATCTGCCTGGCCTCTCGCTGTGGGACATCGCCAACAACAAGGAGGTAATGCCACGCACAATCCTGTCCGAATATCATGCTGCAGGCTCATCAACCGGTACCTTCATGATCCGCTACGGCCAATACAAATACATTTACTACGTCAATATGCCGCCCATGCTCTACGACATGGAAAATGATCCGGAAGAGCTCCAGGACCTGGGCGCCGATCCCGTATACGCTGGCATCCTGCAGGAATGTGATTTGGCTTTGCGCAAAATTGTAGATCCAGAAGCGGTCAATGCACAATGCCAGCTGGATCAAGTACATAAGATAGAGGAAGTCGGAGGGATCGAAGCCATCAAAAAACGTGGCATGTTCCGATTCTCGCCTCCTCCTGGGGCAAATCCTGTCATGTTCAAGGAGTAGCTATCCCTATTTACCGTTTCTGATGTTGAGTCGACCGGCCGCTTGCGGCCAGAAAACTGACATTGGCGTGAGCCTCAGTAAAAACGGACACCTGGGCAAGGAGAGCTGCAATGACAGTTCTGCGAATTGTTTCGAATATCAGGAGTCTTGAGACATTTACGGCTTTACGTACGAAACCTTCTTAACTGAAAGACAATTTCAACGTGGCCGGAATTGCAGGTAAAACTCCCTGCGCTCCCCGTCTTCCCAGTTCACAAGCAAGAAACGGATAGCAGCACCGTCTACCGCGGCTAGACTCCCATGACGTCATGCTCAGAAGAGACACGTCGTGGAACTGAAAAACAAGACCATCGTCATCACCGGCGCGAGCAGCGGAATCGGCGCGGCGGCGGCGCGGCTGTTCGCATCCGAAGGGGCCAATGTGGTGCTCGGCGCACGCCGATCCGGGGCGCTTGAAACGCTTGCGCAAATAATTAATCAAGCCAATGGCAAAGCCGTGATTTTGGCCGGTGACGTAAAGAATGGCAACCTCCAAGAAAATTGCGCAGGCAGCCTTGTTCCTCGTTTCTGATCGATCAAGCTTCATGACGAGAAGCCCGATGATCGTAGATGACGGAATGTCCGTTCGATTGACATGACAACCGAAGGCGGTTCCGGGACGCCTGTTCCCAACAGCTCCAGCCCCAGAGACAGCCGCCCTTCCCCATTACTCAATGCGAGTGTGGCGGGGTCGGTGTGCCGTGGCCAGGACCTTTGAGGCCCGAGCTAGTGGATGCGAACGGAGCCCGAAGGGGCGGAGGAGCGAACGTGGCGGTGTTCGGCGCCGCAGGGCGACGAACCGGGATGATGGTCCTGGCCCCGGCACACCGACCCCGCCACACGCCAAAAGGAAGCAACGGTGAAAATGCGAGCCAATATCTAAAAAACACAGGCCCGTCTCACGAACCAAGAAAGCGACACGCATCTAAAGAAACCAACGCGCTCACAGAAAAAACTACCGAGCCGTCAAACCCTCATCCCGTAACTGCTTCAAGAACCGCTCGTCAGACTTGGACAGCAGTCCCTGCTGGCGAGCACTCTCGATTAAGTCCGGGCGCCGCTTAAGCGTTAGCATCAGCGACTGCTGACGCCGCCACACCGCAATATTGGCATGATGGCCCGACAACAACTCAGCCGGAACGCTTTGGCCTTCATAGACCTCGGGACGCGTGTAATGCGGGCTATCGAGCAAACCCGTCAAGGTCACGTTAAACGAATCCTGCTTGGCCGAATCGGCGTCATTCAACACGCCCGGCAGCAAACGAACGACGCTGTCGATAATGGCCAGTGCGGGAATTTCACCGCCCGACAGCACAAAGTCGCCCATCGAAATTTCATCGGTCACGCAGCGATCGATAAAGCGCTGATCAACGCCTTCGTAGCGGCCGCAAATCAAGATTGCGCCTTCGCCAGCCACCAGTTCTTCAGCCAGCGCCTGATTAAAACGCCGGCCTGTCGGACTCATTAGAATGACTGGCGCATCAGCGGCCGTGCCGCGCTGCGCCTTGGCTGCCGCGACCGCCTTTTCAAGCGGGTCGACCAGCATCACCATGCCTGGGCCGCCGCCATAAGGGCGGTCGTCCACCGTGCGGTGAACATCCTGCGTGAAATCGCGCGGATTCCATAAACCCAGGGACCACAACTGCTGTTTATAGGCGCGCGCCGTTACGCCGTGATCGCACACAGCCCCGAACATGTCGGGAAATAACGTGACAATATCAAAACGCATCAGCGGCGCCCGTCTGAAAAAGTGAGCCGCACAAAACCGCGGCTATAAGCAATAACCTGCTTCATGTGGCTGCAATTAAGTCGACTAATTCGATTTCCAAATCAATTGTGAACATGAAGGCGAAGCGTAGACCGACCATTTGTACGGCAAGCGAAGCCGATACCGTTCACGGTTGATTTAAAAATGGAATAAAAACTAAAGCTCAACCGGCCAATTACTGTCAAGCCGCTTATTGGCGATATCGACCGTATGAACATGGGCACTGACAAAAGGCACCAGCACATCGACGCTGCGCCCTTTTTCGTTAAGCAGCGGGGTCAGCACGCCATGCTCATCGAGCGAAGCGCGAGCGACCCGCAGAATAGCGTGGGCGCCGTTATCGATAACCTCGATGACCTTGCCAATTAACGCCGGCTCACCATCCAGTTCGCCCCATAACTGGCAATCGATCAGGTCGACCCAATAATACTCATCATCGTCGGCAGCGGGAAACTCGGTACGAGGAACCCACACCGTATGGCCCTTCAAGGCTTCCGCCCGATCGCGATCGGGAACGATGTCGAGTTGGGCCACAACGGTTGCGCTGTGCGGTCGCGCGGCAAAAACACTGGCAGCAAAAGGACGTGACAAAGCGCCCGTATTCCCAGGAGGAACGGGCGCTTGCAACCACCATCTTTTAGCTTTGAGCAGCACTTCGGCCCGAGCGGAATGAGGCTGGATCTTGACCCACCCTTTTACACCGTAAGCCGAAACAATACGCCCTAACTCGACAAGATCGTCGGGAACCCCAGCGTCTTGGCTGTTAGGCATAGTAGCTTGCTAAAACACTAAATCGACTGCAATTAAGCAGCCGCTTTAGCGGAGTATTCTTTAACCAGACGAGCCACGGCAGGCGACAGTTGCGCGCCATTGTCTGTCCAGTACTGAACACGATCAAGAGCCAAACGCAGGTTTTCTTGGCCTTCGTTGGCAACGGGGTTGTAAAAACCCACGCGTTCGATAAAACGACCATCGCGACGGTTACGCGAGTCGGCTGCTACAACGTTGTAAAACGGACGTTTCTTCGAGCCACCACGGGCCAGACGAATCACCACCATATTGTGAAAAACAAAAGATTCTAGCACTTATAAGGCCTGCCACGCAAACCGAAAACCAGAACCCACCAAATACCCTTTCAAAAAAGCAACAAATACGATAGCCGATACGTTAATAACGACCTGCAGAGCTGATTTTTTTCCGGCCGGCCCGCAGGCCGCCCTCAAGATAAATTTACCACCCGGCCAGCCGCTTAACGGCGAGCCAAAAAATGTACGGCGCTTTCCTGCGACTCGACCTGGGCCAGTAAAACGTTGCCGGTTTGCTTGGCAAAGGCCTGGAAATCGCGCACAGCGTGCACATCTGTTGTTATTACCTTTAGCACCTGTCCGCTTTGCAACTGGGCCAGGGCTTTTTTTGCCCGCAAAATGGGCAAAGGGCATTTTAACCCGGACGCATCGACATCCAGGTCGAAATCAGGCAAAGAAGTTGTATCAGTCATGATAAGTCAGGAAGTAAGCCGTTCACGCACCCAGGCCTCGACGCTGGAGATGGCCCCCGGCAAAGCCGCCGCATCGACGCCTCCGCCCATGGCCATGTCGGGGCGACCGCCCCCCTTGCCGCCCACCTGCCCTGCCACCATGCCCACCAGGTCGCCGGCCTTGACCTGCTTGACCAAGTCGGACGTAACCCCCGCGACGAGGCTGATTTTGCCATCGGCTTCGGTGGCCAACAGCACAATGGCCGATTTCAGGCGATCTTTGAGCTGATCGACCATGCTGCGCAAGGCTTTAGGATCGGCACCCTTGATATTGGCCACCAACAGCTTGGAGTCGCCCGCCAGCGCGATCGCCTGGCTGACCAGGTCGTTCCCTGCCGAAGCGGCCAGCTTGCTTTGCGCCTGGTCGAGATCGCGCTCAAGGCCTTTAAGCTGCCCCTGCAACTGCGCAATGCGCTCGGTCAGCTCGCTGGGCTGCGTTTTCAGCAAGCCCGCCGCGCGCAGCAAGGTTTCATTGGTTTGCTGCACCCATTTGACGGCGTTGTCGCCGGTGATGGCCTCAATGCGGCGCACGCCGGCGGCAACCCCGCCCTCGGAAACAATCTTGAACAAACCGATGTCGCCGGTGCGGCTGACGTGCGTGCCGCCGCACAGTTCGCGCGAGAAGCCGATATCGAGCACCCGCACGACATCGCCGTATTTCTCGCCGAACAAGGCCATGGCGCCGCCTTTAACGGCCTCGTCATAACCCATAAGCTGCGCATTGACCGGGTTGTTGGCCAACACTTCGTCGTTGACGATTTGCTCTATCTGTACGATTTGCTGTGGCGACAGCGGCGCGTCGTGGGCAAAGTCGAAACGCGTCTTGTCGGCATCGACCAGCGAACCGCGCTGCTGCACATGCTCGCCCAGAACCTGGCGCAAGGCCTTGTGCATAAGATGGGTGGCGGAATGGTTGCGAACCGTACGCGCACGCCGCGCCGCATCGACCTTGGCGCTGACGACATCGCCCACGGCGAGCGAACCGCCGAGCAGTTTGCCATGGTGGCCAAACACCCCGCTTTGAATTTTCTGTGTATCGGCCACCTCGAAATGCGCCGCGTCGGTGGTGAGCACGCCGGTATCGCCGACCTGCCCGCCCGACTCCGCATAGAACGGCGTCGCATCCAGCACCACAATGGCATCCTGGCCCGGGGTGACCGCATCGACCGACGTGCCGCCCACATACAAGGCGAGCACAGTGGCGCTGCCCTGCAAATGCTCATAGCCGTCAAAGCGCGTTTCGGCGCCATGGTAGCTAAGGCCTTCAGCGGCCTTGAACTTGCCGGCCGCCCGGGCTTGTTCGCGCTGGCGCGTCATGGCGGCATCGAAGCCCTCGTGGTCCACCTCCACCTGCCGCTCGCGGCAAATATCAGCGGTCAGGTCGACCGGGAATCCATAGGTATCGTACAAAGTGAATAGCGTCTGGCCATCGAGCACGGCGTTAGCAGGCAAGGAAGCCAGCGCAGCGTCCAGAATTTTCATGCCGTTTTCCAGCGTTTCGCTAAAGCGCTCTTCTTCTTGCTTGAGCACCTGCTCGACCCGCGCCTGATTGCGCGCAAGTTCAGGGTAAGCCTCGCCCATCTGGGCCACCAGATCGCCCACCAGGCGATGGAAAAACACGCCTGACTGGCCCAGTTTATGGCCATGGCGCAGCGCGCGGCGCACGATGCGGCGCAAGACATAGCCGCGCCCTTCGTTGCTGGGAATGACGCCGTCAACGATCAGGAAACTGCAAGCGCGGATATGGTCGGCGATGACCTTGAGCGAATTATTGTCGAGATCGGTCGTGCCGGTTTCGCGCGCGGCCCCTTTGATAAGGGCTTGAAACAGGTCGATTTCGTAGTTGGAGTGCACGCCTTGCAAAACCGCGGCAATGCGTTCCAGACCCATGCCGGTATCGACGCAGGGCTTGGGCAGGCTGGGCATATTGCCGGCGGCGTCGCGCTCGAATTGCATGAACACCAGGTTCCAGACCTCGATATAGCGGTCGCCGTCTTCATCGGGCGATCCGGGCGGGCCACCCCAGATTTCAGGGCCGTGGTCGTAAAAAATTTCGGAACAGGGTCCGCAGGGGCCGGTGTCGGCCATTTGCCAGAAATTGTCCGACGAATAACGGCCGCCTTTATTGTCGCCGATGCGAACGATGCGTTCGGCCGGAACCCCGATTTCGTCAGCCCAGATGTTGTAGGCCTCGTCGTCTTCCTGATAAACCGTTACCCACAACTTGTCGGCAGGCAGCCCGTACACAACCGTCAGCAGCTCCCAGGCGTGCTCGATGGCCTCGCGCTTGAAGTAATCGCCGAAGCTGAAGTTACCCAGCATTTCGAAAAAAGTATGATGCCTGGCCGTGTAACCGACGTTCTCCAGGTCGTTGTGCTTGCCCCCCGCACGCACGCAGCGCTGCGAGCTGGTTGCCCGGTTATATGGGCGCGTTTCCTTACCGGTAAAAACGTCTTTAAACTGAACCATGCCGGCATTGGTAAAGAGCAATGTCGGGTCGTTCGCCGGAATCAATGGCGACGACGGAACAATGTGGTGCCCTTTGGATTCAAAGAACGACAAGAACTTGTGACGGATTTCGGAGGTTTTCATTTACAGAAAAGCGCTAATTAATGGGTAACCGTTGATTATAGAGTGTGTTCAGAAAAAAACACTAAACGGCCCGGAACAGACCCTTTATGACTGAGCGTTGCGGCTATCTTCCAACAATGGAAGGATCTGGGCCACCACCGAAATGGCGATGACGCTGGGCAGTTTGCTGGATGTGGCGACCGATCCGATAGGACATTGCATACGATTGACGAGCGCTTCGGGAAAGCGCTGGCGCAAGCGCGACACAAATCGCGCCTTCTTGGTCTTAGAGCCGATCAGTCCCAAGAAGGAAAACGGTTTATGAGCAAAAACGGCCTCGACCAGCGCCTGATCGAGCGCATGGCTATGAGTCAGAACCAGCCAATAGGCATCATCGGGGCAATCAATGACGTCGTCGGCATCGCCCTGGATGCAGGTTACGTTGCCTGGCAACTCCGTAGGCCAGCAGTCCTCGCGTGGGTCCAGCCACACCACGTGAACGGGCAGATCGCCAAGCAGACGAACGATGGCCTGCCCGACGTGGCCTGCCCCGCAAACCACGACGTTCAACGCGGGACGCGCTATCGTGTCGCGCATCACACCCGAAGACTCGTCCCAAACCGTTGACGGCAGATCGCCCGATGGGCCGCCGCTCTTGCCATCTTCGCCTGCGTCCTTGTCGGGACACGGCGATAGCGCATGGATCTGAACGTCGCCAAGTGCGCCGCATGCCGCGCCGGACGCAACAGTTTCCCCTGACGACAGCGGAAAACATACCGTACGCTGCGCAGCCTGACCGCAGGCCAGAGCGGTTTGCACGGCCTCGAGCCAGCTTATATCGTGCGAGTCCAGGTACTCGAATGCCAGCCAGACCACACCGCCGCAGCACTGTCCCAGAGACGGCCCCAGCGAATAACGAATCACCTGTCGGCGCAACGTGTTTTTTTTCAACATGCCGCGCGCGGTTTCAATGGCTTGCTGCTCAAGATGCCCGCCGCCTATGGTGTCGTGCTGCGCACGGGCATTGACCCACATGCGTGCGCCCGGATCGCGCGGCGTAGAGCCCTTCGCTTGCGCAACGGTAATAAGCACCTGCGGCTGCCCGGCGCGCAAGCCGTCCAGCACGGACTCAAGCCAGGCGCAGCGGTAGTTCAGAAGGGGCGCAGCCAGTTCAATCATTATCCTGCCCGGATCCGGCCGGCGTTAATTCGCACTCGGGTGCCGCCAAAGCGCCGGCCTGCGCTTCAGCTGGATCGACGACACGCCGTTGCAAGGCGCTGCCCGATACGGACTCCAGGGCGTCCAGCAGGCGCTCGGCCGTCGCGGGCGCGTCCAACAAAGGGATGGCCCCTGGCTTGCCGGCCGCGGCCACCGCATCGCGCAAGGCCAGGAACACGGAAATCGCTGTGGGCAAAGGGGGTTCGCCCACCGCCTTGGACTGATAGATGCTGTTTTCGCGATTGCCGTTATCGAAAAACGCCACATTCAATTCTTTCGGACAATCGGACACGGCGGGGATCTTATAGGTGGACGGAGCATGCGTCATCAGCTTGCCCTTGTCGTCCCACCAGAGCTCCTCGGTGGTCAGCCAGCCAGCGCCTTGCACGAAACCGCCCTCGATCTGACCCATATCGACGGCAGGGTTCAGGGAACGCCCGGCATCATAAAGAATGTCGGCCCGCAGCAAACGGCTTTCGCCCGTGAGCGTATCCACGACGACCTCGGACACCGCCGCGCAATAAACGAAATAGTAAAAGGGACGGCCGGTGAGCGTTTTGAAGTCGTAATGAATTTTGGGCGTACGGTAAAAACCCGAGGACCACAAGGGCACGCGAGCGTTATAGGCGGCTTGCACGAACGGGGCAAAGGGAACGGCAATGTCCGGGCCGCAAAAAACCTGGCTCGAGCGGAACACGACATCGGCCGCGTCACAGCCGTAGAAATCGGCCGCATAGGCCACCAGCACGGCTTTCACTTTGCGCGCGGCGTCTTGCGCCGCCTTGCCGTTCAGATCGGTGCCGGACGAAGCCGCCGTCGCCGACGTGTTGGACACCTTGGAGGTGTCGGCAGCCGATACCCGCACATGGGAAATATCCAGGCCCAGTTCTTCGGCCACCACCTGGGCCACTTTGGTATTAAGCCCCTGCCCCATTTCCGTGCCGCCGTGGTTGATCAGCACCGAGCCGTCGGTATAAATATGCAGCAAGGCGCCGGCCTGGTTCAAATGCGTGGCGGTAAAGGAAATGCCGAATTTGACCGGCACCAGGGCCAGGCCTTTTTTAAGCACGTTGCTGGTGCGATTGAATTCTTTGATCTGTTCGCGGCGGCGCCGGTAATCAGAGGTTTGCTCAAGTTGTTCGACCAGTTCGTGAATGACGTTGTCTTCGACCGTCATTTGATACGGCGTGGTGTTGCGGTCGTCACGGCCGTAGAAATTAAGCTTGCGTACATCGAGCGCGTCTTTGCCCAGGCGCAGGGCAATGTCGTCGATGACGTATTCGATGGCCAGAATGCCCTGGGGCGCGCCAAAACCGCGAAACGCCGTATTGGACTGCGTATTGGTCTTGACCCGCAAGGACAGAATGTCGAAGGTTTCAAGATAGTAGGTATTATCCGTATGAAATACCTGCCGGTCGGCCACGGCGCCGGATAAGTCCGCCGAATAACCGCAACGTAATTGTTGCTCGAAGCGGACCGCTTTGATCAGGCCGTCGTCGGTGTAGGCCACGTCGTAAAGCACCCGAAAATCATGGCGCTTACCCGAAATTAAAAAGTCGTCGTCGCGATCGGCGCGCAGCTTGACCGGCTTACCTGTGCGGCGCGCCAACAACGCGGCCACGGTGGCGTAAGGCCAGGATTGGCTTTCCTTGCCCCCGAACCCGCCGCCCATGCGCCGGCATTCGACTTTGACGGTATGCGCCGGCTGATTCAAAACATGCGCCACCATGAACTGCATCTCGGACGGATGCTGGGTCGAGCAATGAACGAGCATCTCGTGGTTTTCGCCGGGGACCGCGTAGGCGACTTGCCCCTCGAGATAAAACTGCTCTTGTCCGCCGCAATAAAATTCGCCCTGATGGCGCTGCGGCCCTTGCCCAAGCACACCCTCGACGTCGCCGCGTGAAATATGTACCGGCGGCAGCACATAGGACTGCCGGGCGGCGCCGTCTTCAACGCTAAGCACCGGCACCCGGTCTTTGTACTGGACCTTGGCCAACTGCACCGCGCGACGCGCCAAATCGTGCGAGGTCGCCGCCACGGCAAACAGCGGCTGGCCTAAGTATTCGGTATGGCCATCGGCAAAAACCGGCTCGTCGTCCAGAAACGGCCCGAGGTATTTTTTGCCGGGTATGTCGTCAAGCGTAATCACGGCCACCACACCGGGCGCGCTTTTTACCGCCGACAAATCCATGGAAACGATATCGGCATAAGCGCGCTGCGACAAGCCAAACGCGCCATGCAAGCCGCCGTGGATTTCGGGGATGTCGTCGGTGTACTGTGCGCCGCCCGTAACGTGCAAATGGGCACTTTCATGCGCCAGCGGCTGGCCAACGGTTTGATACGAGTTACTTGACATGATGCGCTCCTAAACCCGGGTATCGGTCTGGCCGGTACTTTCGAGGTAAAACCTATACAGCAAATTACGCGCGGATTTGAGGCGGTATTGGCTGCTCGCCCGCATGTCGGATAAGGGCTGATAATCTTGATCGATAGCCGCCATCGCGCGAGTAACGGCGGCTTCGTCCCAGTCCTGGCCGTGAAGCGCCCTTTCCGCATGCAAGGCGCGACGCGAGGTGGCGGCCATGCCGCCATGAGCGATGCGTACCGAAGCCACTTTGCCCTGCTCGACCTTGATGGCATAGGCGCTGCACACCGCCGAAATATCCTGGTCGACCCGTTTGGACAACTTGTACGTCGCCACCTTGATATCGGGCGTGCGCAGGGGCACGATAAGCGCCTCGACAAACTCGCCGGCTTCGCGATCTTGCTTGCGGTAGTCCAGATACAAGTCTTCAAGCGCCAATGTGCGCTGGCGCTCGCCCTTGCGCAGCACCACTTGCGCCTGTATGGCAATAAGGAAGGGTGCGCTGTCGCCAATCGGCGAACCATTGGCGACGTTGCCAACCAGTGTGCCGGAGTTGCGAATCGGCATGGAGGCAAAGCGCTTCCAGAGCTCACGCGACTCGGGGTATTCGGCCGCAATCGCTTCGTAGCCGTCGTTCAGCAACACCGCTGCGCCAATACGCAGGCAGTCTGGCTGGCGCTGTATCTGGTCCAGCGGCGACACGCCCCCCAAATAAATAATCTTGTTCAGCTTTTTAAGCTGCTTGGTGACCAGCAGGCCCACATCGGTGCCGCCGGCCAAAATGGTGGCATCGGGGTGCTCCATATATAAGCGGGCCAGTTGCTCGATGGTGGCGGGCGCGAAATACAGTTGGCCGGAGCTTTGCAGCGCAACGATATCCTGGCCCTGAGCTTTAAGCGCCAGAAGCTGCGCCTGAATCTGCGCGACATCCAGCTTCGATTCGGGGTAATCGCCCATGCCCAGCGCCGCGTCGATAATGGGACGGTAGCCTGTACAGCGGCATAAATTACCCGAAAGGTGATCCAGCACGTCCTCGCGCGTGGGTTGAGTCAGGCCTTCCTGATACATCGTGTACAGCGACATGACGAAACCCGGCGTGCAGAACCCGCACTGCGAGCCATGATGGTCGACCATGGCCTGCTGCACGGGATGCAATTGGCCGTTGGCCTGGGCCACCGCCTCAACCGTCCAGAGCGCCTTGCCGTCAACAGTCGGTAAAAACCGGATACAGGCATTGACGGCCCGAAACGCGACGCGCCCGTCGCGGTCGAGACTGGCTTCGGCCACCGTACACGCGCCGCAATCGCCCTCGGCGCAGCCTTCTTTGGTGCCGACCAGGCGCGCCTGCTCACGCAGGTATTGCAATACGGTAACGGTGGGCGAACTGGGCACGATTTCCTGCGCCTGTCCGTTTAAATAGAACCTGATGGTCCCTCGTTGACTCATGACTCTCTCCGTAGCAGCCTGTGCCCGAATGGCTCTGCATGCAAGCGCACTCGGCCCGGCGGCTTCTTATTTGATAGACACTCAGGCAAGGCCAAAGTGCCCCGGGCCCTGCCGGGCCGTTACGATGCCGCTGACGCCGATGCCGCCTGCGCATCGATAAAGGAACCGTCGATCAGATAGGTTTGGCTAAGCGGCACTTCGTCGCAGTTGGGCGCGGTACCGATGCGGTCGACGACGACAAAATCGCCTTGCTTGCCCAGCGTCATCAACGGGTGATGCCAGGTTCCCATGTGATAGTTGACCCCCTGATTGCCGTCCACGTAAAAAGCCCGAAGACGGTTTTCGTCGGGCCTATCGCCGGGCCCGTTGGGCGCCACCACCGCAATAAAGGGCGCCTGGTTGCAGGGAATCCACGACTGGCTGCCTAAAGGATGGCGCTCGAGCATGCCGACCTGCAACGGAAAACTGAAGGCGTCGCCTCGGGCCAGGCTGATGCCCGCCCGGCCGTCGCTGCCTTCTATCTGCACCGCGCCCAAATCATGGTAGCGCCGGGTCGTGCCGTTGTTGATCGGGTACCAGGGGCTGCCGTCGATTTGTATGACGTCTCCGAAGCCCGCAAAAGCGGCTTTATCCAGACGTTCCAATTTCAGAATGATCATGCTGCGCCTCCGGTCGTCATGCCAGCCGTCCCCAGATACGAAGACGGCTGACGCCCCCGTCGGGGATGATATTGAGCTTGACGTGCGTCACCGGGCCGATATCGTGAAGTTGATCGGCCTTATAAAAATGCTGCTTGTCCATTTCGGTTTTCTGCTCGTCCAGCAAGGTCGGCCAGAACATGGCCTGGGTAATGATGGACGAGTCGGTTCCTTGCGACACGTGCGCGGCCTGAAGCGAGATGCGATCCGGGTAATTGCCTTTGAAGTGGGCGGTATCGACTTCGATTTCCTGAATGGCAACCGGATGCCCCAGCTCGATCACGCACCAATCATGACCGGGCTCGCGCCGACGGCGTGTTTCCCAGCCATCGCCCATATTGACTCCGCGACCCGGCATGATCAAGCGAAACGGCGTGCCAAAGTGTGCGTTGTTGTAACCCACGATACGCCCGCCGCTGGCCAGGGCCGACACCTCGTGCAAGGCGTTGCGATCTTGCCTGCTCCAGTCGCACACGGGCTGGCCAAATACCCGAAAACGGGCAATCCCGCCATCCGGGTAGATATTAAGACGGCAATGCGTCCACGCCCGATCGTCATCCAATTCTATAAAGTGATGCGAACTGCTGGATAAGGACGTTGCCGGAACGATTTCGACCCACGCCGTGGAAGCGTCCGGCTCGCCCTCGCAATGGCATGCCTGCACCATGGCCGCGGGCGGAAAATTGCCCGTGAAATGGCTGGTATCGATATCCAGGCCCTTGATTATCCCCGGCAATCCCAGCTTGACGACGGCCGAATCAAAGCCGGCATCGCGTTTGCGTCGGGTTTCCCAACCATCCATCCATTTACCGTGGTCGTCAAACTTGCCGACAATGAATACAGGTTCGGCCGCCTGCAACATGCGGCTGGCCGGTGCAAACCACTCGTCGGAACACGACAAAACAACTGCGCCGAAATCGGCCGAGGCCAGATTCGCATAGCGGGTGGCAAAATCGGGTAAGTCGACGCTGGGCGCGTTCAACACAGTACCTGCCGGTAAATTGGGGGCTGCCATTGCGACGTAACTCCTAAAAACAAGTACAAGTAAAAAGACAGGGGAAAAAGGTTCTAAGCCTCGATGACCAGATCATTCAGGCGCAATCGCCCGATTTTGTATATTTGCTGCAGGCTTTCGGCTTTTTCGGCGTCGACCGTCAAGCCCAGCCGGCGCTCGAACTGCTCGATGATGCCGGCCCTGTCATAACCGCGCACCGCCAAAACAAAAGGGAAACCGAATTTTTCGCGATAAGCCTGATTCAGCCTGGTAAGGGTGCTGAACTGCTCCGGCGTGCAGTTGTCCAGCCCCGCACCGGCTTGTTCGGCTGTCGACTCAATGGTGAGCTGCCCGCCTACGGCCGCTTTGCCGGCGAGCTCGGGGTGGGCGCAAATCAGCGTCAGTTGCGCCCCGGGACCGGCCGCCTCAATGGCGCCGACCATGGCCTGATGCAGGGCATCGACCGACTGAAACGGACGTTGAACCGCGACGCTTTCGGCCACCCACGGCGAGTGTTCGAATACGCCGCCCAGAATACGCACGAACTCGTCTGCAGGACGCGCATTAAGCGCCGTTAAAGAAATCGCGCCGCTCATGGTGTGCCTTTATCAAGATAAGGATGATGGGAGATCCAGTGCCGGGCAATGTCGACCCTTCGGCAAATCCAGACATGATCGTGCTTTTGCACATGATCGAGAAACCGTTGCAGGCCCGCCAGACGGCCCGGGCGGCCCGTCAGCCGGCAATGCAGCCCGACCGAAAGCATTTTGGGCGCCTCGGCGCCTTCCGCATACAACACGTCGAAAGCGTCTTTGAGATAGGTATAGAACTGCTCGCCGGTGTTGAAGCCCTGCGCACTGGCAAAGCGCATATCGTTGGTGTCGAGCGTGTAGGGAATAATCAGTTGCGGCTTGACCGCCCCGCTATCGAGCGCCACCTCGGTCCAAAAGGGCAAGTCGTCGCCGTAGTAATCGGAATCATATAAAAACCCGCCTTCCTCGGCCACCAGGGCGCGCGTATTCGGACTGTCGCGGCCGGTATACCAGCCATAGGGATGATGGCCCGTCAGGGCGGTAAGCACCTGGATGCAGCGCTGCATATGTTCGCGCTCGACCTCTTTGGCAACCGACTGATAGTGAATCCAGCGGTAACCATGAGCGGCGATTTCATGGCCCAGTTCGACAAAGGCCTGGGCGGCCTCGGGATGGCGCTCAAGCGCCATGCCAACGCCAAACACCGTCAGCGGCAAGCCGCGCCTTTCGAACTCGCGCAAGATGCGCCACACGCCCGCGCGCGAACCGTATTCGTAAATCGACTCCATCGACAAATGCCGATCGGGAAAAGCCTGCGCCCCAATGATTTCGGACAGAAACTGTTCGGAAGCCGGGTCGCCGTGCAGTACACAGTTCTCACCGCCCTCTTCGTAATTGAGCACAAACTGAAGCGCCACACGCGCCCGCCCCGGCCAGGCCGCTTGCGGCACATGACGCCCATAACCGATTAAATCGCGAGGATAGGAAGTGTTCATGAGGGCTCCACGGTATAACGTTTGACACCAAAAACCGACCAGGGGTCGACGACGGCCGTTTTAGGCTGATGCACGCGCTGCTCGCAATCCTGCAAGTGGTGGCGCATGGCCGCAACCGCGCCGTCCCGGTCGTTGGCGCAAAGCAAATCCAGTATCTGTTCGTGCTCGACATAGGAACAGGTGCTTGGGCTGGGCATATCGTGATACGCAATGATCAGGGTCGTGCGCGAGCACAGGCTGTGCATCAGCTCGGTGAGCACCTGGCTGCCGGCCAGGCGCGCCATTTTGACGTGGAACGCATTGGACAAACGCAACCAGCTGATTCGATCGCCCTTGTCAAAGGCGGCACGCTCTTGCCGCACCATGTCATATAAGGGCAGCAAACGCGCCGCCAGGTCGGGCAGTGCAAGCAGCTTGTCGATAAGCAGGCATTCGATGGCCCGGCGAGTCTCGAACACATCGGCGATTTCACCCGCCTCAGGCTGGCGCACAAAGGCGCCGCGATGGGGCAGCAAGACCACAATCTTGTCATGGGCCAGTTGTGCCAGCGCACCGCGCACGGTTGAACGCGAGCACTCGAACACGCTGCACAGCGCGGCTTCCGTCAGCTTGGCCCCCGGCAAGAGGCGCCGATCCATGACCGCATCGAAAATCTCGGCGTAGACGCGCTCGATATCGGATTCCGGCCGCAACCCTTCCAGCAGGGAAGAAGCTTTGGGCGCCGTACTATCGAGTGACGCGTCTTGACGCTGATCCAGGCAAAGCATGAATGGTCTGTCTCGTTATAGGTTTTATTTAAGTAGCTATTGACAATTATTGGCGCGCCAAACAGAATCGTCAACATAAATTGTCAACAATCTGGGATAACCACTACCCGCCACCGCCGGGAAGTCGTCCGGACCAAAACAACGGTGTTTTAAACCACCGATAACGGAGACATCGATGGGCAAGCTTTCAACCCACGTACTGGACACCATGCACGGCCGCCCCGCGCAAGGCGTACGCATTGAACTTTATGCGCTTCAGGGCGAAACGCGGCAACGAATCAAAGAAGCCACCACCAACAGCGACGGCCGCTGCGACAAACCCCTGCTGCAAAACGAGCAGATGGCGGTCGGCACTTACGAGCTGGTTTTTTTTGCCGGCGACTACTTCGCCCGGCAAGGCGTATCAGTCCCCGAACCCCGGTTCGTCGACCAGGTCGTGGTGCGCTTCGGCATTGCCAATCCGGCTGAAAACTACCATGTGCCGCTGGTGGTTACGCCCTGGACCTACTCAACCTACCGGGGCAGTTGATCATGGACGCCTACCTGCTGGAATTTGGCAATTTATTGCTGCGCTGGCTGCATGTCATCGCAGCCATTGCCTGGATAGGCGAGTCCATTTATTTTGTCATGCTCGACAACAGCCTTAAGCCGCCCCATACCCCAACGGCCAAAAAGCTGGGCGTATTCGGCGAGATGTGGGCGGTGCATGGCGGCGGTTTTTATCACAATCAAAAGTACCTCACCAATCCGGCTGAGTTGCCCGACGATCTGCACTGGTCGTTCTGGAAAGCCTACACCACCTGGCTTTCGGGCTTTGTCCTGTTTGCCGTGCTGTACCTGATCAAACCCTCGTTTTATTTGGTCAACCCAGGCAGCAGTTGGGCCTGGGCCGCGGCGCTAACGGGCTGGCAGGTCAGCGCGCTGGCCGTCGTGTTTTTAGTGGCTGGCTGGCTTGTGTACGATCAGCTTTGCCGGCGCATCAGCCCCAATATGGAACGTGACGGCCTGTTAAGCCTGGCGGTTGCCGTCATGATGGTCGTCGTGGCCTATTTGTCGACACAGCTTTTTCAAGGACGCGCCGCCTTTTTAATTACCGGCGCCGTCATGGCCACCAGTATGTCGGCCAACGTGTTTTTCTGGATTATTCCCGGCCAGCGACGCATGGTGACGGCGCTCAAGGCGGGCCAAACGCCTAACCCGCTTGATGGCAAGCGCGGCAAGCAGCGGTCGGTGCACAACACCTATTTCACGCTGCCAGTGGTGTTTTTAATGCTCAGCAACCACTACTCGTTCACTTTCACCAGCCCATACGCCTGGGTGATCATGAGCTTGTTCATTTTTTCAGGCGCCGCCATACGGCAATACTTCGTGCTGCGCCACAGTGGACAGAACAAACTGGTATTTCCCGCACTGGGCATTGCGCTGCTGGCCGTCATCGCCTATTTAGCGTCGCCCAATGCGGCGCCAGCCCCTGCCGCAGGCACATCAATGGCCCACAACGCTGCGCCAGCGGGCACGGCGCCAGCGACAGCCGGCCATGAAGCGACCAGCACAAAGCAAGTCGTAGACATCATGCATGCCCGCTGCATACAGTGCCATGCGGCCCGGCCCAGCCAGGCCGGATTTGCCTCGGCCCCGCTGGGCATCTTGCTTGAAACCGAACAAGAAGTGCTTGCCCACCCGGACCTGATCAAGCAGGTCGTGGCCAGCAAATACATGCCGCTGGGCAATATGACGCAAATGACCGATGCCGAGCGGGCAACCATTGCCGCCTGGAACCCCTGACCATCTGGCTTTATATCGACGGCGTTATTCGATACAGATATACCCCCTGGTCCTGCCCGGCATGGCCGGATCCGACCCCGCGTCGGATCCGCTATCGGAAATACCCAGGTCTTTCGAACCGACCGGACAGGAGCAATCGCCGGTAATGGGGTTGGCGGTGGACTTGCCTTCGGCATCGCGACAACCATGCTTGCTATTGACCATATAGCCCCCCGCGCCGCGGCGCCCCGCCGAGCGCCACCGCCCGTTTCGACACACCAATAGGCCGCCGCCCGGCTCCGAGGCGATCGCCCCGTCGGCCGAACACGATGTCATGAAGTAATGCTGGGCCTCGACGAACAAATGCTTTTGAACCGTCAGGGAGGCCTGCGCATGGATATCTCCCTTGACGCTGGCCTCGCCTTGAAACTGGGGGTCGCGCTGATCCCGCACCCGCAAGAAATCGAGCCCCCTCAGTTGTTCAGAGGTCACCGCCATCGCGACCGTACCCATGGGCAGCCTGTCCATACCGGACAAGGGCGGATTAGGGAAGGCAAACGCGGCACCGCCGACTTCGTGAGGACGGGATGACTTTACGCTGCCGCCCCACCCTTGCGAGGCCATCAGCCATTGCGCCACCATCTGCTCATCCACGACGCCCAATGCGCTGTGGGCGAAAGCCCGGGTCGAATAAACCAGGGCATCGAGACGGCAGTCTTCCCCCGGGCATACGCCGCCGCGCATGACTGCCACGGCCGCCCCCAGGCCAGCGGCGCCGTGCTCGGGAAAGCCCGGCGGCAATAACTGATCGGCCTTGAGCTCAGCCAGGCTGGGCCTGGTCCAGTCCACATATCCCAGCCCCGCCATGTCGCCAGCGTCGGACGCCAGAACCAACTGTGCGGCATGGCGCTCAAGATAAGCCTGGGCGCCTTTCTTTACGGCCAGCATCCACACGGCGGAAGACTGCGCGGCGGCGTCATTGATTTTATGCACCAGGGCGCTGGCGCCCCACACGACCAGCAAGGTGGCGACAAGAACCGCAACGACGAGCTCCAGCATGGCAAACCCCTGCTGCCTGCGCATGGCCGTCCTCCTAGCTCGCCGTAAAGACGAACGTATTGACATCACCCTGAGCGCACTTGGATTCGGTCGCCAGTGCACTGTACTGAGTCACGCTGTTCTTTACCACGGCCTCGGTCTGCCCCTCGGCAGCGACCGTAATCATATCGGAGACACGCTGCATGACCGAGGCAATGCCAGGGCATGCGGCATTATTCACCTTGGACAGCGTGATCGAGAACGCCGTACCCGACCCATCGGGTCCAACCGTTACCTCGCCATCGCCGCCCAAGCCATGCAGCACCTTGATAGTCGAGTCGGCGCCGGACACCGAGAACACGCTGGAATCACGCACCAGGTTGGCGAAGTTTCCCGTTTCGATGCCCGCATAAGGCGTGACTGAACCGTTCGGTGCATTCACCTTGGTTTGCAAGATGAAACGGGCCAGCTCCTCGCCCACTTTAGGCACCTTGTTCTCTACGACATAACTTCCAATGGCGGGAATGGCAATGATCGCCAAGAGCAGCACAATCGCGGTCACGATGGAAACCTCAATAAGCGAAAAACCTTTTTGACGCCGTAAAGCATTCGGCCCGACCCCAGCGCTAACTGCAGACATAAACACCTCCTTAAGTAACGCTTGCCCTTATTGGCTTGCGTAAAAAATCATGAGCGACCGACGTAGCTCGTCGATCACGGCGTAATGCCACAGCCCCAGACCGAGCAAACTGGCTACGCACAAAAACAATAAGCTCCAACGCAGTGCCAGCGCCTGCCTGGCTACCGAAGTAAGGACACGACCCTTCAGTCGTTGCCGGGTCAGCATCAGACCATCAAGCAGTCCGCGCGCCATCGCCATATCGCTTAAAAACCAGAACAAATCGCGATCAAGCAAACCGGTATTGAAGGTCTCGCCCCCAATCAGCCCCATGTCGATGCGCGCCAGCATGGCGTCGATATGCCAACTCTGCCATCGGCCGGCCCCTGCCCGCTGCATGGATAACGCCGCACGAAGCTGCGTAGAGGTCGCTCCCTGGCGCGCCAGCACAATCATAAGTACGGCTAGGAAATGCATGGCGTGAATAGAGCGGTAGATGCGCCAAACCGCATAGCGCTCCAGATGCTGGCGCACCGGCCCCGTCAGATTGGGCAAGGACCACAGAAAGAGCGCGGCGCTACCCATAATCAACACCGTCAGAAACGCCCATTGCGCGCCGACAAAGCGGGAAAATCCGATCAGCGCACGCGTGCGGGCCGCGTAGAGTTCGGGCGGTACGGCGCTAAACGTTTCCAGCAAGCGCGGCAAGGTGAAGAGCGGCGTTGCCAGCACCATGATGAACAACACCCCCAGGGCCAGTACGGCAGACCAGGCGGTGGATGTCCAGATGTCCCTGGCTTGCTGCTGCAACCGCAATACATCGGCCAGGTCGCGCAAGGTACTGATCAACGCCGTATTGCCGAAAGATTGCGCCGCCCTGATCAAACCGAGCTCGGCCAAGGGAAAGCAGCCCGACCAGGTCGCGGACAGATCCCCGCCTGTCTGCGGGTAAGCGCGGGCCCAGCGCGACGACAACCGGCCGCGCACGCTGGCAGTTCCGTAACGACGCGCATCGTGCTCGAAAATCTCTTTCAAAGTACGTCGACCCTGCATGCCGTCCATCAAGGCAGACAGGTAGTCAAAATAGTCGGCGCGCTGGCCGCCAAACCGAATCCGATCAAGGCTGAACCGAAGTGGCTCCCCTCGCTGGAACGCGGATACATAACCCCGCCTGCTCATGCTGAAACTCGCAACGGATGATGCGGGGCCAGGCCTTGCAAACGCTCCAGCGTTTCAAACGACTGGAAGCGAGGCTCGATGTCGCGCGGATCGATCTGGCCCTGAAATGCTTTATAAACGGCGCATTGCATCGCACTCCATCCCGCGACATCACTGGGCTCTGCCTGCACGGAATGTGGGATGAAACTTGAAATTTGACTAATCGGGCTGGTGTATGCCCGGTGTTTAACGGCATCGAGAAAACCGGCGCTCAGCGCGGGCTCTATGTACTCAGCCGCCACGGTACGTCCGGCATAGCCGTTAAGGCGTGGTACTTGCGCGTTGCGGCATGTCCGGCATCCCGATGGATTTCGGATTTTCAGCTGTTCGCCATCGCAGCCATACAGGCGGCGCACACGTTCCAGCCATAACTTCCATTGCGTCGCGCTTCGACCCTGAACACCGGTCGTTCCGGTACGCGTTAACAACTCGGTGCAGGGCAAGGCGCAGTGCGGGCATAATTTGGGCAGCAACACCTGGTAAACCAGTAGTTTCAACACCCCCGGCGTCGCCAGAAAGTCGCGCGACACACCGATAAAATCAGACGCCAGGCGCTCGCCGATCAGCGCGGCCGAAGGCGCGTGTGTGGTCGTGTACACGTTGACCCCCGAGCCGGCCAGATCCATAAACGCGCGGCCGGTTTCGCAATCGCGAATCTCGCCGATAAGCACGTCGTTCATGGCAGAGCGTTTAAGCGTTCTGAGCTTCGCCGAAAAGCCATCGTGATCCGTGCCGCCCAGATCGCGAACCACCGTATTCTGAATCGCCCGCGGAATTAAATACTCGACGGGATCTTCGATGGTAATGACTTTTCTGTCTTCGGGAATCGTGGCCATCAGCGAGGCCAGCGTGGTCGACTTTCCGGAACCGACCGTACCGGCCAGAACAATGGCGCCCCCTTCTGAAATCATGGCGCGTTCGATGACCTGTATTTGCCCAGGCAAGTAACCGAGCTGGTCCAGGCTGGAACAAAGCGCCACGGCGTCGCGTTCGAGAATACGCAAACACACACTGGGACCCTGATCCGCCGCCAGCGAAGCCCAGCGCAACATGACTTTGCGGCCATCGACATACCGAATCAAACGGCCTTGCTGTTCGACAAGCGGATCGAATACCGCCCCGTTTCCTCCGTTGATATCCATCCATGCCACCGAAAGCATGTCCATGAGTGTCGTCGTGGGAATACGTCGAAAACGTTCCGGCGCCACATAGCGTCCCGCCAGGGTGTAGCGAACTTCCGACTCATCCTCGCGCAAACGGACATTGACATGCAGATCGCTGGCGCCGTGACGCACGCCCCACTCGACCATGTCCTGAAAGGCATCGGCCAGCGCTGTTTTGGAGGCCTGGCCCGACAGATCTTGCCGCGCAAGCGACGTTTGAGCTGTAATCTGCTTGCGGGCGATCGCCAGCAGCAAAGGCGCCGCCAACACATACCGCTGCGGCACAGCCAATGCATAACCATACTGGCGTATACGGCGTGCGAGCTCATCGGCCTGGTCGCTTCCCACGTGTTCGGCCAACGACAGTATCGCCACGGAATGATCCCCCAGCAAAACAGGGCACAGGCGACCGGACAAGCCTTCAACCTCGAGTTCGGTGCAAAGCGTTCGAAGAAAGGGCGGGCTCAACGCCATAAACTCGTCGGAGTTCGCAATGACGATGGCCTGTGAGGTATTGAAACGCGCTGCAGGCGCGGGCGCTTCGGCCACACGCAATACACTCGAACGCTTCCAGGAAGCCAGCATTCAACTAGCCCCCTGCCGCCAGTGACGGATGCAAACACAGCGTATGCGATTCGTCATTGCGCTCAAGCTGCACGCATGAACCGGTAATGGCACGCAAGCGATAGGCCGCAGTACTGTTCTTCAGCCCCACCGGCAAGGCCCGGCCATGCATATAGACATAAGGATGGGAGCCGACGCTGACTTCCGCCAGCAGCTTCTTGCCTACGCCATAGATTGCAATAAGCTTCAACGCCTCGTCCTGCGTGACCAGAGGATGGCTCTCTTGCAGCGCGGCAGGCTTGCCCCGTTCCTTCAACTTGCTCTTTGACTGGCTCAACGCCAGGGCCGTATCCAGGCGCATCAGCTCGCGCACCGACATCTGCTCACGCATCAGCTCGTCCTCCGGTACGCCCTGGGCCGTTGCAAGCGGGCATAAGGCACCCGACAAGCCAACAATAAAAGCCTGCTCAAGAAGCCTTTGCCAACCTGCGCTCCGAGGGATCCGTCCCCGGGGCGCTGATGGAATGATTCTCCTTCGATTCGATTTCATATAGATCTCCTTGGAAAGACACGTTCAAGCGGCTGCTTTTGATACCCGCCCTATCGACATGGCGCACTGACACCAGAACCTGCTTCCAGCTTAGGGACTCGGTATAAGGGAGCAGTAAACTGACTGAGCGCAAAGGCCCCTGGATTTGCACCGGGCGGATTAAATAGCCGGAGATATGGTCCGGCCGTTCAATCACTTGGTTTTTTTCATCACGAGGCGGCTCGATCTTGAACGCCTGTGATTTGCCCAACTGGATTTGCGTAAAAGCCGGCAGGATCGACTGCAACGAACTGAATAGGTGGCGCTCGTTGTCGGCGCTGGTTTTTAACACCTGCGCCGCCAACGGCCGCCCTGCCTCGGGCAGCGTCCAGGCTGCATGGACGCGATCGATCGATTCGAACTCGATGCCCCAATTGGATGCCGCCTTAGCCAGAAAGTGCTCATTGCTGGCCTTGGCATCGCGCCGGTCATAGCGTGCGCGGCAGCGCCAGGCCGACGATTGAGCCATGCAGTTCACCTCCAGAAGTTCCCATCCCCCCACGCGCACGGGAATCGCGTACAGGCTATGCAGCAACAACTGAGTGCCCTGAACCCCATGGACCGTGACATGGCGCGTCGCTTTCGACACCGCCTGCCGCCATGCCGCGACCGGATCCACCCCGGAGGCCGGCGCGGTATCGGCATCGGCCGGACGCAAGACAGTCCAAAACCGGGGAATGACAAGCATGAGAACCAGCGCAAGAACAAACCACTGAACCGGCCCGGGAAAAACCGGCTCCCAACGGCTGACAGGAGCCAGCCGCGTTTGAACATCGCTGGCCGCCGCAATCATCGACAGCGTCGGCAAGGCCTGCGCCTTCTGGGCGCCCAGCACCTGTAAATGAGGATAAGCCTGTTTCAATTCGTCCAGCACAACGATCGCCTCATCCCGGGACGGATAAAGCGTATCGGTGCGGGCAATGACCGCCCCCTCATGAACGGCCACCAGCCAATGGCAGGCCGGCTCCAGTTCCAGCAACAAGGCCACCGTGCCGCTGGCATGCAAGCGCGCCACATTTTGCGCCGCCGAATAAAACGGTTCTTTGCGGCGACGGCGCTCCAGCTTGAGCGCCGCCAAGCCGACCGCGTCGGCGCCATCGGACACAACCACATGGCTTGCCCGATAGCGCCGGGCCGTACGCCGGGCAGCCCGGCTGGCTTGGGCGCCGATCAAGGGCAACCAATACAGGCCAAACACCAGCGATGCGGACGATACCTGCAAGATCAGCAAATCGTTCATGGCGCCCTCCGTCAAAAGCCTTCTTCGACCTGGGCGCTCAGGACAATGACCGTCGTCAGGCGCTGCGTCGCCGCACGATCGCTGCCGCCGAACGCCATCGGCACTCCCGGGTTCAGGCGCCGCCCTTCCGCTTCTTCCTGTGTCCTGTCAAAACCCGAAATGACCATGGGTTGCCCCGGACGCAAGGCAACCTGCTGCACCGTGCCATTGCCGTCTATGGTGAGTTGCTGCAACTGCAGGGGATTGGTCTTATCGCCGAAAGTGACCGATTTAAGCGGTTGCGCAACCGTATTGTCATAAGCCACCGAAAGCAGGATTTGCCCGTCCTCTTGTGCGTCGGGAACCAGGGTAATCAGCGAACCGACGGTTTCCTCTTTCTGACTGACGGACACCGAAGGCAAGGCCAAGCCTGAACCGGTTGCCAGCGCGGTGGTCTGCACCTGGTCGATATACGAGAAGGTGGTACGCACGGCATGCGTAATAGGACGCCGGTTAAGCGTCAGCACCGGCACGCTGCTGCGGCGCACCACCTGTCCAATCTGCCCCAAGGCCTTGATCAGCGCATCCGAACCGCCGAACGGCCCCTCGTTCAAACTCAGCCCCAAACCGGCTGCTTCAGCCAGGTTCGAACCAGGCATGACCGCAACGGCGGCCAGCCTGGCGCTGGAGAAAACCACATTCCAGTCCAGGCCGGCCTCTGCCGTGTCGCTGGTAACCAAGGTCACTTCCTCGAAGACCAGTCGCACCCGGCGCGTCAGCGCCCGATTTTCCTGATCCAGGTAAAGCGCTATATTGCGCAACACCTCGGGCGTGTCGGTAACCACGATCGACGAACTGGCGCCCGACTCGGCAACCAGTACACCGGCCTGGGAAAGAAAGGGTTCGATACGTCGCTTGATGACCTCGAGCAGTTCGTGCTTGGTCCCCGACAAGCTGGTCTTCGACGTACTGGCAAAACCGTGGTCCCGGTTGCTTCCGGAAAGCCCCAGCGAGGCTTCGGCGCTGGCATTAAGCGTTAACGCCCGGACATTGAAAACACGGGTCTCGGTGCGATAGAACTCGATTCGACCGTTATCGTAGCGCCACAGAACACCGAGGCGAGCGCTGATCCGATCCAGAATTCGCGCCAGAGGTTCGGGCCCGCCGGACAAACGCACGGTAACCGGCGCCGTCGGGCCCAATGTTTGGCCGGTACCGGCCAAACGCGGCAAGAACCGATCTAGCGGCAATTGCGCATCCGGCCGGACGAACACGGGAATATGGGTGACCGCGGTAATTCGCTGGGCAACGCCGGCCAGGTCCAGGGCTGCTCCTGAAAACATAAACGTTGTATCTACATTAGCTCGCAATGCCAATGGCAGCGTGACCTCGCGTGCAAGCGGCTGGGACTTGCCGGCAAGCCAGGGACGATCGACCTCTTGTGCGGTGCGCCGCGCATCGCGATCGGACACGGCGCGTGCAAACGCGCGATGCTGCGCCAGCACGTCCGTTTCAGCCCGGCTCGCCGACAGCCCAATTTGCCGCATTTTTTCGTTCAATGCGCACGACGAAACGAAGAAGCACAAGCTTGCCAGGCCAAGAAGGCGAACCGAACGACTCATGACACCTCCGGCAGGTTAGCCGTACGATCGCACGACTGCGCATAGGGCACGATGCGCAGCACCTTGTTGGAATAGAAGCATGGCTGCAAGGGGCGATCGGCCAGCTCGGTCGATGCCACCAACTGCTGGACGGCCCGCTTGAACTGCGGCTCAAAGCTCGCGGAACCGACTATCGGTATATCGGCATCCACCGCCCAGTGCTCGGCCTCGAACGTCCAGCCCGCCGCCTGCGCCCAGCGCGACAAGGCAACACGCAAATTATGGTCTTGCGGACCGACTGTAAAAGACGCCGTATGCTCCTCTGCCAAGGCAAAGCTCGATGCCGTAAAGTCGGCAGGCAGCGTTTCCGACAAGGGTGTTACGGCGCTGACGGGAACCTGTGAGGCGATCGAAACAACCTGGGCGGCAGGCAAAGGGACCGGCGCTGAAGCCTGCGGGGGGGACGGCGACCGATCTCCGGAAAATGGCAGCTCGGGCGTTTTTTCGATCTGGTCGATAAAGCTTTTGAGCTGGCCCCCGCGCAGCACCAAGCTGGGCCAGACGCCAGGCAGCACGACATAGGCGCCCTCTTGACGATAAGGCAACGGACGACCCTGGGCGCCTTCAGCGTTCACGAATATCGCCGGTATGGCCTGGTCTGGCGCAAACTGCAGCCACATTTGGCGACCGTCGTCGAACACCTGCAAAGGAGCTACGGCGCGATCACCCGACAAGCGCCAGGAAAAACGATAGGACGCCGCCTCAACCTTGTTATCGGCACCACGCCAAGGTCCGAACAGCGCCAAATCAGGCAAGGCCGTACAGCCCGACAGCAAAGAGACAACACTTATTGCAATAAACAATCTGATCATAGTGGGCACCCAAGAATGAAACACGCTTATGTCATGCATGCCATCTTGCGCATCGGATCTCTGCCCAACCAGACCGACTTATACGCATGGAGATTTTTATCGCAATAAAAAAATCATTAACCCATCGAATTTCTTTTTAAAAATCAAAACGATAGAAAAAACCACCAATGAGGACATAAAAAACCCCATGGCTAAATTTAGCTCATGGGGTTATGGGAAACCACACAGACCCGCAGCGGATACGCGTATCGGTCTTAAAGCGGCCCGCGGGCCGCCGGACTTATTTTTGGCGCATCATTTGGCTGGCTTCGCTTGAAGCCGACTTCAATGCCACGACGGCCGGTTCTTCTCCGCTCAGGGCCTTATCCAGCTTTTTATGGAACATGGCCTTGATTTCAGGATAATTGCTGATTTTGAAGCCGCGACTGGTCGCCACCGGCTTATTCTGATAGGCCGCCACAACGTCTTTCCAGCCGCCCAGGTTTTTGTAGTAAGCGTTTTCGGTCGTTGTAAACGCCTTATCCGTCAGGGGCAAATAACCGGTATTCTGGTACCAGAGGCTGGCATTCTTGGGCTGAGCCAGCCACTGAAGAAATTGCGACGTCGCTTTGTCCTGGGTTTTATCGTGGCCGTCGATAGCCCAGAACGCCGACCCCGTTACAAACGCATTACCCGGCGTCTTGGTCACTTGAGGGTAATACGGCAACCCGGTAACGCCAAAGTTCAATGAGCGCGTATCGTTGAATAGGCCCAAATTGCTCGAGTTTGACACCAAGACGGCACACTCGCCATTGATAAACCGCTTGACGGCATTGACATCCTGGGACGGCTTGACCATGAGTTCCGTACGCACCCAGCTGATCATGAGCGACAAGTGCCGGACATACATGGTGTCAAAAGCGAAGACCGGAGCGGCCTTGCCTTTCAAGCCATTGTCGGCCGTGGTGTAAAACTGCTTATTGACCGCCGCCAGATTTTCCAGGTTGACCGATACCGTTTGATCGGTTGTAAATGGGCAGGTGCGCGAGCCGTTATTGGCCAGCTTGACCAATTGGTCTTGCAGACCCTGCCATGAACGATCCGGCTGGGCCGGATCAATGCCCGCCTTCTTGAATTTGTCGACGTTGTAGTACATGACCGGAACGTCGACCAAGTAAGGAAACGCCAGCAAGCGGCCCTTGGCATCGCGCATGAATGTTGCGCTGTCGTCGACAAACCATTTGACGTCTTTGACGGGGTATTTGGAGACCAGGTTGTACAGCGGCAAAATATATTTGCGGCTGGCGATATCTTCGGGCGAACTGTTGTCGGCCAGTTGCACCAGGTTGGGCGTCGTTTTGTTTTTGACGCCGCTGGCCAACGCCGACTCGATCTTGTCGTTGTCGTCGAACGATTTCAATTTGACCTTGACGTCGTCCTGGTCGCCGTTGAACTGCTTGACCAGCTTTTCAAATACTTGCTTGTTCGACGAATTGAGCGAATACCAGACTTCGATATCGGTCGCGGCATGAGCAATGGAAACGCTCAAAAAAGAAGCCGCTGTTCCCAGCACCACAGTGCGCCAGGAAAGCGGCGCACCCAAAAGCCATTGTGTGTTCATGAAATAAATTAACCTAGGAAAGGAAACTCAGGCTCAGGTTGACGGCCGCAGATAATATCTGCCAGGGCGCGGCCCGAGCCCACGCCCATCGTCCAGCCCAGGGTGCCGTGCCCTGCGTTTAAAAAGAGATTGGAAATACGCGTTCTGCCAATAAGCGGAACGTTGGATGGCGTTGTCGGACGCAAGCCAGACCAATAGCGAACATTATCAAAATCAAGCGCGGTTGGGAATAGCTCTTGAGCTTGTTGCAGCATATTTTGGCAACGGATTGTATTCAGCGCGCGCGAGTATCCGGACAGCTCGGCCGTGCCGGCCATACGCAATTCGTTACCAAGTCGGGTGTAGACCACCTTGTGTGCGCTGTCGGTCAGGCTGACCACCGGCGCGGCCTGTGCGTCGACTATATCGAAGGTCGCCGAATACCCCTTGGCCGGGTAGATATTGCACGGCACGCCCAGCGGGGTCACAATATGCGGCGTAAAACTGCCCAGCGCCGCCACATAGACGTCGGCCGTCAGCACTTCATAGAGCCCATCCGCGTTAACAAGCTCCACCCCCGTCACCTGCCCGCCCTCGGCCAGCAAACGGCTGACCTGAGTAGAAAACCGGAACTCAACGCCGGCCTGCTGCGCTTGTCGGGCCAATTCGGAAGTAAACAGGTAAATATCGCCGCTTTCATCCTCGGCCGTGTAGTCGCCCCCCACAATACTGTGGCGCATCGGGGCCAGCGCCGGCTCGATCTGTACGATTTCATCGGTGCTGACAATACGCCGGTCGACACCGAAATCGCGCATCAGGCCCGCGGCCTTTTGCGAGTCATCGAAATCAGCCTGATGACGATAAAAATTCAGGATGCCGCGCTCGAGGTGGTTGTATTCGATGGACAGGTCGTTACGCATCTCTTTCAAGGTGCGCAGGCTGTATTCGGCCATCCCCACCAGGGCGCGAATATTAGGCGCCAGGCGACCGGGCAGGCATTCGCGCAAAAAGGCCAGCCCCCAATACCATTGACGCAGATCAAGCTGAGGCCTGAAAAGCAACGGCGCGTTATCTTGCAGCAGCCACTTGAACAGCTTCAAGGGGGCTTGCGGATTGGCCCAGGGCTCAGCGTACGAAACGGAGATCTGCCCTCCATTGGCGCGGCTGGTTTCTTGTCCCGGACCGCTTTCGCGGTCGATCACGACCACATCATGCCCTGCCTGCTTAAGCCACCATGCGGTGGCCGTTCCGATAATACCGCTGCCAAGCACCGCTACTTTCATCTTGTTTCCCTTTAACCGTCAACCGTTTGCTTCTTCAGCCCCGCAGCCCTTCTTAGGGGACATCCGCCGCCGAGGTAAAAGCATCGGCGTAGAACTCTTCATCGGGCAATCCGCATTGATGCGTAAAGTCCTTGCGTGCACTGTCAACCATGATCGGCGCGCCGCAAGCATAGACCTGATAACCCGAGAGATCTGAAATATCGTGCATGACCGCCTGATGCACAAAACCCGTGCGTCCGCTCCAGGCATCCTCGGGCGTGGCGTCCGACACCACCGGCACATACGAGAAGTCGGGCTGGGTGTTAACCCACTCTAGCACTTTGTCGTTCATGTATAAATCCTGCGGCCGGCGCGCACCCCAGTACAACACGACCTTGCGGGAGTTGCCGCTGGCGATCATGCGCTCGACGATGGCCTTGATGGGCGCAAAACCGGTTCCGCTGGCCAGCAGCACAATGGGCTTGTCGCTGTCCTCACGCAGGAAAAAGGAGCCGAAAGGCCCTTCCACGCGCAAGATTTCGCGCTCTTTCAACTGCGTGGGCCCGGTACCGAAAACATGATCGGTAAACACGCCGCCCGGCATGTGGCGTATATGCAGTTCAACCAGATTGTTATCCGAAGGCGGCGACGCCATGGAGTAACTACGCCGGCGCCCGTCTTTAAGAATGAACTCGATGTACTGACCGGCGTAATAGCGAAACGGTTCGGAAGCAGGCAATTGCAGTTGAACGACCATGACATCATCGGTCAGCTTGTCGAACCGGGCGACGCGCGACGGCATTTTGCGGATTTGAATGTCGCTGGCCATCCGGATTTCATGCGCTTCGATGACCAGGTCTGTGCTGGGCCTGGCCTGGCAAAACAAGGTATAGCCGGCCTCGATATCTTCGGCAGGCAAAATTTGCGCCGGATTGGGGCCCGCGTCGTAACTTCCCGAGACGACCTTGCCCTTGCAGGTCGAACATGCGCCATTGCGGCAGCTATAAGGCAGCACAATGCCAGCGGCCAATGCGGCATCGAGCACCGTCTGACCGGGCTCGACCGTAAACTGATGATTGGTGGGCTGGACTGTAACCTGAAAACTCATAACAATGTCGACTATAAAAAATTAAGTGAATAACGGCTATTGTATTGCGGCCCAGAGTGTAGGTTGCTTGACTTTAATCGACAAGACTTTTCCTTTTCGGGCCCGCTTGCCAACGTAATCCGCCAACTCCGTCCAATCAAGGGCAAGGTCGGTGTGCTTATTGCGATAAACGCCGCTGGCCGTCAGGCCCATCGGTCCGATGGCCAGCCATTGCGCAATCGCGTCGCCTTCGTCCAGACCCATCAAAATGGTGCCGCGACCACCTCCCGACAAGGTTTTGAGTTCAAGCAGAGGCACGATCAGGAAACGGCCTTTTTGCGTCAGCATCGCCAGATGATCGTCGGTGGCGCGCAAGGGCACCGGCTTGAGCAAGGTATCGCCGCTATCAAGCGTGACGAACTGCTTGCCCGCCCGCTGCCGGGTGCTTAAGTCTTTGAGCGAGGTCATGAACCCATAGCCGGACTGCGTGCCCAGCACATAACGCTGGCTGTCGGCGCCCGCCACCATATGGATGATCCGGGCGCCGGGCTCGATGTCAACCATGGACGTGATGGGCTGGCCATCGCCGCGCGCGGACGGCAAGCTGGATACCGCCACTGTGTAAACCCGCCCCGTCGTTGAAAACGCAACCAGGCTTTCCGTACTGCGGCACTCAATGGCGCCGTAGAGCGCGTCCCCGGCTTTAAAACTGAACTGGCCGGCATCGTGCCCATGGCCCTGGCGAGCGCGCAACCAGCCCTTCTGGGAAATGATCACGGTCATCGGCTCATCGACCACTTTATTCTCGAGCACGGCGCGTTCAGCCGCTTCGATCAACGTGCGCCGGTCATCGCCATACTGCTTGGCATCGGCCTCGATCTCTTTGACCATCAGGCGCTTGAGCGAGGCCGGATTATCGAGCAGTTCCTGCAGCTTGATCTGCTGGTCTTTTTGATCGGCCAGTTCCTTCTCGATCTTGAATCCTTCCAGGCGAGCCAACTGGCGCAAGCGCATTTCAAGAATGTCTTCGGCCTGCCGCTCCGACAAATCGAACCGCTGCATCAAGGCGGCCCGCGGCTCGTCGGACTCGCGTATGGTCTGGATGACTTCGTCGACATTCAAATACACCACCATGCGCCCTTCAAGCACATGAATCCGATCCGTCACCTTATCCAGGCGAAACCGGGTGCGGCGCGTCATGGTCTGGGTACGAAACCCCAACCACTCGGTCAGCACCTGGCGCAATGCACGCTGGCCAGGACGGCCATCAGTGCCGATACACACCAGGTTGACGGAAACGCTGCTTTCCATACTGGTCTGGGCCAGCAAAGTATTCACAAATTCATCGCGATCGATGCGACTGGTTTTAGGTTCGAACACCAGACGCACGGACGCCTCTTTACCGGACTCATCGCGGACGGTATCGAGCAGCCCCAACACCACTGCCTTGGTCTGTTGCTGTTCCGTCGTCAGGCTTTTCTTGCCCGCTTTGACTTTAGGGTTGCTGCGGTCCTCAATCTCTTCAAGGATTTTTTGCGAAGAGGTGCCGGGCGGCAACTCGGTAACCACCAGTTGCCATTGCCCGCGGGCCAGCTCTTCGAACTGCCAGCGCGCCCTTGCCTTGACGGAGCCTTTGCCGGTGGTATAGATATGCGCCAGATCGGAGGGCGATGAAATGATTTGCGCCCCGCCGGCGAAATCCGGCCCGGGCACAAGTTCAAACAACTCTTCATCGGTCAGCTTGGGATTTTTCAGCAAGGCAATGCAAGCCCGGGCCACTTCGCGCAAATTGTGCGAAGGAATCTCGGTCGCCATCCCCACGGCAATGCCCGACGCACCGTTAAGCAACATGACGGGCAAACGGGCCGGCAACATCTGCGGCTCTTTCTGGCTGCCATCGTAGTTGGGCACGAAATCGACCGTGCCCTCGTCCAGTTCGTCCAGAAGAATCTTCGAGAACGGCGTCAGGCGCGCTTCGGTGTACCGCATGGCGGCGGCATTGTCGCCATCGCGCGAACCGAAATTACCCTGGCCATCGACCAGCGGGTAGCGCAGCGTAAAGCTTTGCGCCATGCGCACCATGGCGTCGTAAGCCGCCTGATCGCTGTGGGGGTGGTACTTGCCCAGCACATCGCCCACCACACGGGCGGACTTGACCGGTTTGGCGTTCGACCCCAGGCCCATGGCCTGCATGGCATATAAGATCCGGCGCTGCACCGGCTTTTGGCCATCGGCCACTTCAGGCAGGGCGCGCCCACGCACCACCGATACGGCGTAATCCAGATAAGCCTGTTCGGCGTAAGTCGCCAGCAGAATCTGCTCGCCGCCATCGCCTGCATCGCCCGCATCAAACAAGTCCGGTTGTGTTGTATCCATATTTTCTATCTCATTAAATCGACGGTGCCCGCCTGTTGGCACACGATGAGCGCAAGCTCGGCATCAAGGCGTCCGGCCATTGAATGCCGGACGTATCGCGCCAAAATCAAACGTCGAGCTCGGCCAGATTACCTTTTTCTTCGAGCCAGGCACGGCGCTGGCTCGATTCGTTCTTACCCATGAGCATGTCGAACATTTTCGCGGTGGCCTCGACCCCCTGCTCGCCGCAGGTAACGGGCATCAGGCGGCGCGTATCCGGATTCATGGTCGTATCCCAAAGCTGCTCGGCGCTCATTTCACCCAGCCCCTTGAAGCGGCTGATGCTCCATGTGCCTTCGCGCACATTATCGCTGCGCAATTTGTCTTGAACCGCATCCAGCTCGCCCTGATCAAGGCAATACACCTTGCGCGCGGGCCTTTTACCCAGCGCCGGCACATCGACCCGGAACAGGGGCGGACGTGCAATATACACGTGTCCGGCCTCCACCAGCTTGGGAAAATGCTTGAAGAACAGGGTCAGCAACAATACTTGGATGTGCGAGCCATCGACGTCGGCATCCGACAGGATGCAGACCCGGCCATACCGCAGGCCCGAAAAATCGACATGGTCGTTGGGGCCGTGAGGGTCCACCCCGATCGCCACCGCAATATCGTGAATTTCATTATTGGCGAACAGCCGGTCGCGATCGACCTCCCACGAGTTAAGCACTTTGCCGCGCAGCGGCAGTACCGCCTGGAACTCTTTGTCGCGCCCCATTTTGGCCGACCCCCCGGCCGAGTCGCCCTCGACCAGGAAGACTTCGGTGCGCGACGTATCGCTGGACTCGCAGTCGGTCAACTTGCCCGGCAACACCGCCACCCCGGAGCTTTTGCGTTTTTCGACCTTCTGAGCCGACCGCGCCCGCGCCTGAGCCTGCCGAATGGCGCTGTCGGCCAGCTTTTTGCCGAACTCCACATTGGCATGCAGCCATAAATCCAGCGCGTTCTTGACGTAGCCGCTGACCAGGCGGACCGCATCGCGGCTGTTCAGGCGTTCTTTGATCTGACCCTGAAACTGCGGATCCAGCACCTTGGCCGACAGCACGAAACTGGCCCGTGCAAACACGTCTTCAGGCAGCAATTTAACCCCTTTGGGCACCAGTCCATGCAGCTCGGCAAAGGATTTGACGGCGTTAAACAAGCCATCGCGCAGCCCGGCCTCGTGCGTTCCGCCCGCCGTCGTGGAAATCAGGTTGACATAGGACTCGCGCACGACAGGGCCGTCGGCCGTCCAGACGACCACCCAGTGGGCGCCTTCACCGACGGCAAAGGTATCGTCATCCGCAGCGGCATATTGCTTGCCTTCGAAAGCCGGCACAATGCGTTCGGCATCGCCCAGGGCCTCGTTCAAGTAGCCGCGCACCCCTTCGTCGTATTGCCATTCGCGGGTTTCGCCGGTTTTCTCTATCGTGAGGGAGATTTTGATGCCGCTCAGCAACACCGCCTTGCTGCGCAGCGAATGCGTCAGCTCGGCCATGGGAATCGCCGCGCTGTCGAAATACTTCGGATCCGGCCAGACGCGTACGCAGGTGCCGGTCTTTCGCCGGCCCGCGGATTCAAGCTGTTTCAGCGGTTCGATCACCTCGCCGCCGGAAAAAACCAGTTGGTGCGTCTGGCCGTCGCGCCAAACCTTAACCTCGAGCCGCGTGGAAAGCGCGTTCGTGACCGACACCCCCACCCCGTGCAAGCCGCCCGAAAAGGCATAGGCGCCGCCCGACTTCTTGTCGAACTTGCCGCCCGCATGCAGGCGGGTAAACACAATCTCGACCACGGGCGCATGCTCTTCGGAGTGCATGCCCACCGGTATGCCCCGGCCGTCGTCTTCAATGGAAATGCTCGAGTCGGCATGCAGCGTAACCTTGATATGCTTGCCATAGCCGGCCAGCGCCTCATCGGCGGCGTTATCGATGACCTCTTGCAAAATATGCAACGGGTTTTCCGTGCGGGTGTACATACCCGGGCGTTGGCGAACGGGCTCCAGCCCTTTCAGAACCCGGATCGATGCTTCGTCGTAACGTGGTGTAGCCAAGTTATCCCCAATTTTTATGTGGACAAAAAACAGTATTTTACGGATATCGGCGCCGAACCATGAATTGCGCATAAAAACCGCCGCAACCCGAAGACTGTGCAGCCACGTGCCTACAGTGGTATGCTTGTCACAATTCGACAACAGAAAGACACCCCTAATTAATAGAATACATTGTCTTACTGCCTTGTCTTCCCGTATAGTTTTCAGGTATCTCTTTTCTATTTTTTCATCATGAGCGAATTAATCAAAAACGTCAGCGACGCCAGCTTCGAAGCGGATGTCCTCCAGGCCGACGGCCCCGTCCTTGTAGACTACTGGGCCGCCTGGTGCGGCCCCTGCAAAATGATTGCGCCGTTGCTTGACGAAGCATCCAAAGAATATGCCGGCCGTGTTACTATTGCCAAACTAAATGTCGACGATAATCCCGACACGGCAGCCAAGTTCGGTGTGCGTGGCATCCCAACGCTAATGCTGTTCAAAGACGGCAAGGCCGCTGCAACCAAGGTCGGTGCTTTATCCAAGTCCCAACTTGCCAATTTCCTCGACGAATCCATTTAAACAACAACTCTTGCGCGCGGGCTTGTCCTAAGTCCGCCACTACTAGTAAAGACCCCCTTCCCTTTTCACATGCACCTCACAGAACTAAAAGCACTGCACGTCTCGCAGTTGCTGGAAATGGCCGCCAGCCTGGATATCGACAACGCAAGCCGTCTTCGCAAACAAGAAATCATGTTTGCCGCGAAACAAGGCGAACAAATTTTTGGCGACGGCGTCCTCGAAGTGTTGCCCGATGGATTTGGGTTTTTACGCTCACCCGACACGTCCTACCTGGCCAGCACCGACGACATCTATATTTCACCTTCGCAGATCCGGCGCTTTAACTTGCACACCGGAGACTCCATCGAAGGCGAAGTGCGCGTGCCCAAAGACGGCGAACGCTACTTTGCGCTGGTCAAGGTCGACAAAGTCAACGGCATTCAACCTGAAGCGATCAAGCATCGCATCATGTTTGAAAACCTCACGCCCTTGCACCCGAATGAAGTCATGACGCTCGAGCGCGACATTAAAAGCGAAGAGAACGTCACCGGGCGCATCATGGACATCTTCGCCCCCATCGGCAAAGGCCAGCGGGCACTGATCGTCGCCAGCCCGAAATCGGGTAAAACGGTGATGATGCAGCATATTGCGCACGCCATCACGACCAACTACCCCGACGCCACCATGATCGTGCTGCTGGTTGACGAGCGTCCTGAAGAAGTTACCGAAATGCAGCGTACAGTGCGCGGCGAAGTCGTCGCATCGACGTTCGACGAACCGGCCACGCGTCACGTTCAAGTGGCCGAAATGGTCATTGAAAAAGCCAAGCGCCTGGTCGAGCTTAAAAAAGATGTCGTCATTCTGCTTGACTCGATTACGCGTCTGGCCCGCGCCTACAACACGGTTGTGCCGGCCTCAGGCAAAGTGCTGACCGGCGGGGTCGACGCCAATGCGCTGCAGCGCCCCAAACGTTTCTTCGGCGCGGCGCGCAATCTCGAAGAGGGCGGCTCGCTGACCATTATCGGCACGGCCCTGATCGAAACCGGCAGCCGCATGGACGAAGTGATTTACGAAGAATTCAAAGGCACCGGCAACTCCGAGGTTCACCTCGAGCGGCGCCTGGCTGAAAAGCGCGTGTATCCCGCCATCAACCTGAACAAATCAGGAACCCGCCGCGAAGAACTCCTGATCAAGCCAGACCTGCTGCAAAAAGTCTGGGTGCTGCGCAAATTCATCCACGACATGGACGAAGTCGCAGCCATGGAATTCATTCTAGACAAAATTCGCGCAACCAAAACCAACGCCGAGTTTTTTGACATGATGAAAAAATAGGCGATTAGTACAACCGCAAGCCTCTCTAACGAGAGGCTTATTTGTCACTAGCGCCGATACGTCGTGCCCGTCCATGCGCACGGCGTTAAAAAAGGTAAAAACAACTTTTTCTTTTAACTTCGACTGGGTCTGAGCCTCAGCACGCACTACAGAGCACCTCTTGATGAAATTACCAACACTAAATCAATTTCTTGACCAAATTCAAGCCCGCGATCCGCATCAGCCGGAATACATGCAGGCCGTCAAGGAGGTTATGAGTAGTTTATGGCCTTTCATCGAGAAAAATCCGCATTACGCTCAGTACGATTTGCTTAACCGCCTGGTGGAGCCCGAGCGCGCCATTCAGTTTCGTGTTTCGTGGGTCGACGACAAGGGCCAGGTCAACACCAATCGCGGCTTTCGCGTACAGCACAACTCCGCCATCGGCCCCTACAAAGGCGGCATGCGCTTTCACCCCTCGGTCAACCTGTCGATCCTGAAGTTCCTGGCGTTTGAACAAACGTTCAAGAACGCACTCACCACCCTGCCCATCGGCGGCGGCAAAGGCGGTTCCGACTTCGACCCCAAAGGAAAGTCCGATGCCGAAGTCATGCGCTTCTGCCAGGCGCTCATGACCGAACTGTACCGCCACCTGGGCCCGGACACCGACGTTCCCGCCGGCGACATGGGCGTGGGCGCCCGTGAAGTGGGCTTCATGGCCGGCATGTACAAAAAACTGTCCAACAGCGCCGCTTGTGTCTTCACCGGCAAAGGCGCCACCTTCGGCGGCAGCCTGATCCGCCCTGAATCAACCGGCTACGGCACCGTTTACTTCGCCGAGGAAATGCTCAAGCACGCCCGCCAATCGATAGAAGGCCTGACCGTTTCCGTCTCGGGCTCGGGCAATGTGGCCCAATACGCCATTGAAAAATGCCTGCAATTGGGCGCCAAAGTCGTGACCGTATCCGATTCGCATGGCGTGGTCATCGACAAGGCCGGCTTTACGCCGGAAAAACTCGCCGCGCTGATCGAACTCAAGAATGTGCGCCGGGGCCGCATAGAAACCTATGCCAAAGAATTCAATCTGGTTTACGAAACGGGCAAACGGCCTTGGCACGTTCCTGTCGACGTCGCCCTTCCCTGCGCAACCCAGAACGAACTCGACCTTGAAGACGCCCAGACACTGATCAAAAACGGTGTGCGTTGCGTCGCCGAAGGCGCCAATATGCCTACCAGCCTGGCGGCGGTCGATGCCTTCATCAACGCGAAGGTGCTCTATGCACCCGGCAAGGCCAGCAATGCCGGCGGGGTCGCCGTATCGGGTCTTGAAATGGCGCAGAACTCGCAGCGCCTGCACTGGACTCGTGAAGAGGTCGATGCAAAGCTGCACGCCATCATGCGCGACATCCATCAGAACTGTGTACGTTACGGCGCCGGCGAAGGCCCGGTCAACTACCTTCACGGCGCAAACATCGCCGGTTTCGTAAAAATTGCCGATGCCATGCTGCAACAAGGCGTGTACTAGACCTCGGTTAGCGGCGCCCCCACCGGCGCCGCAGCAACTCAAAGCAAACGAAGCGCCCCATCAATTGTGGGGCGCTTCTTTTTCGGGCTCGCTCGTCTGCGCCACTTCCGTGATGCGCGGCTCATCCCAGTCGCCGCTTACTTGGTACTGCACCGTCATTGCCTTGGCCAACGGACTGCGCAACAGCCATTGCGTCAGGAAGGCGCCGATGCCGACGATGGGATTGACCGCAATCCCCGCAGCAATCGCCGCCCCGCTCACATCCAGATTGGGAACGACCACCGCCTGCAAGTCGATTTTCCGCGTCATTAAATTAATATCGCCGCCCATCACGATGGTGGCCACAGGGCCCGTAACCCGGTAGTTGGCGGTACCTAATACGCCTTGGTCGATATCGATCTTGCCCCTCAGGTCGTCAAACGGAAAGCCGTCTTTGGCCAGATTGGCCGGATTGAACTTAAACGTAGCCAGGCGTTGAATCGACTGCAGGGACAACAATTCCAGCAAGCGGGCCGAACGCGAATTGAGCGTCATGAACCGGCCGTTGAACAGCTCGACGTCAAGCTCGCCGTTCAGATCCGACTTTTGATACCTCCAGGGCAGGTTATGCCATTCCAGCCTGCCGTTAAGCGTGCCTCGCCCCCCCGTCATGACGTTTTGCATCCCCAGTTGATCCAGGTACTGCCCCAGGTCGGTAAACTGCGCCTTGGCGTCAAGGACCAGTCCACGCCGCGGTCCGGTCAGGCGCCACATACCCGTGCCGTTCAATTGCGCGCTCGCGGCGCTCAGGCGCAGCTTATTGAGCTGCCAGAGCTCGCCGCGCGCCTGATTGACGCCCTCCACCGACAAATGGCCCACATGGCGTCCATATAACGTTAACTCGTCCACCTCAAGATTTACCGCCGGGATATCGAGGTACTCATTGAAGCCTGAAAGCGCATCATCATCGTCAGTGGCGGCAAGTTCTTCATCCTCGGCGGCTCCGAGCGCCAGGCGCTGGAACCGCGCATCGACCTTTCCCGCCACTTTCCCACTGGCCTCACGCCAAAAAAGCGTCCCGACCGTCTGGGCCGAGCTGACATCGACGCGCCACCGGGCGGGTTCGGGCTGCCTGGCATGCAGAGTCAGTCCATCCAGCTTGAAATCCTGAAACTCGGCCAGTTTCGACTGAAGACGAAACTGCTGGACCGCCGGTAACAGTGGACGCCCGCGTGTGCGCCCGGCTGCGGCCGGCATACTGGAAAACTCATCCACCACCTGATCCCAGGCACGCATGTCAACGCGGGGATAAGCCACATCGATATTCAGGCCTGCGGACAAGGGTTCAGGGCTTTGATTCACACCGACAACACCGGCATAAAAGTAAGCGCCCTTGGATTCCTTCTTGCGGTGCATGAAGCGCGCCTTGGCGACACTGCCCACGGCAAGGCTCAGCACGGAATCAGAGGCCTTGCCTTTATCCAGCCATTGAACCTGCAGGGGCAACGGCGATTGGGCCGATTTGCCCAGGGGTTCAGGAAGGTCAAGCGCCAGCCCCTTCAAGTCTGAATCGATCGTCAAGGCATACCCATCCGGCTTGGCATAGCGCAATGAGGCCTGATAGGACAACTGGCCGGCCAATCGCCCCATGCCTTCAAGATCCACCAGCGCCGCCAGCGCGGTCGCGCTGGTCTGGCCGCGCATCGTCAGCCCCTTGCGATCCCCTCCGAGTCCGCCGTTTAACACAACGCCACCCCCAAGGAAGCGGGCTTTCAGATTCTGGGCGCTCACACCCGTTTCGGAGAAATGCAGCTCCCCGACGACCTGGGTAAAAGCCGGCGATTCAGGACTAAGCGATACACCTGCACCATCAAAGCGAATCGCGCCCCGCACGGTGCTGTCATCGCTATGGCTCAAAGGAATGGTCAAATGCAGCGGCACCTTCCAGGCGCCCTCGCCGCGCGACTCATCGAACACGCCGCCCAATAATCCGCCCAATGGCGAATGCGTCATCAGTGCCATATAGGCCGGACCCTGACCCGCCGTTTCACCCTGCACGGTGAGCACGGACTCGTTCACCAGATCGGGAATCCGCGCCCTGACATGGCTCAGGGCGACCGACGTCGCGGGTGTGGTCCACATCGTGGCGGTCTCGGCGGTCAGGCGTAAATCGCTTCGGTACATTCCCACCGCCCCGCTCATCGCGGTCAATCGCGGCCAGCCGGGCTTCCCTTGCTCCGCCGGAACATAATCGATCACCCCATTGGAGTAACGCCCCTCGACCTTGAAATCGCCCTGGCCCGGGTCCTCGTCAAACGGAAAATGCGCCAGATCCCCGCTCAAACGCAATTGCGCATTGTGGATCTGACCGTCAAGCAAGCTCTCAGCCATCCAACGGCGCGCATCGGCATTGACGCTATTGGGCAAATAATCGCCAATGGCCGCAATCGACGCGCGCTTGAAAATGCCGGTGATATCGACCAGGCCGGCCGCGCTGCTTCCCCCTTCCGCCCAGGATCCCCGCAGTTGCGCGTCCATGTCGTCATTGACGATCAAGGCGCGATCGAAAACCGCCTTGATCGTGCCGTCGTCTTGCCGGCCGACGCGGCCGTATACCCCGGCCTCGTCCACGGCGATCGGATGGCTGAATAAATCGTCTCGACGCAAGGTCAATGCCTGGGCTTGCAGGCGCAGTTCAATATCCACGGAATCCGTGGCCACACCGGGCCCCTGAGCCGACAGCGCCAACGGGGAGAACATCCCTTTGAAACCCAGCCAGGGACCGCTTAAATAAAGCCTGGCGCTATCGGCGCGCAAGTCGGAGCCCTTGCCTATCGACCAGTGTCCATTGCGCACAGCGACATCCGAAGTGAGCCGGGCCAGCTGGCCCTGCTCGACCTCGAGCCAGGCCTGCGCCGACACCTCGCCCGAGTCCAGGCTTGACGGCATGTCGATCCAGGTGCGCCAATTCAAAGGCTGCATTTCATCCACCCGCACATACAGAAGCGCATCCCATGCGCCGACGCTGTCGTCCGGCCTGGGGGCCAGCGCCGTGAACTGGCCGCGCAAATCAAAGCCGCCGCCCAGGCCCGGCGGCGGCGTGGCCGATAACGACACGTGATGCTCCCCCGCCTGGCTGGTCAGCTTAAGATCGACCTGACGCAAAACCAGCGGCGCCACCGAGCGCGTCTCGTCGACCCACCGGAGCGTCGAATCATTCAGGACAATTTGCCGCTGCCCAAGCAGCCAGCCCAGCGCCGTACGGCTTATATGGAGGTCTTCGTCCTGCGCCCCGCCCAGTTCAAACGAACGGCCCAACACCCAGAACTGGCGCTGCCTGTCGCGGCGAACCCGAAGATCAAGGCCGGTGGCTTCGATACGCTGAAAGCGGGGCGACCAGTCAAACAGGCTGCGCCAGCTCAATACCGCCTGAACCTCGGGCAAGCGCAACACGGCGCGTTGCTGGCTGTCGGAAAAGGCCATGCCGCCAAGTTCGAAAACAGGATTAAGCCCGCTCCAGTTCGCCGTCACCTTATCCAGGGTAACCTGACTGCCCAACGTCGCTGATAGCATCTGGGCTATTTGCGGACGCCAGTGATCAATGTGAGGCAGCACCCAGTACCGCAGCGCCAAAAAACTTAGCGCCAGGAAAAAATAAACAGCCAGCGCCAGCCGGCCTAACAGGCGAAAAAGGGAAACGGTTCGAAACACGGAAGGAAATTAGCCTGTACGAGTGTATTTGCAGTATCTTGCAAAACTTATACCTGAAATTTAATCTATCGGCTCTACTATTTGTAACCCCTATGTCAGAAATCACCTCATTGCTCCCCGCTATCCAGTGGTCCGGCGCGTTGCGCCGCAAGGTCGAATCGAACGCATCTTTCGAGCACTGGCTCGCCGGCGCCGGCGCCGCGCCGGTTTCACGCAAAGCCATACTGGACTGGTTTGACGAGCTTAAAGGCGAATTGTCCGAGCCGCTGGCCACGACGCAGGTGCGCCGCGTGCTGCGCCAACTGCGAGAACGGGTATTCTTTACGCTGATGGTGCGCGACATCAATAACGAGGCGCCCTTGCAAGAGGTGGTCGCCGCCATGACCATACTGGCGGACCTGGCCATTGCCCAGGCATACCAAAGCGTCGCCACCGAGCTGGCGCAAATCCACGGTGCGCCGATCGACCCCGGCACCGGGCGCCCGCAAGAAATGCTTATCGTCGGCATGGGCAAGCTCGGCGGCAAAGAGCTGAACGTCTCATCAGACATTGACCTGATCATGCTGTACGGCGAAGAAGGGGAAACCACCGGACGCCGGCCGATCAGCCATCACGAGTTCTATGGGCGGGTGACCCAGCGCATGATGCCGGTGCTGGCCGAAATCGACGAGTACGGCCAGGTTTTTCGCACCGACCTGCGCCTGCGGCCCGACGGCGACTCGGGGCCCCTGGCCTGGAGCCTGGACGCGTTGGAGAACTATCTTGTCAGCCAGGGCCGCGAATGGGAACGCTATGCATGGCTAAAAGGTCGCGTCATTGCGTGCCAGGCCTTTGCCGGGAGCGACTCGTCCAACCAGTTAAAACAACTTGAAACCCTGCGCGTCCCTTTCGTGTATCGAAAATACTTCGACTTCGATGCGCTGTCGGCGCTACGCGCCTTGCGTGAACGCATACGCCAGGACTGGCAACGGCGCGCGCTGGCGCGCAACGGCATCGACACCACCCATAACATCAAACTAGGCGAAGGCGGCATTCGCGAAATCGAGTTTGTCGTGCAACTGACCCAGTTGATACGCGCCGGCCGCAAGCCCGCTCTGCAGCAGCGCGGACTGCTGGCGGCATTACACAAACAAAAAGCAGCCGCCATCGTTTCACCTAACGATGCGGACCGCCTTGAAGCGGCCTATGCTTTTCTGCGGCGCACCGAGCACCTGCTGCAATACCGCGAAGACGAACAAACCCATCTTCTCCCCAGCGACCCGGATCTGCGCAAGGCGCTGGCACAGGCCTTCGGCCTTCGCCCTGACGAATTCGAAACCACCCTGGCAACGCACCGGGCCTTTGTCGCCCAGACCTTTCGCAACGCCTTTCGCATTGCTGGCCTAGGCGACGGCGACGAAAACAACGACTCCACCGGCCACAACAATACGACGGCGTGCGCCAACCTGAACGACCACATCCAGACCCAACTGGGCGAACAAACCGACGAGTTGACCAAGCGAATCGACTCCTTGCTTGAAAGCCATCGCATTCGCACCCTCCCCACCACCAGCCGACGCCGGGTAGAAGCGCTGCTGCCCGCCGCCATCAACGCGGCCGCCAAGACCGCCCAGCCCCAGCAGACGGCGGTGCGTTTATTCAACCTGATCGAACATATCGCCCAGCGCAGCGCCTACCTGGCGCTGCTCGCCGAATACCCGGAAACCCTGGCCCGCGTCGCGCGCATCGTGGCGGCCAGCCCCTGGGCGTCGCAATACCTGAGCCGCTACCCCCTGCTGCTGGACAGCCTGATCGAGTGGCGCTCTTTGCTGGCGCCGCTGGATATCGCCCAGATCGAGCAGCAATTGCGCGCCGACCTGGATGCCTGCGTGTTGCCCGGCGGCGGCCCCGATATCGAACAGCAAATGAACCTGATGCGCGACGCCCAGCACCAAGCCACCTTTCAGTTGCTGGCGCAAGACCTGGAAGGCGTGCTCAGCGTTGAAAGACTGGCCGACCAGCTTTCAGCGCTGGCCGACGTCATGCTGACCGAAGCCATCGCCCGCATCTGGCCGCTGGTACAGCCCAAAGGACAAAAACCGGAACCGCTGGCGCCGCCGCGCTTTGCCGTCATTGCCTATGGCAAGCTCGGCGGCAAAGAGCTGGGCTACGAGTCCGACCTGGACCTGGTCTTCCTTTACGACGACCCGCGCGAAGATGCAGGCGAAATCTACGCCAAGCTGGGGCGGCGCATGACCTCGTGGCTGGCCACCATGACCTCGTCCGGCCGGCTCTACGAGGTGGATCTGCGGCTGCGCCCCGACGGCGATGCCGGGCTGCTGGCCGTATCGCTGGATGCGTTCACTCAATACCAGTTGAAACACGCCTGGCCCTGGGAACACCAGGCCATCACCCGCGCTCGCTTCGCTTCCGGCGACGCCCGCATCGGCGCCCAGTTCGAGGAGATCCGCAAGCAGGTACTGCTGATGCCGCGCGATCCCGTCCAGCTACAACTGGACGTTAGAACCATGCGCCAGAAAATCAGCGCCGGCCACCCCAACACCTCCGGCGACTTCGACCTGAAACACGACCGTGGCGGCATGGTCGACGTCGAGTTCTGCATGCAGTACCTGGTTCTTTGCTTTGCCGCCAGCCATCCGGCGCTGCTCAACAACCTCGGCAACATCACCCTGCTTCGCCTGGCTGCCGAAGCCGGCCTGATCCCCACCGACCTGGCCGCCCAAGTCGCCGACGCCTACCGCCTCTTTCGAAAGACACAACACGAGCTACGGCTTCAGGGCGCCGAAAAAGCACGTATTTCGTCCGATCAGCTCAGCGCCGAGCGCGCCTGCGTACGCTCACTTTGGAATACCGTGATTGGGGACTAAAATGAAAGTCCTTATCCCTCTTTACCCTGTGCGTCCGGCCACACCCCGGACGCCGCCATTGCCATGACCGAAATCCAACGCCCCCAACTCGAGCTGCCCAAGTCCCGCAAAAAAGTGCTCATGCACTCGTGCTGCGCACCCTGTTCCGGCGAAGTCATGGAAGCCATGACCGCCTCGGGCATCGACTACGCCATCTACTTCTACAACCCCAACATACACCCCGACCGCGAATACGAAATCCGTAAAAACGAAAACATCCGCTTTGCCCGGGAACACAACATCGAATTCATTGATGCCGACTACGACCGCGACAATTGGTTCGCCCGCGTCAAAGGCCTGGAAAACGAACCCGAGCGCGGAGAGCGCTGCACCGTCTGCTTCGACATGCGCTTCGAGCGAACCGCCCTGTACGCGCACGAACACGGCTTCGACACCATTACCAGCTCGCTGGGCATCTCGCGCTGGAAAGACATGAACCAGATCAACGGCTGCGGCGAACGCGCCGCCGCGCGCTACCCCGAACTGATCTACTGGACCTACAACTGGCGCAAAGGCGGCGGCTCCGCCCGCATGATAGAAATCAGCAAACGCGAAGAGTTCTACCAGCAAGAATACTGCGGCTGCATCTACTCCCTGCGCGACACCAACCGTCACCGCCGCTCCCAAGGCCGCGAAGCCGTCCAAATCGGCGTCAAGTTCTACGGCAAGGAAGAACTGAACCTGCAAGACGTCAAATAAAGGTCTGATAGCTGCACGGCTGTATAACGACAATTTGCAGCCGATTGCGGCGGCGATGCCAGCCAGTACATTTAAACGCCAGAGAACAAACTCGTCTTTGCAAATGGCGATGGCCGCACTCTCTCGCAAACTCTCATGCAGTCGCGGCGGCGGCCGCCCTGTCTGGCCAGGCGACTTGCGTAGGCGCCGTGCCATCAGCAAAAACCGGGGGTCCAAGTTCGCGCTGTTCGAGGGCGGCGTTTCGGACAGCCAGTGGCTGTCCGTCGCCCGAGTTCGCGAACGCCCCGGTTTTTGCTGATGGCACGGTTCAGTCCCGATAGGGACCGCCAGAGCGGAGCCCGGCCAGACAGGGCGGGCCGCCGCCGCGACGGGCCAAGAACGCAGCCATCAACACACAGAAGACCCCACCGCCTCACCCACCCCAGCACCCCGAGCACACAAAAAAATCCGCTGCGACCAAAACGGATCACAGCGGATTCCCATCACTTCCTCAGCCCAAAGGTCGAGTCAGCGTCCAACATTGAAAGCACAGGTCATAACCGCAGAACGGTCAACGGCCATTCAACGACCTTGGCTTCAACAGCCAATTACTGCAGCGTCCGCGAAAAGACGAACTTGTCACCCTGCCAATCCACCGGCACCACATCATTGGGCCCAAACTTGCCTTCCAGTATCAGCTTCGCCAGCGGGTTCTCGATGTACTGCTGAATCGCGCGTTTTAACGGACGCGCGCCAAACACCGGATCGAAACCAACCCGTGCCAACTGCGCCAAAGCCGAATCCGACACCTCCAGCCGCATTTCCTGCTGCGCCATACGCTGTGCCAAGCGCTGAACCTGAATACGGGCAATCGCTTCAATATGCTTGGCATCAAGACCATGGAACACCACCACTTCATCGATCCGGTTCAGAAACTCCGGCCGGAACGCCGTCTTAAGCTCATCCCAGACCACTTCCTTAACGACGTCATAAGGCTGGCCCACCATATTCTGAATATGATGCGAACCCAGATTCGAAGTCATCACGATCACCGTATTGCGGAAATCCACCGTCCGACCCTGGCCGTCCGTCAGGCGACCATCGTCCAGCACCTGCAACAACACGTTGAACACATCAGGATGCGCTTTTTCCACCTCGTCCAACAAAATCACACTATACGGCTTGCGGCGAACCGCCTCCGTCAAGTAGCCGCCTTCCTCGTAGCCCACATACCCCGGAGGCGCGCCGATCAGACGCGACACCGAATGCTTCTCCATGAACTCGCTCATATCGATGCGAACCATGTGTTCCTGAGAATCGAACAAGAAGTCAGCCAAAGCCTTGGTCAACTCGGTCTTGCCCACGCCGGTCGGCCCCAGGAACAGGAACGACCCATAGGGACGCGCCGCATCCGACAAACCCGCGCGCGATCGCCGAATCGCGTCGGCCACCAGCGTGACCGCCTCGTCCTGGCCCACCACGCGCTTATGCAGAAAGTCTTCCATCCCAAGCAGCTTCGCGCGTTCGCCCTGCATCATCTTGGCCACCGGAATACCCGTCGCGCGCGCCACCACCTCGGCAATTTCCTCCGCCCCGACTTGCGTGCGCAGAAGCCGCAACTTGCCCGGCTCGGCGAGCGTATCTTCCTGACTGGCTTCGGCCGCCTTCAGGCGCCCCTCGAGCTCAGGCAACGTGCCGTATTGCAACTCAGCCAGCTTGTCGAACTGCCCCTTGCGCTGCAACTCGGCCATTTCACCACGCACCTGCTCGATCTCTTCCTTGATGGCCTGAGAGCCCTGAACCGCCGCCTTCTCGGCTTTCCAGACCTCTTCGTAGTCGTTGTACTCGCGCTGCAGGCTCAGCAACTCGTCTTCTATTACTTTCAAACGGCGCAACGACGCCTCGTCCGATTCCTTCTTGACCGCTTCGCGCTCGATTTTCAACTGAATGATGCGCCGGTCCAGCTTGTCCATCACCTCGGGTTTCGAATCGATCTCCATGCGAATGCGCGCCGCGGCCTCGTCAATCAGGTCAATCGCCTTATCCGGCAGAAATCGGTCGGTAATATAGCGATTTGAAAGCTCGGCCGCGGCCACAATGGCCGGATCGGTAATCTGCACGCCATGGTGCAATTCGTAACGCTCTTGCAACCCGCGCAAAATGGCAATGGTCGACTCGACGTCAGGCTCATTGACCAGCACTTTCTGGAAACGCCGCTCAAGCGCCGCGTCTTTCTCGATGTACTTGCGGTATTCGTCCAAGGTCGTCGCGCCCACGCAATGCAGCTCGCCGCGCGACAACGCCGGCTTAAGCATATTGCCCGCATCCATGGCACCCTCGGCCTTGCCGGCGCCCACCATCGTATGTAGCTCGTCGATAAAGACAATCGTGCCGCCTTCGTCGTGCGAAAGCTCTTTCAGAACCGCCTTGAGGCGCTCTTCAAATTCCCCCCGAAACTTGGCACCCGCCAAAAGCGAAGCCATGTCCAGCGACAAGACCCGTTTGCCCTTCAGGGTTTCAGGCACCTCGTTATTGACGATACGCTGGGCCAGGCCCTCGACAATCGCTGTTTTACCCACCCCCGGCTCGCCAATGAGCACCGGGTTGTTCTTGGTGCGGCGCTGCAGAATCTGTATGGTCCGGCGAATTTCGTCGTCGCGACCGATAACCGGATCGAGCTTGCCCTGGCGGGCCCGCTCGGTCAGGTCCGTCGTGTACTTGGACAACGCTTCGCGATTGGACTCGCCTTCGGCATCCGACACCGACGAGCCGCCCCGCACCGCCTCGATCGCAGCTTCAAGCGCCTTGCGCTGCAAACCCGTTTCGCGCAGGATACGGCCCGCCTCGCCCTTGTCATCGGCCAGGGCCAGCAAGAACAGCTCGCTGGCAATATAGGTATCGCCGCGGTTCGACGCCTCTTTATCGGTGCGTGTCAGCGCGCCTTGCAGTTCGCGGCTAACCTGAATATTGGCCTCGGCGCCCTGCACCTGAGGCAATCCGCCAATGGCCGTCTCCAGGGCGGTTCCCAGCCGGTTCACCGCAACGCCGGCGCGCGCCAGCAAGCTGGCTGTGCCGCTATCGGCATCGGCCACCAGAGTGGCCAGCACATGGATTGGCTCTATATAAGGATTATCGTGTTTTACGGCCAGGCTTTGCGCATCGGCGATAGCCTGCTGAAACTTGGTGGTCAGTTTATCGAATCGCATAATCATTTCGCTAAAAAATGAGAGCCGGATTGGCTCGAATGACATTAAGGTGCGGTCATTTAGCCAAATTTCAAGATGTGAAATGCCCAACCGCCGGCACAGGTGCTGCCGTATACGCTCCCAATATACTATTGTTTACACAGCGTCTAAACTGATATGCTATACACGTCTGCCCTAATGCCCAGGAGGCAACTATGCGTGGCGTAATAAAAAAATGGGGTAACAGCGCCGCAATACGGCTCCCCTCATCCATGATGAAAACGCTCAAGCTCGACCTGGAAGACATTATCGATATCCGTGTCGAACACGGAACCATCGTGCTCGAACCCGTGCGCACCCAGGAATACATGCTTGCCCAGCTATTGAACGGCATCAAAAACAAAAACCTGCATGGCGAAATCGATTTTGGCGCAAGTGATCATTAGGGGCCCCCATGAGCAAAAACTACCTACCCAACACAGGCGATATCATCCGGGTGCATTTCGACCAGACTGCGGGCGGTACCGGCCAGGACTACAAACCGGCTGTCATCCTCAGCCCCGAGGCCTATAACAAAAAGACCGGTCTTGTTGTGTGCTGTGCCATTACGTCCGATAGCAAAGGCTATCCTTTCGAAGTCGCGCTCGATACCGACCCACCCAGCGCCGCGCTGGCCGACCAGGTCAAAAGCCTGGACTGGACCAATACCAAGATCACCGCGCATGGCCGTATAAACTCCTCCCAACTGGCCGAGATCCGGGCGAAACTTCAAGCCCTCATCCTCAAGGGCTAGCTCCGCGCAAGTATTGCGCTACAGTACACGGTAAATACGCCGCCATCGCGTTTGCAACAAAACGCGTCGGCAATCGCAGGTACAATACGGCTTTTATCCCAGCGGCTTTTTTTACCCGCTTATTCGGTTATAAGAATTTGTTAGGTAGTCCATAGGATCTGCATGCGAAGAAAAATAGCCATCAATCCCGACTCTACGGTCTGTTCCACCTGCATGCTCAGTAGTCTGTGCCTGCCGCTGGGCATGCCCAAACAAGATGTGGCCAAGCTCGATTCGGTGGTCACCGAGCGTATTCGCGTGCCCAAGGGAGCGGCTCTGTTCAATCAAGGTGAACCCACCGATGCGGTATACGGCATACGCACCGGCGTCATCAAGACGCAGTTGGTCGACGTTTCGGGCCAAACCCAAATAACCGGGTTCCTATTGCAAGGCGAAATTGCAGGCATGGACGGCCTGCTTGAAAGCAAACAACTCTCCGATGCCATTGCCCTTGAAGACACCGAGGTGTGCGTCATACGGGTCAACCAGCTTGATGAGCTGGGGCAATACCTTCCCGTTTTGCAGATGCAGCTTCGACGCCTGATGGGCAAAGAAATTCAGCGCTCACATCAAATGGTCATGTCATTAGGCGTGCTGCGGTCCGAACAGCGAGTAGCGGCTTTTTTACTGAATCTGTCGTACCGCCTGGCGGCCCTGGGCTATTCGTCCACCGAATTCGTGCTGCGCATGAGCCGCGAAGAAATCGGCAACTACCTGGGACTGACCCTGGAGACCGTCAGCCGCCTGTTCTCGCGCTTCGCCCGAGAAGGCCTGATAAAAATCCAGCAACGCGAAGTCCACCTTCTGGATGTCGACGCGCTGCAAAAACTGGCCGGAACCGACTGCACTTAAGCAGCCTGGACGGCACGCAGCAACGCTCCCATATTTTTGCGGGCCCGGTTGGCCTGACTTCCCCGCTTGATTAATCGACGTCGTCCCGTGCATCGCAGAGCCTGTCGCGCGGAGCCATGAACAGGCTTAATGCACTCGACAGCGTGGCCATCAGCCAGAACAAGAAAAATCCGCCGGCATACGTCAACTGCGGACTAATTTGAACGTATCCGAAAAAAGTCATATCGAGCGGATCAAGCATCGCAAACACCACGCTGCTGGTCGCCGCCGCCACTAGAAACGATGGCCATAAAATCCACATTAACGAACGCCAATTCATACACCGTCCTACCGCTCAAGGTTGTTTACGGGAGCTTGCGCCGGGGCGGCAATGGCCTGTTTGGTGACCACCAGACCGCGCTTGACGCCGCCGTCGCTAATAGCCTGATCGCCATAGCTTTGCAGCGCAAGAACAATAGTAATGATGCACCCGACAATAGCCGCAGCCGGACCGGCCATTAGAATCCATGGCCAAGGCTCGCGCCACCATGGTTTACCTGCATTGGTTTTATCGGACATAGGCATTATTACCTTATCAGGCCTTATTTAGGTACGAAAAAACTGGACCGTTCATTAACGCGGGTTTCGCGTCCATCCCTACCCCGGCCCACGATATTGAGCTCGATCTCATGCAGCCCCGGCTGCGCCTGGGCAACCGGAACCCGCACGACCACCGGCACCAAACGGTTTGACGCGGCCTCGACACTGACATGATCAGCCCCTTCGTCGGCGGTGACTATCGACAGCTCCGGCAGCCCGCTTACCCCCAGGTCGACGGTAATGGGCGACTCCGTCACATTGATCAGTTGCAGCCGATAGACGTTTTCAATCAGGCCGCCGGCCACCTCGCGTCCCAGCGTGCCCCGATCGCGAATGACATCAACCTTTAAGGTTGTGCGGGTGGCCAGCGATATAACAAAGCCGATAACGATCAGCCCCAGCAAAGTGGTGTAGATCAACACCCGAGGCCGGAGCATACGCTTGCGAACCTGGCTTTGGCTCAGTCCATCGGTAATTGCGCGCCCCGAGGTGTAGCGAATCAACCCCTGGGGGTAATCCATTTTATCCATCACCTGATCGCACGCATCGACGCAGGCGCCGCAACCAATGCACATATACTGCAGGCCATCTCGGATATCGATGCCCGTGGGACATACCTGCACGCACAAGGTGCAGTCGACACAGTCGCCCATGCCGGCTTCTTTGTGGTCGACGCGACGTGATCGGCCGCCCCGCGGCTCGCCCCTGACGTTGTCGTAGGTGACAACAAAAGTGTCTTCATCGACCATGACGCTTTGAAAGCGGGCGTACGGGCACATGTATTTACACACGGCTTCGCGCATGAAGCCCGCGTTACCCCACGTTGCCACCGAATAGAAGACGATCCAGAACCATTGCCATGGCCCAAGGGAAAGTGTCAGCAGCCCCATGCCCAATTCGCGGATGGGCGCAAAATACCCGATGAAGGTGGAGCCCGTCCACCAGGCGATCAGTATCCATATGAAGTGTTTGGAGGCCTTCAGACGCAGCTTGCGCCAACTCCAGGGCTGTTCGTCAAGGCGTATACGCGCCAGGCGATCGCCCTCGATCTTGCGCTCAACCCACATGAATATTTCGGTGTAGACCGTTTGCGGACAGGCATAACCGCAAAACAAGCGGCCGGCCATGGCGGTAAACAGAAACAGGGCAAACGCCGATATGACGAGCAGGACTGCAAGGTAGATAACATCTTGCGGCCACAACACCATGCCGAAGATATAGAATTTGCGCGCCGCCAGATCAAAGAGAACCGCCTGCCGTCCATTCCATTCGACCCATGGCAAGCCATAAAAAACCAACTGGGTCAGGAACACCATGATGATGCGCCAGCGTGCAAAAATGCCGGATACCGAGCGTGGGTAAACTTTGCTGCGAACGTCCGCCAGCGCCTTTTCGACCTGCGGCGACGAACCACCCCCGACCCGCGACACCTTGGGCGGCTGCCAGGCCGGCGGAGCGCTGGCAGACGAAAGCGTGCGTGGGTCGACAGACGGTTCGCTACTCATGGTTCTTACCCCTTTACTGTGCCTGAGCGACGACTTTGCCCTGATTCGACAAACCCCAGACCCATGCGGTCAGCATACGAATCTGATCCTCGGTCAAAACGGCCTCTTGCGCCGGCATGCGGTTGTCGCGGCCATTCAGTATGGTCTCGACAATCGATGCCGAGGAACTGCCATACAGCCAAACGTCATCCGTCAAATTAGGCGCGCCCAGAGCGGTATTCCCCTTGCCCTCGGCTCCATGGCAGGCGACGCAGAAATTGTCGTAGCCCCGCTTGCCAGGCACGACCCGCAAGGGATCGCTGGCCAGGCCTGACAACGAGCGCACATACTGGGCAATGTCAGCGGCTTCGGCGGGCTTGATGACGGCCTTCCAGGGCGGCATCATTCCATGGCGGCCTTTGGCGATGCTGTGCATGATTTGATCGGGTTCGCCGCCATGCAACCAATCCCTATCGGTCAGATTCGGGAAGGAACCCGAACCGCGCGCATCCGATCCGTGGCACTGGGCGCAATTATTCAGGAACAAACGCTGGCCGATTTCACGACCGGCCTCATCGTGGGCAATCTCGGGCACGGCCATGGCCTTGAAACGCGCATAGACCGGTTTTATCTGCTCGTTCAGCGCGGCCTGATCGGCCTGGAGCTGCGCTGCGGCGCTATATCCCAGCGTGCCCTTGTAGCTGCCAATGCCCGGATACAGCACCAGCATCACCACCGCCACTACACAGAAGCCCAGGTACATGACCGTCCACCAGCGCGGAACCGGATTGTTGAACTCGGTCAGGTCGCCGTCCCATACGTGGCCGGTGTCTTCGGTGGTTTTCACCGTTTTGCCGAGCCAGGCGCGCTGGGTAAACAGCAGCCAAACGAGAAAGACAATTCCGCCTATGGTGATGGCGGCAATGTAGTAGCTCCAAAAGCCACTGAAAAAATCACTCATGTGACTCCCCTGTATATCGATCGTTCTGGAGTTCGTCGGGCACGGCGAACGGCAAAAGAGACGCCGCGTGGTTGTCCTGGGCGCGGCCTTGCGAGAAGGCCCACCAGACAATGCCCAAGAAGGCAAACAGCGCGACAAGCGTGGCAATACCGCTGATCAAAGCCATGTCATTGCCTCCCTTCGGCCATCGCTTTGGCGGCTGCCGCGCGGCCTGCCACGCCCAGACCTTGCAAGTAAGCCACGATGGCGTCTTCTTCGGTCTTGCCTTTAAGCTGCTCGGGCGCGCCGGCGATTTGCTCGTCGGTGTAAGGCACGCCCAACTTGCGCAGCGCCGTCATGCGGTCTTGCACGTTTGCACCCTCGACCGAGTTGCGCTGAAGCCAGGGGTAAGCGGGCATATTGGACTCTTTGACCACATCGCGCGGGTTACGCAAATGGACGCGATGCCAGTCGTCGGAATAGCGCTGCCCCACCCGCGCCAGATCCGGCCCGGTACGCTTGGAGCCCCAGAGAAAGGGATATTCGTAAACCCCTTCGCTGGCCAGCGAGTACGGGCCATAGCGCTGCACCTCCGATTGCAGCATGCGGATCTGCTGCGAGTGGCAACTGACGCAACCCTCGCGTATGTACACATCGCGTCCGACCAGATGCAAGGGCTCGTACGGCTCGACGCCCTCGGCCACCTGGGTCGTCGAATGCTGAAAAAACAGCGGGACGATCTGCGCCAGCCCGGCAAAGGAAATAACCAGAACGCTGAAAATAATTAATAAGCCAACGTTTGTTTCGAGCGTCTTGTGCGAAAAAAACGGCGCTTTTTGTTTAGCCATCGAGATTCTCCTTAAGCCGCGGCCGCAGCGCTGGCGGGCGTGTGCCCAAGACCGAGGTAAGCCGGATCGCGGGCGTCTGGGCTGTACAGAGGCACAACCGGATTTACCTTGGTTTGCCCTTGAATCGTTCTCCAGGTGTTCCAGCCCATGATGCACATGCCGCTCAGGAACATCAGGCCGCCCAGCATGCGAATCACATAGAACGGATACGTCGCTTTAACGGATTCGACGAAACTGTAAGTCAGGGTGCCGTCCACACCGGTGGCACGCCACATAAGGCCTTGCATGACACCGGCAATCCACATGGAGCTGATATAGAGCACCACGCCCAGCGTCGCCAGCCAGAAGTGCAGCGACACCAGCGACATGCTGGCCATTTCCTTGCGGCCGTATAAACGCGGAATCATGTAGTAAAGCGATCCGAACGTGATCATCGCCACCCAGCCCAACGCGCCGGAATGCACATGGCCGATGGTCCAGTCGGTGTAATGCGACAAGGCGTTGACCGTACGAATGGACATCATCGAACCTTCAAAGGTCGACATGCCATAGAAGGAAAGCGCCACCACCAGAAACTTCAGGATGGGGTCGGTGCGCAGCTTGTGCCAGGCGCCGGACATAGTCATGATGCCGTTGATCATGCCGCCCCACGAAGGCGCAAGCAAAATCAGCGAGAGCGCCATGCCCAGCGACTGCGTCCAGTCGGGCAAGGACGTGTACAGCAAATGATGCGGGCCAGCCCACATATAGGTGAACGCCAGCGCCCAGAAGTGAACGATGGACAAGCGATAGGAATAGATAGGACGCTCGGCCTGCTTGGGCACGAAGTAATACATCATGCCCAGGAAGCTGGTGGTCAGGAAAAAGCCCACGGCGTTATGCCCATACCACCACTGCACCATGGCGTCTTGCACGCCGCTGTAGACCGAGTACGACTTCCAGAACGACACCGGTATTTCTATATTGTTGAATATATGCAATACGGCGATCGTCAGGATGTACGAACCGAAAAACCAGTTCGCAACGTATATGTGCTTGACGCGCCGTTTGACTATGGTGCCGAAGAACACGATTGCGTAAACGATCCAGACGGCGGCGATAAGAATATCGAGCGGCCATTCCAGTTCAGCATACTCTTTGGTGCTGGTGTAGCCCAAAGGCAGCGTAATGGCGGCCCCGACCATGGCCAGTTGCCAGCCCCAGAAGGTGAACGCGGACAGCTTGTCCGAGAACAGGCGCGCCTGACAGGTGCGCTGCACGACGTAATACGAGGTCGCGAACAAGGCATTGCCGCCAAAGGCGAAGATGACCGCGTTAGTGTGCAGAGGCCGCAAGCGGCCATAACTGAGCCACGGTATTTCGAAATTCAGTTGCGGCCAGATAAGTTGCGACGCAATCCAAACGCCGACGGCCATGCCGACGATCCCCCAAAACACGGTGGCAATCGTAAATTGCCTGACTACCCCGTAGTTAAAGGTTTCGGCTTCGTTTCCGACTGAAACGGACGTGCCCATGAGTTTCCCCTAAAACAACAAACAAATAATGCTTCCCGCGCCATAATGCCGCAGTTGCGCCGCAACATCCTTGACCTGCATCAACCCGAAGCCGGAAAAACGTCTTTGCCACGGGCTGCAACCTAAAAACCACCGGCCGTCGCCTTGTTGCCGCCAGCCCTTCAACTATCCGTCGTCGGGCGTGTCATCATCACGAAATATCGATTTCCCGCCGGCCTCGCTATCGTCGAACTGGCCCGCGAACGTCGCCCACCAAAAGAAAACGGCGACAGCCATCACAAAGAGCAAAGAAATAGGCAAGAGCAATAAAAGCGCAGCTTCCATGACGACTCCCCTTAAGCTCCCGCGACGGGCAAGACCCCCGTCGAAACCAACCGGGGCTGCCTGAACAGACGCCAAGCGTTATGCGCCACGGCCAACGATGAAAGCAACATGCTGATCGCCGCCAGCCAGGGCTGCACCCAGCCCAGCGCGGCCAGAGGCATCATCAACAGATGCCAGGCCATGGAGCCGTAAAGATTCTGACGCGCCACCCTGCCCGTCTCCTGCATGAGCCGATAGAGCTGCGACTCGGGAAGTGCAGGCTGGCGCAAAAGACGGGCGTGGGCGGCGGCCATGGCGGTGGGTACAGCCATGGCCATGGCGCAGGGGCAACTGATCACCAGCAACGCCACCATAACCGCCACCGCCCGGTCGGGCGCGTAGGCCAGCCATACCGCCCCGCCCGCAAGCGCCAGGGCAATCTGCACGACGGTAAACCACAAGGCGATGCGGTCGGCGCGTGCCGACAAGACCTTGCGGTACTCGTCGATAAAATGGTGCATGCCGCCTACGCTCATTGACTGGCGGGCGCAAAATTCAAGATAACGGGCCGTCAGCAAAAAGGCCACGAACATCGTTACCGACTCGAAGTAGACCTCGCCCCGCCCGGTCCAGGTAGACCAGACGCTGGGAATGAAGGCGGCCACGATACTGAGTGCAACCGGCACGTCCATGCCGACCCGTGCGTTGCGCATACGCGAAAAAGCGCCTTGCCAAACCGGCCAGGCGCAATAAAGAATAACCGGCACCGTCAGCACCAGGCTGATCCAGTTCATCAGGAAAATGGCGCGATCGAGCAACGTAAGGCTGTCGGCGTCGGCCGGGCCGACCCGCAAATAGCCGGGAAAGGCAAACATCATGACCTGCATCATGACCAGCCACGACAGCCCCAGGCGAGCCAGCATATGCCGCCGCCTCAGTCGATCGGCATCAGACAGCCCTTGAAGGGGAGAAAAAATGGAAGAAGCGCGCATAGAGCAACACTATAGCGAACGCTGAGCACCGGCGTGTTGATAAAAATCAAAATGGGCCCCGCATTGCACAGGGCCCAACACCTTATTTCGGCTGATTAAGCCACTTTCAGTCCAGGCTTCGAGGAACTGAACTGCGCTTCTTCCGTGGACCCCGTCAGGGCCGTTGTGGACGATTGTCCACCCTCAATGACCTGGGTCACGGCATCGAAGTAGCCCGTCCCCACTTCACGCTGGTGCTTGACCGCGGTAAAGCCCAGGTCGGCGGCCGCGAACTCTTTTTGCTGCAATTCGACGAACGCGCTCATTTGCCGCCTTGCATAACCATGAGCCAGTTCGAACATGCCGTAATTCAGCGCATGGAAGCCCGCCAAGGTAATGAACTGGAATTTATAGCCCATGGCCCCGAGCTCGCGCTGAAACTTCGCCACCGTCGCATCATCCAGGTTCTTCTTCCAGTTGAACGAAGGCGAGCAGTTATAAGCCAGCATTTTGCCGGGGAACTGGCGGTGGATGGCTTCGGCAAACTGGCGCGCATACTCCAAATTGGGGGTCGAGGTTTCGCACCACAGCAGATCGGCATACGGCGCATACGCCAGTCCGCGTGAAATGCCTTGTTCTATTCCAGGCCGGGTTCTGAAAAAGCCTTCTACGGTGCGTTCGCCGGTGATAAAAGGCCGGTCGTTTTCATCGATGTCGCTGGTCACCAGGTCCGCCGCATCGGCATCGGTACGCGCCAGCAACAAGGTAGGCACATTCAGCACGTCGGCGGCCAGGCGCGCCGAAACCAGCTTGGCCACGGCGTCGCGGGTGGGCACCAGCACCTTGCCGCCCATGTGGCCGCACTTCTTGACCGACGCCAACTGATCTTCGAAGTGCACGCCGCTGGCGCCCGCCTCGATCATGGCCTTCATCAACTCAAACGCATTGAGCACCCCGCCGAAACCCGCTTCCGCATCGGCCACAATGGGCGCAAAGTAGTCCAGATAACCGTCGTCGCCCGGCTCTTTGCCTTCCATCCATTGAATCTGATCGCAGCGCGTCAGTGCATTATTGATGCGCCGCACCACTTGCGGCACGGAGTTAGCCGGATACAAGGACTGATCAGGATACATTTCGCCCGCGCCATTGGCATCCCCCGCCACTTGCCAGCCGGACAGGTAAATGGCTTTGAGTCCGGCCTTGACTTGCTGCATGGCCTGATTGCCGGTGAGCGCCCCCAAGGTATTGACGAACGGTTCGGAGTGCAGCAGCGACCACAACCGCTCAGCGCCGCGCCGCGCCAGCGTATGTTCCACCACCACAGAGCCCCGCAGGCAAATCACCTCGTCGGCCCCGTAGCCGCGACGGATCCCCTGCCAACGTGCATTTTCAGCCCAGTCTTTCTGTAAATTACGGATTTCCTGTTCTCGTGTATTCATGACGCACTCCTAAGATAGTTAAACCAAGATAAGAAACAACAAACTAGAACCTGGAATAAATTCTACGTGGATTGTGCATCGCGCAACGCACTTATATCTTATATAAGACATAAAATATTATTCATAAAAAACAATAAGATAAAAAAATAATTTCATAATGCGAGATCTCATTTTTCAGCATGAGAAACGTTTTAATGCGTCGCAATATTGGTTTTTTACATCGCGCCGGCCCGTTTTCATAATATGGGAAACCGCAAGCTGGCGGTACAATGGGGGACGTTTATTATTTATTTCGGATGCTGTTTTATGGTTGACCCCACTTTGGCCAACGCGCCCTTGGGCCAGGATGTTTCATACCCCAGCGCCTATGACCCAAGCTTGCTTTTCCCCATTTCCCGCGACACCAATCGGCAAACGCTGGGAATTCGCCCCGACTGGCACGGAGCCGATATCTGGAACGCCTACGAAATTTCCTGGCTGAACCTGAAGGGCAAGCCGGTTGTCGCCATGGCGCGCTTTGTGTTCACGCACAACAGTCCCAGCCTGATCGAATCGAAATCGTTCAAACTGTACTTGAATTCGTTCAATGAAGTGCGCTTCGATGGCCCGGACGCCGTGGCCGCACAAATGCGTCACGATCTGGCGCAGGCCGCTGGCGCGGACGTCGACGTAACCCTTATCCCGCTAAACAGCACGAACGCCTGTAGCGCCCTTGACGGCGAAAATATCGACAATCTTGATATTGAGGTCAGCGCCTACCAACCCGCGCCTGGCTTATTAAAATGCGCGCCCAACGCGAAAATCGTCAGCGAGACCCTGGTGTCGGATTTGCTTAAATCCAATTGCCCCGTTACCGGCCAACCCGACTGGGGCAGTGTGCAAGTGCGTTATACCGGGCCGCAAATCGACCGGGCCGCCTTGCTCAAATACATTATTTCGCTACGCCAGCACAATGAGTTTCATGAGCACTGTGTTGAAAAAATGTATTGCGACATTCTACAAGCCTGCCAGCCCGCGTCATTACTGGTGTACGCGCGCTACACGCGTCGCGGCGGCCTGGACATCAACCCCTGGCGCGCAAGCGCGGCATGCGAAGTCAGTCAAACCCGTACGCCAAGGCAGTAAACTAGGCCGACGGTTGCAGGACCGCTCGGCTTGCGACCGCCCTGGCCACAAACAAGGCCAGCAGCGACGCGGCGACAAACCCGATGGCGGCGCCCACCCAGGGACCTTGCTTGTAGCCCACATCAAGCAATACGCCAAACCCTATCGGCGCCAGGGATGAACCCACGTCCATGCCGGAATAGACCAGACCGTATACGGTGCCGGTCGCCCCTTTGGGCGTGACGCGCCGAATCAGCATGTCGCGCGACGGCCCGGACACGCCCGACAAAAATCCCGCCAGGGCAACCAATGCAATCGCGAACGAAGCCGGTACCGCGCCAAGCGACAGCACTGCCAGCAGCACGCCGGCCAGCACCAGCGACACCGCAACCGTCCGTTCCGTATTGGGCGTGGCGCCCGCCAGAAAGCCGCCGAGCAGCATCCCGCAAGCCGAGGCCAGCATAAAGCCCGACAAAGCGGTACCTGCCAGGATCTTGTCTATCCCGTAGACCTCCCCCAGCATAGGGATGGTGTAGTTCTGGACAGCCGACAGCGCTACCGCCATGGCGGCAAAGAAGAAAAAGGCCGCCCACAGCGCGGGCTGCACCAACAGCGTTGCCAAGGTTTCAGCCACGGACTGCCTGGACAAATCTTTCGGGCCGCTGGCCGGTGCGACGGTATCGGTGCCGGGTGTTTGCCGTTGATTCTTTCCGGCCAGCAAATCGCGCCCTAACCAGGTCAAAAACAGAACAAAAGCCACCAGCGCCGACGCGCAGAACACGGCGACACGCCAGTTGGTCAAGTGAATGAGGCTCGTCATGAAGATCGGCGTCAACGCCCAGCCCAGATTGCCGGTCAACCCGTGTGTGCTGAATGCGTGGCCCAGGCGGCTTGGGCTCACCCGATGGTTCATGATGGAAAAATCAACCGGGTGAAAAACGGAATTGCCCGCGCCCCCGATGATGGCCGCCAACATAAGCAAGGCGTAGCCGTCGGAAAGACCAATCAGGGCGCCCGAGACCACAAAGGAGGCCAAGCCGAAACGCAGCACCGGCGCCGGACCGATGCGGTCCACGACAAAGCCCGATGAGGCCTGGCCCAGGCAGGACACCAGGAAGAACGCGGAAACAAGCGCCCCCAACTGGACAAAGTCATACCCGTACTCGGCCGCCAGGGAAAGAAAAAGCGTCGGCAAGACCAACTGAAAAAAATGCGAGCACGAGTGGGCCGCCCCGATCAGGCTGATGATGGTCCAATCAGTGCGTCGGCGGGCGCGCTCATTAAATAGCGGGTCAATAACGGCGGCTGTCATGCTAAATCAATAAAAAAGGTTATGCCCGCGGTTCGGATTTATCGCGAATCTCGGGCCAGGCGCGGCGCAGGTAATAGCACATGGACCACACTGTTAACACCGCCGCCACGATGATCAGGATTTCGCCCACGATTTCGGCCGAAATGCCATAGAGCGGCTGCCAGTACAGCAAACAAGGTATGGCCACCATTTGCGCGGCGGTTTTGAATTTACCCAGGCGGTGCACCGCCACGCTTCCGCTGGCGCCGATCTTGGCCATCCATTCGCGCAAGGCCGAAATGGTGATTTCCCGTCCGATGATAATCAGCGCAATAAACGAATCGACGCGGTTCAAGTCCAGCAAAATCAATAGCGCCGCGCACACCATCAGCTTGTCGGCCACCGGATCAAGAAAGGCGCCGAACGACGAGGTCTGGTTCCAGCGGCGCGCCAGCCAGCCGTCAAACCAGTCGGTCAAGGCCGCCACGATAAACGCGAGCGCCGCGATCGAGTCGCGCACGGGTATGGATATCCAGCTTTCCGGAACATAAAAAAGTCCCACCAGAAGCGGAATCATGGCAATACGCAACCATGTCAGAATAATTGGAATATTGATCGGCATAGGAGTAATACTACCTTATCGCAGTGCATGGTAAATACGTTCGGCCAAATCCGCGGAAATCCCCTCGACCGAACGCAAGTCGTCGACGCTGGCATCGACCACTCCAGAAAAACCGCCAAAGCGGGCGAGCAATTTCTGCCGGCGTTTTGCGCCGACGCCTTCTATCTCTTCCAAGCGCGACACATTGCGGGCTTTGGCCCGTTGCGCCCGCATGCCTGTAATGGCGAACCGATGGGCCTCATCGCGAATCTGCGCCACCAGCATCAAAGCCGCCGACTCGATGCCCAGGGCGATAGGCGGCCGGGCATCGGTAAACACCAAGGTTTCCAAACCCACCTTGCGGCCCTCGCCTTTGGAGACGCCCACAATCACATGGGTATCAAGCCCCAGCTCAACAAAGACCTGCCGAGCGATTTCGACCTGCCCTTTGCCGCCATCGATAAGCACAATGGTGGGCAGTTCGGCATTGCCGTCGGCCACCCGGGTAAAGCGCCGCGTCAAGACCTGGCGCATGGCGGCGTAATCGTCGCCGGGCGTAATGCCGGCAATGTTATAGCGCCGGTACAAGGAAGGCTGCATGGCATGATGTTTATAGACGACGCAAGAGGCCTGCGTCGCCTCGCCCGCCGTATGGCTGATGTCGAAGCACTCGACATGAATCGCATCGAGCGCCGCTTCATCGGTATCGAGATCCAGCGCCTCGGCCAGCGCCAGCGTGCGCGCCGCGCGCGCGCTCGACTCGCTCAACAGCCTGGCCAGGGCCATCTCGGCATTCTTCTGGGCTTGCTCGAGCCAGGTTTTACGCACACCCTGCGGCTTGGTCAGCACGCGCGCCTTGGTACCGGTTTGCTCGGCCAACAGCGCTATCAAACCCGGATCGGGCAAGGCGTGCGAGCAAACCAACACTGCCGGCATGGCGCTGCCCAAATAATGCTGGCCTACAAAGGCCGCCAGCACATCGCCGGCATCGTCGCCATTGGTGTGAGTAGGAAAAAACGGCTTGTCGCCCAGATGGCGTCCGCCTCGTATCATGGCGAGGTTGACGCACACGCGCCCGCCCGCCGTGGCGATCGCAATCACGTCGACGTCGTCATCGCCGATTTTCTCCATGGTCTGCTGCTGCAATACCCGCGCGAGCGCGCCCATCTGGTCGCGCAGCACGGCCGCTTCTTCAAACTGCAGGTTTTCGGATGCCTGCTGCATGCGCCCTTGTATATCGGACAACACATCGCTGGCATGGCCGTCCAGAAACTGCACGGCCCGCTCGACATCGGCCTGATAGGCTTGCGGCGCAATCAGCCCCACGCAGGGAGCCGAACAGCGCCCGATCTGATGCAGCAAGCACGGACGCGACCGATTGCTGAACACGCTGTCTTCGCATGTACGAAGCCGAAAGACGCGCTGCAAGATCTGTATGGTTTCACGCACGGCCCAGGCGTTGGGGTAAGGCCCGAAGAAACGTCCTTTTCCGCTGGTGCTGCCACGGTAATAGGCGATACGCGGCGTTGCGTGGCCGCTGATCTGCAGGTAGGGGTAGGACTTGTCATCGCGAAACAAGATGTTGTAACGCGGATGCAAGCTTTTGATCAGGTTGTTTTCCAGCAACAACGCTTCCGCTTCGGAGCGCGTTACCGTCACCTCCAGGCGCACCACGCGCGCCACCATATGCGTAATGCGCGGGCTGCTGTGAGTCTTCTGAAAATACGACGAAACGCGTTTTTTCAAGTCTCTGGCCTTGCCTACATAAAGCACCTCGCCCTCGGCATCGATATGCCGATACACGCCGGGAAGGTGCGGCAGGTCAGCCAGAAACGATTTGAGATTGAAGCTGTCTGGCATATTGATAACGCTCGAGAGCCTGCAAGGACTCCCAGTCAGAAAAAGGCAGGGCCGGCATCAGGCGCCGAATACGGTTCGTCGATTGCGGCGTCGCATCGAACTTGAGCCGTTCAAGCAAATCATCGGCCATATCGGGCCGGTTGCACACCAGCACCATATCGCATCCGGCCGACAAGGCGGCTTGAGCGCGCGCCAGAATATCGCCGGCGACCGTCGCCCCTTCCATCGTCAGGTCGTCCGAAAACACCACTCCATCGTATGCCAGTTGCTCGCGCAAAACGGTTTGTATCCAGTAGTTGGAAAACCCCGCCGGATTGGGATCCACGTTGGCATAAATGACGTGCGCCGGCATGACCGACGGCAAGACCATATCGCCCAGCCAACCGTAAGGCGCGGCGTCTTCCTGCATGATTTCATCGAACGTACGCGTGTCGACGGGGATTTCGTGATGCGAATCGGCCTCGACCTTGCCATGTCCCGGAAAGTGTTTGCCGCAAGCAGCCATACCGGCCAGCATCAAGCCTTGAATCAGCGCGCGCGCCAGCATCGCCACCACCTGGGGGTCGCGATGAAACGCACGATTGCCAATAACCTTGCTGACGCCGTAATCCAGGTCGAGCACCGGCGTAAAGCTTAAATCCACGCCGCAGGCGCGCAATTCCGCGCCCAGCACATACCCCGTCTCACTGGCCAGCCGCATGGCCGCCAGCGAGTCTTCCATCCAGATCTGGCCGAATACGCTCATGGCCGGAAGGGGCGTAAAACCGTCAGTGCGAAAACGCTGCACCCGCCCTCCCTCATGATCGACCGCGATCAGTAAAGGCTCGTCTCGTACTGCGTGAATCGCCCGGCACAAGACGGCCAATTGTTCACGGTTCTCAAAATTTCGCGCAAATAGAATCACCCCGCCCACCAGCGGATGACGCAGGCGCTGCACTTCGTGTTCGGTCAAGGACGTGCCGGCCACATCGACCATTACCGGCCCCGGGGGCATGCTCACACGCTTTTTTTGTACAGTCATAGATAGTTTGTCTTTTAAGTCAATATAAATAGGATACAAGGACTAAGGTGTCGCAGCGAGCGATTCGACCAAGGCGAAAGCCATCACCATATCGCTTTCATCGGTCACCGATATATGGGCTGCGCCAAAGCGTTGCGCGTACCAGGCCGCCAGCGGCTCGCTCAGCTTTACCTGCGGCTTGCCGCTGGCGTCGTTCAAGGTCTGCATTCTGGACCACGCCATCGGGCTATGCATACCCAGCCCAATGGCTTTCGAAAAAGCCTCTTTAGCGGCAAAGCGCGTTGCCAAAAATCGAATGCCGCGCTTCGGATCGCGCTGATAACGCCGCTGAAAGACTTCGATTTCCTGCTCGCCCAGAATGCGCCGCACAAACTTGAGCCCATGACGACGAAAGACCTGCTCGATGCGGTCGACCCGCAATAAATCCGTGCCCACTCCGGCCACGCTGCCCAATCCCGCTTGCCTATGCATTTGTCCGTCCTACCTGGCGTTCCTGCCGATTTGTCCACATAAAACCGGCATGCACTGAAGCCTGCATCATACCTTGAGCGAGCCAATAAAAAATGGCGCCGCATGCCAATGCGAGCGCCATACAATGTCATACGAGCTATTCTACTTGGGACGCTTGTCGACAACGCGACGCGCCTTGCCGGTCAGGGTGCGTTCCACCTGACCGCAAGCTTGCACGGCAACGCGAGCGGTCACGCCGATATAAGTCTTGACGGCATGCTGCACTTTCAGGCCCACGGCCTCGCATTCAGTCCCACTCAAGTGCGAAAATTCAGGGCGCACTTCCGTCATGATTTCCAGTTCGTCCAGATTCCCGCTGCGAGTGAGCACCAGTTGGTACTGCGCGGCAAGCTCGGGCATTTTCAAGATGATTTCCTCGACCTGGGTCGGAAACAGGTTAACCCCGCGCACGATCAGCATATCGTCGCTGCGCCCGGTGATTTTCCCGATACGCCGCATGCTGCGCGATGTGGGCGGCAACAGGCGGGTCAGGTCACGCGTGCGATAACGTATAACCGGCATCGCCTCGTTGGTCAACGAGGTCAGCACAAGCTCGCCCGGCCCGTCGTCGGCCACAGGCTCGCCGGTATCGGGATTGATGATCTCGGGAAAAAAATGGTCCTCCCAAATAACGGGGCCGTCTTTGGACTCGACGCACTCCATGGCCACCCCCGGCCCCATCACCTCGGACAGGCCATAAATATCGACGGCATCGAGGCCGGCCCGCTGTTCGATATCCTGGCGCATTTGCCCCGTCCAGGGCTCGGCGCCGAAAATGCCGATGCGCAGCGAGCTTTGATTGGGACGCAGACCCTGGCGCTCCATTTCTTCCAGGATATTGCAAAAATAGGAAGGCGTGACCATGATGATTTTCGGCTGAAAATCGTGAATGAGCTGCACCTGCTTTTCAGTCTGACCGCCCGACATGGGAATCACCGAACAGCCCAGCTTTTCGGCGCCGTAATGCGCGCCAAGCCCTCCCGTAAACAAGCCGTAGCCGTACGAAACCTGCACGATATCGCCTGGACGGCCGCCGCCGGCCCAAATCGAACGGGCCACCAGATCGGCCCAGGTATTGATGTCGTTGATGGTATAACCCACGACCGTAGGTTTGCCGGTGGTTCCGCTGGAGGCATGGATACGCGCCACCTGTTCGCGCGGCACGGCAAACATTTTGAAAGGGTAGTTGGCGCGCAGATCTTGCTTGGTCGTAAACGGAAAGCGCGACAAGTCGGAAAGCTGCGTTAAGTCGTCAGGATGAACGCCTATATCGTCAAACGCCTTTTTATAGTGCGGCACATTGTCGTAGGCATGCTTTAAAGACGCTTTCAATCGGGCCAGCTGCAACCCGCGCAGTTCATCCTGGCTGGCATGCTCGATAGCTTCTCTTCCAATATTGCTTGAGGTCGACATTTTTTGCTCCTGCCACTGATTTGATCGTTGTTGTCCGTGCCATGACTGTTTTTTACCCTGCGTCGGTGACCAGGCCCTTGATGCGATAAGAGCGTCCGCGAAACAGCGCAATGCGCTTGCCATCCTGGTTCGTGACCAGAACATCGTAAACACCGGTGCGCCCTGCCAGCGACACCTCAATCGCCTGCGCCGTCAGCACATCGCCCAGCAGACCCGGCGCCAGGTAATCGATGGAACACCCGGCCGCCACCGTTACTTGATTTCGGGCGTTGCACGCAAAGGCGAAGGCGCTATCGGCCAGCGCAAAGATAAACCCGCCGTGGCAGGTCTGATGGCCGTTAAGCATATCGGCGCGGATCGTCATGGCCATGCTGGCGCGGCCCGGCCCAATGCTGACAAGGCGCGCGCCCAGTGCCTGGGAAGCCGCGTCTTTGGCGTACATAACGCGGCCGGTCAGTTCCGCCAGCGCTTGCGGCTCGGCGGGAATGTCCGCCCCCGCACCGACCGTGGAATGCGAAGCTAAAGAGGCCATTACTGTCCTTTAAAAACCGGTTGGCGTTTCCCCAGGAAGGCCGCCACGCCCTCGGCATAGTCGGCGCTGCCTCCCAGCTCGCGCATCAGGTCGCGCTCGAGGTCAAGCTGCTCCTCCAGGGTGTTGGCGAGGCTTTGATTCAAGGCGTGCTTGGTCGCCGCCAAACCCTTGGTTGGCGCGCTGGCAAAATGTTCGCCCAGTTCAAGCAAACGCGCCTCGAAGACCTCGTCGGGAACGCACTGCCAGATCAATCCCCATTGCGCCGCCTGCTCGGCGCTCAGCTTGTCACCCAGCAAGGCCAGGCCCATGGCCCGCGCCGGACCCAGCAAGCGAGGCAAGGCGTAGGTGCCGCCCGTGTCGGGCAACAGACCCAAACGGCAAAACGGCTGGATAAAACTGGCCGACTGCTTGGCAATGACGATATCGCCCGCCAGTGCCAAATTGGCCCCGGCGCCGGCCGCCACGCCATTGACGCCCACGACGACCGGCATCGGCAGCGCACGCAAGCGCTTCACCAAAGGCGCGTAGTATTTTTCAATGGTGCCGCCCAAGTCGACCGGCTCGGCGCCAGCGCTGACGGCGCGCTCGGACAAGTCTTGCCCGGCGCAGAAACCGCGCCCGTTTCCGGTCAAAATCAACACGCGCGCCCCGCCCCCTTCCACCTGCGACAAGGCGTCGCGCAACTCGCCATGCATGGCGGCGGTAAAGCTGTTGAGCTTCTCGGGGCGGTTCAGCGTAATGCGCGCCATACCGTGTTGAAAATCAAACTGAATACTTTCGTACGTCATGTCCTGCCTTTTAAAGTTTAAGCATGCCAGCGTGTCTGCACGACACGAAAACGATTCGCCACGTAGGCGCTGTCGGACAGCGCAGCATTGGCGGCCGGATTGGCGCCCGTGCCGTGAAAATCACTGAATGCCGATGTTTGGTTCACAAACACCGGTCCCGTCAAATTAAGCGATACCGATACGCCCGCGCGTTCAGCGGCGCATTGCACTTGTTGCGCCACCTCGGTCCGGGTGGTGTAGGCCGAGAGCGTCAGCGCCCCGTGCTGGATTACGCTGCGCTGCGCGAGGTCGATACTGTCGGCGGTCGAAGCCGTTTCCACCACGAACACGATGGGTCCGAACCACTCTTTGAAAACAAGCGGATTGCCGGCCTGAGCCTTTAAAAGCAGCGGCGTGCGAACCTGCGCCTGTTCAAACTGCGGATGAGCCAGGCGGCGGCTGTCGCTCAGCACCGGCAGGCCCAGCGCCCGGGCCTCGTCAATGCGTTTCAAGGTAACCTGATTTTGTATGGCGCCGGTGATCTCGACCGCCCGCACCGGGTCGGCCGTCAGCTTTTCGACCGCGTCCGCCAGGCCTTGCGCCACATCGTCGAAGCTCAAGCGGCCATCGGCCGTATCGATACCATCGCGCGGCACATAAATATTCTGCGGCGCCGTGCACATTTGCCCCGAATAAAGCGCGAAGGAAAACGCCAGGTTGCGGGCCACGTCGCCAAAATCGTCGACGCTGTCGATAATGACCTGGTTGACCCCTGCCTTTTCGGTATAGACCTGGGCCTGGCGGGCATGCGCTTCCAGCCATTCGCCATTTGCGCTGCTGCCAGTGAAATCGATAAGCTTGACCGCCGGATCCAGCGCCAGGGCCCGGGCGGCATCGTCGCCCGCGTCATGAACCGCCAATTGCACGACATTGGGGTCGAAACCGGCCTCGGCCAACACCTCGCGGGCGATCTTTACCGTAATCGCCAGGGGCAAAATAGCTGAGGGATGCGGCTTGACGATAACCGTGTTGCCGGTAGCCAGGCTGGCAAACAGGCCCGGATAGCTGTTCCAGGTCGGAAACGTCGAACAGGCAATCACCAGCGCGACGCCGCGCGGCACAATGGTGAACGTCTTCTGCATCTTGATCGGATCGTGCTTGCCCTGCGGCTTTTCCCATGACGCGTGCCCCGGTATGCGCGACATTTCATGCCATGCATAGGCCACGGCTTCCAGACCCCGGTCTTGCGCATGCGGCCCGCCCGCCTGGAATGCCATCATGAACCCTTGCCCCGTCGTATGCTGGACCGCGTAGGCCATCTCAAAGCTGCGTTGATTCAGGCGAGACAGGATTTCAAGCGATACGCCCGTCCACGCCCTGGGGCCGCCCTGGCGCCAGGTATCGAGCGCATGCTGCGAGCGTTCGATCAAAACCGAGGGCGAAACACGGGGATAACGCACATTCAGGTCAAGCCCGAACGGTGAAACTTCGTCTGCAGCCCGCTGCGCCTCGGCATCGACGCCCAGCGCAAACGCGTTATTGCGATACGCCTCGAACGCGGCGCGCCCCTCGTCATTGGCCGTCTCGCCGTAAGCCCGGGGACTGGGGTTCTCTGGGAAAGGACTCCAGTATTCGCGCGCAACCGTCGCTGAAACGGCCTGCTCCAGCATGTCTTGGTGAGCCGTGTAAAAATCGGTAGGCACTGCGTTGTCTCCTTGCAAAGCGGCTGCCGGCTTGAACCGCGCAGCTTCTGCTTGTTTTTCCGGCGGGCCGCTCTTGTGCCGGGCGTGTTATCGATAATAGTCAGGTTTCCTGATCGAAATCAATCACCAGACGATCGCTGACGGGAAAGCTCTGACAGCTCAAAATAAAACCGCGCGCTACCTCGTAATCTTCCAGGGCAAAATTAGCATCCATCTCGACCTCGCCTTCAATCACCTTGCAGCGGCAGGTTGAACAGACACCGCCTTTGCACGAATACGGCAGTTCGATGCCCTGGGCCAGCGCAGAATCGAGCACGCTGTCTTTATTCTTGCCGATCGTAAACGACCGTGTCACGCCATCGTGAACGACCGTAACGGCGCACTGCTCTCTACCCGGGGCGTGGGCCGCCTCGTGCCCGGTGCGCAGCGCGCGCGGGCCCTTGGGCGAGCCGAAGAGTTCGAACTTGATCTGCGACTTGGCCATGCCCTTGTCCAGCAAGGCCTGGGTAACGGATTCGATCATGCTCTGCGGACCGCATAAAAACGCCATATCGATTTGCGAAGCCGGCATCCATGCCGACAACAGCTGCGCCGCCTTGTCGCCATTCAGCCGACCATTGAACAAGTCGATATCCTGCACCTCGCGGCTCATGACATACACCAGCGAAAACCGCTGCATATAGCGATTTTTAAGGTCTTCGATCTCTTCGCGAAACAAGACCGCCGACGAGGAACGGTTGCCGTAGAACAAGGTGAAACTGCTTTGCGGCTCGATAGCCAGCGCGGCCTTGATCAGGGATAGAATCGGCGTGATGCCGCTGCCTACCGCAAACGCCACGTAGTTACGTGCGTTGTGCGCCGAAAAGGCGATCGTGAAGTGACCGTCGGGCGGCATGACGTCCAGCGCCTCGCCCGCAACCAGGTGCTGGTTCGCCCAGGTTGAAAAAGACCCGTCGTTAAGCCGCTTGATGGCCACCCGCAACTGCTTATCGTGCGGCGCCGCGCAAATCGAATACGAGCGCCGCAGTTCTTCGCCGTCGATCCGGGCGCGCAACGTCAAGTACTGCCCCGGCCGAAACGCAAAATGCTCGGACAGCTCGGGCGGCACGTCGAAGGTCACCACGACGGCGTCCCGGGTATTTTTGGCGACCGATCTTACTTTCAGTGGATAGAACTGGCTCATGCTCGGGCCCTAGTGCGTCTTGAAATAATCGAACGGTTCACCGCATTGGCTGCAGCGATACAGCGCCTTGCACGAGGTCGAGCCGAAATGGCTGATCAGGCGGGTGTTATTGGAACCGCAGTGGGGACAATCCACGGCCGGGGTATCCGCCCGGCGGGAAATTCCGGAAATATCAATCGCCTTTTCCTGAGGCGGCGCAATGCCATAGCTTTTAAGCGCGGCGCGCCCTTTGGGCGTCATCCAGTCTGTCGTCCAGGCAGGCGAGAGCACCGTCTGAATCCGAACGTCGGCCATGCCATGACGCCGCAGCTCGTCTTTGATGTCAGCGGCAATTTCGTCCATGGCCGGGCAGCCCGAATAGGTCGGCGTAATGGTCACGACGCAGACGGAGCCGTCCCACTGGACATCGCGGATCAGCCCCAGATCCACGACAGAAAGCACGGGGATCTCGGGATCGGGAACCTGATCAAGCCATAGCCTGATTTGCTCGGCGGACACCCGGGTAGGGGCAAAGGCGGCTATCACCATGTGGCTCCCGGGTAAGTGCGCTGTACATGCTGCATCTGGGCCAGAATGAAACCCAACTCCTCGGTATGGCGCCCGACCGTGCCGCCGCGATAGGCGGCGTGGCTGGCCTGGTCCGGGGAGGGCTGATCCAGCGTGGCTTCGGCCAGGACCTCGCCGACGTGCGCCAGCCAGTCCGGCCATAAGCTTGCATGCGCAACCGACAGCTTGCGGTCCGCCATGGCCAGCGTGATGTCGTCATCAAAGAACAGCTCGCCCACATAAGGCCAGGCGGCCTTCACCGCAGCTTGCATGCGCGCATGGCTTTGCGCGGTGCCGTCCCCGAGCCGCACGATCAGATCGGATGAGCGGCGCACATGGTAAGTGACTTCCTTCAGCGATTTCGCGGCAATGGCCGCCACGCGTTCATCGGAGGAAGACTGCAGTTGTTGAAGCAAAAAATAATGCCAGACGTCAAAGAAGAACTGGCGCACCATGGTCTCGCCGTAATGCCCATTGGGACGCTCGACCAGCAGGTAATTGCGAAACTCGGGCGCATCGCGCCAGTAGGCCAGCGCATCCTCATCGCGCGCCCGCCCTTCAATCTGGCCGGCCAGCGTCAGCCAGAGGCGCGCTTGCCCCAGCAGGTCGAGCGACACATTGGTCAGCGCCAGGTCTTCTTCAAGCGCCGGGCCATGGCCGCACCATTCGCACAGACGCTGCGAAAGAATCAAGGCAGTGTCGCCCAGGCGCAGCACATACTGAAATAAAACGTGATCCATATCCGCTTTTCCTTATTCCGCTTCTAAATCCATGGTGAACACGAAGGCAAAGTGCAGACAGACCCTTTGTACGGCAAGCGAAGCCGATACCGTTCACGGTTGATTTAGAAGTGGAATTACATGTGCTTGATTTCTTCCGGCATGGGAAAGAAGGTGGGATGACGATAAACCTTGCTACTGGCCGGCTCGAATAAGGGTTCTTTATCGTCCGGGCTGCTGGCGACGATATCGGCGGCCCGTACCACCCAGATGCTCAGGCCTTCGTTGCGGCGCGTGTAGACATCGCGTGCATTATTAACGGCCATCTGCGCATCGGGCGCATGCAGGCTGCCCACATGCTTATGCGCCAGGCCGTGCTGGCTACGAATAAACACTTCCCACAAGGGCCAACCGTTTTGACTCATGATGCGTTCCCCTTTTTTTCAGCATGGGCCGAAAGGGCCTCACTTACCCAGGCGCCCTCGTCGTGCGCCGCAATACGCGCATTCAGGCGATCGGCATTGCATGGGCCGTGCCCCTTGATGACGGCATAAAACTCGCTCCAGTCGATCTCGCCAAAATCGTAATGGCCTGTTTGCGCATTCCATTTCAAGTCGGGGTCGGGCACGGTCAAGCCCAGGTAGTCGGCCTGAGGAACGGTCTGGTCAACCATTTTTTGCCGCAGCTCGTCATTGGAAAACAGTTTAATACGCCATTGCATCGACTGTGCGCTATTGGGCGAATCGGCATCGGACGGGCCGAACATCATCAGGGCCGGCCACCACCAGCGGTTAAACGCCTCTTGGGCCATGTCTTTTTGCGCCTGGGTGCCATGCCGGCACATTTGGATCAGCAGGTCGTACCCCTGGCGCTGATGGAAAGACTCTTCTTTGCAAACCCGCACCATGGCGCGTGCATAAGGCCCGTACGAACACCGGCACAGCGGTATTTGGTTGATGATCGCTGAACCGTCGACCAGCCAACCCACCATGCCGATATCGGCCCACGTCAGGGTCGGGTAATTGAAAATACTGGAGTATTTGGCTTTGCCCGAATGCAGGTCGTCAACCAGGTCATCGCGCGACACTCCCAGGGTTTCGGCCGCGCTATACAGATACAGGCCGTGGCCGGCCTCGTCCTGCACCTTGGCCAGCAATATGGCTTTTCGCTTAAGGCTGGGCGCCCGGGTGATCCAGTTGCCTTCGGGCAGCATGCCGACGATTTCAGAGTGGGCGTGCTGCGAAATCTGGCGAACCAGGGTCTTGCGATAGGCGTCGGGCATCCAGTCTTTCGGTTCGATGCGTATCCCATCGTCAATCCGCTGCTGAAACTCACGCTCCGGGCCCGACATTTCGTCTTTGCCGCGAACGCCCTTCACTCCCGTTTCAACGAGTTGCGCATACATGGCGGTCTCCGTTAATAATTATTTGACACCTGCATGGCCTCATTATTTAATACAGAAAGATTGAAGTCAATCAAAATACTGTATCAAATAAGGCTGTCCGACCCGTTTCATGTAGCATGACAGCCTGCCAATCGGATAACGCCCGTGGACCATGCCTGACTCCTCCAATACGCTATCGCGCCACATCGACGCCCTGCTCCTGCAAGATCCGCCCCGCGCAAAATCGCTCTGCGTCACCCTGCTGGGGGACGCCATCGGCCCGCATGGCGGCCACATCTGGTTAAGCGACCTGATCGCGCTGGTGGACTCGCTGGGGGTTAACGAGCGTTTGCTGCGAACCAGCGTTTTCCGCCTGGTCGCCCAAAACTGGCTGCATTCCGAACGGCATGGACGGCGCAGCCTGTATAGCCTGAGCCCCATGGGCGACGCACAAACCCAAGCCGCTTCGGAACGTATTTACAGTGGGACGCCCGCCGATTGGGATGGAAAATGGACGCTGGTGGTCTTGCCTCGGTTCGGCCATGGCAGCCTGGACGGCCGCAGCGCACTTAGGCGTGAACTGATCTGGGCGGGATTTGGCGCCGTGGCCCCCGGCATTTTCGCCCTGCCGCGCAATCAAACCCAGCGCGCGCAAAAAGTCCTGGCTAAATTTGACGCAGCCGACAAGGCCCTGGTGCTTGACGCACAGGAGTTGAACGATAATGGCGGCCTGCAGATCAGCGACCTGATCGAACAATGCTGGGACCTGCAAGGCGTCGCCTTGCAGTATCAGTCGTTTATCAAGACGTTTACGCCCATAGTGCAGGCCATCGACTCGCAAATTCGCCCCCGGCAAGCCTTTGCCGTAAGGACGCTGACCATTCACACGTGGCGGCGCATCGTCTTGCACGACCCGCAGTTGCCCCGGCAAATGCTGCATCCGCAATGGCCCGGCCATGCCGCCCGTCAGCTTTGCGGGCAGTTGTACTGGAAAGTGTTTGATTTGGCGGAAAGCCACCTCGATGACACGATCGGGCAGGATGCTGCCCGATACAGCCCGCTTCCGCCTTACGTCTATGCGCGCTTTGGTGGCGCCCCGGACAAGGCGCAATGCGAAGCGCGAATCGGCGGCTAGGGCTGAACGGGGGGTTGAAATTGGGCTTGCGGTTCTTTCGGCGGATCCAATCTGATAAAGTGCTCGCGGTAATGCTTAAGCTCTTCGATCGATTCGTAAATATCGGCCAAGGCCTCGTGGCGGCTTTTCTTGACGAAACTTTTATAGACTTCCGGCTTCCAACGCAATGAGAGCTCTTTTAGCGTACTGACGTCCAGGTTCCGATAATGGAAAAACTCTTCAAGGCGCGGCATGTACTTCACCAGAAAACGTCGGTCTTGCCCTACCGTATTGCCGCATAGCGGAGACTTTCCCGCCGGCAGGTGCTGACGCAGGAACGCCAGCATCTGTTCTTCGGCCTGCTCTTCAGACACCAGCGAAGCTTTAACCTTGTCAATCAACCCGCTTTTACCATGCGTCGACTTGTTCCATTTATCCATGGCGTCGAGCAACTCGTCGCTCTGGTGTATAACCAATACAGGCCCTTCCGCCACAAACGTCAGGTCCGGCTCGGTCACGACCACCGCCATTTCTATAATTCGCTCTTTTTCGGGGTCGAGTCCGGTCATTTCCAGGTCGAGCCAGACTAAACGCTGATCATTTACCGCCATATAATTTTTTCCTTAAAAGATCAATTTTCGCATACGCTCCCCCTCTTATGTTTACTTTGCTGTTTATCGCCTTTCTTCTTACTGATATTTCGCTACGTGTATGGCTGGCTTTGCGCCAGACCCGCCACGTCAAACAGCATCGTGATCAGGTTCCACCCGAATTTGCGGGCCGTATCGGCTTATACAGCCACCAGCGGGCGGCCGACTACACCCATGCAAAACTGCAGCTCTCGGTTATAGAATGGGTGGTCGAGGCTGCGGTACTGGTGACACTGACGCTCATGGGCGGACTACAGGCCCTGGATGTCTGGCTGGGTCAGCTCATCGATCATGAAATGATTCGCCAGTTGGCCTTGATAGGCAGCGTGCTGGCCATCGTAAGCCTGGTGGGCCTGCCGTTTTCAATATGGCGAAAATTCAAACTCGAGGCCAGATTCGGCTTTAACCGTGTAACGCCCCGGCTGTTTGTTCTGGACGCCATTAAGGCGGCCCTCTTGTTACTGTTGCTGGGCGCCCCGCTGGCGATCCTCGTCCTGTGGGTCATGGGCAATGCGGGTCCCCATTGGAGCTGGTGGGCCTGGGCGGTATGGGTGGGCTTCAATTTCTTGATCCTGTGGCTGTTTCCCACCGTCATCGCACCCTTGTTCAATAAATTCACGGCGCTCGACAACGTTGAAATCGCGGACCGCATCCAGGCCCTGACACAGCGCTGCGGCTTTCCTATACGCGGCCTGTTCGTCATGGACGGCTCCAAACGGTCGGCCCATGGCAACGCCTATTTCACCGGCTTCGGCAAAGCCCGTCGCATCGTATTTTTCGACACGCTGCTGGCGCGCCTGAATGTCGACGAAATCGAAGCGGTTCTGGCCCATGAACTGGCCCACTTCAAGTACAAGCACATTATTAAACGGATGCTGATCAGCTTTGCGCTATCGGCCGTATTTTTGCAAGTGCTGAGCTGGCTGTCGCAACAAGTCTGGTTCTACTCCGACCTGGGTGTGCTGCCTCAGTTGGGCCGACCCAATGACGCCCTGGCCTTGATCCTGTTTTTCCTGGTCATGCCGGTCTTTACCTTCTGGACGATTCCCCTGGCAAGCTGGTTTTCCCGTCGCGACGAATTTCAAGCCGATCAGTACGCGGCGCAACAATGCCCGCCCGAACACCTGGTGTCGGCGCTCACCAAACTTTATGACGACAACGCCGCCACGCTAACGCCCGATCCGTTACACTCTGCCTTTTATGATAGCCACCCCCCTGCCGTGACTCGTATCCAGAAATTGAAACATGACTAACGGCGCTACCCTTGAAGGGCGCATTATTGCGGCGCACGGACGCCATTACACCGTCGAGCTCAATGACGGCAGTTTGCGAAAATGCTTCCCACGCGGAAAAAAAGCCGGAGCGGCCGTTGGCGACGTTGTGATTATTGCCCCCCAGGGCAAGGAAGAAGGTGCAATCGACCGCATTCTGGAGCGGCGTAACCTGCTCTATCGATCCGACGACATGCGAACTAAGCAGTTTGCAGCCAACGTCGATCAGTTGTTGATCGTCGTGGCGGTGGAGCCCGCGTTTTCCGAAGACCTGATAGGACGCGCGCTGGTCGCGGCCTGGAGTGCCGGCATCGAACCGCTGATTATCCTGAACAAGGCCGACCTGACAGACAAGCTTGGCGCGGCGCGTCAGCGCTTGAGCGAACTGCTGGGACTGGGCATACGTATTATTGAACTTAGCGCCTTAGACAGCGAACAGGTGTGCGCAGCCTTGCTGCCTGAACTAAACCATCGCACCAGCCTGCTGCTGGGACAAAGCGGCATGGGAAAGTCCACCATACTGAATTCGCTGATTCCCGATGCCCTGGCGCATACACAAGAGCATTCCGTGGCCCTGGGAGCCGGCAAGCACACCACCACGAGTACGCGCTTATACCACTTGCCCAATAATGCCGGCGACCTGATCGACTCGCCCGGATTCCAGACATTCGGCCTGTATCACTTAACGGCAAGCGAAATAGAACGAGGATTTCCCGAGTTCACCGACGCCATACAGCACTGCCGGTTCTACAACTGCTCGCATCGTCACGAGCCGGGTTGCGGGGTGCTCGAGGCGCTGAAGCGCGGGGCGATAACACCCGCACGCCACGAGCTCTATCAACGCATCCTGGCGGAAAACGAGTCCAAGACCCGATACTAGCCAGACAATGCTCGGCGCTCGTTCGTCTTTAAGCTTTAAACCAGGCGGCACGACTAGATGCTTGAGCTTGATTCGGATTCCATTTGGGCAGCGGCCAGATAATGATAGAAGTTACGAATGAGCGCCGCTGTCGCCCCCCAGATAAAATAAGGCCCCCAGGGCATCGAAAAATAATAGCGATGGCCCCCGCCCGGCAAATTCGCCCGATGCAAGCGATGATGGCTCGGGTCCATCAAGAACGACAACGGCACCTCGAACACTTCGGCGACTTCGGTCACGTCGGGACAGATTGTAAACCCCGGCTGCAAGACGCCAATGATGGGTTTCATGGTAAAACGGGTTGAAGTCAGAAAGCTGGGCTGGCTTCCAATGAGCTGAATGAACTTCGGATCGACACCGATTTCTTCCTGTGTTTCTCGTAATGCAGCGGCAACGGCATCGCGATCGCCAGGTTCGACCCGTCCTCCGGGAAAGGAGATTTGACCCGCATGGTCGTATAAATGAGAAGCACGCCGCGTAAAAAGCACGTGCAGTCCAGCCGGTCGCTGTACCAGGGGAAAAAAAACCGCAGCTTCGATGGTATCGCTCAGATCGAGGGTTTCGACATGAAACGATTTGGTAAAAATGGGTTCGACTTGCCAGTCGATGGAGCGGCGAAATGCCGAACAGATAAAGTCCAGTTCGATGGTGGCCGGAGCAAGAGGCAATAACTCTTGGGACGTCGGCACAATGGGTTGAGTTTGAGGGTCAAACCCTGTGGCTACAGCGATACGTTGAGACGGAGGAGGTACGTGTATGCTTCGCGACATAAGACTCATAAAACAAAGGCACCGCCAGGGTGCCTTTGTTGGTAGTTATCGGTAAAGCAGCGTTAAATTAAGCAGTTGCTTTTTTATCCGACTTACGAACCAATTTTTCTTTAATACGAGCGGCTTTACCCGAACGGCTACGCAGGTAATAAAGTTTAGCACGGCGAACGTCGCCACGGCGCTTGACTTCAATAGATGCGATTTGCGGGGAATAAAGCTGGAATGTACGCTCGACCGCTTCGCCAGATGAAATCTTGCGAACGATGAACGATGAGTTCAGGCCACGGTTGCGCTTGGCGATAACGACGCCTTCGTAAGCCTGAACGCGCTTGCGGGCGCCTTCAACCACGTTTACGCTGACAATAACGGTGTCGCCGGGGGCAAATTCAGGCTTGGCTTGTCCGCCGGTAAGGCGGGCAATTTCTTCTTGTTCGATTTGTTCGATTAGGTTCACGGTGAACTCCAGGTGTCATCATGATACGGTAGGGTTTTATTATTTAAGCCCGCCGCCAGAGGATGAGTTAGCAAAGCCAAGCATTTTACACTACTTTGCCTATTTTAAAAACCACCTGCAACGCCTAACCACATTAGTCCTGGAATGGTAGCGCCCCATGCGGCAACGAGGCAGACATCGACCAGCATGGCGCCACGGGTAAGTTTGGTGGAACTATAGCGTTTTGGGCTTGGGGGAAATGGCCATTTGGCTGGCGTTTGAGTTGTGGTGTTTTTCATAGTGCCTCGCGTGGTTGGTTATTTTTCGGTTTTATTGTTTCATTTATACTGGCAATAAAACCACTGTTTTTAAATACAGTTAATCCATAACTGAACTGTACAAAATAACAGTATCCTTTGCAAGCGATTATTTTTCGGATGTGGTGTTTATTCAACGCGGCTTGGGTTTTTGTGGGGTTGTGGCGATGCACTTTTCTGAATACGTCGCAGCATTCGTTTTAAACACGTGACAGAGCATTCGTTTTAAACACGTCGCGTCGGCGCCGGGGTGGGCAGGCAGGGCTTCGCGCGGGCGGCCCCTGGCGGGGCTCCCCGGGCACTGAACGCAAATGGCGCGTTCGCACAACTCACCGGCCTCCAAGCTGCGCTTGTCGAAGCGTGCCGGTTCAAACAGGTGCTCACTTCCCTCGCCATTTCCGCCCATTGCCCGGCGCCCACGAAGTCGCCCCGCCTGCCCACCCCACCACCGCCACGACTGCGAAAGGGATGATTGAGAAAGAACTTGGACGGGAGGAGATCGATGATTAGGAATGGAGTTTATCGCTGGATTGATTTAAGTCGCGGTGGATTGCCCTGGTCAGGTTGGCTATCCCAATGGCGGACTGCAACCGGCATGATCTACAAATTAGGTCAGTTCGACATCGCGCCATGGCTCATCGTATTGAAGACGATCGTAGACCCGAACACAAAATTCCGGACACTCCGGACACGCTTAAAAACTACGCCCCCCCACAGCCAAACACGCAAAACTCTGGCTCATCCAAAATTCCGGGGACTCTCCATTCTTGGCCGGTTAGCGACTGCGCTTTTTTTAGCTTATTAGGACAGTTTGCTTAAAGCAGCCTGACTACCCAGATATTCCGCCCAACCGGCCATGCCCTCTCCGTGCCGAAACACCCATACCCACTGCGCACCAAAGGCCTACGACGCAAGTGGGTCGGGGTCGGTGTGCCGGGGCCCGGACCTTTGAAGCCCGAGCCAGCGGATGCGAACGCAGCCCGTACGGGCGGAGGAGCGAGCGCAGCGGCGTTCGGCGCCGGGCTGATGGTCCGGGCCCCGGCACACCGACCCCGACACACGGATAAAGAACCACACAGCTTACGAACCCTACAACCTACGAACCACACGAACTAAAAATCACATAACAACTAAAAAAACCGCCCATAAAACAAAAGCGAGCCCCTAAGGACTCGCCATTGTCAAAATCAGTCATCCCCTAAAAAAAGCGAGAAGACGCCAACGCCGAAGCGCGTCAGCCGAACGTTATGTTCTTACTTGTTGGGCTGCGGCGTAACACGCAGGTAAGGACGGACCACGGTATAGCCTTTCGGAAACTTCGCTTTCAGCTCAGCTTCGTCCTTAATCGACGGAACAATGATCACGTCCTGGCCATCTTCCCAATTAACGGGCGTAGCCACGCTGTAGCCGTCAGTCAACTGCAGCGAATCGATTACACGCAAAATCTCATTGAAATTACGGCCGGTGCTGGCGGGATACGTAATCGTCAAGCGCACTTTTTTATTCGGATCAATGACAAACACCGAACGAACCGTCGCCGTGGTGCTGGCGTTTGGGTGAATCATGTCGTACAGGTCGGACACCTTGCGATCCGCATCGGCCAGGATCGGGAAATTAACCGTCGTGCTTTGCGTGTCGTTAATGTCTTCGATCCACTTATTATGGGAATCGGCATCGTCGACTGAAACGGCAATGACTTTGACATTACGTTTGGCAAACTCATCTGCCAACTTGGCCGTATAGCCGAGCTCGGTCGTGCACACCGGTGTAAAGTCGGCGGGATGGGAGAACAACACACCCCATTTATCGCCCAAAAACTCGTGGAAACGGATCTTGCCAGCGGAAGAATCCTGCTCAAAATCGGGAGCGGTATCGCCAAGTCGCAAAGTAGCCATAATAAAGTCTCTTCTTAAGAAATGTGTGAGAAAAACAGAAGCGTCTAGCTACATAAATCCATTGCTATCGCCTTTTGCACCAAAGAATGAAAACCATTTTCGCAGCATCGTCTATATATTGAAAATATTCTTTTTATATATCCTTATATGTTTTATAGGGTATATGAAGCCAAGCTTTTCCCTTCAAGCAAACTGATTGTCAACGAGTCGGCACGAGGCAATATATAAGCGGCATAGAACACGCAAGTTTGCAGCTTCCGGGTGTAAAACTCATCGGTTTCACCCTTTGACAAGCGATTGCAGCACACCAGGGCCGCCTTGGCCATTTGCCAGCCGCCGAGCACCGCGCCGGATAACATCAAGTAGGAAACACTGCCAAAGAAAACGGCGCGCAACGAATCTTGAGCGTTGACCAGCACATAATCAACGGCCTGTTCGTAAGCCTTGATGGCAGGCTCGAAGCGACGCGCCATCAAGGCCAGCGCTTCCCCGTTCGCCCCCGGAGTTTCAGCGCCTTTTTGCAACTGCGCCAATGTGGCGCGCATCTGGGCGGCTAATGCCTTGCTTATCATACCTCCATCGCGCAGGGTTTTGCGTCCGACAAAATCATTAGCCTGAATGGCCGTGGTCCCTTCATAAATAGGCAAAATACGTGCGTCACGATAATGCTGCGCCGCGCCGGTCTCCTCGATAAAGCCCATTCCGCCGTGAACCTGAATGCCCAGCGATGCAACCTCGACTGCGTTTTCGGTTGAAAAGCCTTTGACGATGGGCACAAGATACTCATACAACGCCTTGTTCCGGCCTCGCTCCTGGGCGTCGGTATCGTGCGTCGACTTATCGAACGCCGCAGCCGCCATATAGGCAACGGCTCGCGCGCCCTCGGTCAGGGCGCGCATGGTCAGGAGCATACGCTGCACATCGGGATGCTCCACGATAGGCACCGGGCCAGCGGAACCGCCTGGCGCCTGGCCCTGCCTACGCTCGTGGGCATAGGCCTGAGCCTGCTGAAGCGCGCGTTCAGACACGGCAATGCCCTGAATGCCAACGGCGAAACGCGCCGCATTCATCATGATGAACATGTACTCAAGGCCGCGATTTTCTTCGCCCACCAACTGGGCTATGGCACCCTCGCCAACCTCGCCTTTGCCCGAGCCATAAAGCAGCACGGCCGTCGGGCTGCCGTGTATACCCAGCTTATGCTCGATGGATGCGCACCAGACGTCGTTGCGTGCCCCCAGCGAGCCGTCGTCGTTGACCAGGAACTTCGGAACGATAAACAGTGAAATTCCCTTGATCCCTGCCGGAGCGTCGGGCGTGCGCGCCAGAACCAGATGAATGATGTTTTCAGCCAGATCGTGTTCGCCATAGGTGATAAATATTTTCTGCCCTGAAACGCGATAGCTGCCGTCGTCCTGGGGAACGGCCCGGGAAGCCACCTGGGAAAGATCTGACCCGGCCTGCGGTTCGGTCAGGTTCATGGTGCCGGTCCAGCGGCCTTCGATCATCGGGCCGATAAAGCACACTTGCTGTTCCGGGGTGCCCACGGCCGTCAAGGCTTCGATCACGCCGTCGGTCAGCAAGGGACATAAAGAAAACGCCAGGTTGGCCGAATTGATGTTTTCGGAAGCGACCGCCCCCACCAGCTTGGGCAAACCCTGCCCACCCCACTTTGGATCATGCTGCAGCCCCTGCCATCCACCCTGCGAAAACTCGCTAAAGGCTTTTTGAAACCCCGGTGTCGTGGCGACGGCGCCGTCGGACCAGCGAGGCGGGGCCGTATCGCCGGTTTGATTGAGCGGCGCAATCACCTCTTCGACGAATTTTACATTTTCACGCAGCACCGCTTCGACAAGCTCTTCGGAAAGCTCGTCAAAGCCAGGCAGACTCAGGACGCCGGACAAATCAGCCAACTCTTGCATTGCAAAAAGAATATCCTGGGTCGGTGCGCGGTAACTCATGTTTGTCTCCTGTGAGTGCGGCCGCCACATGAAAGAAGGCCGGCCCGTAAACGACGTTATAGCACCCTAAAACCAAAAGAGCCTGCAAACAGTAACGTTTGCAGGCTCGAAAAGCGCCACGTCGCGTCTTACAGCGCCTTGACGAGTTCCGGAACGGCCTGGAACAAATCAGCGACCAAGCCATAATCGGCCACGCCGAATATAGGCGCTTCGCCGTCTTTATTGATGGCCACAATCACTTTGGAGTCTTTCATACCGGCCAAATGCTGGATCGCCCCCGAAATGCCGACAGCCACATAAAGTTGCGGAGCGACAATTTTTCCGGTCTGACCGACTTGCCAGTCGTTGGGCGCATACCCCGCGTCGACCGCAGCGCGCGATGCGCCCAAAGCGGCGCCCAGCTTGTCGGCCAAGGGTTCGAGCAGTTTGAAGTTTTCAGCGCTGCCCATGCCGCGCCCGCCGGAAACCACAACCGTTGCTCCGGCTAATTCCGGACGATCGTTTTTGGCCACTTCGCGACCTACGAACGATGACAAACCGCTATCGGCAACCGCGGCCACGGATTCAACCGCCGCCTGCCCGCCTTGGGCCGCCACCGCGTCAAAACCTGTGGTGCGCACCGTAATTACCTTGACGGCGTCGCTGGACTGAACCGTGGCAATCGCATTACCCGCGTAGATGGGACGCAAGAATGTGTCGGGCGACTCGACCGCGATAATATCGGACACCTGGGCCACATCGAGTTTGGCGGCCACGCGCGGCGCGACGTTTTTGCCCGCTGCGGTAGCCGGAAACAGGATATGGCTATAGCCTTGGGCCACCGCCAGCACCTGGGCCGCCACGTTTTCGGCCAAGCCCTCTTTAAGCTGCGGAGCGTCGGCCAGCAATACCTTGGTCACGCCTGCCGCCTGGGCGGCTTGATCGGCCACCGTCTGAGCGCCTTCCCCCGCCACCAGCACGTGAATATCGCCACCGATTTTTTGAGCTGCCGCAATCGTATTGAGCGTCGCGCCTTTTAACTGCGCGTTATCGTGTTCAGCAATTACAAGAATCGTCATAATCAAACTACCTTGGCTTCGTTTTTAAGTTTATCGACCAACGTCGCAACATCGGGAACCATAATGCCGGCCGACCGTGCCGGCGGCTCGGACACCTTCAAGGTTTTCAAACGCGGAGCCGCATCAACGCCGAGCTCTTCGGGCGTGACCACGTCAAGCGTTTTCTTTTTGGCCTTCATGATATTGGGCAAGGTGACGTAACGCGGCTCGTTCAGACGCAAGTCGGTGGTAACGATGGCGGGCAACTTGAGCGACACCGTTTCCAGTCCTCCGTCGACTTCGCGAGTGACGGTGGCCGTATCGGCAGTCAGTTCGAGCTTGCTGGCAAACGTCGCCTGCGGCCAGCCCAGCAAGGCAGCCAGCATTTGTCCGGTCTGGTTGGCATCGTCGTCGATGGCCTGTTTACCCAGGATAACCACTTGCGGCTGCTCTTTATCGACCAGGGCCTTGAGCAGCTTGGCCACGGCCAGCGGCTGCAATTCCACATCGGTTTGAATCAGCACCGCGCGATCGGCGCCGATCGCCATCGCCGTTCTTAGTGTTTCCTGGCACTGGGCCACACCGCAAGAAACGGCAATAACCTCGGTCGCAACGCCTTTTTCTTTGAGCCGTGTCGCCTCTTCGATGGCAATTTCATCGAATGGATTCATCGACATTTTGACGTTGGCAATATCCACGCCGCTTTGATCGGACTTTACGCGTACCTTGACATTGAAATCAACCACGCGCTTGACGGGTACTAACACCTTCATCGAGCTTCCTCCAGGAAAACTAAAAATGATGCCGTGCTTTACACAATGGGCGCGCCTTTTCGGCGCGCCCATTGCCAGCCAGCTTTACTTGAATAAGAACCGGACGAGAATTTTTTCCATTCTACAACTTTGCCAGCGCCTTGATGTGCGCCACAGCACTGCGCCCCAGCGCAGACAAGTTATAACCGCCCTCGAGCGTGCTGACAATGCGTCCCTGGGCGGTTTGCTGAGCCAACTCAACCATTCTTTCGGTGATCCAGGCGTAATCGGCCTCGACCATGCCCAATTGCCCCATATCGTCTTCGCGGTGGGCATCAAACCCCGCCGACACAAAAATAAACTCGGGCTTGAACTGTTCCAGGCGCGGCAGCCATTGTTCGGCAACCAGTTGACGCAGGAAATCCCCGGTGCTGTATGCCTTAACAGGAATATTAAGCATGTTCCGCGCCGTGGAATCGGCAGCCACATTGGGAAAAAACGGATGCTGGAAAAAACTGCACATCAACACCCGCGGATCGTCCGCGAAAATTTCCTCGGTGCCGTTGCCGTGGTGCACGTCGAAATCGACGATGGCAACCCGGCTCAGGGCGTATTTTTCAAGGGCGTAGGCGGCAGCAATGGCCACGTTATTAAAAAAACAAAAACCCATGGCCTGCCCTGGACGGGCATGATGGCCGGGCGGCCTGACCGCACAAAACGCGGTGTTGACCTCGCCCCGCATGATGGCATCGACCGCCGAAATTCCCGCTCCCGCCGCCGCCATGGCGGCGTTGAGCGTATGAGGATTCATCAGCGTATCGGGATCAATCTCGAAATAAGCGTCCGCGGGCGCATGTTTTTTCAGGCTGGCCAGATGCGCGGCCGTGTGAACCCGCAAAATGTCGGCGTCGGTTGCGACGCCTGCTGTCTGCTCGGCCAGCAGCCCCAACACGCCACTGGCAAGCAGTTGATCATTGATCGCGTCAAGCCGGGCCGGACATTCGGGATGCCCGCCGCCCATTTCGTGCAGATGACAGTCGGGATGAGTAATATATAGGGTCTCCATAAGGATGATTATGTTCAAACCTGCTCGAGTTTTGCAAGCTGTCGTTGTTTTTGCTTTATTAGGAGGGTGTGCCGCTACGCAACCCATCGCAGGTTCCTCTGCCGAGACACCAGCACAAGCCTCGGCTAATCCGATCCCTGGCGCAACCCAGATCAAACGCCTTGCCGACGCCGCGCCAATCCGCGCAGGCTCGTCCATAAACAGTGCGGAAGGTTTCCTGGACGCCGATGGCCGGCTAAAAGCGGATATTGCCGCTTATGCCCGCGAAGTGGCGCAAACCCGCCGCATTCCGCTGGCGCAGGTCGAGGCGCTATTAAAGCAGGCGCAATACAATGCCACCGTTGCCAAGCTCATGGCCCCCAGCAAGACGCGGATACGGCGCAGCTGGATCACCTACCGCAATCGCTTTGTAGAGCCAGTTCGCATCAAAGCCGGTGTTCAGTTCTGGCAAGAAAACCAGGCCGTGCTCGACCGGGTTGCCGCACAATACGGCGTCCCCCAATCCATTATCGTCGCCATCATCGGCGTTGAAACAATCTACGGACGCAATACGGGCAGCTTCTCGGTGCTTGATGCCCTGGCCACACTGGGTTTTCGTCATCCCGATCCCGCGAGGCCGGAACGCAGCCAGTTGTTTCGCGATCAATTGGCCGACCTGATCGAACTCGATCACCAGAAAGAACTCGATGCCCAAACCGTTACCGGCTCGTTTGCCGGCGCCATGGGGCTCCCCCAGTTCATGCCCGGCAGCCTGCTGCGCTTTGCGGTCGATGGAAACGGCGATAAGCGCATCGACCTGAGCAACAGCCCGGCCGATGCCATTGCCTCGGTGGCGAATTTTCTGCGGGTTCACGGCTGGCAGCCCGGCTTGCCCGTTTTTGCTCCGGTAAACCTGCCGCCCAATGCGAAAGACCTGGTCGTGGGCGGCCTGGAACCGACCTATGCCTGGCCTGCGCTTCAGGCCAAAGGCGCCACCCTGAGTCCCGGCACGACGCAAGCCGCCTGGACCAGGCATCGCGTTGGGGTGGTCGATTTGCTTGACGAACCGCGCAAGCTGGAAGAATACCGGACCGGCACGCCCAATTTCTTCGCCATTACCCATTACAACCGCAGCTATTTTTATGCGGCCTCGGTCGCCGATCTGGCTCAGGAGCTGGCCGACCGTATGGGCAAGGGCTGGCCCGGCTAAGGCTCGCGGCCAAGCTGCTGCCGTACGTCACGAATCGTAACCAGGCGCGGCTGGCCCTTTCGCGGGGGACGATGGCGGTGTTACCCTGAAGCATTGCCCCTTCGGGCTAGCCAACAGTCTGGCCAATGCATATGTCGACACAACCCGGTTTAATTCCACCCGACGACGCCTCAACGCCGCGGCTTTCCATTCACCCTGGCGACCATCAGACCATCCGCGCGGAGCTGGTCGCCGGCTTGCAGGCTGAACCGGCTTTTATCTCGCCGAAATTTCTTTACGACGCGCTGGGCTCCCGATTATTCGAGGCGATTTGCATGCTGCCCGAGTATTACCCCACTCGGGTTGAAGCGGACATTTTTGCCCAATACCAACAGGATATCGCCCAAGCCGTCGGACAAGGCTCGACGTTCATTGACTTGGGGGCAGGCAATTGCGCCAAAGCTGAGCAGCTATTCCCCGCCATCAAGCCCAGGCATTACGTTGCCATCGATATTTCCAGCGATTTTTTAAGCGAAGCATTGACGCCGCTGCGACAGCGTTTTCCCGCCATTGACATGATGGGCATCGGCATGGATTTCTCCGCCTGCCTGAACATGCCCGATACGACCCCGCCTGAAAAACGCGTTTTTTTCTATCCGGGCTCGTCAATCGGAAATTTTTCGCCCATCGAAGCCCAGGCTTTTCTACGGCGTCTTCATACCGCTTGCGGACCCGATGGCGCGGTATTAATAGGCGTAGACTTGATCAAGAGCGATGTCATATTGAATGCCGCTTATGATGACGCCCTGGGCGTTACAGCGGCGTTCAACCTGAATCTTCTGCGCAATCTGAACCGCCTGCTCGACGCCAATTTCGACGCGCACGACTGGGTGCATCGCGCCTTTTTCAATGCCTCGCACAAGCGGGTTGAAATGCACCTCCAGGCCCGCCGGCAAGTCACCGTCAAATGGCCAGGCGGCAGCCGCCACTTTGACCGCGGGGACGACATCCACACCGAAAACAGCTACAAATATACGCCGCAATCCTTCAGCGCCTTGCTAACGCACGCGGGTTTCGATCGCATCCGGCTCTGGACCGACCCCGACAACTGGTTCGCGGTACTGTATGCCCAACCGGCCTAAGCCGGGCACTCACGACCTAGCCCATGACGACCACCGTTTCTTTACTGACGAAGTTCAATCGCATTCGGGAAACCACACAGGAACTGGCCGCGCCGCTCTCGCCCGAAGACTGCTGCGTCCAGTCCATGGCCGACGCCAGTCCCGTCAAATGGCACCTGGCGCATACCACCTGGTTTTTCGAAACCTTTGTGCTTGAACCGTTCGAGCCCAGCTTCTTGCCGTTTCACAGCGCTTTTCGCGTGCTGTTCAATTCCTATTACAACGGCATCGGCGACAAGTACCCGCGCGCCCGGCGCGGCCTTATTACGCGGCCTGGGCTGGAACAAATCCAAGGCTATCGGAAAAATGTGAATGCGCGCATCAATACGCTATTGCAGCGCGCTGCCGTCGCCCCGGATCGAAAACAAGCGGAGCTTGAACGTCTTGTATGGCTGGGACTGCAGCACGAACAACAACATCAGGAACTGATGCTGACCGACATCAAGCATTTGCTCTCGCACAACCCGCTGCAGCCGGCCTATGCCGACGCCATGATGTCCGCCCCTGCCCTTGCTACGCCGCTGCAGTGGAACGCCTACGAAGGCGGGCTAACCGAAATAGGGCATTCCGGCAGCGGCTTTTTCTTTGACAACGAGCGACCCCGTCACCGCCAGTTCCTGGAACCCTTTTCACTGGCATCCCGGCTGACCAGCAATGGCGAATATAAAGCGTTTATCGAAGCCGGGGGCTATACCGATCCGAGCCTCTGGCTGTCGGAGGGATGGGACTGGTTGCAGTCTTGCGCCCCTGCCATAGATCGCCCTTTGTACTGGGAACAAGACGCCGGGCACTGGTATGAATTTACTTTGCACGGACGCTTGCCGCTAAATGAAAGACAAGCCGCCATACATCTGTCGTACTTTGAGGCCGACGCCTATGCCCGGTGGGCCGGCGCCCGCCTGCCCACGGAAGCCGAGTGGGAGTACGCCGCAACCAGACAGGACAGCGATCCGTTGCAGCAGCTTTTCGACACGGCCTGGCAATGGACATCAAGCAGCTATGCGCCCTACCCCGGCTACCGGGTTCCCAATGGCGCACTGGGTGAATACAACGGCAAATTCATGGTGAATCAGTATGTGCTGCGTGGCGCTTCAAGCGCCACACCGTCCGGACATAGCCGTGCCACCTACCGTAACTTTTTTCCCAGCCGCGCACGCTGGCAATTTAGCGGCATACGGCTGGCGCGCTCAGCCTGAGCGCCCAAAACAAAACGCCGCCGGGCCGACTACTTGAACACCCCGGTCGACAAATAGCGGTCGCCGCGATCGCAAACAATGAACACGATCGTGGCATTTTCCACGCGCGATGCCACGCGCAAAGCAGCCACCAGAGCCCCGGCGGAAGAGATTCCGCCGAAGATTCCTTCTTCGGCTGCCAGGCGACGCGCCATTTCCTCTGCGTCCGCTTGCCCGATCAACTCGAACGCGTCGACCTTGGACGGGTCGTAAATTTTGGGCTGGTAAGCTTCAGGCCACTTGCGTATGCCCGGAATCTGCGCGCCTTCGGCTGGCTGCGCTCCCACAATTTGCACCGCCGGATTTTGCGAGCGCAGGTAGCTGCCGACCCCCATAATCGTACCGGTTGTGCCCATGGCGCTGACAAAATGCGTAATTTCGCCGCCGGTTTGTTGCCAGAGTTCCGGGCCGGTCGTTTCGATGTGCGCCAGTGAATTATCGGAATTGGCAAATTGATCCAGCACCTTGCCCTTGCCCTGAGCCTGCATGGACAAAGCCAGATCGCGGGCGTATTCCATGCCGCCCTGGCTGGCCGGCGTAAGAATCAGCTCGGCCCCGTAAGCCGTCATGGAAGCGCGCCGCTCGACCGAAAGGTTGTCAGGCATGATCAGGACCATTTTGTAGCCCCGCACAGCGGCCACCATCGCCAGGGCGATTCCGGTATTTCCGCTGGTGGCTTCGATAAGCGTATCGCCTGGCTTGATTTCGTTACGCTCTTCCGCGCGCCGGATCATGGAGCTGGCGGCCCGATCTTTCACCGAGCCGGCCGGGTTATTGCCTTCCAGCTTGGCCAAAATGACGTTGCCCCGCGCCTCGCCCCATTGTCCGGGAATGCGTTGCAGGCGAACCAAAGGCGTAGCGCCAACCGTGTCTTCGATAGTCAGGTATTTTTTCATGCGGAAATTCTACACCGAACCCATGCAAACACAGAAGCAAACGCCCACCGACCGCCCGGAACTCGGCCTAAGGACGAATCTTGGCCGCTCGTGCGTTGTCAGGCGGCATGGCCGCCTTGCCTGCTGCGGCGCCCGGCTTTGCAGCACCCACCGTCAAACCCGAAGCCTGCAATGAAGCGGCCTTCTTCGGCCCAATTCCTTTAACTCGCTCGGACAAGTCCTGGAACGATTCATATTCGCCGCCACGACTGCGTTCCTGAATAATTATTTGTGCGGTTTTAGGGCCGATACCCCGCACGGCCTCTAGTTGCGCCTGCGAAGCCGCATTCACGTCCACCGCCAAGGCCAGCGCGGGAAACGCCAGGTTCAAGCCGGCGGCAATCCCCATGGCGCCTAAGCTGCTGGTGAAAAAAGAGCGGCATTTTTTCGGGCGAACAAACGGTACGGTGGCCGTTTTCCCGCCTCGCACGCGGCCTGACGACATGGGTCGGACAGACCGACGCCGCCCTGACAACGAAGCCGCCAATCGAAGCAGAACAGGACGCCCCGCCCGCGCCGGCCGTGCATGGCCCGCAGCTGGCGCGTAAGCCAAACACCGCGCCTGCCCGGCGGTTTTGGTTTCCGAAGCAGACGGCGTCGCCGCAGATGCGTTCGTGCTGGAATCTGCAAACGCATCGGACCAAACCGCCTCGCCGCCGGGCGATAAGTCGGAGGATTCGGTTAAAGGTTGCGCGACAGTCGATTCGGTAAAAGGATTCATGAGCGGCCTCCGGAAAAAGAGAGAAAGTGTGGAAACCCAATGTTTCCATGTCCTCTATGATCCCCATGAAGCCGCCTATCGGCTAGCAGGCGGGCAGTCAAACATCCATGCGTACTAAGCCCTAGTTTTACCGACCGCAGTCCGGCAGGCGCTTAAATACGGCCCAGTTTTAGCAGATTGCCTACATAGGCGGAAACGCCCGTCTGGACATCGCGAAACGGCGCGTCGTAGCCCACCGCCCGCAGTTGAGTCAGATCGGCCTGAGTATGGCTTTGATAACGCCCCTTCAGATCGTCCGGGAACGGGATGTAACGAATAAGCTGCTGCTCCACCATTTCCCGCAACGACAGCTCAGGCAAAGCGCTTTGAGCACGCAAGGTGTTCACCACGGTGCGAGCGACATCGTTAAACGGTTGAGCATGCCCCGTACCGCAATTGAAAATACCCGACTTCTGAGGGTGATCGAGAAAGAACAAATTGACGTCGACCACATCATCGACATAAATAAAGTCGCGCAGCTGTCCGCCATCGGCGTAGCCGTCCCACCCGCCAAAAAGGCGTACATGCCCTTCCGCCCGGAACTGGTTCATGTTATGAAACGCCACCGACGCCATACGCCCCTTGTGTTGCTCGTTGCCGCCATACACATTGAAGTAGCGCAGCCCCGCCACCGGCGCCTTGAGCTGATCCATGTGCCGACGCAGCACCTGATCGAACAAGTACTTGGAATAGCCGTAGACGTTCAACGGCGACTCATAGACGGGGTTTTCGGCGTAGACCGGACCGCCCCCATAGACCGCCGCCGACGAGGCGTAAATCAGCGGGATCTTCTTCTGCTGACAATACTGAAAAATTTCAAGGGTGACCCGATAGTTGTTATCGAGCATGTAATGGCCATCGCGCTCTGTCGTGTCAGAACAGGCCCCTTGATGAAATACCGCCTCAATCGCAGGCAGTTGGCCGTGCAGCAAACGTTGACGAAAATCGTCTTTATGCAGGTAGTCGGCGATTTCGCCGTCGACCAGATTGACGAACTTATCGCCTTCGGTCAGGTCGTCCACCACCAGGATATCGGTATAACCGCGCCGATTCAGGCCACGCACCAAATTGCTGCCGATAAAGCCGGCTCCCCCAGTTACAACAATCATAATAATTCCCCCGCAGTTACAACGGATGTGCCTAACTTGCCAACCACAATGCCACCGGCGCGATTGGCCCACTGCACCGACTCAAACCACCCTTGCCCGGCGGCCCGCGTGACGGCCAGCGCCGCCAGCACCGTGTCTCCGGCCCCGGACACATCAAAGACCTCGTGCGCCTGGGCATCGGTGTGGTCCCGACGGCTGTCGGTGAACAAGGTCATCCCCTGTTCCGAACGGGTCACCAGCAAAGCTTCCAGGTCAAGTTCGACGCGCAACTGCTGCGCACGCTCTTCAAGTTCATCTTCGGTGCGCCAGCGCCCGACGGCCTCTTGCATTTCCGCCCGATTCGGGGTGATGATGGTCGCCCCGCGATAACGCCGGTACGAATGCCCTTTGGGGTCCACCAGCACCGGCACGCCGGCTGCGCGCGCCGCGGCAATCAATGCCTCGACACGGCTCAATGCACCTTTGGCATAATCGGACAAAACAACCATGCTGTGCTGCGCCACCAGTTCGCTGAAGCGGGACTCCAGGCGGTCCAGGCTGGCCGCACTGGGGCTCTGCTCGAAATCGATACGCAGCAGTTGTTGCTGGCGTCCCAGCACCCGCATTTTCAAGGTGGTGGGCAAGGTCGGGTCGTCGACCAGAAGCGAAACTACACCGTCGTCGCACGCCAGTTCGTGCACTTTCTCACCGGCCTCGTCGGTACCGACGACACCCAGCAGGGTTGCTTGCGCCCCCAACGACACAATATTGCGCGCCACGTTGGCGGCGCCGCCCAGACGGTCCTCGCGCCGGGCGACACGCACGACGGGAACCGGGGCCTCGGGAGAAATACGCTCGACCTCGCCAAACCAATAGCGATCAAGCATCACGTCGCCCACAACCAGCACCTTGACACGACTGACGGCGTCTAACGGATAGGGGCTCATTTGATCTCCTCGAGCCGGCGCGGCTGATAGGTCTCCCAGGAGTTGCAGCCCGGACATTGCCAGTAAAAGTGCCGGGCTTCGAAACCGCAAACACGGCAGGCGTAGCGATCAAGACGCTGGGTGTGTTTATGAATCAGCGAACGCAGCAAGCTTAAGTCAGCGCCCGGCGTAATATTGGGTTCGTTCGGGGCGTCGTTGCAAGCCAGCTCCGCCTCGAGCAGGCGATCAAGCCCGAGCAGCGACGGATGCGCGCGCAATGCCTCGCGCGCGAACGCCCAGGCCGGCGCATAGCCCTCTTGCGCCCGCAACTCGCGAAACACCACATTGAACATATCGAGCGACGGGTAACGCATATAGTGGTTCTTCAGAACCCCCAGCCCCTCGACCTGACGGCCCACGCTACGATAGCTTTCAAGCAAATCCTTGGCCACCAGCCCCGCGTACTCGGGGGCTTGAGTCAGCACCGACTCGAGATAGGCGCGTTCTCGTTCGGGGTTCTGATTGATTTTCGCCAGCAAAGCACGCAACATCGCAATGCGGGCCTCGGAAGCCTGGCCGCGACTCTGGCCGCGCAATGCCTGGGCCGCGTTATCGGCGGCATCCAGCGCCGCGTTGGCCGCCTCGAGGTCGGGCGGTTTGGTCGACATCGCGCTTTGCGCGCGCTCGCATTGGTAGTGCACCAATTGAGGAACGGGTTCGTCGACCAGCGCGCGCAGTCGTTTAACGGCATCGATCGCACGGGACCAATCGTGCTCGGACTCGTAAATACGAATCAGCGCTCGCACAGCGGGAATGGCAAAGCGGGTTTCTTCGACGCGCTCAAAGGCCTGCTCTGCGCGATCGAGCATGCCGGCTTTTAAAAAATCCTGGGCGATTTCATGCTGCGCGTGCTCGCGGTCGTCTTGCGGCAAATCGGCGCGCGACAACAAGCTTTGATGCACCCGGATGGCCCGTTCCATTTCGCCGCGACGGCGAAACAGGCTGCCTAGCGCAAAATGCAGCTCGGTCGTTTCCGGATCGAGCTTGGCCACTTCGACGAAGGCGTCGATGGCCCGGTCGGGCTCCTCATTCAATAAGAAGTTAAGCCCTTTAAAATAAGAGTCCGGCAGTGTGCGCGTTTCCGACAGCATTTGCCGGATATCCACACGGGCTGCGATCCAGCCCAGGCCAAACAGCAAGGGTACCGAAATTAACCACCACGGTTCAAAATCCACTCTATGACCTCGGCTTCGCGTTACAACGGGGCCAAAGGCGCAATCGTTTCAGGCACCACGGCTTCTGTTGTGACAACAGGATGTTTGATGGATTCTTGCAAGCGCGCCAAATCGCGCTTGAGTTTTTTAACTTCACGGCGGCGGCGCAGAATCGAGGGCGCGGTCATGAGCAAACCAAACACCACGCCCAGCACAAACACAGCCAACATAACAACGATAAGCGGCACGCCCGTCACGACATGGTCAGCGAAAAAGTTCACGTTGACCGGGTCGGTATTTTTTAAGGCAAACAGCAAAACCAGGATGAACACCAGTAGCCGCAACACCCAGACTAGGTAACGCATAACGAAAGCTCCAATAAATCGCGAATTTCACAATTGTAAGGGTATTCACCGCCTTTGCCCTGCGCCGCGGCAAAGAATTTATGTGATCGAAGCCCCCCTTACCCCTTCTTTCCATTTCCAAATCGATTCTGAACACAAAGAAAAGCGCAGACAGTACCTTCGTACGGCCAACGAAGCCGACACTGCCAGTAATCGATTTGGAAATGGAATTAGAAACAAACAGGCCCTCAGAAATACTGAGGGCCTGTTTGCATTTCAACTACGCATTCAGTACATGAAACGTGCACATCTAGCCATGCATGATCCGTGTATCGAACTGTCCTAACGTGAACGCGGACTCGCTGGCTGCCTTGACCTCTTCATCAAAGGCCGTATCCACCCGCTCGCGCAGCTCTTTGCCGGCCTTGAAGTGTGGAACCTGTTTGCCAGGAACCATTACTTTCTCGCCCGACTTGGGGTTGCGCCCCACACGTGGCGAACGCGCCGACAGGGAAAAGCTGCCAAAGCCACGGATTTCGATGCGCTGGCCGTTGGCAAGAGCCTGGGCCATGGCATCGAGTACCGTTTTTACGGCGTAATCCGTGTCGCGCACTGCCAATTGTGGGTAACGGCTAGCAAGTATCGCTATCAGTTCTGACTTAGTCACACCAATTAACCGTCATCGCGCTGTTGGTCCAACTTGGCTTTCAGCAAGGCGCCCAGGTTAGTGGTGCCCGATGAAGCGCTGGCGTCCGACATGCGCTGAATGGTATCTGCGTTTTCGGCGTTATCGCGAGCCTTGATCGACAACTGGATCGAACGTGCTTTACGGTCGATATTGACGATCATGGTTTCGACGTTGTCGCCCACGTTCAATGCGGTGGTTGCGTCTTCAACGCGGCCGGCCGAAATCTCGGAAGCACGCAAGTAGCCTTCGACATCAACCGACAAGGTCACAACAGCACCCTTGGCTTCCACTGACTTGACCACGCCTGGAACCACGGCGCCTTTGTCGTAGGTTGCCACGAAGTTATTGAACGGATCGCCTTCAAGCTGCTTGATGCCCAGCGAGATGCGTTCTTTGTCGGTGTCGATGCCCAGAACCACGGCGTCGATCTCGTCGCCCTTCTTGAAGTTGCGAACGGCTTCTTCACCGGTTTCTGTCCAGGACAGGTCGGACAGGTGAACCAGACCATCGATGCCGCCTGGCAAGCCAACGAACACGCCAAAGTCGGTGATGGACTTGATCGCGCCGCGGACTTTATCGCCGCGCTTGAAGTTGATCGAGAACTCTTCCCAAGGATTGGCGCGGCATTGTTTCATGCCCAGCGAAATACGGCGACGGTCTTCGTCGATTTCCAGAACCATGACTTCAACTTCTTCGCCGAGCGTCACGACTTTACGTGGATCGACGTTTTTGTTGGTCCAGTCCATTTCGGAGACGTGCACCAGGCCTTCGATACCGGCTTCGACTTCAACGAATGCACCGTAGTCGGTAAGGTTTGTGACCTTGCCGAACAAACGCGTACCCTGCGGGTAGCGACGAGCCAGGCCGACCCATGGGTCTTCGCCCAGCTGTTTGACACCCAGCGATACACGGCTTTTTTCTTGATCGAACTTGAGCACTTTCGCTTCGACTTCCTGACCCACTTGCAGGACTTCGGAAGGATGGCGAACACGGCGCCATGCCATGTCGGTGATGTGCAGCAAGCCATCGATACCGCCGAGGTCGACGAATGCGCCGTAATCGGTGATATTTTTGACGACGCCTTTGACCACAGCGCCTTCGCTAAGCGTTTCGAGCAATTTCTGGCGCTCTTCGCCCATGCTGGCTTCAAGGACCGAGCGACGCGAAAGCACAACGTTGTTGCGCTTGCGATCGAGCTTGATCACTTTGAATTCCATGGTCTTGCCCTCGTAGGGCGTGGTGTCTTTGACAGGACGCAAATCGACCAGCGAACCCGGCAAGAAGGCACGAATACCGTTAGTCATAACGGTTAAACCACCCTTGACTTTACCAGTGATCGTTCCGGTAACCATTTCGCCGGACTCGAGCGCCTGCTCGAGCGACAACCAGGCCGACAGACGTTTGGCGCGATCACGCGACAAGATCGTGTCGCCGTAACCGTTTTCGAGCGAATCGATAGCGACGGAAACAAAGTCGCCAGGCTGAACTTCGAGTTCGCCTTGATCGTTCAGGAATTCTTCAAGTGGAATCAGCGCTTCGGACTTGAGGCCGGCATTGACCACGACAAAGTTGTGGTCGATACGAACGACTTCAGCGGAAATCACCTCACCGGACTTCATGTCCTGGTTTTTGATGCTTTCGGCAAAAAGGTCGGCGAAGCTTTCACCGCCGGTAGCGGCTGGGGTTGGGATGGAGGACATTAAATTAAATCCATGAGCCAGGATGGCTGTTAATAACACACCAAGGCAAAAACACCTGCCCCAGTGGAGTAAAAAATAATTCCAGGCAAATCAGGCCACGCATTGCGCGAACATTATTTGCCTTGAACACCTAGGTTCGACCAAAGGCCGAGTACTGCCTTGACCGTTTCATCTATGCTTAATTCAGATGAATCGATCGTAATTGCATCGGGCGCCGCAACCAGCGGCGCGTTTGTGCGGTTACGGTCGCGCGCGTCGCGCTCTTCCATATCTTGCATCAAGCTCGCTAGGTTAGCAGAAAAGCCCTTTTCCTTCAACTGCTTACAACGCCTTTGCGCCCGCGCTGCAACATTCGCAACCAAAAAAACCTTCAGGGGCGCGTCGGAAAACACCACCGTCCCCATATCGCGGCCATCGGCCACCAGTCCCGGCAAACGGCGAAAGTCGCGTTGGCGCTGAAGCAAGGCCTGCCTGACAAGGTTCAGCGCGGCAATTTGCGAGGCCAGGCTGCCTACCTTTTCCTGGCGTATGATGGGCGCCACATCGCGCCCGCCCAACAACACGTGGTCGCCCGTAAAGACCACATCAAGCCTGGCGGCGACCTCGGCCACGGCGGACTCATCCTCCGGGTCGACCTGCTGCTCCATGACCGCCAACGCCGTCAGCCGGTACAAGGCGCCGCTATCGAGCACCGCCCAACCCAGCGCTTGCGCCACCCGGTGCGCCACCGTTCCTTTTCCAGAAGCGGTAGGCCCGTCAATGGCAATAACCGGCGCAAGCGCCGCCGGACGGCTGGACTCGTTGGCGCTCATGCCTGCACCAACTGGCTAAAAACAGAAAAATAGTCGGGAAAGGTTTTACTGACGCAGCCCGGGTCCAGTATGGTCACCGGCTGAGGGCCGAAAGCCGCCAACGAAAAACACATGGCCATGCGGTGGTCGTCGTAGGTTTCGATGCTCGCCGCGCGCCACTGCTGCGGCGCAACCGGATGAACCCGGATCCAGTCCGGACCTGACTCGACCTGGGCGCCCAGCTTGGCCAGTTCGGTATGCATGGCGTGAATGCGATCGGTTTCCTTCACGCGCCAGCTGCCGATATTACGCAGCGTGCAGGGGCCGTCGGCATACAAAGCCAGCGTGGCGGCCGTCATGGCGGCATCGGGAATCAAGTTGAAGTCCTGATCGAAAGCCTTGAGCTTTTCACCCTGCGCAACGCTGACCCCGCTGACTTCAAGCGAATCAGGATGGCGCACTATGGTGGCCCCCATGGCTTCGAGCGTGTCGGCAAAGGCAATATCGCCCTGAATGCTGGCCGAGCCCACCCCATGCAGATGAACCGGCCCGCCGCCGATAGCGCCCAGCGCCATGAAATACGAGGCTGATGAAGCATCTCCCTCGATCGCCATGGTTCCGGGCGTGCGATACACAGCAGCAGCCGGAACGGTGAAACGCTGCCAGCCGTCTTGCTGGACCTGAACGCCGAAGCGCGCCATCAGGTTCAGCGTAATCAATATATAGGGCTTGGAAATAAGCTCGCCCTCAACCTCGATGGTCAACGGCTGGTTGGCGCTTCCGGTATACAGCGGCGCCGCCAGCAGCAATGCCGTCAAGAACTGGCTTGAAACCGTGCCCTTGACTTTAACCGGCTGGCCGGCCTGAATGGAACCACGGCCGATTTTAAGCGGCGGGTAGCCCGGATTAGCCAAATACTCGATATCGGCGCCCAATTGCCTTAACGCCTCGACCAGATCCCCAATCGGCCGCTCATGCATGCGCTCGACACCGGACAGGCGGTACTCGCCGCCCATCACGGCCAAGGCGGCGGTCAGGGAACGAAACGCCGTTCCGGCGTTGCCCAGGAAAAAATCGCCGTGATCCACGGCAAAGGGCAGCCCCCCGTGCACATCGGCCTCGACCAGGCTGGGGCTATCGATACGCACTCCCAATTGACGCAATGCCGCCAGCATGACCCGCGTATCGTCGGAGTCGAGCAAACCGGTTAAACGCGTCGTTCCTTCAGCCAGCGCCGCCAGCAGCAACACGCGGTTGGAAATACTTTTCGAACCCGGCAAATAAACCTGCCCCTGGGCGCGACGCGCCGGTTCCAGACACAAACTGGATACTGCTGTCATGACAATCCGCTCCTGCTACCCCAAAACCGGCGCGCCACCGCGGCGCGCTCAAGAAAATCGTGCAAGGCATCGCCGTCTTCGGCTGCCAAAGCCTGTTCGGCCTGGTCAAGCGCGGCTCTGACTTCCTGCAACTCCGACAAAACAGCCTGGCGATTGGCCAGAAAAATATCGCGCCAGATTTCCGCGGAACCCGCGGCAATACGCGTGAAGTCGCGAAACCCGCTACCCGCCAGGCTCAAGCGACGATCGGAGTCGTGCGCATCGGCCACCTGCCCCATGAAAACCGCCGACAAGAAATGCGGCACATGGCTGACCGAAGCCAGCACAATATCGTGCGCCTCGGGCTCCATCAACATGACGCGCGCGCCGCAACGCTCCCAGACCTGAGTCAGGTAGGCCCTGGCCGCGCCGGCATTTTCCGTCAGGGGCGTCAGGACCACCGTGCGATTCTGGTAAAGCAGGGCATCGGCGGCCTCGGGCCCGGTGGTCTCCGCGCCGGCAATCGGGTGGCCCGGTATGAACTGGTTGACGCGCTCGCCCAGGGCCGCACGTGCCGCGGCCACCACGTTGACCTTGGTGCTGCCCGCATCGGTAATCAGTGTTTCGGGCCGCAAATGGGGTTTCAGCGCAGCCAGTATGGCCTGAGTCGAACCGACCGGAGCAGCCAGCACGATCAGGTCCGCTTCGCGGGCGGCCTGTTCCAGCGTCGCCACTTCGTCAATCAGCCCAAGCTGCCGCGCCTGGGTCAGCGAACGCGCGTTACGCCCCACCCCCAGCACCTTGCCCACGGCGCCGCGCCGGCGCAAAGCGGCCGCCAGCGATCCGCCGATAAGCCCTACCCCGACCACCGCCAGGACGCCCACCAAGGGACCGGCCGCTTGACTGGACATTGTCGTCGTCATACGAGCGCCCTTATTGAGCCGGATACGAGCCGAGCACCTTGAAAAAAGCAACCTGCTTTTTTAATTCAGCCAGCGCATGGGCCACCGACGGATCGCTTAGATGCCCCTGCAGATCGATGTAAAAATAATATTCCCATTGCCCGGTACGCGCCGGACGAGACTCCAGCCGCGTCATGGAAACGCCGTTGCTGGCCAAAGGGGACAACATTTCGTAGACCGCGCCCGAACGATTAGGCACCGCCAGAATGATGCTGGTCTTATCGTGCCCGCTGGCCAGGCATTCGAAAGCGCCCACGGCTAAAAAGCGGGTACGATTCTGAGGATCGTCTTGTATGCCTGAAGCGACTTCGGTCAGATTCCAGGCCTGGGCCGCGACCGACCCGGCGATTGCCGCAACCGTCGGATCTTCGGCGGCAACCCGCGCCGCTTCAGAATTACTGGACGCCGCGTCGCGCGCGAGGTCGGGATAATGCTGGGTCAGCCACAACTGGCACTGCGCCAAGGCCTGGGGATGCGCCATGACGCGCTTGATGCCTTCCATGGTGCCCGACTGGGTCATGAGGCTATGACGGATATTGATCGAACGCTCGCCCAGCACTTTAAGCGGCGAGTTCAACAACAGATCGAGCGTACGATTGACCGCGCCTTCGGTTGAGTTTTCAACCGGAACCATGCCGGCATCGGCCTGCCCCGCTTCGACGGCGCGAAACACTTCGTCAAACGATTCGCAACGCAGTTTTTGAACGGCGTGACCAAAATGCTCCATGGCGGCCTGCTCGGAAAACGACCCTTGCGGCCCCAAATAAGCCACGGTAATCGTACTTTCCAGCCCGCGGCAGCTGGAAATGATTTCATTCCAGACCGCTGCGATGGCCTCTTCCGTTGACGGCCCCGGATTCAGCGCGCGCAAACGACGAATGATCGCCGCCTCGCGCTCGGGCTTGAAGACGGAATCGTGCACATCGAAATCATGCTTGACTCGACCGACTTCCAGGGCGGTACGCGCACGCTGATTAAGCAAGTCGAGAATCTGCTCGTCAATGGCATCGATACGCTCGCGCAGCGGCAATAATTTACTTTGCAATGAGTTATCCATGGCGTCGCTCGAAATCTTGCATGAAACCAATTAAGGCATTAACGGCTTCCAGAGGAATGGCGTTATAAATGGAGGCTCTCATTCCACCGACGCTTTTATGCCCTTTAAGCTGCAACAAGCCGGCGGCGTCAGCCTCGGCCAAAAACGCACTGTTGTGCGACTCGTCATTCAAGAGAAACGGCACGTTCATGCGCGAGCGAACACCTGGATGAACCGGATTGGAATAAAAATCGGAACTGTCGAGGTAGCCGTACAAGGCCTTGGCCTTGGCCATATTGACCTGTTCGAGCGCCGCCACGCCGCCCTGTTTTTTAAGCCACTTGAAGACCAGCCCCGCCATATAAATAGCGTAGGTGGGCGGCGTGTTGAACATGGAACCGGCCTCTGCCACATTCGCGTAATCGAACGCCGACGGACAAACCGGCAAGGCGTGGCCGATCAGGTCGCGCCGCACGATGACCACGGTGACCCCGGCCGGCCCGGCGTTCTTTTGAGCGCCCGCGTACAACAAACCCACGCGGGAAACATCGAGCGGCCGCGACAGAATATGCGAAGAGGCATCCACCACCAGCGGTACGTCAGGTGCGCCCAGCTCGGCCAGGCTGGGCCAGTCGGTAAACTCGACACCGCCTATGGTTTCGTTGCTGCACAAATGCAAATACGAAGCGTCGGCACGAACCTTCCATTGATCCGCGCTCGGAAACCACGTCCACGCCTCTTGTGACACACCCTCTAGCGTCGTGGCAACGCCGCTGCTTGCCGCCACCGCTATGTCGCCGTAACGCTGCGCTTCTTTATGGGATTTGACGGACCACGAGCCCGACAAGACATAGTCCGCCTTGCTCGCGCCGCCACGGCCAATCAGGTTAAGCGGCACGATGGCGTTTTCGCCGCTGCCGCCGCCCTGCATGAAGAGCACGGCGTAGTCGTCCGGCACAGCCAGCAATTCGCGCAGGTCGCTCTCGGCTTCGTGGCAGATTTGCGTGAACTGTTTGCCCCGATGGCTCATTTCCATGACCGACATGCCACTGCCTTGCCAGTCGGTCATTTCAGCCGCCGCTTGTTGCAGCACTTCCAGCGGCATGGCCGACGGGCCTGCCGAAAAATTCCACGGTCGCATTACGAATTGTCCTCGGTGTCGTCTGCGTTGGTGTCCGTATCGACATCAGGCGCAGCGTCGTCGCCGCCTGCCGGATTCGCGTCGTCGGCGGCGCCACCGGCGTCTGTAACGGAATCCATATCGACATCACCCTCGTCCAAATCGTCATCAGCATCGCTTTCGACCACGCGGCGCACGCCTGACAACGTGGTGTTTTCATCGACGTTGATCAAGGTAACACCTTGCGTGGCGCGGCCCATTTCGCGGATCTCGGCCACACGGGTGCGAACCAGCACCCCACCGGTTGTAATGAGCATGATTTCATCGCTGGGCACAACCAATACGGCGCCAACCACCTTGCCGTTGCGGGCGCTGGTCTGGATGGCGATCATGCCCTTGGTGCCGCGGCCATGGCGCGTGTATTCAAGGATGGACGTACGCTTACCAAATCCGTTCTCGGTGGCCGTCAACACGCTTTGCAATTCGTCCTCGGCCACCAACAGGGAAATAACCGACTGCCCTTCTTCAAGCATCATGCCGCGTACGCCACGAGCGGTACGGCCCATTGGACGCACATCGTTTTCATCGAAGCGCACGGCTTTACCTGAGTCAGAGAAAAGCATGACGTCATGCTTGCCGTCGGTCAGGTCGGCGCCGATAAGGAAATCGCCGTCATCCAGCGCCACGGCAATAATGCCGGCCTTGCGCGGGTTGGAGAAGTCGGACAACGGCGTCTTTTTAACCGTACCGCGCGACGTTGCCATAAAGACGTAATGATCGTCGCTGAATTCTTTGACGGCCAGCACGACGGTGATTTTCTCGCCATCGAGCAAGGGGAACATATTGACGATCGGGCGGCCACGCGAATTGCGCGACCCTTGCGGCACTTCCCATACCTTAAGCCAGTACACGCGGCCGCGATCGGAGAAGCACAGAAGGTAATCGTGGGTATTGGCAATGAACAACTGGTCGACCCAGTCGTTTTCTTTCATCGTGGTGGCCTGCTTGCCGCGTCCACCGCGTTTTTGCGAGCGATACTCGGACAAAGGCTGGCTTTTTATATAACCGCTTTGGGACAAGGTTACGACCATGTCCATGGGCGTAATCAGGTCTTCGGTATCGAGCTCGGTGGCGTTGTATTCGATTTCGGAACGGCGCACGTCTTTCGCGTTAGTCGAAAACTCGGTCTTGATCGCCAGCAATTCGTCGCCGATGATGGCGGTAATGCGTTCGGGACGGGCCAGGATATCGAGCAGGTCGGCAATCGTGTCCATGATGTCTTTGTATTCGGCAACGATCTTGTCCTGCTCAAGCCCCGTCAAGCGCTGCAACCGCATATTCAGGATTTCTTGCGCCTGGGTATCGCTTAAACGATACATGCCGTCTTCGAGCAGGCCGAAACCGGCAGGCAGACTGTCGGGACGATAGGCGGCGCGACCGCCGACCGTCGCACCTTCGTCGGCGCGCGCCAGCATCTCGCGCACTAACGAGGAGTCCCAGGTACGCGCCATCAAGTCCTGGCGCGCAACCGGCGGCGTCGGGGCCGCCTTGATAAGAGCGATGAATTCGTCGATATTGGCCAATGCAACGGCCAGCCCTTCAAGCACATGGCCCCGCTCGCGCGCCTTGCGCAATTGAAACACCGTTCGCCGCGTAACCACTTCGCGCCGGTGAAACAGGAAGTACTCGACAACCTGCTTCAGATTCAGCAGTCGGGGCTGACCGTCGACCAGCGCCACCATATTGATGCCGAAGGTGTCTTGCAACTGGGTCTGCTTATACAGATTATTAAGCACGACCTCGGGCACTTCACCGCGCTTCAACTCAATAACCAGACGCATGCCGTCTTTGTCTGACTCGTCGCGAATATCGGAGATGCCTTCGATCTTCTTTTCGTTGACGAGTTCGGCAATACGTTCCTGCAGTGTCTTCTTATTGACCTGGTAGGGAATGGCATCGATGACAATGGCTTGGCGATTGCCTTTTTCCATGTCCTCGAAATGCGTTTTAGCGCGCATGATGACGCGGCCCCGGCCTGTACGGTAGCCTTCACGCACCCCTGACATGCCGTAAATAATGCCGCCGGTGGGGAAGTCGGGCGCGGGAATGATCTCGATCAGCTCATCGATGGTGCACAGCGGATTGCGCAAGCAATATAAACAACCGTCAATGACCTCGGCCAGGTTATGAGGAGGAATATTGGTCGCCATGCCCACGGCAATACCTGAACTGCCGTTGACCAGCAGGTTGGGCAAGCGCGACGGCATCAACAGCGGCTCTTGTTCGCTGCCATCGTAGTTAGGTCCGAAATCGACCGTTTCCTGATCGATGTCGGCCAACAGTTCGTGCGCAATCTTGGACAAGCGGATTTCGGTATAACGCATGGCGGCGGCGCTATCGCCATCGACCGAACCGAAGTTGCCCTGGCCATCGACCAACATGTAGCGCAGCGAAAAATCCTGTGCCATACGTACGATGGTGTCATAAACAGCCGAGTCGCCGTGCGGGTGATACTTACCGATCACGTCCCCCACAATACGAGCCGATTTCTTGTACGCCCGGTTCCAGTCGTTATTCAGTTCGTGCATCGCAAACAATACACGTCGGTGCACGGGCTTTAACCCATCGCGCACGTCCGGCAAGGCCCGCCCTACAATCACGCTCATGGCGTAATCAAGGTAACTGCGGCGCATTTCCTCTTCCAACGAAATTGGAAGGGTCTCCTTAGCGAAGGAATCCATAGAGTATCTAAAAGGTACCGGTAACGGGCGAATGGGAAATTCTAGCACTTCCTGTAGCCAAACTTATATTAGGCGCCCTACGGGCAATTGCGGCCGACGCAAGGCCCTTGCCATAACGCATCATGAACGCCGGTTGACCCGCTGCCCTTAACTCCCCCGCCTGTTGCTTAAAACCCACAATAAAGGGAAAGTTAAGGTATAAATCTCCCTATCTGGCCGCATTGGGCACCGGGGGCTTAACCAATCGATCAAAAATGCCGTAAGATTCGCCCTAACACGCATGAAAACCAGTGCAATTCTTTTTCTAACCATTAAGCATTGCTATACTGGCTCCGTTTATTGATATGCGGCGGGGATTCGCTGCGGTCACTTTCCAGCATTAAGCTCAACGAGGAGAAACATGAACAAAACCTCCAAAATCGCTCTAGCGCTCGCCATTGCAGCCGTTTCGGCTTCAGGCGCAGTATCCGCGCAAACAGTCGACAATTGGCAAAATCCGTTTGGTGACGTTTGGAAAAACGGCACTAATGAATTGTGCTGGCGCGACAACTTCTGGACACCCGCCACCGGTATTCCTGGTTGCGATGGCGTTCCAGTTGCCGAAGCTCCTGTTGTCGCCCCAACGTCGACCAAAGTTGTCCTGAATGCCGACACTTTCTTCGACTTCGACAAAGCAACACTGAAGCCTGAAGGCCGTCAGATGCTTGACCAAGTGGCCAGCCAAGTTGACGCCGTCAATCTGGAAACACTGATCGCTACAGGTCACACCGACTCGATCGGTACCGAAGCCTACAACCAGAAACTTTCCGAGCGCCGTGCAAACAGCGTGAAGACCTACCTGGTCAGCAAAGGCATCGATGCCAACCGCATCTACGTTGAAGGCAAAGGCGAAACCAGTCCAGTTGCCAGCAACTCGACTCGTGAAGGCCGCGCACAAAACCGTCGCGTTGAAATCGAGATCGTTGGCGTTCGCAAGTAATACCTAATACGTAAAACTTGTCGCGTTAAACGCTACAATAAGGGCTCCGAATTGCGGGGCCCTTATTCATTTTTGTCGTTTATTTTATCGAGCGCAGCCATGTCCACTACCACGACCGCCCAATCCGTTAACGTTGACCAGGCCGAACTGGACAAATTCAGCGCTCTGGCCTCCCGCTGGTGGGATCCTGAAAGCGAATTCAAGCCGCTGCACGCCATCAATCCATTGCGGCTTAACTGGATCCAGCAGCATGCCGGCCTGCTTGCCGATAAAAAAATCGTCGACATCGGATGCGGCGGCGGCATTTTGGCCGAAAGCATGGCTCTGGCGGGCGCTCAGGTCACCGGCATCGATCTGGCCGAAAAATCGCTGCAGATCGCCAAGCTGCACGGACTGGAGTCCGGTGTAGCGGTCGATTACCAGGCCATCAGCGCCGAACAATTCGCCGACAAGCACCCTGCTCAGTTCGACGTCGTAACGTGCATGGAAATGCTCGAGCACGTACCCGACCCGGCTTCCATCGTTCGCGCCTGCAGCAAGCTCGTCAAGCCGGGCGGCTGGGTGTTTTTTTCCACCCTCAACCGCAACGCCAAGTCGTTCCTGTTTGCCATCGTCGGCGCCGAGTACGTACTGCGCATGCTGCCAAAAGGCACACACAGCTACGAAAGCTTTATTAAACCCAGCGAGCTTGCCGCTGCCGCGCGCCAGGCGCAACTGACGGTAACCCAGTTAGCCGGCCTGGAATACAACCCGCTGACCGATCACTACAAGATCACAAACGACACGTCGGTCAACTACCTTGTCGCCACTCGCCGCGAAAACTAATAGGCTCTTCCATGCGTAAACTGGTTTTATTTGATTTTGACGGAACACTGGCCGACACCGCTCCCGACCTCGCTGCGGCGGCCAATAAACAACGTACGCGCCAAGGGCTTTCCCCTTTGCCTTATGCGCTTTTTCGTCCGCTGGCTTCGCAAGGCGCGCGCGGACTGCTGAAAGCCAGTCTTGGCATCGATCCCGACCACCCCGAATACGACACACATCGGCGCCAGTTCCTGCAAGACTACGAGCAAGACATGACGTCGTTGACGGTGCTTTTCCCCGGCATACCGGAGCTTCTGGCCACCCTTAAGCAAAATGACTACGATTGGGGCATCGTCACCAACAAGGTCGAATACCTTGCGCTGCCTATTGTTCAGCACCTGGGACTGCATACCGAATGCACCGTCACGGTTGGCGGCGACACCACGCCACACCCGAAACCGCACCCCGCTCCATTGCTTTATGCCGCCCAGTGCGCCGGCTTCGAACCTTCTCAGTGCGTCTATGTCGGCGATGACGAACGTGACATCATTGCCGGCAAGGCTGCCGGCATGCTCACCATCGCGGCGGCCTATGGCTATTGCGGCCAGTCTAACGCCGCCCAATGGCGAGCCGACGCCATTGTCCATTCGCCCCAAGAGCTTTGGCCCGCCATCCAAACGCTCACGAGCTGCCTCGTTTCCGATTAAGACAGCCATACAAAAAAGCGTAAGCCGATACTTGAATCGACTTACGCTTCTTTAAAACCGTTTTTTACCAAGGCCTAAATCAAATAGGCCAGACTTCGGCCATCAGCGCTCATGGGCTCCCGCCCAGGCGGGATATATCGGCCTAAATTAAACCTCTGCGCTTAGCGGGGTTTCAGGTTCCACACCGCTATCCAACTGCTCCATCTTGCTTCCGGCCGCGGTAAACAGCACGTCAGTCGACGAATTAAGCGCCGTCTCGGCCGAGTCCTGCAACACGCCAATAATAAAGCCTACGCCCACCACTTGCATCGCCAGGTCGTTGGAAATACCAAACAAGCTGCAGGCGACCGGAATCAGCAATAAGGAACCGCCCGCCACACCCGATGCGCCGCAGGCGCAAACGGCGGCCACAATGCTTAATAGCAGTGCCGTCGGCAAATCGACATTAACGCCCAACGTGTGCACCGCCGCCAGGGTCAGCACCGTGATGGTAATGGCTGCGCCAGCCATATTAATCGTGGCGCCCAGCGGAATCGAAACAGAATACGTGTCTTCGTGCAGGCCAAGACGTTTACACAAGGCCATGTTGACCGGAATATTGGCGGCCGAGCTGCGCGTAAAAAAGGCCATGACGCCACTTTCGCGCAAGCAGGTGAACACCAGCGGATAAGGATTTCGGCGCAGCTTCCAGAACACCAGTAGCGGATTCACCACCAGCGCCACAAAAGCCATGCAACCCAGCAATATGGCCAGCAACTGCACGTAAGTCAGTAGCGCCCCAAAGCCGGTGTCGGCAATCGTGGCCGACACCAGCCCAAAAATACCGACCGGAGCGAACCGAATAACGACCCTGACGATATACGACAAACCCACCGACAAATCGGCCATGACGCTCTTTGTTGCCGCGTCGGCATGGCGCAGCGCAACACCCAAGCCGATGGCCCATGCCAGAATTCCAATATAGTTGGCCTTGAGCAGCGCATTGATCGGATTATCAACGACGCTTAGAAGCAGACCCAGCAACACCTCGGCAATACCGGCAGGCGGGTTCACATCCTGAACGCCAGCCGTCAGTTGCAAGGTAAGCGGGAACATGAAGCTTGCCACCACCGCCACCAACGCGGCGGCGAACGTGCCGATCAGATACAAGACTAAAATCGGACGAAGATGTGTTTTAGCGCCCTGCTTATGATTGGCAATGGAAGCGGCCACCAGAACAAAAACCAGAATCGGCGCCACCGACTTCAGCGCGTTGACGAACAAGGTTCCGAGCAAGCTGATCGATTGCGCCGCCGAAGGCGAAACATACGCCAATACGACCCCCGCCACCAAACCGATAACAATCTGAACGACCAGGCTGCCGTTACTGACAAGCTGCAAAAGAGGATTAGGTTTACCTGCTGTGCCACTCATAAAAACTCCATGATGTATTCTTATTATTCTGTAATAAATAAGCTGAAAATAGAAAAAATGTTCTTACCATGCGTTAGCCGTGCAAGCGGCGTGGGCCGGCCCTGACGGCTCGCGAAATTGTAAAAAGCGACTATACAGGCCGTATTCCAACAAAAAGCCAGGCGCAATAGTATCATCCAGGCCAGCCCGAACAAATAAAAAGCCCTCTAGATCGCGTTGTGAGTTACAATAACGGTACTGGGGTCGATCCGGCTTCGACGTGGGTCGCGAAACAGTGTAGGGCATGCCGAGCACCAGTAAGCTCGTAAATCCACTGGAACACATACAAACGCCAACGACGAGCGTTTCGCTTTAGCCGCTTAATGCGGTAAGCCGCTGCACTGATTTGTCTTTGGGTCAGGTAGGGTAAAACTTACAGCAGCGTCATTTACAAAGAATCGGAGTTGGTTGGGTCACTCAGCCAAATCTTAAATTGATGTGAATCGCCAAGGAAGGGCCAGTCGGCAGGCATGATCCAAGGTTAAAACTTAAAATGAACCGACTAAGCATGTAGAACTGCCTGCAGAGGGCTTGCGGACGGGGGTTCAATTCCCCCCGACTCCACCAAGACAAGTAGCAAAAACCTTTGAAGACCCGCATATTTAAACGATATGCGGGTTTTTTCTTGCCATTTCGATCCAATCCGATCCATTAAAAGCCAGTTGTCTTTAGGGTACTTTTGGGGGAACATTTGATTATTCCAACTGTTCCGAAAAAAAGTACCCCCATGAAACTGACCGACCTGGACTGTAAAAACGCCAAGCCGCGTGACAAGAAATACAAGCTGTTCGACGGCAACGGCCTGTACTTGGAAGTTCGCCCGACCGGAGGCCGTTACTTTCGCTGGCGCTATCGGTATGCCGACAAGGACAAGGATTTAACTATCGGCACCTACCCGAGGGTTACCCTGGCCAAAGCCCGCCGTGCGGTTGTAACGGCACAGGACACGCTGGCCGAGGGCACCGACCCCGGCGCCAAGAAACAGGTCGATAAGCTCACCATGAAGCTGATGGCCAATACCACGTTCGAGGGTATTGCCCGCGAATGGCTCAAGAAAATGCAAAGCCGCTGGGTGCCGACTCACCACGACCGCATCGAGCGCCGCCTGGAGCGTGACATTTTCCCGTTCATGGGAAGCCGCCCTATTGCCGACATATCCACCCCCGAGGTGCTGGCCGTCCTACAGAAGATCGAAGCACGGGGAGCGTTAGAGACGGCAAAGCGGGCAAAACAGAATTGCTCACAGGTATTTTGCTATGCGGTCGAGACAGGCCGCGCCGACAAAGACCCCACCGCCCTATTTAGCACCGCTGCCCTATCGCAGCCGGAAAAGCGCAACCATGCCGCCATTACCGACGCCGCCGGTATTGCGGGCCTGATTCGTTCAATACGCAGCTATGAAGGCACTCCGGTTACTCGGGCCGCGCTGCAACTTGCGCCGCTCGTGATGCTGCGCCCTGGTGAACTACGGCAGGCCGAATGGGCCGAGTTTGACTTCGAGGGCGGTGTCGAGACGCACGGTAAACCCGTCTGGCGCATTCCCGCCGAGCGCATGAAGCTGCCCAAAGAGGATAAGCGGCAGAGTGAATATCACCTGGTGCCACTATCCCGGCAGGCGGTCAAGATTCTGGAGGACTTGCAAAAACTCACTGGCACCGGCAAGTACGTTTTCCCGTCACCGAGAACCAGCACCCGGCCCATGTCAGACAACGGCGTGTTGTCGGCATTACGACGCATGGGGTACGGCAAAGAGGAAATGACCGGCCACGGCTTCAGAGCGATGGCCAGAACCGCTATCGAGGAACAATTGCATATCGACGCCAAGTACGTCGAGTTACAACTTGCCCATGCCGTGAAAGACTCCAATGGCCGCGCCTACAACCGCACCAAGTTCATTAAGGAGCGTATCGACATGATGCAACGATGGGCCGACTACCTGGATGCCCTGGCCGACGGCAAGGACAACGTAGTACCGATTCGCAGTACCGCCGCCTGACGGTTTCAGGCAAAGACGGGGCGCAAGGTATTGAAGCTACCAAGCACCCCTAACCATCATCACTACACAGGAGTAATAACGATGGCTGCTGAAAATATAACCGAGAACAAAGATATTGCACTACGCGATACTGTACGGGGGCTGCTTGCGCTTGAAGCAACATGGGAAATTGAACAGCTTGCAAACCTGACTATTGATCTTGCAGCGGAATTTGACGACATCGAGGCACTGCAATTCCGTGGCATAGGCGCGAGGATTAAAGAGCTTAATAGCGCAATCATGAGCGCCATAGGCGAGCATGCTGTCACCAACGACGCTTTATCCAAAATGATTCGTTGCCATCCACTGCCCAAAGCAGAAGTTTAAGTTTCACGCCAGCACCTACCGCGACGGCGGGAAAAGCCGGTAGTCCACCGGCCTGGTGCTGGCACCGATTTAAATGGACAGTGAGAGGACACGCGCATGGACACAGCAGATGAAAGCCTGTACGGGCGAACGCTCAAATATGTCACGGAAAATTTTGTGAGTTATTGCCCGACCAGGACTTTTTCGTCTGGCAATTCGGAAAGACTATTTCTGGACGCGTACGGGGAAGACTGTCTAAAGGGATGGCATATCGAGCAGGGGAAGGATTCGAGCTTACGCGGCCTTTTTGATGTTGGCGCGGAGGCATACGCGTTACTTCATGTAGGCGTCGATCCGTCCGACAAGAGCGCATCGAAATTCCACGACTTGTTCAGCAGCTTTAGAAAGACCGTGGCCGAACTCAGAAGCGCCTTCCACGACAAGATAAGCGCCGGCAGCATTATCGCTGTCCGTCCTGATGGCCGACCGGCGGAGGAAGGCTCAATATTAGAAGCAGAAGACGTAGAAGTCATCAAACTGGGCCGAACCATCGTGAGGACATTTCATGCGGACGATGAAATGATGAAACAGTTTTACGTCGAACTGTTATGCGTCGGATGCCTTCGAGAAATTGACCACGCGGTAGTGGCGCTAGTACACAATCCTATCGATGCGATCGAGTCAACGCTAATTGCCAAGGAAATGCTTGATCTCGCAAAGGCGGACGGAATAGAGGATGAAATCAAACAGGCGTTCGTAATTCGGCGCGCAAGAAAAGCGGTAGCCGCTAAGATTGCCAAAGACCCACGGCAAGATGAAAAGAAATTCATATTGGAGTGTTGGCGAGACTGGCAAAGCGGCCAGCGTGAATATAAAGGCAAAGCGGCATTTGCTCGTGACATGATCGAAAAATGCGAACACCTGACAAGCACCAAGAAAGTAGAGGACTGGTGCCGGGAGTGGGAAAAGGAATACCCACCCAGCCAGTAGAGTGGGCATTCAACTAGCAGAGTAAGCACCATGCCGGTATAGCGATCTACCGGCATTTTTCATTTGAAATCATAGTGATCCCGTAGTTTCCAACAACCATAAAACGGGGTTATTTATGACTTATACCGAACTGTTAGAAATCGCGCTGGTAAAGAAGCGCACCGGCTACCGCAGCACCCAGTCAATCTACACGCTCATGGACAAGGAGGGTTTCCCGCGTCCTATCGCGTGCGGCGTCCGTACAAAGCGATGGGTAGCGGCAGAGGTTGAAGCCTGGATTCAGGCCCGCATTGAAGCCAGCCGTAAATAAGGGGGGGGATCATGCGAAACCTTGGTATTAAAAGCGCCAGTGAAATTATCTCTGAGTTACGGCAGCAGACGTTTATTCTCGAGCGCGAAAACGACGCACTGAAGGCTTCCCGCGATACCTACATGAACAAGGTTGCGGAGATGCAAAAGCAGGTCAATTATTGGCAGCGCAAGCTGGGCGGGAGGGCATAGCGATGACTAAGAAAGACGCCATTCTGAACATCTTGCGCCAGCGATCCTTAAACCGATTCGAGGCCGAACGCTTCGGGGATCATTGCCTTCATTCGACAATTTCTGTCCTGGCGGCGGAGGGCCATGCTTTCTACTCGCAATGGGAAACGGTCGAGACGCGCTTCAAGCCGACCCGCGTCAAACGCTATTTCTTGTTGCGGGGGGCGTGATGGATGGCCAAGAAAGGACGCTACCAAAAGGACAGGCGCGATCCCGGCGCGTTTATACAAGTGCCTATCGCTGTCCTGGACTCCAAAGCCTACACGACGCTTTCCGCGCCTGGGAAGGTGTTGCTATGGGACGTTATCAGCCAGTACAAGGGGGACAACAACGGCAAGCTACTAACCGGCTGGCGCATTATGAGTGAGGATCGGGGATGGGTATCGAAAGACACCCTGAACCGGGCCAAGGCCGAACTGTTGGAGTCGGGCCTGTTGTTTGAAACACGCAAGGGGGCGCGGCCTAATAAATCATCTTGGTGTGCGGCTACGTGGTGGCATTTGAACTGGACGCAAGACATGGACATAAGGGAACAAGACTTTCCGCGTGGGCTTTATCGCCAAAATGACGCGCTGAAAATTGCACCCCTTAGTACGACTACCGTACAAGCAAGAGCAGCATAGGTACGGCTATCGTACTAGAGGCACTGTCTACTAGTACGGCTACCGTACCTATGCGGGCCATTTTTGGGGTTTCTCTAGTACGCCTACCGTACACCTATCTAGATATACCATCTACACAGTAGATATCTAGGCAGTGATCTTTAAGGGCAGTAAGGCGGTAAAGCATCGGCGGCTCTTTTGCCCGAAAACAACAAATCATCTTTCCAATAAGAAATACTGGATAAATTGACAGGTACATGTATTCCTATAGGTACCTATCAAATGAACATCAATTCGATCAAAGAAGCTCGCGCCGCCAAAGTCGCTGAAATGCGCGGTCTGCTTTCCAAAGCCGAAACCGAGAAACGCAACTTGAACGATGGCGAGAAAACCGCTTTCGACAAACTCAAAGGCGAAATCACCGACCTGGAAGGCCAAGAGCAACGTGCCTCTTTCCTGGCTGACCTGGAACGCCAACAGCATGGCGAACCCGTCGAGCGTAAAGAGCTTGAGCAACGTATCTCACTATCCGAGGCGATCAACGCTCAAGTTGAAAACCGCGCACTGACCGGCGCACTGGCCGAGTTCAATCAAGAACAAACTCGCCTGGGTATCACTGCCCGTCGTGGTGGCGTCCTGGTACCGTCGAGCCTCTTTGAAAAGCGCACGACGCAAACCACGACCAGCCAGACCAAGATCGTTCCTGATGACTACCGCGCCGATCAATTCATCGGCCTGTTCCGAAACAGCATGGTCATGCGCAGCCTGGGCGCACGTGTGCTGTCGGGCCTTCGTGGTGATGTGGTGATCCCAAAGCAGACGGCAAGCCATACCGCGTATTGGGTGGCCGAGGGCGATAGCCTCACCGAATCGAACCCCACGTTCGACACAATCAAGTTGTCACCCAAACATGTCGGGGCACTCTCGAGCGTTTCTCGCCAACTGCTGCAACAAGCCAACCCTTCGATTGACGGCCTGATCCGCGATGACTTTGTACAGGTTATTGGCTTGGCGATTGACAAGGCCATGCTTCACGGCTTGGCGGCCAACGACGAGCCAGTCGGCATTTTGAACACCGTAGGCATTGAAACGGCAAGCTTGGCAAGCCTGGATTGGGAAGCTGTTGTAGCGATGCTGGAAAAGCTGGGCCTACAGAACGTCAACCCGAACGCCATCATTACTCATGCCAAAGCCGCGACCGTGCTGCAAACCACGTTGAAGGATAGCGTGGCGGGCGCTGAATACCTGATGCAAGCGGGCCGCATGGCTGGCCTACCTGTGAACGTCACCAACCAACTGGACGCCAAAGTTACTACCGGCACACCTGATGTAGTTACGGGCCGCGTCCTGGCGGGCGACTTCTCGCAAATCATCGTAGGCGAATGGGGTACGGCTGAAATCTTGGCAAACCCATACGCCGCCGGGTACTACGAGAAAGGCGACATCCAGCTACGCATCATGGCGACGATGGACATGGCGGTACGCAATCCCAAAGCGTTTGTCCTGGCCGACGACCTGGGCCTGTAAGGAGGTGGCACGTATGGAACAGCTAGAGATTCGATCTAGTGGCGCTGTACGTGCCACTGCTGGACGCCTGGAAGGTTACGCCGCCGTGTTCAATGCGGAAGCTGCCTTACCGGGCTTTCATGAAGTGATCCGGGCCGGGGCTTTTGCCAAGAGCTTACAAGCTGGGCAAAACGTGCGGGCACTGTATCACCACCGCGATGCTGAACTGCTGGCTTCGACCCGATCCGGCACCCTGACATTGAAGGAAGATCATCATGGCTTGGCTTTCTCGTTGTCGATCCCGGATACATCGTATGGCCGCGACTTGGCGGTACTGGTGGAACGTGGAGACGTAGCAGGCTGTAGTTTTGGCTTTCGCGTCAACGACGGCGGCGACCGCTGGGAAGAACGCAACGGCGGCGAATGGCTGCGGGAACTGCTGGATGTGGAATTGCGGGAAATCACCGTAACGGGCGATCCGGCCTACCAGGACACCAGTGTCGCACTACGCAGCCTGGGACAAGTCGAGAACGACCGCAACTTCGACGACTTCATTCGCAACCCGATCATTCTCTGGATGCAAACATGCTGACCCGCTTACTAAACCGCCTGGGCTTCGAGAAGCGTAGCGATGGCGATCCCTATTGGGAGAACTACGCAGCACTTCGCACCGGCCTGCAAGGTAACGCCGAGAGCGTTAGTGCCGTGTACGCTTGCGTGTCAGCGATCAGCGAAACGATAGCCAGCTTACCGCTACACCTGTACGAGCGTGGCGATGCAAGGGCCAAGGCCAAGCACCACAGCCTTTACGTGACCCTTCACGATATGGCGAACCCATACCAGACGGCGCTGGAGTTCCGCGAATGGATGCAAGCCAGCGTCCTGCTACGTGGCAACGCCTACGCCAGAATTGAACGCGGCTACGACGGTCAAGTAAAAGCACTACACCCTATCCCTTCTGACCGGGTAACGGTACTCAAGACCAGCACCGGCCACCTGTATGAGTACGCCGATACCAACGGCAAAGTAATACGCCTGCTGGCTGATGAAATGTTCCACCTGAAGCACCGGGCAGGCGACGAGGTATTGCTGGGCATTAGTCCTATTGCGGCATCAAGGGCCACCATTGATCTAGCCATTGCCGAACGCGATCACGGCAACGCTACGTTCACCAACGGGGCACGGCTGGCCGGTATCTTGAAGTTCCCGCAAAAGCTCAAGCCCGAACAACGGCAGGCGCTTAAATCAAGCTGGGATTCTCAATACTCTGGCGCGGCCAACAGCGGCAAGACAGCGGTACTTGAAGAAGGCGTCGAGTATCAGACCGTCAGCATGACCCTGGAAGATGCGGAATGGATCGCGGCACGACAATTTAGCGTCGAGGAAATCGCACGGATATTCCGCGTACCACCTACTGTCATTGGCGACCTTCGGCACGGCAACTATTCCAACAGCGTGGAAATGAGCAGGCAGTTTGTCACGATGACTTTACGTCGTCACCTTGTTATGTGGGAGCAGGCCATCAGCCAGCAACTACTAACGCCAGCGGGCAGGCGCTTGTATAAGCCAGAACATTCTGTTGAGGGGCTATTGCGTGGCGATGCTACCAACCGGGCCGACTTCTACGACAAGGGCATAAGCTCCGGCTGGCTCTTGCCTAGTGAGGCGCGGCGCTTGGAGAACTTACCGAAGATCGAGGGCATAGATGAAGCAGCACAAACCACCCGCGCTACCAGGGCGCACCAGGACGCTACAGGACAAGCAGCAGGCGAACGGGCGAACCCTGGCACTGACCAGCGCAGCATGGCGGTGGTGCTATCTCGTGACCCCATTTGCCGTGATTGCTGGGATGACTACGAGCGCATTACGCCAAGCACTGATGTCGATCATGTGGACAACAACCCAGCTAACAACGACCTGGACAACCTGCAAGGGCTTTGTCATACGTGCCATAGCCGCAAGACCAATAGAGATATGGGCCATCGAGTTAGCTACGGCTGCGATGTGCGCGGCTTACCACTCGATCCAAGCCATTCGTGGAACCAAAAATCACCAGCAACCGAGGGCTGATAACCGACCGCCCCCACTCGCGCACGAGGCCGCAAAAAAGGAGTTTTCATAATATGGGAAATATCAAGAAACCCACAGCGCTGAAAATCCTGGCTGGCAACCCTGGCAAGCGGCCTTTACCGGCTGATGAACCGGCTTTCGAGCAGGCCGATACGACACCACCAGCATGGCTACCTGATGCGGCTGTAGACCGCTGGGCAACGCTGGCGGCGGCGCTTGATGCTAACGGGATGCTGAATAAAGCCAACCGCGAATACTTGGCTACCTACTGCGACCTGATGACGCAGTATGTCGAGAAGCGCAAGGCTGGCGACGATCCCGATTTAAAGATTCTGCAACAGCTTCGCCTGATGGCGCGTGAGTTTGGCTTTACGCCATCGTCGCAAGCTGGCGTCGTCGCACCTGGGAAGAAGGTAGCTGATGAAAAAGCGCGATTCTTCGGGTAAAGATCGATCTGCAAATTTGCAGATCGGTAAGTATCACTTCGACCAGGAAGCGGCAGACAAGGCCGTGTCCTTCTTTGCCGAGTGCCTGACTCACGTTACCGGCGAATGGCGCGGCCAACCCTTTGTACTGTCACCCTGGCAGGCCGAGATTGTCCGTAATATCTTTGGCTGGAAACGGCAGGACGGCACCCGTAAATACCGCACCGTGTTTATTGCCGTACCGCGTAAAGCTGGCAAGACCACGTTAGCCGCTGGGCTGGCCTTGTATGCCTTGTATTGCGATGGCGAACCGGGCGCACAGGTTATCAACGCGGCTGCGGATCGTGAACAGGCAGCACTGTGTTTCGATGCGGCTTCCGGCATGGTAAAGAACGAGCAGCAACTAGAGCTACGTTCTAACGTGTTCCGGCGTTCCATTGTCGTGCCGAACACAGGCAGCGCGTACAAAGTCATTTCCTCCGAAGCGTACTCAAAACACGGCATGTCGTGTTCATACATTGGTGCTGATGAATTACACGCCTGGCCTGACCGTGAGCTATGGGACGTACTCACCACCAGCACCGGGGCCAGAAGGCAGCCGCTTACCGTTGTCACCACCACAGCAGGCTACGACCGGCACAGCCTTTGTTATGAGCTATGGGATTACGCGATCAAGGTACGCGATGGGATCATCGAGGATGACACCTTCTATCCCGTCCTGTACGCGGCTGACAAAGATGACCGCTGGGATGATCCGGCGACCTGGGCCAAGGCTCACCCTGGCCTGGGAATCAGCGTTAAAGAGGAATACTTCGCACAGGAATGCGCCAAGGCCAAAGCCTTACCCAGCTACGAAAACACC